>OHGZ01000002.1_pt1 | contig 466507 bp, 423 predicted proteins | sample 1567851 | NCBI WGS metagenome assembly OHGZ01 (sample SAMEA3879563, study PRJEB24766) | human gut metagenome | biome: human-associated habitat; feature: feces | place: USA | collected 1985/1987 | reverse complement strand
TCCTTCTCTGCAGCAAAAGCTGTCATCGGCAGCGCAGTCACCGCCAGAATAACTGCTGCCGCTAGTGAAATCCATTTTTTATTTTTCATGCAGATACTCCTTTTGAGACTTCTGCTGTTAGGATATTCCCTCAACTCAAAAATGGTGCATTTTTTCTTGATAATTCATTTATATATTTCTAAAAGTAAAATATAATTGACTTTTATACAAATAAATGATATCTTATAGTCATCAGGGAGGTGAAGCAAGCTTGCCAAAGAATATTGCTATCAAAGTAGCACGAGCACAAAAGGATATGACGCAGAAGGCATTGGCGGAGGCTGCCGGTATTTCGCGGCAGACTATGAATGCAATCGAAAAGGGTGAATACAATCCAACAATCAAGCTATGCCGAAGAATCTGCCGTATCTTGGATAAGAGTCTGGATGATTTATTTTGGGAGGATGACGAGGATGAAGAAAACGAAAAGTAATCTGGATGAATTACAGGAACTGAAACTTCTGAAGATTGAGCACAATGGATGCTGGCTGGCTTTCTGGGGATTGCTGGCTGTAATACTGACCCAGATAGCCATAGGAAATGACAGCAAACAGGATCTTTCCGGAGAATGGATCGTATTTATGTGCCTTGCTTTATATCTTACAGTAGGATGCATAAGAAACGGAATCTGGGACAGAAAGCTGAAACCAAATTTTAAGAACAATATCATGGCCAGTAGCATCGCCGCAGTTGTTATGGGGATTTTGTGGTTTATCATTTCTTATCGGAATTATCACAAACTCGTCGGTTCCATTGCAACTGGAGTTATTATGTTTTTTTCTATAGAGATTTTATGTTTCCTTGCATTAACGCTTACTTCTAAAATTTATAAAAAAAGACTGAAAAAGCTTGAAGATGATTCTGAGGATGAATGATGATACCTGGGGAAAAGCCAGAGGGGACTGTATTTGAGCCATCAAACACCGTCCCCCTTGGTCCTTGGTCAATGTATAAAAATGTCCTTGCCGAATATAATTTAAAACAAAGATGATTTCTGATTGACTTTCTTAGTTATATCAGTTATATTATCTTTAGTGATCAGATTGCAGAAACTTGAGAAGCCTGCGATCGGGGGAGGGTGCCGAGGCCCCTCTCCTTTTTTATTTGGAACATTTTGCAGCGAGGTACATATGAGCAAAAATATTTCCGCTTATATTTAAAGCTATTCTATTTTCTGCGATTTCTCCGAACTATTCAACCCATCCACCCAATTAAACAAAATCACAATTGGCATGTATACTACAATCATAAAAAAAGAAATTTTCATACTAAATTTTTTCATAGACCAGGCGGGTATACTTCACATGTACCGGCTTCCTCTTTGTAATGGAAAAAGTATTGCAGTGAAGTAAATAAATCAGTATCATGTATTTATACACGCAAATAACGGAAAAGATATAGAATACAAATGGGATATAAGTATATTCATCATATGGAAATATCTTAGGCTGAGAAAATCTATGGCATTGCGATTGTTAAAGAGATGTAAATGGTGGTATAATCATGACATGGATTCAAAAAGAAATGGAGAGAAAAATATAAAGGAAATATAATGGAACGTAATTTTTCATTTGATGATGCAAAAAATCTTATACATCGCCATAAAAGACTTCAGGCAAGGTTAATTGATTTTATGAATGCTGACAAGCGTTACATGGATATGGTAAGTGATATTTCAGGACGTTATATTACTACTGAAGTGCTTAAAGAACTGCGTAATATTCCTGTTGAGGAACTAAATCGTGATAAGCTTGGCATCAGAGTCAAGTCGCTAAGACAGAATGGATTTAGTACATACGAGGATATTTTTGCAGCATCTGTATATCAATTATCTGCTATCAAGGGAATCAGTGATGACGGAGCTAACACCATAAAAAATATGGTTCGTGATACATATTCTGCTGTTAAAAAATCCACCAAGCTCAAGCTAAGCTTTGATAACCGGACTAAAGAAACAACAAGGCTTGTTACAGCTGTTTCTCAATATCTCAGAGCAAGACAAGTGGCTGATTTAAGCACAAAACTGTATGACGTGAGCAGCATGTATATATCCAATGCGATAAACGATGTTGAGCCTGCAACAACAGTATTTAAATGGTTGTTTTCTTCTAAAGATAAAAAGAATAAAGCTGTTAATAGCTATAATTACCTGCAGCAAAAGCTAAATGATAGTTACGGAAATGAAGTTAACCGTCTTGGCGAAGAATATAGGAACCTGGATTATTATTCTGAAAATGATGTATGGGCTGATTTTCAGAAAGATCCGATTAAGTATATTAATACTATCGAGCAGATTGTTCCGGGACTTTTAGGAAATGATGACAGTGTTTATGGGCTGCCGGAGGATCTGGCCAGAGAAGTACAGGATGAATGTTTCTTCCCGGATGGTCTGCTTTGCAGCTTGAGAAGATACCAGGAATGGGGTGTGAAATATATTCTTCATCAGGGAAGAGTCCTGCTTGGTGATGAAATGGGACTTGGAAAAACTATTCAGGCCATTGCCGCTATGGTATCTTTACGCAATACCGGAGCTACGCATTTTGTTGTGTTGTGTCCTGCCAGTGTAATAATCAACTGGTGCAGGGAAATCGGAAAATTTAGCAAGCTAAGAGCAATAAAGGTACATGGTTCGAGCAGATTGTCAGCCCTTGATGAGTGGATTCGTATGGGAGGGGTTGCTGTTACCACATATGAGACTACTGCTTATTTTAAACTGCCGGATGATTTTAAGTTTTCAATGCTCGTGGTTGATGAGGCTCATTATATTAAGAACCCAGACGCAAACCGCTCAATTAACACCAGAGCAATATGCGCCCATGCTCAAAGACTTCTGTTTATGACAGGTACGGCATTGGAAAATAATGTAGATGAGATGGTAAATCTGATAGACATTTTAAGACCGGATATTGCAAAACAAATATCGCGTATGAAAATGTTATCGTCGGCTCCTCAGTTTCGTGAAAAAGTAGCAACAGTTTATTATAGAAGAAAGAGAGAAGATGTTTTAACAGAGCTTCCCGAGCTTCTTGAAAATGAAGAGTGGTGTCAGTTATGTGCCGAAGAAGAACAGGCATATGAAGAAGCTGTTTTAAGCAGAAATTATAATGCTGCCAGAAGGGTTTCATGGAATGTTTCAGATTTGAAAAACTCATGCAAGGCAAATAGAATGCTTGAGATAATTGAAGAGGCAAAATCAGAAGATAGAAAAATAATCGTATTTTCGTTTTATCTTGATACGATTAAGAAGATATCAGATTTACTGGGAGAGCAGTGTATGGAACCTATTAATGGCTCTATTTCACCATCTAAAAGACAGGAGATTATTGATAAATTTGATAAGGCACCTGCCGGACAAGTTTTAGCTGCTCAGATTATTGCCGGTGGAACCGGACTTAATATTCAATCGGCCAGTGTAGTTATACTTTGTGAGCCACAGCTTAAGCCTTCGATAGAGAATCAGGCCATTTCCAGAGCATATCGTATGGGACAGGCACGAAATGTTATTGTATATAGACTATTGTGTGATAATACAATCGATGAGAAAATCACAGATTTGCTTTCCGAGAAACAGGCAGTATTTGATGCGTTTGCAGATAAATCTGTTGCTGCAGAGAATGTCGAGATAGACACTACATCATTGAGCGATATTATTCAGGAAGAAATTGACCGTATAAAGAATAAAGCAGAGAATATCGTTGATGATAAAGAAATAACACTTAAGTAAATGAAAGGCAGATTGGAGTATTACAGATGAATACAGCACCATTCAGAGATTTATGTAACATACCAGATAGCGGGAATGATAAAAAGTGGGATTATCATGAGCAGATGGCAAAGTATCAGATGGATGATTCAGAAATCAGCCAAAAAAAGGAAATGACAAGACTGCTGATGAATGCGATAGATGATTACAATGCCGGAAAAGTGGCTCCGGACACGATAGGAGCAGATTATTTTTTCCTTGACCAGTTCATGACCTATGAAATGGAGTATGACTTTGTTGCGATAGAGATGGACTTTTTAGAGCATTGCAGGGAAAGACTTGATGAGTTTAACAAAGTTGGATGGTATGGTGATGAAGAGCATATTAACTATGGACCAGGGCTTTCAGTGAAAAAGAGGATAATGCGCCTGATATACAATGGAGCTAAGCTTAGGGATGAGTATTGTCTTGCACTGATTAAGTACCTTTATAAGCTGTACCACAAGAAGGAGTACAACAGAATCAAGAGATTCAGCAGGATTTCAGCAAGAGAAATTCTGGATGTGGTGAATGACAATGAAGATGGTTCACTGGATTCAGCTATTGGTCGTGTACTCGGCATGTGCCATTTCATGAATATAAAAGAGGACGAAATGTGTATTATACTATACCATGCTCTGAATGAACACCGAATAACCTGGCTTCAATACATAGATGATGATGACATTGGCATTGACGTACTGAATCTGGACAAGGAGCTGATTAAGGAATGTTCGGCCCAGATAGACAAATGGTATAATGACTGCCTTTTGGAAGATAAACACAGGAACGGTCTGGAGGCGTATTTCGAGGTGGATGATTTTGTGGAAATGTGCCTGCAGAGGAGCGGTTATAAGAGTGACTATGCATATCTTTGCAATGAAATAGGCTATAATGCAAAAACTGAGATGCGAGATGCACTTATGCTGCTTAAGACTCGTAATCCTGAAAGAGAATATACATATGAGGAAGTGCAGCATTATGCGGCAGTGTATAATTTGGTAGAGGCGCTCACCGATGCAGCGGATGTTCTTGAGGAGCAGGTGGCATATCTCACAGGCGAGGATTCGGCAGAAGACATGATTGATGATGCTTTATTTGACGCAAAAAACATTGTCCTGCACGGGCAGACAAAGAAAAAGCATGGGGAGCAGAATGTAATCACAAATATTGCTCCTGTAAGCACCGGAGATGTGTGTAGTGAAGAATACCTGAAGGAGATAGCTGATCTGCGCAGAAAACTAAACGAAAAAGAGCAGGAGAATAAGGCGCTAGTCCAACAGTGCCGCCAGCTTAAAAAAGAACAGTTACAGTCAGAGAGCCTTATTTCAAAGTATGAATCAGAACGGGATGAGCTGATAGCCCTGAGAAATTTTGTATACAGGCTTGAAAACAGCACTTTGGATGATGATACAGAAGGCATCAGTCTGGATGAAATGAAGGATGCGCTTGTGGAAAAGCACATAGTTATTATTGGAGGACATGTCACCTGGGTAAATAAACTTAAGAAGCTATTTCCGGAATGGAAGTATATTGACACCAATGCATACAAGACTGTTGATGGCAAAATGCTTGACGGAAAGGACATGGTATATTTCTTCACGGACTACATGAATCATATCAGCTACACAAAGTTTATAGCGGCTGTCAGAGAACGGAAGATACCATTTGGGTATCTGGCAGGCACGAATATCGAAAATACGGTAAGACAGATATATGATAGTGCTCTTTGAAGCACTTATAAAATTGCATTATAATAATGGTGCAGAAGGATTTTTTTGTGGATGTTATCATGACATGGATTCAAAAAGAAATGGAGAGCTTTTATGAAAAAAATTAAAAAATGTGGATTTGTTTTGATTGTTTGCTTAGTTTCCGTGATTATAGTTGGAGTTTATTTTATAAATCAAAACTGGACAATTAGATATGCTTCTGTATTTGACGGATTTTTCGGAAAGGGCAATTGGAAGTGTATTGATGAAGAGAAAAAGGATAGCCTTATTTACGATGAATATGAAATAAACAATATCTATCCGGAGCTGTCAGAGAATGTTCCGGGAAAATTCCATAATTGGTATATTTTGTATGATGATGGTCAAAATGAATCAATCTGGCATATCACAGATCATGTTTATAAAATAAACAATGATAAGTATAGCATTATCAATCATAATCGATTATCGGCTAAGCAGGCATTGACAATGGAATTGATGGACATTTCATTTGACGTAATAGGGGACAATATAAAAAGTGACATTATAGAAGAATATCTTCCCCAAGCTGAATCGGATTGTATAGAAGTCGGCATATCCTACGAGGGTGGTAATCCCAAGCCTGAATTTTATGATAAACTGTTGAAAGAAAGCTGGTTCAAATGCAACGAAGTCTCTGCAGAACGTTACCTGTCAATGGACACTGCTGATTTTTATATAGATATCAAAGCATATGATTATCGGATAAAAAAGCTTTCAGATACAGAAAAAGATCATTTAATGAACAGTTTGGAAACGATTGAACAGGGATTGCGTGATAAATATGGAGAACATGCTTCATATAAAATTTACTTTGACGATTTTCATCAGGCAGAGCACAAGGCACAATGATATTTATTACATTTTTTATTTAGGGCTGGCAATGGCATCAGCGGGAATTATTTTTACAAGAAATTATTTATTTTACAGTCAGTTGATTGAGAAGAGAGTTGGATTAAAAAAGGGATAATTCTAATTGCAAGAAAAAGTGGTTTGTAATATAATGAGAAAAGTAATTTTTACTTTATTTTGACAAATATAACATGTCTATACAAGGAAGGATGGTGTGATATTTGTATTTAGAAAAGATTTATATAGAGAATTATAAAGCAATTGAAAAATGGATATAGACTTAAAACCAGGAGTGAATCTGATTATTGGCGATAATGGAGCAGGAAAAACGTCTGTCCTTGAGGGTATTGCGGTAGCTCTTGGAGGTTTGTTTGTCAATGTAGCAGGTGTTAGTACTAAGAATATTGTAAAAGATGATGTGTGTATGAGGATAAAGCCTGTAGGGGATTCTTCAACAGCGATTGAATACTATGAACCTGTATTAGCCGGCTGTACACTCCACATAACGGAAGAACAGAATTTTACATGGAACAGAATCAAGGAAGAAGTATCTGCCACCCATACTAAGATTGACGATAAGAATGTGTGTGTATGGATGAAAAAGCTTACAAATAACCCGGATTCTGTTTTGCCATTGATTAGTTTTCAAAGTGCTGCCAGAGCGTGGAGAGTAAGAAGAGGAGATTTTGGAACGGAATTAAAGAAGAAATTGGATGACAGACGATGTGGGTACATCGGATGCCTTGATTCTTCAATGGATGTAAAGTCTATTCAGCAGTGGTGTCTAAAACAGGAAGTAGTGCGTTCAAATAAAGGAACAGTGCGCGAATATGAAATGTTTAAGAACATTGTGGCTTCGTTTATGAAGGAAATTAATGAACTATCTAAGACTCCTTTAATTTCCTATTCGCCACAGTTTACGGAGTTGGTTTACAAGGATGATAAGACAGAGATGCCGATTTCAAAGCTGAGTGCCGGGTATCAGTCTCTATTGTGGATGGTTATGGATCTGGCTTATCGTGTATGTATGCTTAATCCGGAATTAGAAAGTAGAGAACAGATTACGGGTATTGTGCTTATAGATGAAATTGATTTACATCTTCATCCAAAGTGGCAGTGGAATGTAATTGACGCATTGCAAAAAAACTTTGCAGGGGTTCAATTTATCATTGCGACCCATTCTCCAATTGTTATATCTGCATCAAAAAAAGCAAATTTGATTCTTTTGGATGATGCACAGGATATAAGCTATTTACCGGATTACAATTCGATGATTCGTAGAGGTATGTAATATCTGATTTAGGAATAACAGTAGTGATTATTGAACAATATCAAAAACAGGGCAAATCAAATTCGGTATAAAGCGGTTTGATTTGCCCTCGTTTTTTACTTCGATATTGCAGGGCGTCACCCTACAGACACGCAGTATGAACAAGTCTATAATTCCTTGATTTTTTCATTCATTTTTCTGGCATCATTGCGATAGTGAAGCATGAAGCCTCCCCAAATTATAAATGCCAAAGCTATTTGAAATATGGCTGCAATAATTCCGTGAAGGATAGAACTTGTTCCTCCTATCCATCCGACAGTATATGCGACGATTGTATAAATAACACAGCCTGTTCCCATGTGAATAATTACTTTAAAAGGCATTGGAAGATTGTCTTTGTGATAAATCATGGTCGGAAGTCCAAAACCCAGACCTACAATTATGCACCCGATAACCATTTTGGAAAATTGGTAATTATCTAAACTGAAATTACCGTCATAGGCGATGTCAAATACCATTCCTGTAATGCAGAAAATGGTTAATGCTATACCAATGCTTGTTATAGTGCTTTTAATCAAATCTTTCATAGTTTCTCTCATTTTTGTCCTCCTATAATCCCAGATATTTTTTAAACTCAGGCAGATATTTTCTTGATACGTAATCCTTACATCCGTTTTTTAGTTTCAAAAGAAGAGTGCCGCTAAAACCAGCCTCGACATTGTTCATATAAGACAGATTGACCAAAGTTGATTTTGAAATTTGCATAAATCCGGCACCAAGCTGCTGTTGCATTTCGCACAGTCTTTTTCGGGAACGGTAGCGGTGTTCTTTGCCATAAATAATAGTATCCTTGTTTTCTACCCTTACCATGTATATTTCTTTTGGCTGTAAAATGATAATATCATTTTCGTTTTGTAAAGCTGTAATTGGGCTTTCATTTGAACCGAATATATCAAGGGTATGCTGGATGTTGTCAGTGATTTTATCTGCATATATGATGGCATATGGTTCGCTATATTCAGGTGAAAGTTCAATACTTACCTTCATGTAAAATCCTCCTTTCTTTTTTGTGAGTTAATCATACAATATTTCATATATAATGTCTCGCATTTGGATGTAAGTGGCAAAAAAACATGTGTAAGATGCGTTAAAGAGTATACAAAAGTATGCGGATTAAAAAGGCCTTCCAACGGTTGACATAACTTATAATACACTATATAATTTTTTATAAAAAATCCTCATAAGGATAAATCGGAAAATGAAGTTAAAGAATAAAAAAAACAGAAATATAATAGGTATTATACAAAGCTGTCTCATCTTTGCATTGGTTATTCTTGTTATTTTTATGATGATACAGATTAACCGGCTGCAAGGAACGGCAAGGGTAATAAATTACGCAGGTCTGGTACGTGGAGCAACACAGCGTGAAGTAAAATTGGAGATTACAGGATCCCAAAATGATGAGTTGATTAAATATTTGGATGATATTTTAAGCGGATTAAAATATCAGGATGGAAATTATGATCTGGTAAAGCTTCAGGACAAGGAATATCAGGATAAATTGCAGGTCCAGATTGATTACTGGAATAAAATAAAAAAAGAAATTGAAGCTGTAAGAAGCAGCGGATATGAAAATACTGATATTGTCAATATGAGTGAGACTTATTTTAAGATGGCTGATGATACTGTGTCTGCAGCGGAAAATTATTCAGAAAAGATTGCTACAAAGATTCGCACGATAGAGCTTTTGTCAGCACTTGATATGCTGTGTCTTGTGATATTGATTATTGTACAGACCATAATGGCAATGAAGATGGCAAGGCAAAATAAACTGTTAGAGCAAAGAGCATATACTGATGCCCGTACAGGATTGCCTAATAGAAGTGCCTGTAAAGAAATTCTGAACAATAATGAGATAATCAGTTCACCTACGGCATGCATTATTTTTGACTTAAATAATTTGAAGTTTATTAATGATACAATGGGGCATTCGGCAGGAGACCGGCTGATAGTAAAGTTTGCCGGACTTTTGCGCAGAGTATTTCCTGAAAAAGATTTTGTGGGAAGATATGGCGGCGATGAATTTATGGTAGTCATTTATGACACAGATAAAGCGGAGGTTGATGAAATCCTGAAATGCTTATGCCTGGAAAAAGATAAATTAAACAACACCGGAAATGAACTGCAAATTGATTACGCTTGCGGATGGGCGATATCGGAGGATTATAAGGAGAGTACATTACAAATATTATTTGATAGTGCTGATTCTTATATGTATGAAAATAAACAGTTATGTAAGAAGCAAAATCAATGAGTAAAAGCAGATACCATAATTACCGCTGATGCAGTATACTTATCCTTACCGGTCCGTTATTGTGCTTTATCAGGTGTCTGTATATCACGATCCCTGCGATTATGAAGCAGCCAATCTGGATTGAGGCTGTTTTTATAGTTAAAAGGACATTGAATGCAAAAAAACCAAATGTCAGAATAGATCTGAGCGAATGTGGATTTATTATTACTACAACTGAAAAGAATATAAAGAAAAATGCCAGATAGACAGCCGGATGCAATTCCGGAAACAGGCCCAAAAGGACTCCGAAGGAGGCGGTAATAGCTTTACCGCCTTTTTGTTTTTGTAAAAAAGGAAATGCATGTCCAAAGACAGGTGCAACTAAAACAGGTACAAACAGAAGTGAGTTTATATCTAAGCATTTCTGACCAAGATACACCGGGATAAATCCCTTTGCAAGCTCACATATGAGTGAGAGTATTCCGCATAAAAATCCACCATACATAAATGCGTTGCTCACACCCGGATTGTGGTCATCGGGAAGTGTGCAGATATCAATGTTTTTTAATAGTTTTGGTATCCAGTAAGCAAAGAGAGTGCTTCCGAGTACGAAGCCTAAGAGTGTAAATAAAAAATATTGCATGATAATTTCCTTATAGTTTTATAGTTACATGGTTTTATAGTCAGTCAGTTGTATCAGTGTGAGCTAGTTCTTCAAGCAGACCAACAATCTGTATGGCAGCATATGGCTTTCGCTCACGGCGCTGTGCACGTATCATTTCTGCATTTAGTTCTTTATTTTCTATCATTATTTTCCCAAGCTCAACCTGCTTTGACAGACGCTTTGATGAGACAGACAGATGACGTTTTTTGAAAAATGCAACATTTGCTGCCTCGCATCCGGGGATTGGAGCAGTGTGTACAATCGGTATATTTTTTACAAGTGCCTCAGTTGATGTGAGGCCGCCTGGCTTTGTATAGATTACATCACAGGCATCCATGAAAAGTGAAACCTGATTGGTGTAGCCTATTACGTGTACACGTTTGTTGAACTTAAACTCATTTTGCAGTATGCGTTTTATTTTAGTATTGTTGCCGCAAATGATTACAATATGCTCATTATTATGGCATCTTATTGCAAGCTCTGCGGCAAAGACAGCAAGCTTGCCAAAACCCATGCTGCCACTCATCACAAGAAAGATAGGCACATAGGATGGCAGATGTAATCTTGTTCTTGCATCAGCTTTAGCAGTCCTTGTACAGAAGGCCTGTCGTACCGGGATGCCTAATGGCAGCAGCTTGTTTTCAGGAATACCACGTTTTGCAAATTCATCTGTCAGATCATCGTGTGGAATAACATAATAATCCATATTTGTCTCTTCCCAGAATGGGATACAGGTGTAGTCGGTTCCCACAGCGACGGCAGGGATATGAAGCAGATTTTTTCGCTTCATGCAGCTCAGAGTCTCAGCAGGGTACAGATGAGGTGTGACGACAGCATCAAAGCCGTTTGATTCAATGTATGCTGATAGCTTTTTACAAAGCAGGGCATTGGCAAAATAGACAGGGGATTTACGTTTATCACTCGATATCAGCATGCCAACCTTATAGAGTAGTCCGAAGAAAAACGGAATATGCTTTACAATGCCTATATATGCTCCTGATACTGCGTGCGATGTTCCTTTACCCGATAAGAGAAACATATCTATCATTGTCACAGAATGTCCTTTATGCTCTGCCGCTTCTTTTATAGCTTTACCGGCACTGTTGTGTCCCTCGCCGGTGTCACAGGATAAAATAAGAATTTTCAAACCGTTTAGTTCCTTCCTAAATAAAATATGCGATAAGTGTACCATAATTTTTTAAAATAATCTACAGTGCAATAAAAGGTTGACATATCTAAGTTCAAAGCTTATTGTGGTAGCTGGAATGTACAAAATAGTATAATTATAAACTACAGATTACTGATATGACGGAGGCTTAATTTGAGATGGAAAATTTAATGTTTTGTCTAAATGCCACAGGACCTATTTTTCTGATGATGGTGTTTGGACTTTTTCTTCGCAAGGTGGGGATTTTGGACGAAGACTTTGCAAACAGGATGAATAAGTTTGTGTTTAAGATACCTTTACCTTTTTTACTGTTTAGTGATCTTGCGTCAGTTGATTTTTCAAGGGTTTGGAACATTAAATTTATAGTATTCTGCTTTGTGGTTACGTTGATAAGCATTACAATATCAACACTTGTTTCCTGTCTGTGGAGGGATAAATCTATACGGGGCGAGTTTATACAGGCCTCATACAGAAGTAGTGCGGCACTGCTTGGAATTGCCTTTATCCAGAATATTTATGGAAACGCAGGCATGGCACCTGTCATGATTATAGGAAGCGTACCGCTTTACAACGTGATGGCTGTTATAGTGCTTTCATTTTTTAAGCCGGGGCAAAACGGCATAGACAGGGCAGTACTCAAAAAGACATTTAAGGGAATAGTGACCAATCCTATTATTTTAGGAATTGTTGCAGGTCTTCTGTGGTCAGCTATAGGTCTGCCGTTTGCGGGAATACCGGCAAAGGCTGTGACGAGCATTGGCAATATGGCAACGCCTATGGGACTTATGGCCATGGGGGCCACCTTTGATTTGAAAAAAGCATCAGCAAAGGCGAAGCCTGCATTTGCAGCCACATTTATCAAGCTTGTAGGCTTTGTGGCAGTATTTCTTCCTATTGCGGTAGCCTTCGGGTTCAGGGACAGTGAGCTTATTGCAATTCTTGTGATGCTTGGCTCAGCTACTACAGTAAGCTGCTTTGTCATGGCAAGGAACATGGGGCATGAGGGCGTTATCTCATCGACCACGATAATGCTCACGACACTGCTCAGTGCGTTTACGCTGACACTCTGGCTTTATATAATTAAAAGTCTGGGGCTTGTATAAAATGGAAGAACATAACTGTTGATTTGGTGGATAATTCCTCTTTACTTTAGCGTGATAATTTGCTAATATGTTAAAAGGTTGTAGTTATTGGATGATTTTGAATAATTACAATGATTATTTAACATATGGAGGAAATGAGCATGAGAAGAGGATTAGCACTTCTTTTGACAGCAACTTTAGCACTTTCAATGACTGCCTGTGGTGGCAGCAAGGGTGCAGGAACACAAAAAAGCGAAAAGGGCGACGGCATGACCTACGCAGTTGAGGCAGGCTCAGCAGGAGAGGCTGTGGCAAAGGAAAAGGGCTTTAATTACAATTCGGTTTCATCACAGGCTGATGCGCTTATGGAGGTTAAATCAGGTACATCTGATGCGGCAATCATAGACCTTTTAATGGCAGGAGCCATGATTGGAGAGGGCACAAGCTACCCTGATTTAGTACATACAACAGAGCTTACCTCAGAGAAGTATGGTGTCGGATGCCGTAAGGGTTCTGATCTTGCTTCATATATCAACAGTGTATTCGCAGAAGCATATGCTGATGGCAGCGCGCAGGAGATTGCAAAGAAATACGGAGTACAGGATTCACTCCTTGAGCAGGAGCCTTACGAGTTCAAGCAGTCTGAAAGCGACAGTGATGTGGATTATATCAAGTCACAGGGCAAGATGATTGTCGGTATCACAGAGTTTGAGCCTATGGATTACAAGGATAAGGATGACAAATGGATTGGCTTTGATGCAGATATGGCTAGACTTGTCGGTGAGAAGCTCGGCGTGGATGTTGAATTTGTAGTTATCGACTGGGACAACAAGGTTATGGAGCTTGATTCAAAGAAGATTGACGTTGTCTGGAATGGCATGACACTCACAGATGAGGTTACAAAGTCTATGGAATGCACAAATGCATACTGTAACAATGCACAGGTAGTTGTTGAGCGGGAGAAATAAAATGTTCGGGACTGTTACACAAGCACTTATGAGTGGTCTTTGGACCACCTTTGAAATATTTATACTCACACTTATATTTGCACTGCCACTGGGGCTTATATTTGCATTTGGGCTTTTGAGCAGGTTTAAGCCTGTAAAGGCTGTCATGAATGTGTTTGTATGGGTTATCCGCGGCACACCGCTTATGCTTCAGCTTATCATTATATTCTACGGACCGGGCTTGTGGCTTCATCAGGCTATATGGAGTGGTGATGAGACCGGACGTATTACAGCGACGGTTGTAGCGTTTGTCATCAACTATGCATGTTATTTCTCTGTTATATTCAGAGGTGGCATAGAGGGTGTTCCGGCCGGTCAGAGAGAGGCAGGACAGGTGTTAGGCATGACAAAGCAGCAGATTTTCTTTAAAATCACTCTGCTTCAGATGATTAAGCGTGTTGTTCCGCCTATGTCAAATGAGATAATCACTCTGGTAAAGGATACTTCTCTTGCCAGAATTATTGCGGCATACGAGCTTACCTTTGCGGGAGCGGCGTTTATGAAGTCTGACGGACTTACATGGCCGCTGTTTTATACAGGTGTATTTTATCTCGTATTTGTCGGAATCCTTACACTTTTATTTAATTATATCGAGAAAAAGCTGGATTATTTCAGGTAGGAGGAAGACATGGCAATTTTAGAGGTTAGAAATATAGAAAAACACTTTGGAAGGACTAATGTGCTTAAGGATGTCAGCTTTTCCATGGAGGAGGGCAATGCTCTTGCCATAATCGGTTCATCAGGCTCAGGAAAGACGACTCTGTTACGGTGCCTTAATTTCCTTGAGAGGCCTGACAGTGGCCAGATTATTGTAAATGGTGAGACTCTTTTTGATGCTTCCGAAGCGGGCAAGGATAAAGACGCGGAGCTTCGCAAAAAGAGGCTGCATTTTGGTATGGTGTTTCAGCAGTTTAATCTTTTTCCACAGTACACAGCACTTGAGAATGTCACTCTGGCAGAGCGCCTTCTGGCACAGGAGACACCTGAGTTTAAAAAGGATAAAAAAGCAATCCTTACACGTATTGATGAGCATGGAAAGGAGCTTCTGGACAGAATGGGGCTTGCTGAGAGGATGAACCATTATCCGCATCAGCTCTCAGGTGGACAGCAGCAGCGTGTAGCTATAGCAAGGGCACTGGCACTTAAGCCTGATATACTCTGCTTTGATGAGCCTACATCGGCTCTTGACCCGGAGCTTACCGGAGAGGTGCTTAAGGTCATCCGTTCCCTTGCGCAGCAGAATACCACAATGATTATTGTCACGCATGAGATGGCCTTTGCGCGTGATGTTGCAGATCAGGTGATCTTCATGGACGGTGGTGTGATTGTTGAGCATGGCGACCCACATGAGGTGATTGACCATCCGAAGGAGGAGCGTACCAGGCAGTTTCTCACCAGATATGCGAACGGCTGATGTGTGGGAAATATATTATACATGTCGAAAAAGTGTGAAATAAGTGTAAATTGAAAAGTAGATATTGATTTTTTTTTAACAAACATATATACTAACAAAAGAAATGGATGTAAATCCATAATTTATAGAAAAGAGGTTTATTCAAATGGCAAATGTTGATTTAACAAAGTATGGCATTACCGGAACAACAGAGATCGTTCACAATCCTTCTTACGAGACATTATTCGAGGAAGAGACAAAAGCCGGCCTTGAGGGTTACGAGGTTGGTAAGGAGACAGAGCTTGGTGCAGTTAACGTTATGACAGGTATCTACACTGGACGTTCTCCTAAAGATAAATATATCGTTATGGACGAGAATTCTAAGGACACAGTATGGTGGAATACACCTGAGTATCCAAACGACAACCATCCAATGAAAGAGGATGTTTGGGCAACAGTTAAGGATCTTGCTAAGAAAGAGCTCTGCAACAAGAAGCTTTTCGTAGTAGATGCATTCTGTGGAGCAAACAAGGATACACGTATGGCAGTTCGTTTCATCGTTGAGGTTGCTTGGCAGGCTCATTTCGTAACAAACATGTTCATCCAGCCATCAGCAGAGGAGCTTGAGAACTTCGAGCCTGATTTCGTAGTATACAATGCTTCAAAGGCTAAGGTTGAGAACTACAAGGAGTTAGGTCTTAACTCAGAGACATGTGTTGCATTCAACATCACATCAAAAGAGCAGGTTATCATCAATACATGGTACGGCGGAGAGATGAAGAAAGGTATGTTCTCTATGATGAACTACTTCCTTCCACTCAAGGGCATCGCTTCAATGCACTGTTCAGCAAACGCTGACATGAACGGAGAGAACACAGCAATCTTCTTCGGTCTTTCAGGAACAGGTAAGACAACACTTTCTACAGATCCTAAGCGTCTTCTTATCGGAGATGACGAGCACGGCTGGGATGACAACGGCGTATTCAACTTCGAGGGTGGATGCTACGCTAAGGTTATCGGTCTTGACAAAGAGTCTGAGCCTGATATCTACAACGCAATCAGAAGAGATGCTCTTCTTGAGAACGTTACAGTTGCTGATGATGGAAAGATTGATTTCGAGGACAAGAGTGTAACAGAGAATACACGTGTATCTTACCCAATCAACCACATCACAAATATTGTTAAGCCAGTATCTTCAGCACCGGCTGCAAAGAACGTAATCTTCCTTTCAGCAGATGCATTCGGAGTACTTCCACCAGTATCTATTCTTACACCTGAGCAGACACAGTACTACTTCCTTTCAGGATTTACTGCAAAGCTTGCAGGAACAGAGCGTGGAATTACTGAGCCAACACCTACATTCTCAGCTTGCTTCGGACAGGCATTCCTTGAGCTTCATCCTACAAAATACGCTGCAGAGCTCGTTAAGAAGATGGAGAAGTCAGGCGCTAAGGCATACCTTGTAAATACAGGATGGAACGGAACAGGAAAGAGAATCACAATCAAGGATACAAGAGGAATCATCGACGCTATCCTTTCTGGTGCTATCCTTAATGCTCCAACAAAGAAGATCCCTATGTTCGATTTCGAGGTTCCTACAGAGCTTCCTGGAGTTGATTCAGGAATCCTTGATCCTCGTGACACATATGCTGATGCTTCTGAGTGGGAGGCAAAGGCTAAAGATCTTGCAGAGAGATTCAACAAGAACTTTGTTAAGTACACAACAAATGAGGCTGGTAAAGCACTTGTTGCAGCAGGACCACAGTTATAATATATTACAGCAGAATTATATTAGATAATTCTAAAGCCGGGCGGTTGTATGTCGCCCGGCTTTTTTTGAAGATACTGTATAAAACGTTATAAAACAGGCATTTATCGAGGTTATGGATGTATAAATATTGTTATTGATAATATGAATTTAAGTTATATTAACGATATTGCTTGACAAATACAGATTATAGTAATATTATCATCATGTGAACAGAAATAATAGAAATTGTGAGGAAGGTTTTTCGATGAGAAGACAGGCATTATCTCTTTTAGTTGAGAACAATCCCGGAGTGACCAGTCGTATTTCAGGACTGTTCAGTCGCAGGGGATTTAATATTGATAGTTTCTCTTCAGGGGTTACAGCAGATCCGCGCTACACACGTATCACAATTGTTGCAAGCGGTGATGAGCAGGTGCTTGAGCAGATAGAGAAGCAGTTGGCGAAGCTTGAGGATGTACTTGATATCAAGAAGCTTGAGCCGGGACTCTCAGTGTGCAGGGAGCTTATTATGATAAAGATAAGAGCACTCGATACACAAAGACAGGCAGTTATGAATGTGACTGAGATCTTCCACGGCAAGATAGTTGATGTCACTCATGACTCTATGATTATTGAGCTCATAGGTACACAGGACAAGCTTGATAAGTTCATAGACTTACTTAGCGGCTATGAGATATTAGAGCTCGCAAGAACGGGAATCACAGGACTTACCAGAGGTTCCGATGATGTAGTTATGTTGGATTAGTCACAGGACAATCCTTACATATAAATAGTTTACTTAAATTAACAGGAGGAAAACAAAATGGCAGAACCAAGATTATTTTATCAGGATGATTGTAACCTTTCATTATTAGAGGGCAAGACAATTGCCATTATCGGTTACGGCAGCCAGGGACATGCACATGCACTTAACTTAAAGGATTCAGGATGCAATGTCATCATCGGTCTTTATGAGGGCAGCAAGTCATGGAAGAAAGCAGAAGAGCAGGGCTTCAAGGTATATGTTGCTGCAGAGGCTGCAAAGCAGGCTGATATCATCATGATTCTTATAAATGATGAGTTACAGGCAGATATGTACAAGAAGGACATCGAGCCAAACCTTGAGCCGGGCAACATGCTTATGTTCGCTCACGGCTTCAACATCCACTTTGGATGCATTAAGCCACCAAAGGATGTAGATGTAGCTATGATCGCACCTAAGGCTCCGGGACATACAGTACGTTCAGAGTACCAGGCAGGAAAAGGAACACCTTGTCTTATCGCTGTAGAGCAGGATGCTACAGGAAAGGCATGGGACCTTGCACTTGCATATGGTCTTGGAATCGGCGGAGCAAGAGCCGGACTTCTTGAGACAACATTCCGTACAGAGACAGAGACAGACCTCTTCGGTGAGCAGGCAGTTCTTTGTGGTGGTGTTTGTGCACTTATGCAGGCTGGTTTCGAAACACTTTGCGAGGCTGGTTATGACCCAAGAAACGCATACTTTGAGTGTATCCATGAGATGAAGCTCATCGTAGACCTTATCTACCAGTCAGGCTTTGCAGGTATGAGATACTCTATCTCTAATACAGCTGAGTATGGTGATTATGTAACAGGACCTAAGATTGTTACAGCTGAGACAAAGAAAGCTATGAAGAAGATTCTTTCTGACATTCAGGATGGTACATTTGCTAAGGAGTTCTTACTTGATATGTCACCGGCAGGACGTCAGGTACACTTCAAGGCTATGAGAAAGCTTGCTTCTGAGCATCCTTCAGAGAAGGTTGGTGAGGAAATCCGTAAGCTTTACAGCTGGAATGATGAGAGCGACAAGCTCATCAACAACTAATCTGTCAGATATATATGACAATAAGACCCGGGGCAGTGATGCACCGGGTTTTTTATATAGCAAAACTTGACAAAATATAGTGTGATGTGTAAAATTATGAATGTTAATCAGACGGATTAAAAATACGCCTTCGTCTCTTTGAGAGGCGGAGCGTTTTTGATATAAGGAGGCAAGTATGTCAGAACCATACAATCACAAGGCCATAGAGAAAAAATGGCAGGAATACTGGAAAGAACACGAGACATTCAAGACAGATGTTTGGGATTTTTCAAAGCCTAAATACTATGCACTTGATATGTTCCCTTACCCTTCAGGAGTAGGCCTTCACGCTGGACATCCGGAGGGCTATACAGCTACAGATATCATGTCGCGTATGAAGAGAATGCAGGGCTATAATGTACTTCATCCGATGGGATATGATTCATTCGGTTTACCGGCAGAGCAGTATGCTGTAAACACAGGTCATCATCCAAACGGTTTCACTCAAAAGAATATAGAGACCTTCTCAAAGCAGTTAAGAGAGCTTGGTTTTGATTATGACTGGTCAAAGATGATTTCTACAAGCGACCCTGAGTTTTACAAGTGGACACAGTGGATTTTCAAGAAGCTTTATGAGGCCGGATATGCAAAGCATATTGATATGCCTGTAAACTGGTGTGAGGAGCTTGGAACAGTTCTCTCAAATGATGAGGTTATAGATGGCAAGTCAGAGCGTGGCGGCTATCCTGTAGTCCGCAAGAACATGAAACAGTGGGTTATTGACCAGCCGGCATTTGCAGAAAAGCTCCTTGAGGGGCTTGATGAGATAGACTGGCCTGAGTCTACCAAGGAAATGCAGAGAAACTGGATTGGCAAGAGCACAGGTGTCGAGGTCAAATTCCAGATTGTAGGCGGTGGAGAGTTCTCTATCTTTACTACATGTATCGAGACAATATATGGTATCACATTTATGGTGCTTGCTCCGGACGGAGATATAGTAAATGGTCTCATGGACAGAGTCGAGAACAAAGAAGAGGTTCAGGCTTACATAGATGAGACTGTAAAGAAGAGCGATATGGACAGAACTGAGCTTAACAAGACAAAGTCAGGCTGTGAGCTTAAGGGTCTTCATTGTATCAACCCTGTAAATGGCAAGGAAGTGCGCATGTTCATCGGTGATTTCGTACTGGCAAGCTATGGTACAGGTGCTGTTATGGCAGTTCCTACCCATGATCAGCGAGATTTCGAGTATGCACAGGCTCATGATATTGAGATGATTCAGGTAATTGATGGTGCAGATGTATCAGAGCATGCATTTGAGAAGCATGATTACCTTGGAAAGGGCTGCAAGCTCATCAACTCAGAGGAGTTTACCGGAATGGTAGTTGAGGATGCTAAGGAGGCTATCACAGCCAAGCTTGAGAAGATGGGCGTGGCAAAGAGAACTGTAAACTACAAGTTCCGTGAGTGGATTTTTGCACGTCAGAGATACTGGGGAGAGCCTGTTCCATGTGTATACAAGGAGGATGGTTCAATCTATTTCCTTCCTGATGATGAGCTTCCACTTGTCCTTCCTGAGCTTGAGGATTACAAGGGCAAGAATGGCAAGGCACCTCTTGAGAACGCTACAGAGTGGAAGCAGTATGACAGAAACGGCGTAAAGGGTACTCGTGAGACATCCACCATGCCAGGCTCGGCAGGATCCTCATGGTATTATATGAGATATATCGATCCACACAATGATAAGGAATTTGCAAATCAGGAGCTCTTAAAGCACTGGATGCCTGTAGATCTCTATGTTGGTGGACCGGAGCATGCGGTAGGACACCTCATGTATTCAAGAATCTGGAACAGATTCCTCTTTGATCAGGGCTTATCTCCTGTAAAGGAGCCTTTTAAGAAGCTCGTACATCAGGGAATGATCCTTGGATCAAACGGTATCAAGATGGGCAAGAGATTCCCGGAGTTCGTAGTAAATCCTAGTGATGTAGTCGAGGAGTACGGCGCTGATACACTTCGTCTCTACGAGATGTTCATGGGACCACTTGAGGTTTCAAAGCCTTGGAACGACAGCAACGTACAGGGAGCAAAGAGATTCATCACACGTGTATGGAATTTCTTTACAGAGCCTGAGAATATTATCGAAGAGGATGATGGAAAGCTTACAAGAATCTATCATCAGACAGTAAAGAAGGTCACAAACGACTTCGAGGCACTTGGCTACAATACAGCTATCAGCCAGATGATGATTTTTGTCAATGAAGTATACAAGGCAGGCAGATGTCCTAGAGAGTTTGCAGAGGGGCTTATCAAGATGCTTTCTTGTGTATGTCCACATGTTGGTGAGGAAATCTGGCAGAGAATGGGACATGACGATACAATCGCATTTGAGCCATGGCCGGTATACGATGAGGCAAAGACTGTTGAGGATACAGTAGAGATTGCTGTACAGATCAACGGAAAGACTAAGGGCACTCTTGAAATCGGAAAACAGGATCCTAAGGATGAGGTTATTGCAAAAGCAAAGGATGTTATTGCAGATAAGCTTACAGGAAATATCGTAAAAGAGATTTATGTTCCGGGACGTATTGTAAACATCGTAATGAAATAAAAATCACCCGGTATTTTGCACAGCCACTAGACGGCCGGCAGAATACCGGGTGATTTTATTTTTTGAGAACATGTGGTGGAAGTGATGGATCACTTCCGCGAAGCTTCTGCATACCGCGCTGGATCGCATCCTTGGAATTTTTCCAGTCGGCATCTTTATTTTTATAATCATATTTTTCGATGAACCATGCAACATCTTCATATATGCGGTTCATGTTGTCGTGCATTAGAGGGAGCACGATATCGTAAAATTCTTTGCGCTTATCACCTTTTAAATAAGTGTCAGCTCCTTCCAGAACCACTTTCAGGTGATCGAGACAAAATCCTTTTGTGTTCTTTAATTTTTCTTTTAGTTCAGGATCCTTTTCATACATAGTGAAGAATGTCTTCATGTATGCATTAAAGGTCTTGTTTACGCTGTCGCATATAAAGCAGGTTGATTCACGCTTGTTGATCCAGTCCACGATGGAATTGGAGGAGGCGTTTGCTTTTTTGAAAAGACCGCTCCTTTGCACTGAATCAGGCTTAAAGTTCTTAAATTCTTTATCCATCTCCTCAATATGGCGCATGTACATGGTTTTTAGTATCCAGGCGTTTCCGAGTGAATTGCCATAGTCAAACATTTTTTTGAAATGTGCACGGCAGAAGCCCTCCTTATCGGTCATATCGCGTATGTCAGCCTCCATGTAAGAGGCACCATGACCAAGTACAAAATCCATGACGTGATCCTCGGTGCGTTTTTCTATATAGCAGAAGGGGCATTCACCGGCATTGTCAAAGGCGTCTGATATGGGGATAGTGTGTATTTGTTCTTTCAAGGTAATACCTCCGGGGTCATATTTTGTTATTTAAAAATCCTCTGGTGTGTAGCTCTCATAAAACTTGATAAAGGTCTGCAGAGAGGTGGAAAGCTTTGAAGACTCCTTGTAAGCAAAGCCAACCTCACGCTTATGGATTGGTATGCCGAGAGGGATTTCAATCAGGGTACCGTCAGCAAGCTCCTTTGAAACTATGCTTTTTATGACGCAGGCCACACCTACGCCTATTTTGGCAAAGTCGATGAGCAGGTCCATATTTGATATATCTATAGAGTCCTTTACGTGTATCTGGTTCTCCTGCAGATAATCATCAATATATTTACGTGTCATATTGCCTTTATCGAGAAGCATGAGAGTAGAGTTTTGCAAAATCTCGCTCTTTTTGACACCACGGGCGCTTAAGTTGCGCAGATAGTCCTTTGTAGTGACAAATATATCTTCGATGTTGTCCAGATAATAGAAATTGAAAGTCTTAAGGGATGTTGGTTTTCCAATCAGACCTATATCTATTTTGTCATCATCGAGGAGCTTTAAGGTCTCATTGGTGGACTGACATTCGATTGAGATGCTTATATGAGGATTTCTGTGTATGAATTCCTTGAGATATGGCAAAAGCATATATTTGCAGAGTGTTGAGCTGACACCAATCTTAAGCTGGCCGACACCGAGCTCTATTGAGCGCTTCAGCTTTTCCTCACCCTCATTTAATGCCTCAAAGGCCTCGCTTACATGATCATAAAGAAGTCTGCCCTCATCGGTCAAGACGACACCTCTGGAGCTTCTGGAAAAAAGCTTGCATTCCAGTCCGTCCTCAAGCTTTTGAATTGACTTGCTGATGGCAGGCTGGCTGATATAGAGCTCCTTGGCTGCCTTTGATATATTGCCGGCATTGGCAACAGTATAGAAAATCCAGTAAGATGAGAGATTCTGGTTCATTTGTACCTCCTGTGGTTTGTACTTTTAATGGGCTGTAATCGTTGCTTGTCACAAAAGGGTGTGAACATCAACAAATTTATGTTTATTATACCATGAGATTTAGTTATGGTAAATATGTTTATTATGTATTTTTATTATGGTAAATCATATGTTATGATGTCTTAAGTAAACTTGATTCAGATACAATCATAATACAATATTTTTATATGCTAGGAGGATATAAGCATGGGAATGACAATGACGCAGAAGATTCTTGCTGCACACGCAGGCCTTGACTCTGTTAGTGCAGGACAGCTCATTGAGGCTGATTTAGATCTTGTGCTTGGAAACGACATTACCTCACCTGTAGCGATTCATGAGATCGACAAGATGAAGGTAGAGGGAGTGTTTAATAAAGATAAAATCGCACTTGTTATGGATCACTTTGCACCAAACAAGGACATCAAGTCAGCAGAACACTGTAAATGTGTTCGCGAGTTTGCCTGCAAAAATGAGATTACAAATTACTTTGATGTAGGAAAAATGGGCATTGAGCATGCACTTTTACCTGAGCAGGGACTGACTGTAGCAGGTGATGTGATTATAGGAGCCGATTCTCATACATGTACATACGGAGCTTTAGGAGCCTTCTCTACAGGTGTGGGAAGCACTGATATGGCAGCAGGAATGGCTACAGGCAAGGCCTGGTTTAAGGTACCTTCTGCTATCAAGTTCAATATCGTCGGAAAACCGGCTGAGTGGATTAGTGGCAAGGACGTCATCCTTCATATCATCGGTATGATTGGTGTGGACGGTGCACTTTATAAGTCAATGGAGTTTTTCGGAGAGGGACTTAAATATCTTTCTATGGACGACAGATTTACTATCGCCAATATGGCAATTGAGGCCGGCGGCAAGAATGGTATCTTCCCTGTAGATGATCTCACAAGAGAGTACATGAAGGAGCATTCAAAGCGTCCGTTCACAGAGTATGAGGCTGATAGTGATGCAGAGTATGATGAGGAGTATACAATCGACCTTAGCACACTTAAGTCTACAGTTTCATTCCCACATCTGCCTGACAATACACGTACCATCGATGAGGTGGGTGATGTAAAGATTGACCAGGTAGTAATCGGTTCATGTACCAACGGTCGTATGGATGATCTGCGTATTGCAGCAAAGATTCTTGAGGGTAAAAAGGTTGCGGATGGTATCAGGGTTATCGTGATTCCTGCCACACAAAAGATTTATCTTCAGGCTATGGAAGAGGGCCTTCTTAAGACATTTATCGAGGCTGGTGCCATTGTGAGCACACCTACCTGCGGACCATGTCTTGGCGGATACATGGGAGTGCTCGCTGAGGGCGAGAGATGCGTATCTACCACAAACCGTAACTTTGTCGGACGTATGGGTCATGTGGATTCTGAGGTTTATCTGGCAAGCCCTGCTGTTGCAGCTGCAAGTGCCATTACAGGTAAGATTTCAGGACCAAAGGATGTTATGTAAAGATTGGAGGAATCACAATGAAAGCAGCACACGGTCGTGTATTTAAATATGGAGACAATGTCGATACAGATGTAATCATTCCTGCAAGATATCTGAATTCTTCTGATCCTAAGGAGCTTGCAACACACTGCATGGAGGATATCGATAAGGATTTTGTAAATAATGTAAAGGCCGGAGATATCATGGTAGCCAACAAGAACTTCGGCTGTGGTTCATCAAGAGAGCATGCACCGATTGCCATCAAGGCTGCCGGCGTAAGCTGTGTTATCGCAGAGACATTTGCAAGAATTTTCTACAGAAATGCAATCAATATAGGTCTTCCTATTATTGAGTGCCCTGAGGCAGCAAAGGCAATAAATGCCGGTGATGAGGTGACAGTAGACTTTGATTCAGGTATCATCACAGATGAGACAACAGGAGAGAAGTTTAAGGGACAGGCCTTCCCACCGTTCATGCAGAAGATTATCGACTGCGAGGGACTTGTAAACTATATAAATCAGAAGTAATTATAAAAATTCCCGAGGTTATATAACCGCGGGAGTTTTTAGTACAATATTAAATATAATGGTAATATGCAAACTGTGGGATATGCGTTCTATAAATCAAATTGCTGCAGATACTGCAAATATTTATTGGAAACTGTCACAGAAGTGTAAATATCCGCGTATTCCTTGCCTGATATACTTTCGATATAGTTTTCGGGATAGTTTTTTTCTATGCCATGTGCATGAGCCATATCGACAGCTTTATTGTATGCAATAGCGGCCTTTTCGATTGTGTTGTAGGTTCCTATGACAAAATTACCGTTTATGTGTATGCGTGCTTTATATTTGTCGAGCCCTGCAGTTTTGACAATCTCTACACCATGGTATGGATTTAACAGCTTGATGTTTTCGTAGCGCATGTCGGTTGGATCATTGTTTACAAATACATAGTCCCGTCCGCAAACAGCATGAGGCTGTATGCCATAGCGGCTAAGCAGGGTGACCTGCATGCCGTAGTCGTTGACGTACAGATGTCCCTGGCGTTTTAATATGCGATGCTCAGAGTAGTAAAACAAATCGTCTATATCGAATTTCAGCTCATGTGATATATCCAGATAGTAGCTGAAATAATTTTTGCGCAGATATATGGGCGTCTTTATGTACATGCCGTTGTCCCGGTAGTTAATAAGAGTTACAATTTTATCAAATGCAAGTGCATGGGTGTGAAAGTAAGAGTCCTCTATGCTGTTTGTTTCTTTTAATAAAATTGTCGATGCAGTGGCATAGGCGCGGCTTGCAGAAAGCTCACTGTCAAAGCTTCCGAGACTGATGTGTTTGCTTTTGTAGGTGATGTTGGACCTGTAGTAAATGGTGCCGTCTTTTCTGGCAGCGGTGTAAACTCCTTGCAGCATAGATGTATTGTGTCCCTTTCACATATATTTTGTTATTGTTTGTTAAAACATTTATATAATTGTAGCATTTTTGTTATTGATTTGATATATGAAATTTATTATACTATAAAGGATAATAATTGTCTGCATATAGATGTAGCAATATGGATTTAGATAAGATAAAAAGAGAAATGAGGTAAAAAATGGATTTATTATATTCAAGCACAAGAAACAGTGAAAAGAAAATAACAGCTTCACAGGCTATCCTTAAGGGCCTTGCCGATGACGGAGGATTATTTGTACCTGAGAGCATTCCGGCACTTGATGTTTCTGTTGAGGAGCTTTCTAAGATGTCATACCAGCAGGTAGCATATGAGGTTATGAAGCTTTTCCTTACGGATTTCACAGAGGAAGAGCTTAAAAATTGTATTAACAGGGCATACGACAGCAAGTTTGATACTACTGAGATTGCACCGCTTAAGTTTGCTGACGGCGCTTACTACCTTGAGCTGTTCCATGGCTCTACAATAGCCTTCAAGGATATGGCATTATCCATTCTGCCTCATTTACTTATCACATCTGCAAAGAAAAACAATGTTAAAAACGAGATTGTCATCCTGACAGCCACATCAGGAGACACAGGAAAGGCAGCTATGGCAGGCTTTGCTGATGTTGAGGGGACACAGATTATCGTTTTCTATCCAAAGAATGGTGTCAGCCCGATTCAGGAGAAGCAGATGCTTACACAAAAGGGTGCCAATACTCATGTAGTGGGTATTCACGGCAACTTTGACCAGGCACAGTCAGCAGTAAAGGCTATGTTCAATGATAAGGCTCTTGCAGAGACGATGGATGCCGCAGGCTATCAGTTCTCATCCGCTAACTCAATCAATATAGGTCGCCTTGTACCACAGATTGTGTACTATGTATATGCTTACTCAAAGCTTTTTGCACAGGGAGCTGTCGCAAAGGATGAGAAGATAAATATCGTTGTTCCTACAGGAAATTTTGGAAATATACTTGCAGCGTTTTATGCAAAGAACATGGGACTTCCCGTTGCAAAGCTTATCTGTGCTTCAAACGAGAACAAGGTGCTTTATGATTTCTTCACAACAGGAGAGTATGATAAAAACAGAGAGTTTATCCTCACAAATTCACCATCCATGGATATTCTCATCTCTTCAAACCTTGAGAGACTCATTTACCGTATCGCAGGAAATGATGCAAATAAGAATGCTCAGCTTATGGCTTCGCTTGCTAAGGATGGCAAATACACTGTAACACCTGAGATGAAGGAAAAGCTTTCTGACTTCTATGGAAATTACACAAGTGAGAAGGAAACCGCTGAGGTTATCAAAAAGCTTTATGAGGATACAGGATACATTATTGATACTCATACAGCAGTTGCAGCAGGTGTATATAGCAAGTATAAGGAGGCTACAGGTGATACAGCCACAAAGACTGTTATCGCATCTACAGCAAGTCCATTCAAATTTACAAGAAGTGTGATGGATGCAATTAATCCTAAGTACGATTCAATGACAGACTTTGAGCTTGTCGATGAGCTTTCAAAGCTTGGCAACGTTAAGGTACCAAATGCCATTGAGGAAATCAGGGATGCAAAGATTCTTCACAACACAGTCTGTGATGTGGATCAGATGGAAAACACTGTTAAGAAAATGCTCGGTGTGCAGTAATAATATAATGTTACCTTTTGCCAATTTAATCATATAATTGTAATTTGTTTGATATATAATTATATATAGCGCAACATAAAAGAACATCTGCTGATTACAGATGTTCTTTTTGTGCTCTAATTATAGAGTAAATAATTATCAGATTACTGAAACTGCCTTGCAGAGATATTAGAATTCAATAATAAAGTGAATGGCTCCGAAAGGGTATAACAGCTTGAGCTTGCAGGCTTTATTGAAGCTGCGTGTCTGTTCATCAAAATGCTCAGGTGCAGTGAGAGTAAGCTCAAGTGCCTGATCATTTGAACAGTTGACCAGAAACAGTCCATTGTTCAGGTTCAGGAAATCATCGAGAGATGCCTGTACATACTCGTCGTATACTGAAAATGATTCATTTACATAGCGTGATGCAAAATTGATGGCTGTTGTCTGACTCATGCCTATGTATGTAGATATGGCATAGCTGCCCTCGATGTCCTGACGTACCATGCAGTCCGCACTAAAGCTGTCACATATCTCGGCAGAGAGCGGAGTGTAGTCATCACCGACAAATCGGATAAAGCTGTTAAACAAAAGCTCAAGATACATAATGTCAATGGCAGAAGGATCTATGCCTGTATTGGCAAAAAAATGACCTATCAGATGATTTATACTGTCCTTATCCTCGAGTACCATGTCAAGATCGGAAATAGCATTCTCACTGCGGTAATCGTGTATACTCTTTTCGAGAGTGGTATTGTCAATTATGCCTTTGTCTAAAAGAATCTGTCCTAAAAGAAGAAAGTCAGGGCTTTGGATGCTTAAGAGCTCCTTTACCTGCTCGTCTGTCAGATAGCCCATTTCTATTGTAAGCTCACCAAACTTCTTGTCCTGATGGGTCTGCTCGACTATTACTGAATCAACCTCGGCAGCTGTCATAAGCCCTGAGTGGATGGCAAGAGTACCGAGCTTTGCGTGCTTTTGTGCTTTTTCTTTGAGTGCGTCAAAAAGCTGCTCATTAGTGATATACCCCTTTGATAGGAGAAAATTGCCAAAAAATTGAGTATACATATTAATTTCCTCCTATGTGCTTCTTAATCAGACTTATGACCTGATCCTTGTCGATTGGTTTCTGAATGAAGTCACATGCTCCGGCAGCAAGAGCCTTTTTAAGCTCGGACTGTGTGCCGACAGATGATGCAACGAAGATGGTAGCACTGCTGTCATACTCCATAATTTCTGAGATAGCGGCATTTCCGTCCTTTACTGGCATTACAATGTCTATAAATGTGAGATTTGGCTTATGCTCCTTGTACATATCAATGGCGAGCTGTCCGTTTGCCGCCTCAATGATAGTCGGTGAACCAATGGAATTGATTATGTCCTTCATCTGTTTTCTTGCGAGAATCGAATCATCGCATATAAGTATTTTTAAATCGTCAAGTTGCATTTTAAAAACTCCTTCCCCTTGAAAATATAAATATATTTTACTACATTAATAATAGAAATTCAAGAAATAGTTGGGACTTATTTACCATTTATTTTTTCCTTACATGAGGTTATACTAATTTTGGTGATTTTACATATTTTTTGTATATATAAGATCCGTGATAACTATTTAGGAATAATAAATAAAAATACAGGAGAAAGAAGCATGAACTATTTTATTATAATAAATGCGGTCACGCTGATACTGGGAATTTACATAATATTTGTGTCGCTACGAATGAAGAAAAGCGGCAAAATTGAAAGTACCTTTGTGGCTGAGGATGAGATGAAAAAGATAAAGGATACGGCTGGATATATAGCTTATATTTATCCAAAGTCACTTGTATTCGGCATTGTGATTTTTGTTATCAGTATAGTTGCGATAGTTTCGGATTGCCTCAAAAAAATACCGTACTGGTCATATGCGGAGATGATTATATTCGTCGCAGTAATTATCTGGTTTTCAAATATGTTACGAAATGCCAGAGAAAAATTTGTTAAATTCTAACATGAATTTTGCATTGCAACATGAGACATAATAAAGTATAATGAATTTACAAAGATACCTGAGATGTTCGACAACCCTGTGTATTTAGAACCTACATTTACTTTAAACGGGATTCCTATATGAGCTGTTGGATGTCAGGCCGTCATTATGCAGCGGAAGGCAGAAGGCAGACTGCGGTTACCCACCTAGCAAGAGCGCTAGGAGTCTAAATTACAGGACCGGCATTTTGGGTTCTTACAAAAGAATAATAATGTACAAAAGAACTCCGGACGCACAAGAGATTTATGAGATACAAAAGATTTTTAAAGCACAAAGGATTCTTAAGTACAGATGATAAAGGGAGCTGTTTTTGCAGCTCCCATTTTTTGAGCAGTAACCACTATTTGGGTGTTAAGGAGAACAGAAATTTGGCAAATAGAAGACGAAGACGGCAAAAGCCGAATCAGATGGTCTGGATAATGCTTGCGATAACCATGGTATGCGTGGTTATTGTTTTTGCAATTGTTATGGCGCAAAAGGAAAAAGGGACACTTGTAAAACAGGCGAGGGCTGTGACGAAGGATATGGTGTATGAGAATGCATATATTGTGTCAAATGACGATGGAAGGCTGATTTTCATATGTGATGGAGAGCTTTACAGGGCTAAGGGAACCATGGAGGAGAGCTTTACAGGGGTCTGTGATATTGAAATCAGTGGCTCTAAGGTCAAAAAGATACAGATAAAGCCGGATGATATATCAGGTGTGATGCTGTCGTACGGAGACGGTACCATGCAAATTGCAGGGCAGGGTGACATTCCAATGCAGTCAAGCGAGCTGCCTGTGTATGATGAGACAGGCACTTCACCTAAGGAAATAGCGGTTTCTGACCTGATAATCGGAAGTGAAACACTTTCTTACATACTTGATTCCGGCAGGATATGTGCCATCGTCAGAAGACAGGCACCAGACCTTACATACATAAGAGTGCTTATAAAAAACGATGGAAAGGATGCATTTCCAACAATTGCGGCAGCTGCCGCAGCTAACCTTTATGTGGATGATGCTGACTGCGGAAGCAATGCTATTGACGATGTGGGTGCATATATGGAAAATGCACAAAAAAGCCGGATAAAGGTGAGCTCAGCGGACAATTATGTCAGCATAAACGGTAAGAGCTATCCGGGCTCATTTGAGTTTATCGGGACAGAGGAAGGTATTGTGGCGGTGAATACAGTCGATGTGGAGACATATGTGCGCTATGTGCTGCCGTCGGAGATGCCGTCTACATTTGATGCAGAGGCGCTTAAGGCTCAGGCTGTTTGTGCAAGAACCTTTGTATATTCACAGATGAAAAATACACAGTATGCGCTATACGGAGCAAATATTGACAATACCACGGCTTTTCAGGTCTATAACGCTTCAGAAACAAAGCAGTCGACCGATGAGGCTGTAAAAGCTACGGCAGGGCAGGTTGTCTCATGTGGAGGAAGCTTAATAACATGTTATTATTTTTCTACGTCTGCCGGAAAAACCGAGGATATGGAGGTATGGTCTTCGAGTACACCGGATTTCATACACAAGGTGGAGTCGGTGGATGACAATTCGCCATACTACAGATGGACCTCGGAGCTTGATTTATCGGCATACAATGATCCTCAGTACGGCACAGCAACAGGTATTTCTGTCGATAAGACGTCGGATGCCGGTTATGTACTTTCGCTCACAATAAATTATGGAAACAAATCGCAGACCTTTACGGCGGAGAATGATATAAGAAAGGCGTTAGGGCATTATCAGAAAAAAGTTACATTAAACGATGGCTCTGTGAGGGAGAATATGTCGATGATACCAAGCGCCTGCTTTAGTGTGAGTGCCGGTGCAAATGGTCACTATACACTGTCCGGAGGAGGCTTCGGCCATGGAATAGGCTTTAGCCAGTATGGGGCAGACAAGCTGGCAAAGGCAGGAAGCGGCTATAAGGATATAATCGGATATTATTATAAGGATGTGACAGTGGTGGATATAAGCAGTGTACGTAGTGAGCAGTGATATGTCTCAATTATTATAATTTTCGGGATTTTATTATATTTAGCAGCCACTATAGCTGATTTAAAGGTGAATTTTTACGTTTAAAAAAATTGATAGCATGGATAGTAGAAATGTGGTAATATCGAAGTGCTTAGATACATGACTATGTGTGTGATAGTAAGATACATTGTAATTATTTCGTAAGAAAACAAGAGGATTTGATAATGAATTTACCGATAGAGTTTGAAAAAAAGATGAAGGCCTTTCTGGGCAATGAGTGGGATGATTTCTTATACAGCTATGACAATAACAGATTTCAGGCGCTCCGATTCAATACCTTAAAAGTGCAAAGCCCTGAAGAAATAATGCGGATATTGAATGTACTTGGAATTTCTTCAGATAAAAGGGTTTCGTGGGCAAATGAGGCATATTACTTTGATGAGAATGTGCGTCCGGGAAAGCATCCGTATCATGAGATGGGGCTTTACTACATACAGGAGCCAAGTGCCATGTCGGCGGCTGCACTTTTAGCTCCAAAGCCGGGTATGAGAGTGCTTGACCTGTGTGCGGCACCAGGTGGAAAGAGCACACAGCTTGCCACATATTTAGGAGACAGCGGACTTTTGGTATCAAATGAGATTAACACACAAAGAAGCCGGATTTTGTCGCAGAATATAGAGCGTATGGGAATCAAAAATGCGATTGTGACAAATGAGGACAGCTTTGTGCTTGCTTCACATTTCCCAGGTTTTTTTAATGCTATACAGGTGGATGCACCTTGCTCAGGAGAGGGAATGTTTCGAAAGCTGCCTGAGGCAATAGAGCAGTGGAGCATGGAAAATGTGGCAATCTGTGCGGCAAGGCAGAAGGAAATACTGGATAATGCTGCTGTGATGCTTAAGCCGGGAGGTACGATAGTGTACAGCACCTGCACCTTCTCGAAGGAAGAAAATGAGGATGTAATTGAGTATTTTTTGGAGAGACATCCTGATTTTACACTTGAAGAAATGGAGCGCTTCTGGCCGCATAAGGTGGACGGAGAGGGACATTTTGTGGCAAAGCTTGTGAGAAGAGGCTGTGTGGACACAGGCCTTAAAGCTGACAGGAAAACCAAAAAGAACAAAAATAGTAAGAACAGGAAAAATGAAACAAAGCCGGCTCTCACAAAAGAAAATATGAAGCTTCTCTCAGAGTTTCTTGATGAGACCATATCAGAGGATATGGCAGCATGGATAAAAAACTCAAGGCTTGTTATGTTTGGGGAGCAGCTCTACGGGCTGCCTGATATGGAAGTTGATATTAAAGGGCTTAAGGTGCAGCGAGCTGGGCTTCATATAGGAGAGTTTAAAAAACAGCGCTTTGAGCCGTCACATTCGCTGGCACTTGCACTTAAGCTAAATGATGCTAAAAATCTAGTAAAGCTTACATGTGACAATCCGCAGACTATCGGCTTTTTCAATGGTCAGTCAGTTATGTTATCTGATGAGCAGGCGGCTGAATGCAAAAAGGGCTGGGCACTTGTATGTGTAGATGGATATCCGGCCGGCTGGGGCAAGGTGAATGGCACACAGGTTAAAAACCATTATCCTAAGGGGCTTAGAAATAAAATATAAATCAAATATAAAATTTTCTACTTGCAAAATATAGAGATTGTGCTAAAATGACTTATGTGTTATTAAGAAATAAGCATTTGCGATATATATGTCGCAGCTATATATAATAAAAGCAATGAAGGTGCATAGTAGATTATAGTACTTTGACCAGAGAGAGATTGTCATCGGCTGAAAGCAGTCTTACAAAAAGGCTATTGATTGAAGTTCACACTGAAGCTGCATGGATGAAGCACAGTAGTTCATGACGTGTTATGTACGTTACACATATCAATGAGAGTCCATTGGATATTTCTTCAATGGAAATCAGGGTGGTATCGCGGAATTTTCGTCCCTGCATGGTTTAATAGCCATGCAGGGGCGTTTTTTATCGCATAAACGGCGAATTCAAGCTTGGATTTACGAGTTTATGCAAATTAAGAAAAATATTATGAGGTGAAATTCGATGAGAGACAAAATTCAACAGATCAGAGAAAAAGCACTTGCTGAAATTGATAAGGCTGACGGTCTTGAAAAATTAAATGATGTGCGTGCTGCAATTCTTGGAAAGAAGGGTGAGCTCACAGCAGTCTTAAAGGGCATGAAGGATGTTGCTCCTGATGAGAGACCAAAGGTAGGCCAGTGGGTCAATGAGACACGTGAGGCAGTTGAGAAGCTTCTTGATGAGAAGGTTAAGAAATTTGAGGCAGAGGCACTTAAGCGCAAGTATGAGAGCGAGAAAATAGATGTCACTATGCCTGCAAAGAGAAGCAAAAAGGGTAATCTTCATCCTGTAACACAGGTAAAGGACCAGCTCTCGGAGATTTTCACATCTATGGGCTTTGAGGTTTACGAGGGAACTGAAATCGAGAATGATTACTATAATTTTACAGCTTTAAATACTCCAAAGGATCATCCGGCGCGTGATATGCAGGATACATTCTACTTATCACCTGAGTTCTTACTTCGTACACAGACCTCAGCAGGACAGATTCATGTTATGGAAGCAAAGAAGCCACCTATCAAGGTTGTTTCACCGGGTAAGGTTTTCCGTTCAGATGATGATGCGACACATTCTCCTATGTTCACACAGATGGAGGGTCTTGTGGTAGATAAGGGCATCACACTCTGCGATTTAAAGGGTATGCTTGACCAGCTTGTAAAGAAGATGTTCGGAAAGAATGTCACAACACGTCTTCGTCCTTCATACTTCCCATTTACAGAGCCGTCTGTAGAGGTTGATGTAAGCTGTTTCCAGTGCCACGGCAAGGGCTGCTCTTTATGCAAGGGCACAGGCTGGATTGAGGTGCTTGGTGCAGGCGTAGTAAATAAAAAGGTGCTTGAGGGCTGTGGCATAGACACAAATGAGTACAGTGGTTTTGCATTTGGTATCGGTCTTGAGCGTATTGCAATGCTCAAATACGGAATTAACAACATCAAGCTTTTATTCGAGTCAGACCTTAGGGTATTAGACCAGATTGATGACAACTAGATTCATTTTTCTTGAATATATAACAGGAGGCAAAAATTATGTTAACACCACTTAGCTGGTTAAAAGATTATGTAGATATAGATGTAACACCAAAGGAGTTAGAGGAAAAATTATTCTCATGTGGTTTCGAGGTTGAGGAATCATATGAGGTGGGAAAGGATATCTCAAACGTAGTAGTCGGCCTTGTAGAAAAATGTGAGCCGATTCCTGAGACACACCTGAGCCTGTGTCAGGTAAATGCCGGAGCACATGGCACATTCCAGATCTGCTGTGGAGCGGATAATGTAAAGGCAGGGGGCAAATATCCTCTCGCACTTATCGGTGCCACAGTATATGCCACAGCAAAGGATCACGTTACAATAGAGGGCGTGATGGAGATAAAGCAGGGCAAGCTGCGTGGATATGATTCATATGGAATGTTATGCTCAGGCGTAGAGCTTGGCTTAAATGAAGACCTCTATCCGGGTGCAGGCTACAACGGACTTTTGGTTTTACCTGAGGATGCTAAGGCGGGAGATGATGTAAAACCTATCCTCGGCCTTGATGACTGGATTTTTGATATTGCAATAACAGCAAACAGACCTGACTGCCAGTGTATATATGGCATGGCAAGAGAGGTTGCTGCTGTTTTGGGAAAAGAGCTTAAGGAGCCTGCACTTGACTATACTGCTGATGATGTGAAGAAGGAAAACTTCAAGGTTTCGGTTCTTGCACAGGACATCTGCCCTCGCTACACAGCTCACTATGTGCATGATGTAAAAATCTCCGAGTCACCTGCATGGATGAGAAAACGTCTTGCACTTGTCGGAATAAGCTCTATTTCAAATGTGGTAGACATCACTAACTTTGTTTTAAAAGAGCTCGGACAGCCAATGCATGCTTTTGATTACTCATACCTTGAGGGAGATGAGATTGTAGTAAGACGTGCAAACGATGGAGAGAAAATTGTCACACTTGATGAGAAGGAATTTGAGTTAAACAGCAATAACCTCGTTATCTGTGATGGAAAGAAGGCAGTTGCGCTCGCCGGTATCATGGGCGGCTTAAACTCTGAGATTAATGACGGAACCACAGAGGTGATGTTTGAGTCTGCAAAATTTGCAAGAGATAATATCAGAAAGAGCTCTCGTGCGCTGGGACAGGCTTCTGATTCGAGTGCACTTTACTCAAAGGGTGTAAACGAGTACACAACAGCCATGGCTATGAAGAGAGCGCTTCACCTGATGGAGGAGCTTGGCTGTGGTAAGGTTTCTTCAACTCACGTTGAGGTGACTACAGGAAATTCGCTTGAGCCAAAAGAGATGAAGGTTTCTATTGCAAAGGTAAACGGTGTGCTTGGAATAGAGGTTCCTACAGAGGATATCGTGAGAATACTCACAAATTTAGGCTTTGCACCGGTTGTAAGCGGCGATGAGCTGACACTTATGATTCCTGCATACCGTGAGGATATGGAGGATTATCCGGATGTGGCCGAGGAGGTTATCCGTATGTATGGCTATGACCATGTCATTCCTGCATTCATGCCTACGGCACAGGTTACACTCGGAGGACTCAACCTTAGACAGCAGACAGAGCGAAAGATAAAAGAGGTGCTCTGTGCAGCAGGCGCGTATGAGGGAATACATTACTCATTCTTCTCACCTGCTGATCTTGATTTGCTCAGATTCCCGGAGGATGCACCTGAAAGACATGCTATCAGGCTTATAAACCCAATCAATGTTGACCTCTCGCTTATGAGAACAACACTTGCTTCTGAGATGCTTTATGCCATAGCAAGAAATCAGAAGAAGGGTATCCTAGAGGGAAGAATCTTTGAGCTGGGAAATATCTTTATCGCAAAGGAGCTTCCGCTTACAGAGTATCCGGATGAGAGAGAGACACTTTGCGCAGGCGTATTCGGTGAGGATGAATCATTCTTTACTATAAAGGGACTGGCTGAGACTGTAGCAGATGCGCTTGATGTGAAGTTTACATACAAGCCGGCTCAAAAGCCATTCCTTCATCCATATCAGACAGCAGAGGTATTCTGTGACGGACAAAAAATCGGATATCTCGGTCAGGTAAGATATGAGATATGCGATGAGCTTGACATGAGAGTACCGGCATATGTGATGGAGCTTGATTTAAGAGTTCTTTCACAGTGGTATGGAAAGGACAGAGTATTTACTCCAATCTCAAAATTTGATGATGAGAAGAGAGATTTTGCTTTTGTTGTGGACAAGGATATCACATGTGAGCAGATTGAAAACGGTATCAGGGAAGCCTGTGATTATGTCTCAGATGTTACACTGTTTGATGTTTACGAGGGTGTACAGCTTCCTCCGAATAAGAAGAGCATGGCGTACAGTGTAGTATTTACACCAAAGGATGAGGAGCTTAAGACTAAGAAGGTCGAGGACTTTGTAAAGGATATACTTGCTCATCTTAAAGAGACTGCAGGTATCACACTTCGTGGTTAGACGTTAGTATAGTGTTAGGAATAGGAAAATTATGGACGTAAAAGATTTTGATTATGATCTTCCGGAGGAGCTAATAGCACAGGATCCTTTGGAGGACCGCTCCAGCTCAAGACTCATGGTGCTTGACAAGAAGACAGGAGAAGTCAGCCATCATGTGTTCAAGGAGATTGTTAAATATTTAAGACCGGGCGACTGCCTTGTGCTCAACAATACAAAGGTAATTCCTGCGCGTCTGTTTGGCGTGAAGGAAGGCACTATGGCAAAGATAGAGATACTTCTTCTAAAGCGCAGACAAAATGACGTATGGGAGACTCTTGTAAAGCCGGGTAAAAAGGCAAAGCCGGGCACAAAGATTATATTTGGTGACGGACTTTTAACAGGTGAAGTAATAGATGTGGTTGATGATGGAAACAGGCTGATTCAGTTTAGCTATGAGGGTATTTTTGAGGAGATACTTGATAAGCTCGGACAGATGCCATTGCCGCCATACATCACACATCAGCTAAAGGACAAGAACCGCTACCAGACAGTATATGCAAAGTATGACGGCTCGGCCGCTGCGCCTACAGCAGGACTGCATTTCACAAAGGAGCTTTTACAGCAGGTAAAGGATAAGGGCATAGATATTGCAGAGGTGACTTTACATGTGGGGCTTGGTACCTTCAGACCGGTAAAGGTGGATAATGTGCTTGATCACCATATGCATTCTGAGTTTTACATGGTGTCACAGGAGGCTGCAGACAAGATTAATAATGCAAAGAAAAATGGCGGCAGAATAATATCTGTCGGCACTACAAGCACTCGTACCTTAGAGGCAGCATCCGATGAAAACGGCATGCTAAAAGAGTGTAGCGGATGGACGGATATCTTTATTTATCCGGGATACAGCTTTAAGGTGATTGACTGTCTGATTACCAATTTCCATCTGCCACAGTCTACACTTGTCATGCTTGTGTCAGCATTAGCAGGCAGAGAGCATGTCCTCAATGCATATAAAGAGGCTGTAGATGAAAGATACAGGTTTTTCAGCTTTGGTGATGCGATGTTTATAACGAACGATATGCATATGGACGATTAGGCAGCTGAATAAATTTTACTTGTAAAAATCAGTCATATATACTAATATGTTGTTTGAGGGTAATTTGTTCCCTTGGTCAATAATATAATAGATGGGGTAAAGTGAATGGAAGAAAAGAGAAGACATAAAAGACTTGACATTGATGTATCGGTACAGTTAGAGCGGCTGGATGAGGACGGAGTGACAACACTTAAGTATTGTCATGTGGATGTCACAGATATTTCCAGAAGCGGTATAGGATTTAATGCAAAGGTACCTCTTGATATACATACATATTATGACACCAAGATCCAAATTTGGACCAAGGAGGTTGTGGATGCGGTTGTCGAGATTGTACGAAGAACAGACAGTGAAGAAGGAGTATATCACTATGGTGCTGTGTTTATCGGTATGACAGACACTGATGCACTCAAGATTGATATTTATCAGATTTTCAATGATTTATAAAGTAAAAAAAGTAAATCATCCACATGATATAGTAACCAGTGTACCTGGCTCAAAGAGTATCACAAACAGGGCCCTTTTAATCGCTGCACTCGCAAGCGGGCGCAGCGTTTTAAAAGGGTGTCTTTTTAGTGATGATTCGAGACATTTTATAGATGCACTGATTCGTCTGGGATTTCCGGTTTTGGTGGATGAGGATAAAAGAAAAATAACAATAACAGGCTTTGGAGGCAGGATACCAAAGAATGAAGCTGAGATAGATGTGGGAAGTGCAGGTACCGCTGCACGTTTTCTTACAGCTCTTCTTGGACTGTCAAAGGGCAGATACCATATAGTGTCCTCTGAGCAGATGAAGAAACGTCCTATGAAGGATCTGCTTGTATCGCTTGAAAAGCTGGGTGCCCATATTGAGTATGATGAGAACGAATATCATTTTCCTTTTACCATCGGAAATACAGGGGAGTATGCTGATACTGTTGATATAAACGTAGACAAGAGCAGCCAGTTTTTGAGTGCCCTTCTTATCTCGGCTATAGTGATGGAAAAGAACTTTACTATTAATGTCACAGGAACGCATGGTATGGCATATGTTGAGATGACGCGTCTTATGATGAAGCAGTTTGGGCTCGATGTGATGCAGGACAAAAAGAATAACAGCTTTATTATCCCTAAGAAAGCGGCGTATGAAAGCTTAGACTATGATATAGAGCCGGATGTGTCGGCTGCATGCTATTTTTATGCAATGAGCCCGCTTTTACATGTTAAGTCAAAGGTGATGGGGGTGCACCAAAACAGCTTGCAGGGAGATGTGGCATTTCTTGATGTGCTTGCGGATATGGGCTGCACAATTTCCGACGAGGCAGACGGCATAGTGTGTATGCCACCAAAGAATGCTCATATACATGGCGGAAGCTGGGATTTGTCAACATTCTCAGACCAGGCGCTGACACTTGCTGCGATTGCACCGTTTGCAAATGCACCTGTAGGGATAGAAGGCATTTCGCATATTCGTCTGCAGGAGTGTGACAGGATAAACGCCATCGAGGAAAACCTGACGGAATTAGGTGTGAGGGTTGAAGAAATTGAAAATGGCTTAAAGATTTATCCGGCAGAGCGTATTAAGCCTTGTAAAATTAAAACGTATGACGATCATCGCGTAGCCATGTCATTTACTTTGCCGGGGCTTAAGGCAGAGGGTGTTGAGATAATAGACCCTTATTGCTGCCGCAAGACCTTTGAGAATTTCTATGAGGTACTTGAGGAGAGCGTATATTGATAAAGTGTTATTGGTTTCTGTTTATCTGTAAACAGTGCTGCATTGGACGGTATAAAAAGAGCCGTAAAACGAATCAAATTCGTTTTACGGCTCTTTGTTTTTGGGATTAAAACCATATAACAGGATAAATCATCTGCGGTGAATAGTATAGTTTCTTTCTTTAAGTACGCTGATAGCCGATTCAAGAGCATCTTCGTCATAGAACTCTATGCGCAGTACACCCTCCTCAAACTCACGGTTGTTTATGATGCCGATATTCTTGATGCTGATGCCGTTGAAGGCTAAAAGGCTTGCAAGCACTGCAATACCGCCTGCCTCATCGGCAATATCGACAAATACTTCGTGGAAATCCTTGCGGATTTTGGCACCGGGAAGTGTGAGTGAATCCCTGTAATTCTTTGAATCCTGGAAATAATCAATCATCTTTTGAGAACTGCCCTCTGCAATTATTTCGCGAAGCTTATGGAAATTGGCTTCATACTGGTCCATGAGTGAGAGCAGCTGTGTTTTGTTGGACTCACATATGTTTTCCCACATGACAGGGGAGCTTGCGGCGATACGTGTCACATCGCGGAAGCCACCGGCAGCGATAGTTTTCATGGTCTCTTTTTCGGAATCAATATGCTCAATCAGATTGACAAGAGAGTATGCAATCATATGTGGCAGGTGGCTGATGGCTGCGGTAGCATGATCGTGCTCCCTGTAGTCTAAAATGAGAGCTATTGAGCCCAGTGAAAGTACAAACTGTTTGAAATCATTCTGATTTTCTTCAGTAGTTGCAGCAGTAGGAGTGATAATATAGTAGGCGTTCTCCAAAAGCTGCTTGTCTGAATTGAGTATGCCCGTTTTTTCAGAGCCGGTCATAGGATGACCGCCGATGAAATTGCGCTCAAGACCAAGCTCTATGACCTTTTCATGAATCTGGGTTTTGGTGCTGCCTACATCTGTGATGATACAGTCATCCTTTATGATATCCTTAAGCTGTGTGAGGTATTCGATATTTTTGTTTACCGGTGCACACAGAAAGATTACGTCGCAGTCTTTAAAAGAGTTAAGCTCTAAAAGCTCATTATTATCTATCAGGCCAAGCCCAAAGGCATCATCTATGGTCTGTTGATGCCCGGCTGTTGCGATAATTGAGACCTTTGGATTATTTTCTTTCATTTTTCTGGCTATCGAGCCGCCAATCAGACCGAGCCCTATAAAGCCAACTTTATCAAAATGCATTTATGTGTATCTCCTAATTCTTTATTGTAACTATTCAGAATCACCACACGCACATTCTCAAAATCGCACTATAGTGGTTTTGAATATTTACAATATATTATATCCAATTTAACACTATAAAGCAATAAATTATTGGCATATTTATTCCAATATAACAATAAAAAAATAATCGTCAGATTGCATAAAAGTGTTGTAAATTATATAAAATATTAGTACAATGTTTACATACTATAATAATGTCAGGGAGGTACTTGAAATGAATGTTTACACTACTGAGAAGATTCGAAACGTCGTGCTTTTAGGCCATAGCGGCTGTGGCAAGACATCACTCGTGGAAGCTATGGCATATCTGGCAGGACAGACCACCAGAATGGGCACTGTAGCGGATGGCAGCACTATCAGCGATTTTGACAAAGAAGAGATAAAGCGTCAGTTCTCTATACATACATCGGTTGTACCGATTGAGTGGGATAATGTCAAAATAAATATTCTCGATACTCCTGGTTTTTTTGATTTTGTGGGAGAGGTTGAAGAAGCTGTATCGGCTGCAGATGCTGCAATCATCGTGGTTTCAGGCAAGGCAGGCATACAGACAGGCACAAAAAGAGCATGGGAGATATGCGAGAAATACAAGCTGCCGAGGATGATTTTCGTGACGGACATGGATATCGACAATGCAAGCTTCAAGGATGTGGTATTAAAGCTGCAGGAGCTTTACGGCAAGAAAATAGCTCCATTCCATCTGCCAATCAGAGAGAATGAGAAGTTTGTGGGCTATGTCAATGTCATCCAGCAGAGGGCAAAGAGATGGAATGAAAGCGGAGGCGTGGATAAGTTTGATGTGCCTGAGTACTCAAAGGAGAACCTGGGAATATGTCGTGAGGCTTTAGTTGAAGCTGTAGCTGAGACAAGCGAGGAGTTCATGGACAGATATTTCGGCGGAGAGGAGTTCTCTGATGATGAAATCAGGGCTGCGCTTCGTGCAAACGTGCTTGAGGGCTCTATTGTACCGGTGCTCATGGGCTCAAATATTCTCGCAAGAGGCATGTATACACTTATGGCTGATATTGTGAAATACCTGCCAAGTCCTGAGAAGAGAAGCTGTACCGGTATTAACACCAAGACAAATGAGGTGTATAATGCTGATTATGATTTTGCAAAATCAAAGAGCGCTTATGTGTTCAAGTCTATAGTTGACCCGTACATCGGTAAGTATTCACTGATCAAGGTTAATTCGGGCGTACTAAAGACAGATGATGTACTTTACAATTATCACAGGGACTGCGATGAGAAAATCGGAAAGCTCTATGTGATGAGAGGCAGTAAGGTGGAAGAGGTGAAGGAGCTTCATGCAGGTGATATCGGAGCGCTTGCAAAGCTTACAAAGACTCTTACGACAGATTCACTTTCCACCAGAAATATGCCGGTTACATATCTTAGAACAAGTATATCAAAGCCGTATGTGGCAATGCGCTACAAGGCAAAGAAAAAGGGCGATGAGGACAAGATTTCCCAGTCTTTACAGAAACTGTTAATGGAGGATCTGACATTAAACAGTGTAAATGACAGCGAAAATGGACAGACTGTACTATATGGTATCGGTGATATGCAGCTTGAGGTAGTGGCAAGTGAGCTTCTTGAAAAGTACAAGGTGGAGATAGAGCTTATGCGTCCAAAGGTAGCCTTTAAGGAGACTATCAGGAAAAAATCTGACGTAGAGTATAAGTACAAGAAGCAGTCGGGCGGACACGGACAGTACGGACATGTCAAGATGACCTTTGAGCCGTCAGGAGATATGGATACGCCATATGTATTTGAGCAGACGGTTGTAGGAGGAGCTGTACCGAAGAACTTCTTCCCGGCTGTTGAAAAGGGTATTGCAGAGTCCGTGAAAAAGGGACCTCTTGCAGCCTATCCTGTGACAGGTATAAAGGCTGTGCTGTATGACGGCTCTTATCATCCGGTTGATTCATCTGAGATGGCCTTTAAGGTGGCAACACAGCAGGCCTTTAAAAAGGGCATTATGGAGGCAAAGCCGGTGCTTCTTGAGCCGATTGCCACTCTTAAGGTAGTGGTGCCTGAGGGCTATACAGGTGATGTGATGGGTGAGCTTAACAAGAGACGTGCGCGGGTGATGGGCATGAACCCGACAGACAATGGATATCAGGAGATAGTTGCGGATATTCCTTATCTGGAGCTTTATGGATACAATGCCACACTTCGCTCAATGACGAGCGGAAGCGGCACATTCTCATATGAGTTTGCCAGATATGAGCAGGCACCGGATGATGTGGCTGCAAAACAGATAGAAGAAAGGGCAAGCAAGCTTGTTGAAGTTGAAGAGTAGAATAGCATTAATTATATTACTTACATTGATTTTTACCAATACTCATGTGTTTGCATCGGAGATAAAAGAGGCAGAAGCTGCCTCTTTTGCTTCCGGGCCATCACTAAATACACTGGTTGACAATATGTCAGAAAGTGATGGTGTTTCATATATTTACTATAATCTGGGCGGTGCGGCAAACAATATCAATAATTGTGGATACATCACACCAAAGCAGAAATTCATGGGACTAAGAGAACCACACAAATACGGTTATAAATTTGATGGCTGGTATCTGGATGAGCATTTTTCAAAAAAGGCGGATGTTCTGACCTACGAAAAAGCAAATGGATATGTGGTATATGCCAAATGGGTCAGGACGATTAACAATGAATACAGCGTAGAGCATTACAATTACAGGAGTAATAAAAAAGCGCATACACTGGCGCTTAAGGATTGCGATTACGATTTTATAGATGAAATAGATATTCCGGGCATGCCGGAGACGAAGGAAAATGATTTTCTCAATAATTATATTTTCAGTGAGGCACAGTGTCCTCAGGGAATTTGTATCACGGATGAATACGTGCTTATCACGAGCTATTCTGATGACAAGGGCTCACTCGGGGAGCTTATGGTATTTGACAGGGAGGACGGAGAGTACCTTGTGACACTTGGCATGGATGCAAACAGTCACCTGGGAGGAATTGCCTTTGACGGGGAAAATGTATGGGTGTGCAATTCCTACGACACAACTGTGGAGCGTATCTCGTATGATTTTATCTCTCTAATGGCCACTGCGAATTCCAAGCAGGTCATCGATGCGACAGGTGTGGTAGATGTGTTTGATGTGGGAAACAAGCCGTCGTGCATCACATACTATGGAGGCAGGCTGTGGATAGCCACTCACAATATCCTTTTTAGGTCAAAGATGGTAGCATATTATTATGACAAAAAGGACGACAGGCTCACAAGCCTGAGCACATATACGATACCTGCCAGAGTGCAGGGCGTTACATTTGATGCCTCAGGAAAGGTATATCTGAGTACCTCCTATGGCAGGAATGAGTCATCGTATATTAAGTGCTACAAATCACTCATAGCTCTGTCGTCAAGGCCAAACAGCCCCGACATCACAATAGAGATGCCGCCGGGCTCAGAGGAGCTTGACAGTGTGGATAAAAGCTTGTATGTCATTTTTGAATCTGCGGGAGAGAAGTACCTTGAGGGCACGGATGGCAAGGGAAACTCGCCTGCACCGATAGACAAGATACTTCGCATAAATACAGATTCGTTTAAAAATTAACTATAGCATTTTTAAAAGCTTTTCAACCTGCCTGCGGTTTTTCTCAGGCAGGTTTTTGCTTAGCTCGGTGCACATGGAATATACCTCTTCTTTGGTAAATTCTATGCCGTTACGCTTTGCCTCCTTAATACTTTCCATGAGAAACGGCATGGCACTTGTTGTATCCTTTGGTTTTTCCTTTTGTACAAAATTATTTAAAAATTCCTGCTTTGTCATAAATCTCCCTATTGTCCAAAACTGAAAAAATATTTAATAGATTGTCTATCGTATCCTGTTCACTTTTACTGCAGTATTTCTTTAAGGCATTGAGCATGGAAAGCCTTCTGTCTGACATACTTTCAGTCTCCGCAACAGACAGTGCCGGTGCACAATCTATCATTCTCATTGAATTCATAAGTGATATGTAGTGAACCATAAGAGTCATCTGCTTTTGTGAGTCATGCGGCATATATGGGATTATGGTTTTAAGCATCTGAAGCTCCCTTGTCTGGGTTATTTCATCGAATGGTGTAAACAGGCTGTTCTCGTCCATAAAAATCCTTTAAAATATATTTCTATATAATATGTCACCTGATTCACATTATGCATGTTTACAGCATATATTATTAAAAAAAGATATATGCTTATCATAGATGGTCACGACGTATACGAGATAGATGAAGAATGCATCAAAAAGCACAGGGTGAAGGGCGAATGTAAAGTCCTTGAAAAGCTCAAAGAAAAAGAGCAGCGCAGGCAAAAAAAGAATACTGAAAAATCGTAAAAAGCTGCGGGCCGAAAAGACCCGCAGTAAAAATGTAAATCAGCAGCCGCAGCCACATCCGCATCCGTTATTGCTGCTTCCACAGCCAAAGCCACCACAGCAGAAAAGTAAGATGATAGCCCAGATACAGCTGTTATTGCCGCTTCCACAGTCGTTTCCTCCGAAGAAAGAGCCTCCGTTACCATTTCCACAACAGCAGCACAGTAACAGGATAATCCATAAAATCGAAGAACATCCGCATCCGTTATCTGTATTGCTGCATGAACAGTTTGTTGCTGCTAAATCACTCATAAGTGACCTCCAATAAAATTTATTTACACTCTAGGTTATGATAGACATAACAAAGTGTTACACTAAGATTTAAATTTTTTTATTGACACAAAAAGTATAATTGTATACAATTATTCAAAAGATAAAACTAAGCACAGGAGATGTGAAGATGAGAGAAGTTTTGATGAACGAAAAAACAAATTTACTGCAGCTTGAAGAGCATTTTTACCAGCTCGTGGATGTAGATGAGCCGAATACTTTTAGAAATCTCTTTCCTTATTCAGAAGTTCCTAAGATAGCATTCAATGACAGAATAGTGCCTCACAATATGCCGGAGGACATCTGGATTACAGATACTACATTCAGAGATGGCCAGCAGTCGAGAGCACCGTACACGACGGAGCAGATTGTTACCATTTATGATTATTTACATAAGCTTGGTGGCCCTAAGGGAATAATCAGACAGAGCGAGTTTTTCCTCTACAGCAAAAAGGACAGGGACGCTGTTTACAAGTGTCTCGAGAGAGGATATAAGTTCCCGGAGGTTACATCGTGGATTCGTGCCAGCAAAAAGGACTTTGAGCTTGTAAAGGATATAGGACTCAAGGAAACCGGTATACTGGTAAGCTGTTCGGATTATCATATTTTCTATAAGATGAAGATGACCAGACGCGAGGTAATGAATATGTATCTGTCAGTCATCAGGGAGTGTCTTGAGACAGGAATAAGCCCTAGGTGCCATCTGGAGGATATCACACGTTCTGATATATATGGTTTTGTTATTCCATTCTGTGTTGAGCTCATGAAGCTGCAGGAGGAGTACAAGATTCCGATTAAGGTGCGTGCCTGTGATACAATGGGATATGGAGTAAACTTCCCGGGAGCAGTTATACCTCGAAGCGTTCCGGGTATCATATACGGACTTAACACACATGCAGGTGTGCCTTCATCACAGATTGAGTGGCATGGACACAATGACTTTTACAAGGCGGTAAACAATTCGACTACGGCATGGCTCTACGGAGCAAGCGGTGTCAACTGTTCACTGTTTGGTATCGGAGAGAGAACCGGAAACACACCACTTGAGGCTATGGTATTTGAGTATGCACAGCTTAAAGGCACACTCGATGGAATGGATACAACGGTTATCACAGAGTTGTCAGAGTACTTTGAGAAGGAGCTTGGATATGTGCAGCCGAGCCGTACACCTTTTGTCGGCAGAAACTTCAATGTGACGAGAGCCGGAATCCATGCTGACGGACTTCTCAAAAATGAGGAAATTTACAACATATTCGATACAGGTAAATTCTTAAACAGACCACCTCTTGTAGCTGTGTCCAATACATCGGGACTTGCAGGAATAGCGCTGTGGATAAACACCTACTACCGCCTGCCGGATGACAGAAAAGTAGATAAGAACTCAAAGCTTGTGACCATGATAAAGAAATGGGTAGATGAGCAGTACGACGAGGGTCGTGTGACTACCATCACGGATAATGAGCTTGTAGTTCAAATTACTGATTGCTGTAAAAAGCTTAATATAGTATTATAGTGAGGTAGATTAGTACATGTCACATGATAATTACAGCCTGAGTGCCAGAGTATACAATCATATCAGGGATGGTATACTTGCAGGAACATTTGCAAAGGGCGATGAGCTTAAGGAAAAGAATATCGGTGATGAGCTAGGTGTGAGCAGGACTCCCGTGAGGGAAGCACTGCGTCAGCTTGAGCTTGAGGGTCTTGTGTCTATCATCCCCAATAAGGGAGCGTTCGTGGAGGGTGTTTCCACGGACGATATCAGGGATATATACGAGATAAGAGCTCTGCTTGAGGGACTTTGTGCCAGATGGGCTGCAACGAGGATATCGGATGAGCTCATGGCGGCCATGGAGGAGAATATTTATCTCACGGAGTTTCACGAGAAAAAGGGCAATGCAAAGCAGCTTCTTGAGCTGGACAATAGGTTTCATGAGCTGCTGTATGAGGCCGGCGGAAGCAAGGAGCTTATGAGGGTATTAAAGGACTATCATGAGTATGTCGGCAGAGTGAGAAAGGTGACACTCGGCGAGACAAAAAGAGCTAAAAACTCCACTCACGAGCATAAACAGATATGCGAGGCAATTAAGAATCATGACGCACTGCTGGCAGAAAAATGCGCCAGAGAGCATATAAACAATTCAAAGAAAAATATGGAACACCTTGGTTGGGAAAACCTTATTAAGTAAAGGAGATTTAAGAATGAGCAAGATTACGATGACAACACCCCTTGTAGAGATGGACGGAGACGAGATGACCAGAATCCTCTGGCAGATGATAAAGGATGAGCTTTTAATACCTTTTATCGATTTAAAGACAGAGTATTATGATCTGGGCTTAGAGGAGCGAAATCGTACAGATGATCAGGTGACCGTTGAATCAGCAAAGGCAACCATGAAATACGGTGTCGCAGTAAAATGTGCGACAATCACACCAAACGCAGCCAGAATGACAGAGTACAATTTAAAGGAGATGTGGAAGAGCCCTAACGGCACAATAAGAGCCATGCTTGACGGAACAGTGTTCAGAGCACCAATCGTTGTAAAGGGCATAGAGCCAAACGTAAAGACATGGGTTAAACCAATCACAATCGCTCGTCATGCATATGGTGATGTGTACAAGGCAACAGAGATGAAGGTAGCCGGTCCCGGAAAGGCTGAGCTTGTATTTACAGCAGAAGACGGAACTGAGACCAGAGAATTAATACATGAGTTTAAGGGCGCAGGAGTTATTCAGGGACAGCATAACCTGGATGATTCAATTGAGAGCTTTGCACATAGCTGCTTTAAGTATGCACTTGATACAAAGCAGGATTTATGGTTTGCTACAAAGGATACCATCTCAAAGAAATATGACCACACCTTCAAGGATATCTTCCAGGAAATCTTTGATGCACAGTATAAGGATGCTTTTGAGAAGGCTGGAATTACATATTTCTACACACTTATTGACGATGCAGTTGCCAGGGTAATGAAATCTGAGGGTGGATTTATCTGGGCATGCAAGAACTACGACGGAGATGTAATGAGTGACATGATCTCATCTGCATTCGGCTCACTTGCCATGATGACATCAGTGCTTGTATCCCCTCACGGATACTATGAGTATGAGGCAGCACACGGAACAGTACAGAGACACTATTACAAGCACTTAAAGGGTGAGGAGACTTCAACAAACTCTGTAGCTACTATTTTTGCATGGACAGGAGCACTCAGAAAAAGAGGAGAGCTTGACAAGATTCCGGCACTTTCTGAGTTTGCAGACAAGCTTGAGGCAGCCTGCATAAAGACTATTGAGAGCGGAAAGATGACAAAGGATCTCGCACTCATCACAACAATTGAAAATCCTACTGTTTTAAACAGCGAAGGCTTCATCAAGGCAATCAGAGAGGAGCTTGAGAAGACAATTTAATCTGAAATTTGGTTTTTAGCCTTAGAATAAGATATAACCCGGGGATAATTATGAATTTTTTGAATGTTAAATTCTTAACACATTGACAGATGACCTTCAAAAAATTATAATTAATCTTGGGTTTTTGTCTTTAAAAGAGAAATGATATCCTGATGATTGGAGGAATAAGACTTGAGTAAAGAAATATCACAGGCGGTTATCAGAAGACTGCCACGATACTATAGATATCTCGGAGAGCTTTTGGATGAGGGAGTGGAGCGTATTTCATCAAATGATCTGAGTCACAGAATGAAAGTGACAGCTTCACAAATCAGACAGGATCTCAATAATTTCGGTGGCTTTGGACAGCAGGGATACGGATACAATGTTCAGTTTCTCTACGAGGAAATCGGAAAGATAATGGGACTTAATACAGAGCATAGAATAATTATCATCGGTGCAGGCAATCTGGGCCAGGCACTCGCCAATTATGTAAAGTTTGAAAAGCTTGGCTTTGTCATAACAGCGCTTTTTGACGTAAATCCTGAGCTTTCAGGAAAGAGTGTGCGAGGTATTCCAATCCTTATGCTAAGTGAGCTGGATGAGTATTGCAGAACACACAGGGTGGATATTGCGGCGCTCACCATGCCAAAGTCAAAGGCTGACTCTATTGCGTCAAAGCTTGTGGATTTAGGAATAAGGGCTATATGGAATTTTGCACATGTGGATCTTGAAATTCCAAATAAAGATGTGGTTGTGGAGAGTGTTCATCTGTCTGACAGCCTTATGCAGCTCAGCTATAATATTGTTAAAAACTCCAAAAATAAATAGAGGGTGAGTCTTATGAATGATAAAAAAGATTTTGAGGCTGCATTAAAAGGAAAAAAGGTGCCTTTACTGGTTTTAGACCAGAAGTGGCACAGACTTTTTGCCATTCATGGTAAGACTGACGAAATATCAGCCACGGAAAAAGAACTGGATGAGCTGTTAAAGCTGCAGGGAAAGTACAACAATGAGCTTAAGAATTTAAAAAAGCTTAAGTCGAAAATTATGTCTAATATTGTTGCCAACATGGGAGATGACGGCGATGAAAAGCGTGATAAGGATAAGCAGCTTATAGATGAGATAAATGAGAAAGCTGACAACATTGAGGGAGAGCTTATTGAAATCCAGAAGAATATAAAAGCTGTAAATGACAGGCTAATGCTTTTGTCGATGGATTACTTCAGTGAAAAAATCGAGAAAAATAAACTGGAATCAAAAGAAATTGACGACTGGATTGCAAATATAAGAGTTGAACTTAAGAAAAATGTAATCAGAAAACAGAACAGAGATATTAACAACAGGGAGATTTATTCGTATCTTCATGATATTTTTGGCGCTGAGGTTTTAGATCTTTTTGACATTGAATATGACGATCCTATGGTTTTCAATGCCAATAATGCAAATACTGATAATGCAAACAATGAGAATAAGGGGAATTGATATTGGAATATATTGTTACAGGTAATGAAATGAAGCTTCTGGACGATACAACATCACAGGTCTTTTTGGTTCCTTCGGTGGTGCTGATGGAGCAGGCTGCGGCCGGTGTTGTCCGGGAGCTTGTTGCATGTTTTGATAAATCAAAGGAGTTTGCCGTGATATGCGGCAGAGGCAATAATGCAGGAGACGGTATCGCGATAGCAAGACTTTTAAATCAGGCCGGATACAGATGCATGGTGTACTATGCTTTTGGCACAGATGAGGCAGGAAGCGAGCTCTTTGAGCTGCAGAAAAATATATACGCAAGGTATGGCTTTAAGGTGGTCTCTGATATTGAGAGTGTGTGTAAAAGTGACGTAATAATAGATGCACTGTTTGGCACAGGGCTTAAGCGAGCCATAGAAGGCTCTTTAGCAGATGTGATTTCAGCCGTTAACAAGGCAAATGCTTACAGGGTGGCGGTCGACGTGCCGTCGGGAGTGGATTCTGATAAAGGACATGTGATGGGATGCACTTTTAAAGCAGATTTCACATATACTTTTTCTTATAAGAAGACGGGCCTTCTCCTGTGGCCGGGCTGTGATTATTGCGGTCTGGTTAAGGTGGTGCCTATAGGCATAGATGACCACAGCTTTTGTGGTAATCTGCCATCAGTAAGGGCTCTTGATGAGTCTGATTTAAAGAAGCTTGATAACAGACCGGCACACTCCAACAAGGGAACTTTCGGAAAACTGTTAGTTATAGCAGGAAGCCGCAATATGGCCGGTGCGGCGGTGCTTTCGGCAAAGGCTGCATACAAAAGCGGAGCAGGGCTTGTGAAAATTATAACGCCGGAGTGCAACCGTTCAATAATCCAATGTGCTTTGCCGGAAGCACTGCTTTGTACTGATATCGCGTCAGCTAAAGCGCTTGAGACAGAGCTTGAGTGGGCAGATGCAGTGGTGATAGGTCCAGGTCTTTCAAAGTCTGATAATGCCAAAATGTTAGTTGAAACAGTACTAAAAACAGCAGAGATACCTCTTGTGATTGATGCGGATGCGCTTAATATCATATCAGACAACATGACTTTACTTAATGAGCATAAAATGTCTGTCATCGTGACTCCGCACCTGGGCGAGATGTCCAGACTTATGAAAAAGAGCATTGCTAATATACAGGAGGATATCATCGGTGTGGCAGGAGAGTTTGCAGGCTTGTATAATGTGACTTGTGTGCTTAAGGATTTTCGTACGATTATCGCAGCGGCTGATGGCGAAAAGTTTATCAATCTGTCCGGCAACTGCGGTATGGCAACAGCCGGAAGCGGAGATGTGCTAAGTGGTATCGTGGGAGGTCTTCTGGTACAGTGGCGTGACACGAAAAAGGCCGCGGCATACGGTGCATTTATTCATGGACTTGCCGGTGATATGGTATTTGACAATACCGGCTCTTATGGTATGATAGCAAGTGATATTATTGATGGATTAGATAAAGTTTGGATTAAGGTGGAAAAAAATGGCAATTAACAGAATCAGAGCAGATATAGATCTGGATGCAATTTTATATAATATGGAGTCGATGCACAATAAGCTAAAGCCGGGGACAATGATGGCAGCAGTCGTAAAGGCTGATGGTTACGGTCATGGCGCTGAGGCTGTTTCAGAGGTACTGGAGCCGCTTCCGTATCTGTGGGGCTATGCCGTTGCTACAAGCAACGAGGCAATGCAGCTTATCGCAGCAGGCAGAAAAAAGCCGATACTTATTTTAGGACTCAGCTTCCCGGAGCAGTTTGAGGAGATAGTGGACAACGATGTGCGCCCGGCGGTATGTACATATGAGACAGCTAAGGAGCTATCGCGTATCGCTGTCGCTAAGAATAAAACCTGTAAGATACATATCAAGATAGATACCGGCATGTGCCGTATAGGCTTTCAGGTGACAGAGGAAAGTGCAGATATTATTGCACAGATTGCTAAGCTGCCGAATATTATGATAGAGGGAATATTCACTCACTTTGCAAGGGCAGATGAGCTGTCAAAGGAGCCTGCCTTTGAGCAGTTTGATCTTTTTAAGAGAATGATAGCTCTTGTTGAGGCAAGAGGAGTCGAAATCCCGATTAAGCACTGCTCAAACAGTGCGGGAATAGTAGAAATTCCGGAGTGCAATATGGATATGGTAAGAGCAGGCATCACACTCTATGGTCTGTGGCCGTCAGAGGAGGTAGACAAGAGTAAAATCTCCCTAAGGCCTGTTATGTCGCTGCACAGCAGAGTTGCTTATGTAAAGGAGCTTGAGCCGGGTAGGCATATAAGCTACGGCGGCACATTTACGGTAGAGCATCCTATGATGATAGCAACTGTCCCGGTGGGATATGGTGATGGATATTCAAGAGGACTTTCAAACAAGGGCTGGGTTCTCATAAAAGGGAAAAAAGCACCTATATGCGGCAGAGTCTGCATGGATCAGTTTATGGTGGATGTGACAGACATACCTGACGTGAAAATAGGCGATGCAGTTACTCTGCTCGGTAAAGACGGAGATGAGACAATCACAATGGAGCAATTAGGTGAGCTGTCAGGCAGATTCAACTATGAGTTTGCGTGTCTTATCACACCGCGTGTTCCAAGAATTTACCACAAAAACTAAAAAAGTGTAACTTTTAAGAATACACTCGAAAAATCTGGAGATACTTTTTGTATACCATAATATGGAGTGTATTCGTGTATGATTATTCAAAGAGGAGATATTTATTACGCTGATTTAAGACCTGTTGTAGGCTCAGAGCAGGGCGGGATAAGACCTGTCCTTATAATACAAAATGATGTCGGAAACAGACACAGCCCGACGGTAATCTGCGCAGCAATAACCTCGCAGATGCATAAAGCAAAGCTGCCCACCCATGTGGAGCTTGCCTGCAAGGAGTATGCGCTTGCAAAGGATTCTGTTGTGCTTTTAGAACAGCTTCGCACAATCGACAAAAAAAGGCTTAAGGATAAGGTGTGCCATCTTGATGAGGACACATTGCTTAAAATAGACAGGGCACTTGAAATCAGCTTAGAACTTATTACATAGGATAATAAAACATTATGTTATATGCAATTATAATTTTATCAATACTTGTAGTGATACTTCTTTTGTGTATTGGAGTATTGCTTTATGGAATGAAAAACAACAAAAAGACTCTCGATGGAATACTTGGAAATGATGATGTCACAGAGGAAGAGATTATTTCCATGGTCAGGGAGGGACATGAACAGGGAACAATCCTTGCGTCTGAGGCAGAGCTGATACACAATGTGTTTGAGTTTGATGATAAGGAAGTAAAAGATATCATGACTCACCGCAAAAATATCGTAAGCCTCGACGGCAGTATGTCCTTTATCGATGCCATCGAATTTATCATAGATACCGGCAAATCTCGCTTTCCGGTCTATGAGAATGATGTTGACAGTATCATCGGAGTCTTACATATCAAGGATGCTTTTACATTTTTTGAAAAAAATGAGGTTTACCGCAGCAGTATCAAGGACATAGACGGGCTTATCCGGCCAGTGGACTTCATACCCGAGACGGTAAACATCAATGATCTGTTTAAAAAGATGCAGTCTAAAAAGAGTCATCTTGCGATGGTTGTGGATGAGTACGGACAGATATCTGGACTTATCGCGATGGAGGATATACTCGAGGAGCTTGTCGGAAATATCGAGGATGAGCACGATGAGGAAGAAAACTACATTAGAAAGAATGATGACGAGACATTTATAATGGACGGCATGACTGAGTTTTCCGATGTGAAGGAGGCACTGTCACTGCCTGTTGAAGATGATGCCTACGAGACGCTTAACGGTTTTATCATATCGCTTTCGGATAAGATTCCGGAGGAGGGGGATAAGACTGTGATTAGCGCATATGGCTACAGATTTTCTGTTATGAGCGTCGAGGATAAGGTGATTAAGCAGGTAATGATTAAGAAACTTGCGCCGGAAGAGAAAAAATGATATTATAAGGTATGGATTATTTTTAAAAGTAGAAAAGAGGATACAAATTATGTCAGGACATTCTAAATTTGCGAATATCAAGCATAAGAAAGAGAAAAATGATGCTGCAAAGGGCAAAATCTTTACAATGATCGGTAGAGAGCTCGCAGTTGCAGTTAAAGAGGGAGGACCGGATCCTGCCAATAACTTCAAGCTTGCACAGGTAGTTGCCAAGGCAAAGGCCAACAATATGCCAAACGATACAATCGAAAGAGGTATCAAAAAGGCAGCAGGAGACGGCAACAGTGTAAACTATGAGACAGCTACATATGAGGGCTATGGACCATCAGGCACAGCTATTATCGTAAAGTGTCTTACAGACAATAAGAACCGTACAGCGGCCAATGTCCGCAATGCCTTTACAAAGGGACAGGGAAGCATCGGTACACAGGGATGTGTATCATACATGTTTGACGAGAAGGGTCAGATCATCATCGACAAGGAAGAGTGCGATATGGATGCAGATGATCTTATGATGCAGGCACTCGATGCAGGCGCTGAGGATTTCGCCGATGAGGATGACAGCTACGAAATCACAACTGCACCTGCTGATTTTGATGCAGTCAGGACTGCTCTTGAGGAGGCAGGCATCACAATGGCTTCAGCAGAGGTCACAATGATTCCACAGACATATGTCACACTGACAGATGAAGCTGACATCACAAATATCGGCCGTATCTTAGACCTTCTTGACGATGATGACGACGTCCAGGAAGTATACCACAATTGGGAAGAGTAAACTAAATATTATATATCACGGGTTTTAGCGGGAGGAGAATATGAAAAAGATTCTATTTGTAGCTTCAGAGTGTGTACCATTTATAAAAACAGGAGGTCTTGCAGATGTGTGCGGTGCACTTCCTAAAGAGTTTGACAAGAACTATTGGGATGTAAGGGTTGTAATACCGGATTATAGCTGTATACCGGAGCAGTATCGCAATAATTTTGAGTATGTTACCCATTTTTACATGAGCTCAGGTCCATACGTGCAGGACAAGTATGTCGGAGTGCTCAAATATGAGCAGGACGGCATTACATATTACTTTATTGACAATCAGGAGTTCTTTACAGGATTTTCTCCATATACTTCTGACACTAAGTTTGAGATTGAGAAGTATACATTTTTTGACAAGGCTGTACTTTCAATGCTCCCGCTTATTGATTTTAAGCCGGATATTATACACTGTCATGACTGGCAGACAGGTCTTCTGCCTGTATACTTAAAGAATGAGTTTGCCGCAAATCCATTCTTCTGGGGTATCAAGACAATTATCACTATCCACAATCTTAAGTTCCAGGGAATATGGGACAGGGAGTGGGTACAGGGTGTTTCAGGTCTTACAGACAATCTGTTCACACCGGACAAGCTTGAGTTCAAGAAGGACGCAAATATGCTTAAGGGTGGTCTTGTATATGCTGACTATATCACAACTGTCAGTGATACATATGCAAACGAGATTCAGACAGAGTACTATGGTGAGGGATTGAACGGACTCTTAAGTGCCAGACATTTTGACATGCAGGGTATCGTAAACGGTATTGATTACAATGCTTATGACCCACAGACTGATGGCAGAATCTATTGCAATTACAATGCTTCCGATTTCAGAAAGAAGAAGTTCAACAACAAGACAAAGCTTCAGCAGGATCTTGGCCTTGCGGTTGACAAGAAGAAGTATATGATAGGTCTTATTTCAAGACTTACAGACCAGAAAGGTCTTGACCTCATCAATCATGTGATTGAGGGGATCGTGGACGATTTCACACAGCTTGTTGTTATCGGTACAGGAGATCCTCAGTACGAGAATATGTTCAGACACTATGCATGGAAATACCCTGACAGAGTTTCGGCAAATATATGTTACTCTGATGATCTGGCTCACAAGCTCTATGCGGCTGCTGATGCATTCTTGATGCCATCCAGATTTGAGCCTTGCGGTCTGACACAGCTTATCTCATTCCGCTACGGTACAGTTCCGATTGTTCGTGAGACAGGAGGCCTCAAGGATACGGTTAAGCCTTATAATGAGTATGAGAATTCAGGAGATGGTTTCTCGTTCTCAAACTACAATGCCGATGAGATGCTTGCAGTCATCAATTATTCTAAGCACATCTTCTTTGATAAGAAGCGTGAGTGGAACCAGATTGTGGACAGGGGCATGGCCAATGATTTCTCTTGGAATGCTTCCAAGTTCAAATATGAGGGATTATACAATTACCTTATTGGTGAATAAAATATTTTGGTGAAATTGTGGTTTTTGCATAACATTTTGCCCCGCCATTCATGGCGGGGTATTTTTTACCTCATTTATGATTAATCAGATTACTACATGTTACGCATTCCCGTAATCTGACTCCACCTCGAAATCCGCTAATTTGCTACGTTCCCGCAGCAAATTGCTACTTTCTCGGTGTAGTGCGGGTCAATAAGGTATACATCGAATTGCATTCAAGCATGCATCGATGATACCTTTTGACCCTTTAATCACAAAATCGAAAAATTACTTTAGAAAATTTACACAGAACAGAAGAAATATGTTATTATATACTCTGTAAATCAAAACACGGAGGTTAGTTACATGGCAACGAGGAAGAAATCCTCAGCAAAAAGACAGACAAAAAAGGAGAGAATGGCTCAGATAGAGAGGCAGCAGGCCTTTAAAAAGGAAATATTTCTCTGGATAGTAGTAGCTGTTTCAATCCTTTTATTTATAAGCAATTTTGGAATAGGCGGTCATTTGGGAAACGCAGTAAGCGGTTTCCTTTTTGGTGTATTTGGAATGGTGGCATATATTTTTCCGCTTGTGCTTCTGGTGGGCAGCTTTTTTGCTGTGTCCAATAAGGGCAATTCATATGCTATCATGAAGCTTGTTATGACCATAGTTTTCATATGGTTTATATGTGTGTTTATGTACCTGGCAGTGTATGGTGAATTCGCGGTTTCGCCGGTGCAGTCATACATTGACAGTGTTGAAAGGCATTCAGGTGGTGGATTTATAGGTGCTCTTATAGGCTGCATTTTAGTTCCGGCGGTAGGAATTATAGGTGCATACGTGGTGACAATAGTTGTGATGATTATCTGTCTTGTGCTCATTACCGGTAAATCATTTATGAAGGGTATGAGAAACGGCGGACGAAAGGTATACGAGTCAGCGCGTGAGAATAATGAGAGATATCAGGAGTATCGGCAGTATAAGTCAAGAGAGCGTCAGACAAGAGAGGGTTTAGCTTCAGATGATACAGACAGTGACATAAAGGAGGCTGCAAAAGGTGGCAGAAGGAGTAAGCGTGCCGGCCGAAGGATGGACAATAAGATAACAGGCGTGTCACTTGATACAAAAATTGATGGCAGTGAAAACGTGCTGGATTCAGGCATGGCAGGTAGTGATACAGCGCATGTGGGGATATTTGGACAAGGTGCAGCTGCTACAGATGCGCTTGGTGAGATAACTATAGAGAATTATCCGAGTTCACCTGCAATAAAGGAGAAAAAGACGACAAGCCTTACATCAGGGGATGCAGGGGAAATAGTGCAGACACCGGACTTTGGTGTGGCATCGGAGCCTGTTTCGGTTTTGGGTGGAACAGCCGATAGTGATAGTACAGATGAGCTTGGCAGAAAGACCCTGCAGCAGATTAATGGAATGAAACCGGACGGCTCGGGCGCAGCAGCTGCAAGCCATGTGTCGCAGATACCTATATCGGGCTGCGTGGAGCCTGATATATCTGATGATTTTGGCATACAAAAAGATAATGAGCTGCAATCAAAATTATCAGCTCCGGCTGCAGATGCGGTAATGACAAAACCACCTGCAGCAGAGCCAGGTAAGAAAAATGTCAAATCAGACAAAGATGAGCTTTCCAAAGAGGTTGAAAAAGTCAGCGAGCAGATAGCGGTAAATGACGCAGAAAATGCAATCCAGCAGAAGCCGTATGTATTTCCGACTGTTGATCTGCTTAAGGCTCCTGACAGGGGTAAAACCGGTGATTCGCAGGCTCATCTGCGTGAGACGGCGGCAAAGCTTGAACAGACTCTTAATGTGTTTGGGGTGAATGCGAAGGTGAATAATATAAGCTGCGGTCCTGCTGTTACAAGGTTTGAAATCACACCGGAGCTTGGAGTGAAGGTATCAAAGATTGTGAATCTGGCAGATGATATAAAGCTTAATCTGGCAGCCGCGGATATACGAATCGAGGCTCCTATTCCGGGAAAAGCCGCTGTGGGCATCGAAGTGCCAAACAGCCAGAGTGTTGCTGTTTCCTTCAGGGAGCTTGTGGAGTCTGAAGAATTTAAAAATGCCAAATCAAAGATTACCTTTGCAGTGGGAAAAGATATTGCAGGCAAGGTTAAGGTTACGGATATCGCAAAAATGCCACATCTTTTAATTGCAGGTGCTACCGGCTCAGGTAAGTCAGTTTGTATCAATACAATTATCATGAGTATACTATACAAGGCAAAGCCGGATGAGGTAAAGCTGATTATGATTGACCCGAAGGTGGTTGAGCTTAGTGTATACAATGGCATACCTCATCTGATGATTCCGGTTGTTACAGATCCTAAAAAAGCTGCAGGAGCATTAAACTGGGCGGTTTCAGAGATGACAGACCGATACGAGAAGTTTGCAAACAGCGGTGTCAGGGAAATAAACGGTTACAATGCCATGATTGATGCAATGGATGGCAAGGATACAGAAAAACCGCCAAAGATGCCACAGATTGTCATTATAGTGGACGAGCTTGCAGATCTTATGATGGTTGCATCAAAGGATGTAGAGGAGGCAATATGCAGGCTGGCACAGCTTGCGAGAGCAGCCGGTATACATCTGATTATAGCTACACAGAGGCCTTCTGTTAATGTTATTACAGGTCTCATCAAGGCGAATATGCCAAGCCGTATCGCATTTGCGGTTACAAGCGGTGTTGACAGTCGTACCATACTTGATATGAATGGTGCGGAAAAGCTCCTTGGAAAGGGAGATATGTTATTTGACCCACAGGGTGTTCCGAAGCCCCTTCGAGTACAGGGCGCATTCGTTTCAGATAAAGAAGTTTCCGATATTGTGAAATTTATTATTGAAAATAATGAGAATGCACAGTACAGTAATGATGTGGCACAAAAGATGGAGAGCCTGTCGAATGATACGACAAATACAACCGTTACCATTTCAGATGTGGAAAACACGGATGATGGCAGGGACTCTTACTTTGCGGAGGCAGCGTCAATTATCACAGATAAGGAACGGGCTTCAATTGGAATGCTTCAAAGATACCTTAAAATTGGCTTCAACAGGGCGGCCCGCATCATGGATCAGCTCGAAGAGGCCGGTGTAGTGGGACCTGAGGAGGGGACAAAGCCCCGCAAGGTTCTGGTGACTAAAGAGGAATTAGATACTATATTAGAGAATAATTAACACAAAGGAGCAAAGAAAAATGAAAACAGATATTCAGATCGCACAGGAAGCTACAATGCTTCCAATCAAGGATGTAGCAGCATCTATAGGGATTGAAGAGGATGACTTAGAGCTTTATGGAAAGTATAAGGCAAAGATTTCTGATGAGCTTATCAATCGCACAAAGAAAAATCCTGACGGAAAGCTCATACTTGTTACAGCTATAAACCCGACTCCTGCAGGAGAGGGAAAGACAACCACAAGCGTAGGTCTTGGAGAGGCATTTGGACGCCTGGGAAAGAAAGCACTTATCGCACTTCGTGAGCCGTCACTTGGACCTTGCTTTGGTATCAAGGGAGGAGCAGCCGGTGGCGGATATGCACAGGTTGTCCCAATGGAGGATTTAAATCTTCATTTTACAGGAGATTTTCATGCAATTACATCTGCGAACAATCTGCTTGCGGCACTTCTTGACAATCATATCCAGCAGGGAAACGAGCTTGGTATCGACCCACGCCAGATTGTATGGAAGAGATGTATGGATATGAATGACCGTGTCCTTAGAAATATCGTTGTTGGTCTTGGAAGCAAGATGGACGGAATGGTCAGAGAAGATCATTTTGTCATCACTGTAGCATCTGAAATTATGGCAATACTCTGTCTGGCCGATGATATGGCAGATTTAAAGAAGCGCCTTGGCAGAATTATCGTGGCATACACCTTTGACGGAAAGCCTGTCACAGCCGATGATCTTCAGGCTACAGGCTCTATGGCAGCTCTCTTAAAGGATGCCTTAAAGCCGAACCTTATCCAGACACTTGAGCATACACCGGCAATAGTTCACGGTGGACCTTTTGCCAATATAGCACATGGCTGTAACAGTGTCCGTGCCACAAAGACAGCATTAAAGCTTGCAGACTATGTTATCACTGAGGCAGGCTTTGGCGCAGACCTTGGCGCAGAGAAGTTCTTTGATATCAAGTGCCGTATGGCTGGGCTTAAGCCGGATGCAGTTGTACTTGTTGCAACAATCAGAGCATTAAAATATAATGGCGGTGTGCCAAAGGATGAGCTTTCATCAGAGAATCTTGATGCACTTAAGGCTGGAATCGTAAATCTTGAGAAGCATATTGAGAATCTTCACAAGTTTGGAGTACCTGTAGTTGTTACATTAAATTCATTTGTCACAGACACCAAGGCTGAGACTGATTTTGTAGAGCAGTTCTGTAAGGAAAGAGGCTGTGAATTTGCACTCTCAGAGGTATGGGAGAAGGGTGGCGAAGGCGGAATTGACCTTGCCAACAAGGTACTTGAAACAATCGAGCACAAGGAAAGCAATTTTAAGGTGCTCTATGATGATAGCCTGTCACTTAAGGAAAAGATTGAAACTGTTGCAAAAGAAATATATGGAGCAGATGGTGTTACATATTCTCCGGCAGCAGAGAGAGAACTTAAGAGAATTACAGACCTTGGAATGGGAGATTTCCCTGTATGTATGGCAAAGACACAGTATTCGCTTTCTGATGATGCTAAGAAGCTTGGCAGACCGAGCGGCTTTAAAATCAACGTACGTGAGGTTTATGCGTCAGCAGGTGCAGGCTTTGTTGTAGCAGTAAACGGTTCTATTATGACTATGCCGGGACTTTCAAAGAAGCCGGCTGCATACGGCATTGATGTGGATGACAATGGTGTGATCACAGGATTATTCTAGGAGGAAATATGGCTAATCTAATAGACGGAAAATTAATTTCAACACAGATTAAGGATGAGCTTAAGGAAGAAGTGACAGAGCTTAAGAAAAAAGGTATCGAGGGCTGCCTTGCGGTGATTCAGGTCGGAAATGACCCTGCATCATCAGTGTATGTTCGCAACAAGAAAAAGGCGTGTGAGTATGTCGGAATCAAATCGCTTTCGTATGAACTTGCAGAGGAGACTACGGAGGATGAGATATTAAAACTTATCGAAAAGCTCAATGCTGATGCTTCTGTAAATGGTATTCTCTGTCAGCTTCCACTGCCAAAGCATATCGATGAGGACAAGGTTATTGATGCTATTGATCCCAAAAAGGATGTTGATGGCTTCAGTCCACAGAGTGTTGGAGCGATGGTTATAGGAAAGCCTGGTTTTTTGCCGTGTACTCCGGCCGGTATCATTCAGCTTTTAAAGAGAAGCAATATAGAAATTGATGGTAAAAGCTGTGTTGTGGTTGGCAGAAGTAATATAGTCGGCAAGCCTATGTCACTTCTCATGCTTAGGGAGAATGCAACTGTTACGGTATGTCATTCACATACAAAGGATTTAAAAGATGTATGTAAAAATGCTGATATACTTATAGTGGCAATAGGAAAGCCTAAGTTTATAGATGCTTCATATGTGAAGGATGGTGCGGTTGTCATTGATGTTGGAATCCACAGAAATGCTGAAAATAAGCTGTGTGGTGATGTGGATTTTGATTCTGTTGTGTCTAAAGCGTCACATATCACACCTGTACCGGGCGGTGTAGGTCCTATGACAATTGCGATGCTCATGAGCAATTGTGTTGAGGCTATGAAGAGATAATTAGACAATTAGACAATAAGTAAGAGGATTAGATGTATGAGATGTGCCAATTGTGGTAATGAATTGAAGGCGGGCAGTCTGTACTGTGATGTCTGTGGGCATCCGGTTCAGATAGTGCCTGATTACAACGAATTTGATGATTATCTTGATAATCTGGTTGGAAATGATGACAGGCGAGCTGATGGACAAAAGACTGCAAAGCCTGTGTCTGATAGGACAATCAGGTTTGATGAGCCGGTGAGGGAACAGCTTCATAGTGCCGGTCAGCTGAACGGACAAAAACCGGACAGAATGTCACAGTATGAAAATAAACAGGCGGGACAACCACAGTCTGTAAAGCAGCAGTCTCAGACGAAACAACCGTGTGAGAAGCCGCAGTCTGACGGTCAGCGGGCAAAGAGATCACAGCAGAAGAAGATAATTATTATATCAGCTGTAGTGTGCGCTGTAGCAATTGTAATACTTATTGCAGCTATTACACGTAATGTAAGCAGATCACATGACAATTCATTTGATTATCAGGTGAAGCAGGCAAAGGCAGCTTATTCGGCGGGAAATATAAATTCCGCGGTTTCTTATTATGAGAAGGCTTTGTCGATTGATTCGGATAATACAGATGTCAGATTTGCTTTGGCTGATATATATATGTCGAAGAAGGATTATGATGCCGCTCTTGTGCTGTATCAGGAAATTATCAATATTGATCCAAAGAGCAAAGAGGCTTATAAGCAGCTTATCTCGATTTATGAATCAAAAAAGGATTATGATGCAATTGTTGCGCTGCGTGAGAGTGCTAAGGATGCATCTGTTTTAAAGCTTTTTGCGGATTATACTGTATCTAAACCGCAGTTTAGCAAGAGCAGTGGCAAGTATGGAGAGACTATTGAGCTTTCTATAGATGCAGACAGCGATACCAAAATATACTATTCATATGATTCGGATGATCCTTTGACCAGAGGAGAAAGATATTATAGCCCGATCACCCTGGACAAGGAAGGTACATATGAGATAACAGCTGTTGCGGTTGATGACAGAGGAATCAAAAGCGAGGTGGCATCTGCCAAGTATGAAATCGAGTTTGAGGCACCGGATGCACCGGAGATAGACCCTGACGGAGGTACATTTGGTGCACAGACAGACATTACAATCACAGTACCTGAAAATTGTAAGGTATACTATACCTGGGATTCGTCAGATCCGAGTGCTGCATCAACAGAGTATACAGCTCCAATACCTGTTCCTGAGGGAAATAATGTGCTTTCTGTTATTGCGATAGACCAGAATACCGGAAAGTGCAGTGATATATACAGATCAAGATTTGAATTTTATATGAATTAATAAAAAACACGCATGAGTTGATTAATCATGCGTGTTCTTTTTAATGAAATTATCTGTTATGGCTGTAAAGCCTTTATTGTATCCGGATTCTGTGTGGATGTACAGTACTCTTTGTTTGAGACAAAATCTGTGAAATACACATACTGTGATGTTACGTTTATGTTGCAAAACTCACCCTTAGCAAGCTCTTTAAAGCCGGTGCCGTCATTTTTTACAACACACAGTGCCGGATTATCACCGCCGCGCTGATAGAATATCAGACTGCCATATACATTGTAATGCTCAATATTGGCTTCCGTTAAAACTACAGGATTTGGATTGTTGATATTGACATGGACAATCGCATTGTCACGATTTACATCCATGTAGTATACATTTGTGTCATCCAGCACAACCGGCTTGTAGCAGTTGCAGTCGTAGAATAAGGCTTCACTCTGTGAAGCAGTGTCATATCTGTATAGCTGTCCGTTTTTTGGATTATTATAATAAAAATACCGGTCTGATGTGTTGCAGGTAAACAGATAGTGATTTTTTATTTTCTTTTTTTCTTCTCCATCTATTCTGATGCGGTATAGAGAGGTAGCTGTTTGTGTGTCATAGTGCAGATAATATATGTAGTTGCCTATCAGGGATGCATAGATGCATGGGTCAGGATCCAGCACGGTGGAGCCGTGGCCATTTCTTTTTATACGGCAGAGACTGTTCCTGTCATATGAAAAGAAGGTCTGACTTGTGATTTTCTGATTGTTGTTTCTTACGTAATAGACATAGTTTTTATCTGCGTTTATGTACATGGCTGTGTCATTGCTCAGTTTATGTATATTGCTGCCGTCAATATTCATGGCATACAGCCTGCCGTTGTCGTTTGTATTTGAGAAAAATACTTCACCGTCACTTTCACAGAAGAGCCCGGCATTGTACAGATTACCTGCAGTATTACCATTTACATAGGATGAATTAAGCTTTACCTTTGATACAAAATGGTATATAACAAGGCCTGTGATGCATATTAAAATTAGTGGAATAATTATTTTTAGATATTTTTTCATGTAATTCTCCCGAGGGTATTTGATATTTATGCTTAGATATTAACTAAATTATATCTATATATGATAAATCTTTCAAGGATTACTTGCCTTTCTATAAAATTTGTAATAATATTTTATTATATCTTTTTTAGGAGACAATAATGGAAGATTTAATGAAATTGAGAGAGTCTATCGATGAGATAGACAGTGAAATAGTCAGATTATATAAGGAAAGAATGGATATCTCAAAGCACGTTGCCGAGTATAAGATAACCACCGGCAAAAAGGTCTTTGACAAGACGAGAGAGGATGAAAAGCTTGAGAAATTATCGTCTCTTGCAGATGATGAGTTTTTGAAGCACGGTATAGTTGAGCTTTTTGAACAGATTATGTCGACCAGTAGAAAGAAGCAGTATCAGCTTATGACTGAGCATGGCATAGTGGAGAAGGAAAACTTTACTGAGGTAGACAGCCTGGATTTTTCCAATGCACGGATTGTGTTTCAGGGAGTTGAGGGTGCATATTCACAGCTTGCCATGAAGACATACTTTGGCGAGAACTGTAATGGCTACAACGTGGATTCCTGGAAGGATGCCATGGAGGATATCAAATGCGGAAAGGCTGATTATGCAGTGCTTCCGATAGAGAATTCTTCAGCCGGTATTGTATCTGAAAACTATGATCTGCTTGTTGAATACGACAATTATATAGTTGGGGAGCAGATTATACGCATCGACCACAGTCTGATGGGACTTCCGGGTGCAAAGATTTCTGATATAAGGACTGTGTATTCACATCCACAGGCGCTTATGCAGTGCTCAGATTTTTTTGATGAGCATAAGGATATTAACCAGGTGGCTGTCAGGAATACAGCTTTTTCTGCAAAGAAGGTAAAGGATGACGGAGATATCACACAGGCTGGCATAGCTAGCCATATCTCGGCTGATATATACGGGCTTCAGGTGCTTGAGAGCCGCATACAGAACAATAAAAACAATGCAACAAGGTTTATAATTGTGTCGGCTAAAAGGGTATGCCGCAGAGATGCGGACAGGATAAGCATATGCTTTGAGACACCTCACAAGAGTGGTGCACTATATCATATGCTGGCACACTTTATATACAATGGAATCAATATGTTAAATATCCAGTCTCGTCCGATATCTGATAAGGCGTGGGAGTACAGGTTCTTTGTTGATTTTGAAGGACGTTTTACAGATACAGCGGTGCAGAATGCGTTAAGAGGCATAAGGGAAGAGGCAATTGCCCTTAAGATTCTTGGTACATATTAGATTATAGAAATTTAGATAAAAGTGTTGACAACAGAAATTGTCTGTGCTATATTCTAGTAGTTGTATGAAAACAAAGTAGAGTATCCACTCTCACCTAAGCGCAATGGCGCGACTTAGCGTTAATATTTTCAAACATTTGTGTTGAAGATTGTATAGTGGATAGTCTGCCTATCCACTATTTTTTATGGAGGTACAAGACCATTAGCGAATTAATGATTAATGAACAGATCAGAGACAGAGAAGTTCGACTGATTGGAGCGGATGGAGAGCAGTTAGGAATTGTTTCTTCAAGAGAAGCTCAAAAGATTGCAGACGAGGCAGGACTTGATTTAGTAAAGATAGCACCAAATGCAAAGCCACCTGTATGTAAGGTGATTGATTATGGTAAGTATCGTTATGAGCAGGCCCGTAAGGAAAAGGATGCAAAGAAAAAGCAGAAGACCGTTGAATTGAAAGAGATTCGTCTCTCACCTAACATTGAGGCTAACGACTTGAATACCAAGATGAATGCTGCAAAGAAATTTCTTGCAAAAGGAAATAAGGTAAAGATCACACTCAGATTCAGAGGACGTGAGATGGCTCATATGAATGCAAGCAAACATATCCTTGATGATATAGCGGAGAATCTTTCAGATGTAGCGGTAGTGGAGAAAGCACCAAAGGTTGAAGGAAGAAGCATCGGTATGGTGCTGGCAGAAAAGAGATAACAATTTAAGGAGGAACACACAATGCCAAAAATGAAAACAAGCAGAGCAGCTGCAAAACGTTTCAAAGTTACAGGAACAGGAAAGTTAAAAAGAAATAAAGCCTACAAGAGACATATCTTAACTAAGAAAACAACAAAGACAAAGAGAAATCTCAGAAAAGCAACAATGACAGATGAGACAAATGTTAAGAATATGAAGAAGATTTTACCATACATGTAATCGGTAGTATTAGTTAAGGAGGAATCAACAAATGGCAAGAGTTAAAGGCGGTTTAGGCGCTAAGAAAAGACATAACAGAACATTAAAGTTAGCAAAGGGTTATAGAGGCGCTAGATCTAAGCAGTATAGAGTAGCAAAGCAGTCAGTTATGAGAGCACTTACAAGCTCATACGCTGGACGTAAAGAGAGAAAGAGACAGTTCCGTCAGTTATGGATTGCTCGTATCAACGCAGCAGCTCGTCTCAACGGACTTTCATACAGCCAGTTCATGCACGGCTTAAAGTTAGCAAACGTTGACCTTAACCGTAAGGTATTAGCTGATATGGCTGTTACAGATGCAGCAGGATTTGCTAAATTAGTAGAGGTTGCTAAATCTAAGCTTGCTTAGTTTAGCATAAAGAGATATATGAAAAAGCTGCCGGGCTTCATGTGAAGCCCGGTAGCTTTTTTTTATTCTTGAGCTTTTTTGTATTTACTGCGATACTCCTTAGGCGAAAGGCCTTTTATTTTATGAAAGGTCTTTGAAAAATAAAGGCTGTTATCAAACCCTATAGAGCCTGCAATTGCTGTGATGGACAATGAGGAGTGTTTAAGCAGATAGCATGCCTGTTTGATTCTGAAATCGGTCAGATATTCCTTTGGCGATACACCGAGGATGCTCTGGAAGGAACGGAACAGGTGACTTCGGCTTAAGCCTATATATGATGCAATATCCTCAACGGTGATAGGGTATGAATAGTTGGCGGAGATGTATTCGATGCCCTTTTGTACATAGGAGTTTGCACTGTTTTGCGGCGGCTTTGATGTGGCGGCACTGACAAAAAGAGCGAGGGTGGTGTAGAGTCGCCCGGTCATTTCGAGTGCATTTTCAAATTCTGTGCCTCTGGCGTCGTATATATGCATGAGCTGTCTTTTGATTTCGTTTCCGTTTGATACACTGTGTATGTATGGATGCACTTTTGTGAAATCAGTGGCTCTTAAAATGGTTGCAGCATCGCTGCCGGTAAAGCCTACCCAGGTATATTCCCAAGGATCTTGCGCATCAGCCTGATAAATCACTTCGGTATTTGGATATACGAGAAACGCATCACCGGGAGTTAATGTGTGAACACTGCCATTTACAGTGTAGCGTCCTTTACCGCTTATGATATAGTGAATCAGATAATGGTCTCTGATACCGGGGCCCCACTGATACAGGCTATCACAGCTCTGGAAGCCTACGTTATATACGGACAGAGATACAAGCTCTTTTTCTTTTACGATATAGGAATTTTTGTATTTATTATTCATATTGCCTACCTTTACAACATTTTTACATATTTCTTCTACATTTTATTCTATACAAAAATGAGCAAATGCGCTACAATAAATTTAACAAAAATGAAAAGGAGATATTTATTATGGCAATTTTAGTTACTGGTGGAGCCGGATATATCGGAAGCCACACATGTGTGGAGCTTCTTGATGCAGGCTACGATGTTGTAGTACTTGACAATCTTTCAAATTCTTCTGAGAAGTCACTTGACAGAGTTAAGGCTCTTACAGGCAAAGAAGTAAAGTTCTATAAGGGAGATATCCTTGACAGAGACATCTTAAATAAGATTTTTAAGGAAGAAAAGATAGATAGCTGTATTCACTTTGCAGGACTCAAAGCAGTAGGAGAGTCTGTGGCAAAGCCTTGGGAGTACTATAACAATAATATTGCAGGAACACTTACACTTGTTGATGTGATGAGACAGAATGGCTGCAAGAGCATCATTTTCTCTTCATCAGCTACAGTATACGGAGATCCTGCACAGATTCCTATCACAGAGGAGTGTCCAAAGGGACAGTGTACAAACCCATATGGCTGGACAAAGTCTATGCTTGAGCAGATACTTATGGACATCTATAAGGCAGATAATGAGTGGAACGTTATTCTTCTTCGTTACTTCAATCCAATCGGAGCTCATAAGAGTGGTACAATGGGTGAGAATCCAAACGGTATTCCAAACAACCTCATGCCTTATATCACACAGGTGGCAGTAGGCAAGCTCAAAGAGCTTGGAGTATTCGGAGATGACTATGATACTCCTGACGGAACAGGTGTGAGAGATTACATCCATGTAGTTGACCTTGCGGTTGGACATGTCAAGGCTTTAAAGAAAATTGAGGAGAATGCAGGTCTTTGCATCTACAATCTTGGAACAGGACATGGCTACAGCGTGCTTGATATCGTAAAGAATTTCGAGGCTGCAACAGGTGTTAAGATTCCTTATACAATAAAGCCTAGAAGACCTGGCGATATTGCTACATGCTACTGTGATCCATCAAAGGCCAAGAGAGAGCTCGGTTGGGAAGCACAGTATGGTATTAAGGAGATGTGTGCCGACTCATGGAGATGGCAGAAGAACAATCCTAACGGATATGATGACTAAATATCAGAAATATTGGTGCCCGGAGTACACTCTGTGACGCACAATACCTCGCATGCGCTAACGCTTTGCAGTTAAGATGCTGTATGAATTATGCATATAGAGTTTCGCAGAATGACGAAACCGGCTTTTACGCACCGTCCGTGGTGCGTAACGCCTTGCCCCACCGTCCATGGTGGGGCATTTCTATTTGTGAAGCATAATTCTACAGCATCTAAACAGCGTAGCGTTAGCGCATGCAAGGTGTATTTTACTGCTGCGGGTGCGTCCGGCGTCAGCAACAATCTAAAAATAAAAAAACATCGCATAAATGCGATGCTTTCGGGTTGGGCTGTATTTAATTAAATAAATATCAGTGAGCAGTCCGTACGGGAATCGAACCCGTGTTTCCGCCGTGAGAGGGCGGCGTCTTAACCGCTTGACCAACGAACCGTGTATTATACTATCATGGAGTTTTAAAAAAAGCAAGTACTTTTTTAAAAAAACTTGATTTTTTTTTCTGATAGTGCTATTATACCTATGATAACAACGTTGACTAGATTGAGAGAGGGCAAAAGTCCTCTCTCAATTCACGTTTATAAACATCAGGCATCTATTCAGAGCAATTGTGAATAGTTACAGCCATATAATCAAAAGAGAGGTGATAAAATGTCAAAGGCAAGTGTATATGAGGCAAAGACAGAGAGCTTTATACAACCAATTCTTGACAGCATGAATTTTGAGCTTGTTGATGTCGAGTATGTTAAGGAAGGCGGCATGAACTACCTGAGAGCATATATCGATAAGGAGGGTGGCATAACTGTTGATGACTGTGAAGTGGTTGCAAGGCAGATGAATGAGATTCTCGACAGAGAGGACTATATTCCTGATTCGTACACCTTCGAGGTCAGCTCGCCGGGGCTTGGAAGACCTCTCAAGAAGGAAAAGGACTATGTGCGCAATATGAATAAGGAGATAGAGATTCGCACATACAGGGCTATCAACAAATCAAAGGAATTTTATGGTCTGCTTAAAGCCTATGATAAGGATACAGTGACAATAACCGATGAAGACGGCAATGAGACTACATTTAATAAGAGTGACATTGCGCTTATACGTCAGGCATTGGATTTTTAATTAAAGCGCACGATAACACAAATAGGAGGAAAAAATAATGAGCAATGAGTTATTAGAAGCGTTAAATATATTAGAGCAGGAGAAAAACATCAGTAAAGAAACTTTACTTGAGGCAATTGAGAACTCTCTTGTGACTGCCTGCAAGAACCATTTTGGTAAATCAGACAATGTAAAGGTAGAAATCGATCCTGAGACATGTGCTTTCTCATGCTACCAGGAGAAGACGGTTGTAGATACGGTTGAGGATCCGGTTGAGGAGATTTCCTTAGCAGATGCGCACAAGGTAAACGGTAACTATCAGCTTGGAGATATCGTGAGAGTTGAGGTTAAGTCAAAGGAATTCGGACGTATCGCTACACAGAACGCAAAGAATGTTATCCTTCAGAAAATCCGCGAGGAGGAAAGGAAGGTAATATTTGACGAATACAACAGCAAGGAAAAGGATGTTGTGACAGGTGTTGTTCAAAGATACATCGGAAAGAATGTCAGCATCAACTTAGGCAAGGCAGATGCACTTCTGACTGAGAGTGAGCAGATAAAGGGTGAGGTATTCAAGCCTACAGAGCGTATCAAGGTATATATCCTTGAGGTTAAGTCCACATCAAAGGGACCAAAGATTCTTGTTTCAAGAACACATCCTGAGCTTGTGAAGAGACTTTTCGAGTCAGAGGTTACAGAGGTTAAAGAGGGCATAGTTGAGATAAAGGCTATTTCACGTGAGGCCGGAAGCAGAACAAAGATTGCAGTATGGTCAAATGATCCAAACGTAGACCCTGTAGGAGCATGTGTAGGTATGAATGGTGCCAGAGTAAATGCTATCGTAAATGAGCTTCGCGGTGAGAAAATCGATATCATCACATGGGATGAGAATCCGGCAATACTTATCCAGAACGCACTTAGTCCTGCAAAGGTTATCTCTGTTATCGCAGATGCAGATGAGAAATCAGCAAAGGTTGTTGTTCCGGATTATCAGCTTTCACTTGCAATCGGTAAGGAAGGACAGAATGCAAGACTTGCAGCAAGACTTACAGGCTTCAAGATTGATATCAAGAGCGAGACACAGGCCAGAGAGTCAGGGGACTTCATGGATTATGAGAATGACTATGAAGAGGATGATTATGATGACGATTATGATTATGATTATTCGGATGAGGAGCTTGCTGAGAACGAGAGATTAGCTGATACAGAACAGGCAGAGGCTTTTGATACAGAGGCTGACGAGAACGAAGCAGCAGGTACAGAAAATGATGCGGCAGATAGTGGTGATGAGCAGTAATGGCAAATAAAAAGATTCCAATGCGCAAATGCGTAGGCTGTCAGGAGATGAAGGAAAAGAAGTCACTTATTCGCGTGGTAAAGACTGCGGAGGGCGACATAATTCTCGATGACACCGGCAAGAAAAACGGCAGGGGAGCTTATATATGTAAGAGTCTTGAATGCTTTAAAAAGGCTAAAAAGACAAAGGCACTTGAGCGATCCCTTGGAGTTAGTGTATCAGAACAGGTATATGAGGAGCTTGAAAAGGAGATGAACCAAATTGACAGATAGAGTACTTTCTATGCTGGGCTTAGCAGCAAAGTCAGGCAATGTGGTTAGCGGAGAGTTTTCTACAGAGAAAGCTGTAAAGACAGGAAAGGCATTTTTAGTGATAGTTGCAGATGATTCATCAGACAACACAAAGAAGCATTTTTCGGATATGACTGCTTTCTATGAGGTTCCGATTTATTTTTATAGTGACAAGGTGGGGTTAGGGAATGCAATAGGCAAAGAGTTTCGCGCTTCCCTTGCAGTAACGGATGAAAACCTTGCAAATGCAGTGATAAAAAAGCTGCAGTCGAATAAAACTGAATAATGGAGGAAAATAGATATATGGCAAAAATGAGAGTTCATGAACTTGCAAAAGAATTAAATATAAAGTCGCAGGAAGTCATAGACACATTAAACGGCACACAGTTTGCTGTCAAAAATGTGCAGAGCGGTCTTGAGGATGAGGCACAGCAAATTGTACGAAAGAAGTACGCAAAAACAGAAGTAAAAAAAGATGCACCTAAGAAGGAAGAACCTAAAAAGGATGAGGCTAAGGCAGCCGACAGACCAAAGAAAAAGGCAAGCATCACAGCAGTTTTCAATGCCCAGTACAGTAAGCAGGGTAGGAAAACAAATGGTGGAAACGGCAGCGGAAATAATGGAAATAACAGTTCGCAGCGCAGGAATGGCAATGGCAGACGCGATAATCAGTCATCACGTCCTGAGCAGCACAGCATTATTAAGCCAAGACCTGTCGGAGAGAGAGCTATGCGCCCTATAAGTGAGCGTACAGCGGATCCATATGCAGATATGAAGGCAGCCAATTCGCGTCCGGCACGTCAGGCTGACGCTGATAGAAGAAGCGACAGACGTCAGGACAATGGCGACAGAATCAACAACAGAAACACTGACAGAAATGCCGACAGAAGCAGAAATACGGACAGAAACAGCGATAGAAGAACAAACAATCGCGACAACAATAACCGAGATAACAGCAGAGACAATAATAGAGACAATAACAGAGGCTTCAGAAATGACTCCAGACGTCCTGCAGAGGGTGGCAGAAGCTTTGACAGAAATAATGATAGAAGCAGAAGCAACGACAGAAGCAGGAGCAATGACAGAAATAACGATAGAACAGGCAACAGAGGTGATGACAGAAATCGTTTCAGAAAAGAAACAGTTGCAGTTGCAGCTCCTGATGATGTAAGAGGAAAGGAGAGCCGCGACAGAGGCAACGATAGAAAGAATAAGCATAATCACAATCAGAGCCAGAAGCAGGATAAGCTCGGAAAGAAGCAGGAGAATTACATCAATCTCGAGAAGCACGGCGGCAAGAAAAAGCCACAGCAGCCGAAGGCACAGCCAAAAGAGGATGAGAACGAGATTAAGACAATTTCTCTTCCGGAGAAGATTACAATAAGGGACTTAGCTGATAAGATGAAGGTTCAGCCTTCAGCCATCGTAAAGAAGCTTTTCATGAAGGGCGAGATGGTAACAGTTAACTCTGAGGTTGATTTTGCAGCTGCTGAGGAAATTGCGTTAGAGTTCAATTTCATATGTGAGGAAGAGGAGAAAGTCGATGTGATTGCAGAGCTTCTCAAGGAGGATGAAGAGGATGAGAGCAAGATGGTTCCTCGTCCACCTGTAGTCTGCGTAATGGGTCACGTAGATCATGGTAAGACATCACTGCTTGATGCCATCAGACAGACACGTGTTACAGACCGTGAGGCAGGTGGTATCACACAGCACATCGGTGCATCTGTTGTATCAATCAATGGCCAGAACATCACATTCCTTGATACACCGGGACATGAGGCATTTACAGCAATGCGTATGCGTGGTGCAAACTCTACTGATATCGCAATCCTTGTTGTTGCTGCAGATGATGGTGTAATGCCACAGACTGTTGAGGCAATAAACCATGCAAAGGCAGCCGGTGTAGAGATTATCGTTGCTGTCAACAAGATAGATAAGCCAAGTGCCAATATCGACAAGGTTAAGCAGGAGCTCTCAGAGTATGAGCTTATCCCGGAGGATTGGGGCGGAAGCACAATATTCTGTCCTGTATCTGCACATACTAAGGAGGGTATCGACAATCTCCTTGAGATGATTCTTCTCACAGCAGAGGTGCTCGAGCTCAAGGCTAATCCGGATAGAAACGCAAGAGGTCTCGTAATCGAGGCGCAGCTTGATAAAGGCCGTGGTGCGGTTGCCACAGTGCTTGTACAAAAAGGAACACTCCATGTCGGAGATCCTATCGCATGTGGAAGCAGCTATGGTAAGGTAAGAGCCATGATCGATGACAAGGGCCGCAGAGTAAAGGAGGCTAAGCCTTCTACACCTGTAGAGATACTTGGACTTAACAGTGTGCCTTCAGCAGGAGAGACATTTGTGGCATGCGATTCAGAGAAGGAGGCAAAGGCATTCTCTGACACATATATTTCAGAGGAGAAGAATAAGCTCATCGAGGATACAAAGGCAAAGATGTCACTTGATGATCTGTTCTCACAGATTCAGTCCGGCAATATGAAGGAGCTTGATATCATCGTAAAGGCAGATGTACAGGGTTCAGTTGAAGCTGTTAAGCAGAGTCTTGTCAAGCTTTCAAATGAGGAGGTTGTGGTCAAGGTCATCCATGGCGGCGTTGGTGCCATCAACGAGTCAGATGTTATCCTTGCATCAGCATCAAATGCAATCATCATTGGCTTTAACGTCAGACCGGATCCTGTTGCCAAGGCTACAGCAGACCGTGAGGGCGTAGATATCAGACTTTACAAGGTCATCTACAATGCAATCGAGGATGTATCTGCTGCCATGAAGGGTATGCTTGATCCTGTATTTGAGGAGAAGGTTATCGGACATGCGGAAATCAGACAGATTTTCAAGGCTTCAGGAGTTGGAAACATTGCAGGTTCATATGTGCTTGACGGATTTATGGAGAGAGGCTGTCGTGTAAGAATTAGCAGAGAGGGTGAGCAGATATTCGAGGGAGACCTTGCTTCACTCAAGAGATTCAAGGATGACGTCAAGGAGGTCAAGACAGGCTATGAGTGTGGTCTTGTATTTGACGGATTTAATGATATTCAGGAATTCGATATAGTTGAAGCTTACAAGATGGTAGAGGTTCCGAGATAATCATATATTGGTTATCTTGAATTAATACAGCTATTCGGATAGTTACGGTTTAATATAAAAAGAAAGCGGGATTATATGAGAAAGAACAGCATAAAAAATATTCGTATCAACGAAGAGGTAATGCGTGAACTGTCAAATATCATACGCGGTGAGATAAAGGATCCGCGTATCAATCCCATGACAAGTGTTGTTGCTGTCGAGGTGGCACCTGATTTAAAGACAGCAAAGGCTTATATCAGTGTGCTTGGTGACAAGAAATCACAGGCTGATACACTTGCAGGACTTAAGTCAGCGGAGGGATATATACGCAGAACTCTCGCAAAGAACATCAATTTAAGAAATACACCTGCCATTACATTTATCATAGACCAGTCTATAGAGTATGGTGTTGAGATGTCTAAAAAGATTGATGAAGTAACAAAAAATCTCAAAGAGGATTAACAAAGAGGATTGATTATGACAGAGATTGATTCTATTTTAAAGGATGCACAATCAGTTGCCGTTTCCGGTCATGTGAGACCGGACGGCGACTGTGTCGGCTCAACACTTGCGGTATACAACTACATAAAGGATTATTATCCTGATATAAAGGCAAGGCTTTATTTAGAGCCAAGCCCAAACATCTTTAAGTTTATGCAGAGAGCAGATGAGATTGACAGCAGCTATGCGGATGATACAGTATACGATCTGTTCATAGCATGTGACTGCAGTGACACAGGCAGACTGGGAAGTGCAGCTAAGTATTTTGAGTCTGCAAAAAGGACACTTTGCATAGATCATCATGTTACAAACGGGGCCTTTGCAGACGCAAATTACATCTTTCCGGATGCGAGCTCAACCTGTGAGCTTGTGTTTGAACTTCTGCCGAAGGAGCGCATCACAATACAGATAGCAGAGTGTATTTACACAGGCATGGTGCATGATACAGGCGTGTTCCAGTATTCATGCACTTCAAAAAAGACTATGGATATAGCAGGCTCCCTGATGGAGATGGGCATTGATTATTCAAGGATAATCGATGATACATTTTATACAAAGACATTTGCTCAGAACAAGATTATGGGGCAGGCACTTTTGAATGCTGCTTTGTATCTGAATGGTGATGTTATATTGTCTGCAGTATCGCGCGCTGAGATGGAGAAGTACGATGTGCTTCCAAAGCATCTCGACGGCATTGTAAATCAGCTGCGCGTGACAAAGGATATAAAGGTTGCTGTATTTCTCTACGAAAATGAGGATGGTACCTACAAGGGCAGCCTGCGCGTAAACGGTGATTACGATGTGGCAAAGGTTGCGTCGGTATTTGGCGGCGGTGGACATGTAAAGGCCGCCGGATTTACGATTGACGGACCGCTTGAGGTGGCAACAGACCGCATCCTTACGGCAATTAAGGACAATATTTAGGGAGAGATTCTTGGGCAGATGGTTAATGGAATAATCAATGTATACAAGGAAAAGGGCTATACAAGCTTTGACGTTGTGGCAAAGCTTCGAGGCATATTCCACCAGAAGAAGATTGGTCATACAGGTACACTTGATCCTGATGCGCAAGGCGTCCTTCCTGTCTGCCTTGGAAAGGCAACCAGAGTGTGTGACCTTTTGACAGATAAGGACAAGGTCTATAAAGCGGTGCTGCTTTTAGGACAGGAGACAGATACACAGGATATTTCAGGGCAGGTCTTAAATCAGGCTAAGGTCAATGTGACTGAGCAGGCGGTGTATGATGCAATATCACAGTTTATTGGCAGACAAAAGCAGGTGCCGCCAATGTATTCGGCTATAAAGGTCAATGGGAAAAAGCTCTATGAGCTTGCCAGGGAGGGCAAGGTTATAGATAGAAAAGCCAGGGATATCGAGGTGTTTGATATCAAGGTTGAAAGCATTGATTTGCCTGAGGTTACGATGACGGTACACTGTTCAAAGGGCACATATATCAGGACGCTGTGCAATGACATCGGAGAGAGGCTGGGCTGCCATGGCTGCATGAAGTCACTGCTTAGAGTAAGGGTAGCAGGCTTTGACTTAGAGCATGCACTTACACTTTCACAGATTCAGTCAAAGGTGGATGAAGGCTGCTTTGATATGGTGATGCCTGTTGACGGAGTATTCGAAAATCTGCCGGCAGTGCATACTGCTTCAGATGCTGATAAGCTTGTCAGAAATGGAAATAAAATTCCGGCAGTGCTTACGGATTATTTAAAACACAGTGCTGACTCTGATATAAGATACAGAGTATACAATCATGAGGGTATATTTGTCGGTGTGTATTCGTATCTTGATGAGACCGGTGAGTTTAAGCCGGTTAAGATTTTTATGGAATAGAATAGTATACAGATATTATGGAATATATAAGCAAAACTCTGGATTTTCATGTCAAGGAGCCGTCCGTCATCTCGTTTGGAAAGTTTGACGGGCTTCACAGAGGACATGAATTTCTGATGGAAAAGCAAATTGAACAGAGCAATCTGCATGGCTACAAGCGCATCATATTTACGTTTGACATTCCTCCCAAATCGGAGGTACTTGGCGTTGAGTCAAAGGTTATAATCACAAACGATGAAAAAGAGTATGTGTTTGAAAAATCAGGTATTGACTATCTGATAGAGTGTCCGTTTGTGCCACAGGTGATGACGATGGAGGCGGATGCTTTTGTCAGATGGATAGTTAAAAGTCTTAATGTCAAGTGTATCATTGTCGGAGATGATTTCCGTTTCGGGCACAACAGGGCAGGAGACCACAGGCTGCTTTCTGCGATGGCAGGAGAGCTTGGATACGAGCTTATTGTGGTTGACAAGATAAAGGATGGAGACAGGGATATAAGCAGTACCTATATCCGCGAGGAGATTGCGGCAGGACATATTAAAAAGGCGAATGAACTGCTGGGATATCCCTTTTTCATAAAAGGAAGAGTAGTGCATGGCAGAGCACTGGGCAGGACTATTGGCATTCCGACAGTCAACCTTTCAGTGCCGCACGATAAGCTGCTTCCACCAAAGGGAGTGTATATGTCAAGAGTTCTTGTCAGGGACAACTGGTACCTTGGTGTAACCAATATAGGATGCAAGCCTACTATAGAGGGCAAAAATCCAATCGGTGCAGAGACATATATCATAGATTTTGGGCAGGATGTTTACGGACAGGATATCATGGTAGAGCTTCATAAGTTCGTAAGACCTGAGATGAAGTTTGATTCAATAGAAGCGTTAAAGAGCCGGATGAGTGCAGATATCAATTATACAATCAATTATGCAGGCAGTCACACATTCTAGTGTGGCTGTTTTTTTGCGAAATTACCCAAAATAACGAAAAAATGACAAATATTACGGAAATATTACGGAGAAATATTGACATTTTAACAATTTGTGATATACTCGTAAACATGGGATTATGGATAGCATGAACTGGAGGCTATATGAAAAATAAATTAAAATTAGGACAGGCAGCAGGCGTTGTAGCGTTTGCTATTATTATAGGTGCTGTATCTATGAGTTCAAGCAGCACAGTAGATGCCAGAACATCATTAAAGGAAAACAGAACAGTCAATGCGGGGGTGGCCCTTGGTCTGACAGAGGCGGCAGATGCCACAGAGCTTCTCACAGCAGGGGTTACATCGGCTCTTACTTATTATGGAGCTGACGTATCGGTAGCGCAAAACGACAGCAATGTTGTTACTGCATCTGCTCAGGGTGCACAGGTTGGCAATACTGCACAGGAGACAGAACAGGCAAATGAGGCATCCCAGACACCGACAGCCGCACAGACCTGTGGTTACACAAATCTTGGTATGTCGGTTATCAGCAGCGGAAACTTAAATATCAGACAGGAAGCTTCGACAGACAGCGAGGTAATAGGAATACTTACCAATCACAATGCCTGTGAGCTTCTTGAGGATGCCGGAGAATGGTACAAGGTCACATCAGGCAAGGTGACAGGATATGTAAACAAGCAGTATCTTGTGACAGGAGATGAGGCAGAGGCTATTGCAGAACAGGAGATTAAGACGGTTGCCACAGTAAATACGGAAACACTGAATGTGCGTGCAGAGAAGTCAACAGAGGCTGCGGTGCTTTCGCAGGTTGGAAATTCAGAGGCATTCACGGTTAATTCTGTCGCTGACGGCTGGGTTGAGATAAGTGTGGATGATTCGGTAGGATATATATCACAGGATTATGTGACACTGGCACAGGCACTTCCTACAGCAAAGACAATAGAGCAGGTGAAGTATGGTGACGGCGTATCAGATGTAAGGGCATCTGTTGTATCGTATGCGTTACAGTTTGTCGGAAACAGATATGTGTGGGGTGGTACAAGCCTTGAGAAGGGAGTTGACTGCTCAGGCTTCACAATGAGAATTCTTGGAAAGTATGGAATCTCATTACCGCATTCATCAAGAGCACAGCCTTCATACGGCACAAAAATCAGTGCATCTGAAGCAAAGCCGGGAGATTTATTCTTCTACGGAAGTGGAAGGAGTATCTCACATGTTGCAATTTATATCGGAAACGGACAGATTGTACATGCCAGCAACAAGCGTGATGGAATCAAGGTTTCAAATGCATATTACAGAAATCCGATTTGTGTCGCAAGATATTTGCCGGATTAATAAAAAAACAGTTTACAACAAATGCTTACTATGCTATACTGCATAAGTGTGGTTTTGCCCATGTTCGGTAGTTGGACACTCCGACCTATTGCTGAGCATCATACAGTTATCAGGGCGCATTATAATATAAGGAGGATCAACAATGATCGCAAAGGAAAAGAAACAGGCTATTATCGCAGAGTACGGTAGAACACCAAATGACACAGGTTCACCAGAGGTTCAGATTGCAATTCTTTCAGCAAGAATCGCAGAGTTAACTGAGCATTTCAAACAGAACCCAAAGGATCATCACTCAAGAAGAGGAATGTTAAAGATGATCGGTCAGAGACGTGGATTACTTGCATACCTTAAGGAGATTGATATCGAGAGATATCGTTCACTTATCGAGCGTTTAGGACTCAGAAAATAGTATTTTCTTTAGAGCGGAGTAATTATTATTCCGCTCTATTATTGTTTTTATTATTGTTTTTTGAAAAGCAGAAGTAAGCCGAGACCACTAAAGAGTGCATGAGCATACATGTATTGTTTAGTAGTTTCGGAAGAGGAATACACTTCTGCAAAAGAATTTTTAAGGAGAATTAATATGTACAAAAGTTATTCAATGGAACTTGCCGGCAGGACTCTTACTGTAGATATCGGAAGAGTAGCAGCTCAGGCAAACGGAGCTGTTTTTATCAAGTATGGTGATACAACAGTCCTTTCAACAGCTACAGCATCTGACAAGCCACGTGACGGTGTGGATTTCTTCCCACTCAGCGTTGAGTTCGAGGAGAAGATGTACTCTGTAGGAAAAATTCCGGGTGGTTTTAACAAGCGTGAGGGAAAGGCATCTGAGAACGCTATCCTTACAGATCGTGTAATTGACCGTCCTATGAGACCTCTTTTCCCAAAGGATTACAGAAATGATGTTACATTAAACAACCTTGTCATGTCAGTGGATCCTGAGTGCCGTCCTGAGATAGTTGCAATGATCGGTACAGCTCTTGCTGTTCATATATCAGATATTCCGTTTGACGGACCATGTGCCATGACACAGATGGGACTTGTTGATGGAGAGTTTATCGTAAACCCTTCACAGAAGCAGTGGGATGAGGGCGATTTACAGCTCACAGTTGCTTCTACAAAGGAAAAGGTCATCATGATTGAAGCAGGAGCCAATGAGATTCCTGAGGATCAGATGATTGAGGCAATCTACAAGTGCCACGATATCAACCAGACAGTTATCGCATTTATGGATCAGATCCGTGATGAGATTGGCAAGCCAAAGCATGAGTATGAGAGCTGTGCTATTCCGGAGCAGATGTTTGAGGATATCAAGAAAATTGTTACTCCTGAGCAGATGGAGGAGGCAGTATTCACAGATGAGAAGCAGAAGCGTGAGGAAAATATAAGAGCTATCACAGAGCAGTTAGAGGAAGCCTTCGCTGACAATGAGGAGTACCTTGCAGTACTTGGTGAGGCTATTTACCAGTATCAGAAGAAGACAGTCAGAAAGATGATTTTAAAGGATCATAAGCGTCCGGACGGCCGTGCAATCAACCAGATCAGACCACTCGCAGCAGAGGTTGATTTGATTCCTAGAGTTCACGGCTCTGCAATGTTTACCCGTGGACAGACACAGATTTGTGATGTTGTAACACTTGCTCCTTTATCAGAGATTCAGAAAATCGACGGACTTGATGCTAATATCACAACAAAGAGATATATGCATCACTATAACTTCCCTGCATATTCTGTAGGAGAGACAAAGGTATCACGTGGACCGGGACGTCGTGAGATTGGACACGGAGCACTTGCTGAGAAGGCACTTGTTCCTGTACTTCCAAGCATTGAGGAGTTCCCATATACTATCCGTGCCGTATCTGAGACATTTGAGTCAAACGGCTCTACATCAATGGCTTCAACATGTGCATCATGTATGTCACTTATGGCTGCAGGTGTTCCGATTAAGGCTATGGTTGCCGGAATCTCATGCGGACTTGTAACAGGCGATACAGATGATGATTTCCTTGTACTTACAGATATCCAGGGTCTTGAGGATTTCTTCGGAGATATGGATTTCAAGGTAACAGGTACACATAAGGGTATTACAGCTATCCAGATGGATATCAAGATTCACGGACTTACAAGACCTATCGTTGAGGAGGCAATCGCAAGAACACGTGAGGCACGTCTCTACATCATGGATGAGGTCATGAGCAAGGCAATCGCTGAGCCTAGAAAAGAAGTAAATGAGTGGGCTCCAAAGATTGAGCAGATTACAATCGATCCATCAAAGATTGGTGATGTTGTCGGACAGAAGGGTAAGACAATCAACGAGATTATCGACAGAACCGGTGTAAAGATTGATATCACAGATGATGGCGCTGTTTCAGTTTGCGGAACAGATAAAGAGATGATTGCAAAGGCAATCGACATGATTAAGATTATCACAACTGATTTTGAGCAGGGACAGATCCTTGAGGGAACAGTTGTAAGCATCAAGGAGTTCGGTGCTTTCATCGAATTTGCTCCTGGCAAAGAGGGAATGGTTCACATTTCTAAGATTGCAAAAGAGAGAATCAACAGAGTAGAGGATGTACTCACACTTGGAGACAAGGTAAAGGTTGTTTGCCTTGGCAAGGACAAGATGGGAAGAATCAGCTTCTCTATGAAGGATGTAAAAGAGGATTAATTAATATACGTTAAAGTATAACAATAATATCCAGGTAAAGGGCTGCACGCAGGTGCAGTCCTTTTAATATATGAAATTATAGTAAGGTGATATGATGTAAGGCAAAACAGGTGCGTCTGTGTCATATTGTGAAAACGAATCATATACTAAATTAAAAAATAAAATAATAATGAAAAATGCGAAATATAGTATAAATGCAAATCTGGTATATAAAAATGGATATAGTGGTAAAAATGTCAATATAGCAGTGCTTGATACGGGTGTGTTTAAACACAAACAGCTTGATGGGTGTATAAAGCACTTTATGGATTTTGTGGGTGGAAAGGAGACATGTTATGACGATAACGGGCATGGTACACATGTGTGCGGTATATTATCGGCTGCAGATATAGGCATGGCTCCGGGGGCAGGACTATATGTGTTTAAGGTGCTTGATTATCTTGGCATGGGGCAGACAGCGGATTCAATTCGTGCACTTAAGTATATAAAAGAAAACTGCGTCAGACTTAATATAAAAATACTCAACTTCTCTGTAGGATATCTGCCATGTTCTGATACAGCAGAGCGTATTAAGATATTGAAGCTGATAGATGAATTGTGGGATATGGGAGTGGTAGTTGTTGCAGCAGCGGGCAACTACGGCCCGGCACCGTTTTCTGTAACTGTGCCGGGAATTTCAAGAAAAATAATAACAGTCGGAAGCTTTGATGATATAAGAAGTGGCAAAGGTCCGACCGATTGCTGTATTGTAAAGCCTGAGATTCTGGCTCCCGGGCATGATATCATAAGCCTTGGAACGAGGGATGGCACATATGTAAGAAAAACAGGTACTTCAATGGCTACACCGATTGTGTCAGGTGCCATAGCACTTCTATTGGAAAAAAATCCAAATATTAGACCGGAGGCGGTTAAGCTAGCCCTGTATAATACATGTGACAGGGCAGGGGATAGTCACAAAGGCTCGTGGGGGATTATAAATGTTGATAAATTGGTGGGAATATTATAATATGTATTAGAGATTTATTATAGATAATATAGGAAATATTAGGTTGTATAATTGTAATTTCATGGTAGGGCTTAAATGAGAAAAATATTACAAAGACTGCTTTCAAAGCTTTTTATAGTTTCGACAATAATAATCATACAGATGATATGGTGGTTCTTTTTGTTTTATACGGCATCTGTTGCCAGCAGGGTGTTTCAGGATCTGCTGTATGTGGCAGCCATATTGCTTTCGCTTTATATTGTCAACAGGCGGATGAAAATGTATATAAAAATGTCATGGATATTTTTGATACTGAGTGTTCCAATCGTTGGTATTCCGTGCTATTTCTTTTTCGGAAGACCGGAGCTTACGTCGAAGACACAGAAAAGAATGGCGAGAATTGTGGAAGCATATGCGCCGCTTCGGCCTGAAAACGAGCTGCTAAATGAGACACTCAGACAGACAGATATGGATGCATACAGACAAAGCAGGCTTATCACTCAAAATCAGAAATATCCACTGTATGCGGAGGACTGCACAGAGTACTTTAAATCAGGTGAGGAGGCTTTTGAGAGCATTTTAAAAGATTTAAGGTCAGCTGAAAAGTTTATCTTTATGGAGTATTTCATAATCGGCAGTGGCGTTATGCTTGATCAGATACTTGATATACTCAAAGAAAAGGTAAAGCATGGAGTTGTGGTGAGAATCATATATGATGATTTTGGCAGCATAAATGCCATTCCGCCATATTTTATAAAGGAGATGGAGAGCATCGGAATACAGACCAGACGCTTCAATCCATATAAGCCCATGCTTTCAGTAATTATGAATGACAGGGATCATAGGAAGATACTGGTGATAGACGGACGTGTGGCGCATACCGGTGGTTACAATATAGCAGATGAGTATATCAACAAAAAAATCAGGTTTGGTTACTGGAAGGATGCCGGTATCCGTGTGGAGGGAGAGTGTGTAAACAGTTTCACAACGATGTTCCTTGAGATGTGGAATTATATCAATAAGGACAATGCTGTGCATGATGAATATCTGAATCCACACAATACCTTCAGCCAGTCAGAGGAAAGCGGTTTTGTCCAGCCGTTTTGCGATTCTCCACTTGAGCATGATGATGTAGGAGAGAATCTTTATGTGAGTATCATCTCAAGAGCTAAAAAATATGTTTATATTTTTACACCGTATCTGATACTTGGAACGGAGCTGTCGCATGCTATGATATCGGCAGCCAGGTCAGGTATTGATGTGCGTATTGTTGTACCTAAGATTCCCGATAAAAAGCTCATTTATCTGCAGACAAAAGCCAATTTCAGACCTCTTATCGAGGCGGGGGTAAGGATATATCTGTACACACCCGGCTTTATACATTCAAAGTGTATTGTGGCAGATGATGATACTGCGATAGTTGGCACATGCAATCTGGATTTCAGGAGCATGTACTGGAATTTTGAGGATTTTGTATACATGTACAGGACTCAGTGCATCGGAAAAATAAAAGAGGATGCGATAGAGACGTTTGCGGTTTCGGAGGAGGTGTATGAGGAAAGCACAAATGATATCTCATTTGCAGGCAGGCTGCTGCAGAGTATTTTGCAGCTTTTTGCACCGCTTTTGTAAATGTGACTGTAAAGCGTCTGATAAAAATCTGTTGAATAATGTTACAAGTTGTAATATAATAATCCAAGCGATTGCATAAGCAACGCACGAAGAAACTGAATATGTAGCATAAAGGTGTCGGAGCAGACAAGCATTTGAATCTGATTTATGACAGGCGATGTGAAGCTGGCTCCGGTGAAAAGGGAAACAGGTGCAAATCCTGTACGAACTCGTCACCGTAATTAAGGAGTGACGGCCGATAGGTCACTGGGCAACCGGGAAGACGGCCGAAGCAATGATATATAAGCCGGGAGACCTGCCTTTGTGTTGTACGGAAACAATAGTGTTTCAAGCCACGAGTAACTGGCTGTACGTGATGAAATAATTATAATTACAGACAAGGTTATGATAGCCGTATAGTCTGGGTTAGAAGGATTTTGACATGTATAGCTCTTTGACATAATAGTACAAAGAGCTTTTATTTTTGACGCTTTAAATGTTTTCGTCTTACATATTTAAAACATGTGCAGCTTAATAGCTGCAAGGAGAATGAAAAGGAGAAAACATGAAAAAGAAATTAGTAGTAGTACTGATGGCAGCAGTTATGGCTATGACAGCAGTGACCGGCTGTGGCAGCAAGGCAGATGATGCAAAGAATGATACACAGGCATCTAAGGCTTCAGAGAGTGAGACAAGCGCAAACGCAGATCAGGAGGCAGCAATGCATGTGGCAGATTTAATCGATGCAATCTACGTGCAGGAGAGAACAGATGATACAGACAAGCAGTGCAAGGAGGCTAAGGAGGCCTGGGACAAGCTCACAGACGCACAGAAGGAGCTTGTAGAGGGAGAAAATGCTGATCCTGACTATTTCGGCAGAGATACAGGCGATGCTTCAAAGGATGATCCGAGAAACCAGGATGATATCGGCGAGAACGAGATTCTTGTAGTAAGCTTTGGTACATCCTTCAACGACAGCCGTGTGGCTGATATCAAGGGTGTGGAGGATGCAATAGCAGCTGCAAATCCTGACTGGTCAGTCAGAAGAGCCTTCACAGCACAGATTATCATCAATCATGTACAGGCAAGAGATGACGAGAAGATTGACAATATGGATCAGGCACTTGAGCGTGCAGTCAAAAATGGTGTAAAGAATCTTGTGGTACAGCCTACACACCTGATGCATGGCGCAGAGTATGATGAGCTTTCAGAGGCTGTAGAGAAGTATAAGGATAAATTTGAGTCTGTAAAGATTGCAGAGCCACTCCTCGGTGAGGTTGGAAGTGATGCAACAGTTGTAAATGAGGATAAAAAGGCCGTTGCAGAAATTCTTACAGAGGAAGCAGTAGAAAAGGCAGGCTATGACAGCCTTGATGCTGCAAAGGAAGAGGGCACAGCATTTGTATTTATGGGACATGGAACAAGCCATACAGCAAAGATTTCATACAGCCAGATGCAGAGCCAGATGACAGCTTTGGGTTATGACAACGTATTTATCGGAACTGTAGAGGGTGAGCCGGAGGATACATCATGTGAGTCTGTCATTGAGAAGGTGTCAGCCGCTGGCTACAAGAACGTCATTCTTCGTCCGCTTATGGTTGTTGCAGGAGACCATGCCAACAATGATATGGCGGGAAGTGATGATGATTCATGGCTTTCACAGTTTAAGGCATCAGGAAAGTTTGATAAAATCGATACACAGATTAACGGACTTGGTGAGATTGAGGGTATCCAGAAGCTTTATGTTGAGCATACAGCGGCTGCCATGAGCAAGTAGCAGTTACTTAAATGTATAGTGGGGAAGCTATAAAATAACAGGAGCAGTATATTAGACATGAGAAAATTATTCAGAAACAAGTTTACTTATATCGTTGCAATGACACTGGTTTGTGCCATGAGCTTGGCAGCCTGCGGTAATAAGAATGCAAAAGCTGAAACAGAAAGCAAAAAAGCAGTGCAGGATGCGACAGAGAGCACAAAAAAGGCTGAAAAAACAGAAAAGATAGCACTTTCAGATGGTACATATACAGCAGAGTTTACTACAGACAGCTCAATGTTTCATGTGAATGATGCATACGACAACAAAGGTACACTCACCGTGAAGGATGGCAAGGCAACAATACATGTTACTCTCACATCCACACACATTGTCAATCTCTTTTTGGGAACAGCAAAGGATGCCTCAAAGGACAAGGCTGAGCTTTTAGAGCCAACTGTAGAGACTGTCGATTATGGCGATGGCACAACTGAGGAGGTCAATGCGTTTGATATACCGGTTCCTGTTTTGGATGAGGAATTTGACCTTGCACTTATCGGTACAAAGGGCAAATGGTATGACCACAAGGTAAAGGTCTCAAATGCCACACCTGCGGACGCAGATGCAAGCGTATCTGAGAGTGCAGGAAAAGAGCTTCCTGACGGAACATACAATATCAATCTCGATTTCGAGGGCGGAAGCGGTAAGGCGAGCATTGCATCACCGGCTGAGGTGACTATAAGCGGTGGAGCTGCTACTGCAACAGTGCAGTGGAGCAGTCCAAACTATGACTATATGATAGTTGACGGACAGAAATACATGCCTGTAAATACAGACGGCAATTCTGTATTTGAAATTCCGGTTAAGCTTGATACATCTATGCAGGTTATCGGAGATACAGTTGCTATGAGCAAGCCGCACGAGATTGAGTACACACTCACCTTTCATTCAGATTCTGCTACAGAGGTGCTTGGTGAGGATGGAGAATAATTAAGCTATGCATGGAAGAAAAAAGATAATTATATATATATTGATATCAATTATAGGACTGTTCTGGCTGTCAGGCTGTGACAGTCCTTCTTCCGATTCAGGGAATACCGAATCGAAGGCTGAGGCAGAGGCACAAAACGGTCTTATATATAAGAGCAGTATGAAGCTTTTATATGCAAAGAAGTTTTCTGTTGACTATTATGAGGGTGGATACAAGATACTTACTACAAAGGACGGTACCCAAATACTTACCGTGCCAAAGGGCAGAAAGACTCCAAAGGGTATTGACAAGGATATCATTGTATTGAAGGAGCCTGTAAGTGATTTGTATCTGGTCGCATCAGGGGTGATGGATATGTTTGACAAGCTTGATGCAGTGGACACTATTAAATTTTCGGGGCTTGACAGTGCTGGCTGGTACATTGACAGTGCAAGAAAGGCTCTTGAAAGTGGCAGGATGTTATATGCCGGCAAATATTCAAAGCCCGATTATGAGCTTTTGGTGTCAGAAAACTGTTCTCTTGCCATAGAAAATACTATGATTACCCATTCGCCGCAGGTAACTGAAAAGCTTAAAAGCTTTGATATCCCTTCAATAATCGAGTACTCAAGCTATGAGGAGGAGCCGCTTGGAAGAGTGGAGTGGGTGAAGTTCTTTGGAGCACTCACAGACCGGGATGAAAAGGCCGATGAGCTCTTTAATGAGCAGGTGGATATTGTAAATCGCATCGCAAAGACAGATGGTACCGATACGGATGATGTCACAAAAAGTGATACAGTTGCATTTTTCTATATCACATCCAATGGACAGGTTCAGGTGCGCAAAAGCACAGATTATGTGCCAAAGATGATTTCGCTAGCCGGTGGAAAATATATTTTTGATGCATCAAATGACGACGATACAGGCAGGTCAACCATGAATATGCAGCTAGAGGATTTCTACAATGGAGCAATAGATGCTGACTATCTGATATATAACAGTGCGATAGACGGCGGTGTGAAGAATCTGAATGAGCTTTTGGACAAGTGCCCGGTGCTTGCTGATTTTAGGGCAGTCAAAGACGGCAATGTATTTTGCACCACGAACGATATGTATCAGCAGTCTATGTCCATCGGATATATGATTGATGATATGCATTCGATGATTACAGGTGCACCTGACAGCGGTATGAAATATCTGTTTAAGCTCAGATAACTGTGATTTGTGGAATGTATGTGGTGGGCTGAATTGTTACCGGATATGACAGAATGCAGGAAAATCAATAGCACAAAAAGATAAAAATCGGAGCTACAACATGGAAAAAACCAGAAAAATAAGGTGTTTTACAACATTTATTATTCTTATAATCTTAATTATCATATTGCTTATCATGAATGTGTGTATAGGAACTGTACACATATCATTTAAGGCTGCATTTGCGACACTTTATGACCACTCAGACAGGGTAGGACGTATTGTGTGGGATATCCGCATGCCAAGAGCTATTGCAGCGATGATACTGGGCGGGGCCTTAGCGCTTGCAGGCTATCTTTTGCAGACTTTTTTTCATAATCCAATCGCGGGACCTTTTGTACTTGGCATATCATCGGGAGCCAAAATGGTCGTGGCACTTGTTATGGTATTTTTACTTGGAAATGCCATACGTGTGAGCTCACTAGCCATGATTGCAGCAGCGTTTTTGGGAGCAATGCTTTCAATGGGTTTTGTGCTTATCATTTCAAGAAAGGTAAGCAGCATGTCAATGCTTGTGGTGAGCGGTGTCATGATTGGCTACATATGCTCTGCGGTGACTGAGTTTGTGGTGACATTTGCAGATGATTCCGACATAGTAAACCTGCATAACTGGTCAAGGGGAAGCTTTTCGGGCATGACCTGGGACAGCGTCGGGGTGATGAGCATTGTGGTGGGAATCACATTTGTTTTTGTTTTTCTCATGTCAAAGCCTCTTATGGCATATCAGCTCGGAGAGTCATATGCCGTAAATCTGGGTGTAAACATAAAGCGTATCCGGGTGCTTCTGGTTCTGCTTTCAAGCCTGCTTTCCGCATGTATAGTGGCGTTTGCGGGACCGATATCGTTTGTCGGAATAGCCGTGCCACACATAGTAAAAAGCATGCTAAAGAGCACAAAGCCCATATATATGATACCGGCCTGCTTCCTTGGTGGAGCGGTTTTCTGCCTGTTTTGTGATTTGCTTGCGAGGATGATGTTTGCGCCTACGGAGCTTAGTATCAGCACGGTTACGGCAGTATTTGGTGCACCGGTAGTGCTGTTTATCATGATAAGACGCAGCAAGGAGAAAAATGTCTGATGGAATATTATTTTACCGCACAAAAGCTGGCTGTTGGATATGATAACAGTCCGCTTATTGAAAATATTGATTTTTCCCTGAAAAGGGGAGAGATTCTCACATTAGTCGGGCCAAACGGTGCCGGTAAATCGACTATTTTAAAAAGTATTGCAAGACAGCTTTCGCTTGTGAGCGGTACGATATATCTTGATAAAAGTGATGTAGTGACGATGAATGGCAATGAATTTGCAAAGAAAATGGCTGTTGTGCTCACCGATAAGCTAAAGACGGAGCTTATGACCTGCTATGATGTGGTTGCGACGGGCAGATATCCATACACAGGCCGGTTCGGAGTACTTTCGGATGAGGACAAAAAGGCTGTGGATGAGGCGATGGAGCTGGTCAATGTATCACAGATAAAAGATAAGGATTTTACAAAGATAAGCGACGGTCAAAGGCAGCGCGTCATGCTGTCACGGGCTATATGCCAGCAGCCGGAGATTATAGTGTTAGACGAGCCTACATCATATCTTGATATAAAGTACAAGCTTGAGTTTTTATCAATACTCCAAAGGCTTAAAAGACAGAAGAATCTTACGGTTATCATGTCGCTCCATGAGCTTGATATGGCAAAGCGTGTGTCAGACCATATTTTGTGTATAGATGGCAGATATGTGGACAGATACGGAACTCCCGAGGAGGTATTTACTGACCAATATGTTTCAGGGCTTTTTGGAATTACGGCAGGAAGCTTTGACGAAACAGGAGAGGATTTAGAGCTGGAAAAACCGGATGGAAGGGCGAGGATATTTGTCATAGCAGGAGGGGGCTTGGGCAGAAAAAGCTTTAGGAGCTTACAGAGAAAGGGTATCCCGTTTGCGACAGGAATCATCTATGAAAATGATCTGGATTATCCTGCGGCAAAGGCGCTTTCTGCAGAGATTGTCAGCGCAAGAAGCTTTGAGCCTGTAGACGATGCCCTTATTGAAAAGGCAAAGGAGCTTATTGATGCATGCGAGGGCGTTATATGTGACAGAACAGAGTTTGGCACATATGAGCAGTTTAACAGCAGACTTTATGAGTATGCAGCCTCTACAGGAAAAATTATTAAAATTCCATTTCATGACGAATAATTGGCACAGCTTTAAGGAAGTTACTGTTCACATTCCAGTTTAATTTTCATGATAAAGCAACAGACTACCACATAAATTCAGACAGCAGGTATAGATATGGCAAAGGTAATTATGGTACAGGGTACAATGTCCAATTCAGGCAAGAGCTTTCTTGTCGCGGGCTTGTGCCGTATTTTCAGACAGGACGGATACAGAGTGGCACCGTTTAAATCACAGAACATGGCGCTCAACTCTTATATAACAGACGAAGGACTTGAGATGGGACGGGCTCAGGTGATGCAGGCTGAGGCAGCAGGCATTAAGCCTATGGTGTGCATGAATCCTATTCTTTTAAAGCCCACAAATAACACAGGCTCACAGGTGATTGTAAACGGAAGGGTGCTTAAGAATATGCCGGCGAGAGAGTATTTTGCATACAAAAAAACTCTCATACCGGATATAAAAAAGGCGTTTAAAAAGCTTGAGGAGTATGCTGATATCATAGTGATTGAGGGTGCGGGAAGCCCGGCGGAGATAAATCTGAAGGAAAATGATATTGTAAACATGGGGCTTGCGCATATGGTGGATGCACCGGTGCTGCTCGTGGGTGATATCGACAGAGGTGGTGTTTTTGCGCAGCTGCTTGGCACACTTATGCTTTTAACCGATGAGGAAAAGAATCGTGTCTGCGGGCTTATTATCAATAAATTCCGTGGAGACAAGACGATCCTTGACCCAGGGATACAGATGCTTGAGGAGAGAGGCAGGGTGCCTGTTACCGGAGTGGTGCCATATATGGATGTACAGCTTGAGGATGAGGACAGCCTGACAGAGCGCTTTGACAAAAAGACAGATGGGCTTATTGATATAGCGGTCATCAGATATCCGAGAATATCAAATTTCACTGATTTCAATGTCTTTGAGCAGATGTCCGAAGTAACAGTGAGGTATGTGTCAACGGTAAATGAGCTGCGTCATCCGGATATCGTATTTTTGCCGGGAAGCAAGAATACGATGGGGGATCTTTTGTGGATGAGACAAAACGGACTTGAGGCCGCTGTCAAAAAGCTCTCCTGTGAGATACCTGTTTTTGGAATATGCGGAGGCTATCAGATGCTTGGGGCTTCAATAGCCGACCCTGACTGTGTCGAGGAGGGGGGATATATGCGTGGCATGGAGCTTCTTCCTATAGATACCGTTCTAAAAGACAGCAAGACACGGCTTCAGACAAGCGGTGAAATAGCACATGTAGATGGTGTATTGAGCAGGCTTTCAGGCTGTCACTTTCTGGGCTATGAGATACATATGGGTAAGAGCGCATATAGCGCAGCTTCAGAGGAGCAGAGCGCTTATGCTGACAGGAAAAATGAGTTAAATAATGTCATATCTGATGGCAGAAATGTGTATGGCTCGTACATCCACGGCATTTTTGATACTGCAGAGGCAGCCAGAGTGATAGTGGATTATATTGCAGATAAAAAGGGCATTGATGTGAATGACAGCGCTATTGTAAGCTATAAGAGCTTCAAGGAAAAACAGTATGACAGGCTTGCGGATACACTGAGAGAGTATCTGGATATGGATGCAGTGTACGGCATGCTTCGTGAGGCAAGATATGATTGAAAACAATATTATTTCTGACCATTTTACAGTTGAAGAATTAAAAAAATTAAAAATAACGCCACCTGATGCAAAAATGTACAAAAAAATACGCTCAAACTGGGATTCTGTGGCAAAGCCGCTCGACGGCATGGGTGATTTTGAGTTTTTAACGGCCAAAATCGGCGCTGTTTTGGGAGATGAAAATATAGATATTTCAAAAAAGGCGGTCATAATTATGTGTGCGGATAATGGTGTGGTTGCTGAGGGCATCAGCCAGTCCGGACAGGAGGTGACACTTGCAGTTGCAAAATCCATGGCAAGGAAGGCTTCATCTGTCGGACGCATGGCAATGACTGCAGGGGCTGATACAATTCCTGTGGATATAGGAATAAACAGTGACGAGAGTGTTAAAGGGCTGCTTCAAAGAAAGGTGCGCATGGGCACGAGAAACTTTGCAAAAGAGCCTGCCATGACAAGGGCTGAGACACTTGAAGCGGTTGCAGCAGGTATAGAAATAGTGCGTGGGTGTAAGGCAGACGGCTGCAGAATTATTGCAACCGGTGAGATGGGTATAGGAAATACCACCACAAGCGCGGCAATGGCAGCTGCCATGCTAAGGTGCGATGTGGCCACGGTGACAGGAAGAGGAGCAGGCCTAAACGACAGTGGGCTTGAGAGAAAAATCCGTGTAATTGAGAGCGCAATAGAAAAGTATGATTTATATAATAAGGACACCTTTGAGATACTTATGACAGTCGGAGGACTCGATATTGCAGGACTTGTCGGAGTGTGTATAGGCGGTGCATTATACCATATTCCTGTTGTGCTCGACGGAGTGATAAGCATGGTTTCAGCGTTGGCAGCAGGAAGGCTTCTTTCCGGAGTTACTGATTTTATCATTCCATCCCATGAGGGCAGGGAGCCTGCAGTGGCGCTTTTGTGTGAGGCACTTTCCGTAAAGCCGGTCATAAGAGCATCCCTTGCGCTTGGAGAGGGAACAGGTGCCGTGATGATGTTTGCGCTTTTGGATATGGCACTTAGCGTATACAAAGGACGGACAACCTTCGACGATATCTCGGTATCACAGTATGAGAGGTACGTATAGATGATTACACTTATAACAGGCGGCAGCGGCAGCGGCAAATCAGCATATGCAGAAAAGTATATTTGTCACGTGTCAAATGAAAAGGGATACAAAGAAAAATATTACATTGCCACTATGCAGGTATTTGATGATGAGGGGCAGCGGAAGATAGACAGGCACAGAAGACTTCGTGCCGGAAAAGGCTTTATTACCATCGAGCAGCCTCGTGATATCCAAAATGCGGTTTCTAAGCTGCAATCAGAAAGCAGTTTAAAAACCGGGCGGTCAGCACTGCTTGAGTGTATGTCAAACCTTGTTGCAAATGAGATGTTTCCACCTGTAGATGCTTCCGGTATACAGGCTGCCGAAGCCGAAAAAGAGGCTTTGGATGCCCCTGAAAATATGAAGGATTATGAGACTGCTCAAATCAGCCGTGTGAGTAAAAAGGTGTTAAAAGAGGTAAGTATCTTAAGTGAAAATGTTGCGGAGCTTGTAATTGTGACAAACAATGTATTTGAAGACGGAGTCTGCTATGATGAATCAACGATGAATTACATAAAGGCAATGGGAATTGTAAACAGAGGGCTTGCTGCGATGGCAGAGCGTGTCGTTGAGGTGGTTGTAGGCATTCCTGTTGCGGTTAAGTGAGGTAGTGTGGAGGTTAAGTGTATTATGAAGTTAATAAGGTCGTGCATAGTATCTTTTTCCATGTATTCAAAGATACCTATGCCACAATTTAAATGGAATGATGATGACATGAAGTACATGCTGGTATTCTTTCCGTGGATAGGAGCTGTGATTGGACTGCTTCTTATGCTTTGGAAATATATATACTCTCATTTTGGAGTGGCGGATATCTGCTATGTATGCATAGGCGCACTCATTCCGATAGCGGTTACGGGAGGATTTCACATAGATGGTTTTATGGATACAATGGATGCGTTTCATTCATACAAACCGCGGGAGGAAAAGCTTGCAATACTTAAGGATTCACATATAGGAGCATTTGCCGTTATAATGCTTGCAGCCTACGGATTATTATTCATGGGAGCTTTTTCTCAGATAATGAATGATAAAGCATTTATTGTTTTTTGTGCAGGCTTTTTCATCTCAAGGTGCTTAAGCGGAATAGCGGTTGTGTCATTTAAATCGGCAAAAAGCGATGGATTGTTATTTATGTTTGCAGACACTGCACACAGAACGATCGTGAGGGCTGCACTATACATCCAGCTTGCATTGTGTATGGCTGTTTTACTCATTGTGTCACTGCCTTATGCTGTGGCTATGATCATTGCGGCAGCATTTTGCTTTTGGTATTATTATGTGAAAACCAAAAAGGAGCTTGGCGGCATCACAGGTGATACGGCAGGGTATTTTGTGTGTATATGTGAGTGCGCTATGGCAGTGGCACTGGGTGGTGTCTCTTTTATTATTTAGTATATTTGTTTTGAATATAGGAATGGTACGGATAAGAATTTTGATAAAAGTTGTACTATGAATTTTAAACTTTGGAATTGGAGAAAATATGAAGCTTGTGATAGGCGGAGTGGCACAGGGAAAGCTTGATTATGTGCTAGAAAATATGATAGAAGAATCAGAAAAATATGATGTGTACGACTGTTTTTTCCTAAAGGATAATGCCTGCAATGATAAGGCATCAAACATGGAATGGCCATGGGATTTTGCCGTCGATGATGAGAGTATACTCATAATAGATAAATTCCATTATTTTATCAGGGCTGTGCTTGAGAAAAATCTTCCACTGCAGGAATATATTTTGAAATTTATGCAATTTGCAGAGAAAAATAAGGATACAATAGTCATTGCTGATGAGATTGGAAACGGCATAGTGCCTCTTGATGCGTTTGAGAGAGAGTACAGGGAGCAGACAGGCAGAGCAGAGATACTGCTTGCAAAAAAAGCAGACGAGGTAGTTCGCATAATATGTGGAATCGGTCAGAAAATAAAATAAACTGTATATTTATAAGACACGGCTGCACTGTCTCAAACAGAGAACACAGATATCTGGGCAGGACAGATGAGCCACTCGATGAAGCCGGAGTTGTTGAACTAGAAAATGCGCTAAATAATGGTGTATACAAGGCTTTGGAGGGAAATAGCTTAAAGGAGCAGATAATTATTACCAGTCCAATGAGGCGCTGCAAACAGACGGCAGAGATTATTTTGCCGGTCGCACAGCACCATAAAATTCATACCGTAAAAGAGTTTGCAGAGATGGATTTTGGTGAATGGGAGCTAAAAAGCTATAAGGAACTTAGCACAGATATCCGTTTCAGGGACTCATATCAGGCGTGGATTGACAGTGGTGGAACACTTGCCTTTCCAAACGGAGAGAGCAGAAAAGAGTTTTGCAAAAGAAGTATATGTGGCTTTGAGAGGGCGCTCACACAGGCATTAGAGCTTAAGAGGGCTATGCCTGATAAAGAGATACAAATAGTATTTTTTGTGCATGGAGGGACTATCATGGCGATAATGAGCCATTACTGTGATATGGATTACTATGATTACCAGGTGAAAAACGGCTGTGGCTACTCGTGTAAGGTGGCGGTTGAGGTCAATGAGATTGTGTTTAATGAAATAGTGCCCATATCGCTATGATTTATTTAAGAAGGACTAACATATGTGTTATCATATTTTTGCATTTATAGCAGGCTTTGTGCTTGATTTATTAATAGGAGATCCGCATTTTATACCGCATCCGGTCAGGCTTATCGGCTCACTCATTTCTTTTCTCGATAAGAGGCTTAATTGTGATGCCGGATATAATATCTCTGAAAAAAAATTAAATCTAATAAAATATAAAAGAGGTATGCTTCTTGCTTTTACTGTAATTTTTGCAACTTTTGCAATGTCGGTAATTATTATTGTGGCAGCATACAGCATAAATCTGTATGCCGGGATAATAGCAGAGGCTGTCATGACGTGGCAGATTCTTGCCACAAAGTGTCTTCGTGTGGAGAGCATGAGGGTGTACGATGCGCTAAGGACAGATGGAGTTGATGCAGGAAGAAGGGCTGTTTCCATGATTGTTGGCAGAGATACATCTGTGCTTGATGCAGCAGGCGTCACAAGGGCGGCAGTTGAGACGATAGCTGAAAATACATCTGACGGAGTGATTGCACCTATGCTTTACACTGCAATCGGCGGGCCGGTGCTTGGCTTTGTATACAAGGCTGTGAATACGATGGATTCGATGCTTGGCTACAAAAATGATAAATATATGTATTTTGGCAGATTTGCGGCAAGGCTTGATGATGTGGTCAATTTCATACCGGCAAGAATCAGTGCATATCTGATGATTGCTGCGGCATTTATCGGTGGCAGGCAGTTTGATGGCAAAAATGCATACCGCATCTTTAAAAGAGATCGTTTCAATCATGCAAGCCCAAACTCAGCCCAGACAGAGTCCGTATGCGCAGGGGCTTTAAGGGTGCAGCTGGCGGGTGATGCAGTGTATTTTGGCAAGCTTGTGAAGAAAAAATACATAGGAGACGGTCTGCGTGAGATAGAGTACGAGGATATAAAGCGTGCAAACAGGCTGATGTATATTACTGCGTTTTTGTGTGAGCTTTTATCTGTGGCGGTTATGAGTCTTGTTTTAATATTGCTTTGAATATGGAAGAATTGATGTAAGAATTGATGGAGGACTTGAATGAAAAGCATCCATGGTGGTGACATATACAACAATAAAGTAAATATGGATTTTTCGGTAAATATCAATCCTCTTGGCATACCGCATTCTGTTAAAGAGGCTATGAGTGATGCACTTTCGTATGCAGACAGATATCCCGACATGGCATGCAGTGGCCTTAAAAAAGCGATATCAGAGTATTTCACACAGCAAGGCTGCAGCATACAAAGCGAGGATGTAATTCCCGGAAACGGAGCCTCAGAGCTTTTTATGGCGATAGCTCATGCCATAAAGCCCCAAAAAGCAGTGCTTCTGGCCCCGGGCTTTTTCGGTTATGAGCATGTGCTTCGTGCAGTCGGCTGTGATATCGGATATTTCCTGCTGGATGAGCAGAGTGATTTTTCTCCTGCTGCACGGCGGGATGCTTTAATGGATATGCTTACAGATGATACAGATATATTTTTTATCGCAAATCCAAACAATCCGACAGGGTATCTTGCAGACTGCACTTTCATGAAGCAAATAATAGGGCATTGCAAAGAAAAGTATATTTATGTGGTGGCAGATGAATGCTTCATGGGCTTTTGTGAAAAAAATTATTCTGTTTTGTCACTTTTATGTGACTATGACAATCTGATTGTTGTAAGAGCCTTTACCAAGCTTTTTGCTATTCCGGGAGTAAGGCTTGGATATATGCTCAGTAAAAATGAGGCAGTAAGACAAAAGGTTCAAAGAAATCTGCCGGAGTGGAACGTGTCTGTCCTGGCACAGATGGCAGGAGAGGCATGCATTATGGAATCAGAGTATATTAAAGAAACGGCATCGTATGTGAGCGGACAAAGAAGGCTGCTGTCAGATGGACTAAAAAAGCTTGGTTTTAAGGTATATAAAAGTGATGCTGATTTCATACTGTTTTACAGCAAGCTTCCATTATATGATATACTGCTTAATAAGGGAATACTGATACGGGACTGCTCCAACTATGTGGGGCTTTCGGAAGGGTATTTTCGAGTGGCGGTAAAGACATTTAATGAAAATGTAAGATTATTGAAAGTGATAGGTGAGTGTATTGAAAAAAATTAAACAGTTAGAGCCGATGGAGATTGAAAAGAGAAGCTTTGAGATAATTTCACATGAGCTGTCTGAAATGCAGATTACGCTGCCTGCTGATCAGGAGATGATAACAAAAAGAGTCATACACACGAGTGCTGATTTTGATTATATACAGACGCTTAAATACTCTAAGGACGCCGTTGCTATCGCAAAAAGGCTGATATCAGAGGGCGCTGATATAGTGACCGATACCAACATGGCTCTTTCAGGCATAAATAAAAAATACCTGGCAAAATTCGGCGGACAGGCGCACTGCTTTATGGCTGATGATGAGGTCGCTCTTATTGCAAAGGAGAAAAAGACAACGCGCGCGGCAGTAAGCATGGAGTTTGCATCAAGGATAGATAAGCCTGTGATTTTTGCGATAGGAAATGCACCGACAGCGCTTATAGAGCTGTACGATATGATAGAAAAAGGAATATATAAGCCTGCATTTGTAATCGGTGTGCCGGTGGGCTTTGTCAATGTGGAGGCAGCCAAGGAGCTAATTATGGAGACAGGCGTGCCGTATATCGTCAATGTCGGACGAAAGGGTGGAAGCAATATTGCAGCTGCTATATGCAATGCGCTGATTTACAGTCTGGTTGATAGAGGCTGATGCATGAGGAAATTTAGTGATTATGAGATATGGATTTACCACAGGAAGCTGTGCGGCGGCGGCATCAAAGGCGGCGGCATATATGCTTTTAACCGGAAAGGCTAAAAACAAAATAACGATTCAGACACCTAAGGGAATAGCTTACACGGCTGATATCACCGACATAAAAAGAAGTGAAAATGAGGTAAGCTGCGCCGTGATAAAGGATGGAGGGGATGACCCGGATGTGACCACCGGAGCCTATATATATGCTTCTGTACGGATTTTGCATTCCGATACATGTTCTTTAAGCAAAAAAAAGCAGGATTTGGCTATCATAAATATTGACGGTGGTGACGGAGTGGGAAGAGTCACCAAACCCGGATTAGACCAGCCTGTCGGAAACGCGGCTATCAATCATGTGCCGCGTGAGATGATTGAAAAAGAGGTAAGGGAGGTCTGTGAGCTTTTGGATTTTAAGGGGACACTTGACATCACAATCTCGGTTCCAAAGGGAAAGGAGCTTGCAGAAAGGACCTTTAATCCTAGGCTTGGGATAGTTGGTGGTATATCAATTCTCGGCACGAGCGGTATTGTTGAGCCTATGAGCTCACAGGCTCTTATTGATACGATAAGGGTGGAGCTTAGGCAGAGATATTCGTTTGGATATGATTATGTGGCGGTTGCGCCGGGAAATTACGGTCTTGACTTTATGAAGGAAAGCTATGGCTATGATCTGGACAGGAGTGTCAAATGCTCCAACTTTATCGGTGAAACAATTGATATGGCAGCCGATATGGGATTTAAGAGGATGCTTTTGACAGGACATATAGGAAAGCTCATAAAGGTAGCAGGAGGCATCATGAACACTCATTCGAGGGAAGCAGACTGCAGGATAGAGCTTTTGACGGCATTTGCGTTTAAGTGCGGTGTAGCGCCCGAATACATAAAGCGCATTATGGACAGCCTTACGACAGAGGAGGCCTTGGCGGCACTTAAGGAAAGCGGCAGGCTTTACGAGGTGATGGATTATGCGATGGAGCGCATATGCTTTTATCTGGATAAGAGGGCAAAGGGCAGACTTGAGATAGACTGTATCATGTATTCAAACGAATTTGGTGAGCTTGCAAAAAGCAGAAAGGCAGAAAAATGGTTTACTTTGTTGGCGCAGGAACAGGCGCAGCAGATTTAATAACAGTACGCGGAATGCGTCTTTTACAAAAGGCAGATGTGATAATTTATGCAGGCTCGCTTGTTAATCCAGAGCTTTTGGACTATGCAAGGGAGAGCTGTGAAATATATAACAGTGCAAAAATGACACTGGATGAGGTCATCGCAGTCATGAAAGCTGCTGAGGCAGACGGAAAAATTACTGTGCGCCTGCACACGGGAGAGCCAAGCATATACGGCGCAGTGCGCGAGCAGATGGATGAGCTTGATACCCTTTTAATACCATATGAGAGCTGTCCGGGCGTGAGCGCGTGCTTTGGCGCTGCTGCATCGCTCAACATTGAGTACACGCTCCCCGGTATTTCCCAGTCGCTCATCATCACACGCATGGAGGGGCGCACGAAGGTGCCGCCTAAGGAGAGCATAGCAAGTTTTGCCTCACACCACGCTTCCATGGCGATTTACTTAAGCACCGGGCTTTTAGAGAAGCTTACGGAAAGCCTTATTGAGGGAGGATACGCGGCAGATACACCTGCTGCAATTGTATACAAGGCAACCTGGCCACAGGAGGAGGCATACGTGTGCACTGTCGCTACACTGGAGCAGACTGCGAGAGAGCACAATATCACAAAGACAGCGATAGTGCTTGTTGGTGATGTCATAGCTCACCGGCATTACGAGAAATCAAGACTTTACGCACCGGATTTTTCGACAGAGTATCGCAAGGCTTCAGTAGAGTCAAAGGATAACGATTGAAAAAAGGCGTGAATATATAAATATGGGAAATATATGGGAACTGAAAATATGAAAATTTGCATTGTAAGCTTCACAAAAAAGGGCTATGAGCTGTCATGTGACATAGCTCATAAGCTAAAAAAAAGTGCATATGAGGTGGAGGTTTTTACCAAGTGCTCGAGATTATCGGATGAAAATATTAAAAATTCCACCGATGAAAATTTTAGAAATACCGGCTACATATCACAAAATATATCAGACTGGACAGCTGCACAGATGAGTGAAAAAAAGGCTCTGATTTTTATCGGGGCATGCGGTATTGCAGTGAGAGCTATAGCTTCTTCTGTTAATAACAAGCTTAAAGACAGTCCTGTTATTGTGATAGATGAGCTGGGGAAGTTTGTTATTCCGATTCTTTCAGGGCATGTTGGAGGTGCCAATGAGTTTGCTGTATTATTAGCAGCACTGATGAATGCCACACCTGTTATAACAACCGCTACTGATATCAATAATAAATTTGCAGTTGATGTTTTTGCAAAGAAATGCAGGCTTGCAATAGTCAATAAAGATGGCATTGCCAGAGTATCATCAAAGGTATTGGCGGGTGAAGTGGTTACGATGTCGGTCGACTGGGAGCACATCCCGGCTAAGCACAGAAGCCTTATAAAGGCATTTTTCGATGAAGCTGATATGAGTGCTGATGTAATAAAAACAGTGGACTTCCCACCTGTTTACGGAGCTGATATTGTAGTATCATGCGAAAAAGCAAAGGACCCTAAAAATGGCAGTATTTACTTAAAACCCACACAATTTGTACTTGGTATTGGGTGCAGAAGGGATACAGCGTTTGAAAATATTGACAGGGCAATCAGACAAAGTCTTTTAAAGCTACAAATAGATATTTCGGATATAGACATGATCGCATCAATAGATGTGAAAAAAGATGAACCGGGAATAAAGGAATTTTGCGAAAGAAACAGGATAGAATTTGTCACTTATACCGCGGATGAGCTTATGGCGGTGCAGGGAGAATTCAGTGCCTCGCAGTTTGTCAGGGAGCATGTTGGAGTGGACAACGTGTGTGAGCGTGCAGCAGTGCTTGCATGCAGCAGGGAATGTAATGAAGCAGGAAAACTTGTCTATAAAAAGCATAAATATGACAGAGTAACGGTTGCGGCAGCAAGGTATCCTGATTAATCATAAATGAGGGGTAAAATACCTTTTGACCCTCATATCATTAAAAAATTGCAAATAGCTGCATGGTTATATAAAATTAGTAGAGATGGAGATTAACATGAATAAAATTTACATAGTAGGTATGGGGCCGGGCTTTGAAAGCATGATGACAAAGCAGGCGATTGACGCCCTGGAAGCGAGTGATGTCATAGTGGGATACACCGTATATATAAAGCTGCTTGGAGAAAAATTTCAGACAAAAGAGCTTTTGACCACTCCGATGCGTCAGGAAAAACAAAGATGCCACCTGTGCTTTAAAAAGGCACTTGAGGGCAAAACAGTCTCCCTTGTATGTAGTGGTGATGCCGGAATATACGGACTGGCCTCTCTTATGTATGAGATTGGGCAGGAATACGATAACGTAGAGCTTTCGGTAATACCCGGCATTACAGCGGCAAACAGTGGTGCGGCAGTGCTTGGAGCACCATTAAACCATGATTTTTGTACCATCAGCTTAAGTGACCTGCTCACGCCGTGGGATAAGATTGAAAAGCGTCTTGTGGCTGCCGCAGAGGGTGATTTTGTCATAGCACTGTACAATCCGTCAAGTCACAAGAGAAAGGACTATCTGATGAGAGCCTGTGATATTCTGCTTCGTGCAATCGAGCCGGATAGAGCCTGCGGCTATGTCGAAAATATCGGACGTGAGGGAACAAGCTATACGGTCTGTACCCTCGGTGAGCTTCGCAGTGCACAGGTCAACATGTTTACGACAGTCTTTATCGGCAATGAGGGTACACAAATAATTGACGGAAAGCTTGTCACAAGGAGAGGATATCAGATTGAGTAAAATACTGATTTTTGCAGGAACAACAGAGGGACGTAAGCTATCAGAGCATCTGTGTAAAAGAGGCATAGAGCATACGGTTTGTGTGGCAACAGAATACGGTGAAATCGTGCTGCATGAAAATCCGTTCGCGCATGTTCATATGGGGCGTATGGACAGCGAAGGCATGAGAAGCTTTTTTGCGGAACAAAAATGTAAGCTCATAGTGGATGCAACCCATCCGTATGCAGCCATTGTTACCGAAAATATAAAGCAGGCAGTTTATGCGTTTAACGAGGCACATGCTGTTACAGACAATCAGGCGGATAGTAACATATCAGAAAATATCGAATATGTGCGTCTTAAAAGAGATACGGATATATCAGCAGATTACGATAATATCCGCTATTTTGAGGATAATGAAGCATGTGCTAAGGCACTTAGCAATACAGACGGAAATATACTGCTCACAACAGGAAGCAAGGAGCTGTCAGTGTATTGTAAAACCTCAGCTGTCAGGGAAAGATTGTATGTGCGCGTGCTTCCGGGGCTTGAGAGCATAAGCTTGTGCATGCACAATGATATTACAGGAAAGCACATTCTGGCATTGCAGGGACCGTTTAGCACACAGCTTAATGAGGCACTTATTGACCAGTATGACATCAGATGTCTGGTCACCAAAAAAAGCGGTGCGGCCGGGGGCTTTATTGAGAAAATAGCTGCCGCAAAAAATAAAAATATTCCGGTCTATATTGTGGGACAGCGTGTGCAGGATGATGGAATGTCATTTGAAGCTGTTTGTGAATATATTGACAGTAAATATAACAAGCTTCATATCATGCTTGCCGGCATTGGAATGGGAAATGATGCTTGTATGACAAAAGCTGTTTCAGATGCAATAGAAAGCGCTGATATTATACTTGGCGCAAGCCGCATGATAGAAAAATACAGTGCGAAGATAGACAAAAAGCCGTATTATCTTGCAGAACAGATTATTCCTTATCTATATGAAATTGGTGCAGATACTGTAAAAATCAGTAATGTTCTTATATTATTCTCGGGAGATACGGGCTTTTACAGTGGAAGCAAAAAGCTGTATCTGGCGATAAAAAATGAAATATCTGAAGGAAAATTAAATGCGGATGTGTCAATCCTTCCTGGAATTTCATCTGTGTCATATATGGCGGCAGCAGTCGGTGAAACCTACAACGATGCGTATATATGCAGCATCCACGGAGTAAAGCTTTCTAATATCACATCACGGATTAGCCACCATGCAAAAACGTTTATGCTGATGTCAGGTGTAAAGGATGTGAATATGCTTGGACACCTATTAAGCAGTGACGAAAGGTATGGTTTACAAAAATGCTCGGTAACTGTGGGATACCAGCTATCATATCCGGATGAAACTATATCGCAGCTTTCGCCACAGGAGTGCACAAAGCTTAAAAGGGAGGGACTGTATATCTGTATGATAAAAAATCCCAATCCGGTTGCAAAAAATGTCACACCGCAGCTAAGTGATGCAGCATTTATCCGTGAAAAGGTTCCGATGACCAAAAAGGAAATAAGGCATGTAAGCATATGCAAGCTTCATTTGAAATCGGATTCAGTGCTTTATGATGTGGGAAGCGGAACCGGCTCTATAGCGGTAGAGGCCGCATCACTTTCCGATGATATGGAGGTCTATGCTATCGAGCAGAAGGAAAATGCCGTGCAGCTTATCACACAAAATAAAGAAAAGCATGGACTTGAAAATATCCATGTTATAAATGCAAAGGCTCCTGACGGAATGGAAAATCTTCCGGTGCCGACACACGCATTTATCGGAGGCAGCAGTGGCAATCTAAAGGAGATAATAGAGGCTCTTAAAGCAAAAAATCCACATATCCGTATAGTGATAAATGCAATTTCCATGGAAACAATTTGTGAGATAAAGGAAATATTGTCGGCATATGATGTGAAAAATGAGGATATCGTGCAGCTGCAGGTCAGCCGCTCAAAGCAGATAGGACATTACCATCTGATGCAGGCAGAAAATCCGGTGTGGATATGTTCATTTGAATTTTAACCTGGGCTTTTATGCTACAACCCGTAATAAATCATCGAAGGCTAATATTCTTAAGGTATATGATGAAATAAAGGATGAACACATGAAAATAAATCGTTTTATGATAGCCGCACCCAAAAGCGGCAGTGGAAAAACAATGATAACCTGCGCTTTACTGCAGCTATTAAAGGATAGCGGAAAAAACGTATTGTCATATAAGTGCGGACCTGATTATATTGACCCAATGTTTCACAAAAAGGTGCTTGGCGTACCATCCAAAAATCTCGATACGTTTTTTACGGATGAAAAGACAACAGTGCAGCTTTTCTTAGATGAAAGAGCCGATGGTGATTTTGCGGTGCTTGAGGGCGTGATGGGATTATATGACGGACTTGGCGGAATATATGAGCAGGGTTCGTCATACCATCTGGCAAAGGTAACGCAGACGCCGATAATACTTGTGGTGGATGCAAAGGGAATGGGAAAGTCAGTGCTTGCTCTTATAGCCGGTTTTTTGCAGTATGACACGCACCACTTGATTAAGGGGGTTCTGCTCAATCGGATGTCGAAGGGCTATTATGACATCATAAAGCCTCTGATAGAGAAGGAGCTTTTCGTAAAAGTAGTCGGGTATTTTCCGGAACAGAAGGATATCGGGCTTTCAAGCAGACATCTGGGGCTTGTCATGCCGGATGAGCTTTCAGATATAAAAAAACAGCTCAATGAAACTGCCGACAGACTAAAAAAGACAATAGATGTGGATTTGTTTATAGATATAGCAGAAGCGGCAGATGAAATTAGTGACAGTGGAAGTGCAGATAAAGATAAGCGTCAAACCTTAAAAAATGCAGAGCTTATGAGGCCTCAAGACCAAAATAATACCGTAAACATAGCTGTTGCCATGGACGAAGCCTTTTGTTTTTACTATGAAGATAACCTAAGAATGCTCGAAAAATGCGGTGCAAAATTACAGTATTTTTCGCCACTGCACGATGCCAGCCTTCCAGAGGATTGTGATGCAATGCTGCTTGGAGGCGGTTATCCGGAGCTGTATGCAAAGGAACTGAGTAAAAACGTATCTATGCTGAATGCCATAAAAAAAGCTTTTAGAGCCGGAATGCCGACGGTTGCCGAGTGTGGTGGATTTATGTATCTACACAAATATATACATGATATCTGTGATGATAATGATGAGCAAAACAAGCCTGATGTACAAAATAAAGCAGATATACAAAATGATATGAATAAGTCGAAGCTTGTGGGGGCACTGGATGGTGGGTGTCATTTTAAGGGAAAGCTTGTCAGGTTCGGATATATTGAGCTTGCGGAAAAGCATAGCAATTTTCTACCGCCAAATGAAAAAATAAAGGCGCATGAATTTCATTATTACGACAGCACCGATAACGGAGCCGATTGTATTGCGACCAAGCCGGCCACAGGGAGAAACTACGACTGCGTGATAAGCCGTGATAATTACTGGCTTGGATTTCCGCACCTGTATTATCCGTCAAATCCGCATTTTGCAGAGAGCCTTGTGAGAAAAGCATATGAATATAGAAGGAATAAAAATGGAAAACTCTTATAAATACTTTAAAAACAAAGATTGCAAATATTTTCCGTGTCACAAGGGACTTTCGGATGACTTTAATTGTTTGTTTTGTTATTGTCCTATGTATAGTATGTCAAACTGTCCCGGAAGTAAGACCTACATAGAGAAGAATGGAAAAAAAATCAAGGTATGTACAGACTGTACGTTTCCACACAGACCGGAAAATTATGATAAAATCATACAGATTTTGATTAGGAATAATAATAACTGATTTATGGATTTCAGCCGTTCAGATGTGGATGTTTTGAAAGCCTTTATGATCTATTGAACAATATTTTATGTGAAACTGGTATTGCTATTGTGCTGACATTTGCATATAATAAAGACAGATAAAATACTGCTCACGAAAGGAGATGTTTTATATGGCTACAAAATCAGCAAATTTATATGCAAGGATTGAACCGGATGTCAAAGAAAAAGCAGAAAATATTCTGGCTACACTTGGTATCCCTGCTTCCAATGCTATCAATATGTTTTATAAGCAGATTATCTTACAGAGAGGTCTTCCGTTTGAAGTAAAAATACCATCTGCCAGACCTGTTGATATCAGCGCATTATCAGAGGTAGAGTTCAATGAAGAATTAGAGAAGGGATACGCGGATATGCAGGCTGGACGGACAAAAAATGCTAAGAAAGCCTTTTCTGATATTCGCAAAGATTATGGCTTATGATATATGAAATAGAAGTATCAGAACAGGCTGACAGTGATTTGAGAGGAATTTTTGAATATATTGCTTTTGAATTACAATCACTGGAAAACGCAAGCGGACAGCTCGATCGTTTGGAGGAACAGATATTAAGCCTGGATAAGATGCCGGAGCGTTATCGAAAATATGAAAAAGAACCATGGAAAAGCCGTGGACTTCGTGTATTGCCGGTAGATAATTATCTTGTTCTTTATATTCCGGATAATGATAAAAAGGTTGTAACAATACTTAGAGTAATGTATGCAGGACGGGATATAGACAATCAGTTAAAAATACACACAAGGCAATAAGAAGCATGGGGATTATTCTGTCCTTGCAGATTCTGAAAATCCTGAAACAGTTCAGGGCTTTTTGAACAAGCAAAACGGAAAAATCGTTATGAATCCGAATTATCCGCAATGTTATTGTAATGCGCTACTTAATTTTAGTGGACAGAATAAATATAAAGAAGCTCAGGATAAAGTGAAAGGAATTGAGGTACTTCAAAGACTAAAGCAATTACATGATTCGGATGTAGAGGAATTTGAGATAATGAGAGCAGGTGTAGAATCAGAAAAAGCTCATTAGATAAGGTGGTTTTCTATTCGTATGGTGAGCCGCCAAAGAAATTGCCATTGACTAAACCATATGAATTTGCAGATATTAAGCAGTTATGGAAGTCATTGGATGCGAATCAGCCACAATATAATTGTGGTAGAAAATATCCGTCTACTTTTTATTTGATTTTAATAGATAATTTTTCAAAATTATCGTAAAAGGAGGGCTTGCATATGATAACGGATGAAAGAATCAAAAATTCCAGTGAGCTGGAGTTTGCTGTATTTTGTATTGAAAATGTAGCAGCAAAGCTGGGTGTGGATGCAGAGCGTGTCTATCAGGCATTTACCGAACAAAGCGATATTCTGAACGGTTATATCGTGCCGGAATATGAAGTGCTGCATACCCAGAGTCGGGAATATATCGTTGATGACCTTCTTGACGTGATGAAAGAAAGGGGGGTGGAAGTATGATTCTCTATCATGGTTCTTTCTTAGAAATTGCAAAGCCGGATTTGGTTCATTCTCGCCCCAATGTAGACTTCGGGCGTGGCTTTTATGTCACGCCGTTGTATGAACAGGCGGCGAAGTGGTGTGGTAAGTTCAAACGCCGTGGGAAAGATGGTATTATCTCCAGGTATGAATATGATGAAAGGCGGGAAGCTGAACTGAAAACGCTGAAATTCGATTCTTATTCCGAAGAGTGGCTGGATTTCATTCTGAACTGTCGCAGTGGAAAAGATTCGACGGATTATGACTTTGTCGTGGGTGGTGTTGCCAACGATAAGGTGTTTAATACCGTGGAGCTGTTCTTTGACGGACTGATTGATAAAACGGAAGCTATCAACCGCCTGTGTTATGAAAAGCCGAACCTGCAAATATGTTTCCGCACAGAGAAAGCACTGTCTCTGTTGCATTTTGAAGGGAGTGAAACACTATGACAGCAAATCCGATTTTGCTTCAAAAAAAATATAGCCGTGTTATCGAATGTTTTGCTAAACAGCAGGGACTTTCACTGGATGCGGCATTGGATTTCTTTTATCATTCCCAGGTCTATCAGCTGATCCGTGATGGTGTTTCTGATATGCACTGCATGAGCGATGCGTATTTGGCAGAGGAATTGAAACAGGAATATGAGGAGAAAGTGCCTGAAAAAGCGGTAGTAAAGGAGAGAATAAAGTGAGACATAATATTTTTGATTCAATACCATCCGATATAGTTTCCGGTAAAGATAATGTATTTGCAAATTTTTTGCAAACGGCTGGACTTTATGAGTCCACGAAAATAGATGAAGATAATATTGCTGACTTAATTGAGTTGCTTAAAGGAAATGTTAAAATTAGTGCTTATTGCAAAGAGTGCAAGCAAGAGCGTGTTTTTTACATGAAGCCTATTGAGTATTATTTTGAAACGGGGACAGATGGGGATGAAAAAATCAGGTGTGCATCTCTTGGTGAGGAAATAGAGTCACTTCAAAATATGATATTTAGCACCAAAGCCAGACAAGAAAAGAGTTTTGCTGAAGAATGGAAATGGATAAATTGGCAAATAGCTGATACGACGAGATTAATGAAATTGGAATATATTTGTTCAATGGACGAGAAGCATCATTTGGATTATATTGTTTTGACAACAGATAATTCAATGACAAAAATTGGGCAGTATCCATCTGTCGCAGACATGACATTTCCAGAATTAGATGCTTATAAGCATGTGATTTCTAAGGAAGACCGTAAAGAACTTGGAACAGCAATAGGACTTTTTGCAAGTGGTGTTGGTGCAGGTTCATATGTTTATTTGAGGCGAATTCTTGAAAGGCTTATTTATCAAGCAAAAGCAACTGCGGGAGATGCGGTTAATGATGAGGAATTTGAAAAGGCAAGAGTGGCTGAAAGAATTAAGATGTTGCAGGGATATGTGCCGGAGATGCTCATCCAAAATACAACTATTTACGGAATTTTGAGCAAAGGTATTCATGAGTTAAGCGAAGAAGAATGCCGAAAGTATTTTCCAGTTGTGAAAGAATGTATTTATCAGATACTTGGTATGTGGGAAAGTGAGAGAAAAAAACAGGCTGATGAAGATGCTTTAAACAAAGCACTGAGTTCAATTTCTTCATCAATCAAGTAAAAATATGGCAGTAAAGGCTGCCAAAAGTATCTGGAAAGAATATATAGAGAGTTACTATCAGATGGATACTTATTACCGTTTGTTCCATCTTAGTTTTCAAAAGAGTTTGGAGACTTCCAATATTTTGCTAGATGATCTATTCAAACACGTTGTCGATAAGGTGGAAGGGCTCTATAATCATTGGTTCTTAGGTGAGTTGGGCAATAACTGGTCAGATGTATGTGCGGATGAACTGGCAACTTACGGTAAAGTTCTGGAAGTACCGCAACAGGAGGATTTTTACCGTTCCCGTATTCAAACCTCGGATACGAAAGTATTTGTAATTATCTCAGATGCCATGCGTTATGAAGTAGCTGCTACGATGGCAGATCAGTTTCAGCGAGAAACGCAAAGTAAGGTTTCTATCAGCAGTATGCAGAGCATCTTCCCTTCTACTACAAAGTTTGGTATGGCAGCTTTGTTGCCGCACAAAGAATTGACAGTAGAGGTTTGGGAGATATAACAATTAGTGGCACAATGATAAAGGTGGATGAACTTGCAAACACGCTTCAAGTGTGCTTGGATAGCGGTGCAAAGAAGGTGCTGATTCCAAGTACCTCATTTGTTGATTTTGCAAGTGTTCCGGCTGATCTGATGAGTGCATTTCAGCTGATTCCGTATCAGAGTGCGGAAGATACAGTGTTTAAGGCGTTGGGGGTAGAATGATTGAAGAAAGACTTAATTAAACTTATAGATTCACGAAAAGAAATAGAAAAGATGTTTCATCCGTTTGATGGCGGTAAGGGAACATCATTTGAACGGATCAGTGATGTGCCTGAATTCCAAAATTGGCTTCAAGAGATAAAATTGGAATTACAGGGAATTTATGATCGAACTCATGACACTTTTGTATGGGAAACTATCAATTTGTGTGGCAAGCGCCTGGATGGTTTTACGGAGAAAAAGTATTTTATTGAGCTTGTCGGAAAACTTCAGGCTATTAGAAAAAATATTGATAAATATTATCCGGACGAGGAGAAAGAGTCAGGATTGTCACATTCACAAGGAGGTGCTTCTGGTATGAAAAAGAAACCACTTATATTTATAAGTCATTCTTCTAAGAATAAGGATCAAGTTGCAAAAATTGCGGATTTACTTCGTTCAATCAATTTAAGTCCTCGCAGAGATATTTTTTGCAGCTCCCTACCAGGATATGGAATACCAAATGGAGCCAATATTTTTGACTTTTTAAGGGAACGGTTCCTTAATTATGACTTGCATATTATTTTCGTACATTCGCCAGAATATTACGAAAGCCCAGTCAGCTTAAATGAAATGGGCGCAGCATGGGTACTAAGAGCCAATGCAACTTCACTTCTTCTTCCTGGTTTTGATTTTTCTGGAATGAAAGGTGTAATTGGAAGTGACTGCATTGTTATTAAGTTAGATGGTGATCGTTCAGAAGTAAAAGATCGCCTTAATCAGTTGAGACGGGAATTAGAATCAGAATTTGATATTTTAGATAATGAAGATATTATTTGGGAAGAAGCAAGGGACAAGTTCATCAGTGAAATAAATGGCGATGTATCAACCCAAAATGAGAATATCAGTGCTACACCTGCCTTAATAACAGAGGAAATGAAGCAACTCCTTAAAAAAGTGGCAGATGCACCGGGAGGGCAGATCCTGATAACTTCAGATTTGGAATCAGGTACATATATTCAAATTGGTAGCGAAGTAGTTGCTAAGGAGTATCCAGATAGACGTGAATATGTTGTTTGGGAAGAGGCACTTAATGCTTGTTTGAAAGAAAAATATATCAAAAGAAAAAGCAAAGAGATTTGTGTAATTACAAATGCTGGCTATAAAGTAGTTGAGTGATGAAAAATACATATAGTAGAAGAGCATTAGATTAAAAAAGAGTAGTAGCTCCCCAGTTATTGGAATTTTCCAGTTTTGGGGAGCATTGTATTTGCTATACTCGCCATTGTTTCTTTGGCTCATATTTTCCACAACCATCACAGGTCTGTGGCCAGTTGATTTTCCACTCAAAATACTCATCTCTGGTAATCTCACCGGATTTCAGTTCATCCATCCGAACCCCTATTCTTTCAGAAAATCATTCAGAACTCCATAGTCAAACCACATACAGACAGGGGCATGGGCAGGCCAGTTATCATTGCCATTTATATAATGTAGTTAAGTATTATAACAAGTATGAACTGAAAAAGGCATCAAAAGAGAAAAGAGAGCCGGTTCTTATTCATCAATTCTCTTCTCATGTTATGAGACATACTGGATGCACTAACATGGCAAGGTCCGGTGTGAACATTAAAGCAGCGCAATATATAATGGGACATGCTAAAAGTGATGTAACATTAGACGTGTATAATCACCTAAATAATGCATTTGATGCTAAGCTTGAAATTAAAAAACTTGAAAAAAATGGTACAGTAATGGTACAGTAAACGCCAAAATCAATTTAATAGAAAATTTATAAAGCCTGAAACCCCAGTAAAATCAGGGGTTTCAAAAATTTTATTAAAAAAATTAGCACTCGAGGGTTGACATTGCTAATAGGTGGTGGTATGTTATGTACAGATAAAAAATTAGCACTCCAAAATACAGAGTGCTAACAAATTAAAAAGCATACTTCAGATGGAGCGTGTGACCAATGGAAAATGAAAACAAAGAACTAGAATTGAGCGAGAGACAGCTTACCATACTGGATGCGATCATCCGCAATTATCTCGCCACAGGAGAGCCGGTTGGCTCACGTACAATTTCAAAATATACAGATCTTAATCTGAGCTCGGCAACAATCAGAAATGAGATGAGTGACTTAGAGGAGATGGGCTATATAGTACAGCCACATACCTCAGCAGGAAGAATTCCTTCGGATAAGGGCTACAGATTATATGTAGACCATCTTATAGAGACTAATGATAAGAAGGAAAAAGAGCTTTCTGATATGAAGGAGCTGGTCATTGAAAATACCGAGAAGATGGAGCAGGTGTTAAAGCAGGCGGCAAAGGTACTCGCAAACAATACCAATTATGCCACACTTGTTTCTGCACCGGATGTCAATCACAACAAGGTGAAATTTATCCAGCTTTCACAGGTTGACGACCAGCACCTGCTTGCAGTAATTGTTATGAACAATAATATGGTCAGAAACAAGATGCTTGATTTATACGAGCCGCTTGACAATGAGACGATACTTAAGCTCAACATTCTGCTTAACACCTCATTAAACGGACTCGCAATGAACGAGATTAATCTTGGAAACATTGCAAGCATAAAGGAGAGAGCCGGTATTCATTCAGGAATTGTCTCTGATGTTATTGATGCATTGGCACAGACCTTCGCGGAGAGTGAGGATCTTAAGATTTACACCAGCGGAGCAACAAATATACTGAAGTATCCTGAGCTTTCGGATTCCAATAATGCAGCGACACTTTTGTCAGCATTTGAGGAAAAGGAAGAGCTAGCAAGCCTTGTTACTGAATCCCTATCCGATTCCGAGAAGAAGGACAATGGAACAGGTATTCAGGTTTATATAGGAAATGAATCTCCGATCCAGACCATGAAGGATTGCAGTGTTGTCACTGCGACATATGATCTGGGTGAGGGCGTAAAGGGCACGATAGGAATTGTCGGACCAAAGCGTATGGATTATGAAAAAGTAATGGATAATCTAAAGACTCTTAAATCCCAGTTAGATGGAATTTATAAGAAGTCTGAGGATGAAACATAGGAAGGTGGTCAAAAATGCCAGAGGATATTAAAAAAGAAGCAATCGACAATGAGACTGCAGAAAACAAAGCAGAAGAGATAGAGATTGAAGGAGCTGATGAGGAAAGCACTCAGGCAGCCGAAGAATCAAAAGATACAGATATGAATGAAACTGAATCAGATGATGATGCTTTAGCTGATGCAGAAGCAAAAGCAGATGATAAGTCAGATGAAAAGAAAGGTCTCTTCAAGAAAAAGAAAAAAGACAAGAAGGACGAGCAGATTGAAGAGCTTAACGACCGTCTGAAAAGACAGATGGCAGAGTTCGAGAACTTCCGCAAGAGAAGTGAGAAGGAAAAATCCCAGATGTTTGACATGGGAGCAAAGACAATAGTTGAGAAAATCCTTCCTGTAATCGACAATTTCGAGAGAGGTCTTGCAGCAGTACCGGATGATAAGAAGGATGATCCTTTTATCACAGGTATGGATAAGGTCTACAAGCAGATGCTCACAGAGCTTGATGCTGCAGGTGTAAAGCCAATAGAGTGCGTAGGACAGGAGTTTGATCCTGATTTCCATAATGCAGTGATGCAGGTTGAAAATGATGAACTTGAGTCAGGCACCGTAGCACAGGAGCTTCAGAAGGGCTATATGTACAAGGATTCAGTGGTACGCCACAGCATGGTATCGGTAGTACAGTAATGATGTGTACATCTATCCGGCATGACAGTGAATCAGATTTATATGAATGCAGACAGCATTTAAGGGATTCATGTGAGACAACGGATGGTTACAAATAAATGAAACATGTAAAAACACTATATTTAATAGGAGGAAAATAAAATGGGCAAAATCATTGGTATTGATTTAGGAACAACAAACAGCTGCGTAGCAGTTATGGAAGGTGGAAAACCTACAGTTATAGCAAACCAGGAGGGTGCAAGAACCACTCCTTCAGTAGTTGCTTTCACAAAGACAGGAGAGAGACTTATCGGTGAGCCTGCAAAGCGTCAGGCAGTTACAAATGCTGAGAAGACAATTTCTTCTATCAAGAGACATATGGGTACAGATTACAAGGTACAGATTGATGACAAGAGCTACAGCCCACAGCAGATTTCAGCTATGGTACTTCAGAAGTTAAAGGCTGATGCAGAGGGATACCTCGGTGAGAAGGTTACAGAGGCAGTTATCACAGTACCAGCTTACTTTAACGATGCTCAGCGTCAGGCTACAAAGGATGCCGGCAAGATTGCAGGTCTTGATGTAAAGCGTATCATCAACGAGCCTACAGCAGCAGCACTTGCTTATGGTCTTGACAATGAGAAAGAGCAGAAGATTATGGTTTATGACCTTGGTGGTGGTACATTTGATGTATCTATCATCGAGATTGGTGACGGAGTCATCGAAGTATTATCTACAAACGGTGATACACACCTTGGTGGTGATGATTTCGATAACAAGGTAACACAGTGGATGATTGACGAGTTCAAGAAGGCAGAGGGTGTTGATCTTTCTACAGACAAGATGGCACTCCAGAGATTAAAGGAAGCTGCTGAGAAAGCAAAGAAGGAGCTGTCTTCAGCTACTACTACAAACATCAACCTTCCATTCATCACAGCTACAGCAGAGGGACCAAAGCATTTCGATATGACTCTTACAAGAGCAAAATTCGATGAGCTGACACATGACCTCGTAGAGAGAACAGCAATCCCAGTACAGAACGCTATGAAGGATGCAGGCGTTACAAATGCAGACCTTGGACAGGTATTACTTGTAGGTGGTTCTACACGTATTCCGGCCGTACAGGACAAGGTAAAGCAGATGACAGGAAAAGAGCCAAGCAAGTCTCTTAACCCTGATGAGTGCGTAGCAATCGGTGCTTCTATCCAGGGTGGTAAGCTTGCAGGAGATGCCGGTGCAGGCGAAGTACTTCTCCTTGATGTTACTCCACTTTCTCTTTCAATCGAGACAATGGGTGGTGTTGCTACAAGACTTATCGAGAGAAATACAACTATTCCTACAAGAAAGAGCCAGATATTCTCTACAGCCGCTGATAACCAGACAGCCGTTGATATCAACGTAGTACAGGGTGAGAGACAGTTCGCCCGCGATAATAAATCACTCGGACAGTTCAGACTTGATGGTATCCCACCAGCACGTCGTGGAGTTCCACAGATTGAGGTTACATTCGATATCGATGCAAATGGTATCGTAAATGTGTCTGCAAAGGATCTTGGAACAGGAAAAGAGCAGCACATCACAATCACAGCAGGATCTAATATGTCTGATGATGAGATTGATAAGGCTGTTAAAGAGGCTGCTGAGTTTGAGGCACAGGATAAGAAGAGAAAAGAAGCAATCGATGCAAGAAATGATGCTGAGAGCTTTGTATTCCAGACAGAGGATGCATTAAAGCAGGTTGGAGATTCTGTTGATGCCGCTGATAAGTCAGCAGTTGAGGCTGATATCGCAGCAGTTAAGTCATTCCTTGATGCACATAAAGAGGCAGAGGCTATGACAGAGGCTGATGTTGCAGAGCTCAAGGCAGCACAGGAGAAGCTCACACAGAGTGCGCAGAAGGTATTTGCAAAGATGTATGAGCAGGCTCAGGCAGCACAGGGTGCAGCAGGAGCAGGTCCTGATATGAACGCCGGAGCAGGTCAGGCAGGTCCTGATATGAATGCAGGTGCTTCAAACGGTGCAGATGATGATGTCATCGACGCAGATTTCAAGGAAGTATAATTAAACAGATGCTGCCATAATGATATGAGGATTAATGACCTGTAATCCGGGTTATCAATCAAAGCATCATAATGGCTGCGTAAGTAAAATTACTCGCAAGGTTGGCCGCTTGGCCGGCCTTGCGAATTAGTTGTATAATAAAAGGAATTTTCAATTATGGCAGAAAAAAGAGATTATTATGAGGTATTAGGAGTATCTAAGACCGCTACAGATGCAGAGATTAAAAAAGCCTTCAGACAGCAGGCAAAGAAATATCATCCTGACATTCATCCGGGTGATAAAGAGTGTGAGGAGAAGTTTAAGGAGGCTCAGGAGGCCTATGCCGTATTGTCTGATCCGGATAAGAGACGCCAGTATGATCAGTTCGGTCATGCAGCATTTGATGGCACAGGCGGTGGAGCCGGTGGCTTTGATTTCTCAGGCATGGATATGGGGGATATTTTTGGTGACATTTTCGGAGATTTCTTCGGAGGTGGAAGAAGCAGTGGCAGAAGAAATGGTCCTGCACAGGGTGCAAATGTCCGTCTCAGTGTAAGAATTTCTTTTGAGGAAGCTATATTTGGCTGCACAAAGGAGCTTGAATTCAACTATAAGGAGACATGCTCTACCTGTGGCGGCAACGGAGCTAAGCCGGGCACATCTCCTGAGACATGTACCCAGTGTAATGGTACAGGTAAGGTTGTCAGACAGAGTCAGTCTCTGTTTGGTGTAGTGCAGAATGTCACAACATGTCCATCCTGCGGTGGTTCGGGCAAGGTAGTAAAGGATAAGTGTCCTACATGTCACGGTACAGGCTACAATACCAAGAAGGTCAGAAAGACTGTTGAGATTCCAGCCGGTATAGATAATGGACAGTGTGTCAGAATACGTGAATACGGCGAGCCGGGCATAAATGGCGGACCGCGTGGAGATCTTCTTGTTGAAGTTATTGTTTCAGGCAGCAGGGATTTTGAGCGTCAGGATGTTAATATCTTTTCAAAGGCATCCATCTCGTATGCTATTGCAGCCTTAGGTGGAGATATAAGAATCAAGACTGTTGATGGAGATATTATATACACAGTTGCACCGGGTACACAGACAGGTACACGTATCCGCTTAAAGGGCAAGGGTGTTCCTTCAACAAGAAATAAAGCAATAAGAGGTGACCATTATGTCACACTTGTTGTCAATACGCCTACAGGTCTGTCTAAGGATGCTAAGGAGGCTCTTAAGAAGTTTGATGAGCTTTCAGGCGGTTCTCTGACCAAGGAGGGCGGAGCTTCTACTGATTCTAAAAAGAAAAAAGGATTTATGGATAAGCTCAAGGAGTCTTTGGACGATCTGTAAATAGATGATCTGTAATAGATGTCCTATAATATATGTCCCGCCATGTGTGGCGGGGCATTTTTTAGGCTATTTTTACGTTTAAAAAAATGGGGCTTTTATACAGCACATTTTTATGGTATTATATGAGATAAGTTGTGGAGGCAGTCGTATGACTGCCTTGTAAAATGTACGGAAATGTTTTGAAATAAAACTGTATTTATACTATATATCTATTTTATTAAGAGAGGATTTTTATATGAAGTGGAAGAAATACACGATTGAGACAACAACCGCGGCTGAGGATTTCATGAGCAGCATGCTTATGGAGCTTGGTATCGAGGGGATCGAGATTGAGGACAATATTCCCCTGACCAAAGAGGACCAGGCGGATATGTTTATTGATTTTCTGCCGGAGCTGCCTCCGGATGAGGGCATAAGCCATGTCAGCTTTTATATTGAGGATGATGGCAGTGATCAGTCAGATATGCTTAGAAAGGTAAAGCTTGGACTTGAGGATTTAAGAGATACTGTTGATGTGGGAAGCGGTATAATTTCGTCATCTGAGACAGAGGATCTTGACTGGATTAATAACTGGAAGAAGTATTTTTCATCATTTACAATCGGTGATATATTGATTAAGCCTACATGGGAAGAGGTAAAGCCTGAGGATGCGGATAAATTTATGATAGAAATTGATCCGGGAATCTCCTTTGGTACAGGAAAGCACGAGACAACACAGCTTTGTATCAAGCAGCTTATCAAGTATATTGAGGGCGCAAAGGAAGCACCTACAGTGCTTGATGTGGGCTGTGGAAGCGGAATCCTTTCAATTGTAGCTTTAAAGCTTGGTGCAAAGGAGGTTGTAGGTACTGACCTTGATGCTGACTGCATGATTTCTACGCGTGACAATATGCAGGTCAATCATCTGGATGAGAAGCTTGGCACGTTTTATGTCGGTAATCTCATTGATGATACAGAGCTTCAAAAGAAGGTCGGTACAGAAAAATATGATATCGTTGTTGCAAATATCCTTGCTGATGTCATCATTCCTATGGCACCTGTTATTCCTGACAGGTTAAAGGAAGGCGGATATTTTATCACATCGGGTATCATAGATTTCAAGGAAAATGAAGTTAAAGAGGCTATCGAAGCAGCGGGGCTTAAGGTGATAGAAATCAATCATCAGGGTGAATGGGTCAATATCACTGCGCAGAAGCTGACTAAATAGTTTGGTGGATTATGTATCAGTTTTTTGTAGAGGAAGAGCAGATTCATTCTGACAGCATCTCAATCACCGGAGGTGACGTAAATCACATAAAGAATGTACTGCGCATGAAAAACGGGGAAAAAATAAGAGTAAGCTCAAAATCCGGACAGGCATATTTCTGTCACATATCGTCGATTCTGGATGATGAGGTCGTCGCAGCTATTGACAGTGCAGATGAGACAGGCACAGAGCTTGACAATCACATCGTGCTGTATCAGGGGCTGCCAAAGGGCGATAAGATGGAGCTTATTATTCAAAAGGCTGTGGAGCTTGGTGTATCTGAGATAGTACCGGTTGCCATGAAAAACTGTGTGGTAAAGCTGGATGAAAAAAAGGCAGCAAAAAAGCTGCAGAGATGGCAGGCTATTGCTGAGAGCGCAGCAAAGCAGTCAAAGCGCACTGTGATTCCCACTGTGAAGCAGCCGGTTACATACAAGGAAGCTTTGAAAATCGCTTCAGAGCTTGACATCACGCTGGTGCCATATGAGAATGAGCGTGGCATGGATGCGACAAGAGAGATAATGGGGCAGCTTATGGCTGGTCAGACTATCGGTGTTGTCGTGGGTCCTGAGGGCGGCTTTGCACCGGAGGAGATAGCACTTGTGGATGAGCATGCCACAATGCACAGAATAAGCTTGGGACGCAGGATTTTACGCACGGAGACAGCAGGACTTGCTGCACTTGCCATGCTTGTATACAATTTGGATGTATAGACAGTAGAGATACTTAACAGTTAAGAAGTAGAAGTTAGGAGCAAAAATGGAAGCATATTTGGATAATTCTGCCACAACCAGATGCTCAAAAGCAGCGGCAGATATGGTTTATAAGCTGCTTACAGAGGATTACGGTAATCCTTCATCACTTCATATGAAGGGCGTTGAGGCAGAAAATTATATTAATGATGCTAAGAAAAAGATTGCAAAGACACTCAGGGTGCAGGACAAGGAGATACTATTTACATCCGGCGGCACAGAGTCGAATAATACTGCAATAATAGGTGCTGCAATGGCCAATAAGCGTGCAGGAAGGCATATCATCACATCTTCTGTAGAGCACGCATCGGTTTTGTCTGTGATGCAGTTTCTGGAGGAGCAGGGCTTTGAAATTACATATCTGCCTGTAAACCATGACGGCGTGATAAGTGTTGAAGAGCTGAAAAATGCCGTAAGGGAGGATACAATTCTTGTATCGCTTATGCATGTAAACAATGAGATTGGCGCAGTCATGCCGATTGAGGAGGCGGGAGCCGCTATAAAAGAGAAAAATCCTGCCACACTTTTTCATGTGGATGCCATACAGTCCTACGGCAAGCTTGAAATCAGACCAAAGCGCATGAATATAGACATGCTTTCAGTCAGTGGACACAAGATTCACGGACCAAAGGGCAGCGGATTTTTATATATAAAGGACAAGACTAAAATCAAGCCGATTATATACGGAGGCGGCCAACAGAAGGGCATGCGCTCAGGTACGGAAAATGTTCCTGCATATGCAGGTCTTGGAGTGGCAGCAGAGGAAATTTACACGGATTTTGATAAAAAAATAGCACATATGTATGAGCTTAGGGATCATTTTATAGAGTCAGTGAAGCGTATTGACGGAGTATCGGTAAATGGACGCACGAACCATACAAATGCCCCTCATGTGGTAAGCGTGAGCGTAGATGGTGTGAGAGCGGAGGTTATGCTTCATACTCTTGAGGACAGGCAGATATATGTGTCTGCAGGAAGTGCCTGTTCATCAAACAAACCGGCAATCAGTTCAACACTAAAGAGCATAGGGCTTAAGCCGTCACTTTTGGATTCCACAATCAGATTCAGCTTTTGCGTGAATACCACACAGGAGGAAATTGATTACGCTGTATCAGTGATGGCAGAGGTGATACCAATGCTGCGAAGATATACAAGGCGCTAATGAGCTGCAAAGAGATCGCAGGTATTAGCATAGCCGGTAACCATGAAGGACTAAAAAAGTTACGCATACAATGAAATATTAAGTAATTAAAAATAATAAATAATAAATAAAACCAGAACAGGAGAGTTACATGTACAAGACATTTTTGATCAAGTATGCTGAGATTGCGATAAAGGGCAAAAACAGATACATTTTTGAAGACGCGCTCGTTAAGAATATCAAATATCAGCTTCGCAATGTGGATGGAAGCTTTGAGGTAAGAAAGGAAAGCGGACGTGTGTACGTGGAGACAGACGGAGACTATGATTATGACGAGACAGTTGCCACATTGTCAAGAATTTTTGGTATCGTGGGTATCTGTCCGGTCGAGCTGCATGAGGATGAGGGCTTTGACAAGCTCTGTGAAGCAGTTATCGAGCATATCAACCATGTATACAAGGATAAGAGCTTTACTTTCAAGGTAAATGCGAGACGTGCCAGAAAGAACTATCCGATGACCTCCATGGAGATAAATGCCGCAGTCGGTGAAAAGGTGCTAGAGGCATTTCCTGAGACAAGGGTAGATGTTCATAATCCACAGGTTATGATCAATATCGAGATCAGACCTATGATAAATATTTATTCAGAGGAGATTCCTGGACCGGGCGGTATGCCGCTTGGCACAGCAGGAAAGGCAATGCTTCTGCTCTCAGGTGGAATCGACAGCCCGGTTGCAGGATACATGATTGCAAAGCGAGGCGTGGTAATTAATGCCACATATTTCCATGCACCGCCATATACGAGTGAGAGAGCAAAGCAGAAGGTTGTAGACCTGGCAAAGAAGGTTGCCAGATATTCGGGCAAGATAAAGCTGCATGTTGTCAATTTTACCGATATACAGCTTGCCATATATGAGAAATGTCCTCATGATGAGCTTACCATCATCATGCGCAGATACATGATGAAGATAGCAGAGCACTTTGCCGATGAGGATAAATGCTTAGGCCTTATCACAGGTGAGAGCATCGGACAGGTTGCAAGCCAGACAATGCAGTCGCTTGCTGCAACAAACGAGGTGTGCCATATGCCTGTATACAGACCTCTCATTGCCATGGACAAGAATGATATCATTGATATATCAAACAAAATTGACACCTATGAGACATCGATTCTTCCGTATGAGGACTGCTGTACTATTTTCGTAGCAAAGCATCCTGTTACAAAGCCGAATATAAACAGGATTAAGAAGTCTGAGGAAAGACTTAACGATGTGATAGATGAGCTTATGAAGACAGCTATAGATACTACAGAAGTGATTATGGTGGATGCTGAGTAATCAGTGCCACCTTAGAGCAAAATAAAAAGGACCTGAGCTTCAGGTCCTAATTAATCAAATCATTGTGTCTGTATTACTTGGCTTCGTCGATGATATATGGCTTTAATACTTCCATAATCTCGTCAAGTCCGGTTTCTGTATGTATAGCGAGCTCTATTGGCTTAGAAAGGTCTAAGCTGAAGATACCCATAATTGATTTAGCATCAATGACATATCTGCCAGATATTAAATCAAAATCGAAATCAAACTGAGTAATAGCGTTAACGAATGATTTTACTTTCCCAATGGAATTTAATGAAATCTGTACTGTTTTCATATTGAAAACCTCCTTAAATAACTACTGTCATATAGATAGTAATAGTTTTTTAAGGAAAAGTCAATTAAATAGGAGTAAAAAAATAAAATGAAAAAAGCAGCCTTACATAATTTAGGATGTAAAGTAAATGCATATGAGACAGAGGCCATGCAGCATCTGCTTGAGGAGGCGGGCTATGAGATAGTTCCATTCACACAAAAAGCTGATGTGTATGTCATAAATACATGCTCAGTCACCAATATGGCTGACAGAAAATCCAGACAGATGCTTCACAAGGCAAAGAAAAATAATCCGGACTCAATAGTTGTGGCAGCCGGCTGCTATGTGCAGACAAGTGAAAAAGAGGTATTAAACGATTTATCGGTGGACATAGTCATCGGAAATGACAGAAAGCATGACCTTGTAAGGCTGCTTGAGGAATACTCTTTGGACAGTGTAAACGATACCGTGGACGATATAAATGATGGAAAGCATGACTTTGAGGAGCTCTTTATAGACCAGACAAAGGAGCACACGAGAGCCTTCATCAAGGTGCAGGACGGCTGTAATCAGTTTTGCAGCTATTGTATCATTCCGTATGCCAGAGGACGTGTCAGAAGTCGTAGGTTTGAAAATGTAATAGCAGAGGTTGAAAGGCTCGCGGCAAACGGCTTCAAGGAGGTTGTGCTGACAGGTATCCATCTAAGCTCATACGGTGTGGATTTTGAGGAAGCTACAGGCCTTCTTGAGCTGATACAGGCAGTGAACGCAGTAAAGGGCATAGAGCGCATCAGGCTTGGGTCACTTGAGCCTAAGATTGTGACAGAGCACTTTGCGAGCGAGCTTTCAAAGCTTGATAAAATCTGTCCTCATTTCCATCTGTCGCTTCAGAGCGGCTGCGATGCAACACTTAAGAGGATGAACAGAAAATATACCACTAAAGAGTACGAGAGAGGCTGTGAGCTTTTGCGTAAATATTTTGTTCATCCGGCCATCACAACCGATGTGATTGTGGGATTTCCCGGTGAGACAGAGGAGGAGTTTGAACAGACTAAGGCATATCTTGAGCATATACATTTTTATGAGATGCATATCTTTAAGTACTCAAAGCGAAAAGGCACCCGCGCCGCAGTGATGCCTGACCAGATAGATGAGCAAGTTAAGGCGGCACGAAGCGAAAAGCTCATAGCACTTGGTCATGACATGTCTAAGGAGTTCAGGAAATTCTATATCGGAAAGAATGAGGAGGTACTTTTTGAGGAAAAGGCCGTAATCGGTGATAAAGAATACTTTGTCGGATATACTAAGGAATATGTCAAGGTCGCTAAGGAAACTGCCGAAAACCTTGAAAATCAGATAGTTTCAGGCCGTATATCGGGTATGCTTACAGACGAAATATTACTCTTCGAATAATAAAAGGTTGTAATTTTATTACATTTATAATAAAATAATATTACAAGAAGGGCGAAACGTATGGAAAAAAATATTAACAACACACAATTTTTTACAGTTCAAAAGGAGCCTGAGCTTCAGGTAAGCGATGTACTTGAGATTGTGTACAAGGCATTAAAGGAAAAGGGCTACAATCCTGTTAATCAGATTGTTGGATATATTATGTCCGGAGATCCAACATATATCACAAGCCACAATAACGCGAGAAGTCTCATCATGAAGGTTGAGAGAGACGAGCTTGTGGAGGAGGTTCTCAAGACATACATTGAGAACAGCGCATGGGATTAATATGAGGATATTAGGTCTTGATTTTGGTTCAAAGACAGTCGGAGTAGCGGTGAGCGACGAGCTCTTGATCACAGCACAGGGCGTTGAGATAGTGCGCAGGAAGTCGCCATCCAAGCTCAGACAGACTTTGGCACGTATTGAGGAGATTATTGCAGAGTACAAGGTGGACAGGATTGTGCTCGGCTATCCTAAAAACATGAATAACACGGAAGGAGAACGCTGCGAGAAGACGAAGGAGTTCGGTGATATGCTTGCAAGGCGCACAGGTCTTGAGGTCATATACTGGGATGAGCGTCTTACTACAGTCGCAGCCGACCGTTCTATGATGGAAACCGGCATACGCAGGGAGAATCGCAAGGAGTTTGTTGATGAGATAGCAGCGATTTTTATTTTGCAGGGATATTTGGATTATCTGTCAAATAGTCGGTCTTAGTTTTTATGCAGAAAATTAAATTTACTGATCCGCAGACCAATGATGTTGTCGAGTTTGCGGTTGAAGAAGAGACAACACTTAATGGAACACGATATCTTTTAGTTTCCGAAGGAGAAGAAAGCGGAGACTGTGAAGCATATATTTTAAAAGAAGTAAGCACAAAGGATGAAGAGGTGCTTTATCAGATGGTTGAAGACGATGTTGAGTTTTCGGCTATTGCTAAGGTATTTTCTGAGCTTACGGATGATGACACTGCACTTGAATATTAGGATTGCAGTTGTACGTGAAATAAATTTGGAGGTAATATTTTGAAGAAAACAGAAAAACAGAATACAGGTAAGCTTAAGATCATTCCACTTGGAGGATTAGAGCAGATTGGAATGAATATTACTGCCTTTGAGTATGAGGACAGTATTATTGTAGTAGATTGCGGATTGTCATTCCCTGAGGACGATATGCTGGGAATAGATTTGGTTATCCCTGATATCACATATCTTAAGGAGAACATCGATAAGGTCAAGGGCTTCTTTATCACTCATGGACATGAGGATCATATCGGTGCTATTCCTTATGTACTAAAGGAGATAAATGTACCGATATACGCTACAAAGCTTACCATCGGAATTATTGACAGAAAGCTTGAAGAGCATGGCATGCTCAAGACTGTCAAGAGAAAAGTCGTAAAATACGGACAGCATATCAACCTTGGCTGCTTCAGGGTTGAGTTTATAAAGACTAACCACAGTATCCAGGATGCAGCAGCGCTTGCTATCTATTCACCGGCAGGTATAGTTGTTCATACAGGCGATTTCAAGGTGGACTATACACCTGTATTTGGAGATGCAATTGACCTTGCAAGGTTTGGTGAGATTGGAAAGAAGGGCGTGCTCGCGCTTATGTGCGACAGTACCAATGCAGAAAGACCGGGCTTCACACAGTCTGAGAAGTCTGTCGGAAAGGTATTGGACGGCATCTTTGAGGATCACAGGAAAAACAGAATTATCATTGCTACATTTGCATCAAATGTAGACCGTGTGCAGCAGATTATCAACTGTGCGGAGAAGTATGGCAGAAAGGTGGCCATCGAGGGACGAAGCATGGTAAATATCATTTCGATAGCCTCAGAGCTTGGTTATCTGTCGCTGCCTGACAATATCCTTATAGATGTAGAACAGCTTAGAAGCTATCCTGATGAGCAGACTGTCATCATCACGACAGGAAGCCAGGGAGAGTCAATGGCAGCTCTTTCACGTATGGCAAACGGTACCCACAGAAAGGTATCCATAAAGCCAAACGATACCATTGTATTCAGCTCAAACCCTATACCGGGAAATGAGAAGTCGGTTACAGGTATCATCAATGAGCTCATGATGAAGGGTGCAGACGTTATATTCCAGGATGTCCATGTTTCCGGTCATGCGTGCCAGGAGGATATCAAGCTTATTTATTCTCTTGTCAATCCAAAGTACGCAATCCCTGTTCATGGAGAGTACAAGCATCTTGTGGCACAGGCCAAAATAGCCGAGCAGCTCGGATATGATACAGATCACATCAAGATCCTTTCATCAGGAGATGTGCTTGAAATCAATGAGGACGGTGCCAAGGTGACAGGCAGAGTGCATGTGGGCAATGTCATGGTCGATGGACTTGGTGTAGGAGATGTAGGAAATATCGTGCTCCGTGACAGACAGCGTCTGGCTGAGGATGGAATCATCATCGTTGTGATGACACTTGAGGCAGGCTCAGGTCAGCTGCTTGCAGGTCCTGATATTGTATCGAGAGGATTTGTATATGTGCGCAATTCTGAGAGCCTGATGGATGAGGCGAAATGCGTGCTGGATGACACAATGGAGCGTCTGACAGACAACAATGTGACAGACTGGGGCAAGATAAAGACAGAGGTAAAGGATGCATTGGGAGACTTTGTTTGGAAGGAAACAAAGAGAAGACCGATGATTATACCTATAATTATGGAAGTGTAGGAACAGCTTATGGATTTTAACAAGGCTTTATTTGGTTTTATAAGGGTTGCTTTTTCAATAATGATTGTTCTTTTAGTGCTGTTTGCGGGCATAAAAATCTGCAGCATCTGCTATGATTTTGGCTACAGAGTTTTTACTGAGCCTGCCATGACAAATGGCGATGGTCAGGATGTACTCGTTCAGGTGGAAAAGGGCATCTCCGCAGAGGAGCTTGGACAGCTTTTAGAGGACAAGGGCCTTGTAAGGGATCACAATTTATTTTATCTCCAGCTTAAGCTGTCTGCTTACTCAGGACATATAAAGCCGGGCATTTACACACTCAACACTTCAATGACAGCAAAGGATATGATGGTAATCATGTCCTCCGACAAGAGCGATGAAGAACAGACACAGACTACGGAGCCTTCGGATACACAGTAATTATCCGTTAAGCGCATTTGTGTCAATAATTAGATTAGGAAATACAAGAATGATAGTTGATGAGAGACTTGTCACATATATCAATTCCTTGGACAGAGGCAACACGCCTGTATTAGATGAGATAGAGAAGGAAGCCTTAAGAGACTTCGTTCCGATTATCAGAAAAGAGATGCAGAGCTTTTTAAAGCTGCTTCTTGCAATGCAAAAACCAATGCGTATTCTCGAGGTGGGAACAGCGGTTGGTTTTTCTGCCGTTTTGATGGCAGAGTATGCACCGAAGGGTTGTCAGATAGTGACGATTGAAAATTACGAAAAAAGAATACCTATCGCAAAGGCCAACTTTGAAAGAGCCGGGAAGCAGGAGCAGATTACACTCTTAGAGGGCGATGCAACGGAGATACTTCCACAGCTTGAAGGACAGTTTGACATGATATTTATGGACGCGGCAAAGGGACAGTATATCAACTTTATGCCGCAGGTGCTTCGCCTTTTAAGGACAGGCGGTGTGCTGGTGTCCGACAATGTGCTGCAGGATGGCGATATCATAGAATCGCACTATATCGTTGAGCGCAGAAACCGTACCATCTACAAGCGTATGAGGGAGTATCTCTACGAGCTTACACACTCCGATGAGCTGGTGACGGCAGTGATGCCTATAGGTGATGGAATTACGGTGTCAACAAAGATTTGATGAATACAAAACTGTATGGGAGAAAAAATGAGAAAAATAGAATTACTTTGTCCGGCGAGCAGCCTGGAAGTACTTAAGATAGCAGTTATATATGGAGCTGATGCAGTTTACATCGGTGGAGAGGCATTTGGACTAAGGGCCAAGGCCAAGAATTTCTCAATGGAGGAGATGGCAGAGGGCGTTGCCTTTGCACATGCTCACGGTGTGAGAGTGTATGTTACTGCCAATATTTTGGCTCACAACTATGACCTTGACGGAGTGCGCGAATACTTTACAGAGCTTCACAACATGAAGCCGGACAGACCTGATGCACTGATTATTGCAGATCCGGCAGTTTTCATGATTGCAAAGGAGGTCTGCCCGGAGATAGAAAGACATGTCAGCACACAGGCCAACAACACGAACTACGGCACATATCAGTTCTGGTGGAATCTCGGAGCCAGCCGCGTGGTGACAGCAAGAGAGCTTTCGCTTAAGGAGATAAAGGAGATAAGAGGGCACATAGATGACAGGATGGAGATAGAGACTTTTGTGCACGGAGCAATGTGTATCTCATATTCCGGCCGATGCCTGCTTTCCAACTATTTCACAGGCCGTGATGCGAATAAGGGCGCATGTACACATCCGTGCCGCTGGAAATACTCTGTTGTGGAGGAAAAGCGCCCGGGTGAGTATCTGCCGGTATACGAGAATGAGCGTGGCACATATATCTTCAACTCAAAGGACCTTTGCATGATAGAGCATATCCCAGATCTGATTGATGCAGGAATAGACAGCTACAAGATAGAGGGACGTATGAAGACGGCACTTTACGTGGCAACAGTAGCAAGAACCTATCGCAAGGCGATAGATGATTATCTTGAGTCACCTGAGAAATACGAGGCAAATATGCCATGGTACTTAGAGCAGATAAAGAGCTGTACCTACAGACAGTTTACCACAGGCTTTTTCTACGGAAAGCCTTCGGAGGAGACTCAGATATACGATAACAATACTTATGAGAAGGGCTACACCTATCTCGGTATCGTAGGTGCTCCAAATGAAAAAGGTCTCTACCGCATGGAGCAGAGAAACAAGTTCTCGGTTGGCGAGCAGATTGAAATCATGAAGCCAAACGGAGACAATGTGCTTGCAACAGTGCTTGCACTCGTTGATGAGGATGGCAATGAGATGGAATCCTGCCCGCATCCACAGCAGATATTCTATGTAAAGCTGTCAGAGACACCTGATGAGTTTGATATTTTAAGACGTCAGGAGAATGAGGCTATCGCTTTAGATTAAAATAATTGTTTTTTAGGAATGAATCCGCTATACTAAATTATGGTATTGCGGATTTTTTCGTAAAAAATATATACATATATAGTTTATATATAAATATTTTACTGAAAAAATACGCAGTTTATTGAATTATCACAATTTATTTCATTAGTATATATGAGGATCAAGTTAAATGATAGAACAAATAGCCAATAAAATTAGTGACAATAATGAAGAAAAAGAAATAGTATATTTTGGGCTTAAGAGACTAAAGGTAATTTTGATTGCCGGTATATTGGTTATAATTACAGGAATGTTATTACAAGAAATAAATCAAACCATTTTGTATATAGCTTGCCTTTTACCATTACGTCAGAATGCAGGGGGCTATCATATGCAAAAGATATGGAAATGCTCTGTTTTCTCATATATCATTTTAGTATTAATGATTTTTTATTTAAAATATATTGAGCTGAATGTTGGAGTAAGTGCGATTCTATTGATTTGTTCTATATTAATTATATCTTTACTCTCACCAGTTTGTAATAAGAATCATTATTTGGATAATATGGAGAAAAAAGTATATGGATGGCGAGCAAGGCTTGTTTGCTATATTGAAGGTATAATATTTATAATTTTTATTTGTTTTAAAAAAAATTGGTATAAGATAGTTTTAATGGCAGAAGTAACTACTGCTGTATTATTAATAATAGGAAAAATACAAGAAAAAATAATAGAAAGGAAAGCTATCAATGATTTATAAAGTGGCAATATGTGATGACGAGATTAATCAGTGCGCTGTACTCGAAAAAATAATTATTGAATATTTTAATAATAGAGCTGAAAAATGCGAGGTTGAAGTATGGTATGATTCTATGTCATTATGCAGAGACATAAAAGAATTCAATCCGCAGATACTTTTTCTGGATATTGAGTTACCGGGTGATAATGGGGTTTGTGCAGGAAAATATATAAGAGAAACGCTTCATAATGACAGGATGAATATTGTGTTTATATCTCATAAAACAAGCTATGCCATGGAGCTTTTTCAAATTCATCCATATGATTTTCTTATAAAACCGATAGATGATAATGTTTTGTATGATACCATGACTAAAATACTACAACTTGAAGATGTACAGAAAAAAGAATTCAGATATACATATAATAAGACAGGATATTCTATTCCGTATGGTGAAATTATGTTGTTTTCCAGCAGAAATAAAACTATTACTATATGCAAAACCGATGGTGAAAGTGTATCTTATTATGGAAAACTTAGTGATATTGTATCAAATCTTCCGTTTCAGTTTGTCTGCATAAGCAAGTCATATATAGTCAATATAAAATGTATTAAATCATGGAAAAGTGATGCTGTTTTACTGAAAAATGGTATGGAAATAAGTATAGCACAGTCTAAAAGGGCTTCATTTAAGCAAGCAATTTTTAACTATGGAAGGAGTAAGGACGTGATATGACTTTTGAAAGAGCAATGGTTATTTTGTTTACAAAGGCAGCTCAGACTGTTATTGCAGAAAGATTTACGCATACTTTTTTTGATAATGATGGAAACAGAGCGCGAAAGATATTTGCATATTCATTTAGTGTTTTTATAGCAATATTCGTAAACTTGTTTTTTTATAAACCGATATTTAATTTCCTTAGTATTTTCTTAGGGCTGTCAGCAATTGCTTTATCATATAATGGTACGATAAAAAGAAAATGCATATTTGTTTTTTATATTTTGGCAGTAAGCTGTATCATAGATTTAGTGGTAAGTGCATTTTTGATAAAACCATTTGGATATGATGGATATTCAGCTTTTGTAAGTATATTTGCTCTTTTATTATTGCATGCTGCACAGTTGATTACAGAAAGATTTTTTGGAAATAATTTAGGCATAGAACTAAATAATCGTTATTGGTTGTTTATTATTGCGTCTTTATTAGTATGTATTATATCATCGATAGTAATATTTATGGATAAAACCGTGTCATCATTTTCTCTTTCGTTAGTGTGCGGAGCATTTCTGCTTGTAAATATTATTATTTCATATTTGATGGATGATCTTGTTAAGTCTTCTCAGAAAGCTTTGGAAAATCAGGCACTTAGGGATCAAGTTAGTTCTTATGAAAGAGAGATTATGCTTCAAAATGAAAATATGGAGGCATTAAGATCGTTTCGCCATGATATGAAACGTCATTTTGCAGAGATTTCGGTGCTTGCTTCAACAGGCGAAATAGGACAGATAAAAAATTATGTGTCAGCTATGGAGAATAATCTTGTAGAATCAAGGCGACTGGTTGATTCGGGAAATACGGCGCTTGATACAGTTTTAAATTATATGCTTCAGCGTGCGGTAGATAAGAAAATTCAGGTGAATGTTAAAGTTGTGGTTCCGTGTAATTTAAACTTATCGGCATATGATATGAATATTATTTTTGGAAACCTTTTGGAGAATGCGATAGAGGCACAAAAAGATGTAAAAAATCCAAGCATAGATTTGGAAATTAATTATTTAATGGATTCACTTGTTGTTGAGATTAGTAACAGGTGTTTACAAAAAGTGATATTTAAAGGGGGATTGCCGGTTACGACAAAACAATCTGTAAGAGAACATGGTTATGGATTAAAGAATGTAAAGAAAGTGCTTGATAAATATATAAGCACACTGGATTTTGAGTGTTCAGATGAACGGTTCACCGTGAAAATATTGATGAAAATTTAATAAATTCACCTTGAAAAGTACTAATTTCGCCTTTTGTATTCGGGGTAATTTGTTTTATGTATAATATTATCAAAAAGGGAGGGGCACTATGAAGAAAAAACGCATATTAATCGCATCAATCATCTTCATACTTATCATCTGTATTGTGGCTGCGGTTTTTATAATAAAGAATAGAAACCGCAGTACATCCAATACAATGTACACATATTCCAATGTAAATCCGGATTATAACTACTCTGAGGATAATGTATTATATCTTGATGACTCGGGAATATTGCATCTTATTGATACAGCATCCGGTAAGGATATTGTCTATTGTGACAAGCCAAACTGCACACATGAAGGATACTCACGCACAAATCAGAATCCTTCATGCCCTGCAGCTTTTTATGGATTGTCAAAAGCTGGAGCGGTAATTTACAATGATCATCTCTATTTTATAGGAAATATGTCAGATGAAGACATGACAATACAGTATCTGTATGTGATGGATTCTAATGGTGAGAATCGAAAAAAAACAGCTAAATTAGAGAATGTTCAACATGTTAAGGCTGTTTTGTACAGGGATAATTATGTTATAGGAGCTTACAGCAACAGTGTGGAGCTTAATGATGAAGGACAGATTATAAATGATGATAAGCCTGAAGCCGGTATTTTTGTTATAGATCTTGATAATTACAAGGTGTATATGAGTGATAAGATAACAAGCGAACAGTCAAATATTATGGACATATATTATGAAGACGGTGCAGTGTACTATTCGACTGTGCGGTTTGGAGATGATGTTACAGAGCTGATGATAGAGGAGGGCGCGACAGCTGATGCAGAGTCTTTTGCCTACGATAATATGCTTAATGGAATATATCAATATGATATAGCAGATGAAAAGACAACATGTCTGACGGAAATAGACCATATTAACAATCTTAGGCTGTTAGATGGCGATGGTTATTATTCGTCAAAGGATGGATATTTTGTGTTTGACACCGAAAGCAGACAGACAAGACAGCTTCCGATAGATGCGGATGGAAAAACACAATATGGACCATTAAAAAAGAGCGGAGACTTTTTATATTATGCCCTTTCTGAAGAAAACAGTGATGAAGTGACATATTACCGCTTGAAGGATGATAAGAGTGAAGAACTGATGAAGCTGTCTACTGAAAAGGCATTTGGTATTGAAAACATATGCGGTCAGTCGGTATATGTCAACTATACTGATGATGAAGGCGAATTTTCGCTTGGAGTTTTAAGTCTTGATGATCTGAATAAAGGCAATTTTAATCCGAGAAAATTGAGGTGCTATAATGAAGAATAAGAAAAAGGGTATTTTGATAGCGGTTGCAGTAGCAGTCATTGTTGTTATAGCAGTGGCGGCAGTCTGCCTTAACAGAAAAACGGATAATGCCGGAGCTGTCAGCGAAGGCCGGACAGAGTCGGCTGATAAAACAAAAAAGTCGGATAAAGCTGATAAAGAAGAATCAGAGAACAAAAGAAATTCAGATGCGCAGGTTATAACGTTTGCTGTACCTGATATTTGTAAGATTGATAAGAATAATCTAAAGAAGTTCAACGATGCACTTGCTGCGGACGGACATGATTATGAGCTCGAAATCAAAACCTTGTCCTATGACAATTACGGACAGGCTGTTGAGGGAGCCTTGGAAAACGGTAAAACAGATATAGCATTCCTGGGTTTCGGTGATGCTGCCGGAAATAATCCGGTGTATGATCTGGTACGCTCGGATCTGGTCCTGAATCTTGATGATATCTTATCAGGCGATAAAGGAAAAACACTTTATGAGGCTTTTCCAAAGAATCTTTGGGAGATGGTTAAATGCGATAAGCATATTTATTCGATTCCGTTAGCACTTGCAAGTGATGAGGGAGTTTATGCAGCCTTCAACAGGGATTACGTTTCTGACGATGCGATAAGTGCATGGGATGGCAGCATAGACGGAATATATCAGATACTTCAGGGTGTTAAATGGGATAAAAGTGATACTCCGAGGTTCGAGTATCTCATAAACGGATATAAATTTGATGATATGCTTGGCTGTGAGATAAGAAACGGGCTCTGCTTCGACTATGATACTATGTCTGTTGGAAATCCTTTAGAGTCACAGAAATTTACCGGGTATCTGAGGGTGCTTGACCGGATGAAGAAAGACGGCTATATGTCTGATGATTTGACAAATGAGATAACATATCTCAACAATCCGGGGCTGAATGATGCTCAGATATTAAAAAATATCAAGGCAGGCAATTTTGCGGCTGCTTTATGTGTCGGTAGCGTGGATGAAAATTTCAAAAAGGACAATATCACGGTAAAGGAAGTAAAGACTTACCTTTCATCAAGGATAAACGGCTCCATCGGTGTAGCAAAGAAAGCAAAGGATGCTTCTGCTGCGATGGATTTCCTTAGTCTGTTATATGGAAATGAAAAGTATGGCAATATCCTTTTGTACGGTGAAAAAGATAAGGATTATAAGCTAAAAGATGGCATTGCAGAAGCTTGTGATGGAGGCAGTCTGGATGATGACTATCTGACGAAGCTTAGTCTTAATCTTTTCGTGAATGTTTATCCGACAAAGAACGAGAAATATGTGGACAATCGTAAGAAGGAGTTTTTTGACTTTTATGACAATGCCACATTGTCTCCGTTTATCGGCTTCGAACCGGATACTAAGAATATGGGCAGTATTTCAACAGATTTAGATGATTTCATGACAGGACTGCATGGTGCCACTGTAGATGATACTTTAGACGGTGCCGTACAAAAGCTTACAGCAGATGGAATGGACAGCTATCTTGACAGTGTAAGAAACCAGTGGGAGGAATATAAACAATGACACTTGAATTGGAGGGGCTTACAAAAGTTTATAAGGATAAAACTGCGCTGGATGATGTGTCTTTTTCATTTACACCCGGCATATATGGGCTTTTGGGACCTAATGGAGCCGGTAAATCAACTATGATGAATCTCATTTCTGACAATCTGACTCCATCAAAAGGCCGTGTGCTGCTTGACGGAAGGGGCATAGACGAGCTTGGAAGTGAATACAGGAAGCTTCTCGGATATATGCCGCAGCAGCAGAATATATATCCGGAGCTTAGTCTTAGGCGTTTTCTTTACTTTATGGCATCCCTGAAAGGGTTAAAAAAGAGTGAAGCCGGTAAAGATATAGAGCACTATGTGCGCATGGTAAAGCTTGATGATGTCCTTGGAAAGAAGCTTGGAGCTTTTTCGGGTGGAATGAAGCAGAGAGCACTGATAGCACAGGCACTTATAGGCAATCCCGGCATCCTTATACTGGATGAGCCGACGGCGGGGCTTGACCCAAAGGAGAGAATCAGAATCCGTAATCTGATATCAGAGGTTGCAAAGGACAAGATCGTTATTATTGCGACTCATGTGGTTACGGATGTAGAGTTTATCGCTAAAGAGATAGTTATGTTAAGCAACGGTAAAATAATAAGGAGTGGTTCTCCGTCAAAGCTGCTTAATGAGCTGGATGGAAAGGTATGGAATATTTTTTTATCGGATAATGAGATAGATGAGGTGAACACCGGATATAAGGTGAGCAATATTTCAAGGGATGCAGACGGTGTCATAGCCCGCATTATTGCCGATTCGTATGATGGCAGATGGCAGAAGGAGGCTGTGCGGCCAAATCTTGAGGACTTGTATTTGTATCTTAATGGGGACTGAAAATGGATATAGTAAAAAACGAAATATGTAAACTATTGACTAAAAGAACAGTGCTTATTCTTTTGTTTTTGCTTGTTCTTAATCCTGTTCTTGGACTGTATACCATGAATACCGTAAATGATGATGGGTATACAGATAAGGACTACAGCGCGCTGTATGGCGAAATAAGCAATTACAGCCGTGAGGAGGTTTTGCCGGAAATTGAACAAAGGCAGATGACGGCAGAAACTTACGGCAGGATTAGTCTGTGCAGCAGGGTATACAAGGAAGTAGGAGCATGTCTGTCTTATGATGAGTATCTCGACTCTGTAAATGAAAAGGCTGACGAGATTTCGATTATGAATAAGTTTTCCGGCAATGGAGGCTTCGCAGAGAAAAATGCTGCTAAAACGAGCAGAGTCTACAGTAAGCTTAAAGGTACAGTGCCTGAGGTTATTGATGCATCGGGACTTTTGAATATTACAGACAATGAGCTTACCGACTATGTGGCTGTGATTATGCTTTTTATCATTGCGCTCAATCTTGTGTTTTATGAAAAAAGCGAGAACCAGCTTGCATTGCTTAGAACAACTGCAAGGGGCAGAAGGCAGCTTATGGCGTCAAAGTCATTTGTGATGATTATGGCGGTCATTCTTATCACATTACTGTTGTATGGCATCAATGCAGTCATAAGCATGTGCTTTTACAATCCGATAAATCTGAAAAGTCCGCTTCAAAGTGTTTATCTGTACTATGGCAGTCCGTTTAAGCTTAGTATAGGACAATTTCTGGCATGCTATTTTCCTGTGAAAATAATAAGCTTTATATTGCTTGGCATGTTTTTTATGCTGATATGCGCAGCGCTTGACAATATTATATTTGTGTTCGTTGTTTCTGCAGTGACAGTGGTTATTGAGGCTATCTGCTACACAACGATATCAGGAACCAGCTTCCTAGCCTTCCTTAAGTACATAAATATCATGTATGGAGTCAGGACAGGCAGACTTTTTTCTGATTATGTCAATATCAATCTGTTTGGATATCCGATTAATACCGGGGTATTGTATGGCTTGTTCTGGCTTGTGTGTATAGCTGTATGTATTTTTGCGGTTACAAATTATCTCAATTCGGTGCATGAAAAGAAGCTGCTTTTACTGCCCGGCTTTGCCTGCGGTAAAAATACAGGCTGCCATACATCTTTATTTTTGCACGAATGCTATAAGGCACTTGTTCCGGGAAAAGTGTTACTTATTTTGATTGCAGCAGCTCTTTTTGTGGTATGGTGGAATCCGGCAGAGAAGCTTTCATATGACTCGGTTGATGAGGTGTATTACAAGGAATATATGGACAAATATTATGGACCTTTAACTGCCAAAACCAATGAGCTTCTGGATGAAGAAAGAGCAAAATACGACAGACTGTCAGATAACATTGCTTACGATATGGAGCAGGGGAAGAGTGAAAGCTATATCAATATAAAGTACAAGGATGAACTGAGCAGACAGGAGGCATTCAACAAGCTTACAGCACATGTGGATTATCTTAAGACGTTAAAAGAGGGCTGGCTGTTTTTTGAAAAGGGCTATGATATCCTTACCGACAGAACAGACTTCAAAAACCGTGATACAGCACAGGCATTTGTGTATGTTATTCTCCTAATAGCAATAGCCTGCGGTATATGTGGAGCGGATTATGCAAACCATGAAATCCGTCTTTTAAGGACTACCCGCCGTGGCAGGAAACAGCATATGGGAATCAAATGCATACTTGGTTTTTTAGGCGCTGTCACAGCATTTGCACTTGTATATATTGTGCGGCTGTGCAATGTGCTTTCGGCATATGGCACGCAGGGGCTTAATGCTCCGGCGGCAAGTATGGAGCATCTGTGGCGTGTTTCGCAGAATATATCGGTAGGGCAGTATATACTTATCATAATGCTGATGCGCTTTATAGGGGGATTACTGGTCAGCCTGTTTGTTTTTGCAATGTTTAAATACTTAAGAAGCGGCATGTCTGTGATTATATCATGCATCCTTTTTATTGTGCTGCCACTGGCGCTTGTGGCTTTTGGGGTGACGAATGCGCAGTATATGTTGTTAAATCCGCTGCTTCTTGGAAATATATTCTAAAATATATTTTGAATGCGTTTTCTATTGACATAAATATGCATTTAAGTTATATTTAGCTTATGGGGAGGTATGATAATGTACAATATTTTTTTCTATAAAGATAAAAAGGGAGATAAAAAACTAATAAACTTATGAAGGATTATTTATAAAGGAGTAATGAAAATGAGTAAATCAAAGATTAATCCAAAAGGTTCTTCATGGGATGAACTTGAAAAACAATTATTTACATCAGAAGAGATTGCGGAAAGTGAAGTTCGTGTTGCAATCATTAATGAGATGATAAAAGCAAGAGAGGAAAATGGGATAACGCAAAAGCAACTTGAAGCAATGAGTGGAATTAAGCAGCCTGTGATTTCAAGAATGGAAAACGGAACGTCAGACCCACAGCTCTCTACAGTATTAAAAATTTTAAATTCATTAGGAAAAACATTACAGATTGTTCCAATGAAATAAATTAAAAGCATCTATTCGGAAAAATCAGGATAGATGCTTTTTTGTAATTATGCCAAGTAAAAATCAGATATGCGGTCCATGCGTGCTCCCATATTTATAAGCAGTGCATCCGCAATAGTAATTGCGGCCATAGCTTCAACAACAACAACAGCACGTGGCACGATAATCGGGTCATGACGTCCTTTGATAGAAATCTCTATATCTTCACCGGATTTATTTACAGTGCGTTGTGTAGCTGCGATTGAAGGAGTAGGCTTTATGGCAGCTCTGAAAATAAGCGGTGAGCCGTCTGTCATGCCGCCGAGAGTACCACCGGAGTGATTTGTCTCTTTTGAAACTGCGCCATCCCTCATAATAAAGGCATCATTGTTTGTAAGTCCGGTTGCTCTTGCTGCATCAAAGCCATCGCCGATTTCGAAGCCCTTTACAGCTCCGATAGACATAATAGCCTTTGCCAGATTGGCATCAATTTTCTCGAATACAGGATCACCGAGCCCGACAGGAAGACCTGTGATGACACATTCACACACACCGCCTGAGGAATTGAGTGATTTAAGGCATTCCTCCAGATATTCAGAAGCTTTTAGCGCTGCATCGGCATCAGGCATATAAAGTGAATTGTTGTAAATCTCATGGGCATCAAAATTAACATCATTAATTGTAACAGGACCTATTGATCTGGTGTATGTAAGAAATTTTATGCCAAGGCCCGAGAGCATCTTTACAGCGATAGCACCCGCTGCAACACGGCCTATTGTCTCGCGTCCCGAAGAACGACCTCCGCCTCTGTAGTCTCTGAAGCCGTATTTCTCATCAAAGCAAAAGTCAGCATGCCCCGGACGATAGTATGAAGCAATCTCACTGTAATCCTTTGATTTCTGGTTTTTATTCCACACAACCATAGAAACAGGTGTACCTGTAGTCTTTCCCTCAAACACACCGGAGAGAATTTCAACCGCATCATCCTCCTTGCGTGGAGTAGTGAACTTGGACTGTCCCGGCTTTCTTCTGTTTAAGAATATCTGAATATCCTCCTCACACAGCTCAAGCCCCGCAGGAACGCCGTCCACAACGACCCCTAAGCCCTTTCCGTGTGATTCTCCCCATGTTGTTACCCTAAAAATATTTCCGTATGATGAACCTGCCATGATGGTCTCCTTTTTATCTAGTATATAACTATTTAGAACCATAGAGAATAAAAAGCTGATGCGCCATAGTGTTAATTAGTGAGGGATTGCATCCCATGCCTCGAAAAGACATTTTAAATGGGCTGTAATCGTTGCTGGACACACTATTAGGTAGGATGAACGATAATAGCAACAGTCTTTCTTGTTCTCACGGAAGCTCCTATAGTTACAATAATAGGTATATTATAAGTAATACCAAGTTGAATAGTCAAGAAAACTATGATATTATTTTATTTAGATAACTTTCGAACTATGTTTGTGTATAATTATGTGATTAAAGGGTCAAAAGGTATCATCGATGCATGCTTGCATGCCTGTATATGCAAAGCGCAAATTAGGCGAAGCATAATTTAAGCAAGTATAATTAAGCAGCATCATTTGTAGCAATTTTGCCACAACGTAAGGCACGTAAGCCGCGGCCACCGCGAGCGTCCACGTGCTGCCATGAGAGCGAATAGCGAAGCTGTTTAGAGTCTGTAGAATTATGCTTCGATACACAGAAATGCACCGGCAGGGACGCCGGGGCAAGGAGCTATCGAGCCACGGAGGGCGAGTAGCGACGGTTTCGTCAGCAAAAGAAAGCCTATAAGCATAATTCGTACAGAATCTTAACAGCGCAGCGTAGCGAACAGGGCAGCGCGTGGACGCTCACGGTAGCCGCGACTTACGTGCCGTCCTTAGCGCCACGATGATAAACAACTACAATAAGACCGCAAAAGAGGGAGAAAACATGGAATTTAACGGGGTATTTCACCAGGCATACGACAACTACTGCTATCCTTTAAATGAGGATGAATTAATCATAAATATAAAGACCGGTTATGATGTGAAGGAAGTAAATATCATACTCGGTGACCCATTCGCAGCCGGTATCTTAGGCGGTGGTGAGACCTGGAATGGCGATAAGCAGCCGATAATATTTAAAAAGAAATTAAAGTACCAGATATGGTGGACCACCACGGTAAAGCCACCATTCAAGAGACTTAAATATTATTTTGAGCTCATCACAGAGGATGAGAGATGGTTTTACTTTGAGGATGGCTTCGTGAGTGCAGAGCAGATGGCACTTGAGGGCAGAAGCCGCCAGTGCTTTGTGTTCCCGTGGATGAATCCGTGTGATATTCCGGTCACACCGAAGTGGGTAAATGACACTATATGGTATCAGATATTTCCGGATAGATTCTGCAATGGAGACCACTCGATAGATCCTGATTATGTTGTTCCGTGGAGAAACAGGGGAAAGGTCAAAAATGAGGAGTGCTACGGCGGAGACCTCGCAGGAATCATTCAAAAGCTTGATTACTTAAAGGAGCTTGGAATAAACGGAATCTACCTGACACCGATAAACGAGTCACCGAGCAATCATAAGTATGATACAACGGATTATGCAAAGATTGACCCGCGCTTTGGAGATGAAGATACCTTTAAGAGGCTCGTACTGGAAGCCCATAAGCGTGATATGAGAATAATGCTTGACGGAGTGTTCAACCACTGTGGCTATTATTTTGCACCGTGGCAGGACGTTTTAGCAAAGGGAGCGGATTCAGAGTATTATGACTGGTTTATGATCAATGAATGGCCTCTTGACTTTAAGCATGGAGCGGCTAAAAAGGGACAGTTTTATACGTTTGGATTTTTTGACAATATGCCAAAGCTCAATACAAATAATCCGGCTGTGCGAAAATACTTTATCGATATCTGCGCCAACTGGGTAGAAAATTATCATATAGACGGACTGCGCCTTGATGTGGCAAATGAGGTGTCACACCGCTTCTGCAAGGAGCTTAGGGCAAGGCTTAAGGAAATCAATCCGGATATTTACATTTTGGGCGAAATATGGCATAATGCTCTTCCGTGGCTGCGTGGAGATGAGTTCGATGCGGTTATGAACTATCCGCTTGGAGAGAGCATCAAGGATTTCTGGATAGATAAGAGCCAGACGAATCAGGATTTTGAGTATACCATAAACAGATGTTATACCAACTACATGCAGCAGACCAATGATGTGCTTTTCAATCTGCTTGATTCACATGATACAAAGCGCCTTCGCTCTGATACAAAGAATCTCGACCAGTACTTTGCACAGCTTGCAGTGCTTTTTGCCATGCCGGGCAGCCCATGTATATATTACGGCACTGAGATTGCCATGCCGGGCAGCTATGACCCTGACTGCAGACGATGTATGCCGTGGGATGATATTGAGGCAGGCAGGTTTAAGGAGCGCATTGAGATGGTATCAAAGCTCATTCATTTAAGGGTGAGTGAGCCGCTTTTAAAGGGCAGAAACTTCCATTTCCCTGACGATTTTGCTGACAATTCGAGGGTAATCCAGTTCAGAAAGATGGGCTGGGTGGATACATATGTGGAGGTTATAGTCAACTGCTCTGATGAGGATATTGAGGTGCCAAAGGACGGTGAGGTACTTTTTGAGAGGCATTGCATAGATACCACACTGCTGACCAACGGAATATTAATCAGAAAAATCGTAGGCAATGGCGATAAGTAAAAGAAACAGGAGAATTAAACGAAAATATGGCTAAATATGAGTTACTAAAACAAGAGGGACGTGCCAAGAGAGGTACATTCCATACTGTGCATGGAGATATACAGACACCTGTATTTATGAATGTAGGAACAGTAGGTGCGATAAAGGGCGCTGTCTCTACGGACGATTTAAAGGAGATAAAGTGTCAGGTTGAGCTGTCAAATACATATCACCTGCATGTAAGAACCGGAGACAAAATCATTAAAGAGCTTGGCGGACTGCACAAATTCATGGTGTGGGACAGACCAATCCTTACAGATTCCGGCGGATTCCAGGTGTTTTCACTGGCAGGTCTTCGAAAAATAAAGGAAGAGGGCGTGTACTTCAACTCGCATATTGACGGTGCCAAGATTTTTATGGGACCTGAGGAGAGCATGCAGATACAGTCAAACCTCGGCTCCACGATAGCTATGGCATTTGACGAGTGCCCATCTAGCGTTGCAGACAGACAGTATGTGACAAACTCTGTAAACAGGACCGCGCGCTGGCTTGAGAGGTGCAAAAAGGAGATGGCACGCTTAAACAGTTTACCGGATACTATCAACAAGGAGCAGCTTTTATTCGGCATCAATCAGGGAGCTATTTATGATGATATAAGAATTGACCATGCAAAGCGCATTTCTGAGCTTGAGCTGGACGGCTATGCTGTCGGAGGACTGGCGGTAGGAGAGAGCCATGAGGAGATGTACCATATTCTTGATGAAACTGTGCCTCATCTGCCTGTTAATAAACCTACATACCTGATGGGAGTAGGAACTCCTGCCAATATACTTGAGGGTGTAGAGAGAGGAATCGACTTCTTTGACTGTGTATACCCAAGCAGAAACGGCCGTCACGGACATGTATACACGAATCACGGCAAGCTTAATCTGTTCAACCAGAAGTATCAGAAGGATATGCGCCCTATTGAGGAGGGCTGTAACTGTCCTGCCTGCCGCACATATTCGCGTGCATATATCAGGCATCTTTTAAAGGCAAAGGAGATGCTCGGAATGAGACTGTGCGTGCTCCATAATTTGTATTTCTACAACAACATGATGGAGGAGATAAGGGATTCGCTTGATGCAGGCCGTTTTGCCTCATACAAGGCTGAAAAGCTCTATGGAATGACACAGGGAGAGCAGAGCTAGCAGATAAATATAAAAAATCTCGAAAATGATAAAAAATCCTTGCCGTTAGCACGTTTAACGTGTATTATGGTAATAGTGCTTAGAACACATCAATTATAGAATATTTAGGAGGAACAATTGATGACATCAATTTTAGCAAACGGTCAGGCAGCAGGAACAATTGGAATGGTTGTCTGGTTAGTAGTACTTTTCGCAGTTATGTATTTTCTTATGATCCGTCCACAGAAGAAGGAGCAGAAGAAAAAGGAGCTTATGCTTAATGAGGTTGCAACAGGAGACACAGTTCTTACAACAAGTGGATTTTACGGTACAGTTATCGATATCGAGGACGATACTGTAATCGTTGAGTTTGGTAACAACAAGAACTGCCGTATTCCAATGCAGAAGGCAGCTATCGCTGACCTTGAGAAAGCAGAGGATTCAGCTAAATAATGCAGATTTGTAAAGCCGTCACATAAGTGGCGGTTTTCTTATTATCCGCATCTCTTGCAATAATAATAAAAAACTGTTATTATAGTATGCAGTTATTATAAGCTGCAGTTATAAATTGCATGAAAAAGTAAAATATCCCGGCATATTGAAATAACTACTTTAATGCTTTAATATAAGAATATGTATTTTTATGTAAAAGAGGTAAGAAATTATGGAATATAAAGTTGGTGTAATTTCAGGAGACGGAATCGGACCGGAGATAGTCACTGAGGCAAAAAAGGTATTGGACAAAATAGCAGACAAGTATGGACACAGCTTCAACTACACAGACATTCTTATGGGTGGCTGCTCAATTGATGCTACAGGTGTTCCTCTTACAGATGAGGCTATTGCGACTGCGCTTGATTCAGATGCGGTGCTGATGGGTTCAATCGGTGGCAACACAGCCACATCACCATGGTACAAGCTGGCCCCTGAGCTTCGTCCGGAGGCAGGACTTTTAAAGCTTAGAAAGTCACTCAATCTGTTTGCAAATCTTAGACCGGCATACCTGTACAAGGAGCTTGCTGCAGCATGTCCACTCCGTAGCGATATCATCGGAGACGGCTTTGATATGATGATTATGCGTGAGCTTACAGGAGGTCTTTACTTCGGAGCCAGAGAGACAAAAGAGGTGGATGGAGTTGTTACGGCCACAGATACACTGACATACAATGAGAATGAAATCAGAAGAATCGCAAAGCGTGGCTTCGATATAGCCATGAAGAGAAGAAAAAAGGTCACATCCGTAGACAAGGCAAATGTGCTTGATTCTTCCAGATTATGGAGAAAGATTGTCGAGGAGGTCGCTAAGGATTATCCGGAGGTTACATACGAGCATATGCTTGTTGATAACTGCGCAATGCAGCTTGTGAAGGATCCTAAGCAGTTTGATGTTATCCTCACAGAGAATATGTTTGGCGATATTTTATCAGATGAAGCAAGTATGGTGACAGGCTCAATCGGTATGCTTTCATCAGCAAGCCTTAACGATACAAAGTTCGGACTTTACGAGCCAAGTGGCGGATCTGCTCCTGATATCGCAGGAAAGGGCATTGCAAACCCTATCGCAACAATCCTTTCAGCAGCCATGATGCTTCGCTATTCATTTGATCTGGACAAGGAAGCACAGGCAATCGAGGATGCTGTAAAGCAGGTGCTTAAGGAGGGTTACAGGACAATCGACATCATGCCACAGCCGGGTGAGACTACAGAGGGTATCACACAGGTAGGCACAGCACAGATGGGGGATCTCATCGCAGAACGTGTGTAGCTGCATGACCTATAATAGACAGCTAACAGGTTATAGATAAGCAGATCGTTGAGTATACAGTAGTAATGATGAAGCACTCAAAGAAATAGTCGGAGATAAATAAGGAGATAAAATATGATAAGTGATAACGCAAGAGCCGGAATGCAGCAGGCACCGGCAAGAAGTTTATTTAATGCTCTTGGTTTTACACCGGAGGAAATGAAAAAGCCTATGGTAGGAATCGTAAGCTCATTCAATGAGATTGTTCCGGGCCATATGAATATAGACAAAATCGTTGAGGCTGTAAAGCTTGGAGTTGCAGAGGCAGGAGGAGTGCCTGTAGTATTTCCTGCAATCGCAGTCTGCGATGGTATTGCAATGGGACATGTGGGTATGAAATATTCCCTTGTCACAAGAGATCTGATTGCTGATTCTACAGAGTGTATGGCAATCGCTCATCAGTTTGATGCACTTGTAATGGTTCCAAACTGTGACAAGAACGTGCCGGGACTTCTGATGGCGGCTGCACGTCTTAATCTGCCTACAGTATTTGTATCAGGCGGACCAATGCTCGCAGGCCACGTAAAGGGCAGAAAGAGAAGTCTTTCATCGATGTTTGAGGCTGTCGGCTCATACGCTGCCGGTACTATGACTGAGGATGATGTATGTGAGTATGAGAACAAGGTATGTCCTACCTGCGGTTCATGCTCGGGAATGTACACAGCCAACTCTATGAACTGTCTTACAGAGGCACTCGGTATGGGACTTCGCGGAAACGGAACAATACCTGCTGTATATTCAGAGCGTATACGTCTTGCAAAGCATGCCGGAATGGCTGTTATGGATATGTACAACAAGGGCATCAAGGCGAGAGATATCATCACAAAGGATGCAATAATGAACGCACTCACAGTTGATATGGCGCTCGGCTGCTCTACAAACTCTATGCTTCATCTTCCGGCTATCGCTCATGAGATAGGCTTTGATTTTGATATCAGCTTTGCAAATCCAATCAGTGAGAGGACACCAAATCTCTGCCACCTTGCCCCGGCAGGCCCTACATATATGGAGGACTTAAACGAGGCCGGCGGCGTGTGGGCTGTCATGAAAGAGCTTGCTGATATCGGACTTTTAAATACAGATTGTATGACTGTTACAGGAAAGACAGTTGGAGAGAATATAAAGAATGCAGTCAATAGAGACCCTGAGGTCATCAGACCGGTAGACAATCCATATTCAAAGACCGGAGGACTTGCAGTGCTTAAAGGAAATCTGGCTCCGGATGGCTCTGTAGTAAAGCGTTCAGCAGTTGTCGATGAGATGATGGTTCATGAGGGCCCTGCAAGAGTATTTGACTGCGAGGAAGATGCAATTGCAGCAATAAAGGGCGGCAAGATCGTAGAGGGTGATGTGGTTGTCATCAGATACGAGGGACCAAAGGGCGGCCCTGGAATGAGAGAGATGCTTAACCCTACATCCGCTATTGCCGGAATGGGACTTGGAAGCTCTGTAGCACTCATCACAGACGGACGTTTTTCAGGAGCTTCAAGAGGAGCTTCAATAGGTCATGTTTCACCTGAGGCCGCAGTAGGCGGACCGATTGCCCTGGTTGAAGAGGGAGATATCATAAAGATTGATATTCCAAACATGAAGCTTGAGCTCGATGTGTCAGATGAGGTGCTTGCTGAGCGTAAGGCAAAGTGGCAGCCAAGGGAGCCGAAGGTTACAACAGGCTATTTGAAGAGATATGCAGCGCTTGTTACATCAGGAAACAGAGGAGCCATCCTTGCACTTCCGGGAGAGCAGAACGCGTAGTATATATTTTGATAGAAAATTCAGTACGAATAAGGCTTTTACCTATTATCGTAAAGGTTTCGTATAAGAAAAAGAGGAATACAAGATGCAGTTAACAGGATCACAGGTTATTATAGAATGCTTAAAAGAACAGGGTGTTGACACAGTATTCGGTTATCCGGGAGGAGCCATCCTTAATGTCTATGACGAGCTCTACAAGCATCCGGAGATTAAGCATGTGCTGACCTCACATGAGCAGGGAGCAAGCCATGCGGCCGACGGCTATGCGAGAAGCACCGGAAAGGTTGGCGTCTGTCTGGCTACAAGCGGACCGGGTGCGACAAATCTGGTCACAGGAATTTCGACAGCATATATGGATTCGATTCCAATCGTCGCAATCACATGTAATGTCGGAGTCTCGTTACTTGGAAAGGACAGCTTTCAGGAGATAGATATTGCCGGAATTACAACGCCTGTAACCAAATACAGCTTTATTGTAAAGGATGTAGAGAAGCTTGCAGATACAATACGCAGAGCCTTCGATATAGCAAGAAAAGGCAGACCGGGTCCTGTGCTTGTGGATATTCCAAAGAATGTTACGGCAGATCTGGTAGAGTACACCAGGCAGGAAATCAAGCTTCCTGAGCGTGTGACAGAAACAATTACAGACAGTGACATTGATAATGCAATTGAACTCATAAAAGCATCCAAAAAGCCATATATATTTGTAGGAGGCGGAGTGGTTCTCTCCGGAGCAAGCAAAGAGCTTAGGGAATTTGTAGACAAGGTGAATGCACCTGTTTGCGATACGCTCATGGGCAAGGGGGCATATGATGGCACAAGTGATAACTACACAGGCATGCTTGGTATGCATGGCACAAAGACCTCAAACCTTGGAGTTTCAGAGTGCGACCTTTTGATTGCGATTGGTACACGTTTTTCGGACAGAGTGCTTGGCAATCCTAAAAAGTTTGCAGACCAGGCCAAGATATTACAGTTTGATGTAGACGCAGCAGAGATTAATAAAAATATCCGTGTTACATCGAGTGTTATAGGCGATGTGAAGGAAATACTTACACGCATCAACAAAAAGCTCACACAGCTTGACCACAATTCATGGGTTGAGCATGTGCTTGCATATGCAAAGACTTTTCCTCTTACATATCACAAAGAGGGACTTAGCGGACCATTTGTTATTGAAAAAATCTATGAAATGACAAAAGGAAATGCTATAATGGTTACTGAGGTCGGCCAGCATCAGATGTGGGCAGCCCAGTATTACAAATACAGCAAGCCGAGAACTCTTCTTACATCAGGAGGTCTTGGTACCATGGGATATGGTCTCGGTGCTGCAATCGGTGCCCAGACAGCTAATCCTGACAGGACTGTAGTCAATATTGCAGGTGACGGATGCTTCAGAATGAACATGAACGAGCTTGCAACAGCTTCAAGAGAAAAGCTTCCTCTTATCGAGGTTATAATAAACAACCATGTACTTGGAATGGTACGCCAGTGGCAGACTCTTTTTTACGAGAAGCATTACTCGGCAACCGTACTTGATGATGGGGTGGATTATGTAAAGCTTTCAGAAGCAATGGGAGCCACCGCACGACGTGTTAAGACCCAGGAAGAATTTGAAAAAGCATTTGCAGATGCCTTAAAGAGCAAGACACCGTTTGTCATCGATTGTATCATTGATTCAGATGACAAGGTATGGCCTATGGTTGCACCGGGCAAGCCTATCAACGAGTCTTTCGATGAAGAGGACTACAATGCGACACAAGGAGGAAATTAGAGTGAGTAGAGTTTACAATTTTTCAGCAGGACCTGCAGTTTTACCTGAGGAGGTATTGCAGGAAGCAGCAGCAGAGATGATGGATTATAAGGGAAGCGGAATGTCGGTTATGGAGATGAGCCACAGATCTAAATGGTTTGATGACATTATCAAGGATGCCGAGAAGGATCTCCGCGAGCTTATGAACATACCTGACAATTACAAGGTGCTTTTCCTTCAGGGTGGTGCTTCACAGTTCTTCGCTGAGGTACCGATGAACCTTATGAAAAATAAAAAAGCAGGATACATTATCACAGGTCAGTGGGCTAAAAAGGCGTTTGCCGAGGCTAAGATTTACGGAGACGCCGTAGAGCTTGCTTCGTCTGCAGATGAGACCTTCTCATACATACCTGACTGCTCAGATTTACCAATCACAGATGATATGGATTATGTATACATTTGTGAGAACAATACTATCTACGGAACAAAGTACAAGAAGCTTCCAAACACAAAGGGAAAGAACCTTGTAGCTGATGTATCTTCATGCTTCTTATCAGAGCCTGTAGATGTATCAAAATATGCTGTTATCTATGGCGGAGTACAGAAGAATGTAGGACCTGCCGGAGTAGTTATAGCAATTATCAGAGAGGACCTTATCACAGATGATTGTCTACCGGGCACACCAACCATGCTCAAGTGGAAGACTCAGGCCGATAATGATTCTCTTTACAATACACCACCATGCTACGGCATCTATATCTGTGGCAAGGTATTCAAATGGCTCAAGAAGATGGGCGGTCTTTCAGTTATGAAGGAGAGAAATGAGGAGAAGGCCAAGATTCTCTACGATTTCCTTGATCAGAGCAAGCTCTTTAAGGGAACAGTAAGAAAAGAGGACAGATCACTCATGAATGTTCCGTTTGTAACAGGAGATGCAGAGCTTGATGCCAAGTTTGTAAAGGAGGCAACTGCAGCCGGATTTGTAAACCTTAAAGGACACCGTACAGTTGGCGGAATGAGAGCATCTATCTACAATGCTATGCCAAAAGAGGGCGTTGAGAAGCTTGTAGAGTTTATGAAGAAGTTTGAGGAGGAGAATGCATAATGTTTAATTACACATGCTTAAACCCAATCGCAGGAGTAGGTCTTGACCTGTTCTCTGACGATTATAAAAAGGTTGATGATATTAAGGATGCAGATGCAGCACTTGTAAGAAGTGCCGCTATGCATGACATGGAGCTTGGTGACAAGGTGCTTGCTGTGGCAAGAGCAGGAGCAGGAGTAAACAATATTCCGCTTGACAAGTGTGCCGAGCAGGGAATCGTTGTATTCAACACACCGGGAGCCAATGCAAACGGTGTTAAGGAGCTTGTGTTTGCCGGAATGCTTTATGCATCAAGAGATATCGTTGGAGGTATAGACTGGTGTCTTGCAAACCAGAACGATGAGAATATTGCGAAGACAGCCGAGAAGCAGAAAAAGAACTTTGCAGGAACAGAGATTTCAGGCAAGAAGCTCGGTGTTATCGGACTTGGAGCCATCGGTGTACTTGTTGCAAATGCTGCAGTACATATGGGCATGGATGTTTACGGATATGATCCATACATCTCAGTAAATGCTGCATGGAACCTTTCAAGAAGCGTTAAGCATATCAGCAATGTTGAGGACATCTACAAGAACTGTGATTTCATCACAATCCATGTACCTCTTCTTGATTCAACAAAGAAGATGGTAAACGCTGATGCTATTGCAATGATGAAGCCAACCGCTATCGTATTAAATTTTGCCAGAGATCTTCTCGTTGACGAAGAGGCTATGGTAGATGCACTTGCCAAGGGAAAGGTTAAGAAGTACGTTTCAGATTTCCCTAACAACACAACTGTTGGAGCAAAGGGCTGCATCGTAACACCTCATCTTGGAGCATCTACAGCAGAGTCAGAGGACAATTGTGCAGTTATGGCTGTCAAGGAGTTGAGAGATTACTTAGAGAATGGTAATATCGTTCATTCAGTAAACTTCCCTGACTGCAGCATGGGTGCATGCACAGCTTCAGGCAGAGTCGGAATCCTTCACAAAAATGTTAAGGGTATGATTGGACAGATTACAACAGCTCTTGCAGAGGCTGATATCAATGTATCTGATCTGACAAACAAGGGCAAGGGTGACTATGCATATTCACTTCTTGATCTTGATTCAGCTATTGATGCTTCTACCGTTGAGAAGCTTTCTGCCATTGACGGAGTGCTCAGAGTGAGAGTTATTAAATAGTGAATTAATATTTGATTTAAATACTGATCCCCCATATTTTATATGGGGGATTTAGTGGGTTATAAGGAAATAACAAACATAACAAATATGGAAAATATATAAGTGATATAAGCGTTATAAGAGATATAAGAGATATATAGGAGATTATATGATCAGACAAATTATTGGTGAAGTATCAGTGCCGGTTGCAAACACCGAGGTACAGCAGGTTATTGAAAACCCGGGCATTGTAAAGACATATCTGGAGAAGTATATGCCATCGCTTATCAGCTTTCTCGTGCAGCTTGTTGTTGCGATAGTGATACTGCTTATTGGTATTAAGGTGATTAAATCAGTTGTGAAAATAATTAAAAAAGGATTTGATAAAAGCAGAATGGACGCTGCAGTGGCATCATTTCTAGCAAATGTTATTAAATACTTTTTGTATTTTATTCTTGTCATGGCGCTGCTTTCGGGCTTTGGAGTGGCGACAGGCTCTGTTATAGCGGTTCTTGGCTCTGCCGGACTTACTGTAGGTATGGCATTGCAGGGCAGTCTGTCGAATTTCGCAGGAGGCGTGCTTATTCTTTTGATGAAGCCGTTTAGCGTGGGCGATTACATAGTTGACGGTTCAAGTGGTACAGAGGGCACTGTAAAGGATATAAATCTGTTTTATACAAGGCTTTTGACAATAGATAACAAGATGGTTATGATACCAAACGGAAAGCTTGCTGATTCGTGTATCACAAATGTATCTATGATGGATAAGAGGATGCTTGATTTGAGAGTAACAGTATCCTACAGTACAGATTTAGCATTCGCAAAGAGTGTGCTGGAATCTGTTGTCACATCAGCAGATACGATGCTTCGCGATGAGCCGAGCAATGTGTTTGTGAGTGAGCTGCAGGATTCGGCAATAGAGCTCGGTGCGAGAATATGGGTGAAGAACGAGGATTACTGGAACACAAAATGGCAGCTTACAGAAGAAATTAAAACAGCATTTGATAAAAATAACATCGAAATTCCGTTTCCACAGATGGATGTTAATATTCAGAAGAGGAGCATAGACTCTGACTTTTAAAGCCGGGTGTTGCAGAATACTACTTTAACAGATTTTTTGTGGTAAATATACTTATAATTTAACTATAATATGTAAAAATGTGGTATACTATCATCATCGCATTTTAGGAGGAATAATTGATGACAATTCACGATTTGGCTGAATACGAGATTTTAGATGAGCACAGAGTGGAGGATGTCCAGTCGGATGGATTCATTCTGAGACACAAAAAAAGTGGTGCAAGGATTGCCGTTTTATCAAATAATGATGATAACAAGGTCTTTTATATAGGCTTCAGGACTCCGCCGGAGGATGAGACGGGTGTACCGCATATTATTGAGCATACCACACTCTGCGGTTCAAAGAAGTTCCCTGTAAAGGATCCCTTCATCGAGCTGGCAAAGGGCTCGCTCAATACATTTTTAAATGCCATGACATACCCAGACAAGACAGTTTATCCTGTCGCAAGCTGCAACGACCAGGATTTTAAGAATCTCATGGATGTGTATCTGGATGCAGTGTTTAATCCGAATATCACAAAGTACGAGGAGATTTTCAAGCAGGAAGGCTGGCACTATGAGCTTACAGGTAAGGATGACGAGCTTAAGATAAACGGAGTGGTGTACAATGAGATGAAGGGAGCATATTCATCGCCGGATGAGGTGCTTTCAAGCCAGATTTACCGCTCACTTTTCCCTGACAATACCTACAGCAAGGATTCTGGCGGTAATCCGGAGTATATTCCTAAGCTTACGTATGAAGCATATCTGGACTTCTATCACAAGTATTATCATCCATCCAATTCATACATTTATCTGTATGGTGATATGGATGTTGTCGAGAGACTTGAGTGGCTGGATAAGGAATATCTGAGCCTGTATGATTATAAAAAAGTTAATTCAGAAATTAACAAACAGCCTGCATTTGATGAAATAAAGAATGTTGAGGCACAGTATTCAATTACCATGGATGATTCACAGGAGAATAAGACTTATCTATCTTATAACCGTGTGGTAGGGGATTCGCTTGATGAGATGCTCTATCAGGCATTTGATGTGCTTGACTATGCACTTGTCAGCTCACCGGGAGCACCGGTGAAGCAGGCATTGATAGATGCGGGAATCGGTGATGATGTGTATGGCTCATATGATGCGGGCATTTTGCAGCCGGTATTCTCGTTTGTGGCAAAGAATGCCAATGCATCTCAGGCAGATGAGTTTGAAAGCATTATAGAAAACACTCTTAAAGAAGTTATTAAAACAGGAATTAATAAAGAGGCATTGCTCGCGGGAATCAACAGCAGCGAGTTCAAATTCAGGGAGGCTGACTTCGGACAGTTTCCTAAGGGGCTTCTTTTTGGATTAAACTGTTTAGACAGCTGGCTGTTTGATGATATGAAGCCTTTTATACATCTGGAGTGTCTTGGTACCTTTGCTAAGCTTCGAAAGGCTGTAGATACTGATTATTTTGAAAAGCTTATACAGGAGTATCTGCTTGACAATACCCATGGTTCATCTGTCACAGTAAAGCCGAAGCGTGGACTTGGTAATGAGAGGGAGGAGGCTTTGGCAAAGGAACTTTCCGATTACAAGGCATCTCTTTCAGATGAAGAGATTAAAAAGCTGATTGAGGATACAGAGCATTTAAAGAAATACCAGGAGGAGCCTTCGTCAGACGAGGATCTGCGCAAGCTTCCGATGCTTACAAGAGCAGATATGAAAAAGAATGCTATGCCTTTTTCAAACATTGAGGATGAGCTTTTGGACGTAAAGGTTGTGCGTCATGACATAGAGTCAAACGGCATCGATTATATATCATTTTTATTTGATGCAGGTGATTTTGCCCAGAGTGAGCTTGGCTATCTTGGCTTCTTTACAAACGCACTCGGGCTGGTGAGCACCGAAAAGTACAGCTATACCGATTTAGCCAATGCTACCAACATATATACCGGTGGAATAAGCACAGGTACTGCAAGTCACCCGGATATTAAGGATAGAAATAATTTCGTGTTTAAGTTTGAGGTGAAGCTTAAGGTATTGGAGAAAAATCTTGACAAGGCACTTGAGCTTATGGAGCAGATGCTTCTTTCATCGGATTTTACAGATACAAAGAGACTGGGTGAGCTTGTAGCGCAGATTAAGGCAAGGCTTCAGGCTAACCTTAGCAGTTCCGGTCATCTGGTTGCAGCTATGCGAAGTATGTCGAGCTTCTCGCGCTACGCACTTTATCAGGACGAGCTAAAGGGAGTTGCTTTTTACCGCTCTATATGCTGCATAGAAAAGGAACTTTCCGAGTCACCAAAGAGTGTGTCAGATAAGCTTGCTGCAATAGCCAAAAAGCTGTTTGCAAGAAACAGAATGCTTATCAGCTTTACCGGAAATAACGAGGCATACGGTAATGCAAAGCCTTCGTTGGAAAAAGTTATAGCTGGATTTAATAAAATGAGTGCTGTAGGCAATCAGGCTGAGGTTCATTTTAACACAGCAAAGGAAGCATTTATCGATGCATCACAGATACAGTATGTGGCAAAGACCGGTGATTTCATCTGTGAGGGCTATGAATACACCGGAGCACTGAGACTGCTGCGTATCATCTTAAGCTATGATTATCTCTGGATAAATGTCAGGGTAAAGGGCGGTGCTTACGGCTGCATGAATACCTTCCTTAGAAGCGGAGAGAGCTACTTTGTCTCATATAGAGACCCTAACCTTTCAGACACACTTGATGTCTATGACAGAATACCTGAGTATATAAAGAACTTTTCACCTGATGAGAGGGATATGACCAAGTATATTATCGGTACCTTCAGTGCTCTTGATACGCCTATGAATCCGGAAGCAAAGGGTAGCAGATCACTGTCTGCATATCTCGAGGGTATTACCTACGAGCAGATTCAAAAGGAGAGAAATGAGATACTAAATGCACAGCCGGAGGATATCAGAAGGCTTGCAGACCTTGTAGAGGCAGTGCTTAAGAAGGACAGTATATGTGTTATCGGCAATGAAAATATGATTAAAGAGTCGGCAGGACTCTTTGAGAATGTTGAAAAGCTTATATGATTAAAGGGTCACAAGGTATCATCGATGCATGCTTGCATGCAATTCGATGTATACCTTAGTGACCCGCACTACACCGAGAAAGTAGCAATTTGCTGCCCAAATGCAGCAAATTAGCGGATTTCGAGGTGGAGTAAGATTACGGGAATGCGTAGCATGTAGTAATCTGATTAATCATAAATGAGGGGCAAAATACCTTTTGACCCTCATATCCTTATAAATACAGATTCACATAGGAGGAAAAATGATACAGAATTTCAAATCGGGTTTTGTTACAATAATCGGTAGACCAAACGTGGGCAAGTCAACACTGATGAACAGGCTTATCGGTCAGAAAATTGCCATCACCTCAAACAAGCCTCAGACCACAAGAAACCGCATCCAGACAGTATACACGGATATGGAAAAGGGACAGATAGTGTTCCTTGATACTCCGGGCATACACAAGGCCAAAAATAAGCTGGGCGAGTATATGGTCAATGTGGCGGAAAAGACATTGAATGAGGTGGATGTTGTGCTGTGGCTTGTGGAACCGACCAACTTTATCGGGGCGGGAGAGCAGCATATTATAGAGCAGCTTAAAAAGGTTAATACACCTGTTATATTGATTATCAACAAGGTAGATACAGTGGAAAAGGAAAAGGTGCTTGAGTATATAGACACCTACCGCAAGGTATACGACTTTGCAGAGATTATTCCTACGTCAGCCTTAAGAGGACAGAATACGGATGATGTTATTAATTCTATATTTAAGTATTTGCCTTATGGCCCACAGTTCTATGATGAGGACACCATCACAGATCAGCCGGAGCGTGCAATCTGTGCTGAGATTATCAGGGAAAAAGCGCTCCATGCTCTAAATGACGAAGTGCCGCATGGCATTGCAGTGGGAATTGACCGCATGAAGACAAGAAAGACAAAGAGCGGTTCTATTATAGATATGGATGCCACAATTGTCTGCGAGCGAGACTCCCATAAGGGAATCATTATAGGAAAGCAGGGCAGCATGCTCAAAAAAATCGGCACCAATGCGCGCTATGAGATGGAAAGACTGCTTGACTGTAAGGTGAATCTGAAGCTATGGGTCAAGGTAAAGAAAGATTGGAGAGACAGCGACTTCCTCATCAAGAACTTTGGATACAAAGAGGAAGAATAGTATTTTGAAAGTAAGATTAAGATGTCACAGAGTGTAGTGTTGACCGGTATGGTGCTTTCAGCCATGCCGGTAGGGGATTTTGACAAAAGAATAACGATTCTCACAAAGGAACGAGGAAAAATCACAGCCTTTGCAAGGGGCGCAAGACGTCCAAACAGTCAGCTTATGGCAGGAAGCAATCCATTTTCGTTCGGTGAGTTTGAACTGTTTGAGGGTAAAAGCGCATATTCTCTTTCAAAGGTCACAATCAGCAACTATTTCAGAGAGCTGACACAGGATTTGGAAGCAGTATACACCGGGTTTTACTTTCTGGAGTTCTGCGGATATTTTTGTCAGGAGAACAATGACGAGAAGGATATGTTAAAGCTTCTTTATCAATCACTCCGGGCTCTTGAATCACCGGCATATAAAAATGAGCTGGTCAGGGCAGTTTTTGAGCTTAAGGCTATTACGATAAATGGCGAGGGCCCATCGCTGTTTTCGTGTATACACTGTCATTCAAGGGAAGGACTTAATGTCTTTTCGGCAAGACGCGGAGGGGTGTTTTGTGACAACTGTGGCACGCAGGTGCAGGGCAGGCATATACTAAGCGATACACTCTATACCATGCAGTATATTGTTTCAGCTGATATCACGAAGCTGTACACATTTGCAGTGTCAGACGATGTGCTTGAGGAGCTGAGAAGCATAATGAAGGAATATCTTTCAATCTACGTGCATCATGATTTTAAATCAGCAGCTTTTCTGTGATAAATTAAAGCATGAAATTAAATCATGAAATAATTAATAGATACTATGCATGTCGTTGCCCTTTAAAATATGATACTTGAAATCATATATACAAAAGGGTATAATATCATAGATTATATTTTAGGAGGCAGCTATGAATAAAAAGCTATCAATGCTGTTGCCTGTTATTGCGACATGCGGTTTGCTTGCCGGGTGCGGTACAGATTATTATACCAAGGACAGCACGGTGTTTGTTGCAAAAAACGGCAGCGTGGTATCTACAGATGTCGAGGACTTTGATACAGCTGCATACAAGCAGGATGACTTACAAAGCTATGTGGACAAGTCAATAGACGACTACAATAAGAAGAATGACGGTTCGATCAAGCTCAAAAAGCTGACTGTCGAGAAAAAGAAGGCATCTCTTACCATGAGCTATGCGTCAACCGATGAATACACTGATTTCAATGGGACAAAGCTTTTTTCAGGGACGATTGCGGAGGCTCTGGCAGCCGGCTATGATTTCAAGACCGATTTCGCAGCGATAGATGATGGCAAGGCAAAGAAATGTGAATCATCTGAGTTTCTGGATGAAACCGGCTACAAGGTCGTTGTTTACGAAGGCAGCTCAAATTTGCATGTGAAAGGGAAAATATTATATGCATCTGTCGACAAAGTAAAGCTTGTAGATGACAAAACAGTTGCGATTGGTGACAAGTACAGCCTGCTTGCATCACAAACCACAGGGACAGAGAGTGCCACAGAGAGCACAGAAGCAGTAAAAGACGATGCGACGGAAGGAACGGAAAACGGAGCGGATGATAGTGTCAGTGATGATGATATATTAAACTCGGTCGAGCAAGACAACGAGGTCACATTTGACTTTGACAGTGAGGAGGACAATTCGGTGCCGGTGTCATATATCACATATGTTATATATAAGTAGATTAAGGCGTGAATTGTTATTTAATTATAATTAAGAATACAAGTAACTATTCAGTACAGCTGATTCTAATGCGCCTGCAGCTTGTAGCTGTGAAGGTACTGAACAGTTACGAATACAAATAAATCATAAGTAAGATAGAGAGGAAACAAGAATTATGGAAAAGACCATGGACAAAATCGTACAGGTAGCAAAAGCAAGAGGATTTGTATATCCGGGCTCAGAAATTTACGGAGGTCTTGCAAATACATGGGATTATGGAAACCTGGGCGTAGAGCTTAAAAACAATGTAAAAAGAGCATGGTGGAAGAAATTTATCCAGGAGAATCCTTATAATGTAGGTGTGGACTGTGCCATCCTCATGAATCCTCAGACATGGGTTGCATCAGGACATCTCGGAGGCTTCTCAGATCCGCTTATGGATTGTAAGGAGTGCCATGAGCGATTCAGAGCCGACAAAATCATCGAGGATTTTGCGCAGGACAATGGTATTGAGCTTGAGACATCAGTTGATGGCTGGACAAACGAGCAGATGGTAGATTTCATCAAGGAGCACAATGTTCCATGTCCATCATGCGGCAAGCATAATTTCACAGATATCAGACAGTTCAACCTCATGTTCAAGACCTTCCAGGGTGTTACAGAGGATGCTAAGAATACAGTATATCTTCGTCCGGAGACTGCACAGGGTATCTTTGTAAACTTTAAAAATGTACAGCGTACATCCCGTAAAAAGATTCCGTTCGGTATCGGACAGGTTGGTAAGTCATTCCGTAACGAGATTACACCTGGTAACTTCACCTTCAGAACACGTGAGTTCGAGCAGATGGAGCTTGAGTTCTTCTGCGAGCCTGGAACAGATCTTGAGTGGTTTAAGTACTGGAGAGGCTTCTGCCGTGACTGGCTCATTTCTCTTGGAATCAAGGAGGATGAGATGAGACTGCGTGATCATGATCCTGCTGAGTTAGCCTTCTATTCAAAGGGAACTACAGATATCGAGTTCTTATTCCCATTCGGATGGGGCGAGCTTTGGGGCATTGCGGATCGTACAGATTATGATCTCGGACGTCATCAGGAAGTTTCAGGACAGGACCTTACATACTTTGATGATCAGAAGAATGAGAAATATCTGCCATACGTTATCGAGCCATCACTCGGTGCAGACCGTGTAGTACTTGCCTTCCTTTGCGCAGCTTATGATGAGGAGGATATCGGTACACCGGAGAAGCCGGATGTAAGAACAGTATTCCATTTCCATCCTGCACTTGCACCTGTAAAGATTGGAGTGCTTCCACTGTCAAAGAAGCTCAATGAGAGTGCTGAAAAGGTATTTGCACAGCTTTCAAAGACATACAACTGTGAGTATGATGACAGAGGAACAATCGGAAAGAGATATCGCCGTCAGGATGAAATCGGAACACCATTCTGCGTGACATATGATTTCGACTCAGAGGAAGACCATTGCGTGACAGTACGTGACCGTGACACAATGGAGCAGGAGCGTATCGCAATTGATGAGCTTGATGCTTATTTTGCAAAGAAATTTGAATTCTAGTTTTGTACAAACTAACGATATTTTTTGTTAAATGAGGCTAAAAAAAAGCAATTACAACTTTTTTTGAAAGTGTATTTTGTGAAATCATACAAAATTAGGAATTAGGTCACAAAAATTAATATAAAAACATATCAGAAATCAAATTTTATGATATAATATAGATGACAAATGACAACCAAAGATATAGTAAGCTATTCTTTGGTTGTTCTGATATATGGAGATTATGAATATGGAAGCAAAAGAATTAAAGAAGCTGAGCAGAAGTGAGCTGCTAGAGATGCTTTTAGACAGAAGTAAAGAGGTTGAACACTTAAGAAAAGAGCTTGACGAGACAAAAAAACATATTCAGACACTTGAGCGTGAGGTAAAGACATCTGGTGATATCAATGCTGCAATTAATAAACTCACGTCAGCAACAGAGGAAATCCAGAAATTTGCCGCCGTAATATCCATGGCTTCAAATAATCTGACAAGAAAATAATATAGAAGCAATATTTTGTGGTTATGAAATGGATTATTGGACAAAAGAATGATAGAAAAAATATATAAAAAGGCAATATATGCTCTGGCAAGAGTTGCCGTAAAGTACATTGAGCTAAGAAAAAAAAGAGAACAGAAGAAAATTAAGCAGAATAAATCAGCTAACCTCACAAATTCGACAAAAAGCTGCACAGATGCTGAATACAATAAAAAGGTAGTTGCAGAGATTAATCATAACAATATTGCAGCTGTTGCAGAAAGCAAAAATAATATTGATGTAGTGGATTTAAGCAAAGACGAGGAGCTGAAGGATGTCGAACAGAAACCACTTACCAATGAGGATAAGCTTGATTTACTTTTGGCACAGATGATGGAAACATCTGTTAAGTCATCTGAAAAAGTAACGCAGGTACATAAGCAGACCCAAAATGTTGATGAAAATATATCACAGGAAATAGCGGAAATAATTCCGGTCAAATATGTAACACCGGCGCCAGACATAACTCCTGATATAGAAAAAAATATTGAAATAGAGAAGGAATATCAGCAGACTAAAAAAGGAAACCGGCCGGAGGATATATCTGTACATATAGAAAAGGAAATATCAAGGAAGGTTTCAGAAGAAAACAGAGTTGAGAATAAAGAAGTTGAGAATAAAAGTGCTGAGAAGACTGAAGATAGATCGGGCTATCGCAGTATCATGACAGACGACTATGACCGTTATAGCGATGATCTTGGCATAAAGGAGCTGCGTCAGGAACTGAGAAGAGTGAAGTATAACAACAAATTTGCAGCAACACTCTTCAATACCGTAGGAACACTTGTGGTAGTGGCAGCGGCAGCAATACTGGTCGCAAATCTGTGGCTTCCTATTTTGCAGGTGACCGGAACATCCATGTCACCAACATTGCAAGAGGGGCAGGTGCTTATGGCATCTAAGGGACATGACTTTAAAACAGGAGATGTCATAGCCTTTTATTACAACAACAAGATACTTGTAAAAAGAGTTATTGCGATGCCGGGTGACTGGGTTAATATATCAGAGGATGGCACGGTTTACGTAAACGATATTGCAATTGACGAGCCGTATTTGAAGGAAAAGGCTTTAGGAGACTGCAATATAGAGCTCCCTTATCAGGTTCCTGAGTCGAAAATTTTTGTGATGGGCGATAACAGAAGCGTATCGCTTGACTCAAGAAATACAGCTATAGGCTGTATCTCAGAGGAACAGGTAGTCGGAAGAGTCACATTTGCCATATGGCCATTGTCTAAAATTGGCAAAGTTGACTAAAAATATTTAGCTTTTTTTAGTAAAAAAGTAGAAAAATCAGATTTATGGTCCCGTGTGACCGCTGTGTGACCAAAAAGGTGTAATATGTTAGCTGTAAAATAACGATTAAGATATTAAGCAAATGGAATTATATAACTCTATGAAAGGAGGATGCAGAATGGATAAGGATATGGAACGTCTCGGCAAAGAACGGCTTAAAAGAGTGAGAAGACGTAGACAGCTTGCTACGTTTATTATTTCAATGGCTGTTATTGTGCTGGGCATTACTGCGTACAGACTTATACAACCTGCATCTGCAGAAGATCAGAACAAGTACGAGTTCGAGGTGGATGGACAGAAGGAAACATATACCAATCTGGGGAAGCTTAAAAATCCTCCGGTGGTGAAGCTTGAAGGTGATCAGCCTGAAGTAGAATGGGATGGAAAGACATTTAATTATAAGGTTGATATGTCTTTCGCCATAGGCGAGGGTGAGTTCAAGGATGAAAGCGGAAATATAATTAAGAATTATTATATGACTTATGGACAGGATATATCTATTCCTGATGCGGTTTGTGATGGCTGGCATTCATATACAGACGAAAGCGGCAATAAGTTTTGTAATTATCGCTTTATAAAAAACAATGATGGTACATTTTCTGTATTGATTAAATTTGCTGATGATTACATACAAAGCAACACTACTGAAATTAAAGGTGGTGCGACATTTGGCGCAAGTGGCTATAGTGAAGTTAAGGACAATGGTGATGTTGTTGTTAAGATAGGCGGAGATGCTACATTAGATATAAGCAAGGAATATATCCATTGGGATAAGAACCACAGCGCTAATTATGATATTACCGTTAAAAAGTCAAATACAACAGATAATACGCTTAAGAAAGATGACAATGGCAAATATGCTGAGTATGTTGTTGATGTTTCATCTGAAAAAGGTACACCGGATGTTATTACTTTAAATGATGTGTTGGAGGCCGGCAAAATGTCTGTTGATACATCAAAGTTTACTTACACAATAACTAAAAACGGACAGCAGGTTGGTGGTGAATATACTGCTAATGTTACGGCTTCTTCGAATAATGACAATAATAATCATAAATATAATCTTACAGCAACGCTGCCTAAGCTTAATGCCGGTGAAAGCTGCCAGATAAAATACAAGTATTATTATGACACATCTCTTTGCGATAGTGGAAATGAGTCACAGGCGTCTAACAAGGTTACCGGTGAATCAATAAATAAAAAGTCTAATGAAAAGGTTATTGATACATCAAGCAGTGTTATTAAATACACGAGAGATGATCTTGATAAAACAGGTGCATACGACTCAGACAGTCAGACTGTCAAGTGGACAATCACTGTTAATAAAGAAAGAAATGATATTGTTGGGGCTGTACTGACAGATAACTGCCTTAAGGATGCAAAGAATTTTAAAATAAGCTCTGAACAGGATACCGACTGTAAAGGTGCTGAAATCCAAAAGGACAAAGAAGGCAAGATTAGCGGTATTAACTTTGTGGCTATAGATAATAAAAATGACAGTACATATGTTATTACATATGAAACATCTGTCACACCACAAAGCTATGACCAGCCTGTTAATAATCAGGTTAATTTCAATAACAAAGAGATATCGTTTAGCAAATGGGCCGGAGTAAATGTTCCGGGAACTCATAGAGATGTAAAAGTTACAAAGAACTTGACTGCCCATAATGAAGAGACTGAGAATAACAGGTATGAGCTCAGTTGGGAATCGACATTTACCATTCCTTCAACCGGAGCGGATGCAGGGGCTTGGTTTGTTGATGAACTGACAAATAATACTTCAGACAATACGGCTCATTATATGACTTATCAGCAGGTTAAAGATGTATTTGATAAGGCAAAAAACATTTTTGGCGATACGATATATAATTTTAAAGTAAAATCCGGCGATCATGAGTATGATTTTTATTCTCTTAATAGCGAAACGGATGCTAAGTTTACCAGATTTTCGTTTGAGTTTAAAGATAAGTTTGTACCTTCTAATAGCAATAAAGATGGTTATAAAGTAACTTTAAAATATAAATCATATGCAGACTATTCAGCAGGTGGCGAACTCGAGTTTAAGAACAACGTAAATTTCTGGAATGTTAATGCAAATGACTCTTTTAAAACGACAAAAGATATTAAATCATCAATTGTTAAGAGTGATGGAAATAACAATACAGCAGATACATATGTAAAGACCACTGATTCAGGATATGACGGAACGCTCACATGGATTGTAATGGTTACAATGGATAAAAATGCAACCAAATATACAATCACTGATAATATGCCGGAGGGCATCAGCGTACAAAATGTTACTGTAAAGTTAAAATACAATAATTCAGACCAAGGTTTTACATACCCTACATTGGATGGCAAGAGCTATAAAGTAGAAAATTTAAATGGCAAAAATTACTATTCTGAGGGAATTAATACTTCATGTAAAAAAGATACAAGCAATGGTCGTGAGGTAATAACTACAACTGTAGAAAAGCCAAAAGATGCAGAGGTTCGTGGCTGGGGAGAAGGTTCTAAAATTTTCCTTGTTTACAAATGTAAGGCTGATAGTGCTGAAACCCTGGAGGCAGGAAAGGAGCTTGTGTACAAGAATACAGCTTCTGCTAAATCGGACAATAATGATAAGATTGGTGAATCTAGCCAGACACAGATAATATCAAAACCAAAGCAGGATAATGAAAATATTCCGGATTCAGGAGATAAAGTTATAAGCAAAAACGGAAGCTGGAATGATGATGAACATAAGTTGAATTATACTGTTCTTATAAATCCGGAGGGCAAGACATATCTGGATGGTGGTAGGCCATTAAATTTAAAAGATGTTTTGTCGTACAAAAAAATAACTTATGAAAATGCTAGGGTAAGCTGGCAGGTGGATTTGATGCCTGGTACAGTTAAGTTCAGAGAGGCTATCAAGCAGGACGATGGAACATACAAACCTGGTGAGGTGATATCTGACTGTAAATGGACATATGATTCACAGGAAGCATCAAATGAATGGGAGTATTCAAGCAAAACAATAAATGCTATTGTCCCTGATGGAAAAGCTATAATGTTGACATACACTTATAGTGTAAAGGGTGATTTGCTACAGGAGTATAATGATTCAAAACCTAAATTTAATGTATCTAATGCCGTTTCACTGGAAGGTGTTGATAATAGTAAAACAGATATTAACACTCAATTAGAGTACACTAAATCTTATTCTTCGTTTTATGTATATAAGAATAATTCGTTTATTCTTTATAAGACAGAAGAGGGAAATAACGGAAAGTTATTGCCGAATGCAGAGTTTGATGTTTACAAATATGATCCAAACAGTACAGATACTACGAAAACACCAGAAGGATATGTCTATGTTAATAAATATGTTACCGATGATAAAGGTAAGATAGAGATTGTCTTTAATAAAAATTCAATGACATATAACACACAGTATTATGTTGTTGAGACAAAGGCTCCTAGTGGCTATGTTCTTCCAGAAGAACCGGAAAAAACATATTTCTACTTTAGTTCGCTGGATAAAGATAAATATCCTGTGGCAGCTCCAAATAACAGCTTAACAGGAAAATGTCTGGCAAACAATTATGATATAGTATATATCGGTGATGAGACTATTCCAACAACAGAAATTTCTGTTGAAAAAAATTGGGTTGATTCCAATAACAAACCTATAAATAAGACAGATGGAAGTATTTATTTACAGTTACATCGGGTGGATTCATCAGGAAATGATGATAAATACGGTGATACCGTAGAAGTGACACCGGATAAAGATGGAAACTGGTCTTATAAATTCAAAGACCTTCCTACGAAAAAGACAGATAATATAGGTCATATAACAGGCGAAACCTATAAGTATTATGTTACAGAGGTTGGAATAAATCAGAACAACAGTATGTCAGGCTATGATGTTTCTTATGTATTTAAGAATACAGATGGAACAGTGATTAACAGAACTGATGCCAATGTGGCACCGGGAAAGAATATGGCTGTTGACTCAGGTACTATTGAGATTACAAATAAGCTCAATGAGTATAAGCTTCCTGAAACAGGTGGAAGCGGTAACAGATGGTTGTATATGTTAAGTGGAGTTGTGCTTATTGCGATAGCTACAATAACACTTTTCTATAAAAAACAAAAAGTATTATAAAAAAAGGAGAATGCGAAATGAAAACAATCAAACGAAGCATTGCATTAGTGCTTGCTATGATTCTTACACTTGCAATGAGTGTAACTGTATTTGCAGCACCAAACGCAGATCAAAACACATTCAGTCTTACACTTAACAAGGCTGTCAAAGGACACACTTATGAGGCTTATCAGATTTTATCTGGTGATTTATCAGCAGATAAAGCAACTCTTTCTAACATAAAGTGGGGAGAGGGCATTACAGAAGCAGGACAGACTGCTCTCGGCGGTGATGCTGCTAGTTATGCTGAAAAACTCGGTGGTTTTGGTAACAACTCTTCAGAGCTTAAAGAGCAGGCGCAGATTATTGGTGCAAACTTAGCATCAGCATCAGGCTCAGTTACAGTAACAGATCCGGATGCAAAGAATGTAATCAGCAACCTTAAGCCAGGTTACTACCTTATCAAAGATCAGGATAATTCTTTACAGGGTCAGGAATCTTACACAGAGTTCATTCTTCATATTACAGATGATGTAGTTGCAAATGTAAAGGCAGATGTTCCTTCTGTAGAGAAGAAGGTTAAGGATACAAACGACACAACAGGCGTGACAACAGATTGGCAGGATTCAGCCGATTACGATATCGGAGATGATGTTCCATTCCAGCTCACAGCTACATTAGCAAACAACATTGAAAGCTACAAGGCATACTCTCTCGAGTTTGATGATACTCTTTCAAAAGGACTTGACTACAACAATGATGCAGTAATTAAATTAGGTGAGAAGGATGTTACAGATTATTTCACACCTAGCTATGATGCAACAGCTAAGACACTTACATTTACATGTGACAATATCTTAGCATTTGGCGCTAAAAACTCAGATCAGATTGTTGTTGAGTATACAGCAAAGCTTAACGAGAATGCGGTAATCGGCGCAGCCGGAAACCCAAATAAAGTTAGTCTTAAGTTCTCTAACAACCCTAACAATGGTGGTGAGGGAGACAGAGGTACGACTCCTGAAGACAAGGTTATCGTATTTACTTACAAGTTAACTGTAAACAAGGTTGACAAAGATAATAAGCCACTTACAGGTGCAGAGTTCTCACTTTTCAAGAAAGTAAAGGTTGACGGACAAGAGGAGCTTAAGCTTGTAGAGGTTAAGAAGATTCTTTCTACTAATACAGAGGGAACAGTATTCGGATTCACAGGCTTAGATGATGGTACATACGTATTACGCGAGACAAAGACACCTGACGGATACAACTCAATCGAGGATCAGACATTTACAATTTCTGCAAAGCATGACGAGTCTAGTGATAATCCAACGCTTACAGATCTTACAGGAGATGTAGCATCTGGTTCAATTATTGATTTAGGTGTTAAGCTTGATAAGGGTGAGTTATCTACAAATGTAGTAAACAACAAGGGTTCAGTTCTTCCTTCAACTGGTGGTGCCGGACGTGTAGCAATCTACGTAATTGGTGCTATCTTAGTTATCGGTGGTGGAATTGTTCTTGTAACAAAGAAGCGTGTTAGATAATTAATATCTGACTGGCACTATTTAGTTTTAAATATTATGCTGCCACAGGTTATAAATCTGTGGCAGCTATAATAGATTTTATTTAGAGTTTATGTAACAGTAAGGAGAGCACTATGAAAAGACGTTTATCTACTATTCTTTTTGGCGTAGTGTTTATCGCAGGGTTGTCCTTACTGCTATATCCGACAGTAAGTGATTATTGGAATTCATTTCATCAGTCCAGAGCCATTGCAAGCTACGTTGATGCGGTAGACAACACGGATGAGCAAAAGCTTGATGAGATGCGAAAAGCTGCACAGGCATATAATGAGAAGCTTTTAAGTAAGCAGGATCGTTATGAAATGTCAGATCAGGATAAAGCAGAGTATGAAAGTCTTCTTGATGTATCTGGCACAGGAGTCATGGGCTATGTTGAGATTCCGTCCATCAATGTCTCATTGCCGATTTACCACGGCACAGACAATACAATACTTCAGATAGGTGTTGGCCATATTGAGGGCACATCGCTTCCGGTTGGCGGAGCAAGCACACATTGTGCTGTTTCAGGACACAGGGGACTTACGTCGTCTAAGCTATTTACGGATATTGACCAGATGGCGGAGGGGGACACATTTAAGCTGTATGTGCTTGGCGAGACACTGACCTACGAGGTTGATCAGATAAGGATTGTTTTGCCTGATGAGCTTAATGACTTAAAGATTGAGGAAGGTCAGGATTACTGTACACTTATCACATGTACACCGTATGGTGTGAATTCACACAGGCTTCTTATCAGGGGGCACAGGATTGCAAATGATGCACAGGGACTTATTGTCGAGGATGTAAAGCAGGTACAGCCGTTACATGAAGCCATAGTGCTTGGCATTCTGTTTCTGGTTTTGTATATTATAATTTGTAAGATACTTAGTAAAACGATATTGTATAGATTCAGATAGAATCAGGAAGGAGGAAAAATGCACAATAGTTTAAAAAGAGCTGTCAGTATAGCTATAGCAGCGATAGCCTTGTTTTCTCTGCCATGTGGAAGCATTTTTGCAAGGACGCATATTGATATTGATAAGAAATGCTCTATAACAGTTGATATCCCTGATACATGGGAGGATTTGTATACTGTGGATTTTCCCGTAGAGCTTTACAGAGTGGCAGATGTAGATGAGAACGATGTATACACTGCAACGAAGCAGTTTGATGAGCTGGCTAAATCTATATCAGATATCAGCAGTAAAACTACCGCAGATGACTGGGAAAAGATGGCAAAGACAGCTGCGGACATTGCAGACAAAGGTTCTTTGACAGCAGATGAGGCAATAGATGTTTCAAACGGAAGGGGAAACGTCACAGGCGTTAAGACGGGACTGTATCTGGTGTATGCAAAGCCGGCTAATTCGGCAAGATTTGGATACACATTTGTGCCGTATCTGATTTCGGCTCCGAATAATGAGTTTGCTATGACAGGAAGCGGCTCAGATTCATGGATATATGATGATATCGATATCGAGCTGAAGCCTGAACAGACCGGGCTTATGGGAAGCTTACAGATTAATAAGACATTAAAGACATACAATACAGCACTCGGTGAGCCGGTGTTTGCATTTGATGTTGAGGCCTACGACAGGGATGGTAATGTGGTGTTTTCCGATATCGCATCAATCAGATTTGACAGTACAGGGGCTAAGAGCGTAGTTATTGACAATATTCCGGCAGGGTCAAGGGTGATAGTAAAGGAGGTATATGCCGCTGGCAGTTATCAGGTGACCTCCTCAGACAGCATAGAGACACAGATTGTGGCCGGTGAGACCGCAGATGTTGATTTCACAAACGATTACAACGACAAATTGATTTATAGTACCGGTGTCGTAAACCATTTTGAGTATGACGGAACCGGATGGGAATGGGTGCAGAATTAATGAAAAAATTATCAGAGTCTTGTAAAAAACTTAATAGAAATCACCGTATTCTTATATGTGCAGCCTTTGCTGCAACACTCATTGTCTGTGGTGTTTCAGTTAAACCGACACTGGCATATTTTACAACCTATGCTACGGCAAAGGGCGGTATCTCAGTAGATATCGGTCCTACAACTGATGTCAAGGAGAAGTTTAAGGACTGGAAGAAAACTATTGAGATTGAGAATACAGGAAAAGCAGACTGTTTTGTCAGGGTAAAGGTAATTGCAGCGAGCCAGTTTGATATACAGGCATCAGGCTCAAACTGGAGCCTTTCAGATGATGGCTACTGGTATTACAGTCAGGTAGTGCCGGTTGGTGGTAAAACCGAGCCAATTGTTGCAGCTATCACAGTTAGTGAAAAGGTAAAGACCAGCTTTAATGTAGTTGTGGTTCAGGAGTGTGCTCCTGTCACATATGATGAAAATGGCAATCCGTGTGTCGCACCTGATGCAAAATGGGATGCGACAGCACAGTATGATAAAGAGGAGGGCGAAGAGTAATGAAGAGAAAACTTCCACTTATACTTGTAGCATCCTCTGCAATAATGCTTGCAGCATCGACGATAGGATCTACAAAAGCAACTCTTACATATATGAGTGATAATTATCTGGCTCAGATTGACATCAAATCCATCGGTGTCACTTTAACTGAGAATGGCAATGATGTGAGCTGGCGTGATTATAAGCATAAGGATGATGACTGGAGCGAGGCAACAGGAGTGCTGCTTGGCGATATGTTAGAAAATGCCGGAGATGAAAAGCTGATTCTCGACAAAAAGTACGATGAGAGGCTTGCTGTCAAAAACAGCGGCTCGATAGATGAGTATGTGAGAGTGACTGTGCAGCATTACTGGGCAGACAAGGAGACAGGTGATAAGCTTTCAAACCTTGATCCATCCAAGATACAGATTGGCTTTACAAACGATGGCTGGACAGAGGATGAGAGTGCTAAGACCACAGAGAGAAATGTATTTTACTACAATTCTATTTTGAAAAAGGGTCAGACTTCACCTGATTTTGCTGACAAAATCAGTATAGCCGGTGATATTGCCACCATAGTGGATCAGACATCACAGACTGATGATAACGGACTTACAACCATTACCACTACGTATGAGTATGATGGTGCGTTATTTGTGCTGGAAGCAACTGTTGATGCAGTACAGACACACAATGCAAAGGACGCGATTAAGAGTGCGTGGGGTGTTGATGTAAATATATCAGATGATGGAGCACTAAGCTTAGAGTAAAGGAGGACAATATGAAAAAATTTATCGCATTATTATCATGCATGTTGTTTATCCTTGGTTCGATAGGCACTGTATTTGCAGATGAAAATACTACTGTAGCCGGCTCGTGTGAGTTTACAGGCAAGGAGATGGTCAGCTCATTTGATTCAAATAAAATAGCAGCCTCTGTCTCACAGATGGAGCCCGGAGATTCTGTCACATTTTCCGTTGATATAAAGAATAACAGCAGTATTTCGACGAAATGGTATATGTCCAATGATGTATTAAAGAGTCTTGAGGATACACAGGCTGTGGCTGAAAATGGTGGATACTTATATATTCTTACATTTGTAGGACCGGATGGAAAAGAGGACACTATATACAGCAGCACCAGCGTAGGTGGTGAGAAGGAGACAACAGCCGGAAAAGGACTCAATGAGGCTACAAACTCTCTGGATAAGTTCTTTTATTTAAAGACATTAGAGCCTGGAGAGGGAGGCAGCGTAAAGCTTTTAGTAGGGCTTGACGGAGAGAGTCAGGGTAATATATATCAGGATACACTTGCAAAGCTTATGATGAACTTTGCGGTAGAGGATAACTCAGATCCAACTTTATCAAATCCACCTACATTTACAACTACAACAAGCAAAGTAAAGACCGGAGATATCTGGTCAATAGCGTCAGCTGTAGTGTTTGTGATTGGTATTATTTTGATGATACTGGCTTTCGTAAGTGACAGAAAGGGGGCTAAGCAAAATGAAAAGATTGCTTAAATATTTTCTTGCAGCTCTTGTTGTCATAACCGGTGTTTTCGCACAGACAGCAGATGCAAAGGCATTTTCATATACATACACTGTTTCCTTTTCAGCCGGAGGTCAGGGAAGCATAAACGGTGGTGTGCAGGTGCGCAAGGCATCAGGCAATGGGGCTTCGGTTTCTGTTTCTGCTAAAGAAGACAAAATAATTGTCACAGGTCTTGAATACGGAGATGTCATCAGCTGTGATGCACAGGGCAGTGTGGCACTTAATGAAAACAGCAAGTACTATGTAAAGGGAATCAGATTAAGCGGCCGTGACAATAATACGGTTGCACAGTCGGCTTTTCTCGTATCGGGAGATCAGGACTATGTTGTTGCATACGGCATACCGGGCGAGCTTGCTGAGTATACAGTCAACTATGTGGATACAGATGGCAATAAGCTTGCTGAAAGCCGTACCTATTATGGTAATGTGGGCGATGAGCCGGTTATAGCTTATCTGTATATAGATGGATATATTCCGGACAGCTATAATCAGACAGGAAAGCTGTCGTCAAATGCGTCAGAAAACGTGTTCAATTTTGTATATTCAAGGGCTGCATCAAGCATGGCTGCTGCCGGAAATGGAGCAAATGACAATACTGCAGCAGGCGGCAATCAGGCAGCCGCAGGAGCAGCAAATGCAGCCGGGGCAGCTAATGCAGCGGGCAATGCAGCAGGAGCGGCAAATAACGGAGCTGCAGATGGAGCAAATGCCGCAAACACAATAGTGCCTGACGGACAAAATGATCCGCAGGATGGAATCCAGGCACCGCAGGCACAGCCAAATACTGATATAGCAGATGAGCAGGTACCGCAGGCGGCAAACGACAATAAGCATGATATAGCAGATGAGCAGGTACCGCTTGCCACCGTGATTAGTGAGAGTGGAATGGTCGTTCCGCTGGCTATTGGTGCGCTTGGGATAGTTGCAATTCTTGCAATTATGATATTTGTCATAGTAAAGAATGTTAAGTCTGTCCGTGTTCAAAAAAATAGTATGAAACATAAGGGAAAAGATAATAAAAATTAGTTGATATTTGCTGAAATTATGGTATTATTAATGTGTGCGCTTGTATGAGTGCACACATTAATCAAGTATATGGATGGTTTTTTTACCATACCAGAAATAAAATTTAGGAGGAATTGCAAAATGGCAAACAAGTGGGTATATACCTTCAAAGAGGGTAACATGACCATGCGTAATCTTCTCGGTGGTAAGGGTGCTAACCTCGCTGAGATGACAGAGATTGGACTTCCTGTACCACAGGGCTTCACAATCACTACTGAGGCTTGTACACAGTACTACGAGGATGGACGTAAGATCAATGATGAGATTATGGCTCAGACTATGGAAGGTGTAAAATGGATGGAAGAGGTTAACGGAAAGAAATTCGGTGACCTTAAGAATCCTCTTCTCGTATCTGTTCGTTCAGGTGCCAGAGCTTCAATGCCAGGTATGATGGATACAATCCTTAACCTTGGTCTTAATGATGATGTTGTTGCAGCTATGATCGCTGGTAACCCAGATCCAGCATTCGAGCGTTTCGTATATGATTCATACAGACGTTTCATTCAGATGTTCTCAGACGTTGTTATGGAAGTAGGAAAGAAGTACTTCGAGCAGCTCATCGACAAGATGAAAGAGGACAGAGGTGTTAAATTTGACGTAGACCTTACAGCAGCTGACCTTAAAGAGTTAGCAGAGCAGTTCAAGGCTGAGTACAAGAATCAGTTAGGATCAGATTTCCCTTCAGATCCTGTAGAGCAGTTAAAGCTTGCTATCGAGGCTGTATTCCGTTCATGGGACAACCCACGTGCAAATGTTTATAGAAGAGATAACGATATCCCTTATTCATGGGGAACAGCTGTTAACGTAATGCCAATGGTATTCGGTAACTTAAATAACGAGTCAGGTACAGGTGTTGCATTCACACGTGATCCTGCAACTGGTGAGAACAAGCTTATGGGTGAGTTCCTTATCAATGCACAGGGTGAGGACGTTGTTGCCGGTGTTCGTACTCCAATGCCAATCGCTCAGATGGAGCAGGAGTTCCCAGAGGCATACGCTGAGTTCCTTAAGGTTTGTGAGACTCTTGAGAATCACTACCATGATATGCAGGATATGGAGTTCACAGTTGAGAACAAGAAGCTCTATATGCTTCAGTGCCGTAATGGTAAGAGAACAGCTCCAGCTGCTCTTAAGATCGCTTGCGATTTAGTAGATGAGGGACATAAGACACCAGCTGAGGCTGTTGCAATGATCGACCCTCGTAACCTTGATACATTATTACATCCACAGTTCGATGCTGCTGCACTTAAGGCTGCAACTCCACTTGGAAAGGGTCTTGGAGCATCTCCGGGAGCTGCTTGTGGTAAGGTTGTATTCACAGCTGATGATGCTGAGGCATGGGCTGAAAGAGGAGAGAAAGTCGTACTTGTACGTCTTGAGACATCTCCAGAGGACATCACAGGAATGAAGGCTGCTCAGGGTATCCTTACAGTTCGTGGTGGTATGACATCTCACGCAGCCGTAGTTGCACGTGGTATGGGAACATGCTGTGTATCTGGTTGTGGTGATATCAATATGGACGAGGAGAACAAGAAGTTCACACTTGCAGGACAGACATTCACAGAGGGATCTGAGATTTCTATCGATGGTACAACAGGTAACATCTATGCTGGAATCATCCCAACAGTTGATGCTTCAATCGCTGGTGAGTTCGGACGTGTTATGGCATGGGCTGATGAGTTCAGAAGACTTAAGGTTCGTACAAATGCAGATACTCCTGCAGATGCTAAGAAGGCTCGTGAGCTTGGTGCAGAGGGAATCGGACTTTGCCGTACAGAGCATATGTTCTTCGATCCAGAGAGAATCGCTGCATTCCGTGAGATGATCTGCTCTGATACAGTAGAGGAGAGAGAGACAGCTCTTAACAAGATTCTTCCATATCAGCAGGGAGATTTTGAGAAATTATACGAGGCTCTTGAGGGATGCCCAGTAACAATCCGTTTCCTTGATCCACCTCTTCATGAGTTCGTTCCTACAGAGGATGCTGACATCGAGAAGCTTGCAAAGGCTAAGAATAAGTCAGTAGAGGAAATCAAAGCTATCTGTGAGTCACTCCATGAGTTCAACCCAATGATGGGTCATAGAGGATGCCGTCTTGCAGTTACATATCCTGAGATTGCTAAGATGCAGACAAAGGCTGTTATCCGTGCAGCTATCAATGTAAAGAAAGCTCATCCAGACTGGGATATCGAGCCTGAGATCATGATCCCATTAGTATGTGAGATCAAAGAGCTTAAGTTCGTTAAGAAGATTGTAGTTGAGACAGCTGATGCTGAGATCGCTGCTGCAAATGCTGACATCAAGTACCATGTAGGTACAATGATCGAGATCCCAAGAGCTGCTCTTACAGCTGATGAGATCGCTACAGAGGCTGATTTCTTCTGCTTCGGTACAAACGACCTTACACAGATGACATTCGGATTCTCTCGTGATGATGCTGGTAAGTTCCTTAACGCTTACTATGACAACAAGATTTTCGAGAACGATCCATTTGCTAAGCTTGACCAGACAGGTGTTGGTAAATTAATGGAGACAGCTATTAAGCTTGGAAAGCCAGTTAATCCTAACCTCCACGTTGGTATCTGTGGAGAGCACGGTGGAGATCCTTCATCAGTTGAGTTCTGCCACAAGATTGGACTTGACTATGTTTCATGTTCACCATTCCGTGTACCAATCGCTCGTCTTGCTGCAGCACAGGCTGCTATCGCAGAGCAGACAAAATAGACAAAGGTTCTAATTTAAAAGTCTATATATAAGATTTTGCAAGGGAAAGTATTTAGTACTTTCCCTTGTTTTTTATTGCCAATCTGCATTTCACACCCTGAAAACTACATTTCGCGCCAAGAGTATAGATTGTAGGCACTATATGTTGTATAATTGGTACTAGAAATACAAGTATATGTGATATGAATAGGGAACAAAGCACAGATACGATGTAGGTACTAAGGTATGGAGAACACATTTATGATTATAAAAAAGAAGAACATCCGTACAATTGTGATAACCTGTGCATTGCTAGGTATCATAATATTCAGCATTCACAGCTACAATGTATATATGAGAGTCCAGAGAGGAAAAGCATTTGCAATGATTTTTATGGATCTTGATTTTTTCAAGCCGGTCAATGATATATATGGTCATCCGGTCGGAGATGAGGTCCTTTGTAATGTAGGAAAGCGTATTATAAACAGCATACGAACAGCCGATTATGCATTCCGTATTGGAGGCGATGAGTTTGCATGTATAATAGATGGAAATGCAGATGAAAAAAATTGCTTAGAGAGAATAGAGAGGCTTCAAAAAGTAATCTGCAATCCATATAACATACATGGTCATAAAATAAAAATCGGAGTAAGCTGTGGATATGTACTTTATCCGTCCGATGCTGACACGGTTGAGAGCCTGCTAAAGATAGCAGACAGCCGGATGTATGCAGAGAAGGAAAAACATCATGCAGATAGAAGATAAAGATAATAGATAGAAGATAATAGGATAGAAGATTATCAATCAAAAAAGCTATGAGAGCCCGGTTAAAGGCTTTCATAGCTTTTATTTTTATGAGTGAGCACGAAGCTGTTCATTGACATATGTCTGGATATAATAATTATCCTCAGGCATCTGGCAGCCGACGATATATGTTCCCTCATTATTTGAGCAGCGGATTACATATCCCTCCAATACTGAGTGGTCAGCAAGCGCAAAGTCCTCTATCGAGATAGTGACCTTCGCTCCTTTATGATCCACGAAATAAGGATCCTTTGTCAAAAATGCAAAGCCGTTTGCACTTATATTGTCAAGAGTTCCTTTGAATGTGGTGTCTGTTCCTTTAAGCTTGATAGTGCAATTGTTTGATAAATCCATGCGAGGGTATTTCCTACGGTTCAAGATTTCAGGCTGTGTATTGACTGTTATCACAAGGTCATCTGTGATTGTGAGATCCTTCCAGCAGTACATTACATTGCCAACTGTAACATACAGATTGCAAGGTCTGGATGAGTCTACAGATAAGCCGCCTGATACAAGCTTAAGACTGTTTTCGCCAACAGCCTTTACTTCGCAATGGAACTCGTTGCCGGTCTGTACATCTGTCAGGATCACTTTGGCCTTCATACCCGGGCGGATATCATCAAGTCCCATAAATCCACCAACTCCGAGCTCGTGCATGAGAGATTGGATAACAGTCTCGATATTATTGATATTCGTTGCACTTTCATCATATTTACTGAGCATCTTGCGGCTTATCGCATCAGAAGCACCGATACATGAGGTCATGGTTTCTACGATGTCAGATACCTTTTCCATATTGTCGACAAGCTGCTGGTTAGATGCTTCAACCTCCTGCATTGCGGTGTCGATTTCACGGATATGGCTTCCAAGCTTATGGGAATCCTTTGTAATCTTCTCTACATTTTCACCGGTCTGCATTACCTTCTCAAGAGTGAGCTGGATGAGGCGGAGTGTTTCTTCAATGGATGAGGTCATCTTTCCGGAAATCTCGTCAAGCCGTGAGAGCGCCTCGCTGATCTGACCGGATGAATTTCTCGTCTCAGTGCTTAAAGTACGGATCTGTTCAGCAACAACAGCAAAGCCCTTACCGGCTTCGCCTGCACGCGCAGCCTCGATAGAAGCGTTAAGAGCGAGGAGGTTTGTCTGGTTTGAAATATTATCAATTGTTCCGGTTTCATTTTTAACCATCTCAAATTCATCTCTGAATGTAGTCAGGATGCTTTCAACCTCTGTAGAAAGCTCTGACATGGTTTTTGCTGTCTGGGCAAGACCTTCAAGGTCCTCAGAGCTGACCTTGGCATGCTTGCCTGATTCGGTTGTCAGGGAAACCATATCATTTATCATGGCTGCAACATTCTCAACCTGTGAGCTTATATCGGTAGTCATTTCCTGGGAAGAAGCAGTGTGGGACTGAAGCTGCTTGTTATTTCCGGTAAGCTTATTCATTCCCTCAACGACAACATCTGAGCCATGCTTGTTTTCAGAAGCAAGCTCACGGACCACGGTTATACCGTCCATTATAGTGTTGCAAGCGGTTTTAACCTGCTCAACTGTCGTGACAACGCGATTCAAATCAGACTTTATGCTCTCGGTGAGTGCAGCATCGGACTCAGTCAGGTGACGTACGGACATGATATAGCCTATGTAGCAAAGTAAAAGACATGCTATCTGAAGCTGATAGTTTTTGTGGTCTGCAGCAGTGTTCTGACCCAGCACAAATATGTGAAATGCAATACTTGCTATAAGGCTTAGCATATTTGCAACGGCGCAGTAAATCATGAATTTTTCATCCTTAAATATTACAATAAGGCTGATTATCGGAAGGATGTAGGTGAATGCAATCGGTGAGGTTGTCGTACACAAAAGAAATACGTAAAAAATACCATATCCGATGACAAATGCAAGCCGGTAACGGTCATTATCCTTCCCCGTCCTTTTTAGAAGTATGTCACCACACACGAAAGGCAGCCAGCATAAAATAACAAAAATGATATAATTACTGACAGAATAAGCGCCATTTGCTGTGTCGGTACCATAATTTGCGGTCAGCAGAATAGCAAAAACAAGCCATAATCTGCGGGCTTTGATATTCGCCTTTGCTTTAAAAATTTTTTCATCGTAACCCATATGAATTCTCCTGATTCGTAATAATATAGGTATATTTTACTATCATAGTACTATAATTACAAGGCATACTTAAGAATTTGAATGTATTTTGAATGTATAATTATGGTATTGTTTCTAAGTCTAAACTTTAATTGTTTTTTGCCTGTCAATCCGCTATACTAAAATTAACTATATACTTACAGGAGGGCATAAAGCATGAACGTACTTCTGATTAACGGAAGTCCAAAAGGCAAACGAAGCAATTCGTTAAGGCTTGCAAACAGCTTTATAGAAGGCTTCAAAGAAGGATATAAGAGCAAAAATGAAGCGGTATCCATTGATGAAATGCATGTAGCCTCAATGAATGTAGGAGCGTGTAAGGGCTGCTTTGCATGCTGGCAGAAGACACCGGGAGTGTGCTGCATAAATGACGATATGCAGACTGTTATTGGGAAAATGCTTGAAGCGGATATTGTTGTGTGGTCGTTTCCTCTGTACTATTTTAGTGTGCCGGGAATACTAAAGAACGTGATTGACAGGCAGCTTCCCATGAGCCTGCCGTTTATGAGTACAAAGGATGACGGATACGGAAGCGGCAGCCATGATTGCAGATATGACATGGAAGGCAAAAGGCATGTGCTAATCTCTACCTGTGGCTTTTATTCTGCAGAGGGAAATTATGACAGTGTACTTCGGATGTTTGACCATTTTCTTGGAAAAGGGCATTATACAACCATATTTTGTGGTCAGGGTGAGCTGTTTCGTGTAAAAGAGCTGTCAAAGAGGACTGACGAATATCTGGCTACGGTAAAAAGTGCCGGGGCAGAATATGCCATCACAGGAAAAATATCTGAAAAAACAGAAGCGGCGCTCCATACTCTTTTATATCCAAGGGATGTATTTGAAAGTATGGCGGATGCCAGCTGGGGAATCAGCAGGACAACAGGAGAAAAGGAAGCGGATGACCTTGTTTTCACCAGACAGATGGCTGCATTATACAATAAGGATGCCTATGACGGAAAGGAACGCGTGCTTGAGATATGCTATACCGATTTGAAGCATACATACCAAATAAAGCTTGATGATAAAGGTAGTGAGGTGCTTACTGACCAAAGCCTTGCCGCGACTACACGCATAGATACGCCTTTTACGGTATGGTCGGCTATTTCCCGAGGCGAGATAGGTGGCGCAGAGGCTTTGGGAAAGCAGATGTATACGGTGACAGGTGATTTTTCCCTGATGGTAAACTGGGATAAATTTTTTGGAAGTACATCGGTAGTCAAAGAGGCAGAAAAAACATCACAAGGTGTGGAGGTACAGAAAAATCCATCCATGATGACAATGCTCATACCATGGATTACGTTTTGGATAGCAGTTTCTGTCAATACCGAAAAGGGTTCTGTGATTGCTCTTTTGGTGGCATCCGCTATGCCTTTTATTATGAGAAAACATAAATTTGTAATATGGGATCAGCTCTCAATTGTTGCTGTTGCTATACTTTCTGCGATTGCAAGCCTGACAGGAGCAGGTGACATATCAACAGATATCGGATATCTGGTGTTTGGGCTGTTCTGGCTGGTTTCATGCCTGACAAAGGAGCCTTTATGCGCAGCATATGTGAAATACAATTATGGCGGTGAAGCCGCACATAAAAATCCTCTCTTTATGAAGACGAATTATATACTTGCGGCGGCATGGGGAGTATTATACGTGTTGACAGCAGTGTGGACATTTCTGCTGAAAAAGGCAGGTGTTGGAGCTGCACTTATTGTCGTAAACAATCTGATGCCTGTATTGATGGGCATATTTACCGGATGGTTTGAAAAATGGTATCCTGCAAGGCTCGCAAGAGGCTCAAAAAAGCAGTAATTCGTAAGATTTTTTTAATATTTTATGTATTCTATTTACTTTAGGTGGATAGAAGAGTACTCTTTAGAAAACGTACTCATAGCAGTACTTATAAATAAAGAAAGAGGTATATCATAATGAAGAAAAAACTGATTACAATTGTAATAGGAGCTATGCTTTGCGCCGGCTTGTTTGCAGGCTGCGGACAGAGCGATACAAAGCAGGATAAGGCAGCAGGCACCGAAAGTGCAAAGCAGGCTGAGACCAAGGATGAAGGTGATAAGGGCTCACAGGAAGAGAAGGAGCTTACTGGAACAATCGATGACATAAAGGACTTCATGTTTGTAGTGACTGATGATAAGGATACACCATACAGCTTTACATTCGATGAGAAGCCTGACGGACTTGAGGGTGTTGCAAGTGGAGACAAGGTGACTGTAAAATATACTGGAACTATTTCAGAGGTGGATCCGTTTGAGGGAAAGATAATATCTGTTGAGAAGGCAGAATAAGGACAATAAGCAGGGAAGGATAGGAGCTTTGTGAAAGGGCAAAAGGCATATGGAGTTTTAGTTTATTTATTTTTTCTGTTTCTGATATGCACCTCAGGTATGGCAACATTGTCATAGCTGATAGGTGCATTTTCTTTATCAGCGTCCTCGTGACTTTCGGTGCTTTTTACGTGCACCTCAGGTATTGCCACGTTGTCAAAAGTTAAATCGTAATTATGTTTTTCTTTTTCGTCTCTGTTTTTAAATATTTTTTTCAGTTTTTCAAACATATTTTTCTCCGGTTGTTTTACAGTAAGTTTATAAAGAATGTGATTACAAGGCTGTTCAAAAAGTCAGCAAACAGGCTCCCGACAAGCGGTATGAGCAGATATGCCTTGATGGATGGCACATATTGGTCGCAGACAGCCTGCATATTTGCCATGGCATTTGGGGTGGCTCCGGTTCCGAAGCCGCAGGTGCCTGACACAAGTATGGCTGCATCGTAGTCGCGCCCCATGATGTTGAACTCGATAACATACGTGAATATGATTATGAGAAGCACCTGTGCTGCAAGCAGTATGAAGAGCGGGAGAGCGAGTGATGCAAGCTCCCAGAGCCTTAGTGTAATCATTGCCATGCCTAGGAATAGAGAGAGGCTTATACCTCCTAGGTCATTTATCTCTCCCATATGGATGGTAGCGATTCCTGTGTACTCACATATGTTTCGCATTAGTGCGGCTGCGAGCATTGCTCCTATATATATTGGGAAGGTGAGCCCTGTCTTTGTGAGCAGCATTGTAAAGATGGTTCCGACACCTATTGCCAGGATGAGCTGGAATACGGCATCAGCATACATATTTGTGTGGCGCTCATGCTTTTTCTCATCCTCCACCAGCAGGCTGTCGTCATCGTTTGCTGCTGTATTAAGCAGGCTATGCTTTTCAATCAGTCTTTTTCCAAGAGGTCCGCCTATCAGGCTTCCAAAGATGAGACCGAAGGTAGCTGCTGCAGTACAGATGGTCGTTGCGCCCTTTATGTTTAAGTCCTCTAGCACCGGGCCAAAGGCTCCTGCGGTGCCATGTCCGCCAACCATAGGAATAGAGCCGGTGCACATGCCGATTAGCGGATTTAAGTTTAAGAGCTTTGCAAGCCCCACGGCGGTTAGGTTTTGTAATATGATAAGCGCTATAACCAGTCCCAAGAATACGATGAGCGATTTGCCTCCGCTTTTTAATACCTTGAGATTTGCCTGAAAGCCTACAGATGTAAAGAAGAATACCATGCAGACCTCGCGCAGTGTGTCGTCAAAGGAAAATTCTGCGATTCCTGTGACATAGCATATGCATGTCATGATGGCAAAAATCAGTCCGCCTATGACAGGCGCCGGAATACAGAATTTCTGAAGAAAATATATTTTCTTTTTTAAATAGTTTCCAAGTAGTAGTACAAGCACTGCAACGGCCAGTGTCTGGTACATGTCAAGTTGTATTTTCATGTGTTACCTTTCAATTTTTATTGATTATATTCTTGTTATTTTCTTCTTATATTTTGAATATTATATATTGGACTAAAAATTAATTCGCGAATTAATTTGTACTATATCCACAGACTTCATAATACCTTTTTGCTCCATCGTGAAATGGAATAGGTATACCGTCTGTTGCAAAGTTATATGTCAGCTCAAGCTTAAGAGAGTTGGAGTAGGAGAGCTCATTTTCTTTTTCAAACAGGAGCGATGTAAGCTGCTCAATTGTATCGTCAGATACATCAGACTTTGTGATAAGCACAGATTTTACACCTATTGTGCTTATATCTGTGGTCTGGCCTGTGTATGTGCCGGCAGGTATGACCTCGCTTGTGTAGGCAGAGCTGCTTTCAAGCATCTTGTTTATCACAGTATCAGTCAGCGGGATAAGCCTTATGTCGCATTCCTTTGAGAGCTCATCTATGACAGTGGTGGTGAGTCCGGCAGTGCAGAAGAAGGCATCTATATCACCGGCTTTTAGCTCTTTTGTGGCCTCGATATAGTCCAGGTTTTTGGTGGCAACAAGGGATGATGGCATACCGGCGAACTCAAGAATCTGTGTGGCATTTCGCTCGGTGCCGGATTCCTCTGCTCCGATGCTTACAGTGTGTCCTGACAGGTCGTCAAGAGTCTGTATGTTTGAATCAGCGCGGACCACAAGCTGACAGGTCTCGGTGTAAAGCCCTGCTATAGCCCTTAAATCTTCATTTGTCTTGTAGGCATCGGCTATCAGGTCTGCCTGTGCGATGCCTATCTCTATATAGTCATCGGATAAAAGCCTTATATTGGCATTAGAGCCTGCTGTGGTACGAACCTTGCAGGTAAAGTCATAGCCCTGTTCATTGGCAAGCTCCGTAAATGTATTTGCAAATGAATAGTACATTCCACCGATGTCGGCTGTTCCGAAGCGTATTGTGCGGCCGGAGTTGGTGCAGCCTGTCAGGGCGAAGAGTACTATGCAAAGCATGATACTGATTTTTTTCTTCATGTTTTGTCTTTGTCCTTTCACTTTTTCATAATTGCTATGAGTATTTTACAAAAAATTTTCTAATATGAAAAGATTTAATTTAAATTTTTCTTAAATTCCATGGACTTGTGATTGGAAAAATAATATAATAAATTAGTTGTAGAAAATATCTTAAAGGAAGGAAATTTATTTATGGAAATCTTTGACATTATCAAGTCTGTTATATTTGGAATTGTGGAGGGCATTACAGAGTGGCTGCCTATCAGCAGCACCGGCCACATGATTCTTCTGAATGAGATTTTACCACTTAGAATAGGAAAGAACCCGGACGATTTTTACAGTATGTTTGAGGTGGTTATCCAGCTTGGAGCCATTTTGGCGGTTGTTGTTTTGTTCTGGAGCCAGATCTGGCCATTCGGCAGGAAGAATAACAAAGCTCCTCTTGCAAAGACAGGTATCGGTGCATGGGTCAAGACTGATATCTTCGTGCTGTGGTTTCATATTCTTGTTTCAACTATTCCGGCAGCTATTATCGGAATTCTTTTTGATGATGTATTCGAGAGACTGTTTTACAATTTCCAGACAGTAGCTATCATGCTTATACTCTTTGGTATCGCTTTTATTGTGATTGAGACCAGACATAATGGCAAGTCTGCCAAGATTAATTCACTTGTCGACATAAGCTACACGACTGCGCTTATGATTGGATTTTTCCAGCTTATTGCAGCTGTTTTTCCGGGTACATCACGTTCAGGTGCTACTATTGTCGGAGCTCTTTTAATTGGTGTTTCAAGGACTGTTGCCGCTGAGTATACATTTTTCCTTGCTATTCCGGTTATGTTTGGTGCGAGTCTTCTGAAGCTTGTTAAATTTGGATTTCATTTTACAGGGGAAGAGGCTGCTATTCTGATTATCGGCATGATTGTGGCATTTGTTGTTTCACTTATTGTTATCAAATTCCTGATGGGCTACATAAAGAAGCATAACTTTATTGTGTTTGGATGGTACCGTATAGTTCTTGGTGCGATTGTGCTGCTTTGTGGTATCGCAGGGCTTCTCTAAATACATTTTGACGCAATTTTGCAGGAAGAGGGTTTAAGACATGCATGATGAATTGACAGCAAATGATATAAAGAAAATGGAGGACGAGATAGAGTACAGAAAGCTCGTTGTCAGAAAGAAGGCTCTTGATGACGTAAAGGTGGCGAGAGCCCAGGGTGACTTGAGCGAGAACTTCGAGTACAAGGCCGCCAAGCAGTTTAAGAACCAGAACGAGAGCCGTATCAGATACCTTGAGAAGATGATTAAGACTGCCGTTGTCATATCCGATGAGTCAAAGGATGATGAGGTGGGTATGTTCAATACGGTTGACGTGTATTTTGAGGATGATGATGAGACTGAGACATACAAGATTGTCACAACCGTAAGGGGCAATTCCTTAAAGAATCTGATAAGCAAGGAGTCACCGCTTGGTGCCGCTATATTCGGGCACAAGGTGGGTGACAGGTGTGAGGTAAAGGTAAATGATGACTACTCATACTTTGTTAAGATAATGAAAATACAAAATACTGTCGACGACGGCAGTGATGATTTGCGTAAATTTTAATCTCGGTTTAATTTTTGCGTTTTATAGGGATTTCAAAAAGATTTATATGTTTATGACTATATAACAATGTTTAATGTCAGAAATGGGGAAATTTATATGATTAAATTAAAAACTTTTGGCAGCTTTACGGTGGGAAATGACATATCCTCTGTCCAGGAAGGGGCATGGAGGTCTGAGAAGCTTGAAAAGCTGTTTGTATATCTGGCGATGAACAGAAACAGGGGTGTCTGTATAGAGGATATTTCAGAGGCTATATGGCAGGTTGAGGAAGAAACCGATAATCCGGTAGGAGCCCTTAAGAATCTGGCATACAGGCTCAGAAAGGCTCTAAGAGATGCCTCCTTTGACGAGGAGTGCATAGTCTCTGTTAGAGGCGGCTTGTACAAATGGAATGATGATGTGGAAGTAACCATTGATGTCGAAGAGTTTGACAGATATATAAATGAGGCGGAGATGGCATTTTGCAGGAGCAAGGAGACCGCTATTGAAAGCTATGAGAAGGCCATAGCTCTTTATCATGGTGATTTCCTGCCTCTTAGGACAGATACACACTGGTTTATGACGCTCAATGCATTTTACCATTCAAGATACGTGAATACAGTAAAGGCTCTGGCAAAGCTGTATATTGATACAGGCTGCTATGAGAAGCTTGAGCAGCTGTGCATCAGGGCGATTGTATATGAGCGCTCGGATGAGCAGATATACTCATATCTTATTATGGCACGCATGCGTACCAAAAAGGTACAGATGGCTTTTGATACTTATGAGACTGCCAAGGCTATTATGGACAAGGATCTTGGCGTTAGAAAGACTGTCATGCTCAACAAGGTGTATGAGGAGCTTTTATCTGTCACAAAGGGTGTTTCAAGCTACAATATAGATGAGGTGAAGGAGGATATCAACGAGGAGAGCATGGAGGGTGTTTTCATGTGCGGATATCCTGTATTCAAGGAGATTTATCATCTGGAGGTCAGAAAGAGTGCCCGTTCTACGATTCCGGAGAGTCTGGTGCTTGTCACTGTTGTGCCAATGTATAGCAGTCAGCCGGATAAGAATCATAGTCAGATGAAGGATTCCATGCATACACTTGAAAGAGCACTTAGAAAGTGCCTGCGTGTGGGTGATGTGGCAGCAAAGTACAGTGATTCACAGTACATTGTGCTTTTGTCGAAGTGCTCATGCGATACAGCCTCCGATGTCATGAAGCGTATTATCGATAGGTTCAATCATACGTGTGACACACATAGTAATATGACGATAAAATTTGATATTGAGCCGGTAAGCTGCTACAGCAGTTTTGTGAGTGACAAATGATATTTTCTGATATAGAGGTGTTTTCATGAGGAGACTTATTAACATTATTTCCAGTGTAATTTTATTAATTCTTATTTTAATTATTGCTGTAATATTTGCTCCCAAGCTGTTTAGTATCGAGCCAATGGTAATTGTAAGCGGCAGCATGGAGCCTTCTTACATGAAGGGGAGCCTATTGTATGTAAAGGAGGGTGCCGGTGGGATACAGACAGGTGATGTCATTACCTTTTACAGAAATGGCGAGCTTGTGACTCACAGGGTAGTTGAAATAAATACAGATGAAAAGACCTACACTACAAAGGGAGATGCCAATCAGGTGAATGATGTACAGCCGGTTGCATGGTCTGATGTGGTCGGAGTGCCTGTGTTTGATATCCCGGTGCTTGGTTATCCTGCTTCTTTTTTAGGAACCACGCAAGGTAAATTTGTATTCATTGTATTGTTGATTATTTTTACCGGTATTACAGTACTGACTGATAAAAAAATGGAGAAAACAAATGGTTAAGAAAGTAATTAGATTTATAGTTCTGATAATTGGTCTGTCTCTTGTGGCTTATTCGGGTTATCATCTGTTTAAGATTTATTCTGACTATAATACCTCGGATAAGACATATGAGAAGCTTCAGGATGAGTATGCAGTGGACGATTCAAAGAAGGATGATGACAGCACGAAAGGCAGTGAAGCACAGTCGCCGTGGTATGATGATATAGATATTGATTTCGCCGGTCTAAGGAGCGAAAACCCTGATGTGGTTGGCTGGATTTATTTTGAGAATGAGGATATCAGCTACCCTGTCATGTATTCGGGGGATAACAGCTATTACCTTAGAAAGACCTTTAAGAGAGAGCATGCCACTGCAGGCTCCATCTTCCTTGAGGGTTCAAACAAGACTGATTTCAGCGACTGCCATACAATCATTTATGGACACAATATGAAAAACCTGTCTATGTTTGGAAAGCTTAAGTACTATAACCGTGATGAGAATTACTATGACAGCCATCAGTATTTCCAGATACTTGTCGATGGCAAAAAGTATAGGTACCAAATTTTCTCATATGAAACGGTAAGTGATGACAGTGATGAGTATACTGTGGGCTTTGAGCCTGACGAGACATTTGGCAAATTCGTACAGAGGATGGCTGCTTCTTCTATGAAGGATACAGGCATTGTCCCGACAAAGGATGACAAGGTTGTGACTCTTTCTACCTGCTCCACAAGCGGTGAGACATACAGGTTTGTGGTTCACGGAGTGAGAGTAGATGAACATTGATTTTTAAAATATAAAAACAGGTGTGTAAAATGAAAAAAGAAGATGAATTACTTAAAGAGCTTACCGATATGGTAAAGGAAACAAAGAAGGGGCAGATTAAGTGGAAGCTTTCCTGTCAGACTACAGAGTACAATGATGAAGCCGTAAAGCCGACAGTTACAGAGGATGGCATCACCTGGACTGTTGATGAGTGCTACGTGTCATATGAGTGTACCTATAAGGGCAGTGATTTTGTGATGATTACATATGAGATGATTCATACTGCCGGTGATAAAAGACAGACAACCAACCTTGTTTTTTTACCGCCGCTTGGCATCAGATACTTTGATATCAGCACACTGCTTCCATACTCAGTGCCGGCATCCAATATTCTCACCTACGAGATTCACACGCTGTGGCTATTACTGCTTGAGATGTATAAGAGCGACAACACAAGCGTAGAGCTTGACGCGAGCTCCAGGGAGCTTATGATTGAAGAATAGGGGATATGATATATGTATGCAGTGATTACAGGAGCAAGCTCAGGAATAGGTGAGCAGTTTGCAAAAAGGCTTGCGAAGGAAGGTTATGATCTGATTCTTGTTGCAAGAAGACGGGAGAGGCTTACAGCTCTTTCTAATAAGCTTAAAGCCACACATAAGGAGCTTGAGTGTGATATTTTTACCGCGGATCTGATGCAGCTTGATGAGTGTCAGAGACTTTCGGACTATCTAGAGGAAAAAGACATAGAAATATTTATAAATAACGCAGGCTACGGTGATTGCGGCCTGTTTGAGGAGACTGATATAGCTAAGGAAATGGGCATGATAGATGTCAATGTGCGTGCTGTACACTTCCTGACGAAAAAGCTTTTAAGACAAATGAGGGTAAAGGACAGAGGTTTTATCTTAAATGTGGCAAGCTCTGCGGGTCTTATTCCTGCCGGTCCGTACATGGCTGCCTATTATGCCTCTAAAGCATATGTTGCGAGCCTTTCAAGGGCTGTTGCATGTGAGCTTCGACAGAGCCACAGCCATGTGTATGTGGGGTGTCTGTGTCCGGGACCGGTTGATACAGAGTTCAATGATGTGGCGAATGTGCGATTTGCGCTGAAGGGGATTTCCGCTGAATACTGCGCCAATTATGCCATAGACCGGATGATGAAGCACAAAACGGTCATAGTGCCTACTCTCAGGATGAAGCTTGCTACAACCTGTGGCAGATTTCTGCCTCAATCTTTGTATATAAAGATTGTTTCACATCAGCAAAAGAAAAAATGGCACATTGACTAAAAAGTTTTTGAAAATTGGTTGAATTGCCCTATTTACAGTTATTGTAAATTTTATTATAATGTATACGAAAATAAACGAAAAGGATAGTGCTATGAAATTAGGAGCGATTTATTCAAAGGAAAAGACAACATTTACACTGTTTTCGCCTGTTGCGGACAGTGTTTTTGTTATTTTTTATGATAAGGGAAATGATTCGGCCGAGAAAGGCAGGCTTGAGATGATGCGCGGAGAGGGAGAGCTTCGCAGTATTTTTTCTGCTACGGCAGAGGGAAATCTGGATGGTGTTTATTATACATATGAGGTTCACACCTCAGATGGCACATTCAGCTCGCATGATCCGTATGCAAGAGCCTGCGGTGTAAATGGGCACAGGTCTATGGTTATTGACCTGTCAAAGACTGATCCTGATGGATTTGCAGATGAGGACAGGCCAAAGCTTGCAGACCCCATGAGCATGGTTATCACTGAGGTGTCTGTCGCGGATGTGTCTGCCGGTGCATCTGCTCATTCCAGGTATCCGGGTAAGTTTAAGGCATTTACTGAGGATAAGACTCTTTCGTACTTCAAGGATATGGGAGTGACACATCTGCAGCTTATGCCGTCGTATGATTTTGCCAGCATTGACGAGAGTGATTCCTTAAAGGAGCAGTATAACTGGGGCTATGATCCGTACAATTACAATGTGCCGGAGGGCTCTTACTCGACAGATCCGTTTAATGGAGCCGTGAGAGTGAGAGAGTATAAGGAGATGGTACACTCGATTCATGAGGCGGGTCTTGGTGTAATCATGGATGTGGTTTACAATCATACCTTCAATGTTCATGACAGCTGCTTTTACAAGACTGCGGGCAATTATTTCTACCGCATGCTGGATGCTGCAAAGTACTCTGATGCATCAGCCTGTGGCAATGAAATAGCCTCAGAGAAGCCTATGGTCAGAAAATATATCATTGATTCGCTGTGCTACTGGGCGAGTGAGTATCACATTGATGGCTTCAGGTTTGATCTGATGGGAGTACTTGATATCGAGACATTGAACGAAGCCAGAAAAGCTCTCTTAAAAATAAATCCTGATATAATAATGTACGGAGAGGGCTGGACAGGTGGAGAGAGCACTCTGCCGGAATCAGAGCGTGGCATGAAAATAAATGCTCCAAGGACACCGGGCATCGGCATGTTTTCGGATGATATACGTGATGCGGTAAAGGGACATGTGTTCTATATGGATGAGCTGGGCTTTGTCAATGGAGCTGCAGACAGAGGTGAAGAGCTAAAGCAGGCTGTTACGTGCGCTAAGTGGGCCAAATCGCCTATGCAGTCGATTAACTATCTGTCATGTCACGACAATTATACTCTCTGGGACAGGTTTATTATATCCAATTCACATGAGAGTGAAGAGATGCGTATCCGTATGAATAAGCTTGCAGCAGCCATCCTTTTTACAGCGCAGGGGATTCCGTTTTTCCTGCATGGAGAGGAGTTTGCGAGAACAAAGATTAGTGAGGCTGATGGTACTCCTGTAGAGAACAGCTATTGCAGTCCTCTCTCTGTCAATGCAATAGATTATGACAGGGCTGAGCAGTTTTCGGACCTTAAAGCCTACTATAAGGGGCTTATAGCACTAAGAAGGGCTCACAAGTCATTTTATCTTGACACAGTAGATGAGATTAAGAAATCCGTACATTTCATGGATGATATGCCTGATGGCGTTGTAGCATATACTATTGATAACGATACAGAGAAGGTGTTCGTAGCTTACAATGCCGGCAAAAATAAAATCACAATTAAACTTGCAGATGCTTTGTGGGAGGTTCTTGCAGATGAATCTTCTGCGGGAGATAAAGCTCTTTACACAATAAAAGACCAGGCAATAATACCTGGGGTATCATGCCTGGTTGCAGTTAGCAAATGTTAGTGAGTTGATTTATTTATGTAGCTTGTCTTGTATTTTGAATATACGATTTTCTGGCTGCGATACAGGCCAAAGTATCCTGACAGCATATAGCTGAATGGAATTGCCAAAAGAAAGTACGGCATGCCGTCGTAGCCAAACAGCTCAAAGCTGATGAGCAGCGATGTAATCGGACAATTGGTGACACCACAGAACAGTGAAATCATGCCGACAGCTGTACACAGCGATGGCTCAAAGCCTGTCAGATTGCCGAACAGGCATCCAAATGTTGCGCCTATGAAAAAGGATGGTACAATCTCGCCGCCCTTAAAGCCTGCGCCAAGAGTCAGTGCGGTGAAGATGATTTTTAGCAGAAATGCTTCAGGTCTGACAGAGCCGTCTATACTGCTTTGGATGACACTCATTCCGGTTCCGTTGTATGTCTGGTTTCCTACAAGCATAGTTGCTATGATGACAAAGCAGCCACCAATGAATACTCTTGTATATTTGTTAGGCAGATATTTTTTGTACAGCGCCTCACTTGAGTGAAGGGCCACACAAAAGAGTATGCTTACGAGTGCGCACAGTATTGCAAGCACAGATATTTTTACTGAGTTTAAAATGGTAAAGTCCGGTATGTTTTCAATAGCAAAAAATTCATTTGTAACATTGAAGTATGATGCGATACCGTGAGCGATGAGGGAGCTTATCACACATGGAACGAGTGCTATATAATACATGACACCGACGCTTATCATCTCCATGGAGAAAATAGCGGCTGCCATCGGAGTGCCAAACAGTGCACTGAATGCAGCGCTCATGCCACACATAATCATGACATGCTTGTCCTTTTCATCAAATCTGAATATCCTGCCTATAGAGCTTCCGATGCTGCCTCCCATCTGCAGAGCAGCACCCTCACGGCCGGCAGAGCCACCGAACAGGTGAGTGATAAGTGTGGATACAAATATAAGCGGGGCCATTATAAAGGGCACCTTGTCGCCTGAATGGATAGCTGATATTACCAGATTGGTTCCGGTGTCGTTATCGTCTTTACACAGATGATAGAGTCCTACAATGGCAAGTCCGCCGATTGGCAGAAAGTAAATGAGCCAAGGGTATTTCATTCTGAAATCGGTTACGACCGACAGGGCAAAATAAAATGCGGTGCCGCAGCTTCCTGCGACTATGCCGACAACGATAGAAAAGATTACCCATTTAATGGATGTTATAAGGCGTTTCGTATTATGCTTTACCTTATGCACAATCAATTGCCTGGTTGTTTCATTCATTTTGTTACACCTCTTTTAAACTTTTTATTAATTTGATATTAACATTAACTAATTTAATTTACAAGTTGCACTTTATGATGTTATAATAACTAAATAAAACGAAAATATCATATGATTTCATATGTATATTATATATTATTTTAAAATACAGGCTCACGCAGCCAAACAATGAGTATACAACAAAAGGGAGGAAAAATAACATGAGAACTAGCGGTGTATTAATGCCAATCTCATCACTGCCATCACAGTATGGTATTGGAACTATGGGAAAGGAGGCAAGACGTTTTGTCGATTTCCTTGAGAAGGGAGGTCAGACATACTGGCAGATTCTTCCAATCTGTCCTACCAGCTATGGAGATTCTCCATACCAGTCATTTTCAAGCTTCGCAGGCAATCCTTATTTTATCGATCTGGAGCTTTTATGCAAGGACAAGCTTCTGACAAAGAAGGAGTGCGAGTCATATAAGTGGGGCAAAAAGCCACAGTATGTAGACTATGGCATCATGTATGTCAACAGATATGCTCTTTTAAGAAAGGCATATGAGCGTTTTTCAAAGAAAACACCGGCTGACTATGAAGCATTCTGCAGTAAAGAGGCAGAGTGGCTTGATGAGTACACACTCTTTATGGCATTAAAGGATGCCAATGGCGGAGTGGCATGGAGCGAGTGGGATGATGCTCTCAAGTTTAGAAAACCTGAGGCTATGGAAGAAGCAAAGGAGAAGTATGCTGATGATATTGCCTTCTACAAGATGCTCCAGTATCTCTTCTTCAAGCAGTGGACTGCTTTAAAGGCATATGCTAATGAAAAGGGCATAAGAATTATCGGAGATGTACCTATTTATGTTGCCATGGATTCAGCAGATGTATGGGCTAATCCTACACAGTTCTATCTCGATAAAGACTTAAATCCAATCGAGGTGGCAGGATGTCCTCCTGATGCCTTCTCAGCTGACGGACAGCTCTGGGGCAATCCTCTTTTCAGATGGGATGTTATGAAGAAGGACAGCTACAGCTGGTGGACAAAGCGTATCAGTGCTATGGCAAAGCTTTATGATATAGTACGAATCGATCATTTCAGAGGTTTTGATTCATTCTATGCTATTCCTGCAAAGGATGATACAGCAAAGAACGGTGTATGGAAAGATGGACCTGGCATGGATTTATTCAACGTGCTTGAGAAGAAGCTTGGCAAGCTTCCTATCATCGTGGAGGACCTCGGCTTCCTCACACCTTCCGTAAAGAAGCTTTTAAAGGATTCAGGCTTCCCTAGCATGAAGGTTATCCAGTTTGCCTTCGATTCAAGAGAAGATAGCGATTATCTGCCACATAACTATCCGCAGCACTGTGTTGTATACACAGGTACCCATGACAATGACACAGTTATGGGCTGGATGAAGACAGCTCCAAAGGATTGCGTAAGGTTTGCAAAGGATTACTTAAACCTCACAAAGGAGGAGGGCTACAACTGGGGCATGATGCGTGCGGCATGGTCATCAGTTGCCGATATGGCTATTGTTCCTATGCAGGATCTGCTTGGACTTGATTCAAAGGCCCGTATCAACATTCCTTCAACTACCGGTGGCAACTGGCAGTGGAGAGCTACTCCTGAGCAGATAGACAATAAGCTTGCAAAGAAGCTCCACAAGTGTATGCAGATGTATGCACGTCTGAGAGAGGAGCCTGAGGAGGCTTCTGACAAATCAGATGCTAAAGAAACAGCTGATACTTCTACAAGCAAGACAGCAGGATGTGAGAAAAAGGCTGCTAAGTAGTTTGGTTTAAAATACTATATATTATTACAAAAGACCACAGGTTATCTGTTTTGAAGCCTGTGGCCTTTTTATGTGTAATAATTCAAAGAGCAGGTGAATACACTTTGATTATAGAATAAAGTGTATGGAGGAAGCTTTTATGGGCAGTACTATGGACAGTAAAGAGTTTGATTTATATAAAGATATCAGATGCCGCACAAACGGCGAGATTTACATAGGTGTCGTCGGTCCTGTGCGCACAGGCAAGTCCACATTTATAAAGCATTTCATGGAGCTTTGTGTAATCCCAAAGATGGACAATGAGTATGCTAAAAAGCGTGCAGTCGATGAACTGCCGCAATCAGGCAAAGGAAAGACTATTATGACGACTGAACCGAAATTTATTCCACAGGATGCGGTTACTATCAGTCTGGATGATGGCAGCGCTGTGAAGGTACGCCTTGTGGACTGTGTGGGCTTTACAGTGGGGGATGCTGTCGGTTATCTCGAGGAGGACGGCGAGCGTATGGTCAAAACACCATGGTTCGACGAGGATATACCTTTTGAGGAGGCTGCGGTTGTAGGAACAAAAAAGGTAATAGAGGAGCATTCGACAGTGGCTGTGCTTGTAACCACTGACGGCAGCATAGGCGATATAAAAAGACAGAGCTATGAGGCAGCAGAAAGAGAAACAGTCATGCAGCTTGAGGCTTCAGGAAAGCCATTTGTAATTGTGGTAAATACTACAAAGCCTTTTGCGGCAGAAACAAGACTTTTATGCGAGTCACTTAGCAGAGAGTATAAAGCGGCTGCTATTCCTATAGACTGTGAAAAACTTTGCATGGGACAGATTACAGATATCATGGAAAAGCTCTTATATGAATTTGCAGTCACGAGAGTGGACTATGATATACCGAAATGGGTGCAGCTTCTGCCTTATGACAATTATGTAAAGCAGGCCGTAATTACATATGCAAAGACTTTTCTTGCAAGGGCTTCAAAGCTGAAGGATGTCGCACTGATGAGCACTGATATGCCTGAATCGGATGGGGATATATTAAAAGCGGTATCTCTTGCCGGGATGGGGCTGTCTGATGGTGTGGTAAAGGTCAAAATTGAGATTGCAGAGAAATACTACTACGAGAATATTTCCGCGCTGTGCGGTGTGACTGTTTCCGGGGAAAAGGAGCTGATTTCCCTGATTCTTTCACTCACTGAGGAAAAGAATGAGTACGAAAAGATTAAGGATGCTTTTTCATCGGTGCAGCAGAAGGGTTATGGTGTTGTGATGCCACAGCTGTCTGATATCAGAATGGAGGAGCCGGTGCTTATAGCCCATGGAAACAAGTTTGGCGTAAAAATGAAGGCTATTTCACCGTCAATACATATGATAAGAGCTAATATCGAGACCGAGATAGCGCCGATAGTCGGAAGCAGGGAACAGGCAGAGGATCTGATAGATTACATCAAAAATGGTGAAAACAGTGACAGTGGAGTCTGGAAGACTAATATTTTTGGAAAGTCTGTCGGTGAGCTTATGGAGGACGGAATAAGAAGCAAAATAATGCAGATGGATGATGAGTGCCAGATAAAGCTTCAGGAAACCATGCAAAAGATTGTGAATGACTCAAATGGTGGCATGATTTGTATAATTATATAATGATATGGGGGTCAAAAGGTATTTTGACCCTTTAATCATATAATTATTGATTGGTAATTAGAGTTTAATTACTATATTATACGAAATATAAGTTGACTATATAGCATAAAGATAGCATAATGATACATAAAGACTGATTTAAAAGCGAAAGAGAGTAGGTTACATGCAGATAATTTTTATACATCACAGTTGTTTTCTTGTGGAACTGGATGACAAGGTGCTTATATTTGATTATTTTGATGGAGACAAGGTGGAGGGTATGCATTTTACCGGAAAGCTGCCATTTTATGAGCCGGATACAAAAATCTATATGTTTGCAAGTCACAGCCACAAGGATCATTATGATATGGATATTTTGCGTCTGGCTGACAAATATTCGAATATACATTATATTTTTTCAAAGGATATCCGTATCAGTCCGCATTTTTTATCAAAGCATGGCATTGATCCCATTGTCAGGGACAGGGTGACATTTGTTTCACCTGACAATACATATCATGTGGATGATCTGGATATAATGACACTTAGATCCACCGATGCCGGTGTGGCGTTTTACGTCACTTCTAACGGTGTGAGCCTGTTTCATGCCGGTGATTTAAACGACTGGGAGTGGGATGGTGCAGGAGACCTGATAAACGGCAGAGTGCGCAGAGCCTTCAGGCATGAGATAAAAAAGCTTTCGGAAAAACCAATAAACGTGGCTTTTTTCCCGATGGATCCAAAGCTTATGGAGTATCAGTTCAAGGGTTTTGATTTCTTTTTACAAAATACCTCGGCAGAGTTTGTTTTCCCTATGCACATGTGGCAGGACTACAGCGGTATTACTGAATACAAAAAGAGACTGAGCAATAAGGACAAGGCTGACAGGGTTATTGAGATTGAACGTGAAAATCAGACGTTCGCTTTTGGAGAGAACTATTGAATTATTTCACAAATTCATTTATAATAAATTAGTTCAATAAATTTAGGAGGGTAATTATGGGGGACTTTTTCATGTGCGTAGCACAATATGTTATTATTATGATTGTTTTGGCGGCCATAGGTTTTTGTGGGGCTTTAATAGGGGTAAAGCTTCGTAAAATGAAGGACGCAAAGACAAAAGAATAGGAGATTCAAGTAATGAAGAAGAGTTATGGCGTTAACGAATTACGTCGTATGTACCTTGAGTTCTTTGAGAGCAAGGGACATCTCGCAATGAAGAGTTTTTCACTGGTGCCTCACAATGACAACAGTCTGCTTCTTATTAATGCAGGTATGGCACCGCTTAAACCATATTTTACAGGACAGGAGGTTCCGCCAAGACGCCGTGTGACTACATGTCAGAAGTGTGTCAGAACAGGTGATATCGAGAACGTAGGTAAGACAGCTCGTCACCTTACATTTTTCGAGATGCTCGGAAATTTCTCATTCGGCGATTATTTCAAGCATGAGGCAATCGCATGGTCATGGGAATTTTTGACAGAGGTGCTCGGTCTTGAAAAGGACAGGCTTTATCCTTCCATCTATGGTGAGGATGATGAGGCATTTGATATCTGGACTAAGGAAGTAGGAGTGCCGGGAGATCGTATTACACGTTTCTACAGAGATCCAAAGACCGGTGAGTGTGACAACTTCTGGGAGCATGGCGCAGGTCCTTGCGGTCCTTGCTCTGAGATTTACTACGACCGCGGTGAGAAGTACGGCTGTGGCAAGCCTGATTGTAAGGTAGGCTGTGACTGTGACCGTTTCATGGAGGTGTGGAACAATGTATTCACACAGTTTAACGGTGACGGACACGGTGGATACACTGAGCTTGAGCACAAGAACATTGATACAGGTATGGGACTTGAGCGTCTTGCTGTTGTAATGCAGGATGTTGATTCGGTATTCGATATTGATACAATGAAGGCTATCCGTGACAAGGTCTGCGAGCTTTCAGGCAAGAAATATCATGTCGATGAGATGGACGATGTTTCTATCCGTCTTATCACAGACCATATCCGTTCGTCTACATTCCTTATTTCTGACGGAGTTATGCCATCTAACGAGGGCAGGGGCTATGTGCTTCGCCGTATCATCAGACGTGCCGCTATGCACGGACGTACACTTGGCATACAGGGAGCATTCCTTGGCAAAATCGCGCAGGTTGTTATTGATGAGAGCAAGGACGGTTATCCGGAGCTTGAGGAGAGAAAGGATTTCATCCTTAAGGTGCTCACTCAGGAAGAGGAGAAGTTCGCGAAGACTATCGACCAGGGACTTGGTATCCTTGCAGATATGGAAGAACGCATGAAGGCTGACGGGGTCAAGGTACTTTCAGGAGAGGATGCATTCAAGCTTTACGATACATACGGCTTCCCTGTAGACCTCACGGCAGAGATTCTCGAGGAGAAGGGCTTCACATATGATGAGGCTGGCTTTGAGAGTTGTATGGAGGCTCAGAGACAGAAGGCAAGAGGAGCCCGCAAGGAAACAAACTATATGGGTGCTGATGCCAATGTTTACAATGATATAGATTCTGAAATTACTACAGAGTTCACAGGCTATGACAAGCTTACTGACACAGCTGAGATTGCTTTCCTTACCACATCGGATGATGTAGTCGAGGCTCTTTCAGATGGTGATAAGGGTTCTGTAATCGTGCCAAACACACCTTTCTATGCCACAATGGGTGGTCAGCAGGGTGACAAGGGTATCATAAAGACAGAGAGCGGTACATTTGTTGTTGAGGATACTGTAAAGGTAGTCGGCAACAGATATGCACATGTAGGATATGTGTCAGAGGGTATGATCCGCACAGGCGAGAAGGCTACACTTTCTGTTGATACAAAAACAAGAACAAACACATGCAGAAATCACTCTGCCACTCATCTGCTTCAGAAGGCACTGCGTGAGGTACTCGGCACACATGTAGAGCAGGCAGGTTCTTACCAGGATGCTGAGAGAACACGTTTTGATTTCTCTCATTTTTCTGCTATGACTGCTGAGGAGCTTAAAAGGGTTGAGGATATCGTAAACGAGAAAATCAACGAAGCTATTGAAGTTCGCACAGATATCATGACTGTCGATGAGGCTAAAAAGACAGGTGCCATGGCTCTCTTCGGCGAGAAATACGGTGAAAAGGTACGTGTCGTATCAATGGGCGATTTCTCAAAGGAGTTCTGCGGTGGTACACATGTAAAGAATACATCTGATATCAAGGTATTCAAGATTCTTTCGGAGAGTGGTGTGGCTGCAGGCGTAAGACGTATCGAGGCTATCACAGGCGACAATGTATTCGCTTATTACAGCAATATGGAGAAGGAGCTTGAGGAGGCTGCTAAGGTTGTTAAATCAACTCCTGCCAACCTCAAAGAGAGACTTGAGCACCTGATGGCTGAGATGAAGGCACTTCAGAGTGAGAATGAGTCTCTTAAGAGCAAGGCAGCAAAGGATGCGCTCGGCGATGTTATGGATCAGGTAGTTGATGTAAACGGCATCAAGCTTCTTGCAACAAGTGTTGACGGCGTTGATATGAACGGACTGCGTGATCTTGGCGATTCCCTCAAGGAAAAGCTTGGCGAGGGAGTTATCGTGCTTGCTTCTTCAAATGAAGGCAAGGTAAATCTTGTTGCCATGGCAACAGACGCTGCCATAAAGAGCGGTGCGCATGCAGGAAACTTAATCAAGGCAATCGCCTCAAAGGTAGGCGGTGGCGGCGGTGGACGCCCTAACATGGCTCAGGCCGGTGGAAAGAACCCGGCAGGTATTCCTGATGCTATTGCTTCAGTAAAGGACGCACTTTCAGGTATGATTAAGTAACAAAAATGCTTATATAGTGCTTTAAAATGCATCTTTTAAAAAATAGGTCTAAATTTGTCAAAAAAAACAAATTAGACCTATTTTTTTTTGTGAAAGTATGGTAAAATTGTACTAAATTATAAATTGAGAATAAACTGAAAGGATGAATATGTATGAAGAGGTTAATAGCTGCAACACTTGTGGCTGCCATGGGGGTTTCATTACTTACAGGATGTGGAGTATCAAATAAATCACATGACAATACACAGGTGGGGACGACGGAGAATTCTTCGGATAAAGCGAAGAATAAGGAAGTAAAGATGCACGTCTGGTGTTCGAAGAATGATGTGGATATTACTACACAGATGATTGAAAGCTTCAAGGAGGCTAATAAAGGAACTGATTTTAATATAATTATCGAGGAGTCAGAGGATTCTGATGCCAGAGATAATATATTATCAAATGTGCATAATGGTGCGGATGTATTCCCTATAGCGGATGACCAGATAACTTCTATGGTAGCGGGAGGCGCTCTTTATGAGATAGAGGATGTGGATGCCGTTAAAAAGGCTGACGATGAAGGTGCGGTTGAGGCTGCCACTATCGATGGCAAATTATATGGATATCCGCTGACCGCTGACAATGGATATTTTATGTATTACAATAAGAATTATTTCTCAGACAGCGATGTGGCTACGCTTGATGGCATGCTCGACATTGCAGGGGCCAATGGTAAGTACTTGACTATGGACTGGAGCTCAGGCTGGTATCTGTATTCATTTTTTGGAAATACAGGGCTTGATTTTGGCGTGAATGATGATGGTGTGACAAACCACTGCAACTGGAATGCTATCATCACGGACATCAAGGGTGTTGATATAGCACAGGCTATGCTTGATATTGCGGCTAAGCCGGGTTTTAAGAACTGTGTACAGGACGATTTTATTGCAGGAGTACAGGACGGAAGTATTATTGCCGGTGTCAGTGGATGCTGGAATGCGGCAAAAATCAAGGAATTATGGGGCGATGATTATGGTGCTGTAAAGCTGCCTACATACACATGTGCCGGACAGCAGATTCAGATGTCATCGTTTAAAGGCTATAAATATATGGCTGTAAATGCATACACCAAGTATCCTGAGTGGGCAAATAAGCTTGCCCAGTGGTTTACAAACGAGGATAACCAGAAGCTCCGCTTTGAGATGAAGAATGCAGGCCCTGCCAATAAAGCGGCAGCCGCAGATGATGCGGTCAAAAAGGTTCCTGCTATTATGGCTGTTATGGATCAGGCACAGTACGGAAAGCTCCAAAGAGTTGGAAATTCTTACTGGGATGCTGCGACGGAGTTTGGCGAAAAAATGGCGGCCGGTAATCCTGATAATACAGATCTTCAGGAGATAATGGATAATCTAGTTGCGGGGATAACACAATCTGTAGCTGAGTAGAGGGGTATATAACATGAAATTAGATTCAAAAAAAAGTAAAGCAGCTGTTAAAAATAGCGCAGTAAAACAAAAAAAGGTGAAAGCAAAAGCAGCAAATCCTGCAAAAGCACCAAAAGTTAAAAAAACTCTCAACACAAAAAAAGCTCAAAAGGTTAATAACAAACCAAAGATCAAGGGAAAGAAAAAGTTAAGTACAAAATTGATACTTATTCCTGTTTTTATTGTAGGCTTTGTAAGTGTTATTTCAAGTGGCTTATCTCTTAAAAATTTATCAAAGGTAAATGATGCTGCTTCTCAGATTGTGGACACCTCAATGGTTGGCACGGAGATGCTTAATGATATTGAGATGGAGACCGTGAATATTCATACACTGGCACTGGCTCATATTATATCGACGGATCTATCATCAATGATTGATATTGTAAGTGAAGTGAGAAATCACGAGGAAAAGCTAAAGCAGCTCCTTGATGATTATAATCCTTATGTAACCTTGGAGACCAAGAGAAACTATAGAATTATCTGTGAAAACTATACAAGCCTGGTCAAGGAGTGTGGCAATGTAATGGCCTATTCTGCCGCCGGTAAAAACGAGGAAGCGTATAAAACGGCAAATGGCTCTATTGCAAAATATTCTAATAACATTGAAAAAGCTATTTCGTCAATGCGTGAGCATGTCAATTCTGTTACACAGGAGGAGAGAAAGAGCCTCGAAAGTACTTATCGCGCATCTGTTGTCACATGTACATTTACTATTGCAATAAGTATAATTGCATTACTGTTTGTTGTTTTTGCTGTTGTCACCATGGTTATCAAGCCTCTGCTTCGTACACAGAAGGAAATCAACGGCATCATAGTCAATATTGATAACAAGAAGGGCGATTTGACGCAGAGGGTTACTCCTATCAACAATGCTGAGGTTGACGCCGTAGGCAAGGGCATCAATGTCTTTATGACAAAGCTGCAGGCTATATTCAAGGCTGTTGTCACCAACTCGGCCAGGATGGAGAGGGTTGTTGATGATGTGCGTCAGAGTGTTCAGACAAGCAACAGCAGTGTGTCCGATCTTTCGGCTTTAACAGAGGAGCTGTCTGCTACCATGCAGGATATCTCTGAAAACGCATCTGTTATCAATACCAACACAGATAATGTGGCAAAAGAGGTTGAGCTTATTGCTGAAAAGACAGATGAACTGACCGGATACACCAAGGATATGAAGGCTCATGCACAGTCAATGGAGTCTGTTGCACGTACAAACATGGAGTCAACAGACAGGAAGGTTTCGGAGATTCTCGAGGTATTGCAGAAGGCTATTGAGGATAGCAACAGCGTAAAGCAGGTCAATTCACTTACCAATGATATTTTAAACATTGCAAGTCAGACCAATCTGCTGGCATTAAATGCTTCTATTGAGGCAGCAAGGGCAGGAGAGGCAGGCAGAGGTTTTGCGGTTGTAGCCAGTGAGATCAGCCAGCTTGCTGCAGCCAGCCAGGAGGCAGCCAACAATATCCAGCGTATCAATGCGGTAGTTACCAATTCGGTTACCAATCTTTCTGACAACGCCAATGGTCTTGTCAGCTATATTAATGATTCGATTCTTCCGGAGTTTGAGAGATTTGTTGAGTCCGGTGTGGAGTACAACGACAAGGCTTCATTCATTGAGGGTACCATGACTGATTTCAAGGAGAAGACTGATTCACTGAAGCAGTCCATGCTTGAGATTTCTTCTTCAATCAACACCATTTCACATGCTATAAATGAGGGTGTGAACGGAGTGGTTTCAGCGGCTGACAGTACACAGCTTATTGTTGAGGATATGGACAATATCTCACACAAGATGGATGAAAACTATGAGATTGCAGATTCACTGAAAAAGGAAACATCAATCTTTATCAAGCTTGATTAGAGTCATTTTGGAGTGATGTTTTACCTGATATAATTAAAATAATAATTTCTTTAAAAAATATCCGGATTTATCTTGACAAATCCGGATATTTTGATAAAATACATGTTAGTGCAATTAAGTATAGATACCTAACAGTTGATGCACAATACACAACTGGAGGGAGGTTAGGTTTTAGGTTATGTCTAGTGTAATAGTTAAAGAAAACGAGACTTTAGATAGCGCATTACGCAGATTCAAGAGAAACTGTGCAAAAGCAGGCATCCAGCAGGAGATCCGTAAGCGTGAGCATTACGAGAAACCAAGCGTAAAGCGTAAGAAGAAATCTGAAGCAGCTAGAAAAAGAAAATACAATTAATGTATTAGAGAGGACTACCGCGTGCGGTAGTTCTTTTGTTATGTGTCAACATAATTTAATAATAAAAATTTAATTTGCATATTTGTATTATTGCTAGTAAAATAGGACTTAGTGAAAAGAAAAGGAGTGAATTACAATGACAAAAATTGACATTATTTCAGGTTTCCTTGGAGCTGGAAAGACTACATTTATCAAGAAAATGATAGATGAGGCTTTTAAGGGTGAGCAGATAGTTCTCATAGAGAATGAGTTCGGTGAGGTTGGTATAGACGGTGGCTTTTTAAAGGATGCCGGCATTCAGATTACTGAGATGAACTCAGGCTGTATCTGCTGTTCACTGGTTGGTGATTTTGGTAAGAATTTAAATGAGGTTATTACGAAGTATCATCCGGACCGTATCTTAATTGAGCCATCAGGCGTGGGTAAATTATCAGATGTCATGAAATCTGTTATAGATATCGAAAAAGAGCAGCCGGTCAAGCTTAATGCACTTGTTACAGTGGTAAATGCGCTTAAGGCAAGCAAGCAGATGAAGGCCTTTGGTGAGTTCTTCAACAACCAGATAGAGTATGCCACAACAGTGATCTTAAGCCGCAGCCAGAATGCTACACCTGAGCAGCTTGAGTTTTGTGTAAAGCAGATTCAGGCTTTAAATCCAAAGGCTTCAGTTATCACTACTGATTGGGATGCTATTAAAGGAGAGCAGATTCTTAAGACTATGGAAGGGCAGGACAATCTCGAGATGAAGGTGCTTGCTGAGGCACGTCATGCACAGGATGAGGCAGAGCATCATCATCACCATGACCATGATGAGCATGAGCATCACCACGACCATGATGAGCATGAACATCACCACGACCATGATGAGCATGAGCACCATCACGACCACGATGAACACGAGCATCACCACGACCATGACGAGCACGAACATCATCACGAGCATGGCGAGGACTGCACCTGTGGCTGTCATGACCATGATCATGAGCACGGACATCATCATGCTGATGATGTATTTACAAGCTGGGGCAAGGAGACACCTCACAAGTTTGAGCGCGCTAAGCTCGAAGAAATCCTTAAGCAGTTTGTGGAAGATGACAAGATTCTTCGTTCAAAGGGCATGGTAGAGGGCACAGACGGCAAGTGGATTTACTTTGATATGGTTCCGGGCGAGTACGAGATTCGTGATGGCGAGCCTGACTATACAGGACGTATCGTTGTTATCGGAACAGATATCCACGAGCATGAGCTTGAAGAGCTCTTCGGACTTGCTTAAATGTATTTAACATAGTTACACAATAATCAGAAAGGAACTAACAAAATGGCTGAAGAGATTCCAGTATATTTATTTACCGGATTCATGGACAGTGGCAAGACTTCACTGATTAAGGATACCATTTTCGAGAATGATTTCGCTAATGGCTCAAAGGGGCTTATCATTATGTGCGAGGATGGTGATGTGGAGTATGATATGGATAAGCTAAAGGCTGCCAATATCCAGGTTGCAGAGATCGACTCGGAGGATGAGTTCACAGCTGCAAAGCTGAATGAGCTCAACATGCAGTATTTGCCTGAACAGGTGTTTATCGAGTACAACGGCACATGGGGCATTGATAAAATAATAGAGGCCGAGCTGCCAAAGGGCTGGGTTATCGTGCAGTCGCTCGCCACAGTTGATTCCACTACATTTGACCTTTATATGAACAATATGCGCGCGATGATGCAGGAACAGGTATTTGCGAGTGATGTTGTCATATTTAACAGGACGGACGATGATACAGACAGAGGACACCTAAGGCGTACCATAAAGAATATCAACCGCAAAGCCCAGATAGTCTACGAACGCAAGGACGGTACTATTGATGAGCGTCCGGAGGAACTGCCGTTTGATATAAATCAGGATGTGATTGAGCTTTCAGATGCAGATTATGCCATCTGGTATATGGATGCCATGGAGAATTACAAGAAGTACGACGGCAAGGTTGTCAAATTTCTTGCCCTTGTATACAATCCTGATAAGCTTAGAAAGGGTGTTATGGTACCGGGCAGGTTTGCGATGACCTGCTGTATAGAGGACGTGACCTTTATAGGCTTTAAGTGCAAGTATGAGGATGAGAGCAGTATTCCTCACAAATCGTGGATTACCATCACCGCAAGGGTGCATGTGGAGTTTGCAAGAGAGTACAAGGGAAAGGGACCGGTGCTTTATCCGGTTTCCATCGAGCCTGCCGAGAAGCCGCAGGATGAGCTTGTATATTTCTCATAAAAGCTGATAAATACAGGAACCGGTTCATTTTTTGCATGAATTGGTTCCTGTTTTTGATATAAAGTAGCGGACGAATGTCAGAGGATAACACAATTTCATAAGCATATAACATATTTTTATGGAATATCTAAAGAAATATATTGAAAAATTATATCATTTCATTTAAAATTAAAAAAGTATGAAATAATTGAGTATCAGATTACATATGTAATGGGATAAGATTTAACTAGGAGGAAGACTATGTATCCAATAGTTCGAAAAGAAAAATTGGCTGACAATATTATCCTTATGGATATAAAGGCACCACGAGTTGCAAAAGAGTGTCTGCCTGGTCAGTTTATCATCGCAAAGACAGATGAGGTAGGAGAGAGAATCCCACTTACCATCTGTGATTATGACAGGGAAAAAGAGACTGTTACTATCGTAGTACAGACTATCGGTGCAGGAACAGAGAGAATGATGGCTCTTAATGAGGGGGATTCATTAGAGGATTTCGTCGGACCACTCGGCTGTCCATCAGAGCTTTGTCAGGAGGATAACCTCGAGGAGACAAAGAAAAAGCACATCGTATTTATCGCAGGAGGTCTTGGTACAGCTCCTGTATATCCACAGGTTAAGTGGCTTAAAGAGCATGGTGTGGATGCTGATGTCATCATGGGCTTTAGAAATAAGGATATCCTTTTCTTTGAGGATGAGATGAAAGCTGTTGCAAAGAATCTCTATGTTTGTACAGATGATGGTTCATACGGCTTCCACGGCAACGGCAGCCAGCAGCTTCAGGCACTTGTTGATGCCGGCAATACATATGACTGCTGTGTAGCTATCGGACCTATGATTATGATGAAATTCACATGTCTGCTCACAAAGAAGCTTGAGATTCCTACAATTGTTTCAATGAACCCAATCATGGTTGATGGAACAGGTATGTGTGGTGCATGCCGTCTGATCGTGGACGGAAAGGTTAAGTTTGCATGTGTTGACGGACCTGAGTTCGATGGACATCTTGTTGATTTTGATCAGGCTATGAAGAGACAGCAGCAATATAAGACTGAGGAAGGCAGAGCTAAGCTTGCCTATGAAGAGGGCGCAACACATCACGGTGGCTGCGGAAACTGCGGAGGTGACAAATAATGGAAGTCGATGTATTAAAGAGAGTACCTGTCAGAGAGCAGGATCCTAAGGTTCGTGCCACAAACTTTGAAGAGGTTTGCTACGGCTACAATAAAGAAGAGGCAATGGCAGAGGCAAGCAGATGCTTAAACTGTAAAAATGCACAGTGTATGAAGGGCTGCCCTGTTTCTATCAATATTCCTGCATTTGTTGAGCAGGTTAAAAATGGTGATTTCACAAAGGCTTATGAGATTATTTCAGAGTCATCAGCACTTCCTGCTGTATGTGGACGTGTATGCCCACAGGAGAGCCAGTGCGAGGGCAAGTGTATCAGAGGCTTCAAGGGTGATCCTGTCTCAATCGGAAAGCTTGAGAGATTTGTTGCTGATACAGCAAGAGAGAATGGCATCAAGCCAAAGACAGCCGCAGAGAAAAACGGCAAAAAGGTTGCTGTTATCGGTTCAGGTCCTGCAGGACTTACATGTGCCGGAGACCTTGCAAAGCTTGGCTATGATGTAACTATTTTTGAGGCACTTCACGCTGCCGGCGGAGTATTAAGCTACGGAATACCGGAGTTTCGTCTTCCGAAGGACAAGGTTGTTGCGGCAGAAGTAGAGAATGTCAAGGCACTTGGTGTTAAAATCGAGACAAATGTAGTTATCGGAAAGTCAGTTAAGATTGACGAACTCATGGAGGAAGAAGGCTTTGAGGCTGTATTTATCGGTTCGGGAGCAGGACTTCCAAGATTTATGGGAATCCCTGGAGAGCAGGCCAACGGTGTATTCTCAGCTAATGAGTTCCTTACAAGAAATAACCTCATGAAAGCTTTTAAAGAGGGTTATGAGACTCCTATCTCAAAAGGCAAAAAGGTTGTAGTTGTCGGTGGTGGAAACGTAGCCATGGACGCAGCCAGAACAGCTCTTCGTCTCGGTGCTGAGACACACATTGTATACAGACGTAGTGAGGCAGAGCTTCCTGCACGTAAAGAGGAAGTACATCATGCCAAGGAAGAGGGAGTTATCTTTGATCTCCTTGAGAACCCTACAGAGATTCTTGTTGATGAGAATGGATGGGTTAAGGGTGTTAAGCTTATCAAGATGGAGCTTGGAGAGCCTGATGCATCAGGACGTAGAAGCCCTATTGAGATTGCCGGCTCTGAGTATGAGATGGAGTGCGATACAGTGATCATGTCACTTGGTACATCGCCAAATCCACTTATTTCCTCTACAACAATAGGTCTCGATACAAATAAGAGAAAGTGTATTGTAGCAACTGAGGATACAGGTGCAACCTCAAAAGAGGGTGTATTTGCAGGTGGAGATGCCGTGACAGGTGCTGCAACGGTTATTCTTGCCATGGGTGCAGGAAAAGCAGCAGCAAAGGGTATTGACGAGTTCTTATCTGCAAAATAATATAGAGCTTAAAGCATATTCTATGTTTTACTTTATAAAAAAAGCCTCCGGCTGGATTAAATCCTTCCGGAGGCTTTTTGGTTATATGTTATGTTTATATAAAGGCATTTAGCATCATTGTGTAAGGCAATTAATAAGCCTTGTGTTATCCTCTGGCTTCATTATGCAAAATCGTATGAACCGCTCCTCAAGACCGGGAAAGGTAGAGCAGTCCCTTATCATCATGCCCTGCCTTATGGCGCGCTCAAATAGCATATGTGCATCCACGCCTTCATCAAGTATCTTAAGCAGATAGAAGTTGCTGTAGGATGGATAAAGCTTGAATTTGTGTGATTTATCAATCAATTGCCTGCATCTGGTTTTCTCCGAAAGTATCAAGCTTCTTGTTTTATCTATATATTCTTCATCCAAAAACATTGTTTCGCCTGCAACAACGGCGAGAGAGTTAATCATCCACGGATTTTTGTTTGTGTTTATGTCTGTAAGAATTTGTGAATTTGATGTGATGGCATAGCCCAGGCGAAGTCCCGGAGTGGCAAAAAACTTGGATGTGCCGCGTAATATAATCACATTGTCAAACAATTCAGTCAGAGGTATTGCTGAAAGCTCATCCACATCCGGCACAAACTCTATATATGTCTCGTCTATCATCACATAAGTATTTGTCTCTTTACAGTGTGTTAAAATTGTTTTGAGCTTATCTGGTGTGATAAGACTGCCGGTCGGATTGTTGGGATTACAGATGATGACAAGGTCGGTATCAGTTGTGATTGCAGAGATAAATTCATCCGAATTAATCTTAAAATCATCCTTTTCCCTAAGAAAATAGTATGAGATATCACTGCCGTTTATCCTTAAGTCGCGCTCGTACTCAGAGTAAGTCGGACCAAGCAGAAGTGTCTTTTTAGGAGCTGTAATCTGAATGAAAAGAGAGATGAGCTCCGTGCATCCGTTTCCGACTGTTATGTGATTGTAATCGCACTTGCAGTAGCTGCCGATAGCCTTTCTGAGAGAAGTATACTCCCTGTCAGGGTATTTTGTGATTGCATCAATGCGCTCAGACAGTGCAGTTTTTAGTTTACCGGATTCACCGAGTGGGTTGACATTTGCTGCAAAGCTCACAATATTTTCTTTCTTTATACCGTATATTTTTTCTATTTTTTCAAGGTCACTGCCGTGAAAATGCTCCTTTTGTTCTATCATTAGCTGTAATTTCCTTTCTATTTGCATTGCAACAGCATTGCAAATCGTATATAATTTACATTATATAATATGTATATAAAAAATCAACATTTAACGTAAACGGGGTAACAATTGTGCGAGCACGTATAGGGCAGATAGCTGCCGGCAGATTTAATGGCACGAAACCGATTTTGGCGTTTTCAGAGGAGACAATAGACCTTTCGGTCATTGAGGGAAGAAGCGAAGCGGGAAGCTTTGTAATAGAAAGTACGAATCAGATAAAAATCTGTGGCATAGTTTATTCGACTAATCCAAGGATGGAGTGTCTGAATCCGCACTTCGAGGGCGAGAAAGTCAGGATTCGTTATCAATTTAACAGTAAGGGCCTTACGGAGGGCGATACCTGCGAGGGCAAATTTGTGATTGTATGCAATCAGATAGAGTACAGTCTTTCTTTTTGTGCAAGAATCACAAGGCTCTATGCGGAAGCATCCACCGGAGCTGTAAAGAGCCTTGATGATTTTACAAGGCTTGCGGCATCCAATTGGGATGAGGCTTATCATCTGTTTTATAATCGCAATTTTTTAAACACAATTCCTTATGACAATGTATATGAGAGGCTGACCTATGAGGGCTTTGCCTGCGCCAGACCATCCGGTCAGAATATGGAGGAGTTTCTGATTGGCGTAAACAAAAAACAGCCTGTTTCCATTAGTGTAGACAAGTCAGAGGAGATTTTTATGGCTTCTAAAGAGCCACAGAGTGGATGCTTTACTATAACAAAGGATAACTGGGGATATACCGAGATACGCCTGCGCACGGATTGTGAATTCATAAAGCTGTCTAAGCCTGTTTTAACGCTTGATGATTTTATAGGTAAAACATATCTGTATGAGTATATCATCGATGCATCTGCGATGCATGCCGGACGTAATTTTGGCCGCATATATATTGATGGTGTATATCAGAGCTTTACAATAGATATCACGGCCGGTGTAAGAGATGATGATGGCAGTATAAGTGATATAGCTGTGACAAAGGACATAAAGGAATGCATGGTCGGAATCATGGAGCTTTATACCAGTTTCAGGCTGAAGCGGATAGTGACCGGGGTATGGGCAAACGAGACTATAAGCATATTAAACCACCTGCATGCACTCATGCCGGATGAGCATATGTATGAGCTGATGAAGGCTCAGGCATTTATTATCAACAGGCAAAGGCAGGAAGCTAAGTGGATTCTTGATGATTTCAAGCACAGTAATCCTGATAAGAAAGCTCCAATCTGGGGCTATTATCTGTATCTGATGACGCTGTTAGAGAGAGAGCCTTCATACGTTGACAATATGACACACGAAGTGGAGCTGATTTTTTATGAAAATCCTGACTCTGTGCTTTTGTTCTGGGTACTTTTATTTTTGAGGGATCAGTATTTTGATGACAGTGCCGGTAAGCTTAAAGATATAAAATACTGGGTACTGCGAGGCTGTTCGTCTCCGTATTTGTATATTGAAGCTTATTATCTTATATCACAGGATCCTTATCTGATAAAGGAGCTGTCGGTATTTGAGCTTCGCATCCTAAGCTGGGCCGTAAAGGAAAAGGCTCTGACAAAGGAGCTTGCCGGAGCAATCTTTGAGGCGGTTGATCTGGCAGGCGGGTTCGATAACAGAGTATATGAGCTTCTTACAGCAGCCTATGAGATATGTCCGGAGGCAGAGTATGTCGGCATCATATGCAGCTACCTGATTAAGGGACACAAAAATGATACCTGTTTTCATAAATGGTTTGAGCTGGGTATCGAGAATAAGCTGCGTCTGACAGGCTTGTATGAGTCGTATCTCCTTACGATGAATGACAGGCAGATTTCCCCTGTGCCAAAGGTCATCCAGATGTATTTCAGCTTTGATAATAAGCTGCCATACCGAAAGCTTGCAGTGCTTTACAACAATATAATTGCTGCCAAGGAAACAGAGCCTGAGGTCTACCACAAGTACAGGAAAGCTATGGGTAGGTTTGCCATGGACCAGGTACAGCTTAGGCATATTGATGACAATCTGGCTGTTTTATACGAGGATATGCTTGAGTTGGGATTTATCAATGAAGAGCTGTCGGCAGCTTTTTCAGATATTATATATACCCATAAGCTTATTGTATTTGATAAGCGCATAGTGAGAGCTATCATATATCAGAATGAAATGAAGGAGCCGCAGATAGTTCCGGTTACAGACCAGTGTGCTTATTTTGAACTGTTTTCAAACGACTATGTTATACTTTTTGAGGACTCAAGGGGCTATAGATATGTTAAAAGCATCTCATACAGACTGCAGAGGCTGATGGATGCCGAGAAATACCTTGACAGGTGTATAAGCCTCTCGCCTGACAGACCACAGTATATAGTGTCACATTTTAAGAATGTAAGGGATTATTCTGATTTTACAAAGGATGATTTGAAGCTGTTTAAACCTGTATTTTATAGTGAATCCTTTTCTGATTCCTACAAAGCTGTTATGGGATACAGAATTTTAAAATATTGTCAGCTTCACGATTATGAGGATTACGTCAGGCCGTTTTTGCAAAGCATTAATTTTGATACCCTGCAAAAGGATGCAAGAAAATATCTTATTGACATGCTTGTATCAAACCGCCTCTATGAAAAGGCATATGATATGGCCATGGAGTATGGAATAGACATGCTTGCTGCCGCATCAAAGGTGGTTTTGTGTGAGAATGCGCTTAAGGTGCAGCATGTAGATGATGATTTTATGGTGCAGCTTGCCATATCTGCCTTTAAAACAGGCAAATACAGTGACCTGGTGCTTAAATACCTGTGTGAAAACTATACCGGGCCTACAGACGAGCTGATTAATCTGTGGCATGCCGCTGATAAGTTTTCAATATCTTCCATGAAGCTTGATGAGCGTATTCTCGAACAGGGTATTTATACACAGATTGAGCCTGAAAAGATATCGGATATCTTTATGGAATACTATAAAAGAGCCGGAAATGAAAAGCTGATTTTAGCTTATATATCTCTTGTGGCACATGGATATCTGCATAGTGGCGGGTGCAAGGCTGATTTTATTTTTGATATTATCGAAAAGCGATTTATTGGAAACAGAACATTAAATGATGCCTGCCAGTTAGCCCTATTGAAGCATTTTGCTGAGAAAACGGATATCACTCAGGCTGAGCTTGAGATTGAAGATACATTGCTTAAATATTATATATATAACAATATGTATTTTGATTTTTTTGCGAGGCTTGATTACAGACTGCTGGAGAAATATTTCCTCTATGACAAGGCATTTTTACAGTATGAGAGTACTCCGGGGACTCATGTTGTGCTGCATTACAGCCGAGACGAGGATGGCGAAGAGTTTAATTCAGAGGATATGGTTGAGATGTACGACGGCATATACGTAAAGACATTTGTCATATTTTTCGGTGAGATGATCAGGTATTATATTACTGAGGAGCATGACAACAGCATAGAGGTGAAGGAGAGCAATCGTCTTACATGCAACAATATACCGGGTGACAATGATCACAGCCGCTATAATCTGATTAATGAGATGATAATTTCAGATACACTGTCTGATGAGACAACCTTAAAGAGCAATATAGACGAATATAAAAGGCTGGATGCTGCGACTAAGCAGCTGTTTAAGCTGATTTAAGAGGATTTATAATGGGACATAATGGCAATTCATACTATATAGGCATAGATTTAAATGACAGCTATGCTATGGTTAGTTTTTTTCAACAGAATATGAAAGAGCCGGAGACTGTCAGCACTGTTGCGGGCAGTGAGGAGTTTCAGATTCCTCTTGTACTTGCACGCCGTAAGAGCATTGGCAAATGGTATTATGGAGATGAGGCAAGAAGACTCTCTAAAAGCGGTGAGATGGTGTGTATTGACCAGCTGCTTAAGAGAGCACTGAATAGTGAAAAAATAGTCATTGATGATGATTCATTTATGGCAGAGGAGCTTTTGGCCTTGTTTCTTAAAAAGGTTATGGAACTGCCATCCAAGCTTGGTAATCCTTCATCCTTTGACAGGCTTGTTATATGTGTTGACAGGCTGACAAAGGAGAACGTGAGCATGTTTTATGGCATGGCGGTCAGGCTTGGCATAAATTCCAGACAGCTTACGGTCATAGACCGGAAGGAGAGCTTTTATTATTTTGCACTGAATCAGGACAAGTCACTGTGGCTTCATGATGTGGTGATGTTTATGCAGGAAAAGGAGAGTATATTTTTTTATTCCCTAAAGAGGGATCTTCGCACAACGCCACAGGTAGTATCTATAGATGAAAGCATAAGCTATACTCTGGATAAAAATGATAAGGACAAAAGCTTTTTGGATATAATAAATGAGAGCTTTAAGAATCAGATTATCTCAACGGTCTTTCTCGTGGGAGATACGTTTGCTGAGGGCTGGATGAAACAGTCTGTTGCACTTTTGTGCAAGGGCAGACGAGTGTTCATGGGCAATAACCTCTTTACTAAGGGAGCATGCTATGCGGCAGCCACTAGGGATAAGGAAGCAGAATGGCCTTTTGTATATATGGGCGAGAATGAGATGAAGTTCAATCTGAGCCTTAAGGTACATGATAAGGGAGAATTGTCGTTTTATAATCTTATCAGTGCCGGAAGCAACTGGTTTGAATCCAAGGGGCAGTGTGAGGTTATAATTTCAGGCTCTTATGAGGTGGATTTCTGGAAGCAGCTTCCTAAAAGCAGGGAGGCAAAGATTGAGACACTAAGACTTACGGATATGCCGCCCAGACCGGATAGGGCTACACGCATCAGAATTACGGCGACACCTGTATCTGATGACAGGATAGATATAGAGATTAAGGATTTAGGCTTTGGCGAAATATTTATGAGCTCGGGCAAAGTCTGGCACTATGAGATGACTATGTAGGAGGGCATATGGGAGAATTATTACTGTGTAATGAAGCTATAGCAGCCATGCCCTATTACATAGAGGGTGTGTCTATAAATGTTTACTCGATAGAGGAGCTTAATTATTATATAATCAACAATACATATCTTTTGGATGATGACTTTATGAGTCTTGAGCTGTGCACCTGGATTGAAAACCATGCACATCTGCCAAAGCTTGCCATGCATCTTAGAACCATTATATCCACAAACGGCAGACTGTCTGCTTTTGTGACTGAGCTGCTTGAGTACAGCGGCTACTGCACTAAGGAGGAGCTTAAGAACACACATGATGCACTTAAGGAGCTCGAGGAAAAGAGCGAGTTTGAGTGCTTGAAAATCAGGGCAGACAGACTGATGGAGAAGAAAAAGTACACTGCAGCAATTTTTGAATACAAAAAGCTGCTGTCATGTGAGGATGCAAAGCATACTGAGCGTGTATTGTACGGAAACATATATCACAATCTGGCTACAGCCTATGTGCAGCTGTTTTTGTTTGATATAGCAGCGGATTTATATCTTGAGGCTTTCAGGCAAAATGGGGACAGAAAATCACTGTGGTCTTGTCTATATGCCTATAAGCTTGATAATAACGACATAGGATATGCGCGTATTGTCAGGGAATATAGTGTTACAGAGCAGGAAATAAATAATCTGGACAACGTATTAAAGGGCGTATATGCAGAAGCTTCAGATGGTTGCGATGAGGGCAGACCAAAAGAAACAATTTTGAAATACAAAGAGGATTACAGGGCGCATGTTATTTAAACGCAAAAAAAAGACCGATGATACACAATTACATATTGAGAGTATACCGGATGAGAGTACTAAAGGGTTCAATGTAGTTGAAATATGTGAACAGATGGTTGATGCCGCCAGAGAACTCGAGGATAACAGAACAGAGTATGCACTTGTCACAAATTATCTGACTGACATAGAAAGGATGGAAAATATGTCAGAGACAGATAAAAAGACCATGAATGATGCGGCTGCAAACATATTGACACTCGAAAAGACCAGAAGTGATTTTTTAAAGACCAAAAACCGCATATCAGACAGCCAGTATGCGCAGATGCAGCAGCTGGAGGATGAGATTCCGCGGGCAATAAAGCGTCTTGAAAAAAACGAAAGCAGTCTGGATGTAATAAATAAAGACCTGAGGTATCTCGAGGGAGAAAAAGTGCAGTTCGATATAGATGGTGAATATGCCAAAAGCAGACAGCGGGCATTTAGGGTGTACGCAGTGCTTTTAGTGGTATTTTTTGCTGTAGTGGTAGCTGTATGCACGCTGATGCAGATTGTATATGGAGCCGATACCACTATCTTTATGCTTATCGGGGCACTTCTTTCAGCGGTTGCAGGCTCGTTTGTGCTTTTGACATATCAAAGCTATTCAGATGAAGTAAAAAGCGCTGCAGCATCCAAAAATAAAGCAGTAGCTCTTGAAAACAGAGTGAAGATCAAGTATGTAAGTATAAAAAATGCTGTTGACTACACATACGAGAAGTATCATGTGAAGAATTCAAAGGAATTTGTATACAACTATGAGCAGTATCTTCTCGCTGTAAAAGACAAGGAGCGCTTCAGAAGGACAAACGAGGATCTGGAATACAACAGCAAAAAGCTTGTTTCGGTGCTTAGTAAAAATGACTTCTACGATGCCAGAGTATGGCTCAACTACACAAACGCTATTGTGGATCACAAGGAGATGGTTGAGCAGAAGCATGAACTTATAGTCAGGAGACAAAAATTAAGGGGCAGGATGTCCTGCAATGTGGAGACTATAACCAGGCTAAGACGAGAGATTTTATCACATAGGAGCGAGCTTGGTGACAGAATCCACGAGGTAAACAGAATTTTAAATAAAATCGCAGAGCTTGATATGGAAGTTCAATCTGAGGATTGATAAAATTTCCATATTGTTATATAATTTCAAATTGAAAAATGACTAAAAAATATTAATATAGAGGAGCACATTTTAAAATGAGTAAGATTAGAACAAGATTTGCACCAAGCCCGACAGGAAGAATGCATGTAGGAAATTTAAGAACAGCACTGTATGCTTATCTGATTGCAAAGCATGAGGGCGGTGATTTCATTCTCCGTATAGAGGATACAGATCAGGTACGCCAGGTGGAGGGTGCTGTTGATATTATAAACAGGACACTCGAAGAGACAGGACTTGTCCATGATGAGGGACCTGACAAGGATGGTGGATGCGGTCCATATGTGCAGAGTGAGCGTGTGGCACAGGGTATCTACATGAAGTATGCAAAGGAACTTATTGACAAGGGAGAGGCATATTACTGCTTCTGTGACAAGGAGCGTCTTGACAGTCTTAAAACAACTGTTGCAGGAAAGGAAATCTCTATATATGATAAGCACTGCTTGCACCTGTCAAAGGAGGAGATTGAGGCAAATCTCGCGGCCGGCAAGCCATATGTTATCAGACAGAACAACCCTACAGAGGGCACAACCACATTCGAGGATGAGATTTACGGAGATATCACAGTAGATAATGCAGAGCTTGATGATATGATTCTTATCAAATCTGACGGATATCCTACATACAATTTCGCAAACGTAGTAGATGATCACCTGATGGGCATCACACATGTAGTCAGAGGAAACGAGTATCTTTCATCATCCCCTAAGTATAACAGACTTTATGAGGCATTTGGATGGGATGTACCTGTATATGTACACTGTCCGCTTATCACAGATGAGGAGCATCATAAGCTTTCAAAGAGATGTGGTCACTCATCCTTTGAAGATTTACTGGATCAGGGATTCCTTACAGAGGCTATTGTAAACTTTGTAGCGCTTCTTGGCTGGAGCCCTTCAGACAATCAGGAGATCATGTCACTTCCTGAGCTTGTTGAGAAGTTTGATTATCATCATATGAGCAAATCACCTGCTGTATTCGACTTCACAAAGCTTAAATGGATGAACGGAGAGTATATAAAGAAGCTTGATTTTGACAAATTCTATGAGATGGCACTGCCATACATTAAGGAGGTTGTCACAAAGGATTATGACCTTAAGAAGATAGCAAGAATGGTTCAGACACGTATTGAGATATTCCCTGATATCAAGGAACATATTGATTTCTTTGAAGAGCTTCCGGATTATGATATTGCAATGTATACTCACAAGAAGATGAAGACAAACCCAGAGACATCACTTGAGGTATTAAACGATGTGGTTCCTATTCTTGAAAGCTGTGATGATTTCTCAAATGATGCACTTTTTGAGACTCTTAAGGCATATGCTACAGAAAAGGGCTATAAGATAGGCTATGTTATGTGGCCAATCCGTACCGCTGTTTCAGGCAAGCAGATGACACCGGGCGGAGCTACAGAGCTTATGGAGGTGTTTGGCAAAGAGGAGTCTATAGCCAGAATTAAGAAAGGCATAGAAAAGCTTTCTAATAACTAATCTATTAACAAAGGGTATTTTATGAATTTTAACAAAGCCCAGCTTGGCGCCATCGAACACAAGGATGGCGCTATGCTTGTTTTAGCAGGACCGGGTTCCGGTAAGACCGCAGTTATCACACACAGGACTAAAAACTTAATAACAAAGCATCATGTGAAGCCTTCTGAGATTTTAGTTATCACCTTTACCAAGGCTGCTGCAAATGAGATGAAGGAGCGTTTTAATTCACTGATGAAAGACGAGAGGGTGAATGTATCTTTTGGTACTTTTCATGCTGTCTTTTTTACGATACTCAAATATGCATATCGCTTTACAAGTGCCAATATTGCTGATGAGTCTGTGAGATACGGCTTTATCAGGGAAATTTTATCCTACTACCGCCTTGAATACAAGGATGAGAATGAGTTTATAGGCAATTTACTTGCTGAAATCAGTCTGATTAAAAACAGCCGCATTGATATAGAAAATTTCTACTCTGGAGTGTGTGGTGAGGAAATATTCAGGGATATATATAAAAAATATGAGACAAGGCTTAAGGAAAACAGGCTTATTGATTTTGATGATATGCTCTCGTATACTTATGAGCTGTTTAAGGAAAGACCTGATATACTGGCATTGTGGCAGAACAAGTATAAATACATACTGATTGATGAGTTTCAGGATATTAACCGTCTGCAGTATGAGATTATAAAAATGCTTGCCGCTCCACAGAATAATCTGTTTATTGTAGGAGATGATGACCAGTCAATATACCGCTTCAGAGGGTCAAAGCCTGAGATAATGCTTGGGTTTGAGAAGGACTATCCGAATGCAAAAAGAATCCTTTTAGATACTAATTACAGATGTGGCAGATATATAGTGGAGGCCTCGCTGAATCTCATTTCGCACAACAGGGAGAGATTTGATAAGAAAATCATTGCGGCAAGCAAGTCAAAGGCGCCTGTTACGTTTGCTGATTTTGAAAACAGAAGAGATGAAAATATTTTTCTTATACGCGATTTAGATAAAAAGATAAAGGCAGGAGCTGTATTCAGCGACTTTGCCGTACTTTTCAGGACAAATACCCAGCCAAGACAGCTTATAGAGCAGCTTATGAGCTATAATATCCCATTCAAAACCAAGGATAATATACCTAATATATATGAGCACTGGATTGCCAGAGACTTGTTTACATACCAAAGAATTGCAGGGGGCAGCAGAGACAGAGCTGATTTTTTGCAGATTATGAACAGACCTAAGCGGTATCTGTCAAGAGACAGCCTGTGTGATGCAACTGTGGCATTTGATGAATGGATTAAGCTGTTTGATGAGAAGCCGTGGATAGCTGAGCGGATAGAAAAGCTTGAGTATGACATGAAGCTTATAAGCCGGATGAATCCATATGCCAGCATAAACTATATCAGAAGAGGGATTGGCTATGACGACTTTTTAGCTGAATATGCCGAGTATCGAAATATAAATAAAGAGGATTTGTTTGATATACTGGATGAAATCCAGTCAGGAGCCAAGGGCTTTGCTACATATGAAGAGTGGTATGAGCATATAAGGGAATATACAAAGCAGATGAAGCTTATGGCTTTATCGAAAGAAAGTGACCCTAATGCCGTGACACTTGCAACCCTTCACAGCTCAAAGGGGCTTGAATTTGAAAACGTGTATATAATTGATGCAAATGAAGGGATAATGCCGTATAAAAAGGCTGTGCTTGAAAAGGACGTAGAGGAGGAGCGAAGGCTGTTTTATGTCGGCATGACCCGTGCCAAGACAAGCTTGTCTGTTTACTCGGTCAAGTCGGTAAACGATAAATCAGCCCAAGCCTCCAGGTTTGTCCGTGAAAGTAAAGAACTTAGACAAAATAATAGTAGAGATGATTAAATATCATCAAACATTTCGTCATCCAAAAGCTCATCGAATCTGTCGGCAGCAGCCTCGTACTCGTCGTCGGATTCGATGTTTTCTATTCTCGGAAGACCTTCCTCGTCCTCGAAATAGCGATACAGATACACTTCGCCGCTCTCATTCTCGTTGCCATTTTTGTCTAACGGTAGAAGAGCTATGTAATCCTTGTGATCTGCATCAAAAATGGTGATAATCTTGCATTCGACACTTCCGTTGTCCAGATCAAGTGTTACGCGGATATCGTCTGCCTCATCAGGTGTAACAGGTGTTGCTTTTTCTGCCATATTGTACCTCTTTCTTTATAGTAATCTAAAGTAACTATTATATTATATCAAATTATTCTATACAAAAAAAGTCAAAACTAGTATAATAAATAAATACTAGAATTATTGATTGGATGGTGTTGCATGAATTTTCGATTAACAAAGGGAAACTTTTTAAAAACAGGTGCTTATATTGAGGAGGATAGTGCAGTATTCACCTTTGCAGCAGAAAAAGAGGATGAATGCAGCATTGTTTTACTTGATAAATCGGGAAATACCGCCTGTGTGATTGATATACCTGCCGAGTATTCGACCGGCTCACTTTACTCTGTGAGACTTCATGGTTTTTGCGGGAATGAGTATGCATATTATTTTAGAATTAATGGAAAAAGGTGCATAGATCCTTATGCCACAAGAATTTTCGGCAGAGAAAAATGGAATGATAAAACAAGAAGTGATAATGACTACGAAATAGCATGCGGGATAGACAGTAGTGATTTTGACTGGAAATATGACAGCTTTCCTGAGATCACACGGGATAGGATGAAGCTGTATAAGCTTCATGTGAGAGGCTTTTCCATGGATGTTTCAGGGAACAAAAAGCATAAGGGCACCTTTGAGGCTGTATCGGACAGAATAAATTACATCAAGAAATTAGGCTTTACTTCAATTCTTCTCATGCCTGTATACGAGTTTGAAGAAATGACAATCCCTGTAAAGCACGATATTCCGGAATATGCAAAGCCGAGGTATTCCTTAAAGGATGAGCAAAGTGTGCACACCGACAAGCAAAATGACAAGGTCAATTTATGGGGCTATACCTACGGCAATTATTTTGCCGTAAAAGCATCATATGCCAGTGACGCTTCAGAGGCCTCCAATGAGCTTAGGCGTCTCGTTGAAAGGCTGCACAAAAATGGCATGGAATGTATCGTAGAGATGTATTTTCCGGACAGAACTGACCACAATCTGATACTCGATGCGCTCAGATACTGGGTCATGAGCTTTCATGTAGATGGTTTTAAGCTGCTTGGGGACAGGCTGCCTGTTACTGCGATTGTGCAGGATGCTCTCCTTAGCCGGACAAAGATACTCTATGATGGCTTTGATATGTCGGTTGTACCGCAAAACAGGACATATGAAAATCTCTATATTGACAAGGAGGAGTACCAGTTTGCGGCGCGTATGATGTTAAACCATATAAACTGCAATATGTATGAGCTTTTAAACCAGCAGAAAAAGCAGGGGGAGAATGTCGGATTTATAAACTATATATCAAGCAATAACGGTTTTACCCTGAGCGATTTATTCATGTACAATGACCGCCACAATGAGGCCAATGGTGAGAAAAATGCTGATGGTCCTTCATGGAATTTCAGCAATAATTACGGTTGTGAGGGTCCTTCGCGAAAGAGGTTTATCCGTGAGATAAGAAAACTTAAGTGGAAGGATGCCATGCTTCTTTTGTTTTTGGCACAGGGAGTGCCTATGATTATGGCAGGTGATGAGATCTGTAATTCACAGGATGGCAACAACAATGCTTACTGTCAGGACAACCCTACAGGCTGGGTGAACTGGTCAAATGAGCATAGCAGAAGGGAAAACATCAGGTTCTTAACCAGACTTATCAAATTCAGGGATGAGCATCCTGTTATTTCCTGTCCAAAGCCGTTTAAATTCAGCGATTACAAGGCTGTTGGGTATCCTGATTTGTCCTACCACTGCAAGAATGCCTGGATAGGCGAGTGTGATGCCACAAAGCTATGTGTAGGTGTGATGTACTGTGGGGATTACAATGAAGTGAACAAAGACTATGTATACGTAGCTTATAATTTTTATTCATCCAGGGAGAAGTTAGCTCTTCCTAAGCTAAAGAAAGGAATGAAATGGTATGCAGTCTGCGATTCTACGCTCAAAGAACCGTTTTATGACACTCCGGTGCTGTGTGAAAACCAGCAGTATGCAGATGTCTCACCGCAGTCGGTATACATCCTCATAGGCAGATAGACATATGAAAGCAATAAGACATTTTATAACAATTACACATCACAAGATTTTAGTCATGCAGGGGTGCTTTAGGATAGGGCTTTATAAACAGGGACTTCTTCATGACATGTCAAAATATTCACCGACTGAGTTTCTTGTCGGCTGCAGGTATTACAAGGGGTATATGAGCCCGAATAATGCGGAGAGAGCCGACAGGGGCTATTCATCTGCGTGGCTTCATCACAAGGGACGCAATAAGCATCACCTGGAGTACTGGATTGACTATGCTGTTTCAAAGCCGGGGGACGATAAAACACATACAAAAATGGAGGGTATGAAAATGCCCATAAGGTATGTCTGCGAGATGTTTATAGACCGTGTAAACGCCTCAAAAAACTATCAGAAAGAAAAGTACACCGACAAAAGTGCACTGGAATACTATGAAAAAAGCGTGGATCACTACATGATTCATCCCGATACAAAAGCAATGCTTGAGTATCTGCTTGTCATGCTCTCTGTAAAGGGAGAAGAATATACTTACAGCTACATAAAAAAAGAGGTTTTAAAAGGACATATCCCATACGAAAAGGATAAAATAAATCAACTAGAACAGGGACTTCATGTCTGATGGAATATCAGATATGAGGTTCATTTTTTGTCCTGTGACAGGGTGCGTGAAAACAAGACGCCCTGAGTGCAGTGCTTGTCTGGATATATATGTATAGTCCGGATTATATAAAAAGTCACCTATCAGTGGAAAACCGATATACTTCATATGGACGCGTATCTGGTGAGTGCGTCCGGTAAGAAGTCTTAGCTTGACAAGCGATAAATTATTATCCGGGTTATATTTGATTCTGATAAAGTCGGTTACTGCATTTTCACCGCGTTTGAAATCAACACACCGCTCTATTGTGGAAGCATCCTTTCTTGCAATCGGAGCACTGATGCGCATGCATGCAGGTGTACACCCACTGCAGACGGCGTAGTATGTCCGGTGGATGGCACGCTTTGCGACAGCGTTGCCAAGTATCCCGCCTGCAAGTGCATGCTTTGCGACAATTGTAAGCCCTGTGGTATCTCTGTCAAGCCTGTTTATGCATCTGTATACAAACGGCTTATTCTGACTGCCATAATAGTACATGAGCGCATTTGCAAGCGTGTTGTCATGGTTTCCGGCGGAGGGATGGGCAGGCATATCAAACGGCTTGTTTATTACGATGATATCATCGTCCTCGTATGCTATATCAAGAGGCAGATTTACAGGTGCTATATTATCAGAGCATTCGTTTTCGACAATTTGGACTGTGATTAAATCATCCTTACACAGCCTTTCATTTGTATAGGCCCATATACCGTTTCTTAGTATGCCATGGTCTGTCTGCTTCAGCCTGACAAGCACCTGATGTGTGTAGCCACGCTCCTTCAAAAAGCCTTCTACTGTTTTTCCTGTATCATTTTCATTGATTTTGTAGTCTATTTTTCTATTCATGGCAAAGATTATATCACAAAATACAGATTTGAACATAATATATTATAAGCAAATAATGACAGGGTGCTATGTGAATACATTTTTATCACCTCTTAGTTTAGAACGTGAGACGGAATGTCTGAAAAAAGTGGCTCAAAATGATAAAGAAGCTAAGGATGAGCTTATATTACACAATATGCGCCTTGTGGCACATGTTACAAAAAAATATGCAGTAAGCGAGGATGAGATGGAGGAGCTCATATCCATAGGTACTATAGGACTGATAAAAGCAGTGTCATCATTCAAGGCTGATTACGGAAATCGTTTTGCGACCTTTGCAATCAGATGTATCGAAAATGAGATTCTGATGCACTTTAGAAGCCGTAAAAAGAGCCGGGGGGATGTGTCCATATTTGAACCTATAGGCACTGACAAGGAGGGAAACCAGATTCATCTGGTGGATGTGATTGAGAATGGACAATCTGATGTGGTATCGGATATAGAGGTATCTGAGTCGCTTAAGATTTTAAGGCAAAATATGAGAAACGTTTTATCGGACAGAGAATATTATATTATTACGAAACGCTTTGGCCTTGACGATGAAAAAGAGCTGACACAGAGACAGATTGCTAAAACACTCAGCATTTCGAGGTCATATGTTTCAAGAATTGAAAAGGCCGGTTTGAAAAAATTACGAAAACTGCTCGAATAGGTGTTTACAAAAGGCAAAAATATGTTATCATAGAGCCATGTCTTTTGTGCATTTGTCTATGCATTTACCCCAATTGGAATAGGAGTATATATGTACAGTACAGTCAGAACGGCTGTTTTGGATGGAATCAGTGCGATTCCGGTACAGGTGGAGGTTGATATTTCAACCGGTATGCCTGTTTTTGATATGGTTGGAAATCTTACCTCAGAGGTGAGAGAAGCAAAGGAACGTGTTAAAACAGCGCTGCACAGCGTTGGCATTGTTTTGCCTGCCAAGCGTATCACAGTAAATTTATCGCCTGCAAATATTAAAAAGACCGGAACAGGCTTTGATCTGCCTATAGCTGTTGCTATTTTAACAGCTATGGGGGTGATTGACGCTGATAGCATAAAGGACTGCACACTGGCAGGCGAGCTAAATCTAAACGGTGAAATTTTGCCGGTCAGCGGTATTCTGCCGATTGTATTTGATGAGTACAACAAAGGCATTGGAAAGTTTATTATTCCAAAGCAGAATGAAAATGAAGGCAGACTCGTCTGCGGTGCAAAAATATTTGGGATAAGCCATTTAAATGATGTAATTGTACATTTTGATGAGGCAGCATTTACGTGTCAGAAAACCGGCATGGTACATGAGCTGCAAATGGATGAAAAACATGCCGATTTTTGTGATGTCAACGGACAGAAATTTATTAAAAGAGCATGTGAGGTGGCTGCGGGTGGTATGCACAATATACTGCTTGTCGGACCTCCCGGTGCAGGCAAGACAATGATAGCAGAGCGTATGCCGTCCATTCTGCCTCCTCTTAGTGAAAATGAGAGGCTTGAGCTGTCAAAAATATACAGCATCTGCGGTCTTTTGGACAATGATAGCTCCTTAAGAGACAACAGGCCATTCAGAAATCCCCACTATTCTGTCACCCAGGCCGCATTAATCGGCGGAGGAACGAGAATTAATCCGGGCGAGATATCGCTTGCACACAATGGAGTTTTGTTTTTGGATGAGCTCGCTGAGTTTAAGGGCGGCCTGCTGGATCTGCTCAGGGCTCCACTTGAGGAGCACTGCATCAGGCTTTCAAGAGCCGGCAGAAACGTGACTTATCCGGCTAATTTTCTGCTTTTTGGTGCGATGAACCCATGCAGCTGCGGCTATTATCCCGATATGCAAAGGTGCCGCTGCTCAGAGCCGACTCTGCGCAGATATTTTGATAAGGTCTCACAGCCTATAATAGACAGAATTGACATATGTGTGGAGGCGTCACCACTTAGCTTTGAGGATATAAACAGTACTACATCCAATGAATCATCTGCGGACATAAGAAAGCGTGTTATGCACTGCCACGAGCTTCAAAAAGAAAGGTTTAAAGGTGAGAGCTTTTCGTATAATTCAAAAATATCAACTGACAAGCTGGAAAAATACTGTTTCCTCGGCAGTCGAGAGAAAAGCTATATGGAAAATATGTTTGACAAGCTTGGACTGACGGCACGCACATACCACAAGATACTTAAGGTTGCACGTACAATAGCTGATCTGGACGGCTGTGAAAACATAAAGACAAAGCATCTCAACGAAGCTATATGCTACAGAAGCATCAATGAGAAGTTCTGGGGAGGTGCTGTATCATGAAGTTCAAATACTGGCTTACATGCCTTACAGATATAAGCAATGCGAAGAAAAAGCTTCTGCATGATTGCAGTATAACGGCAGAAAAGCTGTTTTTTATGCCAAAGAGTGAGCTTTTTGATATTTTGTTTTTCACAGATGATGACAGAAAAATAATCCTTGGATCAAGAGCTTCCTATGACGTAGAGAAGGAGTGGATATTATTTCAGCAGAAGGATATCGGCTTTGTAACAATGGAGGATGAGGCTTATCCGGACAAGCTTAGAAATATACATAATCCGCCGTATAGTCTTTTTTACATAGGCGCTCTTCCCGACAAATCAAGAAAAAGTGTCGCTATAGTCGGAGCACGGGGCAGAAGCGCATATGGCTGCGAGGTGGCAAAGGTACTGGCAGCAGCACTTTCAAGGCAGGGGATACAGATAATCAGCGGCATGGCAAGAGGAATAGACAGAGATGCCCATATGGGGTGTCTGGAGGCTGGTGGAAATACATATGCAGTTCTTGGCTCCGGAGCAGACACCTGTTATCCGAAAGAGAACCGCTTTCTGTATGATAAAATAAAGGTCTCCGGAGGCATAATCAGCGAGCTTATGCCGGGCACCGACCCGCAAAAGATGTTTTTTCCGATGAGAAACAGAATAATTTCCGGGTTATCCGATATAGTAGTTATAGTTGAGGCAAAAAAGAGAAGCGGTTCACTGATTACGGCTGATTTTGCAATGGAGCAGGGAAAGGACGTATATGTCATTCCGGGGCGTATCACCGACACCTTAAGCTACGGCTGCAACAGCCTGATAAAGCAGGGCGCAGGCATTATTTATAATATTGATGAATTTGTCTCAGACATTACAATGACTGGGTTTACAGAGTGCACACAGATGGATTTCAGAAAAAATATACTTGATAAAAAAGAAGCATTGGTGTATAGTTTACTCGATTTTTGTCCTATCGCAATCGGGACATTGTCTCAAAAAGTGCCGTATGAATTATCGGAACTATTTGAAGTGTTAGAAGATCTTATACAAAAAGGATTTGTTAAGGAGACAATTCCAAATTACTATATAAGGAGTTTATAATGGCTAAATATCTGGTTATCGTAGAGTCGCCTGCAAAAGTAAAGACTATAAAGAAATTCTTGGGAAAGAACTATGAGGTAATGGCATCAAACGGTCATGTGAGGGATCTGCCAAAGAGCAGCCTTGGAATAGATGTGGACGGAGATTTTGAACCAAAATATATCACAATCCGCGGAAAGGGTGAAATACTCGCTAAGCTTCGCAAGGAGGCTAAGAAGGCCGATAAGATATATCTCGCAACCGATCCCGACCGTGAGGGAGAAGCCATCTCATGGCATCTGCTTCACGCACTTAAACTTGAGGGCAAGGATGTCAGCCGTATCAGCTTTAATGAGATCACGAAGAATGCTGTCAAGGAATCATTAAAGCATCCAAGAAAAATAGATATGGATCTTGTGGACGCACAGCAGGCCAGACGAGTTTTGGATCGTATAGTAGGTTACAAAATCAGTCCGCTGCTTTGGGCCAAGGTTAAGAGAGGGCTTAGTGCGGGAAGAGTGCAGTCTGTTGCACTTCGCATTATCTGTGACAGGGAGGATGAAATCAATGCATTTATCCCAGAGGAGTACTGGAGCCTTGATGCCACGGTTGATGTGGAGGGTGAGAAGAAGCCGATCACTGCAAAGCTATACGGCAGGGGCGACAATAAGATAGCCATTTCCTCAAAGGAAGAGATGGATAAGGTGCTTAACGAAATAAATGGAGAGGATTGCAAAGTGCAAAATATCAAAAAAGGACAGCGCAGCAATAAAGCTCCGCTTCCTTTTACGACCAGTACTTTGCAGCAGGAGGCTTCAAAGGCTTTGAATTTTCCGATTTCAAAGACAATGCGTATAGCTCAGCAGCTCTATGAGGGAGTAGACATAAAGGGACAGGGTACGGTAGGTATCATCACATACCTGCGTACCGATTCTGTGCGTGTATCAGATGAGGCTGAGGCCATGGCAAAGGATTTTATTTCAAAAAGCTATGGAGACAAATATCTTTCCACCGGTGAGGGAATAAAGAAGAGCAGCAAAAATATCCAGGATGCCCATGAGGCAATCAGGCCAACTGATATAAACAGAGTGCCTTCTGAGATTAAGGAGTCGCTGTCGAGAGACCAGTTCAGGCTTTATCAGCTTATCTGGAAGCGTTTTACTGCAAGCCGTATGGCAAAATCTGAGTACGAGACTACTACAGTAAAGCTCTCAGTCGGAGATTATGTATTCAGCTTTGCTACCTCAAGACTGTTATTTGATGGTTTTGAGCTTGCATATACTGCCGCAGACGATGCAAAGAAAGAAAAGCAGCCCGTTCTTAAAAATCCTCTGACAGAAGAATCGCTTCTTACAGTTGAGGAGCTTTTGCCTAAGCAGCATTTTACCCAGCCCCCGGCACACTACACGGAGGCTTCTTTGGTAAAGACGCTTGAAGAGCTTGGAATAGGACGTCCGAGTACCTATTCTCCAACAATATCTACAATACTTGCCAGACGCTATATTACCAAGGAGAGTAAAAATCTCTATGTGACAGAGATAGGAGAGGTTGTTAATTCTATTATGAAGGAATCATTTCCTACTATTGTCGATGAGCATTTTACAGCCAATATGGAGTCGCTTTTAGATGCGGTAGCCGAGGGGAAGGTTAACTGGAAGACAGTTGTTGAGAATTTTTATCCTGATCTTAAAGATGCAATCGACAAGGCTGAAAATGAGCTTGAGAAGGTTACAATACATGATGAGGTGACAGATGAAATCTGCCCTGAGTGCGGACGCAATCTGGTTATAAAATACGGACCTCACGGCAAGTTTTTGGCATGTCCGGGATTTCCTGACTGCAGATTCACTATGCCTTATCTTGAAAAAATCGGCGTCAATTGCCCTAAATGCGGTAAGGATGTTGTGCTTAAGAAAACAAGGAAGGGAAGAAAATACTATGGCTGTATTGACAACCCTGAGTGTGATTTTATGAGCTGGGGCAGACCAGTTGCAGAAAAATGCCCTCGTTGTGGAGGATATATGATTATAAAGGGAAACAAGATTGCCTGCGCAGATGAGCAGTGCGGCTACGTAACAGATAAAAAGCCCGAAAGAGAGGAATAACAATTAATGGGAGTACAATTATTAGATAAGACACGTAAGATTAATAAGCTTCTTCACAACAACAATTCATCAAAGGTTGTGTTCAATGATATATGTCAGGTGCTCACCGGGGTGCTCGACTCAGACATACTTGTAATCAGCAAAAAGGGCAAGGTGCTTGGCTCAAGTATCTGCAAAGGCGTGGATGAGCTTCATGAACTGATAGTAGATGAGGTTGGTGGCTATATTGACACTGAGCTCAATGAAAGACTTCTTGGCATACTTTCAACAAAGGAAAATGTAAACCTCGAGACACTTGGCTTTGGTGAAGATACAAGAATGTACAAGGCTATTATCACACCGATTGATATAGCCGGCGAGAGGCTTGGAACTCTTTTTGAGTACAGAAGTGACAGAGAGTATGACATTGACGATATCATTCTTACAGAGTATGGCACGACAGTGGTTGGGCTTGAGATGATGAGATCCGTGAATGAGGAGAATGAAGAGGAAAAGAGAAAGGTAGCGATTGTCCGTTCGGCTATCAATACACTTTCTTATTCTGAGCTTGAGGCTATTCTTCACATCTTTGATGAGCTTGACGGCAATGAGGGTATACTTGTTGCCAGCAGAATAGCCGACAGAGTAGGCATTACCCGCTCGGTAATCGTAAATGCCCTTCGCAAGTTTGAGAGTGCAGGCGTTATCGAATCACGCTCATCCGGCATGAAGGGCACATATATCAAAGTAGTAAACGATGTAGTTTTTGATGAGCTTGACAGAATCCGAAATAAAAACAAGTAAATAAATTTAAGTATATTTTAAGGACTTATGTTTGAAAGAACATAGGTCTTTTCTATGTTTTCGGCATATATATAGTGCGTCTGTCGACAAAAAAATACAATATAATGTAAAAAACAACAAAAACATCTTGTGTTTTGTCGATTTTACTTTATAATATATATATTAGAGTACTTATATAGTATTTTTTATAATATGCAAAAAGTGTATTGGAGGAATATTTATGATAAACTCAACAGCCTTTGATTATGTCAATGTATTGACCAAAGCGGCTGATGCAAGCTACCAAAGAGAAGCTATACTTGCAAACAATATATCGAATGTGGATACCCCGGGCTACAAGCGCAAGGATTTAAATTTTGAGGGGGTACTGTCACAGGAGCTTGGCAGATGCAAGCATCAGTCGCTTGATAAAAAAATAAGTGAGCTTGATACCTCAAAGCTGACGGCCAATGTATATACAGACCATTCCAATTATTCATACAGGATGGATGGCAATAACGTGGATATAGACACTGAAAATGTCGAGCTTGCGTCTGAGCAGATTAAGTATGAAGCACTTACAAGCAGCATAAGCTCGCAGTTTTCACGAATGAAGAGCGTGCTGTAGTAATTATGGAGGTTTAATGATATGGGATTATTTCAAGCTTTTAATATAAGTGCGTCCGGCATGACGGCTGAACGCTTCAGGACAGATATCATTGCACAGAATATTGCCAATGTAAACACTACGTCCACAAAGGAAGGCACACCGTACCGTAGAAAGATTGTGACTTTTTCCGAGAAAAATGTCACACCTTTTTCACAGATATACTCTTCATCAAAGAAGGCCGCTGTTGGAAACGGTGTAAAGGTAAGCAGCGTGACATCAGATTATTCTACTGATTTTATCAAGGAGTATGACCCATCAAATCCTGATGCTGATGCAGATGGTTATGTTTCTTATCCAAATGTCAATACAGTCACAGAGATGACCAATCTGATAGATGCCACACGTGCATATGAAGCCAATGCAACTGCCTTTGAGGCAAGCAAGTCAATGGCACAAAATGGCTTACAAATAGGCAAATAGCCGGCTGATACATACATAAAGGAGCTTTTTGATGGATATTTCAAACATTAATGGAATTTCAACAGGAGATATTAAATCTTTTTTTAATAATACCTCTCTTACGAAAACTGACAAGACTGATTCATTTTCTGATGTACTTTCTGCTGCCATGGGAAGCATCGGTGAGACAAATGATCTGCAGAATGCAGCTGAGCAGGAGGAAGTGAGATTTGCACTTGGCGAGTCTGATAATACACATGATCTGCTTGTTGCGGAAACAAAGGCGGCTGTGGCATTGCAGTACACTGTTGCTGTCAGGGATAAAATAATTGACGCATACAAAGAACTTATGCAGATGTCAATATAAGGAGTAATAGAAAATGCCAGAACGTTTAAAGGCTATTTTGGATAAAATAACTGCATGGTGGAAAAAATTCAATACTAAGCAACGCTCCGTGCTCATAAGCATAGTAGCTGTGGTTATAGTGGCTCTTGTAATACTTGGCGTAGTCATATCAAGACCTACACAGGTTGAGCTGGTCGAGGCACAGAGTGCATCAGAGGCTTCCACAATAAAGGGAGTACTTGAAGATAACAATATAAGCTATGAGGTGGACAGCAAGCTTGTGTTTTTTGTCAATAAATCAGATGAGGTAAATGCCATTATGGCACTGGGTGATAACGGCATCCCTGCGCAGGCGTACTCGATAGACAATGTCACAGACGGCAGCTTCTCAACAACCGAGGCTGATAAGCAGAAAAAGTATCAGGTGTATCTGGAGGATAAGCTTAAGGATCATCTGGAAAAACAGTCATACGTAAATGAAGCAAGCGTTGATATCACTATGCCTGACAAGGATGGTACCATTCTTAAATCAAAAGAGGAGGCAACTGCGGCTGTCACTCTTGGACTTAAGGATTCGATTACAGATGATCAGGCCTACGCAATAGCACGTCTTGTTGCAACAGCTCTTGGAAACGATACCACAAAGGGCATTACTATCATCGACAAAAAGGCCAATGTACTTTACTCGGGCGGAGATTCCGATACCTCGGCAGGTCTTGCGACATCACAGCTTTCTTATAAGCAAAAGCTGGAGGAGCAGGTGAAAAATGAAGTCAAAAAGACCTTAGAGAGCTCAAATATTTTCTCGAATATTGAAGTTGGCATGAATCTGGACATAGATTTCAGTAAGACAGAAACAGCCCAGAAAAATTACACTCTGCCTGATGGACAGACCGATACAGGTCTTTTGGACAGTGAGTCGAATTACCAGTCGGACGCAACCAATGGTCAGGCTGCGGTTCCCGGAACTGATTCAAACAGCGATGATACTACATACACTACACAGGATGGCACTCCATCAGAGTCGTCAATTACAGATAACGACAAAAAGTATTTAAATGACGAAAAAATCACTACAAGTAAAAACGATGGAGGCTCAATCAAGTATGATTCATCTTCAATTACCGTAGTTGCCACCAGGTATAAGGTATATGATGAAAGCACTCTTGAAAAGAACGGAAAGCTCAAGGGTACAAGCTGGGAGGAGTACAAAGCAAAGCATGCAGATCCGGTCAAGGTGACGGATGTAGATCAGGATCTTGTAACTTCCGTGCAGAATGCAACAGGTATCACACAGATTTCATTCCTTGTATATGAGCAGCCGGAGTTTGTTGACAAGGCATCTGGCGTGCGTTCGTTGAGTGATATTTTACAGATTGCAATCACTGTCCTTATTTTTGCACTGCTTGGCTTTGTGGTATTTAAGAGCACAAGAAGCAGTGAGGAAGAGCCAAAAGAGGAGGAGCTGTCTGTAGATTCTCTTTTAGAACAGACTGCTGAGAATAATGAGCCTCTTGAGGATATTGGATATAACGAGAAGACGGAGACACGTCTTCTGATAGAAAAATTTGTTGATGAAAATCCCGAAGCGGCTGCGCAGCTGTTGCGTAACTGGCTTAATGAGGATTGGGAGTAGTTACATATGATAGATGATTACAGTGGTTTACAAAAAGCTGCTATTCTTTTAATTACACTTGGACCTGAAAAGGCTTCAGCCATCTTCCAGCATTTGAAGGAAGATGAGATAGAGAGTCTGACACTCGAAATAGCAAACACCAGAAGCGTCTCTCCGCAGGATAAAGAATCTGTTTTGGATGAATATTATCAGGTGTGTCTCGCGCAGCAGTATATTGCTGAGGGCGGCATCGGCTATGCCAAGGAGCTCCTTGAAAAAGCTCTTGGCAGTGAAAAGGCTCAGGGAGTTATTTCCAAGCTTACAGCATCATTACAGGTCAGACCATTTGAGTTTGTCAGAAAGACTGAGCCTGCACAGCTGCTTAATTTTATACAGGACGAGCATCCTCAGACAATAGCCATGATTCTTTCTTATCTGTCGTCTTCACAGGCTGCCATGATACTCGGTGCTTTGCCTCCGGAAAAGCAGGCTGATGTTGCCAGACGTATCGCCCAGATGGACAGAACATCACCTGATGTCATAAAGGAGGTCGAGAGAGTGTTGGAGAGAAAGCTTTCATCTCTTGTCAATCAGGACTATACAATTGTCGGTGGCATAGATTCTATTGTCAATATATTAAACAGTGTAGACCGTGCTACAGAAAAGCGTATTATGGAGTCACTTGAGGTTGATGAACCTGAGCTTGCAGAAGAAATCAGAAAGAAGATGTTTGTATTCGAGGATATCCTTCTCCTGGATGACAGGTCTATCCAGAGAGTGCTCCGCGATGTGGAGAATGCGGATCTTGAGCTTGCACTTAAGAGTTCTACAGAGGAAGTACAAAATGTCATATTTAGGAATCTTTCAAAACGACTTGCCGCTATGATAAAAGAGGATATGGATTTCATGGGACCTGTACGTATGAAGGATGTTGAGGAGGCGCAGCAAAAGATAGTTGCTGTTATCAGAAAGCTTGAGGATTCGGGTGATATTGTCATTTCAAGAGGCGGAGGTGATGATATAGTTGTCTAATATATTAAAGCAGTATCGTGTTGCCGGAGAAGATAAAAATGTCCGTGTGATAAATAGCAATTCCATGATAAAGCAGATTTTTGCCGACTCCATAAGCCGCCCCGCTGATAGTTATACAGGCATATCATCTGATGCACAGAGCAGCTTAGAAAAAACAAAATCGCTAAGTCCGGACACGCAGGAGAGCGGCTTCAATGATGGCATAAATGCTGCTGTAGTCACAGAAATAGATGTTTCAGCTGAGAAGGAAAGGCTCTTAGAGGAAGCAAAGCTTGAGGCTGATAGCATATTGGACAAAGCAAAGGCAGAGGCCTCAAGACTTTTAGATGAGGCTAAACAACGTGCACAGATTCTATATGCTGATAACAAGTCAAAGGGCTATGAGGATGGTCTGGCTGAGTGTCAGAGAGAGTTTGACGAAAAAGAAATATCTTTAAGACAGGAGCTTTCAGATAAAGAAAGCGCTTTGAAATCAAAATATGATGCTTATTCAAAGGAGCTTGAATCAGATCTGATAGATGCAATAATTCAGGTTTTTAACAAGGTCTTTAAAATACAGTTCGATGATAAAAAGGATATCTTGTTTCATCTGGTTGAAAATACCATGTCAAATATAGAGGTGGGCAAAGAATTTCGTATACATGTAGCTTATTCAAACTATAAGTTTATGATGTCGCATTTGGATGAGATTCAGGAACGCATAGGCAATGATATTGATATCGAGGTTGTAAATGACGCAAATCTTGACACGAGCGGCTGCTTCATTGAGACAAGCTTTGGAGTGTTTGACTGTGGAATTGATATGGAGCTCAACAATCTGGTGAAGGATATACGCTCACTTTGCAGCTGATATAGCTGTATGAGTGTTGGAAGAAAGGGATTTTAATTGTTAGAGGTAGCACAAAAGTATTTACAATTAAAAAGCGGTGAGTACTATAAATGCTTTGGCAAGGTGGACAAGGTTGTCGGTCTTACGATAGAATCAATTGGTCCCAAGGCTAAGCTCAATGATCTTTGCATGATTTTTCTTGACAAGGAACGCAGGGATTATGTCATGTCTGAGGTGGTAGGATTTAAAGATTCACATATTATTCTGATGCCGTTTGACAATGTGGAGGGAGTCGGTGTCGGCTGTATAGTTGAAAATACAGGACATCCTCTCACGGTAGCTGTCGGTGATGAGCTTTTAGGCCATACAGTTGACGGAATAGGCCGTGTAACTGACTGTGATGAAAAAGACCTTAAGCTTGACAGTGAATATCCGATAGAAGCACCGCCACCTGATCCGATGTCCAGAGAAATTATCAGTGATGTGCTTCCTCTGGGAGTGAAGGCAGTAGATGGCCTCATCACAGTAGGCAAAGGACAGCGTATCGGCATTTTTGCAGGCTCAGGAGTCGGTAAAAGTACTCTTCTTGGTATGTTTGCCCGCAACACAAAGGCAGATATCAATGTAATTGCCCTGATTGGAGAGCGAGGCAGGGAGGTTAGAGAGTTCATAGAAAGGGATCTTGGCCCTGAGGGTATGGCACGCTCTGTTGTAGTAGTTGCAACCTCTGACAAGCCGGCTCTTATAAGAAACAAGGCTGCAAAGACAGCTACAAGCATCGCTGAATATTTTCGTGACAAGGGTGAAGACGTGCTTTTGATGATGGATTCACTGACACGTTTTTCCATGGCTCAAAGAGAGATAGGACTTGCATCCGGAGAGCCCCCTGTGACGAGAGGATATCCACCAAGTGTGTATTCTGAGATGCCAAAGCTTTTAGAGAGAGCAGGAAGAGCTGATAAAGGCTCTATCACAGGGCTGTACACTGTGCTTGTCGATGGAGATGATTTCAATGAGCCTATTACAGATACGGCGCGTTCTATTTTGGATGGCCACATCATGCTCGATAGAAAGCTGGGACATAAAAATCATTATCCGGCTATTGATGTACTGCAGAGTATTTCGAGAGTTATGAGTGCTATAGCAACTAAGGAGCACAAAAATCTCGCCGGCAGATTAAAAAACGTGCTAGCCACATACACGGAGGCTGAGGATCTTATCAATATCGGTGCATACAAAAACGGCTCAAATCCAGATATCGACTATGCTATTCAAAAAATTGGTGCTGTTAACTCATTCCTTTGTCAGGGAACAGATGAGAAATTCAGCTTTGAAGAGGAACTTGAGCTTTTAGAGAAGGTGTTCGAGTAGTATGGGAAAATTCAAATACAGCATGCAAAATATACTTGATATAAAAATAAAGCTTGAAACACAGGCAAAGAACGAGTTTTCGGAAGCAAACCGTGCTTATCTGATTGAAAAAGAAAAGCTCGAAGAGCTGTTTAAAAAGCGTGCAGTCTATGAAGCTGCTCTTAAGGAACAGCTTTCAGGCAGCTTAAATATATCTGAAATTAATATTTGCAAAAAAAACATAAATTCACTCAAATCGGCTATCCGCACACAGCTTATGAATGTAAAGAAAGCGGAGGATATGCTGGAGGTTAAAAGAGTGGCATTGAATGAGCTTATGAAAGAGCGTAAGACGCATGAGAAGCTGCGCGATAAGAAATTTGAGGATTTTCAAAAAGAGGAAAAAGACAACGAATCCAAAGAGATAGACCAGCTTGTGAGCTTTACCTATAATTCGTAGTCCGGAGGAAATATGGCAGAACTAAACGAAGCAGAATCAACCAAGGATACTAAGAAAACAAAAAAAGAAAAGAAAATGGAAGAAAAAGCCGCTAAAAAGGCGGCTAAGAAAGCAAAGAAGAATCATGAAGCCGATAAGCCCGATGCAGAAAATGATGACAGTGATTCTGTCTCAAGCAAGATAGTCATGGTGCTTGTTACTATACTTATTATTGCAATATGGCTTGGAATATTTGCAGTTTTTGTAAAAGCAGATGTGGGTGGCTTTGGCTCGACTGTGCTTGCGCCGGCACTAAAGGATGTGCCTGTACTAAGTAAGATACTTCCTGATTCCGGCAATATCACTGCATCTGAGTCTACAGAGACCGCAGGCTACACAAATTTGGACGATGCGGTTTCGAGAATTAAGGAGCTCGAAAAGCAATTGGATGATGCCAATAGCAAGAATCAGGCAGATGCCCAGACAATCAATGATTTAAATGCCCAGATACAGGATTTGAGCACCTATAAGGAGGAGCAGGCAGCCTTTGAGGAGGAAAAAGAAAAATACTATGAGGAGGTTGTTTTTTCAGATAAAGCACCCGATATAAAAGAATATAAGAAATTCTACGAGCAGGTAGATCCTGCCAATGCAGAAATCTTATATAAACAGGTGTGTGAACAGCTTGAACAGGATGATGAAATTAAGGATTATGCCCAGACATATTCCAAAATGAAGCCTAAGGAGGCCGCAGCTATTTTTGACAGCATGACCGACAATCTGTCACTTGTTGCCAAGATATTAAATGCCATGGATGCCCAGTCGAGAGGTAATATCCTTGGTAAAATGGATTCGGCTACGGCGGCAAAGGTTACTAAGATTATGAATCCTTCACAAAACTGATAGCATATCTTGTTACAATAATAAAAGAAAGGAGGAGAATATGGCAGACAATACAATATCACCTGTTGTACCAAATGTATCAGGTGGACGGAATGTTTCGACAGGGCAGAAGGCTGTAACGCAAACAGCTGCACAATCCGGTATTGACTTTAAAAGCTATCTTGGCGGCCGGACAGCTGTGCAGGATAACAGCACTACATTTTTAAAGCGAAGAAACTCTTATACTTTAAATAAAAACAATACTAAGGAAATAAGCATCAAAACTGCATCAAAAAACAGCCCTACAGAAAGCGAAGTTAAAAAAATCACAGATGATATATCTTCGCAGATAGTTGAAAAAGTAACTGATGACCTCGATATATCTGAGGATGAACTTAATAATGCAATGCAGCTTCTTGGACTGACAGCTATGGATTTACTCAACCCTGCAAATCTGTCGGCATTATATTGTGAGGTCACCGGAAATGCATCTGATCCACAGGCACTTGTTTTAAATGCCGACTTTACTGCACTGTTTAATGATGTGTCTCAGGTTGCATCTGAAAATGATACACAGCTTGATTTATTATCACAGCTTACTGCTTCAGATGATGGTGAAATACTAGATGCAGATATAGTTTCTTCGGCTGATACAACGGAAAAAACGGTTGACAGCAGCTATGACGATACAGCAGCTTCGGGTCAGAATATAAACGACACTGCTGATGAAGCTGTTAAGGTATATGATGGCGGTACACAGGACAGTTCTTACCAAAACTCGGACGAAGGCACTTCTTCAGGCGAAACAGGCAATGGTATTATATCAGATGAAAATACAGAAAAGACTCAGTCAAAGTCTCAGGTTGACAGTAGCTTTGATGATTCCGGTGAGCGCGTGTTGCATCATGATGATGACGCACACTCAGACAATTCAGTACTTCATGCATCTGTCAGCGAACAGCTGAATACTGATACTTCATTTGAAATGTCACAGTCACAAAGCCGATTACGTGTTGATACGACCGATATCATCAGACAGATTGTCGACAGTATGAGCATATCAAACACCACTGAAGAATCGGCAATTAACCTTCAGCTTACACCTGAAAGCCTTGGAAGAATGTATATCAACGTATCTCAGAAGAACAGCGAGATATCTGCAAGAATTGCAGTTTCCAATGAGGCTGTAAAAGAAGCCTTACAGACACAGATGGTCAATCTCAAGGAAGCCTTAAATAATTCAGGCATCAGGGTAAATGAGGTGGAAATCACCGTTGCATCACATGAGTTTGAGAGGAATCTCGAGCAGGGTGCTGCAAACGACAGCAGACAGCAGGAGAGCACAAATTCCTATAATGGTTCAAACAGCTCTGACAGCGGCATAGACAGCGATATGATGCAGGATCGCGCTGAAGAAAGACTTGTGACACAGATTATGAGAGATAACGGAAATTCAGTAGATTTCACAGCATAAGGTGTCATGAAAAAGGAGGACAAATGGCAATTACAGCAAATGTTACAAACGGAAAGCTAGACGAGACAAATACTACTCCGACACAAAACAGAAAAACAAGCAGTGCAAAAGCAAGTGGCTCAAATCTTGGCTATGATGATTTCTTAAAGCTTTTAAGTGCAGAGATGCAGTACCAGGATCCGCTTGAACCAACAAGCAACACCGACTATGTGGCACAGATGGCTACATTCTCACAGCTGGAGGCAACTCTTTCTATGAAAGAATCCATGTCATCGTCATATGACCAGACTACAAAGAGTGCAGCACTTTCACTTGTAGGCAAGGAGGTTATTGTTACTGATAAGGATAGTCCTTCCGGATACTACAGTGGCAAGGTAGACTATGTCACATATAAGGATGGCAAGATTCAGCTGTCTATCAATGAAAAAATGTATGACTACTCTAGTCTCTATTCTGTATCAACGGATGAGTACTACGATGCAATTGTAAACTCAAGTACATTTTCAGGTCTTATAGCAAAGCTTCCAAAGATAGAGGATTTGACGATAGATTCAAAGGGCAGCATAGAGGAAGCAAGAAAGCTGTACGACGGACTTTCGGATTATGGCAAGCAGTTTATAAATGCCAGTGATTACAGCAAGCTTCAGGCTTATGAGGATAAGCTTAAAGAGCTTATTGCGGCAGATAAAAATAATCAGGCTGACAGTAAAGAAAACGATACGAATCAGACTGCGTGAGGTGGATTATGAAGAATATCGTTAATAATTACTCATCCATAGAGCAGCTGACAAATCAATATCTAAATAAGCAAAAATCTACAGACAAAAAGATAAATGGTATATCCTTTGAGGAAATATTAAAGCAGCAGACACAGCCGGTTAAATTCTCAAAGCATGCATCAATGCGGCTGACACAGAGAAATATTAATCTTTCCGACGACCAGAGCATGCGTCTTCAAAAGGGGATAGCAGCTGCAGATAGCAAGGGTGTAAACGATTCACTGGTGCTTGTAGATGATATTGCGTTTATAGTAAATGTGCCAAGTAAGACCGTTGTCACTGCAATGGACCAGGCGGAAACTAATTCAAATGTATTTACAAATATTGATGGCGCGGTAATTATGTAGCCGGACCTTTTAAGGAGGCAGAGGGCTTTTGAATGACAGAAAAAGCCCATACCGTCCATCTATACTATAGGAGGACAAACAACTATGATGAGATCACTTTATTCTGCTGTGTCAGGACTCAAGACACATCAGACAAGAATGGATGTTATTGGTAACAACATCGCAAACGTAAATACTGAGGCCTTTAAGGCATCTTCAGTGCGTTTCAATGAGATTATGTACCAGACTACATCGGGCGCTTCGGCCGGAAACGGAGCCGCCGGTACCGGTGGAAAAAATGCAAAGCAGATAGGTCTTGGTGTAAAGTCGGGTGCCACTGCTGTAAATATTACCGGAGCCGGTTCCGCTGAGACTACCGGTAATCCATTTGATCTTAGATTAAATGACAAAAACGCGACTAACTTTTTTGTGGTAAGTGATGGAACAAACCGTCTTTTCACCCGTGCCGGCGATTTCTATGTAGATGGTAACGGCTATTTATGTATGAGCTCTACAGGATATACATTGCAGGGATGGCAGGTAGATGCAAAGGGCAACGTGATAAAGGATACGGTATCATCACTGCAGGTAATGTCGTCTGCCACTAAAACCTCAGCTCCGGAGGCTACAACAAAGGCATATGTATCAGGTGTGCTTGATAAAAATGATGCCCAGGCAGCCGACACCGGAAGAATCATCACTATAGGCTTTTTTGATGACTTGGGATACAACTATACTGCAAAGTTTGGTATTAAAAAGACAAATACCGATGGTACATATGATGTAACGCTTAAGGATATCGTTGATTCTAAGGGAAATTCAATATTTGATGTGGACAAGGATGGTAATTTTATTACAAGCCAGGGACCAAACGGACAGACAATGTACTCGTATAAAGGAAGGGCTGTAGATCCCCAGACTATATTTGAGGACGCTTCGCTCGTTTTTGACCAGAGTGAGGGTACTTTTACATCAATTTCAAGTGCAAATTCACCGGCTGCAAAGACAATAAACCTGAATCTTTCCGTCTTAAACACACAGGATGCCTCAATCAACGGAAGTAATTTCAGTAATATAGAAGTGGATTTCAGCAAATCCATGAACTATAATAATAACGGAACCTCTACTATCGGAGGTATGAACGGTGACTTGCAGGGCGATGGCAAGGGAAAAGCACTCGGAGCACTTACAGGCATAACTGTCAGTGACGATGGTAAGATATACGGTTCATATGACAATGGTAATACAGTTTTACTCTGCCAGATAGCTGTGGCACAGTTTGCCAATGCATCAGGTCTTGAAAAAATCGGAGACAACTGCTATCAGAGCACATTAAACTCAGGTGAGTTTGATGGAATAGGAGTTGAAATATCAGCTGACGGAGGCTCTATCTCATCAGGAGAGCTTGAGATGTCAAATGTAGATTTGTCTTCACAGTTTACGGATATGATAGTAACTCAGCGTGGATTTCAGGCAAACTCACGTGTCATCACTACATCTGATACACTTCTCGAGGAACTTATCAATCTCAAGAGATAATAATTTCGCAAGGTATTGGGGGATGGCTTAGGTCATTTCCCAATATTTTGTGTATTTTTTATTAAAAATATTATTTTTGCATAGACATTTACACTAAAATTTAGTAGAATTATAACTAAGGTCATTCGACAAATATTTATTTATGGAAGGTGTGTATAAGTGGACATAGCATCTCTTTTAGGAGTAATTCTTGGTATCGGAATGGTTTTGTTCGGTATCATTCAAAATGGTGGGGTACCTGCATTATTAAACTTTCTTGATGCGCCCTCTGCAATTATCACGATAGGTGGTTCACTCTCGGCTGTGCTTTGCTCTAACAAGCTATCGGGCTTTATAGCCGGAATCAAGTCATTTGCACTTCCTTTTAAGGAAAAGAGCGTAGACCCTGGAGAGACAATAAATAAAATAATAGAGCTGTCAAATGTCAGCCGTAAGGAGGGGCTTTTAGCCCTCGAGGAAGCTGCCAGCAGTATAGACGATGAATTCTTAAAGAAGGGTATTATGCTTGTAGTAGACGGTACGGATGCAGAGCTTGTGAGAGGCATTCTTGAAACAGATATGCTAAGCATGGAGGAACGTCATAAGAAAACAATTTCTTTCTGGGAATTCTGGGGAGAGCAGGGTCCTGCCTGGGGTATGATCGGTACACTTATCGGTCTTATCAATATGCTTAAAAACCTTGAGGATTCTTCAACAATAGGTCCGAATATGGCGGTTGCCCTTGTTACTACATTCTACGGTTCGCTTATTGCCAACTGGCTTTGCGCCCCATTTGCTAACAAGCTTAAGGCTAACAATGAGCTTGAGCTCACTCTCAAGACTCTTATCATAGAAGGTCTGCTTTCCATTCAGGCGGGTGAAAACCCACGAGTTATTGAGGAAAAGCTCAAGTCCTTCCTTTCACCTGACAAGAGAGAGGCTCTCTCACCAGAAGGCGGAGGTGAGGAATAGTGGCGAAAAGGAGACCTGAGGATCCGCCAAAGGGAGCACCGGCGTGGCAGTCAACCTTCTCGGATCTTATGAACCTGCTTTTATGCTTTTTCGTGCTCTTGTTCTCTATGTCAACTGTTGACGCTGAGAAATTCCAGCTGGTCATTGCATCACTGACAAGCAGTGTTAGTGTTTTGCCGGGAGGCAGCACATCTATCGGTGATGGCAGGCTTGTTGGAGCAGGAGTCAGCCAGCTTGAGTTTTTGGATAAATATTACAATGATCTGGCCAATTCCAAATCGACAACTGAAAGCACCACAGAGGGTGATGACAAGAATGCCGAAGAACAGTATGAGCAGATGGAGCTTTCTGAATCTGAAAAAATGTCAGAACAGATAGAAAAACAGCTCGAAAACACTAGCTTACAGGATGCTGTAGAAGTGGATTTCAATGCACAGTACGTGCAATTGAGTCTGAATGGAGCCCTGTTGTTTGAATCGGGTAAGGCTGATGTAATGGAAGAGGCATATCCGGTAGTGAACAAGATTTCATCTATTTTAGCTGCATATCAGGATAATCTGATAGAGATTGAAGGGCATACTGACAATGTTCCGGTTTCATCACGTTCCAAGTATGAGAGTAATGATGTGCTTTCTATGTACAGAGCACTGAGCGTTGCAAATTACATCAGGGACAATACAAGCTTAAACCCTGCCCATATAAAGTCATCCGGAAGAGGAGACTATGATCCGGTTGCGGACAACTCTACTCCAGAGGGAAGGGCCAGGAACAGACGTGTAGAGATTAAGGTGTATAATTCTTACAATTCAGAGTTCAATACCAATTAATCCGGAAAGGAATGCATATGAAAAAGAATTTAATTTCAGTACTGATTTTAGCACTTTGTTTTGCAAACCTTGTGCTTACAGCACTGCTTATATTTACAATTATACCTGAGACAAAAAAGGCAAACAATCTGATAGACCAGGTGTGTCAGGCTATATCACTAGACTTAAACAGTGGCACTGCAACTAGTGGTTCACAGCTGCCGCAGGATCAGATTGTTGATTATGCACTTACAGCCGATGATGATACACTTACCTTCAATTTTGCCCCATCTGAGGATGGCAATACACATTATCTTGTTTGTGGCATATCACTTTCACTCAACAAAAAGAGTGACGGATATAAGACCTACGGTGAGGATCTGTCCGCCAAGAAAAATGTTATCTTAGCAGACATTACAGACATAATAGGCGATTACACAATGGAACAGTACAACACCGATAAGAGTGCTGTTCATGATAAGATTCTCAAAACTCTCCAGAAGAAATTCGGAGCAGACTATATAGTAGATGTAAATATTGTATCTTCGCTTACCCAGTGATGATTTCTTTACAAATACTTATGCCGGTATTAAAACAGGCAGATATTTAATAATTTGGATACAGGTGGTGATTAACAGATGGGTGATGTTTTATCTCAGAGTGAGATAGACAATCTGCTCAATGCCCTAAGCAGCGGCGAGCTTGATGTAGATGAAATAAAAGAGAATAGTGAACAGACGGTCAAAGACTATGATTTCGCCCGCCCATCTAAGTTTTCAAAGGAACATCTAAGGACCCTTGAAATAATATTTGAGCATTATGGAAGGCTTCTTACAACAAACCTTCCCGTTTATCTGCGAAAGTCAGTGCAGGTAGAGGTGATGAATTCGGAGGCAGTTACATACTCAGAATTCACAAATGCGCTTTCAAATCCGGTGCTGCTTGGCATTGTCAACTTTGCACCGTTACAGGGGAATATAATAGTTGAAATGGCTTCCGGTCTTGGATATGCTATTGTAGACCGTATGCTTGGCGGAAGGGGAGATTCTCTCGATAAGACGAGAGAATTTTCAGAGATTGAGCTTTTGATTATTGAGCGTATTTTAGTTATATGCATTAATCTGCTCCAGGAGCCGTGGCAGAATGTACTTGATATAAGCCCTCATTTAGAGCGAATTGAGACCAATTCCCAGTATGCTCAGATTATATCTCCCAGCGAGGTGATAGCTATTATCACTATGAATATAAAGATTGGTGATGTTGAGGGATTGATGAATATATGTCTGCCTTATATCACACTTGAATCTGTTATAGATAAGCTGAATACCAGATACTGGTATTCTAACATACAAAATCATGATGAAACCAACTATAGAAATGCCATAGAAAGCCTTATTCAAAAATCACAAATACCGGTCAAAGCGGTACTTGGCAAGAGTCTTATATCAGTAAAGGATTTTTCTACGCTTGTGCCGGGTGATGTAATAAGACTTGACACCAATGTGGATGATGAGTTGGACATTTATGTAGGAAATATCAAAAAGTTTACTGCACTACCTGGTTCTTCCGGTGATAAATATGCGGTAAGAATTACATCAGTAGTCAGAGAGGAGCAATAAATCATGGATGGAGTTTTATCGCAGGAGGAAATAAATGCATTGTTAAATAACAACGATGCGGCGGATTCGAGCGATGAGATATTGACAGAATCCGAAAAGGATGCGATTGGAGAGATTGCCAATATCAGTATGGGAACAGCTGCAACCACGCTGTTTTCACTTGTAAATAGAAGAGTAGAGATTTCTACTCCTGTTGTTTCTTTTTCAAATTGGGACAAAATTGTTGACGAGTATGAAAAACCGTGTGTGTTTATCAAAATCGGATACACACAGGGGTTAAATGGAAGCAATATTCTCGTACTCAAAGAAAAGGATGTAAAAATTATAACCGACCTTATGATGGGTGGAGATGGAACGAATATAAATGGTGAGATTGGAGAGCTGCACCTTAGTGCTATCAGTGAGGCAATGAACCAGATGATGGGTTCTTCCGCCACATCTCTTTCGTCTATGCTCAATCGTACTATCGATATCAGCCCTCCTATCGCAGAGGTTGTTGATTTAAAAAACACCTTAAACGAGGGTGAAATTGACAGCTTCCTGTCTGAAGAGTTTGTAAAGATTTCCTTCCATATGGAGATTGGGGATCTAGTAGACAGCGAGATAATGCAGCTTTACCCACCGGCATTTGTAAAGGAAATGTGTAAGGGGGTATCTCAGAATATGGAGCTTGATACACAAAGTGTGACAGAGGATGTTCCTCAAAGTTCAAACACCGCCACACAGGCTGCGCCTATACAACAGCCACAGGATAGTGGCAGCATGAATAATGCTTCCGCAAACAGTCAGGGCATGATAAACGAAAATATGATGAATTCGAATATGAATAGTCAGAATATGATGAATCAGGGAATGATGAACCAGAATATGGGGGCACAAAATATGATAGGCAATCAGGTTAATGTACAGAACGCTCAATTCACCCCTTTTGGAGCCATGCCAAATCAGGTCTACCAGCCTGAAAACATTGATTTAATCATGGATGTTCCTCTTGAAGTGACAGTTGAGCTTGGACGCACCAAAAAATCCATTTCCGAAATACTCGATTTCGGTCCGGGCAAGATCATAGAGCTTAATAAGCTGGCAGGAGAACCGATAGATATTCTTGTAAATGGTAAATATGTAGCTAAGGGCGAGGTTGTTGTAATTGAGGAAAGCTTTGGTGTACGAATCACTGAGATAGTCAATTCAAAGATAAACACCGGAAAGACAAAATAGTTTCAGCTGACATTTAATCAATACTATGCAGAGGAATTAAAATGATATTAGCAGCAACATCACTGGACAGCTTTGTCCAGCTCATCACAGTTTTAATAATTTTTGTTTTTGTGCTTATCCTGACATATTTTACCACCAGATGGATGGCGGGTATCCAGAAGGGGCGAAGCTTTAATAAGAATCTTAGAATTATTGAAACAATAAGCGTCGGAAATAATAAGATGATCAGTATTGTTGAGGCAGGTACAAAATATATCGTTGTTTCAATCGGAAAGGATGATGTGAATTATCTCACCGAGCTTAAGGAGGAGGAATTAAAGGATTTATCATTTAAGGATCCTCAAAGCATGATGCAGAATCCGGAATCCTTTTCAGCAATTATGGATAAATTGAAAGAAAAGTACAGTAACAGGAGCAGACATGAATAGATTCATGAAGAAATTCAAGGCTGTATATTGCAATGCATCATTTATTTTTGCAATTGCAGTCCTTATGGTAACAATTTCATTATGCATATTTTATCCTGACAGTGTAAATGCAAGTCAGAGCCCCTCACCATCCGGTGATATCAGTACAAATGATGTGACAAACGATTTGGATGACGTTAAAAGTCTTGACAGTGGTGACAAGGATTTAGCCGATGCCACCTCTGACAGCACAAATGGTCTGAACATATATTACAACAATGAGTCAGGCTCTCTGTCCACACCTGTCAGGATGTTTTTGGTGCTTACAGTATTATCTTTAGCACCTTCTATTCTCATCATGCTGACTTCTTTTACAAGAATTATTATCGTACTGCATTTTGTCAGAACAGCTATCGGTACCCAGACAGCACCACCTAATCAGGTCCTTGTCGGTTTGGCTTTGTTTTTGACACTTTTTATTATGTGGCCGACTTTTTCACAGGTAAACGAAAAGGCTATAAAGCCCCTTGATGAGGGTAAAATCACCCAGCAGGAGGCTATAAAGGAGGCTGAGGGACCATTCAGGGAGTTTATGTATGGGCAGACACAGACTAAGGACATAAAGCTGTTTGTGGATATCTCAGGAGATGAGTACGATGACTATGATGATGTACCTTTTACAACACTTGTTCCGGCCTTTATACTTAGTGAGCTTAGAACAGCCTTTATATTAGGCTTTTTAATATACATTCCGTTTATAGTAATAGATATGGTTGTTTCATCAGTGCTAATGTCAATGGGTATGATGATGCTTCCACCGACAACCATCTCGATGCCGTTTAAGGTACTTTTGTTTATCCTTGCGGATGGCTGGGATCTGGTTATTGGTAATCTGGTCAAGACGTTTTACTAGGAGGTGTACATATGATTACCCAGGAAGCTGTTTTGGATATTGCCAGAGAGGCAATTTATACTACAATCATTACATCAGCTCCGCTTTTGCTTATTTCGCTGATTGTCGGACTTATAGTCAGTATATTTCAGACAGTTACGTCAATTCAGGAGCAGACACTTACATTTGTGCCAAAAATAATTGCAATTTTTCTTGTGATGATGCTCTGTGGCTCATGGATGCTCGACACTATGTCCGGATTTATGACTGATTTGTGGTCCAAATTCAGTTATTATATAAGCATGGGATAGGATGATATATGATTAATTATTCTTTTTCTATTGCAAATTTTGAATATTTTTTGCTGATTCTGGTGCGTATTGCATCATTTGTGTACATAGCTCCGTTTTTTGGAGATAATGCGGTTCCGGCACGTGTCAAGACCGGCTTATCAGCCTTTGTTGCTTTGTTTATGTACAATATCATAGAAAGACCACAGCTTTCCTATGTCAGTGCAGTAGGTTTTGCTGTACTGGTCGTAAAAGAAGGAATTACAGGACTGCTCATAGGTTTTGCGGCCAATATATGTAATTCCATTGTTATTTTTGCGGGAAATCTGATTGATATGGATATAGGTCTGTCCATGGCAACAGAATTCAATCCATCGATGAATTCAGAGACAACAGTTACAGGTAATTTCTACTATTACGTAGTTCTTGTCCTGCTTCTTGTATCTGATATGCACACATATCTTATAAGGGCAGTTTGTGACTCCTTTTCAGTTGTACCGCTTGGAGGTGCACAGTTTCAATTTGACAATATGCTCTCTACCATGACTAAGTATATGGGCGATATGTTTGTAATAGGCTTCAGGATATTTCTTCCGGTCTTTGCGTGCATGATGATAATGAACTGTATACTGGGAATCATGGCAAAGGTTGCGCCTCAGATGAATATGTTCTCTGTAGGTATCCAGTTAAAAATTATAGCAGGATTTATTGTATTATTTTTGATAGTATATCTAATTCCGAACATTGCTAATTTTATTATTACAGAAATTAAGACTATGGTGGTTTCGATAATTGATGGAATGTACTGACAGTTTAGATGAATTTTCCAAATTGCATACAGTGTTGTGCTACAATCTGCAATGGTTTGCACAGGATGGCGAGGGCGGCGAGAAAACAGAGCCGGCAACTGAAAAGAAGTTAAAGGATGCCAGGGAAGAGGGCAAGGTAGCAAAAAGCAAGGAGCTTACAGCTGCCTTTGATCTTATAGTGCTGTTTTTAGTATTAAAGATATTTATATCCTTTGTAGGGGGCAATCTGATTGGATTGTTTTCTACTGTATATAAAAAAATGCCTGACTTTTTAAAGGAGTCACAGGAGCAGATTTCATCTGTTTCGGTCACGCATTATTTAAATAATGTAATACTTCAGTTTTTACTGACTGTGCTGCCGTTTTTTGCTTTCGGAGTTGTAATCACGATTCTCGTGAGTATCATCCAGGTTGGATTTAAAATATCCACTAAGCCTATGGCTCCAAAGCTTAGCAAGTTTAATCCCATAAACGGATTTAAGAGGATACTGTCAAAGGACTCCATCTTTGAGCTTCTTAAGTCTGTACTAAAGGTAGGAATCATTATGTATGTGGCTTATTCCTCTGTTAAATCACATCAGAATGATATATTTATACTCTATGAGCTTCCGCTCAAACAGGCAATAGTACTGATTGGTGATATCATCATAAATACCGGTCTTAAGATCAGTATTGTCTATATGATAGTCGGTATTGCTGACTTTGCTTACAATAAGCACAAGTTTAACAATGATATGAAGATGACCAAACAGGAGGTCAAGGATGAGTTTAAAAATACAGAGGGAGATCCGGCCATTAAGGGTCAGCAGCGTAAACGTATGCAGGAGGCTTCACAGCGAAGGATGATGCAGGATGTGCCAAAGGCTGATGTTGTCATCACCAACCCTACTCACTTTGCTGTTGCAGTAAAGTACGATGCTCAAAAAAATGATGCTCCGGTAGTGGTCGCAAAGGGTCAGGATTATGTGGCGCAGAAAATAAAGGAAATAGCAAGAGACAATAATATCCGTATAGTCGAGAATAAACCTCTTGCACGAATGCTCTTTCACAATGTGGATCTTGGAGCTGAGATACCGCCTGAGCTTTATCGGTCAGTTGCGGAAATACTTGCCATGATTTACAAGGAAAATAATTAGATTAATTTATTATTATAAAACAAAAAGATAAATACGGACTTTATATATGCAGTCCGTGATTTAACGGAAAGGAGGAATAGAATATGTTAAAAAAGACAGATTTAGGTGTTGGATTATATCTGTTATGTGCTATTTTGTTTTTTATCATACCTATTCCATCCTTCCTGTTAGATGTTATGCTTGCATTCAACCTTTCAATAGCACTCATCATTCTTTTTAAGGTGCTTTTTGTAAAAGAAGTGCTTGATATGTCATTTTTCCCGACACTATTACTGTTTACGACTATATTCAGGATTTCACTTAATGTCTCATCTACCAGGCTTATTTTATCAACCGGAAACCCGGGTGTGGTTGTAAATGTGTTTGGTCAATTCGTCGGTGGAGGTAATTTAGTCATCGGTGCAATCGTTTTTATAGTGCTCATTATCATCCAGTTTGTTGTTATCAACAAGGGATCTGAGCGTGTTGCTGAGGTAACTGCACGATTCACGCTCGATGCTATGCCCGGCAAACAGATGGCTATTGATGCCGACTTAAACACAGGAGCCATTACTGACAAGGAAGCCAAGGCTCGCCGTGATAAAATCCAGAAGGAGTCAAGCTTCTACGGAGCTATGGATGGTGCTACAAAGTACGTAAAGGGAGATGCAGCAGCCGGTATTATTATTACACTTATCAACCTGGTTGGAGGCACCATAATGGGTGTTATGTTCCAGGGGCTTGATGCAAATGAGGCTATACAGAAGTTTGGCCTGCTCACAATCGGAGACGGACTTGTTTCACAGATACCGTCTTTACTTATATCTCTTTCGACCGGTATTCTTGTCACAAAAGGCTCCAATGAGAATGATTTTTCAGGAGAGCTTTTAGGCCAGCTCTTTGGCACAGCCAAGGTGCTTTATATTGTATCAATTGTACTTGTGGTTTTAGGTATACTCACACCTCTTCGCAATGAGTGGTGGCTCTTTATTGGGCTTGCGGTGGCTTTTTTTGTAACAGGTAAAAATCTGGATAAAAAAGCCGGTATTGAGAGCATAGAGGATGAGACCGCACAGGCTGAAAGCGATGCCGAGGAAATACGAAAACCCGAAAATGTCGTTTCACTGCTGCAGGTTGACCCTATTGAGCTTGAGTTTGGCTATGGTATCATTCCTCTTGCAGATGTAAATCAGGGAGGGGATCTGCTTGACCGAGTTGTAATGATAAGGCGACAGATTGCTTTAGAGCTTGGAACTGTCGTACCTATCATACGATTAAGGGATAATATACAGCTTAATCCTAATCAGTATATCATCAAGATAAAGGGCATACAGGTAACAGAAGGTGAGATACTTTTTGATCACTACATGGCTATGAATCCGGGCTATGTGGAGGAGGAGATAACAGGTATTCCTACATTTGAGCCTTCATTCCATCTTCCGGCCATATGGATTACGGAAAGCCAAAGAGAGCGTGCTGAGAGTCTTGGATATACAGTTGTAGATCCGCCATCGATTATAGCTACTCATCTGACTGAGGTTATCAGATCTCATATTGCAGAGCTTCTCACCAGACAGGATGTACAGAATCTGGTCAACAATCTCAAGGAATCAAATCCTGTCATTGTGGACGAACTCATACCAAAGCTGCTTGGTCTTGGGGAGATTCAGAAGGTGCTTCAGAATCTTTTGAGCGAGGGAATTTCTATTAGGGATCTGCTTACAATTTTTGAGACGCTTGCCGATCACGCACAGACCACCAGGGATACAGATGTACTTACGGAATACGTGCGCCAGGGCTTAAAGAGAGCTATATCAAGTAAGTATTTTCCTGCAAATGAGACCACAAGTGTCATCACACTTGACCCTGCTGTGGAGCAGGAAATTATGTCATCTGTTAAACAGACAGAGCAGGGCTCTTACCTTTCTCTTGATCCTGACAGGATAAAGGCTATTATCAAATCTGTTGAAACAGAAATTGGTAAGTTGGAAAGTTTGGGAAAGAGTGCTATTATTATTACATCTCCAATTGTTAGAATGTACTTTAAGAAAATGACTGAGGATTATTTCAAGGATCTCATTGTGTTATCCTACAATGAGGTTGAATCAAATGTTGAGCTTCAGTCGGTAGGAATGGTGACTGCATAAATGACTATTAACAAATTCACTGGAAAAACAAAAGAAGAAGCAATTGAATGTGCAAAGCAGGCCTTTGGTCCAAATGCTGTGATTATGAATATCAAGGAGATTAAGCCAAAGGGATTATTTGGTATATTCAAAAGCTCAACATATGAGGTGACTGCGGCTATGGATGAAAAAAAACAGACACAGACAATAACGACCTCGCAGCTTGCAAGGACTACACTCCCGGGTAAAATTGATTACAAGGCAGATGAAGAAATAAAGATGCCTTCATTCGCCCCAAAATCTGCATCTGAGACCTTAAAACCTACACCTGCACCGGCAGCCCCAAAGGCGGCTGAACAGACCAGCGATATTGAACAGGAAATCAAGGAGCTTGATTCCATTGCCAAAATGATGGAAAGCACATTTGATAAAACTCAAAATAAGGAGCCTTCAAAGCCTCAAAGTGCACAGGAACTTAAATTTGTCCGCATTTTATACAAGACACTGCTGGATAATGAGGTGGATGAGAAATATATCAACCAAATTCTTGATGAAATCGAGAAATTCCTACGTCCCGGTAACAGTCTCGATGTGATTTTATCAAATGTATACCAGAAACTCATTTTAAGATTTGGTCAGCCTGAAACTATAAAGGTAAACGGCAAAAAACCAAGAGTTGTTTTCTTTGTCGGACCGACAGGCGTTGGCAAGACAACCACAATTGCTAAAATTGCTTCAAAATTCAAGGTTAATTATAATAAAAATATCGCATTTATCACTGCTGATACATACAGAATAGCTGCAACAGACCAGTTACGTACATTTGCAAATATTCTGGATACACCTTTGTCTGTCATTTATACTGCCACAGAGTTAAATAGTGCGGTGGCTGAATATGAGCAGGCAGATGTGATTTTTGTTGATACAGCGGGCTTTTCACACAAGAACGAGACACAGCGGAATGATATGAGAGCACTTCTTGCAGGTCTATCACCTGAATATGAGAAGTCGGTATATCTCGTCTTAAGTGCTACAACCAAGTACAGGGATCTTATATCTATAATTGATTCCTATAAGGATATTGACGATTACAAGCTGATATTTACAAAGCTTGATGAAACCTCATCATATGGCAATTTGTTAAATATAAAGCTATACTCTGATGCCGGTATATCATATGTCACGAATGGACAAAACGTTCCGGATGATATAGAGGTATTTGATACACAAAAGATTGTCAAACAATTACTCGGAGGCAGACAATAATGGACCAGGCACAGCAGCTTAGAAATGTTATTAAGCAGCGTAATCAAAATTATATAGAACCGGCCCGTGTTATTACCATTACAAGCGGCAAGGGTGGTGTGGGCAAATCCAATACCTCTGTCAATCTGGCAGTCTGGCTCAGCAGACTCGGAAAAAGAGTAATTATTTTTGATGCTGATTTCGGTCTTGCCAATGTAGAAGTGATGTTTGGTGTTATTCCTAAGTATACTCTTGCTGATGTAATATATGAAAACCAGACTATAAAGAGCATCATCTCAAACGGACCTTTGGGCATTGATTTTATTTCAGCCGGTTCAAGTGTTGTAGGGCTTAATAATCTAAACCACAAACAGATTCGTTTCATTGTCTCTGCAATAAATGAGTTGAACAGTATGTATGATTTTATCATAATTGATACCGGTGCAGGGGTGTCTGAACAGGTCATGGAATTTGTTGCGGCCAGCAACGAAATTGTGCTGGTTACAACCCCGGAACCTACCTCAATCACCGATTCATATTCATTGCTTAAAGCACTGTATAAGAGACCTGATTTCGACCCGTCAAAAGTATGCATACGCGTTATATCCAACAGGGCTGCGTCAAAAGAGGATGGCAGTATAGTGTTCAACAAGATTAATTCCGTTGTTATGCAGTTCTTAAACGGAAGTCTTGAGTATCTGGGATATGTGCCGTCTGATGCAATGGTTGAAAAGGCTGTCAGGCAGCAGAAGATACTTTCAATTTATGATCCGACCTCAAAGGCTGCACGGTCATTTGAAGAAATTGCAAAAAGACTTTTGGATAATGAATCTGCTGCTTTGGATGAGAAAAGAACAATCTCACATGTTTTTTCAAATTTTTTTAACAGAAAGCAATAGTTAATTTAAGAGGAAGACATATGGAATATACAAGTTTGATTTTTCCGGGTGACAAAATTGATATCTTTGCATCCGGTTTATCCGATAACAGCACATCATATAAGAGCAGCTTTTCTGACAAGCTAACAGACAGCATGTGGGAAATAACTATGCCTGTTGACAGTGGCAGAGTGGTTTTATTTCAGCTTGGCACGCAATTTGACTTTATAATATACACACAAAACAAAACTATACTAAAAAGCTCTGCTATAGTCAGACAGCGTTATCGTAAAGAAAATATGTATTTTCTTGCTATAGAGCTTATAAATAATCTGGAAAAGATACAAAGACGTCAGTTTTTCAGACTTCCATGTACTATAGACATGGATTTTTATGAAGTCAGATACGATGATAAAGCTGAGAGTGAGCTTGAGTTTTGCAAAAAGATGTATAAGAATCATGCAATCAACATCAAAAATATGAATACTGTCAAATCGGTTATCCTTGATATAAGTGGAGGAGGCATCAGATTTTCTCTAAGCACACCTCTTGAAGAAGGTACATATTTTATGGCTCAGTTTTCTTTAGCACTTGAGGAGTGTACACAACAATTCAATATAGTTTGTAAGGTAATAAACTGTACTCAGTCTTTGGACTATGCAGACAGATATTTTGCACGTTCAAAGTTTATTTTCGACCGCATGACAGAACGGGAGAAAATAGTCAGATTTGTGTTTGAAGAAGAAAGACGCATAAGACGAAGAGAAATGGAGTAATAATATGAAATCTAACATTTTAATAGTTGATGATTCTGCACTACTGAGAAGAGTTGAGTGTGATATAATCAATTCAGACAATAAATTACAGGCAACTGATACATGTAAGGATGGACTGGAAGCACTTGAAAAGCTCCGTACACAAAAGTACGATGCTGTTATTCTTGATATAAATATGCCGAGGATGAATGGTCTTGAGGTGCTTTCACATCTGCAGAAGGAGAGCATAAAAACACCTGTTGTGGTGGTAAGCACTCTAACCATAGAGGGAGCAGATGAAGCTATCAAATCTTTAGAGCTTGGTGCCTTTGATTTCGTCACAAAACCAAACAATATCATAGAGGCAAAGGGAAACCAGTTTAAGGAAACTCTGCTCAGGGTTGTGTATGCAGCCGTTAGAATCACACCTGCTCATAGTGCTTCACGCAATCTCACAGTTGTTGAGAAGAAAGCCGGTGCTATTGTAAACAAACACAAGGCAGCAGGCAGCAATAAAATAGTAGCAATTGCATCATCTACAGGTGGTCCAAAGGCACTGCAAAGTGTAATACCGTTTCTTCCGGCTGAACTTTTGGCACCGGTTGTTTTAGTACAGCATATGCCTGCCGGCTTTACAAAGAGCATGGCTGAGCGCCTTAATGAGCTAAGTCAGGTTCAGGTGAAGGAGGCTTCAAACGGTGAGGTGCTTAAAAACGGAGTAGTGTATATAGCTCCGGGCGGTACACATATAGCTATAAAGAAATCAGGCGCTTCACATGTTATATCATTTAATGATATGCCACCTATCAGCGGACTCAAGCCTTGTGCCAATATCATGTTTGATTCACTGACATCCTCTAATTATGATGAGGTTGTATGTGTGGTACTCACAGGTATGGGGGCAGACGGCACGAATGGCATTCTTTCACTTGGCAAATCAAAGTCTATCTATGTCATTGCACAGGACGAGAAATCAAGTGTTGTGTATGGCATGCCAAGAGCCATCTATGAGGCAGGTGTGGTTGATGAAGTCGTTACACTATCAGATGTTGCCAAAGCAATCACAAAAAATGTGGGGGTAAAATAAAATGGATGTTAGCCAGTATCTAGATATTTTTATTGATGAAAGTTCGGAGCATATTCAGACATTGTCTGACTGTATCATGACTCTTGAGCAGGAGCCGGAAAACAAAGACACTATAAATGAGATTTTCCGTGCTGCCCACTCCTTAAAGGGTATGGCAGGTACAATGGGCTTTAAGCGCATGCAGCACCTTACACATGATATGGAAAATGTATTTCAGGAGGTCAGAAGCGATAAAATTAAAGTTGACAGCTCAATGATTGATCTGCTCTTTAAGTGCCTTGACGCTATAGACAGCTATGTTGAAAATATTAAATCCACATCTGATGAGGGTACTGATGATAATGAGGTTATCATAAAGGAACTCAACGATTTTATTGCAAAAGCAAACGGACAGACTGTAAGCAAACAGGCTGAGCCTCAAGAAAAGGCTGCTGAAGCTGAAACAAAGGATTCATCAGATGCATCTGACAGTGCACTTGATACAATTGAACTGACAGACAACGAGAAAAAATTAATTGACGAGGCAATTTCAGCAGGCCTTAAAATATACGGCATGACAGTTACCGTAGCAAGCGACTGTCTGCTCAAGGCAGCAAGAGCTTTCCTTGTTTTCAAGGCAGTTGAGGAGCTGGGACAGATTCTGGTTTACAGACCAAGCTCACAGGATATTGAGGATGAGAAGTTTGATTTGTCATTCAGCTTTTATGTTGCATCAGGTGAGGGTTTTGATAAATTGGAGCATGCAGCTTCCAACGTATCTGAGATTGATAAGGTTGAGGGAAAAGAAATCACCGAGTTTCACCTGGAGGGTGAAGCAGAGCAGACAGCACAGGCTCCTGAAGAGACAAAAAAGGCAGATAAGGAAGAAAAAGAGGAAAAGACTCCTGCTGCAAAGACAGAATCTTCAAAGCCAAAAACTGCAAATAACTCTCAAAAGCAGGCTGTTTCTCATAAAAAAGCTACTACAAGCCGAACAGTCAGAGTAGATATCGAAAAGCTTGATATGCTTATGAATCAGGTGTCTGAGCTTATTATTGCAAAGAACTCTCTTGTAGCCATGAGCTCATCTGATGGAGAAAACAATAATAACCAGTCATTCCATGAACAGATTGAATATCTGGAAAGAATTACGACCAATCTCCATGAGTCTGTCATGAAGGTACGAATGGTTCCTATTGAAAGTGTTACACAGAAATATCCTAGAATGATAAGAGATCTGTCTCGTACTCTGAATAAGAAGATGAATCTTGTCATAACCGGTGAAGATACCGAGCTGGACCGTACAGTTGTGGATCAGATCGGAGATCCTCTGCAGCATCTGCTTAGAAACAGTGCTGATCATGGACTTGAAAGCAATGAGGTCAGACTTGAGCGTGGAAAGCCAGAGGTAGGTACTATTTTCTTAAATGCATACCAGGAGGGCAACAATGTTGTCATAAAGGTCGGAGATGATGGAAACGGAATCGATACCGAAGCCGTAAAGAACAAGGCTATCGAGCGTGGCATAGTCACAGCTGAACAGGCTGAAAATCTATCTCAGAAGGATATCATCAACTTCCTTTTTATGCCAAGCTTTTCAATGGCAAAACAGATTACCGATATCTCCGGACGAGGAGTTGGTCTTGATGTTGTTAAATCCGGCATTGAACAGCTGGGTGGTGATGTATCGGTTTCAACCGAGCTTGGTAAGGGTACTACATTTACTGTACGTCTTCCTCTTACTCTTGCAATCATTCAGGCTCTCATGGTAGAGATCCGTGATGAAATATATGCCATTGCGCTCGGCTCTATCTCAAATATAGAGGATATTCCTGTGAAGGATATCAAATATGTACAGGCTAAGGAAGTTATTCACCTGCGTGGAAGCGTTATTCCAATCATCCGCCTCGATAAGATGCTGGACATTGAGCCAAAGGAGCAGGAGCCGGATCATCTTACTGTAGTAATTGTCCAAAAGGGAGATCAGCAGGCAGGTCTTGTGGTTGACAATCTCATTGGACAGCAGGAGATTGTAATCAAGTCTTTAGGAAAATACATAAACGGCAACAAGCTTATCAGCGGAGCGACAATACTTGGAGATGGTGATGTAGCTTTGATACTTGATGTAAATACACTTATGTAATGGAGGGGAAGTACATGCCAGAAAATGAATTTGATATACAGGAAAAAGAAACAAAGCAATATATTTCAGTCAAAATAGGCGAAGAAAAATTCGGAATTGATATTGGCTATGTTGATAATATCGTCAGAATGCAGAAGATTACAAGAGTGCCAAAGGCGCAGAAGTACTTTAAGGGTATCATAAATCTGCGTGGTGATATCGTTCCGGTAATGAGTGCCCGCATAAAAATGGGACTGGACGATGATGTATATACATCATCAACCAGAATAATTATCCTAAAGCTTGAAGAAAAGGGTGAGATAGGTCTTATCGTCGATGAAGTTTGTGAAGTTGTCACACTTGTGGTTGATGAAATAGATAAGCCTAATATAGATGCTTCATCTACAGGCAAGGAACTGTTCATAAACGGTATAGGTAAAAACGGAGATGAACTGATTTCTCTGTTTGAAATAGGCTCAATAGTCTCAGATAAGGACGCTAACTGATTTGCAGCAATGTATAGTGAGGTATAAAAGCCTCACTATATAAGTTTTAACAAATAAAAGGGTGAATACAATGAGTGAATTTTCTTTAGATAATGTCAATTCGATGTATATGGATGTCCTTAAGGAAATCGGAAATATAGGTGCCGGCAATGCCACGACAGCGATTGCCGGCATGCTTGGCACTACCATGAAAATGGAAGTTCCAAGAGTTCTGTTAATGGATGCGACAAAGCTTGGAGATGCCATATGTCCGGAGGAAGAGACAATAGTGGGTATATTTCTTGAGGTTACCAACGATATCTCCGGCAGTATGATGTTTCTCATGAAGCTTCCGGCAGCACACTTTCTGGTAAACAAGCTGATGGGCAGACCACAGGACTATAACGAGCCATTTGATGAGATGGATTTATCTGCCATGAAGGAGATTGGCAACATAATAGCAGGCGCATATTTGTCAGCGCTTTCAACTATGACAAATCTTAAAATACTACCTTCCATTCCGTATATTGCTGTAGATATGGCTGCTTCCATATTAAGTGTGCCGGCAATTCAGTTTGGACAATATGGTGACAATGCACTTTTTATAGAGACGGAGTTTGGTGATGATATAATGATGAACGGATACTTTATCCTTATGCCTGATCCGGATTCATATGATAATATTTTATCGGCTTTAGGAATTAGTTTTTAGTATTTAGGAGAATCCATATGGCAAGTACTATTAAAGTATCAATGGCAGACCTTAAGGTTGCCAAAGCCCCTGATTCTCTGACCACACTTGGGCTTGGTTCATGCATAGGGCTCACCCTTTATGATCCGGCTTCAAAAATCGGTGGGCTTGTACACTATATGCTGCCTGACAGCACCAAACTTAGAAATAACACAAATATAGCCAAGTTTGGCGATACGGGAATTAGGGAACTTTATAATCAAATGATAAAAAATGGCGCGAATCCCAGACGAATGGTTGCAAAGATTGCCGGTGGAGCTAAGATGTTTGAGATGTCAGGCAATTCTACAATCGGAAATGTTGGTGATCGCAATACCGATATGGCCAGGCACGTGCTTGCAGAGCTGAAAATTCCTCTGAAGGCACAGGATACCGGTCTTAATTACGGAAGAACTGTTATACTTGACTGTGAAACCGGTGACTATATCATCAAAGCAGTCGGAAAAGAGCAAAAGGTGATTTAACATGAAGAATAATCTATTACCATCTCTTGTTATGCTTTTAGCCGGCTTAGTATGCAGTATTATATCCCTGCGGCAGGGCGTTGATCTGATGAGCTTTACAACAAGACTTTTAACTGTGCTTGTAGTATTCTATATAATCGGAGCGATACTTAAAGTAATCTTAAGCTGTGCATTTAAGGCAATGGAAGACAGGCAAAAGAAAGCTGAAGCGGCCGAAGCAAAGACTGATGATTCCGAAGTCTTTGATAATGATAATGACAATGATAAGCCAATTAGCTAGCTGCAGAATAATATACTGGTAAACAGGGGGCATAATGAAAGCTATAGAAAAGGAAAAGCTGTGGGAGGAATATCAAAAGAATCCCACTCCCAAGCTACGGGAACAGCTCATAATAGAATATGCACAGCTGGTCAGGCTTGTGGCAGGACGCCTCAGCATGTATCTTGGGCATAATGTGGAATATGATGACCTGGTAAGCTATGGGATATTTGGCCTCATTGATGCCATAGACAAGTTTAATCTTGAAAAAAATGTCAAGTTTGAGACATATGCAAGCCTTAGAATCCGTGGAGCCATACTTGATCAGATCAGGAAAATGGACTGGATTCCAAGAACAGTCAGACAAAGACAAAGGAAAATAGACGAGGCAATAAAGAACATTGAACTTCGTACCGGCAAAACAGCAAATGATGCAGACCTCGCAAAGGAGCTTTCTATTTCAGAGGATGAGCTTTGCAACTGGCAGTCGCAGCTTAAAGTAACAAATGTTGTATCTCTCGATGAATTTGATGAGTCAGGACCTGAGCCTGTCATGGATGCTGCACATAATTCACATTATGCACAGCCGGAGGAGATTGTTACACAGGAAGAGCTGAAAACAATGCTTGTTAAGTCGCTTGACAATCTGACCGAGAAGGAACGCAGGGTTATCGAATTATATTATTATGAGGATCTTACCCTTAAAGAAATAAGCAATATCCTCGAGGTTTCAGAATCAAGAGTATCACAGCTTCACACAAAGGGACTGATTAAAATGCGTAAGGTCATGGGCCCTTATATGAATATACTTACAAACGCATAAGAGGGCAGAGGTTTATATGACAACATTAGAAATAACTCTCATCATCATAGGTGTTGTTTTCCTTATAGGAAGCTTTATGGTAAATGACAAGCTTTCACATAAGGATTTGGATAAAATAGCCAATATGAGTGCTGAGGAACTAAAAATAATAACTGAAAAAGAAGTGACTGCCGCCAAAAAGGACTTAAGCGATGCCTTGGACGAGGAAATAACACAAAAGCAGGATGAGACAAAGCGAAGTCTTGAAAAGGAAGCAAATTCCAAAATAATGGCGATAAATGAATATTCTGATACAGTGCTTGATTCGATAAACAAGGCACATAATGAAATAATGTTTTTATACAGTATGCTAAATGACAAGCATGATGAGCTTACACGGCTTTCAGGCGATATAGATAAAGCATCATCAAGACTCAGAAGCTCCTTCGAGCCGCTTTCTGCAGACTCTGCAAAGAGGGCTGAAAAACCGTCTGTAGCCGTGCAAAAGCCGGCAGAACCTAAGTCTGGCACAATGCAGCAGGATACAAAGCCTGACATGAAGCAGATGACAGGTATAGATATTTCAGGTATCATTAAAACACAGCCTGCTTCAGCAGCCCCTGCGTCAAAGGCAGGTGCAACAGCTACAACAGGTACAGCGGCCGCTGTATCGGTCAAGGCATCAGATGCTGCTTTTGGTACGCCAGCAGGCAGTAGCGCAAATGCTGATGTAATAAATCACACACATGAAATCCTTAAGCTTTATAAATCGGGCAAGAGCAATGTAGAGATAGCAAAGCTTTTGTCTCTTGGTACCGGCGAGGTAAAGCTTATAATAGATTTATATAAAGAGGGCAAATAAAGTGAGATTAAAATACTATTTGCGTGGACTTGGATTAGGCATTATTTTTGCGGTAATTATTATGATGATTGGTTTTCACGACAATAAGCAGTCCATGTCTGATACAGAAATAATAGAAAAAGCTAAAACACTTGGTATGGTTGAAGCAAAGAATATTTCCGGGACAGTCGCAGACGAATATAATAGTGAAAAAACTGACTCCTCTGCTACAAACTCAGATGCTTCTTCCCAAAAAGCCGAAACTGAACAGGATAGTCAGATGCAGGACAGCCAAACAGCACAGGAAGATACACAGCAGGAAGCAGCGCAGCCGGCAGCGGATGCAAAGCAGGAGACTGTAGAGCCACAGGATGCTGTTACAACATACACAATTTCAGTAACAAGTCAGGATACATGTCGCACCATTGCAGAAAAGCTTAAAGCTCTCAATCTAGTGGATGATGCTGAACAATTTCGTATATATATGGGACAAAAGGGTGCTGATCATTTTATAGCAGATGGTGAGCACATTATTCCACAGGGAGCATCGTATGATGATATAATCACTATTCTGACACAGAAATCGTAAAGTATTATATTAAATGCATAAAGAGTTAATCCTTATGCATTCTACACCGCTCGCGGTAGAGTTAAGAAATTAACTCTACCGCGTTTTTTAGTTGTAAAGAATGGGTGTAATACAAAGTGGCATTCGTTTTAGGCACTATGTTAAAACACTCATTCACCGCACACACATTGTAACAAAAAATACAGTGGGTATGCAATAAAACACGGTGTTATGTGCCAAAAGTTGATTTACTAACATTTATAAGAAAGTGAGGACGCAAAATGAACACAACATCAACAGCATACTTTAGAAAAAGCGACAAATTATTCATCTCAACAGCTAGTGTGTATATTCCAAAGACGGAGTTCGCAGGAAGCAGTATTAAATGGTTTGATGACAGTAAGTTAATCAGAAAAAACAAGTAAAACTGTAAATCAGTTACGATTTTCAGAGAAAGGAGCCACTTATGGCAAAGAATATTTACGAGTATATTGGCAAAAAAGAGCTTTTCAGACGTGCGCAGAATGTAAGTTACATTGAACTGCCAAAAATGAAAGAGCTGGTCTATTCAAAATTTGAAGGCTGTGAGTGGCTTGAAAACGAAAAGATAACAATAAGGTCACAGGTTTGTGGAACATGGATACTTATACAGAATCGTAGAGAACATGAAGAAGAAATTCTGTGTGGGTACGATGGAGAAGGAAATTTCTCTAGACATTATGTGAATGGAAAAAATATAGCAGTGAAAGCAGACAACAAGTCAAGTGAACGACTTAAAATTTTGCTGGAACTTGATTTGGATAATCTGCCTGAGCAATTACCGGACGAACTCAAGGGGATCAGAACTGTTTATTAAAAGGTTTTATAGCTGTGAAAACAGCAGAAAAGAGGTTTTATGATGTACAAAATAACTATCAGCAACTTAAAAGGTGGTGTAGGTAAGACCACTACAACAGTAAATCTTGCATATTCTTTTATGCAGCTTGGAAAGAAGATTCTTGTTGTGGATGCTGATCCACAGGCAAATGCAACGCCATTCTTTTTACCAAGAAAGACAGACCGGTCAATCAAAGATGTGTACCGGAATCCGGCACACGTAAAGAGAAGTATTTATAGAACCAGGTATGGCAATATTGATATAATACCGGGCAGCACAGAACTGGAGGAAGATGATGCATCACAGATTGATGTAATAAAAAAGGCACTGGATACCGTGGCAGACAGATATGATATATGCCTTATTGATACGAGGCCTGCCTTTGAGCAGTTGACAATTACATGTATTTGCGCAGCTGATTTGGTGCTTACTCCGGTATGCCTGAATAAATTCTGTCGTGATAATTTATCAGTTGTAGATGAAAAGATAAATGGACTTAGATATATATATCCAATTATGGATGGTGAGTTAATGGAGCCTGTCTGTTCACCGGTATGGAAAGTATTTGCGACTATGGTGAATTCAAACAGAAGGGCACAAAGAGAGATTTATGAGGACCTTGTTGGCAGACATGATTATCCATTTCTTACAACATGTGTAAGTGCTTCGTCAGCAGTTGATAATGCCCTGTTGCTCTATAAGCCAGTAGCAAAACATAGAAAAAGTAATCCGGTAGCAGATGATTATCTGGAGCTTGCAAATGAGATTTTAGGCGTGAAAGAAGGTGAGTTCCATGGCTAAATTCGGAGCTGTATTTAACAGTGATGTAAAGAAAACTGACAACAGACCACGCAGTGAGACCAGATGGATACATTACACCAAGCTCATTGACAATACAGACCAGTATCGTAAAAGTGCAACAGAGGATGATATAGCTGCTTTTGCAGAACTGATTAAATCGGCCGGCAGGGTTCTTCAGGATTTACTGGTCCGAAAAAGCGGAACTGACACATATGAAATCATTGCAGGTCATCACAGAAGACTTGCCTGCAGGTATCTGGTAGAGCATGAAGGACTTAAGGAGTTTGAGTTCCTTCCATGCAAGGTAGAGCATGTTGATGATGTGCAGGCAGAGTTCCAGCTTTATGCGACTAATGGCTTCATCCCAAAGACAGATGCAGAAAAGCTGCATGAAATAGAACGCATCAAATATCTGCTTGATAAATATCCTGACGAGTTTAAGCATGTGCATGGAGGTAAGACGGTTGAAAAAATAGCCCGCATTCTGAATATGGGAAAAACGACAGTTGGCGATTATGTTAATATTTCAAAAAATCTTGGTGATAAAGGAAGAGAGGCTCTGGAAAAGGGACATATAAATAAAAGCGCTGCGCTGGCACTGGCCTCACTTCCTGAAGAAAAGCAGGAAGAATTGATAATGGATGGAAAGACAACCATGAAGGAGATAGAAGAACATAAGGAAGCTTCCAAACCTAAAAGAGAGCCGGAACCAAGACAGGTCAGAATTTTTTATGATCTGTTTTTAAAGGACGCAGACCGGCGGTTTAATTCATCTAAAGAGCTGAGAGAATACCTTATGTCTCATTTTGCAAAATCATACAGAGGCGGATGTGAGGCAGGAATATCATATGACTGCTCGCCAAAAGGCATCATAGTGTGTAACTCAGACAGACTGTCATGGACAGAGTTCCTTGACCTTGTGGATGGTGTTACAGGCTCAGACAGATATGAAAGGATGCAGGAGGAAGAACAGGACATGACCGGCCAGTATGCATTTAACAATATTGATATGGACATAGACGAGGAAATTATGTCAGAGGAGGATGAGGAAAATGTATTCGATGAAGATGAAAAGGAATTCAAAAAGAGTCTTGAAGTTATGTATGACCTGGCTTTTTACCTTACAGAACAAAGAGAGCGGCTTAAAATGATTAGACAGCGTGCAGAGACCGGTGCAGATGTTCCGGTTAAAGTTTTAAGAAGGCAGGAGTATATAGTACAAGGATTAGAAAAATTGGCTAAGGAGGAAAAATAATATGGGATGTTCGTATGCAATAGAAACAGATGAATATCACGGATTTGAATGTTCGGTATCGGGAGGAGCATGTATGTATCTCTATCCTGATTCAAAAAGATGTGCAAGAGAGTATGGAGAAGGTCCGGATGTTGGGGATACTGAAGATATGGAAGAATAATGGTACTTTTCGCAGGCTATGTTGCTATGCAATATAGCCGTGCGTTGCATCAAATGCAGAAAGTATATTTGCTGCCAGAAATGGCAGCCATCATAAAACCTTTGCGGCAGATTTTTATATCTGCCGCGCATATAGAAAAAGGGTGAATAAATGAGTGTAATAATTACAGAAGACAGAATTAAAAAAATACTGTCTAACCGCGAAAAAATGCTAAATGACATTAATAAAAAGATGGTTCTTCTTTTCCGCGAGGTAAGCCGGAGTGACATGGGGGTGTTTATGGATGAGCTTATAGCTGAAAAAAGCATCTCAGCTGCACATAACAGCCTGTTGCCCGGCCCTAAAGGTGGAAAAAAGAAAGACCTGTCTGACCTTATAATTAAACTTGAAAAAGACAGGGAAATAAGACGTAAAGAGCTTTTAACGATGCTCACAGAGCTGTCGAATCAGGAGGATATGGTTAATCGTGTATGGGCCTGTTATCTGGCGCTGGACGACCCTTATTATACTCTGCTGAGTCAGTTATATGTTGAAAATGATTTGTATGAGAACGTAAGAATACAGTTTGACATGTCACCGACCACATTTGAGCGTTACAGGAAAAAGGCGCTGCATCTGATTATAGAATACACAAACAGCCCTTTGTCTGTTGGGGAGCTAATAACAGGAAGTTCTGGAAAAATTCATAAACCACAGAACCGGGCTCCTGCAGGAAAAGTGCCGTCAGACAGCATTGAAGGACAGATTGATATGATGGATTTTCTTGAGGTACCGGATTCCGGTACCAGGAATGAAAAGGAGGTAAAACATGTACATAAGCAGGAAATATAAGACAGTAACATATGAAAACCGCTGTCAGATACAGGAAATGCTTAAAAAAAATAAAAGCATTACAATTATGGAAGTCGCAGAGAGGATGAATTTTGAGTATTCAACAATATACAGGGAAATACGACGTGGAACAAATGAGGATGGTGTTTATGATGCCCAATATGCGCAGAAGCAGTATGAAATATCAATGAATAACAGGGGCCGCAAGGAAAGAATATTCGATAAAAATGGCGAAATGTATAAATTCTTAAGGCAGAAACTCATTGATGAATGTGTCAGTCCACAGACTGCATTGGATGAGCTTAAGAAATCAGGGATAAAGACAGATGAACAGTATCCATCAAAAGCCACGTTGTACCGGATGATGAGGCGAGGAGATTTTGAATGACAGCAGTGTTATTTTGTATGGCAATGATAATTGAGATTGTTTATGTGTTCATATCACCGGTACCAAAGGAACTGGAAAATAAGTATCTGCTTATAGGGACAGCTTTTATCTGTGCTGCAGATTTTACATATCATATAGAGTATACAACAATAAAAATGTATGTATTTGCACTATTAGGAACAATAGCAACTTCAATATTTCTTATTAGTTGTGCTGTTGGAGTAATAACAAAATGCATAGATTTTACAGACTTATTTTTTACGTTGTATATGGCACTTTTTCAGCCACTGTTGACAATGGTTTTAACTAGATCATATGAATTGATGATAGTTGTAATTATAGCAGTAGTAGGACTTGGAATGAGTATATTCATGGCGCATAAAGAAAAAAACAATCAGCAGGAAAGGGAAAAGTGACATGATTAATGAAAAAAAACTGAAAAAAAAACTGCAGAAAAGGTTTGATGCATTTGTGAGAAAATGTGGAATGGCAGACGACATGAAGTCGTATGGCTATGCAAGCTGTTATGAAGATGTATCTGATATCATAGAGCAGCTTGCCACCCAAAATGATATAGAACAACTTTCACACTATATATACTCACATTTGTGTAAATATAGGCCATTAAAGGGATTACTCAAGAATGTCAATATTAAAGTAGGCAGGAAATTAAAATTACGTTAGAAGGAAGGTGGGAGCATGCTTGTGCATAAGGGAACATTATGGTATGCGGTTGAAAGCGGGAGAGAAAGGACAACGCTGACAGACAGCAGAATTAAATTAGTTCTTTCAGACAGACTGTTTAAATCCCATTTTGTGAGATGGGGTTAAATGTATAAACTAAAATAATATTAGCATAAGGAGCAGTAATATGGACGGAGATAATACGGAGAAATTAACATTACAGGATTATGAAGCAGAAGGACTATGCAGCGGATGCATGTTTTACGGAGCAGTGGATGTAGATGGCAGATTAGGATGCTCGTTCCACTGGTTTGATGATGAGTCCGAAGATTGGAATTACGGTAAAAACTGTGATGAGCTGTGCGGTATGTAAGGGAGGAGACGAGCAATGCAATACATAATTGAGAGTTTTATTATTTTAGGGATAGTTGTTGTCACTGCAATGATGTTATGCTGTATGGCATATTCCACAGACCGTGAGAAGGATGATGCAGAGCAGCTTAAATGGATACATCAGCTTTCAGAGGAGAAAAAGAAGTGAATGTAAGAGTGATACCTAACTGGATATGGACTGAATGGGTGCAGGTATGTACACAGCTCAAAAAATATCCTGATGCCGTAAATAACATAAGAATCGTAACAGATAATGAAAGACTGAAAAGGTCTGAATGGAATCATAAAAAACAGTTAGAAAATGAATTAACAAAGAGGAACAGATGAAGCTTAAGTACAGAATACTTGAAAAACTTCATAAGGTAAGCAACAGTGAAATGGACCTGCTGGTATGGGCAGTGCAGCATTCTGATGAGGCTAGTGGAACCATGTATGGGGCATACTACAAAGACTACTGCGATGAGTATGACAGATGTAAGCAGTCTTTTTATAATGCGCTGTATGGACTTGCTGATAAGGGAATTGTGACCTTTAGACGCAACCAGAATGACGCAGGCACTACAAGTGATTATGACATTACGGTAAACGATAATGCATATCCATGGAAAGGAAGCAGTGAGGCTACATACCGGAATGAGGGATATGTAGATCTGGCAAGCCCGGTGTTTCGTTCAGACGAGTTCAAGGCATTGAAGGCAAAAGAGAAGTATCTGGCCCTTGAATTCAGAAAGAGAAGCTTTGAAACAGGAAAAGGCTACAAGCATGGCGTCAGGGCGTTTTATGAAGCCTGGGATAAATCACTTGGGGTAACTGACAGAACAATCAGAGGCTATATACATTCACTGTCCAAGGTATGCGGATTTTTCAGCATAGGAATCAAGGATGGTTTTTACCGCATAACATCAAGGATATGCTTTAAAAAGCCGGCTAAAGGTCAGGAAGGCCACAGATATGACCAGGACATGTATAATGAGCAGTCAGTCAGAATGGAATTAAACAGAGATAACATCAAGTATGACAAAACAGGTTTTGATGATACAGTTTTTCTTATGTATCAGTACGCTTCAGCCTTTGCCAAAAAGCATGCAGATGTAAAAACATACCTTTCAGCAGCAATACATAACAGTATAATCGGACATAAATGGAGAGACAGGTCTCTGTCTGCCACGACAGTACATCATCATTTAAAAGCCATTCTGGAAGGCTTAAAAGATGTGCCGGAAACACAGTCTGTGAAATCAAACAGCAAATCAAAGGAGAACAGATTCAACAGCTTCAGCCAGCGTGACAATGATTATGGAGAGCTGGAGAGCCTGCTTCTCAATTCAACAATATAAATGGAAAACAGCCTGGGTCGGACGACGCAGGCCTGGTAAACGTTCACAAAAACATGCACATTTGCATTTCAAAACGCATAAAATCCAAAAAATACTTCAAAAATGAATAAAAAACATTTCCGGAAAAACCGGATGACATGCATGGCACGGCAGCCCTGCACATATCAGTCCAAAAATACGGATATATTTTTAAAGCAGTCTAAAAAAAGTGACATATATGTCATATGCCGGTAAACCAGTCCATAAATGCAGATATATATGGCATATACCAGTCCAAAAGAGTGCCGGCATCCGGTAAGCTCAAATGCAGTGTTTAAGGCATAAAGGGCATATATTTAAACGCTTTTATATACATTCTTATATCTTACCTTTTCTTTTACTGGAATTAATTCTTATCTTTTCCCATATATGGGACTTGCGGGAGCTGCGCTCCGGATTAAATGACGCATATTATCATATAACCAACTGAAACTCTTACAAGTCCCATTAATGAAAAAGAAGAATTAAAAGGGAAAAGACAAGCCTTATTAGACAAGGCAGCCAGTACCTGCATTACAGTTTTTCAATATCTAAGCCTGGTGCTATGAAAAAATGTAAATGATGATATGTACATGTTTATTCTGGTATGTTAACAGAATGTTCATATGCGGCCGGAAAATACGAGATATGTATTTTTTGACCAGATAGCGAAGCAAAAAGTTTGCTGTTAATCTGATAAGCAGTTTAAGTATTATTGTTTTAATCATTGGGAATATCCTCCTTCTTTTTTGTTCAAAGAGAGTATGATTTTTATTTCTCTTTTTAAGTGAAATATTTTGTGAATTTCATATATAAATATGGATTCTGCAAAATTACAATAAATAAAATTGTAAGAGTTATTTGCTTAGCAGATGTGCATTAAAAGTTACAAAATCATCATAAAAGGTCTCATTTATGGAAATTCAGAGATATTCCGGCCGACAAAAGACCGGTAGTAAATGGAGGTAGATAGCATATTTATTAAGTGGTATTATATGATTGTGAGAAAAGATAAATATTGCACAAATACAACTTTGTGATCACGGTTAAAGAGCAGCATTTTGTTGTGCAACTCTCACAAAAACAATCCAATGGGATGTTTTTACTTGACAAAAATACCCCATTGGATTACTTTATAGGTGAAGGGAGGATATATATGGGAAATGAAAAGACTGACTGGATGATATATTCAGACCGGGAAATGAGTGTTATGTCTGCACAGGAAGAAAAAGTATCCTTCAAGGAACTGATAAAATCCCTGGGAATGACACAGAAAGAATTTTCGGAAACATTTGGTATTCCAATGGGAACCTTAAGGCACTGGATATCCGGTGACCGTGAGTGTCCTGTATACACTAAAAGAATGCTTGCATATATGGTAGAATTAAAAAGACTGGAGGCAAAAAGGAATGAAGAATAAGATTTTGCGTACTATTCAGAATGTATTCTGCGCGGTTATGATGGTTGTTGTGGTTATTATTTCAACAGTATTTATTTTAATAGCACCTATAGCTCAAAGGGTTATCAGACAGAATATTTTTGTAGCTATTTTAACCGGCGGTGATATTTACAGAAATCATGATAATGATTTTCAAGATACTTTCAATGAAGCATATCAGTATTATGATACGGAGCTTGAGGAACCTTATTTTGATTTTGATAATCAGGAGATGAACCAGTAAGAAAGGAAGGTAACAGCATGAAGAGAAAAATCATAACAGCAATACTTGCGATAACGGTTGTATTTTCGGCAGCTTCGTGTGGATCAGCCGAAAACAAGAGCAGCAATACACAGGAAGCAACAGTATCCGATATGCAGAACAGCACGGAAAGAGTATCTGAAGCTGCAGGGGATACGCAGTCTGAAGAAATGACTGCAACAGTAAATGATGGTGAAAACGTACCGGGTTCCGGTACATCAAAATCAGATACATCAGATGCTGCGGCATCATCGTCTGCTGACAGTAAAAACGCTGACAGTACTGTAAAGAAGAACAGTTCAGACAGTAAGAGCAGTACAAAGAATAGTACCTCCACAGCCGTGAACCACAACAGCACACAAAGTACAGGTGCTTCAACTGCAAAAACAGACAGCGGTAAAAAGAGCGCGCAGTCTTCAGGTGCATCAAATCAGACCAAGCCGGCATCAGCCGCAGGCAGCAAAGGTACAGACAGCTCATCAGGCACAGCGAATAAGCCAGCTGCTCATACCCATACATGGGTAAAGTATGTGGCCAATACCATTCAGCACGAGGAGCAGGGACATTATGAGACAAAGGTGGTAAAGGCTGCATATGATGAGCCAAAGTATGAGGAACATAACGTATGTAACAAATGCGGATATGATATGGGAACTGATGATTGGAATGTATTAAATCATGAAAATATTTGTGATGGAAGTTACAGCTGTATACCAGTGCAAGTAGGAACAATTCATCACGATGCAGAAACAACCCAAGTATGGGTAGTGGACAAGCCGGCATATACAGAGTATGTGTATGGCGAGAAGTGCAGCGGATGCGGTGCCACAAAATAGGGTGGTAGTAAGTGGTGGTAGATATCTTTTTGATGATAGTGTAATATATAATTGATGAAAAGGAATTGTACAGAGGTCTCGTGCAGTTCCTTTTTTGTTACAAATTGTAAGCCAAATGAATAACATGACAGGAGAACATGATGAAAAAACTTATATCACGAACAGACATCATGCAGAGGGGACCTCCATAACAGCAGGGATTGACCATAGCGGTCAGTCCTTTTTTAGTGCAAATAAATTAAGGAGACAAATCGCATGAAAAAATTTAAAAGAGTGTTGGCACTGGCCATGGCAGTTATTTTATCTGTGCCAACAATCATCACAACCGGTATGGGAACAGTGCCGGTCAAGGCGGCCGGTGATACGGTTGAACTGACGGTATCAGATGATTCTGCCAAGTATGCCGGATACGAAACACACAAGATGTATGCAGGTGGCAATTATGCTTATTGTGTACAGCCGTCTAAAAAGACTCCGCAGTCCGGAACATATGAAAAGCACTATGATGTAGAGAATTATGTAAGCAATGCCGGAGACGAAACGCAGGCACTACAGAGTCGCAATCTTGCGTATTACTGCTGGGGAGCACCGGGCTTTAATGCAAGCTATTTCCCATCTACATGGTATGACGGCAGCGCAATGGATGACGACAAGTACATTGCATTAAGCCACATAATGTTGTCTTTTTTGGTGTCATACGATGAAGTAGGTTCTATGCATGGATGTAACAGTTCATTTAAGAACTGGGTATACCAGAACGTACTTGGATATAATGCCAATGGTGATCTGGTAAATGGGCAGGCTACATTACCAATCCTCTGCTGGGCGACAGCACCTGCATCATTTAAGGTATATATACTTTCCACAGGAAGTGCGACACAGAACATTCTCGGTTATGAGTACACACCGACAGGTACAGTTTCATTAAGCAAGTCATCCGCTGACACAGGAATCACATCAGGAAACTCATGTTATTCACTTGCAGGAGCTGTATACGGAATTTATTCTGATGCAGGCTGTTCAGCTCAGGTTACTACACTGACAACGGATGCAGGCGGCAATGCAGCTGCTGTATCACTGAATGCCGGAACATACTACTACAAGGAGCTTACAGCTCCGGCAGGATATGCACTTGATAGTTCGGTACAGTCATTTACTGTAACAGACGGACAGAATACAGCGCTCAGTGTATCAGATACACCTACAAACGATCCTGTAAGAATAAGCATCAACAAGGTAGACAGTGAGACTGGTGACAAGGTACAGGGTGGAGCGAGTCTTGAAAATGCAGAGTTTACTGTTAAATATTATGCAGGCTATTACAATGCAGGAAATCTTCCTGCAAATGCCACACGAACATGGGTTATCAAGACAGTTAAAATTGGTGGAGTATATGTAGCTGGATTAAATAATACTTGTAAAGTTTCAGGTGATGATTTTTACACAAATGCCGCAGGAACAGCAATATTACCACTCGGCACAATCTCAATCGAAGAGACAAAAGCTCCTGAAGGCTACAACCTTGAAGGTGCATATCTTCAGGTTGGCGGAGTAGGTGAGAAGATTACAGGCAAATATGTAGCACAGATTACACAGAACGGCAATCTTGCTTCGTTAAAAGGTGGCAACACCTTTAAGGTAAGCGACAAAATCAAGCGTGGTGACTTCAAGCTTACTAAGATTGACACAGACAATCAGAACAGAATGAGTGACATTCCATTCAGGGTAACAAACAAAGCTACAGGCGAGAGCCACATCATCAAAACTGATGAGAACGGTTATTTCAGCTCAGAGAGCAGCTGGAACGCACACTCAAAGAACACAAACGGCGGCGGTGCGTATGACGGACTGTGGTTTTCTTCCGCAGATGGCAGTGCAAAGGTCGATGACTCGGTTGGAGCAATGCCTTATGGTGATTACACACTTGAGGAACTTTCTTGTGACAACAACAAGGGAAAAATCCTCTACAAGGGCGAGTTCTCTATCAGAAGAGACAAGGTTACAGTTGATATAGGTACAATCGAGAACCATTCAGAGCCAACACCTGTTATCACAACACAGGCATCTGATGCAAAGACACAGTACCAGATTATCAAGCCATCGGCAGATACAGACATCCTTGACAAAGTAACAATCACAGACACCATGGCAGGCAGGGATTACACAATTACCGGCACACTCATGGACAAGGACACAGGTGAAGCAGTCATGGTAAATGGAAATCCGGTGACAGCTTCACAGACATTTACATCTGATGGAACAAAGAAGGTGCTCGACATGCACTTTAACTTTGATTCATCTGCACTTGGCGGAAAGACAGTAGTTGTATGCGAGAAGCTCACATATGGCGATTACGTTGCAGCCACAGAGGAGGATATGGAGAATAAAGACCAGACTATTTATTTCCCTGAAATCCACACCACTGCCACAGACAGTGAGACAGCTGATCACCTTACACTTGCAGACAGCAGGGCTGTTATAACCGATACGGTCACATACACTAACCTCTTAAAGGGTGAGACATACACATTAAGCGGTGTGCTCATGGACAAAGAAACAGGAAAAGAGCTGCTTGTTGACGGAGAGCCTGTCACACAGGAGATGGCTTTCACGGCAGGACGTGCATCAGGCACAAAGAAGCTCAAGTTTGAGTTTGATACAACCGGACTCGCAGGAAAGAGCTTTGTAGTTTATGAAACACTTACACTTGAGGATGTGGAGGTTGCAGAGCATAAGGACATTAATGATGAGGGCCAGACAATCCACATTCCGGCAGCACAGACTACTGCAACAGATGACAGCTCTAAAATCAACGTGAGCGAGGCAAAGAAAGAAATCTCTGTCACAGATACAGTAGCGTACCGGAATCTGGTACCGGGCAAAGAGTACACAGTCAGGGGAAAAGCCGTAGACAAGGAAACAGAAGAGCCTCTTACAGACGCAGACGGAAACGAGCTTGTATCGACAGCTAAGTTTACTGCAGCATCAGCAGACGGCAGTGTGGATGTGAAGTTTACATTTGACGGAACAGCCATGGCCGGACGTTCAGTGGTATTCTTCGAGAATGTCTACTACACTGACAAGCTTATTGCAGTACATGCAGACATTGATGATGAGGCACAGACAGTCCACATTCCACTCATTTTTACAAGTGTTAAGGATAAGGACACTGACTCGCACATGTCACTGGCAGGCAGTGACGTGACTCTTACTGATACAGTAGCGTACCGGAATCTGGTACCGGGAAAGACATACACCGTTTCCGGAACACTCATGGATCAGCGTACCGGCAAGGCTGTGACAGTAAACGGCAAGAGCGTTACATCATCAGCTGATTTCACACCGGATACAGCTGACGGAGAGACAAAAGTAGATTTCCATTTCAATGCAAATGGTCTTGATGATACAACTGTGGTTGTGTTTGAAAAGATGTTTTATGGAAAAGCAGAGATTGCAGCCCATGAGGATATCAATGACAAGGGACAGACTATCTACATCCCATCAGTAAAGACAACAGCCATTGATGAAAAGACAGCAACAAAGCTTACCCTTGCTGAAAAGGATATCCATATCGTTGACAAGGTAGCGTACCGGAATCTGGTACCGGGTGAGAAATACACAGTCACAGGAACTGCAATAGACAAGACAACAGGCGAGCCATTAAAGGACGATGCAGGAAAAGATGTAACCGCAAAGGCATCATTTAAGGCAGAAAAAGCAAATGGTACAGTCGATGTTGAGTTTGTATTTGACGGAAGCACACTTGCAGGAAAGACTGTAGTAATGTATGAAAACATCTACTACAACAATAAGCTCGTTGGCGTGCATGCTGATATTTCCGATGAAGCACAGATTATATATGTTCCATCAGTAAAGACAGCAGCAACAGACACAAAGACAGAGACGAAGCTCACATATGCTGAGAAGGATATCAAAATCACGGATACTGTCGAGTACACAAATCTCATTCCTGGAAAGACATATAAGGTCACAGGAACAGCGATGGATAAGAAAACCGGAAAGGTGATTAAGGATGCAGACGGAAAAGCAGTAACTTCAGAAGCTGAGATAACACCTGAGACAGCAGACGGAAAAGTGGATGTTGATTTCATCTTTGACGGAAGTAATTTGGCCGGAAAGACCATTGTAATGTTTGAGGAAATCCGTTATGAGGGCAAGCTGATCGGAGTACATGCTGACATAAATGACGAGGCACAGACCATTTACGTGCCAGCCATTGCAACAGAGGCTCTTGATGAGGTGACAGGCATTCATCTGTCAAATGCAGGGGATGATGTAAAAGTAAAAGATACAGTAACATATAAAAACCTTATCCCGGGCCTTACATACAGGGTTGCGGGAACCGTAATGGATAAGGACACTAAAAAGCCATTGCAGAATGGCGGCAAGGATATCACGGCCGAGGCTGTATTCACACCTGAGACAGCAGACGGCACTGTGGATGTTGAGTTTACATTCAGTGCAAAGGAATTTGCCGGAAAGACAATGGTGCTGTTTGAGAAGCTTTATCTCGTGAAAAATGCGGATAATGCTGATGCAAATCCTGATGATACACAGCATGCATCTGAATCAGGAAACACACAGAATAAAACAGATAACACATCAAACAAGGTCGAGGTAGATAATGAAGATAATACTCCAGCCGACAACAGTGAAGTTAAAGAGGTGCTCATTGCGGTACATGAAGATTACAGTGATGAGAACCAGACCATCTGCGTGCCACAAATTAAGACTACAGCAAAGGATGCAAAGTCAGGCACCAGCATGTTTTATGCTGAGAAGAGTGCAAAGATAGTCGATACTGTATCGTACCGGAATCTGGTACCAGGAAAGAAGTATAAGGTAGTCGGAACTGCAGTAGACAAGTCAAACGGAGCACCGGTTATTGCAAACGGAAACAATGTTACGGCAGAGGCAGAGTTTGTTGCGAAGGAAGCAACAGGCAAAGTGGATGTGGTATTTACATTTGATGCGAGCCTTCTTGCAGGAAGAACAATTGTTATGTTTGAGGATGTCTACTATGAGAATAATCTCATAGCGACACATGCCGATATCACAGATGAGGCACAGACACTTTATGTTCCGAAGATTGGAACAACAGCCATCGATGGTGAGCGAAAGGATCACAGTTCAACAGCTGACAGCAGCGTTACTATTGTAGATTCAGTAGCGTACCAGAATCTGGTACAGGGACAGACCTACAGAGTGACAGGAAAGCTCATGGACAAGGCTACAGGAAAAGCACTTGTGATTGACGGAAAGGAAGTAACTGCAGTAACTGAGTTTACAGCGGCAGGCACCGAGGGTGTAGTTGACGTGACATTCAGATTCAACGGAAAAGGCATGACAGGAAAGCAGCTTGTAGTATTTGAGCTGCTTGATGTTGTGACTGCAGATGGCGCTTATGCCATTGCATCACACAACGACATCAACGATGCAGCTCAGACCATTACAATGATTGCTCCGCCAAAGCCAAAGACCGGTGATTACATGTCAGTGGTTATGTATGTGCTTGCAGGAATAGCAGGAGTAATGGCAGTTATCTGTTCATTCTTCAGGAAGAAAGCAGTATCAAAGAAGAAACACTAGGGGGTTACCCAATTACCTACAAACAATGATTAACGCAGGGCTGTGAGGCTCTGCGTTTTTTAAAAGGAGAAATTATTATGCACAGAAAGAAAAAAATACCAGTTGGGTTCATTGTTACATTTGTAGCAGCATTTATGCTTGCATTATCGCTGACAGCGCTGCTTGTTAAATTTAAGCCGGATATGGCACAGTTTATGGGAATGATATTCTTCGGTTCATGGCTTCTGCTGAGCTTTATCGGAGTAGGCATTGTGGCACTTGCAAAAAAGAAAAAATAGGGAGGCATATAAAAATGGTAAAGTACAGAATACAGAACGTGGATGCGGTACGTTTCTTCCAGGTTATGCTTGCACTGCTTATTACTACAGTAATCATGGCAGGAGAAGTGTCACCGGTATACGCAGCGGATGCAGCAAATGTTGTAGCAGCAAAATTCACATCGCTGCAGAATCTTGTAGGTGGAGTTATTTCATCCATCGGTTCAATAATTACACTCTGGGGAATTGCAGAGTGGGGCATTGCCTTTCAGGGGTCTGAGGGTACAATGCAGGCAAACGCATTCAAACGTATTGGAGGCGGTTTTGTTATGGCAATGGCACCGCAGATACTGACAGCAATAATGTAAGGGAGTGGTTTAATGGACTGGATTACAAGCGGCCTTTCACCTTTATATACTCTTGGAGTTAATATATGGAATCTTATATTAAGTTTCTGTCTGGGGAAAGGTCTGAGTACACCTGAGAGTTTTTCGCCTTCGGCATGGGCATATGTTAACAACTTTCTCTATCCTTTTTTTCAGGCAATAGCAGCTACAATGCTGAATCTTTTCTTTTACATAGGAATATGCAGGCAGGTTGGAAACCTGCGGGAGAGCATGACACTTGAAACCGGAGTCAATATACTTATTAAGGTCATCCTTGGAAATCTTGGAATCAATTCTGTTATGCTGTTCAGCAAATGGGTATTTGAAATTACCGGTACGACAGGCTCCGTAATGCTATCGACAGGAGAGTTTAAGGGAATTGAGCAGGGGGTACTTGACTCTGTTCAGGCAATGGTGCACATGATAGTAGGAATTATTTTTCTGGTGGTGGCTATTGTATGCTCAGCTACGGTATTTATAACCATATTTTCGAGAAGCGTACAGTTATACATGCTTGCAGCCGTAGGTCCGCTTGCGATTTCCTGTATTCCCGGAGGACCGGGAATACAGAATGCTGCAGGAGCATGGATTAAGACACTGTTAACGAAGTCATTATCAATTGTTATAATAGCAATTTTTATTATACTGGTGTCTAAGTTTGATCTGACGGATTTCTTTGCAGAGAATCTTCTTACGGATATAGTGCTGCCTACCAGATGCATACAGAATATGTTCATAATGATGCTGACAGCTGCAGGAGTAAAAGGTGCAGACTCATTCATGAAACAGACTTTTGGGATTTAGAGGAAAGGAAACATAATGGCAAAATTAGATGCAAATAGCGAATTTGAAAAGGGAAGGGCTTTGAGCGTGCCGGTAGTAAAGGTGCCGCGGAGCGTCAAGGAATGGCTTTGCATTGACAGGGCATATGAAAACGGCAACTTTAAAATTGAACCGATGACAGGTGAAGCAATGTATGATCAGAGCTATGTGTTCGAGGATATCAATTATGTAAATAAGGATACCGCTAAAAAGGACAGCACACTGCTGGAGATAATGACGTTGCTTAAATCTCTGGATGGACCTTTTAAGATTACACTTGCAAACGAACAGAGAGACCTGGATTCATTTGTGAATGAGATATTTAATCCAATTAACGGACAGGAATATCCTGTGATAGAAAAAGGAATAGGAAAGTGGATTAACCAGAAGATAGATGAAGGAACGAGAGACATCAGAAAGACAATGATTCTTACCGTGACATGCCGTGCGCATACTCTGGAAGAAGCTGAAGCATACTTTGCAACGATTGACACTACACTGTCAAACATTTTCCGTAACTTAAGGAGCAGGATATACAAAATGTCTGCAGAAGAGAGAATGGTGCTGCTGTCGAGAATGTTACGGGCAGGGGAAGAGTGCCTTCCTCCAGCAAGAATATCACCAGATGACAGCGGATGGAAAAACCAGATACTTCCGGCATCGATACAGTCAGATACCGACTACATGGTTATAAATAATAAACAATACGTATCAGTGCTTGTGGGAACCGCATTTGGGCAGTCTCTTTCAGAGGACAAGGTAATACACAGCTTGAGTGATGTACTCTTTCCGACATACATTACGATAGACATGCAGCGTGTTCCAAAGAATGTAATTCATGACAGACTCGAAAATGCGCATGCAAATAACGAAAGGGTAATAGCCCAGGAACGTACAAGAAATTACAATAATAAGCAGTTTGGAGCAACTACAAGCTACAGCCTGACCAAAAAGAAGACGAGCCTGGAAGATGACATGGATCAGCTTGATGAGAATGATGAGGAGGGAGTATTTCTCGGGCTTCTTGTTCTGGTGTATGCAGATTCACTTGAGGAGCTGACACAGAGGGTGGATATTTTGAAACAGAAGGCAAAGGGAAGCTCTTATGAGCTTGAACCGTATTACCACAGGCAGCTTAAGGCGTTAAACACTGTCCTTCCGATAGGTGGACGTCAGGTAAATCATATGAGGTTTTTATATACCTCGTCAGCTATAGCTTTCCAGCCGTTCTATGCAGGAGATGTTCATGACAGAAACGGAACCGTATACGGCCTCAATAAAACGACTAAGCATCTCATATACGGTAACAGAAAACTTCTTCCTGCACCTCATGGCTTTATGGTAGGACATACAGGAAGCGGCAAATCATTTTTCATTAAGGAAACGGAGATAGCACAGCCGCTGCTGTTTACAGATGATGATGTGATTATACTTGACCCTAATAATGAACAGATGGAATTCATACGCTCATTGAGAGGCGGAATGTATTTTGATTTTACACCTCAGAGCAAAATTTATATGAATCCGTATGAGATTCCTGACTATGTGGAGAATGGTGACAGCAATGTCCGGAATAAATTTATTGCAAGGATGACAAACTTTTCTAATTCGTTCTGTGCATCAGTCATGACAAATATTGTTGTAACCAGAATCCACATGAACTATGTCGGACGTGCAGTAAGGACTATGTATGAGGAATATTTTAACGAGACCTCAAAACATGCAAAGAAGAAAAAATACCCGACGCTGCCGCTGCTCAGGGAAAAAATTAAAGCGCAGATTGATACTGTTGAGTTTACTGAAGACAAGAGAATAATTATGGAGATAGTCGACTCACTTGAGGATTACACCACAGGTGTATACGACATGTTTGCGCATGAAACAAACCTTGACATGAACAGCAGGCTTATAGGCTTCGGCCTTAAAAATATTGACAAGGAAATATGGGAGCCGTGCATGCTGACAATAATGCATTTTCTCTCAATGAGAATTGATACAAACCAGGAAACAAAGCAGGCACTCCACCTGATTGTGGATGAGGCACAGGTGCTGTGTGAGAAAGAAACTACGGCAGCACAGCTTCTGTATGCAATTGAGACATACCGTAAGGTTGGAGCCATAGTTACGCTTGCCGCACAGAATATTACACACGTGCTTGAAAATCCTTCACTGAGAGACATGTTCTCAAACTGTCCGTTCAAGGTGTTCTTTGACCAGGGTGGGCTTGATGCAGCAAATCTTGCCAAGATTCAGGAATTCTCACCAACAGAGTTTAGGGCACTTGAAGAAAATACAGAAGGCTGCGGGGTACTTGTATGGCGTGGAAATGTATATCTGATGGATGCGAGAATGAGTGAGAGCAATCCGCTGTTTGCATCATTTGATACAAATTTCCATAAGCAGGCAGAAAAGAAAAAGAAACAGGAAGAGACTGACATTTCAAAAGAAACTTTTTATCTGTGATTTGAACCGGGGGAAATGACATGCGTGTAATAACGGCACAGGAAACAAAAATAAGGACCACGGAGCGTACAATAAAAACAGGTGGAACAGTCATAAGGCATGTGAGCGGATTTACTGCATCGGCCGCAAAAAAAACAAGGAATGCAGTAAAAAATTTTGATGTACAGTTTAACGGCATGCATGATGAAGAAGACAGAAATAATAATGCTTCAGAAGAAAAAATGCCTGAGCTTCAGAACGTTTTGGCAGAAGAGAGCAGAGCATTATATGGCACCCTGAGCAGAAGGCAGAAGAAAAGATATAACAGAATGTACCAGAAGGAACTGTCTAAAAAACAGTGGTCATCTAATATCATTAAAAGAAACAGAGACCTTCGTGGACGTAAAACAGAAAAGGAAAATATATTGACTGCTAACTCAAAGGAAACAGCTTCAAAATTTGTATCTGCCACTGCTAATACCATGGCAAATAAGACTGTGCAGACAGCTGCCGGTACTGCAGTAAAATCTGCAGGTACTTCTGTAAGAACAACGGCAGGAGCGTTGAGCGGTACAGCAACATTTGGTGTGACGGCTGCGGTGACAGCTGCTGTTGATACAGCAAAAAATGCTGCACAGGCTGCAGTAAAGGTTTCACAGAAAATGCAACAGCAGACGGCACAGATACAGGCTGAACAGACACAGCAGGCAAAACATGAGACTGCAGCGGCTGTCAGTGATTACAGTGTTTCACAGGCCGGAGAAAATAACAATTTAATTATGCTTCTCATGGCAGCCATAATATGTATTACAGTTATGCTTACAAGCCTGACGGTAACAATGCAGGCAGCTGTCGATGCATCAGGAGGACAGGGTGATAACAATGGAACTGTCTGCACACAGATAGTAGAGGCAGCACAGAATGAACTTAATGATGCTGACAAGACAGTCGGAGGATACAGGTACAAAAACTGGTATGGGATGGATGCGAACTGGTGTGCCATGTTTGTGTCATACTGTGCAGACAAGTGTGGCTTCATTGAAAAGGGTATCATGCCAAAGACTGCAAGTGTCGCAGCTTCAAAGCAATGGTATATTAACAACAACCTGTATCATGATGCAGCAAGCGGATACGTGCCAAAAGCAGGGGATATTATTATTTTCGGAAACGGAATGAGCCATACAGGAATTGTGACAGGATATAACCCTGAAACTAAAAAGCTTACAACAATTGAAGGAAACAGCGGAAGAAGCAGCACGACACCTTACCATAAAGGAAGCCATGTAAAAGAGCATACATATTCAATCACATATTCAAAGATAGCCGGCTATGGAACTCCGCAGTATCCGCAGGATGATACAGCGGCTGGTGCGGCAGGACAGGAAAATAACTGACAGCGTACCGGAATCCGGCACGCTGGATTTTAAGGGAGGAATAATTTAATGACAATACCAATCAACAAGGACCCCGACACAGAATATAAAAATGAATTCATGTTCGGTTATACATTAAAAGAAGTGCTGTGTGTTGCGGCTGCACTTTTAATCATTGCAGGTGTAACAGCACTTGCATATTTCAAGTTCAACATAGCATTGAATGTCGGATGTTATTTCGGAATACCGCTTGCATTCCCGGTTATATTTTTAGGATTCAAGGAATGGTATGGAATGTCAATTACAAGGTTCATAAGTGAACTTGGTTATGAGAGAAAAACCAGGGAGCTTGCATTTGATGCAGACGAGCTTGAAGAATTCATCACACCGGTTACACTGAGAAAGAAGTGAAGATAATGAGAAAAAATCCATATGAAAAAATCCGAAGGGCACTTTTTATCCTGCTTGTTGTTATGCTAGTGACAGCTACATGTGTAATTGGTGTCATGCTTATAAAAAATACTCATAATGCAGAAAAAAATAAAGTCAGGGAAACCACGGCAGGGACAGAAAACGTAACAGAAAAAATAAAAGAAACTGAGGCGGATACAGAATATTATTTTGATGAAAACGGATATCTTAAAGTGAAAAAAATCAAAGCTGACGGCTCAGACAATAACACGGAGAATGAACAGGACAATGCACCTGATGTACGTGATGTTTCACCGGAAGATGATCCCAATGCGGTCTTTCCGGAAACCACTGATGCTTCGGCCGGACAGTCGGCGGAACAGACACAGGGCACATCGCAGCCGCAGGTCGGGCAGACGCAGGATGCAACAGCCGTACAGTAAACCACAGGAGAAAAGATATGATGTTAGAAGAAAAAATTGCAAACGAATTTCAGAGATATTTTCTTTCAATGATGGCAACAAGCAAAGAAAATATTTTTGCACACTCTGATGAAATTGAAGTAAGAAAGCAGATAAAAAATGAACTCTATGAATTCATTGGCACACTGACTGAAGAGCAAAAAGAAATACTTTCAGTCCAGAGCAGCCTGATTGAATCGGTCTACAGGTACAGGAGCGATTTTTATTCAGCTGATGATGATATTTCATGTCAGGATTTTTTTAATGGCTGGATGAAAAGCGTGATGTCATGATATAAAAAAATATTTTACCGGGGTATCAGGGGCGGCGCCCTTGACAAGAAATGCATTCTGTCGGACAGAATGCGTATCTTGCAAATAATTAGTCTACGTTGAGAATGTAATAAAGCGTGTTTCTGCTCGAAAAATGACTTAAAATGCATATAAACGACGTATTTTGAAACAAATGAGAGACATATATGCAACATGTGAGATAAAAAAGAAACGTAATTATACGCATTTGGAATACATTTTCAACGCATTTGAAACATAAAAGAGACACCTGTGATATGTCAGTGAAATGATGCTGAAACATAGTGAGACAATTCTGACACATAACAGAAACAGAGGCTTACCCCAACAGCCTGACTAGAAAAAATCAAGGGGCAAATCAAGTAAAAAATATGAACAGACTGGAAAAAAATCGTGAGCCGGAGGTGGTTTTTGTGAGCGAAAAAAAACAAAAAGAATATCCGCACAGACCAAGAAAAGAAATTGACATGGATCAGTATCTTATACTGTATAGACAGGGACTGCCTAACAGGCAGATAGCGTCAAGACTGAAGGTATCACCGCGCACCCTATACAGGAGGATGGAGGAGGAACGAAAGCACTTAAGGAGAAAGAAGGAAAGTGCAGATGGATAACATGACAGTAAGAAAGAATCTTGGAAAAAAGAAAAGCCGCACCTGGATAGATATGGAAAAGGTCTACAGGATGATAGACTCAGGCATGACCGTAACACAGGCTGCCGAGTCACTTGGTGTTTCGAAAGCCACTCTGTACAGGCGTCACAGGGAATACCAAAAACAGGCAGAGTACATGAATGATGACCTGCCTGACCTGCCAACTTAAAATGGTGGTAGTAAGTGGTGGTAGATATTAATAATTGCATGTTGTAGAATATAATTGTAAAAGAAACGGACAGGCAGATTCAACACCGCCTGTTCATTTTTATTGGAGGAAAAAATGACTAACGAAAAAATAAAAAAGCTTCAGCTTGAGATTGCAAAAACGACAGAGGCACAAAAGAAATCAGAACAGAAATACAAAGAAAAAATCAAGGGATTAAGAGACGAACTGAAAAAAGAAGAGGAACGTCTGAAGCGCGAAAATGATTCACTGATCGGAGACATAGTAAGAGACCTGCTTGGTGAAGTTGATGCAGATAATATTGAAAGCTTCAGGGAGAAGATACAGCTTCTGACAGGATTAGAGGATAGTGAAAATGAAAGACCGAAAGATAACCTTCAGGGTGACACAGGAGGAGTACACTCTTATTGATAAAATGAAAAAAACTGAAACACGGTTCACATATGGAGGCAGATGGGACCTGTCTGCTTATATAAGGAACCTTGTGCTATCACAGACAGGAAAAAAAGACGTTCGTGTAGACATGGAATTAAAAGACCTTAACTATCAGGTCAGAAAAATCGGAGTGAACATCAATCAGATAGCACACAGGCTTAACAGTAATATCGGTGACATGCGTGATGCAGAATATGTTGTTGAGCTCATGAAAGAACTAAACGCCATGCTGGAAAAACTCACGGAAAAAATAGAGAAATGAACAGTTGACATTTACGTTACGGAATGAGTATGATAATATAAAAAGTAATTGAAGACCAGATAATGCCGGGAGAAAAATCCAAGCCGAACAAATTGTAAAAATATTTTAATATATTGCAGGAAGTGATAATATATGAACAGGATTAAACAGAGTCTGATAAATTTTTTGAATCTATTTTTATATGATGAAAACCGAAGAAAAGAATTTGAAAAGTTTAATTCACAGATGGACATATACAAAAACATGCCGCCTGATGAATTGAAATTTGAATATATTCTATTAAATGCTAAATGTGAAAAGAAGAAAAGTGAGCTTACATTGTTTTTACTGACAATCGCACTTTCAGTTCTTATGAATGTATGGGACAAGTTTTTCTCTTTTATGAAAATGGCAATAGAGTATGCAGGAAAAACAGCCGGGGACAGTGTTGAGATTGCAAAGATCAGTTTTATCATAAGCAGCATAATTGTAATTTTTATAACGGCAGTAATTTTCTTTATGCTGTTTGTTTTCATAAATGACATACACAAAATGAAAATCAAAATTGCAATGATAGAAGACGTGATGCAGTGAAAAGGGGCAAAAGAATAACAAATGATTAAATTTCTTAAAACACAGTGGTATAAAATTGTATATGTAGTAGCTGTTATCATATACTTGATTTTTCTTAATGGTTTAAACCATAAGCTTATGAGATATAATTTTGAAAATTCATTTAAGCTGATTGAGTATGATGATTATATTGCGTTGAAATTTTTTGCCTTTGCTGTAATATTCATTTTTATTGGAGCCGTTATTATTTGCATTGACATAAAAAGGCTGAGAATAGGACTGGAAGATATGGTTGAAATAGTAAGTACACTTATCTTTATAGTTGTTCTTGCTCTCATGATTACTTTAATAATACATTTTATTATGGTCCCAATTTTACAGGCAATATTAACATGTGCTTTGCTTGTGGTAGGAGCTTGCGCATCTGCATCAAATTAAAATACATAATACCAGGAATTTAGGATAACGATCTTAAATTCCTTTTTTATTTGGAGCGTACCGGATTCCGGTACGCTCTTTTTGAAAGGCGGAATATGGCAATAACAAAACTTATGCATATGAAGGAGGCACCGGCGGTGCCACACAGACATCTGGCCAATGCTGTGCAATATATTCTTGATGAAAAAAATAACGAAGCAAAAACGTGTGACGGTTTATATGTCGGCGGAAATGCAGGATATGACAGTGAAGATATCATAAAGACATTCCTGAACACAAAAGAACTGTATGGAAAACTGCATGGCAGGCAGGGATATCATTTTGTGATTTCATTTGAGCCCGGGGAAACGGATGCGGATGAAGCCTATGAAATTACAAAAGAGTTTGCAAAAAAGTATCTTGGCGAAAACTATGATTATGTTTTTGCAATACACACTGACAAAAAGCATATCCATTCGCACCTTATATTTAATTCTGTAAGCAGAACTGACGGCTACAAATACAGATATGAAAATGGTGACTGGGAAAGATATATACAGCCGGTTACGGATAAAATATGCATGGAGCATGGCCTTAAGCCGCTGAAATTTGAAGAAAATAAAAAGACAGGGCTCTCATATGCAGAATGGAATGAAAAGAAAAACGGCACAATGAACTGGACACATGTGATAAGAGCAGACATTGACCTGGCATTAAAACATTCTGATACACTGCCGGAGTTCATGGAGCATATGAAGATGGCAGGATATTCAGTAAGAGCCGGAAAGTCAAAGAAGAAGAACGCGACTTATTTTACATACACATATACGGACGAGGCAGGGAAAAAACACAGAAGAAGAAGCTATAACATGCCATCCGGATATTCTCCGGAGGATATAGCAAAACGCATAAAGCAGAAAAGCGGAAGCAGGATGTATGAAGAAATTGCTGAAAAGCTTGAGAAAAAAGAGAAGCTTGCATCGATTGACGAAATATACAAAAACACAGGAACATACCGAAGGCTTTACCAGGCGGTAAGCTTTTACAGGCTGCCTAATCCGTATGCATTAACGAAAGGGGTCAGAAGAGACATTATGGCTATAGACAGGCTTCTCGATGAGTGCTCATACATTAAAATGAACAGTTTAAAAAACATGAAAAACATACAGGACCGGGAAAGCAGGCTTGAAGAAATGATAAATTCACTTAAAAGGGAAAAGTGGAATAAAAAGGATGCTTCAGAGGCATTGGACAGTGGACAGAAAAAACAGCTTGAAAGAAAAGAGCAGATAGAAAACGAATTGAAGAATCCTGATATCAGTGATGAAGCTTTTGAAGCCCTTCAGGATGAATACGAACAGCTCAAGGAATATCTGCCGGATGATGATATTTCAAAAAAAGATATGGAAAGACTTTCACAAGAGATAAAGGAACTTGGAAAAGAACTGCGCATGTTAAGAAGAATTAAAAAGACTGAACAGGAGTTTGCCGGCAGAAAAACGAAAAAGGTTACCCACGTACCGGAATCCGGCACGTTTAACATAAATATATAAAAATTTAAAGGAGAATGGAACATGAACGAAAAAATTTATCTGATGGAGATGCAGCACAGGACTGATGAACATGAGACTGACAGGCTGATTGCGTATCTGAAAAAGACTGCAGAGACTGAGATAAAGGAGGGCGAAAAATAATGATGAAATATGAAATTTTTAAGGATGTTGTGGAAAATGCAGTACTTGACTATCTGCCACCGGAGTTTCAGAATTCAGAACTTCATTTGCAGCGCGTGAAAAAAGTGAATGGCATGGATTATGATGGACTTGTAGTAAGAAAAAAGGATACAAATGTGTGTCCCGTCATTAATCTGACACAGCTGTATGAGGACTACAAACTGTCAGAGGATATTGAACTTGTTACAAAAAATGCTGCAGACATTGTACTGCTTGCATATGATGAAGCACCGGAGAATGAATATCAGGATGTACTGGATGAGGGATTCCGGCCAAATATCATTTATGAAATTTCAAATGCGAAAGCTAATGCACAAAGACTGGCAGGATGCCCGACAAGACAGCTGAACGACCTGACTGTTTCGTATAACATATGTCTGTCTGATCATGACGGCCTGTCAAAAACTATTATGGTAAATAATGAAATTGCAGCTGCGCTTGGAATGTCAGAGACGGAACTTTTTGATACGGCAGAAAAAAATATGTCCCGACTTTTTGAGGTGAATGTAACCAACCTGTTTGATTATGTGTATGGCCAGCTTAAAGACAGGGGAATGAGCGATGAGCAGATTTCAGACTTATTAGGAGGGGATGTAAGCAGACTGTCTGACGGATATCCGTGGATCGTTCAGAATACTTCAAATAATGGTGCAACAGTATTGCTTAACACAGAGGTATTTAAGGAACTGTCCGACCAGGTGGAAGGAAATCTGATCATCATTCCGTCAAGCACGCATGAAGTGCTTGCCATGGATGCAAGGCTGGTGCCAGACTGTGATGACCTTTCGGCTTTCATAGAGCAGACAAACATGGATGTTGTCAGTCCGTCTGAAAGGCTCTCCAATCAGGTGTATATGTACGACAGGAAAGAGAACTCAATAGAAATGGTAACGCGTAATAAGCTTGATATTATTCCACAGGAATCAAAAAATATTTCTTATGAAAAAAATATAAAACCTGAAATCTAGCATTTATCCGAGGTGAAAGCCAATGAAGCTATATGAAGTTAAAGCGCTGGCTCATGAAACACAGTCGCGCATCAGACAAGACTTAAATGCCTGGAACGATTTTCTTGAACATGCATCACGTGTGTACAGGTACCGTTTCATGGATCAGATTCTCATATATGCACAGCGGCCTGATGCTGTTGCATGCGCTACAATGAACATATGGAACTCTAAAATGGGCTGTTGGATTAAGAAAGGCAACCGCGGCATTGCCCTTATTGATGAAAGCAACAGTAGAAAACTTAAGTATGTATGGGATGTAACCAGTGTTGTACCTAAAATGGGAGGACATCTGCCGAGGCTGTGGATACGAAAACCATATCACACAGAAACGATACAGAATCGTCTGTTAAAAGTATATGGACTACAGCCGCAGACTGATAAATATGACACAAAGGAGCCATCTATAGAACATACAATGGATTATCTTGTGGAATATCTGGCTGATGAGTATGCAGCTGATATTGCACAAGAAAAGTATTCGTCTGACAACAGTCCTTTAAGTGAACTTGATGAAGAAAAATACAAGATGGAAGAGTACCGCAGAAACGTCAGGGTTTTTTTCAGGTACGGCCTTAACCGGATGATAAAGGAAAGAATGGGCTTATCGACAGGCGGTTTTCCTGATTATGATATGTCATTTATAAAAGACATGCCTGAAAGTGATTTCTGTGAGCTTTCCTCACGCATGACGGATGCAGCACAGCAGGCACTGCGTGAAGTTGGAATTGCAGTTTTAACCTATGACAGGGTGCATGGTATTGACAGGGACCCCAGTGTGGACTATAATGCTTTAAAGCGTAAAAGTGCAGAGAGGGAGGATAAAACATATGGAACTCGAATACATCAAAGCAGGGGACTACGAGATACCGAACCTTATACCGAACAAGGAACCACAGGAGCCGCTGACGAAATTCGGACTTATGCACAGGACCTGGCTGAAAAAGAATTACAGGGCGAAGTTCGATACGATGCTAATGTTCGGGGAACTTCAGGAACACTGCCTGGAGGTACAGAAGAGAGCACAGGACGAGATGGACAGAATCGTGCCGCAGATGAAAAAACAGGAAGGAGTGACAGAGCAGCTGAAGATGCAGGACCAGCTGAAATGGATACGAATGATGAACAGCATCCTGAACAGGGCGGAGGAAATAGTGAGGGATACAGTGATCTACACTTTATAGAAAATGAAATTGTACCGGAATCCGGTACCAGTGAGGATGAGTATGTACCGGAATCCGGTACCGGACTATATTTCATGCCAGAGCTGCCGACAGAGGATGAGCAGCGCATAAAGGTAGAAAAATACGGATATCTGAATCCGCGGAAAGCTGATTATATACCTCATGACTATATTAGACAGGTCATGCTCCGTGGAACCGGCTTTGAAGGAGGCTTTGACAGAGTCGTACGGATTTTCCAGAATGAGATGGAGGCTGGTAAAAGAACAGCACTTATCAAAAAGGAATACGGACTTGGCGGGGCGAGCTGGCCGGTTGACGGCATGGGGCTTCATGGATATGACACATATGGTTCTCAGGGCATACGTTTCCAGTGGCGTGATGAGCAGGGCGAAGCAGAAGGCACACTGTCATGGAGCAGCGTTGAACAGGAAATCGGAACCCTTATACTAACCGGTGAGTACAAAAGCCGTGACAGACAAAATAATGATATTATTCCGGAAACTGAGGAATCAGATCATATTTCTCAAACAACAGAAATGCAGGAGCAGTCCACGGATAAATATAAATCAGAGGCACCAGAGCAGCTTAGCTTTACAGATTTTATAAATATAGAGCCGGATAAGACGGAAAATGATACTCAGCCGGAGGCATTAGATGAAACAGAGGCTGAACAAAAGGATAATGCAGAACAACAGAATAATGAAGATTTTACCGAAAGAGCAGCTGATTACACTGCTCTTTTAGTTTTGGCAGAAGCTGATGCATCCACACTTACCAAGAGGCAGAAAGCACAGCGTAACATTTCAGCACTCAAAATTCTCAAGCAGATAGAAAATGAAAAACGTCCTGCAACAGCCGATGAGAGGGTAATCATGTCCGCATATCTTGGATGGGGAGGAATACCGGAAATATTTGATGCTGAAAATGCTTCATGGTCAGAAGAATACGGCATATTAAAAAGCCTGCTGACAACCACTGAATATGACAGTGCAAGGGCGAGCACACTTAATGCACATTTTACTGACACAGCAGTCATAAATGCAATGTATGATGCACTCCACAACCTTGGCTTTACAAAGGGAAATATACTTGAACCATCCATGGGAATAGGTAATTTCTTCTCAGGGCTGCCTGCAGATATGAGTGCATCAAAACTATACGGAGTTGAGCTTGACCCTGTTACAGGAAGGATGGCGCAGCTTATATATCCTGATGCACACATTGAAGTGAAGGGCTATGAAAAGACAGATTTTCAGAATGATTTTTTTGATGTGGCAATAGGAAACGTGCCGTTCGGTCAGTACAAGGTTATAGATAAAGCCTACGACAAACACAATTTCTATATCCACGATTATTTCTTTGCAAAGACAATCGACAAGGTGCGTCCGGGCGGAGTGATAGCTTTTATTACAAGCAAGGGCACCATGGACAAGGCTAATCCTTCAGTCAGAAGGTATATATCCCAGAGGACGCAGCTGCTTGGAGCAATAAGACTTCCAAACGATGCGTTTAAGAATGCCGGAACATCTGTTACATCAGACATTATTTTTCTGAAGAAGAGGGATATGTACATAGATACGGATGAAGACTGGATACATCTCGGCACAGATGAAAACGGTATAGAGATGAACAGCTATTTCGTTAACAATCCGCACATGGTGCTTGGCCAAATGGAAATGGTAAGCGGTCCTCATGGAATGGAGAGTGCCTGCGTACCGGAATCCGGCACTTTACTGGCGGACAGGCTCAGGCAGGCTGTACAGATGATACGCGGCGAAATTTCCATTGATGATACTGAAATATCTGATGAAGAGCTTGAGGATGAAAGCATACCTGCAGAGGCAGGAGTTAAAAATTTCTCCTACTGTTCATTAAATGGAAAAATATATTACAGGGAAAACTCAATAATGCGTCCACAGGACATTCCGGAAAAAACAGCTGAGCGCATGAAAGGCCTAATTGATGTGCGGGACAGCGTGTCAGAGCTTATTGAATTACAGCTTGATGATGCATCCGATGAAGAAATCAGGGCATCACAGGCAAGGCTCAACAGTGTTTACGACAGCTTCGTAAAAAAGTTCGGGTACTTAAATTCCAGGACAAACCAGACCGCGTTCAGGGAAGACGCAGGCTACAGCCTTATATCATCACTAGAAGAGACTGATGATGACGGAAAGGTTGCGGGCAAAGCGGACATGTTTACCAAAAGAACCATCAGAAAGGCTGTCCCTATTACACATGTGGATACATCTGTTGAGGCACTGTCCGTTTCGATGGGAGAAAAAGCAGCTGTTGACCTTGAATATATGGAAGGGCTTACTGGGAAAAGCCGGGAGAAAATAATAAGTGACCTTAAGGGCATTATTTTTAAGGTGCCGGAATCCGGTACCTGGCAGACTTCAGAGGAATATCTTTCCGGAAACATAAGAAAGAAACTGATTTCAGCAGAAAAAGCATTACAGGGGGATGCATCATATTCCGATAATGTGGAATATCTTAAGAAGGCAATGCCAAAACCTCTTACAGCATCAGAGATAGAAGTGAGGCTTGGGGCTACATGGATTAACGCAGAGTATATAGAGCAGTTTATGAAAGATGTGCTGCATACACCACAGAGACTGTTTTCAAGGGAGTGGGTGGCGGTAAAGTTTGCACCTATAAACTGTGAATGGAATATAAAAGGAAAGAATGCAGATTCATACAATCCCCTTGTCACAGGCACATATGGAACCAGCAGAATTAACGCTTATCAGATACTTGAAAATACGCTGAACCTTAAGGATGTAAAAGTCTATGACAGGATACTTCAGCCTGACGGCAGCGAAAAGCGTGTAATAAACAGGGAGCAGACAATGCTTGCATCGCAGAAACAGGATGCACTAAAGGAGGCGTTCAAGGACTGGATATTCAGGGATCCGGAAAGAAGGGAGGTGCTTGTAAAAAAATACAATGAGCTATTCAACTCTTCAAGACCGAGAACGTATGACGGATCACATCTCAAGTTTCCGGGAATGACACCTGATGTGGAGCTGAAGCCTCACCAGCTGAATGCAGTAGCACATGTTATGTATGGAGACAATACGCTGCTTGCACACTGTGTGGGAGCGGGAAAGACCTTTGAGATGATTGCTTCTGCGATGGAATCGAAGAGGCTGGGACTGTGCCACAAGTCGCTTTTTGTTGTTCCAAACCATCTGACAGAACAGTGGGCAGGGGATTTTTTACGTCTGTATCCGGGGGCAAATATTCTTGCTGCAACTGAAAAGGATTTTGAGCCGGCACGCAGAAAACGATTCTGTGCGAGGATTGCAACAGGTGATTATGATGCAGTTATCATAGGACACACCCAGTTCGCTAAAATACCACTGTCAGATGAAAGACAGAAGAGACTCATGCAGGAACAGATAGATGAGATTACTGAGTCGATAAGTGAGGCTAAGGCATCAAACGGCGAGCATTTTACCATCAAACAGATGGAAAAGACAAAGAAAAATCTGGAGGTAAGGCTTGCCAAGCTTAATGATGCAGGCAGAAAGGATAATGCAGTTACATTTGAACAGCTTGGAGTTGACAGGCTGTTTGTTGATGAGAGCCAGGAATTTAAGAACCTGTTTCTGTTTACTAAAATGAGAAATGTTGCGGGAATCTCACAGAATGATTCACAGAAGGCATCGGATATGTACGGAAAATGCAGATATATTGATGAGATAACAGGCGGCCGCGGCATAACATTTGCAACAGGCACACCTATATCAAACTCCATGACTGAGCTTTACACCAATATGCGTTATCTGCAGGCGGGCCGGTTAAAGGAGCTTGGATTTGAAAACTTTGATGCCTGGGCTTCAACATTCGGAGAGACACAGACAGCAATTGAGCTTGCACCGGAAGGCACTGGATACCGTGCAAAGACAAGATTTGCGAAGTTTTTTAATCTGCCGGAGCTTATATCCCTTTTTAAAGAGAGTGCAGATATACAGACAGCTGACATGCTTAAACTTCCTGTGCCTGAATGTGATTACGAGAATGTGGTTTTAAAGCCGAGTGTGTTTCAGCAGGATATAGTCAAATCGCTTGGGGACAGGGCAGAGAACATAAGAAAAGGAGGGGTTGATTCAAGCATCGACAATATGCTCAAGGTAACGAGCGATGGACGCAAATGTGCCATTGACCAGCGGCTCATAAATCCGGAGCTGCCTGACAATGAGAATTCAAAAGTGAATGCATGTGCTGCCAGGGCATATGACATATGGAAGGAGACAACAAAAGACAAATCAACGCAGCTTATTTTCTGTGATGCTTCAACACCGCGCAGTGACGGAGGTTTTGATGTGTACCATGCCATTAAGGACAAGCTGATTGCCAAGGGGGTGCCGGATAAGGAAATTGCCTTTATACATGATGCCAACACAAAAAAACAGAAAGCTGAGCTGTTTTCAAAGGTAAGAAGCGGCCAGGTACGTTTTCTGTTAGGTTCAACAGCAAAGATGGGAGCCGGCACCAATGTGCAGACAAGGCTCATAGCACTCCACCACATAGATGTGCCGTGGAGACCATCTGACATAGAACAGCAGGAGGGAAGAATACTCCGCCAGGGCAACAGGAATGAGCGAGTGAAAATATTCAGGTATGTAACGGAAAATACATTTGATTCTTATTCGTGGCAGCTCATTGAGAATAAGCAGAAATTCATCGGACAGATTATGACCAGTAAATCTCCGGTACGTTCCTGCGACGATGTGGATGAAGCTGCACTGTCATATGCAGAGGTAAAGGCACTTGCAACTGGAAATCCATACATTAAGGAAAAAATGACACTCGATACAGAAGTTGCAAAGCTGAAGCTTCTGAAAGCAAATTTCAAAAGCCAGAAATACAGGCTTGAAGATGCAATCAATAAGGAGTACCCGGTCAGGATAGCAAAGCTTGAAGAAAAAATTGAGGGACTGAGGCAGGATATAATTACACGCGGTTCCGGGGAAATACTATCGGATGATTTTGAAATCAGGATTAACGGTGTGTCATATGATGACAAAAAGGAAGGCGGTGCAGCCCTTATAGCAGCTGCCAGGGAGTCAAAGACACCTGAGAGAACCATGATTGGGGAGTATAAGGGGTTTAAGCTGTATTCAAGATTTGATGCATTTTTCAATCTATATTACATACATATGCAGGGCAGGTGTGAACATACTATTGAAATGTCATCAGATCCTGCCGGAATGATTACAAGGCTTAACAACTGCATGGCTGGCTTTGAAAAACGTCTTTCTGATGTGCAGGATGCACTTGATGAAACACGAATAGAGCTTGAAACGGCAGAAAAAGAGGTTACAAAGAAATTTGACAAAGAAGACATTCTTTCAGAAAAACTGAAAAGACTGTCTTTTTTAAATGCCCAGCTCGATGCAGACAGAAAAGAAACACCACAAAATACCCCGCAAAACACACAGGCGCAGAGAAATGATATTAAAGAGAAATATATAAAAATATAAAGGTACCGGATTCCGGTACGCAGGAGGAAAACATGGAAAATATCAAACAGGAAAGCCTTGAAATGTTTATGTTAAAGAGAAAAATACTAAAGGAACTTGAAGAAATGGATGAGAATGAAGATTTTATAATGCAGATAGGACTGGCAGGAAAGGAGAAAAATGAGTGATACAGTATATGTATTAGACCAGGTTGGCATACGTCTGGTGAAGGAAAAAACACTTATATCTGATACACAGCTTAAAAGACCGGAACAGGTTGTAGGATTTGTATCAGACATATTAAGGGAATACGACCGTGAAGTAATGTGCGTCATATGTCTTAATGCAAAGCTTCAGCCAGTAAACATGTGCATATGCTCAATGGGTGCAGTCGACAAAGCTATTGCATCACCCAGGGAAATAATGAAGACGGCAATACTGTCAAATGCCAATGGCTTTATAATCCTTCACAACCACCCAGGCGGCTCATCACAGCCTTCGCTTGAGGATATACATGTGACAGATGTTATGTCAAAGGCAGGTGAGCTTCTTGGCATTCCCCTGTATGACCACATAATTGCAGCGGCAGGAAGTGATGAGATTTATTCTTTTTACGAGAAAGGCTCAATGCCCCAGTCGCAGCTTAAATATGCGGACAGAGTCGCTGACATTAATCTGAGAAGTGACAGAACAGAGACAAACGAAATAAAGAAACAGCTGAAATTACATCAAAGAAAAATATGAGAGGTGCAAGGCATATGGAAAACATTTCATGTGCCTTTAAAGGTGCCGGATTCCGGTACCTGAAGGAGAGGTGATAAAAATGGAAAATGACAAGGTAATTAACTGCCTGATGGAGCTCTTGAAGGGTGAAAACTTTATGAGTGCAGATTATACGAATATTGCACTACAGAATGGAACGAATTTAAATGTTTTAAGGGAAATTTACCTGTGTGCCTGTGACAAGATATCCGTCAAGGATGTTCAGGAGGTAATTGATAACAGAAAAACTGATGTTGCAGGCTATCTGAGAAAAATAAGATATCAGAAAGCATGCGGTGTGATTATAGGAAAAGGTAACAATACACTTAAGGACATGTCAAAGCTTGCGGATGCAGTACAGGCAAAGATTAACACGCTGGGTGAGAGCATTATGACAGTAGAAAAGAAAACAGGTGAGCTCAGCGATATGTTTGTCGACATAAAGCCGCCGCAGGGAGCTGTGACCATGCCGTATGCAGGAGTACAGCAAACTGCCGCAGCTGACGTAAAGCGTGAAGATGAAAAAACAGCATCATTTAAACGCAAGAGACTTAACCGCAGACAGAAAAATGACATAGCGGAATATATAAGTCTGCTTAAAGAAGAAGGATATAAGTCAGAGCAGATAAGCTATGTGCTAAGCCTGGCTGAGGAGGGGGTTACACCGGCAGAGATGGAGGAATTCATACACCCGGGTATTTCCGTCGATATGATGGAAAAAATAAGGCGCATGAAGAAAAAGAACAGAAACAAGGACGTGGAGGAAAGCTAAATGGATACGGACAGAGAATTTGAACATATGATGATGAGTGTCAGAAACAGTTCCGGCAGTATTACGCAGATGGTATATGCAGCAAACATGCTGCAGATTAAACTTGTTCAGTTTGTGGCAAGGCTGGCATATAAAGGCTATCTTTCAGTAAAATCCAGGGACGACCTGGCCGCGTTCGCAAAGCTGTCAGAGGGAAAATACACGATATACAGCGTACCGGTTTCCACAGAGCATGTAAATGATTTAAAACAGCTCGAAGCCCTTAAACTTGAGCTGCAGAACGTATCGGAAAAAAGCGAAAAGAAGCGGATACAGAATGACATCAGTATTCTAAAAGAGCGCATAGATGCAGATTCACCGGTTGAACAGCTTAAGGGAAAAGGATTAAAGCAATGCTGTGTACTGCCCAAGGTAGATGGCGAAAGCGGAACAATACAGATTGCAGTAATGAATAAGGATGACCAGATATTCAAGTCATGGTTTGCATCGCATATAAGAGTACAGATGGCAGGTGGAAAAAAGGAAATAACTGATCTAAAAAATTTCACGGAAGGAAATTATACAATTTTTAATCTTCCGTTTGAGGGAAAAGAGCTTGAGGATGCCTGTCGTGACTTTAATGCACTGAAAATGAATTATTCGATTCTTCCCGACCTTAAGGTAGGAAATGACAACAGCCAGATAGCAGTTGCAAACGCAGACAGAAACAAGTTTGAAATATGGATAAAAATGTACCGGGAGGATATGCTGAAACAGGAAAAACAGCCCGGAAACATATATGAAATGGATAATGAATCATATATGGACACGGCAGCGGTAAATGAAGAGGAATATATAAACAATGCTTCTTTGGAATATCAGAAAGTAAACAGTGAATTTGAGGAGCATGAAGTGCCCGGACCTAAAGTAAATGTAATGCAGAAGGACGACAGTGAGGAGTTCGCAAGACTTAAGAAAGACGGCAACTATGAAATGGTCACGATAAACAGGGAGACGCTGGTTGATAACATGGCTTTCACGTCTGTATCAAAAAAGATGCGTGAAAAAGGGTATTTTGTATCACGTATCCCTGGCACATACGGAGAAAATGAAAAGCATCTCATACTTCCGGCTGAAAATGTATTTGTGGCAGATGAGGGCAGAACTTATGTGGGATTTATTCCCAAAAACAAGCCCTCGATGGTTGCAGAGAATGGAAATGTAAAAACTGCAAGCTATGAGAATATTCATAAGCAGTATGAGAATGTCACAAGGAACATGGCATATGCAAAGAATCTCAGGCCGAAAGCTCCGAATGTGAATAACAGTAAGATATTAAATCCGAAGGTATAATATTTTAATATAAGGTACCGGAATCCGGCACCTTATATTTATTGGAGGAAATATGGCAAATTACGGAACAAGATATGAAAAAAAGAAAACACCATGGGCAGCATTTGCTTTCCTGCTTTTGTTTTTCCTGATGCTTGGATATATAATATCGGGTCTTTATGTGGCGCCTGAAAACCTTAAAGGAGACTATAATGCACAGATGCTGTGGGCGGTCACACATTTTTTTAAGATTGCAAATTCAAAGACTCCGGCATGGGTAGGTATTGGTTTTATAGGCTGGTTTTTCTTTGTAAATTATTACATGATTCATTACAGGAACTTCCACAGCGAGATGGAGCATGGTGACGAAGACTGGCTTGACCCGGTAAAGGCAAGCAGGGAGCTTAAGGACACTGACGATAAATATAACAGGATACTGTCAGAAAATGTAAAGGTAAGCATAAGGGGAAAGCTTTCAAACAACAACATGATGATTGTCGGTTCATCAGGCTCATTCAAAACAACATCTATAATGCACCAAAACCTCCTGCAGATGGGGTCAAGCTATGTGGTTCTTGATGTAAAAGGAGACACACAGAGAAAACTTGGAAAAATATTTGAAAAAAATGGTTATCAGATATTCTCGCTTAACTTCAAAAACCCGGAGCAGTCGGACAGGTACAATCCGTTTGAGTGGATTCAGACAGAAGCGGACATGCTGAGAATTATAAAAAGCTGGCATGATGCTGTCAGACCGGCAAAGGAAAACTCCGCAGTTGACCCGTTCTGGGATGATGCGGTGGATTTAAAGATGCAGGCTGTGTTTTATTATGCATGGCTGGATGCAAGGGATAACAACAGGAAAGCAACGTTCAATGACGTAATCAGCCTTCTTGCAATGGAAAATGTCAAAACAACAGATATTACAGGGGAAGAGTCAAATGCGCTTGCTGACCTTATGAATAAGTGTGAATCAGAGCATGATGCAAACTATCCTCCGGTAAGGGCATTTAAGAAGTTCCAGGGAAAAGCTTCGGAGACTGAGGGCAGCGTTTCGCTTATGATATCTGCAATGCTTAATATATGCGAGACAGCTGAGGTAAAAAGAATATTTTCCGGAAACGACATTGATATTCGCACAATAGGACAGCAGCCAACTATTGTATTTCTCGTTATGCCGGATAATGTTAATACATACACATGGATAACATCCATGTTTTATACGCAGATGTTTGATACACTTATTCGTCTGTCAGACGATGAAATCAAAGGGCCACTGCCGTATGAAGTACAGGTATGGATGGATGAGTTCTATGCAGGTGCGCGCCCGGCAGATACAGAGAAGCTGCTTGGAGTAATACGAAGCCGAAATATCAGCATGGTGCCGATACTGCAGTCCATAGCACAGGCCAAGGCAATTTATCCGAACGAGAAGTGGGAAATCATGATGGACAACATGGCGGCAGTTGTATTTCTGGGTTCCGGACCACAGGCAAAAAGTACACATGAGTATATATCAGAAACGCTTGGCAATGCCACCGCAGACAAAAGGGATGACAGACTGTCATTCGGGGTTAATTCAAGTTCGGATTTGTCATATTCAAAAGCGGAATTAAAGCTGATGACACCGGGACAGGTAAGAAGAATGCCGCCGACAGAGTGCATTATTTTTTTAGAGTCGAGACCGCCGATATATGATACCAAGGCAATACCTTTTGATAAGCCGGAATACGGTTTTACGGCAGCTGACTGGCTGAAAGACAGATACAGCGCAGCGCTGGCACTTGGTGACTACGAACATCCGGTGCGTACCATATATGATGCAAAGAATTTCAGGTATATTACCCTCTCCAGGGATAAATGTCTGGATTTCGTTACAGATAGGGAAGAAATTGAACGGCTGAAGGTCATGGCAAAGACTGACAAAACCATATATTCATGCGAGGTTGATGAGCGTGACCTTTTATACCTGTCATTTGATTCAGCCAGAAAAAGGTCTGTGGATGAGATAGCAGAGCTATACAGACAGGCCGTCAAAGAGTCAGACGAGGAAGTGGAGCAGATAAAAGGCCTTGCACTTCTTCATGATGTTGATACGGAAGAGCTTATTAAGAAGGCTGAAGAAACAGACAAGACGGGATGGACAGGAGATACCTTTGCAGACCTGTGTGGCAGGTACTGGGACAAACTGAAGGAAATAGAAAAAGAAATAATTTCAAATGCGATGGATGACGGCCTGAATGAAGAGCAGATGATAAATATTTTTCTTGCACCTACAGATGACATGGACAATTTAAGAAGAGCTTATGTAATTGATAATAAAAGGAATGGAGATGACAGATAATGAACATAAAGGCTAATATGAGGGTGGATTTTGATTCAATTAAGAACACATCTACCGTTGCTACCGGATGGGTAGAAATAGAAGGGATTTTTAAATTTCCGGTCTCAGTCAGAAAATGGCTTGACGATAAGTCCGGTAAAGAAATGATGTTTGTATCTTATCCTCAAAGAAAAGACGGAGACAGGTATTCAGGGGTGGTATATCCGCATGACAGGGAGGTCAGGAATGAGATAGACAGAGTGGTACTTGAGGTCACAAAAGAAAAGCTTTTTGCAGAAAGTGTACCGGATGTAAATATAGATGATGTCAGAATTACGCCGCTCAACCAGAAAACAGGCTCTGTAGTGCAGAAACTAGGCATTGCATCGGTCAAAATGTATGGAATGACGGTTAACGGCATAGTAATAAAGGAAGGCAGAAAGGGACGGTTTGTACAAATGCCCCAGTATCAGACACAGGGACAGTACCGGGATACCGTGTATGGTGTTACAGCTGCGATACAGCGGAAAATAGAGGAAAGGGTGTTATTGGAATATGATAAAATCATTAGGGCACAGGAAGAGGTGAATATGCAGGAAGTGCAGGAGACTAAGAATAATCAGGAGATAGAGCAGACAGATGAATACAGGCGACAGGTAAGTGCAATCCATGATTATGAGAACAGAAATAATATTCCTGAAAATGACCGTATGACAAAATGGTATGATGAAATGAATGCAGCCGTTGCAAAACCTTGGTATAAAGAAAATGACACCGGCAGAGTGCCTATAAGTGAATCCACCATTGCCGCACGTTATGCAGAAATTTCAGGGGAACAACAGACAGCCGGGAATACGCAGGATATTCAGGAAGAGCAGAAGAAAGCCGAAGATGCTGAAAAAAAGACTGTCAATGCAGTCATTACATTCACTGTTGCAGAGAGCAGCGAGTTCCACAACATGGGCACTTATATTGACAATATTTCCACTGTTGAGGAAGCAATAGAGAAATTTAATCAGATTGACCCGGCAAGACTTCACGGAATCCCTGCGATTGGAATTAATTACCATGTTGAGGGAACGGACAGTATTGAAGATGAGCAGGCAGATATTGTAATGGGAAAAATAATAGATGTGCCATCACTGAATGCTTATCCGGACATGAGGGAGAATGAGACTGTAAAGGCGGCCATTGAAAAACTTATTGAAGCGTATCCTGAAAGCCTGGTTTTAAGTCCGACTGAAGATGATGTAATGCAGACTTTAAAAATGGCAGGAGTTGCTGCTGACAGAAAACGCCTGGATGGGATATATTCGGGAACTGAAGACAGGGAAGAGTATTTACAGTACCTGAAGAGCCTTCGTGAAGATTACGTTAAAAATGATCCGGATGAAATTAAAATGTCATATCTTGACAAGGCAATTACATATGTAGGTCAGATACGTAAGCCCAAAACAAGCAATGATGAAAACAAAGGCATTGATGGAGCGGAAGATGCTGCTGAAATACAGGAAGATGAAGAACCCATTTATAGCAGTGCGGACGTTATTACATTGATGCCTAATTTCTTCGCTGAGAAAAACAGGGATGGTGTACGTTTTACTATTAAAAACACAAAACTGAATATTGATAATCCCATTATAGTCGGTAAATATATAAGGGCGCAGTGTTTTACGGTTGAAAATGGAAACGACAAGGTATTTGCACGTTTTCAGAATGAGCTGAACGGCATGGAGCACATGAGAACCGGTCCTCTGCTTATCCGTCAGCAGATAGTTATGCAGGTATTCAAGGACGGAGTTCCACAGCCACCATATCTGTATGCATCTTTTAAATCTGATAATGTGACAGAGGCACTTGAACATTATAATGAGTGCAAGGGCTGGTGGACGGATCTGACGGGACAGACAACTGCAGAGATTTTCCAAAGGGCAAAAACGAAAGAAAATAAACAGGATGTAAAACAGAATAAGCCGGGACTCTAGAATTTATAAGGTGCAGGGTGAAACAGTCCTGCACCTTATTTTTGTGAAAAATATACAATAATTACTCTTTATATGTTTGTGATCACAGTGCATGATGGGAACATGACTGTGTAATCTGCATACATCCATTAGAGTGTAACATTTACCGGATGCCGTGGAATTATGATGATATTTTATTTTTGTAAATTATGAAATATTCCAAACAGATAATATTGTGTAGTATGCATATAGGAATACTATGAGGTTTAAGGTATACTTCTAACACAAAAATGCAAAGGAGGCGCCAAAACCATGGGAAGAATATTCAGACAGCTGACAATAACCGACCGCCGTAAAATTGAGAAGATGTATCTCAGTGGGGAAAAGGCGAAGGATATGGCTGATACGCTGAGGGTGAATGTCAGCACGATATACAGGGAGCTGAAGCGTGGAAGATACATGCACAGGAATTCTGACTGGACAGAGACAGAAAGGTACAGTGCAGACATAGCAGAAGAAAAATACCAGGAAAACCTTAAGGCAAAAGGACCTGTCCTTAAGATAGGCAAAGACATTGAACTTGCCAATTATATTGAAGAGAAGATAGCAGATGATGGATATAGTCCGGAAGCAGCGCTTTTGGATATAAAAAGGAAAAACCTTAATTTCAGCGTGACTATAACAAAGCAGACCTTGTACAAGTACATATATGACGGCATATTCATGAGGGTGACAGCAGACAATCTTGCTATAAAGAGGAAAAGAAAAAGCTACCATAAGATATATAGAAAAGCAAAGAGAGCCGCTGCAGGAACAAGCATTGAACAGAGACCGGCTGATATTGATACGCGTGAGGAATTCGGACACTGGGAGATGGACTCTGTTATGGGACAGCAGGGGAAGTCTAAGAATGCACTTGTTGTTTTGACTGAGCGTAAAACGAGGTACGAAAAGATTTTCAAGGTAAAGGATCACACAGCTGCATCAGTTGTTAAGTGTATAAACAGCCTTGAACGGAAGTGGGGCAGGCTTTTCTCGGATATATTTAAAACGATAACAGTAGACAATGGAACTGAATTTGCCGACTGCGAGGGAATTGAGAAAAAAGATAAAAAAGGAAAGAAACGTACAGAAGTCTATTACTGCCATCCTTATTGCAGTGCCGAGCGAGGCTCAAACGAGAATCAGAACAGGATGATAAGAAGGCACATACCAAAGGGAACAAACTTCGACAGAAAGACAAAAAAAGACATACAGAAGGTAGAGGACTGGCTTAATAATTATCCGAGACCAATGTTTGACGGAAGGTCATCACAAGAACTGTATGAGGAAGAAATGAGACTTATCATTTAACCATGGAGAATTAAATATCATAAAAAAAATCCGGCTGTTACAGGCGGATTAGGAGTCGTGGGACAAAAACAAATATGGTGTATATGAAAGTGCATATTTGTGGTAAAATACGCACTAAAAATTTTTAAAAAAAATTTGCAATTAATGCTTGACATTTCATTCTGACACAGAAATAAATTTTTTGCTTGCATATAAGCCTTTGGTATGTTATAATTCCAAAGGCTTAAATACTATAAAGCACGTGTGCGGATGATCGCCGGTGCCGGATAACGCTTACCGGTGGCTGATCTAATTGGAAACACACGGAAGATTAATAACCAAACGGAGGTAAATAAAATGAGCGTAATTTCAATGAAACAGTTACTCGAGGCAGGTGTTCATTTTGGACATCAGACAAGAAGATGGAACCCTAAAATGGCTCCTTACATCTACACAGAGCGTAATGGTATCTACATCATCGACTTACAGAAGTCTGTAGGAAAGGTTGATGAGGCATATGATGCCGTATCTGATATCGCTGCTCAGGGTGGTACAATCCTTTTCGTAGGTACAAAGAAGCAGGCTCAGGATGCAATCAAGACTGAGGCAGAGCGTTGCGGTATGTACTATGTAAACGAGAGATGGTTAGGTGGAATGCTTACAAACTTCCGCACAATCGAGAGCCGTATTGCAAGACTTAAAGCTATCGAGACAATGTCAGAGGATGGCACATTCGATGTTCTTCCTAAGAAGGAAGTTATCGCACTCAAGAAGGAGTGGGAGAAGCTCGAGAAGAACCTTGGCGGAATCAAGGATATGAAGAGAATTCCTGATGCAATATTTGTAGTAGATCCTAAGAAGGAGCGTATCTGTATCAAAGAGGCTCAGGCACTTGGAATCACTCTTATAGGTATTGCTGATACAAACTGCGATCCTGACGAGTTAGATTATGTTATCCCAGGAAACGATGATGCTATCAGAGCTGTCAAATTAATCGTATCTAAGATGGCAGACGCTGTTATCGAGGCAAAGCAGGGAGCTGAGGAAGAGGTTACTGCTGAGGAAGCTTCTGACGAGACAGTTGAGGAATAAAACAGATTAATATCGGAGGATAATCAAATGGCTATTACAGCAGGTATGGTAAAAGAACTGCGTGAAATGACAGGCGCAGGTATGATGGACTGCAAAAAGGCTTTAACTGAGACAAACGGTGATATGGATGCCGCTGTTGAGGTATTAAGAAAAAGCGGTGCAGCCAAGATGGAAAAGAAGCAGAGCAGAATTGCCGCTGAGGGAATCGCACGTGTTGCTGTAAACGGAAACGTTGCAGTTGTAGCAGAGGTTAACTCTGAGACAGATTTCGTTGCAAAGAACGAGACATTCCAGGAGTTTGTTCAGACTGTTGCAGATACAGCACTTGCTTCTGGCTTAAATGGTGGTGCAAATGGAGAGGATATCGACGCTCTTCTTGCTACAAACGGACTTAGCGAGCTTCTTGTAGAGAAGACAGCTACAATCGGAGAGAAGTTATCTGTTCGTAGATTTGCAAAGGTTACAGGTGATGTTGTTACTTCTTATATCCATGGTGGTGGAAGAATCGGTGTTATCATTGCAGCAAATGGTGCAACAGACGATGCAGCTAAAGAAGCAATCACAAATATTGCTATGCAGGTTGCAGCTATGAACCCACAGTACATCAGCAGAAACGATATCTCTGATGAAGAGCTTGCAAAGCTTAGAGAGATCACTGTTGACAGTGCATTAAATGATGCTACAACACTTCCAAAGCCTATTCTTAATAAGTTAATTGACAAGGCTATTAACGAGAAGCTTTGGAGCGATGATGATATCAACAACTTCAACGAGCACAAGAACAACATGAACTATGTATGGAACTTCTTATCAGATGCTGCTAAGGCAAAGCTTGGTGAGCTTGCAATGGCAGACAAGGAGTCTATCGTGGCTGAGAAGATGTTCAATGGTTTAGTTGAGGGTCGTGTATCTAAGCAGTTAAAAGAGATTTGTCTCCTTGACCAGACATATGTTAAGGCAGAGGATGGAAAGCAGTCAGTTGCAAAATATCTTGAGTCAGTTTCTAAGGATCTTACAATCACCGAGATGGTTCGTTTCGAGGTAGGTGAGGGTATGGAGAAGAAGCAGGAAGATTTCGCTGCTGAGGTTGCTGCCCAGATGGCTGGAGTCTAAACTGTATCTTTATACTGATTAAACGAATGCTGTTCCGCAAAAGTTTAACTTTTAAACTTTTGCGGAATTTTTTTATCTTTACAAGATATAAAAATATGGTAAAATAGTAAGAGGAAACAAAACCAATCATAACGGGGGACGCATATGGACTCAAAGGATAATGAATTAGCCAGACAGCAGCAAGAGCGTCGCAAACGTGTGAGCCGGATTAAGACAGGTATTATTATGACTATAGCAATATGGATAGCAATATCTATACTTGCCATAGTTGTACTGGGCATCATGGTTGTCAAACTGAATTCGAGAATATACAAGCTTGAGCTTCAGTTAAATACAGCTATATCAAGCACAGTTACCGGTACTGAGTCTGATGATGGTGACATCGCTTCTGATGAAGAAAGCTCTGGCGCAAAAACTCAGGCTGTCGTGAAACAGCTTGAGTCAAAAGACAATGTGTATCATGATGGGGATACAAGAAAGGTATATCTTACCTTTGATTGTATTCCCGGTGATAACACCGGTGCCATTTTAGATGCCCTTGCCAACTGTGGTGTCAAGGCTACCTTCTTTGTCACAGCAGATACCTCCGGTAAATATGATGATGTTTATAAGCGCATAGTGCAGGACGGACACACTATTGCGATGGCTTCCTACAGTAATTCATACAGTAAAATTTATGAATCAACAGAGGCATTTACCGATGACCTGACACAGATTTCCGATTATATCACCAATCTGACTGGAATAGCACCGGATATTTATCGTTTTCCCGGTGGCAGCATGAACCAGATTAGTAATGTAGACATGGTTGAGCTTGTAAAGATACTCAATTCAAAGCATATCACATACTTTGACTGGAATGTCAATTCTGGTGATACGGCCGACAATTGCAGTGTCGATGATATTGTCAATAATGTCACCTCAGGTATTGCCAAATATGACAATTCAGTTGTGTTATTACATGATGATTCAAACAGATCAACCACGGCAGAGGCTATTGAGCCGCTTGTTGAAAGCATAAAAGCGCAGGGTGCCGAAATATTGCCGATTGATAATAATACATATAAAGTTCAATATATCAAATCAGATACTGTTGGATAAGATAATAAATGGAGGAAATATTCATGGGATTATTCAAAGAATTTAAGGATGATTTTTCTCAGGCTGTAAACGAGCTTGTACCCGGAGATGTACCTGAGAAAGAAGTAGAGCCAAAGGCTCAGACAGCTGACAATCTTGTAGTTGATACTATAGGAGAGAATGTTGACGTTGCATCAGAGCTTTCAAAGCTCGACGGATTACTTGAGCATGTCGAGGAGCAGCCACAGGAGACAACTGTACCAAGACCAACTCCAAGTGAAAATTTTGCAGAGCATACAATCAATACACAAAAAGAGGAGCAGATACCACAAATGAATGATATACCACAGCCAGTAAATACACAGCCAGCAAACAATAACGTTTTATCAGGAGATGTACAGGACGAAACATCAGTCATCACAGCAAGTACTGTACTCACAGGAGATTTACAGTCATCAGGATCATTTGATATTCAGGGAACCATCAACGGAAATGTAATGTGTAACGGCAAGATTGTTGTTACAGGAACAGTCAACGGCAACACAAATTCATCAGAGTTTTTCGCTGATGTAGCTAAGGTTGAGGGTGAAATTGTTTCAACAGGAACTGTAAAGATAGGTGCAGGATCTGTTATCATCGGCAATATCTCAGCATCTTCAGCAGTTATCGCAGGAGCTGTAAAGGGCGATATTGATGTTCAGGGACCTGTTGTAGTAGATACTTCTGCAGTTATCATGGGTAATATCAAGTCACGTTCAGTACAGATTAACAATGGTGCCGTTATCGAGGGCTTCTGTTCTCAGACATACGCTGATATCGATGTTCAGGGACTTTTCGAGGGTAAATAAATATGAGTAGAATATTACTAAAATTAAGTGGTGAGGCACTTGCAGGTGATAAGCACCACGGCTTTGATGAGGCTACAGTCATTGAGGTTGCAAAACAGGTTAAACAGATTGTTGATAAAGGTACACAGGTAGGTATTGTTATCGGTGGCGGAAACTTCTGGAGAGGCAGAACAAGTGAGACAATCGACCGCACAAAGGCTGACCAGATTGGTATGCTCGCTACAGTTATGAACTGCATTTATGTATCTGAGATTTTCAGATATGTCGGAATGAAGACAGCTGTTCTTACTCCGTTTGTGTGCGGCAACATGACAAAGCTTTTCTCTAAGGACAGAGCAAACAAGTATTTCGCACATGATATGGTTGTTTTCTTTGCAGGTGGTACAGGTCATCCTTATTTCTCAACAGATACAGCCACGGTGCTTCGTGCAATTGAGATTGAGGCAGATGGTATTTACCTTGCCAAAGCAATTGACGGAGTATATGACAGTGATCCAAAGACCAATCCTGCTGCAAAGAAGTATGATGAGCTTTCAATCGAAGAGGTTGTTGAGAAGAAGCTCGCAGTAGTTGACCTCACAGCGTCTATCATGTGCCTTGAGAACAAGATGCCTATGTATGTATTCGGACTCAATGAGGAAAACAGCATTGTAAATGCTCTTACAGGCAAATTTAACGGTACAAAGGTTACTGTATAGTAAATTGCATATAATGCATATCAGGAGGATAATATGGATTCAAGATTAAACCCTTTCCAGGATAAAATGGAAAAAACATTAAATAATCTCGAGGAAGAGTATGCAGGCATCCGTGCAGGAAGAGCCAATCCACATATTCTTGACAAGCTTCGTGTAGATTATTACGGCACACCTTCACCAATTCAGAGTGTAGCCAATGTAAGTGTTCCAGAGCCTAGAATGATTCAGATTCAGCCATGGGAGGCTTCTATGGTTAAGGAGATTGAGAAAGCAATAAACTGCTCTGACATCGGAATTAATCCTACAAACGACGGAAAGCTTATCAGACTTGTTTTCCCTGAGCTCACAGAGGAGAGACGTAAAGATCTTGCAAAGGACATCAAGAAAAAAGGCGAGGAAGCTAAGGTTGCTGTCCGCAATATCAGAAGGGATGCAATCGACAGCATCAAGAAGACCGGCAAAGAGGAAGGCATTTCAGAGGATGAGATTAAAGGCCTCGAGGATGACGCTCAAAAGCTTACCGACAAGTTTGTCGCAAAGGTTGACGCTGCGGTTGATGCAAAATGTAAAGAGATACTTACTGTATAGTATTTATATCACGTATACAAACAAGGGACATGTTATTCGTGTCCCTTATTTGCTTATTCCCGGTTTTACTGTTCACACTTAACTGTGTGACCAGCAAATAAATGATGCGTCATGATTATAAATATATAATATGCATAAATGAAAGGAAATAAAATATGAGTACTCCGGAACATATAGCAATCATTCTGGACGGAAACGGCCGCTGGGCCAAAAGTAAGGGTATGCCAAGAAACTACGGTCATACAGTAGGAGCCAAAAATGTTGAGAATATATGTAAGGCTGCAAACGACCTCGGCGTTAAATATCTGACACTTTACGCCTTTTCCACTGAAAACTGGAACCGCCCTGAGTCTGAGGTCGCTGCACTAATGAAGCTTCTTGAAAGCTATCTTAAAAACTGCATAAAGACTGCCAATAAAAACAATATGCGTGTGCGCGTAATAGGTGAGATAAGCAGGCTTTCAGAGAATTTTCAGGAGAAAATAAGAAACCTTGAAGAAGTTTCATCAGTAAATACGGGTCTTAACCTGACAATTGCAATTAATTACGGAAGCCGAGATGAGATGATACGTGCTGTAAAGCATATGATAGCTGACCATGATGCCGGAAAGCTTTCGGCTGACGATATAGATGCAGATACATTCTCATCATATCTTGACACAAGAGAGCTTCCGGATCCTGATTTACTCATCCGCACAAGTGGTGAGCAGCGCCTGTCAAACTACCTGCTCTGGCAGCTTGCATACGCTGAGTTTTATTTTACAGATGTTCCGTGGCCTGCATTTGATAAAAATGAACTCAAAAAGGCTATAGATGCATATAATAAAAGAGACCGTCGCTTTGGTGGATTAAAAGAAACGAACGACACGGAGGATAAATAATGTTTAAGACAAGACTGCTTAGTGGTATAGTTCTTGTAATTGCCGCTATATTTCTTATAGTAACAGGAAACGAGGTGCTTCTTTTTTCAACACTTCTGATTTCGTGTATAGGTATGTTTGAGCTTTTCAGGGTGTTTAAATTTGAAAAATCGCTCTTATCGGTTGTACCGTATATTGCTTTGATTTTATTTTACATCAACTTAAGGTGGAGCTTCATACCTGATGTAATGATGCTTTTCATGGGCTTTCTTATCGTACTGATGTTCGTGTATGTGCTGTCATACCCGAAATATGATGCAAAGCAGCTCATGGCAGCCTTTTTTGGTATGTTTTATGTGGGAACAATGCTTTCATATGTCTACCAGATACGTACACTCAACAACGGACTTTACCTTGCCTTCTTGGTATTTTTATGCTCATGGGGCTGTGATACATGCGCCTACTGCGTCGGAGTGCTGATTGGAAAGCACAAAATGGCACCAAAGCTTTCACCAAAGAAGTCTATAGAGGGTGCAGTAGGTGGTGTGCTCGGCAGTGCGCTTCTTACAGCCTTATACTGCTTTATATTCAGAAATCATATGAATATAGACGGCACAGAGATTGCTATACTTGCTGTTATAGCTGCTGTTGCAGGCCTTATTTCAATGGTTGGAGATTTGTGTGCATCAGCCATAAAGCGTAATTATGATATCAAGGATTACGGACATCTGATACCCGGACATGGTGGTATTTTAGACCGCTTTGACAGCATGATTATCACAGCACCAATCATTTATTATCTGGCTAGCTTCTTTTTAAGTTAAAAAGTAACATTTAAGAACCATTGAAACAAAAAGCTAAGATAACTATTCAGAACCACTGAGAAAATATAAATCGAGGAATTATCATGAAAAAAATATCAATACTTGGTTCAACCGGCTCTATCGGAACACAAACACTTGATGTGATAAGAGAGCATGGCGATATGCAGGTTGTGGCACTTTCCTGTGGCAGAAATCTCTCCCTTATAGAGAAACAGGCAAGGGAATTTAAGCCACAGTTTGTCAGTGTAAGTGATGAAAATGATGCCAAAAAGCTTCGCACAAGCCTTGCGGATACTGATATCGAAGTAGGTTATGGCATGGACGGTCTCATTAGATGTGCCACCATTGAGCCTTGCGATATAGTTGTAACGGCAATTGTCGGTATGCTTGGCATCCGTCCTACAATTGCCGCCATCAAGGCAAAAAAGACCATCGCACTCGCAAATAAGGAGACCCTCGTTACAGCGGGCCATATCATTATCCCGCTTGCGAAAGAGTATGGTGTGTCCATTCTTCCGGTGGACAGTGAGCACAGTGCCATCTTCCAGTCACTGCAGGGAAATTCTATGAATCCGATTAAAAAGATTCTTCTGACAGCATCCGGAGGTCCGTTCAGAGGCAGAAAGCTCTCTGAGCTTGAAGGTATAAGGGTGGAGGACGCACTAAAGCATCCTAACTGGTCAATGGGTCAAAAAATCACTATTGATTCATCAACCATGGTCAATAAGGGGCTTGAGGTGATTGAAGCAAAATGGCTTTTTGATGTCGATTTGTCGCAGATTCAGGTTGTAGTGCATCCTCAGAGTGTCATTCACTCGGCTGTTGAGTATGCGGATGGAGCAGTTATAGCACAGCTTGGTACTCCTGATATGCGTATACCTATACAGTATGCACTGTATTATCCAAGCAGACCTGCGCTTTCCGGTGACAGGCTTGATCTCTTTAAGCTTAAGGATCTGACCTTTGAGGCACCGGATCTTGATACCTTTAAAGGGCTTGCTCTCGCCATGAAGGCTGCAAGGGCAGGAGGCAATATTCCTACGGCCTTCAATGCTGCAAACGAGAGAGCGGTGGCACTGTTTTTGAATAAAAAGATTAAATATCTGGAAATAATCGATATAATCGAGGCATGTATGGAGAATGCATCATTTATTGAAAATCCTTCAGTGGATGAGATACTTGATACAGAGCAGTGCGCATATGACTATATCAGTAAAAGGTGGTAATTTTGAACATTATTAGTATTATTATTGCAATCATATTATTCAGCATCATAGTAATTTTTCACGAGCTCGGACATTTCTGGCTTGCTAAAGCAAATGGCATAAAGGTCAATGAATTTTGTCTTGGACTTGGACCGACTCTTTTTGGAGTGCAGCGTGGAGAGACCAAATACTCCATAAAGCTGCTTCCGTTTGGCGGAGCCTGTATCATGGAGGGTGAGGATGAAAGCTCAGGTGATGACAGGGCATTCAACAACAAATCCGTGTGGGCGCGCATAAGCGTTGTTTTCGCAGGGCCGTTTTTTAATTTTATCATGGCATTTATTTTTGCTCTCATTATCATCTGCTCTGTAGGCTATGACAGTCCGAAGCTTGCAGGTGTTATTGAGGGTTATGCGGCTGAGGAGGCCGGTATCAAGGCCGGTGATGAGATTGTAAAGCTGAACAATACGAATATACACTTTTACCGCGAGATAAGCCTCTACTCGATGCTTCACGAAGGTGAAACAGTTGATGTGACATACCTTAGGGATGGCAAAAAGCACACCACCACATTGAAGCCTAAATATGACGAGACAACAAAGAGGTATCTGTACGGCTTTAACGTGTCGGGAGAGCGTACAAAGCCAGGCTTTGGAAAGGCGCTGCTTTATAGCTGCTACGAGGTGAAATACAACATCTATACGACAATAGAGGGGCTTAAAATGCTCTGTACCGGGGCTGCCTCTGTAAATAACTTAAGCGGACCTGTCGGCATTGTAAAAAACATGGGAGACACCTATGAGCAGGCAGTTTCTATGTCCGGAGTATGGCTTGGCATATTAAATATGCTAAACTGGGGCGTGCTGATTTCTGCAAACCTCGGTGTGATGAACCTGCTGCCACTGCCGGCACTTGATGGTGGCAGACTTGTATTTTTGATAGTTGAAGCCATAAGAAGAAAGAGAGTAGACCCTGAGAAGGAGGGCTATGTGCATCTCGTTGGCATAGTGCTTTTACTTCTTCTGATGGTTGTTGTCATGTTCAATGATATCAGAAATCTAATAGTCTGATTTTATAACAGATTGGAGATATACACATGGAGACAAAAATAGTAAAAATCGGAAATAAAGTAATCGGTGGAGGAAACCCGATTCTCATACAGTCAATGACAAATACAAAGACTGAGAATGTAGCTGACACAGTTGCGCAGATAAACGCGCTGACAGACTTAGGCTGTGATATAATCCGATGTGCTGTGCCTACGATGGAGGCTGCAAGGGCACTTAAGGAGATTAAGAAACAAATCAGCATACCGCTTGTTGCGGATATACACTTTGATTACAAGCTTGCAATAGCTGCGATTGAAAACGGAGCCGACAAAATCCGAATCAATCCCGGCAACATAGGAAGCGCTGAAAGGGTAAAGGCTGTCGTGGATGTAGCAAAGGAGAGAAATATTCCTATCCGCGTCGGTGTAAACAGTGGCTCTCTTGAAAAAGACCTGGTAGAGAAATATCATGGTGTGACAGCAGAGGGACTTGTGGAGAGCGCTCTGGACAAGGTAAAGCTCATAGAGGATATGGGGTATGACAATCTTGTCATAAGCATCAAATCATCAGATGTCATGATGTGTGTTAAAGCACATGAGCTTATTTCAGATAAAACCAATCATCCGCTCCATGTGGGTATCACAGAGGCAGGCACAATAATAAGCGGCGATATAAAGTCTGCTATCGGACTCGGACTGATACTAAGCCAGGGCATAGGTGATACAATACGTGTATCTCTCACAGGAAGTCCTCTCGAGGAAATCAAGTCTGCCAAGCTCATTTTAAGAACTCTTGGTCTTAGAAAGGGTGGCATAGAGGTTGTTTCATGTCCTACCTGCGGCCGCACACAGATAGATCTTATCGGGCTTGCAAATCAGGTGGAGACAATGGTTTCAGGATATGACCTTGACATAAAGGTTGCTGTCATGGGCTGTGTGGTAAACGGACCGGGTGAAGCAAAGGAAGCAGATCTTGGCGTGGCCGGAGGAATCGGCGAGGGTCTTATCATAAAGCACGGTGAGGTATTTAAAAAGGTGCCTGAGAGCGAGCTTTTGGGTGCATTGAAATATGAGCTTGACCATTGGGGTGAATAATTTTGACAAAGACATTTAAGGAAGTTTTCCCTACACTTAAGCTGGACAAGGATATGGAGAATCTGCTGGAGAATGCTGATGTCACCAGAATTTCCGTAAACCATGCAAGAGATTTTTACAAAATATATGTAAAAGCAAAACGCCTTATTTTCAAAAAAAATATCTGGAAGCTTGAGGAAAGCATTAAAAAACAGATATTTAAAAGTAAAGATATTACAGTAAAAATTATAGAGTCTTACGAGTTGTCTTCGCAGTACACACCGAAGACTCTTTTTGATGTCTATTTTGACAGTATTCTTGACGAAATAAACAGTCACAGTGTGCTTTTGTACAATCTGCTGCGCACCTCAAAGTGGAGCTTTACCGACGATACACATGTCACAGTCACACTTGAGGAGACAATAATCGCAAAGACCAGAGGCAATTCGGTCATAGAATTTCTTGAGAAGGTGTTCTGCGAGCGCTGTGGGATGGATTTTATCGTTAATCTGCAGTACGAAAAACCAAAAATCAGCAAATACCGTCAGAATGCTGACAAGCAGATTGAGCAGGAGGTGCAAAATATTGTCGCCCGCACTAAATTTGCCATGGCAAAGGATGACGGTGATGAAGAAGCTAAGGTGGCTGTCGATGACGGTGCAATGTTCGTAGGAGGCAGTGAAAATACATCTGATACAAAAAAGAGTGGCACATCAGATTTTCCTAAAGCCTCAGATAAGAAGAATGAAGCAAAGACAGGCACTGATAAAAAGCCTGAGAAGAAATTTGAAAAGAAATTTGAGAAGAAGTTCGAGCGCAAGGGAGATTTCAGGCGCAAATATGACAATGACCCTGATATCGTGTACGGAAGAAGCTTTGATGATGAGGAGATGGCTATTGAAAAGATTGACGGTCCTATCGGTGAGGTTACAATAAAGGGCAAGATTCTTACGGTTGAATCCCGCGAAATCAGAAACGAAAAGACCATCATTATGTTTGCGGTCACTGATTTCACAGACACTATCATGCTCAAGCTTTTTGCCAGAAATGATGACGTAGCAGATATTCTTGCATATATTGCCCCGGGCAACTTTGTTAAGGCAAAGGGAGTTGTGACTGTAGATAAATATGACAGTGATTTGTCAATAAGCTCAATAGTCGGACTTAAAAAGATACCTGATTTTACATCAAAGAGGGAGGATACTGCTGCTGAAAAACGTGTTGAGCTTCACTGTCACACCAAGATGAGTGACATGGATGGCGTGTCTGACGTAAAGGATATTGTGAAGTGTGCAATGCGCTGGGGACACAAGGCCATTGCTATTACGGACCACGGTGATGTGCAGGCATTCCCTGACGCTAACCATACTGTGGATGACAAATTCAAGGTCATTTACGGTGTGGAAGCATATCTGGTCGATGATACAAAGGATATTGTGGAGAATGCAGCCGGTCAGTCGCTGGATGACAAGTACGTGGTATTTGATATAGAGACAACAGGCTTTTCTCCGGAAAAGAATAAAATTATAGAAATAGGTGCGGTGAAGGTCATCGGTGGCGAGATTGTAGACCGCTATTCCACATTTATAAACCCTGAGGTACCTATTCCGTTCAGGATTGAGGAACTCACCTCGATAAGGGATGACATGGTTATCACATCGCCAACAGTGGATGTCATACTGCCACAGTTTATGGAGTTTTGCAAGGACTGTATCATGGTCGCCCACAACGCTGACTTTGATATGAGCTTTATAAAGCGAAACTGCGCGCTGCTTGGCATGGAGTGTAATCCTACAATTGTGGACACGGTGGCTCTTGCGAGAGTACTTCTGCCACAGCTAAACAGATTTAAGCTGGATACAGTGGCCAAGGCTCTAAACATCTCGCTTGATCATCATCACAGAGCGGTGGATGATGCCGCATGTACCGCAGAGATATTTGTCAAATTCATAGAAAAGCTAAAGGACAGGGGCATATCAAGCTTAGATGAGGTAAATGCCCTGGCAAAATCATCTGTTGAGATGATAAGGAAGATGCCTACATACCATGCCATCATTCTTGCAACCTGTGACCAGGGGCGTACCAATCTCTACAGGCTTATCTCACTGTCACACATCAAGTATTATAATAAGAGACCGAGAATACCAAAATCAGAGTTTAACAAGTATCGTGATGGGCTTTTAATAGGCTCAGCCTGTGAGGCAGGAGAGCTTTACAGGGCCATTTTAAACGGAAGACCACAGGAGGAAATCACAAGACTTGTGAATTTCTATGATTACCTGGAGATACAGCCTCTTGGCAACAACGCATTTATGATACGTGACGAGGATTCCGATATTGCTTCAAACGATGACCTTATCGATATAAATAAGCGAATCGTAAAGCTTGGAGAGGAATTTGGAAAGCTGGTTGTTGCAACCTGTGATGTACATTTCTTAAATCCCGAGGACGAGATATACCGTCGTATTATCATGGCCGGTAAGGGCTTTAAGGATGCAGATGAGCAGGCTCCGCTTTACTTAAGGACCACAGAGGAAATGCTAAAGGAGTTTGAATATCTCGGAAGCAAAAAGGCTGAGGAGGTAGTCATCACCAATACCAATAAGATAGCAGACATGTGTGAGCGTATCTCACCGGTCAGACCTGATAAATGTCCGCCGGTTATCGAAAACTCTGACGGCATGCTTCGTGAAATCTGCTATAACAAGGCAAACAGGATGTACGGTGATCCGCTGCCGCCTATAGTTAAGGAGCGTCTTGACAGAGAGCTTAACTCTATTATTTCAAACGGCTATGCCGTAATGTACATCATCGCACAGAAGCTTGTGTGGAAATCAAATGAGGATGGCTACCTGGTTGGCTCGCGAGGCTCCGTAGGAAGCTCGTTTGTCGCAACCATGTCAGGTATCACAGAGGTTAATCCGCTGCATGCTCACTATTTGTGTACACACTGCAAATACAGTGATTTTGATTCACCAGAGGTACAGGCATTTTCAGGCCGTGGTGGCTGTGATATGCCGGATAAGCTCTGTCCAAAGTGCGGCATACCGTTAAGCAAGGAGGGCTTTGATATTCCATTTGAGACTTTCCTCGGTTTCAAGGGAAACAAGGAGCCGGATATCGATCTGAACTTCTCCGGTGAGTACCAGTCAAAGGCACACAAATATACCGAGGTTATTTTCGGTGAGGGCCAGACCTTTAAAGCCGGAACCATAGGTACACTTGCTGACAAGACCGCATTTGGATACATTAAAAACTATTATGAGGAGCGCGGTGTCAGAAAGCGAAACTGCGAGATAGACAGGATAGTGCAGGGCTGCGTTGGTGTTCGACGTACTACGGGACAGCATCCGGGTGGTATAGTCGTGCTGCCGATGGGTGAGGAGATTAATACCTTTACTCCTGTACAGCATCCTGCGAATGATATGACCGTTGACATCACGACAACGCATTTTGACTACCATTCAATCGACCACAACCTGTTAAAGCTCGATATACTTGGACACGATGATCCTACCATGATTCGTATGCTGCAGGATCTGACAGGTGTTGACCCGACAAAGATTCCGCTTGACGACAAAGCTGTCATGTCACTGTTTCAGAACACCTCCGCTTTGGGCATAGAGCCTGAGGATATCGATGGATGTCCGCTTGGAGCTTTAGGTATACCGGAGTTTGGTACCGATTTTGCCATGGGCATGCTCCTTGATACAAAGCCAAAGGAGTTTTCTGACCTCATTCGTATCGCCGGATTATCACACGGTACCGACGTATGGCTTGGCAATGCACAGACTCTTATCGAGGAAGGCACAGCTACCATTTCAACCTGTATCTGTACCAGAGATGATATTATGACATATCTGATTTCCATGGGACTTGAATCTGAGGAGGCCTTCAACATCATGGAGAAGGTGCGAAAGGGCATTATTGCCAAGGGCAAATGCCCTCAGTGGCCACAGTGGAAGGAGGATATGAAGGCACATGGTGTGCCTGACTGGTATATCTGGTCATGCGAGAAAATCAAGTACATGTTCCCTAAGGCGCATGCTGCGGCATACGTTATGATGGCATGGAGAATCGCCTACTGTAAGGTTTTCTATCCGCTTGCATACTACGCAGCATACTTTTCAATCCGTGCTACAGGCTTTTCATATGAGCTTATGTGTCAGGGAAAGGACCGACTCGAAAACTACATGAAGGACTATAAGAAAAGAAAAGACACGCTGTCAAACAAGGAGCAGGATGTATTTAAGGACATGCGTATCGTACAGGAGATGTATGCCAGAGGCTTTGATTTCATGCCTCTTGATATATACAGGGCTCACCCTAACCGTTTCCAGATAATTGACGGTAAGCTCATGCCGGCCATAAACAGTATTGACGGACTGGGCGACAATGCCGCTATTTATATTTCGGAAGCGGCAAAGGACGGACCATTCCTCTCAAAGGACGATTTCAGGGAGAGAACTCATGTATCGCGAACAGCCGTAGACCTCATGTCAGATTTGGGACTGCTTGGTTCACTGCCGGAGTCAAACCAGCTTTCACTTTTCGATTTCGGAGCATAATCCGGCAGTTTGGCATAAAACATATACTTTAACAATAATAAAAATCCACTACCCATTGACAGACTCATAAATCTGTAAATAGGGTAGTGGATTTTTCGTATAATATGTATTGATTTTAAATATTAAATCTTATTTTAATTTTCTTCGATAAAATCTATCTGATATTCATCCATGTACTTGATACGTGCAAGTGAGTAAACCTCATAGCCCTGCTCGTTGATCTTTCTTCTGCCAGGCTGGAATGACTTCTCAATAAGGATTCCTATACCGGCAACTGTAGCGTGAGCCATGCGAAGAAGTCTGATGGCACCTGTAGCAGCCTCTCCGTCAGCCATGAAATCATCAATCAAAAGAATATTGTCATCCTCTGAGATTACATCGCGTGAGAGTGTAAGCTCATAGCTCTTCTCTGTTGTAAATGATGTAACCTGTGTCTGATATAAATCATTATGTAATGTCTTTGAAGGCTGCTTCTTTAAAATAACAAGCGGTACATTCATCTTGGCTGCTGCCATAAGTGCAGGAGCAATTCCTGAGCTCTCTATTGTGACAACCTTTGTGATTCCCTTATCGGCAAAGTGATTTGCGAAATCCTCACCGATGTGCTCCATAAGCACCGGATCTACCTGATGGTTGATAAATTTGTTGACCTTTAAGATGTTTGTGCCAATTACCTGGCCATCCTTGAGAATTCGATCTTGCAGTTCTTTCATTTTGTTCACCTCATAAAAAATAAATTGTTATTATTATAGCACTATTCTTCGACAATATCACTATAAATTTTAGAATAAATTTCTTCAACCATATGATCGAGGAAGCTTTCCTCAAGCAGGCTGTATTTTTCAGTAATGACTGATGTGATAAGCTCAGCTCTTTTGTAGTATAAATCACCTGAGCAGGCATCTCCTTTTTCACCCGATGACGCTAAAGTCATAAGCTCGTCCCTATGAGTGACGGTCGCGTATTCCATGATTTCCTCTTCGAGGGAATTATTCCGGTCAATTTTTTTTGAAATGTCCTTTAGCTCCATAAATGACTTCATTCCTATGATAAAAAATATCAAGAAAACAAGCCCCATTACGATAGAAACCATGAGCTTGTTTACCGAGTCTAAAGCGGCAAGCTTTATAACTCCTGTATCAAGCAGCACAATAGCAATAAGCCCTATCGCACCGACTCCGGTGAAGCACTGTCCGGTTGCTTTTGTATCCTCGTATCGTTTTTGTTCATCAACGTATATTTTCATACGGCCTCCATATTGTTTAATTATAGTTATATGTTATAATGAAACGATGAAAATTACAATATTATGTGTAGGAAAAGTTAAAGAAAAATTTTACAGAGATGCGATTGCTGAGTACTCTAAGCGCCTAAGCCGTTACTGTAAGCTTGAAATCACTGAGGTTTCCGATGAAAAGACAAGCGAACAGGCCACGCAGACAGAGATAGACATCGTAAAAAATAAAGAAGGTGAGAGGCTTCTTAAAAATATAAAAGACGATGCATATGTATTTTGTCTGGCGATAGATGGAAAACAGCTTGATTCGGTTGAGCTGTCACAGAAGATGGATAAGCTTATGACAGGCGGCAAAAGTCATCTTGTTTTTGTAATAGGAGGCTCTCTGGGGCTGTCCGATGATGTATTGAAGTGCGCTGACTATAAGCTTTCATTTTCTAAAATGACATTTCCTCATCAGCTCATGCGCGTAATTTTACTGGAGCAGATTTACAGGTCGTTTCGCATCAGCAATAATGAGCCGTACCACAAATAACCGGCATAATTCAGCCTAAATAAACATATGTTAATATATGAAGATGCAAAAAGTAACTGATTCGTTCGAGCTTCCAAAGGACATAGTGCTAGGGCTTCCAATTGTAACAGCATATGGTTATAATGAGTTGACTATAGAAAACCACAAGGGTATTCTGTCATTTTCGGACAAGGCCGTAACTGTAAGGGCAGCAGACAGTACCATAAAAATATCCGGCAGCCGCCTTGAAATCAAGGAATTTACAAAGGATTTAATAATAATAGCCGGTCATTTAAAGGGTGTTATATATGAGTATTAAAGCTTATGCAACAGTAAGGCTAACAGGCTGCAATATCAGGCGCTTCATAAATCTGTGCACGGCAAACCATATAAAAATATGGAACCTTAAATATGTAAGTCCAAAGGAATATGAGGCCTGCTGCAGTACAGAAGATATTTTTCTAATGAAGCCGCACCTGAAAAAGACGCATACAAGGCTTCTCGTGGTAAAAAGACAGGGATACTTTGCAATAAGAGCATTTCTATATAAAATACGTATTATTACGGCTGCAATTACCGGCGTTTTTTGTATACATGCACTCATCTGCACAAGAATCTGGCACATTGTGCCTGAAGGAAACCGTTTCACGTATGATGAGTCGGTCATCTCCTTTATGGAGAGTGAAAATGTAACAATAGGCAGCCACAAGAGAGCAGATTACAGCCTCCTTGAAAAGAAGCTTGAGGAAAAATATCCCGATATCACGTGGTGCAGTATATACATAGAAAAAAATACCATGAAAATTGATATATCAGAGGGAATAAATTATAGGTAAATTATGACAAATTTTATTTTTATGTTATAATGAAAAATATTTTGATTGAAAGGCACATGAGCTAATGAGTTTAAATGAAGTATCTATAAAAATACCGGGCGAATATATACCAAACGTCTTTGGGCAGTTTGATGCATTCGCCAAGAAAATAGAGCGCACACTGCACGTAACGCTTGTCTTAAGAGATGATTCCTTAAAGATTATCGGAGCGCAGGGGAATATTGATGGGGCAAAAGAGGTGTTCGAGCAGCTCATTGCGCTGGCTGAGAGGGGCAACGTCATTACAGAGCAGAACGTAAACTATGCACTTGCACTTTTAGAGGAGCATAGAGGCAGTGAGATTGTTGAGATTGACAAGGATATCATTTGTCACACAATAAATGGCAAGCCTGTAAAGCCAAAAACCATAGGCCAGAAGGAATATGTCGATGCAATCAGGAAAAAGATGATTGTGTTTGGCATGGGTCCTGCCGGAACAGGAAAGACCTATCTTGCCATGGCAATGGCTATAACAGCTTTTAAAAATGAGCAGGTGGGCCGTATTATTCTGACACGCCCTGCGATTGAAGCAGGCGAGAAGCTTGGCTTTCTGCCGGGAGATCTGCAGAGCAAGATTGACCCATATTTGAGACCGTTGTACGATGCTCTTTATCAGATAATGGGAGCTGAGAGCTTCCAGCGCAACATGGAAAAGGGCCTTATTGAGGTGGCTCCTCTTGCGTACATGAGAGGCCGTACACTTGACAATGCATTTATCATACTTGATGAGGCACAGAATACAACTCCTGCACAGATGAAGATGTTTCTTACACGAATCGGCTTTGGCTCAAAGGTTGTCGTGACAGGTGATGCGACACAAAAGGATCTTGCACCGGGAGCAAAATCAGGGCTTGATGTGGCACTTAGGGTGCTTAAAAAAATAGATGATATAGGCATATGCAATCTGACAAGCAAGGATGTCGTGCGTCATCCGCTTGTACAAAAAATCGTTCAGGCATATGATGATTATGAAAATAAGCAGACTGCAAAGACTGCAAGAAAGCAGAGGAAGAGCAATTGAGAAGGGTTGTATCACTAATATCAATTTTTATATCAATCTTAGCTCTTTCATTTGTGCTGTGTCTGCTTGGTGATGTATATCCGGATGAGTGGATATGCATGGGTTTTTTAGATATCATATTTTATATGCTGCTTTTATTTGAGCTTGAGTACGAGCGGAACACACTGCAGCTGTCGAACAACTCAAGAACTGATTATCTTAGGTTTACGTTTGCGTTTATCATTTGCTCTGTAGTGTGTATCATAAGCGGTTTTATGCCACTGTACAGCAGGCCGGTGATGATTTTTCCTATATTGCTTTGTCTGATTGGCAATGAGTTTCTGGCTTTTATAAGCGGTACTTATTTTTGTATATTGCTTTCAATCACTGTATCCGGCGACTTCTTTGAGCTCGTATGTGAGCTGCTTCTTGTAATCACAGGTGCTATCCTTGCAAAGATGCTAAAGGAGGATAAGCTTCAGATATGTATATATCTGATCACAATCAGTATGAGCATTGTGACACCGGGCATATTCTATTATATGTCAACAAAGGAGTTTTCTGTTTCCGTTATTATTGCCGGAGCTGTAAGCGGCATGATTGTTTCGCTTATCGGCATCATTTGTGCCAGGGTATTTAAGCCACTTAGCGCTGATGAAACAAATGACAGGCTTATAGCAATAATAGAGGAGGATTTTCCTGCTGTAAAGCAGCTTAAAAAGCACAATTTCTCTGAATACAATCATGGCAATTTCGTATCGACGATTGCCATAAAGGCTGCAAAGGCTGCAGGACTGGATACAGCGCTATGTGCAGCAGGAGGCTTTTATTACCGCATAGGGCAGTGGCAGAAGCATAAAAGCGTCATGGAAGGAGTGGAACAGGCATTAGCCATGCATTTTCCTGAAAAGCTGACCAATATACTCTATGAGTACTATGGCAAGCTAAGACACCCACAGACCCCTGAATCCGCACTCATCCATATGGTCGATGCTTTAATAGTAAGGCTTGATCATATCAAAAACGATGTGGCAGACAGTGAATGGAATCACGAGATACTTATTATCCAGACATTAAATGAGCTGTCAAGCTCAGGAATGTATGATGAATCAGGGCTTTCCATGAATCACTTTTTAAAAATACGAGACTATCTTACAAAGGAGGAGTTGCTTAAATGAGTTTTTTTATCGAAAAAGAAGTAGAATGCAATTTTAATTTTGATTATGAAAAGGTCGCAGAAGCTGTTGTTTCTGCTTCACTTGAGCACGAGAACTTTCCGTATGAGGCGGAGGTTAATTTGACGCTGACAGACAATGAAGGGATACATGCCATCAATAAGGAGTACAGACAGATAGACAGGCCTACAGATGTATTATCTTTTCCGATGCTTTCATATGAAACACCCGGAGATTTTTCTTTCCTTTCAGATGAGAATGAGGATGATTTCAATCCTGATACAGGAGAGGTCATGCTAGGCGACATTATCATATCCGTCGACAAAGTAAAGGAGCAGGCCTTAGAATACGGACACAGCGAAAAAAGAGAGTTTGCCTTTCTGATTACACACAGCATGCTTCATCTGTTCGGATATGACCACATGGAGGCTGATGAGGCTGCCGTAATGGAAGAGCACCAGAGAAAAATACTTGACGCTTTAGGTATAACACGCTAATATTTAAGCTGGTTATCAATTGAAACAGAGGATTTATAAATGGCTAAAAAAAATAACGGGGCAAGCAATGCCTTAGTACAGGGTTCTATACTTGCCGTAGCATCTATCATAAGCAGAATAATAGGACTCATATATCGCATACCGATGCAGCGTATATTGGGCGATATCGGAATCGGCTATTATTCCACAGCCTTTGAAATATATAATGTCATGCTGATTATATCATCATACAGCTTACCACTTGCCGTATCAAAGATGGTTTCAGCCCAGATGGCAAAAAAGAGGCGGACTGCGACGTATCAGATACTGAAGTGTGCTCTGCTTTTTGCAACCATCAGTGGCACAACAGTGGCACTCATACTGTTTTTTGGTGGCAATTTTTTTGCAACAACGCTTCTTAACACACCATACAGTATTTTTGCTTTAAGAGTACTGGCTCCGGGGCTTTTGGTAGTTGCAGTGCTCGGCGTCATCAGAGGCTTTTTCCAGGGACTGGGAACCATGATGCCGAGTGCCGTCTCACAAATAATAGAACAGATAGTAAATGCCATAGTCAGTGTATGGGCTGCATATGTGCTATACCGTACAGGTACAAGAATTGGTGCAGTACTTGGTGACAAGGATCACTATGCCGCAGCATATGGTGCAGCCGGTGGTACACTTGGAACAGTGCTTGGCTCTGTAGCGGCTCTTTTATTTGTAGTATTTATCTTTGCCATCTATATGAAGGTGTTCAAGAGGCAGATGAAAAGAGAACGAAATGTCAGGGTGAGCTCATTTGGCTACACTATGAAGATTCTTGTAATTACGGTTATTCCTGTGCTTTTAAGTACTACTATATACAATATCAGTGGTATTATCGATCAGGGTATTTTCAAGCAGGTTGCACTGCTTCAGGGATACACTCAGAATGATATAGACGTATGGTGGGGTGTATACACCGGAAAGTACAAGCTTTTAATCAATGTGCCTATATCCATAGCATCAGCTATGGCAGCATCCTTCGTGCCGGTGCTTACAGGCGCATATCACAGGGACGATATGGAGGCAGTGAGAGGACAGATTAATCTTTCCACACGCTTTATCATGGTTGTCGCATTCCCATGTGCAGTAGGGCTTGCCGTGTTTGGACTGCCAATATTTAATATACTGTTCTCAAGCACCCGTGCAACAAATGCTGAGGCATCACTTATGATGTATGTCGGTGCGGTTGCGGTAGTATTTTACTCGCTTTCCACTCTGTCCAACGGACTGCTGCAGGGAATTGACAGGCTCAAGATTCCTGTAATCAACGCTGCGATATCCATTGTAGCGCATGTCATAGTACTCATACTGCTTATGCTCATATTCAGGCTCAATATACATGCAGTTGTGCTTGCCAATACGTTTTTTGCATTGCTCATGTGCTTTATGAACAGCATGGCTTTAAAGAAGTACAGCGGCTTTAAGCAGGAAATAAAAAAGACCTTTATCATACCGGCCATCAGCTCGCTCATAATGGGAGTTATTTCGTATATAGTATACTTTATACTTTACAAGGCCTGTCATATTGAGATTATCGCCTTCATTCTTGCTGCAATCATTGCGGTTATCTCATATGCAGTTGCGCTGCTTTTACTCAAGGGACTGACTGAGGATGAGCTTAGACATTTTCCAAAGGGCACACTTATCATAAAAGTGGCAAAAAAATGTCATTTATTATAAAATTGAATAAATAACAAAAATTTACAGATACTGATTTTGAGGTGATAATATGAAAAGCAAAATCAGTATCTGTTTTTTAACTATTGTTGTAATTCTTCTTGCACTTGTTATGATAGAAAAAATCAATACGCAAAGAGCTGCAGACAAGGCTGCTATAATTGCACAAAGAAATGAAAATGATAAAGAAGAAAAAAATGAAAAAGAAAGCCTTCTGACATCAAATGAGGCTAAAAATGCAAAATACTGCATCAAAAATGACTCCGGAATGCTGTCTGTATACAACGCCACTGCAAGTGAAAAATACTTTGACACAGGCGTGTATTTTGAAGAACTGCCCGATGAAGCAAAAAATAAGGTTACAAACGGACTCTACTTTTTTAACGAAACTGATTTGTACGATTTTCTTGAAAGCTATTCAAGTTAATGTTAAAATAAATCAGTTAGGGGAAAGAATATGTACGATGTAATTATAATAGGTGCCGGTGCATCCGGGCTGATGGCGGCAGCAGCTGCTGCATCAAAGGGAGCACGTGTGGCACTTTTAGAGCACAAGGATGATATAGGAAAGAAAATACTTGCAACCGGAAACGGCAGATGTAATTTCACAAACACTGATATGTCTGTAAATAAGTTTCACGGCAGTAAAGCGCTGATTAAAAACGGGTTGTCGCAATTTAATTATGCAGACACAATACGTTTTTTTAAAGAACTTGGAATACCTGCATATGACAATGCAGGCTACATTTATCCAAATTCAAGACAGGCTGCATCTGTTGTGGCAGCCTTTCGCATGGAACTTATGAGACTTCATGTGGATGTGAAAACAGGCATAAGTATTACAGAAATCAAGGCTGCAGGGATTACGACTAAAGACACAAATTCTGCTGCTAATCCGGCAACTAATAAGAATACAGATGACCGGACCGTTTATTGCATCCAAACAGACAAGGGCAGCTTTAAGTCCAAAAGGCTTATTATAGCGTGTGGCCTTACGGCTTCCCCAAAGCTTGGAAGTGACGGAAGCCTGTTTCGACAGATAGAAGCTCTCGGACACCATATCCAAAAGCCATTACCAGCGCTTTGCGGCTTTAGCTGTGATGGCCTAAATTTCAAAAAAATCACAGGTGTCAGGTGCGATGCCACTGTCGCTTCCGTGATAGACGGTCAAATGACAGAGCAAAATACAGGGGAGCTGCAGTTAGCTGACTATGGCATCTCAGGCATCCCGGTTTTTCAGATTTCAAGTCTTATGTCAAGAGCCCTCGATAAAGGTCAAAGGGTCGAGGTGATAATTGACTTTTTGCCGGCTTTTAGTGATGATGAGCTTAATGGATACATAAAGGACAGAAGCATTACAACGACAGACAACCGCTCGTTAAATGAGATGCTTAACGGACTTTTAAACAATAAGCTTCTTCTTGAGCTGATACACAAATCAGGTGTATCTCCTGACAAAAAGGGAAGGCTGTTGACAGATGATGATTGTAAAAGTCTCACCCGCTCAATAAAGCATACAGCCGTTTCGGTAAAAAAGCCAAGAGGAGCCGAATTTGCACAGGTGTGTGCAGGCGGCATATATACAAAGGAAATAGATGTACGCACATTGGAGTCCAAAATCCATCCGGGGCTTTACTTTTGCGGCGAGTTGCTTGATGTGGACGGCATATGCGGTGGCTACAATCTGCAGTGGGCATGGACAAGTGGATATATAGCAGGAGAAATGCAGTAAATGATTAAAATTAACCAGATAAAGCTCCCCGTCACGCACAGTGATGAGGCATTAAAAAAGAAAATAATAAAAATGCTTAAGCTCAATGCCAAGACAGGCTTTACATACCGGATACTAAAGAAATCACTTGACGCGCGTAAAAAGCCTGAGCTGTTCTATACATATTCAGTTGCTGTAGAGCTAGATGATACAAAAAATAGCGAAGCGGCAATTGTCAAAAGAGCAAACAGTTCATCTGTGCTCATTTACAAAGAAAAAGAGTACCGGATACCTGCGCACGGAAATATATCGCTTGACAGGCGCCCTGTTATTGCAGGGGCAGGTCCTGCCGGCCTGTTTTGTGCATATATATTGGCAGAGGCAGGTTTTCGCCCGATAGTTATCGAGCGTGGCAGCCGGGTTGAGAAAAGAACCTGCGATGTACAAAAATTCTGGGAGAGCGGCATACTTAATCCCAAAAGCAATGTACAGTTTGGTGAGGGCGGTGCCGGAACCTTTTCAGACGGCAAGCTGAATACATCCGTAAAGGATCCTTCGGGCAGAAATCGTCTTGTGCTTGAGACATTTGTGCGATTTGGGGCAGATACGTCCATACTTTATGACAACAAGCCACATATTGGTACTGATGTGCTTTCAGAAGTAATTGTCAACATGCGTGAGTTTTTGGTTGACAAAGGGGTTACATTTGTATTTGACACCTGTGTAAACAATCTTGACATAGTTTCCAAAAAGCTATTAAGTGTTTACACGGATTCTGACAGTAACAATAATAGTGAGATAAAGACAGATGTATGCGTTCTGGCACTCGGACACAGCGCCAGAGATACATTTGATATGCTTTACAACAAAGGCTTTGATATGGAGTGCAAGAGCTTTGCAGTCGGCTTTCGCGTGGAGCATCCGCAGCGCATGATAGATGAATCACAGTACGGTATTCAAAAGAAAATCATACTTCCGCCAAGCCCATACAAGGTCACATCCAATTTTCCGAATGGCAGAGGAGTCTATTCATTCTGCATGTGTCCGGGAGGATATGTGGTCAACTCATCGTCAACCGAAAATCACACGGTGGTTAACGGCATGAGCTATCACGACAGAAACAGCAAAAATGCGAACAGTGCCATCATAGTATCTGTTTCGCCGAAGGATTTCGGAGCAGATGATGCCCTCGCCGGAGTGAGATATCAAGAAAAGCTTGAAACAGAAAATTATAAGCGAGGCAATGGTTTAATACCACAGCAGCTTTTCGGTGATTTCTGTGATGACAGATTAACAACAGCATACGGTGATTTTAGCTCCTGTACAAAGGGAAACACCGTCTTTGCAAAGCTGAATGGACTGATGAACGCTGACATGGAGCAGTCGTTCAAACTTGGAATGGAACATTTTGGTCATCTGATACATGGTTTTGACAGAAAAGATGCAATTTTGTCCGGTATGGAGACACGCACATCTTCTCCGCTTCGCATAAAAAGAGATGAATCCTTTGAGAGCAACATCTCGGGTGTATACCCTTGCGGAGAGGGCGCAGGCTATGCAGGAGGCATTACATCTGCGGCAATCGACGGCATAAAGGTCGCAGAAGCAATTATTAAAAAATATAGGCCGGATTTTAAATAATATTTATACACATGAATAATATTTATACACGTAAAGAGAGGAAATATTCGTGGCAGAAGTATCACCAATGATGCAGCATTATCTGCAGACAAAAGAACAATATAAGGATTGTATTTTATTTTATCGCTTAGGAGACTTCTATGAGATGTTTTTTGACGATGCGATAATGGTTTCAAAGGAGCTTGAGCTTACACTCACCGGCAAAAACTGCGGACTTGAAGAAAGAGCTCCTATGTGTGGAGTCCCGTTTCACGCGGCAGACTCATATATCAACAGACTCGTATCAAACGGTCACAAGGTAGCTATCTGTGAACAGATGGAAGATCCAAAGCAGGCAAAGGGAATCGTAAAGCGAGAGGTAATCCGTGTTGTGACACCTGGCACTAACACTGATATGGCTTCTTTAGATGAGGCAAAAAACAATTATATAATGTCGATTGTATACACTGAAGACAAATACGGCATAGCAACCTGTGATGTCACAACAGGTGATTTTTTTACGACAGAGGTGGATGCGGAAAGAAAGCTGTTAGATGAGGTGAGCAGATTTAATCCATCGGAAATCATATGTAATGAAGCCTTCTACATGAGCGGAATAGATGTTGACGATATGAAAAACAGACTGTCAATTACTGTTTCAGCACTCGACTCATGGTATTTTTCTGATGGTCTTGCAAATGAGACACTGCTTTCACATTTCCACGTACAGACAATAAATGCTCTGGGCCTTGAGGATTATGAGAGTGGAGTCATAGCTGCCGGCGCCCTGTTAAAGTACCTTTATGAGACGCAGATGAACTCGCTCGACAATATACTTGAGCTTCATCCGTACTCAATAGGCAAATATATGATAATAGACAGCTCATCAAGACGTAATTTGGAGCTTGTAGATACCCTTCGTGAAAAGCAAAAGAGAGGCTCACTGCTTTGGGTACTCGATAAGACACGTACGGCTATGGGAGCAAGACTGCTTCGCACCTATGTCGAGCAGCCTCTTATCGAAAAGGCAGAGATAATAAAGCGCCAGAAGCTTATCGAAGCACTTAATGCAAACGAAATCACAAGAGATGAAATCAGGGAATACCTTAATCCTATTTATGACCTTGAGCGTCTCATCACAAGAATCACCTACCAGTCAGCCAATCCGCGCGACCTTATTGCCTTCAGGGATTCTTTAAAAATGCTTCCACCAATAAAGCAGCAGCTTTCAGACATACCGTGTGAGCTTACCGATGAGATTAATGAAGAGTTCGACGAGCTTAAGGATATATATGAGCTTTTACTTTCATCCATTGAGGATGAGCCTCCTATCTCACAGCGTGACGGAGATATCATAAAAGCTGGCTACAACGAGGAGGTTGACCGTCTTCGAGACGCAAAAACCAAGGGAAAGACATGGCTTGCTGAGCTTGAAGCCGGTGAGCGTGAAAAAACCGGCATCAAAAACTTAAGAATCAAGTATAACAAGGTATTTGGATATTACCTTGAGGTCACAAACTCCTTCAAGGATATGGTTCCAGATTATTACGTGAGAAAGCAAACACTCACCAATGCCGAGCGCTACATCACACCGGAGCTTAAGGAGCTTGAGGATACCATTCTTGGAGCTGAAGACAGGCTCACATCACTTGAGTATGAGCTGTTTCGTGATGTAAGAAAACAGATTTCCTGCAATGTTTCAAGGATTCAGAAAACAGCCAGAGCTATAGCACAGATTGATGTTTTTGCTTCGCTTGCTCTTGTTGCCAGCCAGAATAATTACTGCAAGCCAAAGATAAATGAAAGCGGAATAATAGACATAAAAAACGGACGTCATCCTGTAGTTGAAAAAATGATTACAAATGACATGTTTATAGAAAACGATACATATCTGGATCAGCACAAAAACAGAATCTCAATCATCACAGGGCCAAACATGGCCGGTAAATCCACCTACATGAGACAGACAGCACTTATCGTTCTCATGGCACAGATTGGAAGCTTTGTACCTGCACAAACTGCAAATATCGGTATTGTAGACCGTATCTTCACGCGAGTCGGCGCATCTGACGACCTTGCAAGCGGCCAGAGTACATTTATGGTTGAGATGAACGAGGTGGCAAATATACTAAGGAATGCGACCGCCAAATCCCTGCTCATTCTCGATGAGATTGGACGAGGCACGAGTACATTTGACGGACTAAGCATCGCCTGGGCAGTTGTAGAGCATATAAGTAATCCAAAACTCCTCGGAGCAAAGACGCTTTTTGCAACCCATTATCACGAGCTCACCGAGCTTGAGGGCAAGCTTGACAGTGTAAATAACTATTGCATCGCTGTAAAGGAAAAGGGCGATGATATAGTTTTCTTAAGAAAAATCGTAAAGGGCGGAGCTGACAGAAGCTATGGTATACAGGTTGCAAAGCTTGCAGGTCTGCCGGATTCAGTCATAGAGCGTGCCAAGGAAATCGCAGAGCAGCTTGTTGCAAATGATATCACAGATACTGTAAAAAGCATATCCGTTGACAATGGCCACAAGCATAAAAAGGAGCATCTTGACGAGGTTGATATGACACAGATTTCGCTTTTCGACACAGTGAAGGATGATGACATAATTGATGAGCTTCGAAGCATAGACATAGGCAACATGACACCACTTGATGCGTTAAACAAGCTTTATCAGCTCCAGAACAAGGTTAAAAACCGCTGGTAGAAAGGATTAAAATGCCAAATATTGCCATATTAAATCAGGAAACAATAGATAAAATAGCTGCAGGAGAGGTTGTTGAGCGTCCGTGCTCCGTGGTAAAGGAGCTGGTGGAAAATGCCATAGATGCAGGCTCCACAGCCATCACTGTCGAGATAAAGGAGGGCGGAATCTCATTCATCCGTATCACCGACAACGGCTGCGGAATTGAAAGAGACCAGGTTGCAGTTGCATTTTACCGTCACAGCACGAGCAAAATCCGCTCGGCAGAGGATTTACTTACTGTAAAGTCTCTCGGCTTCAGAGGTGAGGCGCTGTCAAGCATCTCGGCAGTTGCCCGCGTTGAGCTTATCACAAAGACATACGATGAGCTCACCGGCACCAGATATGTGATTGAGGGCTCGAAGGAGCTTTCCAACGAGGAAATCGGTGCTCCGGACGGTACTACCTTCATAGTAAAGGATTTGTTTTATAATGTTCCGGCAAGACGTAAGTTTTTAAAGACAGCACAGACAGAGGGCAGCTACATAAGCGATATGGTTGAAAAGCTTGCGCTTTCGCATCCTGATATATCGTTTAAGTTCATAAACAATAACCAGACAAAGCTTCACACCTCAGGAAACGGCAACAGAAAGGATATCATATACCATATATTCGGACGCGAGATATCGTCATCACTGCTTGAGGTGAAGCATGAATGCGAATACTTTAAGGTGGAGGGATTTATAGGAAAACCTGTTATCACAAGGGGCAACAGAAATTATGAAAATTATTTCATAAACGGCAGATATGTAAAGAGCAATATATTGTCACGTGCTATCGAGGAGGCCTACAAGAGCTTTCTAATGCAGCATCAGTATCCGTTTACAGTGCTTTACTTTACATTTTTCAGTGAGCTGGATGTCAACGTGCATCCGACCAAGATGGAGCTTAGGTTCGACAACAACAACGAGATATATGTCGAATTGTGTGACACAATATATGCAATTCTATCCCACAAGGAGATGATTCCCGAGGTGCCTGTAGACAGTACGCCGGCGCCTAAAAAGATAGTGCATGAGTATAAAGAGCCAATACCGGAGCCGTTTGAGAAGAGGCGTATCAATGAGGTGAGGGCAGCGGAATCAAGGAGCGTGTACGGACAGAGCGTGACAGCTACTGTAAAAAGCTCCACTGTAAAAGGACCTGCTGTTAATGAGCCTCTCACAGAAAATACTTTAAACCAACAGAAAGCTAAAACATCTGCATCGACGCCTGTTGTACATACCGGCAATTCAGTGGAACCAAAGCCTGAGACTTCCACCGCGTATGAACCTGCACATGTTGTCACCGGCACCCAGCAGACTCTAGGGGATTACGACAAGGTTTTTCTTACAGAAAGCGCCAAGAAGCAGTTTTCCATCATAGGCCAGCTCTTTAAGACATACTGGCTCATAGAGTTTGAAGACAAGCTTTATATCATAGACCAGCATGCAGCCCATGAAAAGGTACTGTATGAAAAAACAATGGCAAGACTTGCCAATAAGGATTTCACATCACAGCGCATAAGCCCTCCGATTGTCATGACTCTTGATGCAAGGGAAAGCGAGATGCTTGAGAAATACAGGCCGCAGATAGAGCAGTTTGGCTATGAGGTGGAGCATTTTGGCGGCAAGGAATACATGATCAGTGCAATTCCGGATAATTTGTTTAACATAGATATGAAGGATCTGTTTATAGAGATGCTCGATGATTTTTCCAATTCGACAGGCAGACAGACTCCTGATATCATCACGGAAAAGGTCGCATCCATGTCGTGCAAGGCAGCAGTCAAGGGCAATGACAAGCTTACTCTTCCTGAGATAAATAAGCTGATAGATGATCTTTTGTCACTCGACAATCCTTACAACTGCCCACACGGCAGACCAACCATTATCTCTATGAGCAAATATGAGATAGAAAAGAAATTCAAACGTATCGTATGACAACATACACATTTGGACTGAGGTGCAATATGACACAAAAACCGATGATTGTCCTGACAGGACCGACAGCAGTAGGAAAGACAGCTCTATCGATTGAGCTTGCAAAAAAAATAAATGGTGCTATAATATCCGCGGATTCCATGCAGGTATACAAATACATGGATATAGGCTCTGCGAAGGTTACAGTCGATGAGATGGACGGCATAAAGCACTATCTGATAGATGAGCTTGAGCCCTCTGACGAGTTCAATGTATTTATCTTTAAGGATATGGCAAAAAAAGCACTTAATGAAATATACGAAGCAGGAAAGATACCGATAGTTGTCGGCGGCACCGGCTTTTATATCCAGGCACTTTTGTATGACATTGATTTCACAAAGCAGGATGTGGATGAGGAATACAGAAAGAGCCTTTACGACTTTGCTAACGAGCACGGAAACCATGCACTGCATGAAAAGCTTAAGGATATCGACCCTGCATCCTACGAGAGCATCCATGAGAATAACGTAAAGCGCGTCATCAGGGCAATTGAATACTATCACACCTGCCATGAGCCGATTTCAAAGCACAATGAAACTGAAAGAGCCAAGCAGTCACCATACAACTTTGCCTATTTTGTACTGGATGATGTAAGGCAAAGACTCTATGAGAGGATAGATAAGAGAGTTGATATCATGGTTTCAAACGGACTTGTCGATGAGGTGAAAAAGCTAAAGGCAATGGGCTGTACAAGCGATATGGTATCCATGAAGGGTATAGGATATAAGGAAATCCTTGCATATCTTGATGGAGAATATTCACTTGATGAGGCTGTGGACAAGGTAAAGCTTGAGTCAAGGCGTTTTGCAAAGAGACAGCTAACCTGGTTTAGGAGAGAAAAAGATACCATATGGATAGAAAAAAATGAATATTCATATGATGATAATAAAATATTAAATAAAATACAAGAAATTTTAGCAGAAAAGAGGATTATAATTTGTTAGATACCAATGAAGCCATTTACAGGCAGTATGAGACACTTGGAATATCAAAGGAGGTTTTGGATTTCGGAACCTCTGTAGAAAAGGAACTTAAGGAGCGTTTTGACAAAATAGACACAAATGCTGAGTATAATCAGCTTAAGGTCATAGCCGCCATGCAGAAAAACAAGGTGAGCGCAGAATGCTTCCAGGCATCAAGCGGCTACGGCTACAATGACCTCGGAAGGGATACACTTGAGAGAGTGTACGCAGACTGTTTTGGCGCAGAAGATGCACTTGTAAGGCCTCAGATTACCTGTGGCACACATGCACTTGCACTTGCACTTATGTCAAACCTGCGCCCGGGCGATGAGCTTTTAAGCCCTGTCGGAAAGCCTTACGATACACTTGAAGAGGTAATAGGCATACGCCCTTCAAAGGGCTCACTTGCTGAGTATGGCATCACATATGCGCAGGTTGATTTACTGCCTGACGGTGAGTTTGACTATGACGGAATAAAGAAAGCCATCAATGAAAAAACAAAGCTTGTCACAATCCAGCGCTCTAAGGGCTATGCTACAAGACCTACACTTTCGGTCAAAAGAATAGGCGAGCTCATTGCTTTTGTAAAGAGCATAAAGCCTGATGTGATTTGTATGGTCGATAACTGCTACGGTGAGTTTGTCGAGGATACAGAGCCTATCCAGGTTGGAGCGGACATGATGGTTGGCTCACTGATCAAAAATCCGGGAGGCGGACTTGCACCAATCGGAGGCTATATTGTCGGCAAAAAGGAATGTGTTGAAAATGCCGCATACCGTCTCACATCTCCGGGACTTGGCAAGGAGGTTGGAGCCTCACTCGGAGTCATCCAGTCATTTTATCAGGGCTTTTTCCTTGCACCGACTGTCGTAAGCGGAGCATTAAAGGGAGCAATCTTTGCCGCAAAAATCTATGAAAAGCTTGGTTTTAAGGTGGTTCCTGACGGTACTGAAAGCCGCCACGATATCATACAGGCTGTAGAGTTCAATAACCGCGATGCCATGATAGCCTTCTGCGAGGGCATTCAGGCAGCAGCACCTGTAGACAGCTATGTGACCCCTGAGCCATGGGCTATGCCGGGCTATGACAGTGATGTCATCATGGCAGCAGGCGCATTTGTGCAGGGCTCATCCATTGAGCTTTCTGCCGATGGCCCTGTGAAGCCGCCATATGCGGTTTATTTCCAGGGAGGACTCACATGGTACCATGCAAAGCTTGGAATTTTGATGTCTTTACAAAAACTTTATGAGAGAAATCTTGTTAAGCTGGATTAGGTGTGCTACAATTAACTGAAAACTTTGCTTAAATCCGTTGTCAATCGCCTGGGAGAAGCGAAAGGGATTAATGCATAATAACAAAACAATTAAAAATCTGCCGGCTTCAGAGCGACCATATGAGAAATTTTTATCGCTTGGAGCATCAGGCCTGTCAGACGCTGATTTACTTGCCATCATTATAAAGACCGGCACAAGAGACAAGACTGTGATTGATATTGCACAGGACATACTTTCCGGCAGGCATGGCAATCTGCTCAATCTCTATGAGATGTCCTATGAGGAGCTTCTTAGTATCCCAGGGATAGGGCAGATAAAAGCTATACAGCTTAAGGCGATAGCAGAGCTGTCGCTTCGCATAGCAAAGACAAAAAAGGTTCAAAGCATCAGAATGAATAATCCTCAGACAATAGCTGACTACTATATGGAGCAGATGAGGCATCTTACAAATGAAGTCGTCATTTGTGCCTATTTTGATGTGAAAAGCAGATTCTTAGGAGACAAATTCATATCCAAGGGTTCACTAAGCTCATCTGTAGTGGACATAGGCTCCATCATCAGGACCGCCCTGGACAAAAATGCATCAAAGCTTGTTTTATTGCACAATCATCCAAGCGGAGATTGTACTCCCAGCAGAAATGATATTGCTGTCACAGACAGATTAATTGAGGGCTCAGGGATTTTTTCCATAGAGCTTTGTGACCATATCATAATCGGAGATAACGAATATTATAGCTTCTATGAAAATAAACTTATATAAACAGAAGACGAGGTAGAATTATTATGAGCAACAACGTTTACGGAATTGATCTGGGAACAAACAATTTCAAGGTATACTCAAAGGCTACAGGCAAGACAATGCTTGAGAAAAACACAATAGCCGTAATAGACAAAAATCAGATATATGCATATGGAGACAGCGCATATGCCATGTATGAAAAGGCGCCTGAGACAATCAACGTCATATTTCCTGTTGTAGAGGGAGTTATTGCTGACTATAATCTGCTTCAGACTATGATTTTTGACTTTTTGGAGCACAAGACAAAGGCACGTATCAAAAATGCCGAGTTCATCATCGCTGTGCCGACAGATATCACAGATGTAGAGAAAAGAGCATTCTACGAGCTCTTCTATAAGAGCAAATCAAAGCCTAAAAAGGTCATGCTCTGTGAGAAGCCTATCGCTGATGCTGTAGGTCTTGGAATAGATGTAAACGAGCCAACCGGTGTCATGATAGTAGATATGGGCGCTGACACAACAGAGACATCCGTTATTTCACTCGGTGGCCTGGTGCTTAGTGACCTGCTTCATTTCGGTGGCAACAGACTTGACGAATCAATTATCTCCTTTGTGCGAAAGGAGTTCAATCTTGTAATCGGACAAAAGACTGCAAAGCTGTTGAAGGAGACCATAGGTTCTGCACTTCCGGGAAGAGAGGACAATATGGTCATAGTGGGACGTGATGTGGTAAGCGGCCTGCCTATTGAGATGGAAATTGGTTCAAAGGTCGTTTACGAGGCTATGAAGTCAAACCTTGAGTCTATATGCACATCAATAAAAATGATTCTTGAGAAGACTCCGCCTGAGCTTGCAAAGGATATCATCCATTCAGGCATTTATATCACAGGAGGCGGCTCACAGCTTGCAGGACTTGACCAGCTCTTTGAACAGATTACAGGTATAAAGGTCATCTGCTCAGAATGTCCTGAGGAGAGTGCAGTACGCGGGCTCGTACAAATAGTTTCTGATTCAAAATATAAGAGACTTCCGTTCAGCATCAAAAAATAATAACCGAGGTTAACATGAGTAAGAATTTTCGCAATCGAAAGAGAAAGCACAATAAAAAGCTGCCTGCAAGATACACACTGTTGATTATGACAGCAGTCTGCTTTGTGACCATGCTGTTAAGCCTTACCTTAAATATCTCCGGTGGTCCTTTAAAGACTGCTGCCGGATATGTATTTATCCCAATGCAGAAGGGTATAAACAGCTTTGGAATCCACATTTCAGATAAGATTACAGAAATACGCACATTAAAAAATGTCAAGGCTGAGAATAAAAAGCTCAAGGCCGAGGTAGAAGAGCTTACAACACAGCTCACAACCACCAAACTTGAACAGTATGAGCTTGACAATTACAGACAGCTTCTTGATTTGGATGCCAAATATCCATCATATCCCAAGGTCGCTGCCAGTGTCATAGCAAAGGACAGCGGAAACTGGTTTTCTACCTTTACTATTGACAAAGGAAAAAAGGATGGAGTGGACGTAGGCATGAATGTGCTTGCGGGAAGCGGACTTGTAGGTATTGTTACCGATGCTGGCGATAATTTTGCCAAGGTACGCTGTATCATAGATGATGCCAGCAAGGTCAGTGGCATGGTTTCCACCACGGAGGACAACCTCACCGTCAGTGGCAATATAAAAACCATGAACGATGACAAGGTAATTACCTTTACGGAGTTAAAGGATGACGACAACAAGGTGAAAGAGGGCGATCCTGTTGTTACCTCATACGTGTCAGACCGTTACCAGCAGGGCATACTGATTGGCTATGTGACAAAAATCGAAAATAATTCCAACAATCTGACAAAATCCGGCACTATCACACCGGTTGTAGATTTTGAGCATATCGAAAATGTCATGGTCATAACACAGCTTAAGCAGACCGGTGACACTAAGACAGCTGACGACACCGAAAGTACAGAAACAGCCGGTGACAGCCAGACTGAAAATTCAACTGAAAATAAGTAAGGAGCAGCATGAGACGTAGAATTGTTTTATTTATAATAATAACTTTATGCTTTTTATTGCAGACCACGCTGTTTAAGACTCTTTCCTTTGCCAATATCTCACCAAACCTGTTGATTATAGCCGTATCATCCTTTGGCTTTATGCGTGGCAAAAAGGAAGGACTGTGGGTAGGCTTCTTTTGCGGCCTGCTTATTGACATATTTTGCGGAAATTATATAGGACTGTATGCTTTAATATATATGTATATCGGTTTTATCAATGGATTATTCCAAAAAAGATTCTATCCTGACGATATAAAGCTTCCTATGCTTCTGATAGGAGGCAGCGATTTGTTTTACAATCTGGTAGTATACTTTTTCATGTTTTTACTGCGTGGCAGATTTAGCTTTTTGTACTATCTGAAGTCAATTATCATACCTGAATTTGTATACACAATGGTTATCAGTATACTTTTGTATCTGGTATTTCTTAAGTTAAACCAGAAGCTGGAAGCACACGAGAAAAGGAGAGCAAAGAAATTTGATTTATGATATAAAAGATTTTCTGAAGAAATTTTTCAGCTCAAGGCTTTTTGTATTGGCAGCAGTAATTATTTTCATGTTTGCCCTGCTTGCCGAAAGAGTCTTTACCCTTCAGATTATTAAAGGTGCAGATTATCAGAAAAACTTCATAATGCTGATTAAAAAGCCGCTTTCCATAGAGGCATCAAGAGGCAATATATACGATGTAAATGGTGAGCTGCTTGCTTACAATCAGCTTGCATATTCTGTAGTCATCTCAGACAACGGCAGCTATTCATCTACGAAGGAGCACAATCGTCTTTTAAACAAAGAGCTTAATGAAATTATCAATGTGATAAAAAATAATGGTGGCTCCATATATAATGATTTTCCGGTTGTTTTAAACGATGATGGTACATACAGCTTTACATTGACATCTGAAACCTCAAAAAAGAGATTTCTGTCAGATGTGTTCGGAAAGAAATATGATAAGCTCGAATACAATAAAGCACTTGGATTTGACGAGGCAAATGCCAGCGCCCAGAATATTATTGATTTTCTAAGCTCTGACCAGAATGAATGCTTTGATATAAGCAGCAAGTATGATACACAGGCCACTTATGATATTGTAGTGATGAGATATGCCATAAAACAGAACCGATTCACTAAATACAAAACCACTACTATTGCAAAGGATGTAAATGATTCGATAGTAGCATATGTCAATGAGCATTCAGATACTCTTACCGGCATATCAGTTGAAGAGGATACCATCCGCAAGTACAACTATCCTGAATATATTTCATCGCTCATAGGATACACAGGCAAGATATCTACCGACGAGTATAATGAGCTGTCAAAGGATGATAACTCATATACACAAAATGATATGGTAGGTAAGTCAGGCTTAGAGCAATACTATGAGAGCTATCTGCGAGGCAAAAACGGTGAAAAACAGGTCTATGTAAACAATGTCGGTAAGATAAACGAGGTAATAAGTCAGGAGAATCCTGTTTCCGGAAATGATGTCTACTTAAGTATTGACATCAAGCTGCAGGAAGCCACATACAAGCTGTTAGAGCAGGAGATAGCCGGAATTGTTTACTCCAAAATAAAATCCGGTGAAATACCTATAACTGATGTTTACTTTGCACTGATCAACAACAATGTAGTTGACCTGACACATTTCAATGCATCAGATGCATCAGCAACTGAGCAGGCTATATACAATTCCTTCAGCGGTCAGCTGCAGAATGCATTATCCACTATTGACAGCGAGCTTGAAAGTGGTACTTCAGGCACTGCTTCCATGTCGGAGCAGACACTTGATTATTTTACATGTGTTATGTCAGTGCTAAACGATGATGGACTGCTGTTGAGCAAACAGATAGATACCTCTGATTCCACATATGCCTCATGGAAGGCTGGCACACTCTCACCGCGTGATTATCTCAAATACTGCATTTCAAAGCAGTGGATAGACATCACAAAGCTTGATGTGGACCAGAAGTATGCTGATTCAAGCGAGATTTACACAGCACTCTGCTCGTATATCAGGGATGCCATGACTGACAATAAAGACTTTGCCAAAATTATATACAAATATATGGTAAATTCCGGGGCGGTCACTGGACAGCAGCTGTGCCTTCTGCTTTTTGACCAGGGTGTACTCGATTATGACGATGCAACAGTAAGCAACATTGCCAATGGCTCCATCAGTCCATATGCATTTCTTATGGACAAAATAAACAATATAGAGATAACACCTGCACAGCTTGCCCTTGACCCATGTACAGGCTCCTGTGTCATAACTGATGTAAAGACAGGACAGCTAAAGGCTTTAGTCAGCTATCCGGGCTATGACAACAACAAGCTTGCAAACACTGTAGATGCTGATTACTACCAGTCTCTCAGAGAGGACAAGTCTAATCCGCTATGGAATTATGCAACCCAGGAGCAGACTGCACCGGGATCTACCTTCAAGATGGTATCAAGCACCGCAGGTCTTGCCGAGGGAGTCATTGATACTTCGTCAAAGATTAATTGTACCGGAACATTTACAGAAATCAGCAATCAGCCAAAATGCTGGATTTATCCTGGAGCACATGGTATGGACAATGTATCTGAAGCTTTAAGGGATTCATGTAACGTATTCTTCTACACAACAGGCTTCAGGCTTGCAAGCAAGGACACCGGTTCATATGACGATGAAAACGGTATGAAATACATACAAAAATATGCATCTATATACGGACTGGACCAGAAATCAGGTGTTGAGATAGTAGAAAAGACGCCGTCCATTGCCACACAGTATCCTGTTATGGCAGCTATCGGACAGAGTAATAACAACTTTACGACTATTTCTCTTTCAAGATATGTGACAGCAGTTGCTTCTGGAAAGCTTTATGACTATAAGCTGATGAACAAAATTGTGGATGCAGACGGCAAAACAGTCAAACAGTATGATTCAAAATCAACCGATATATCAGGCACACTCACTCAAAGCCAGTGGGATGCCATCCATCAGGGAATGCGTATGGTGGTCGAAGACCTGCACGATGTATTTGGTGGCTTTACAGGCGTTGAGGTGTCCGGTAAGACAGGAACCGCACAGCAGGTTGAGACAAGACCAAACCATGCACTGTTTGTAGGATACGCTCCATCAAGCGATCCTGAAATTACAATAGCTACACGTATATCATATGGATACAGCTCACACAATGCTGCAGCTGCATCCAGAAATATAATTTCATATTATTATAATCTGGAGTCACTTGACGATTTACTCGCAGTCAAGGCTGAGGGTGTAACCTCATCAGGCTCAAGTGCCAGAACAGACTAGGAGGTTTATTTTTGTGAGTGAAGCAATAGTTTTCACTTCAGGAAAAGGCGGTGTTGGAAAAACTACGGTTATTTCCAACATCGGAGTTGAACTTTCACAGTTAGATAAAAAAGTCATCATGCTCGATACAGACATGGGACTTCGCAATCTGGACCTGGTAATGGGAATAGAGGACAAGGTCAATTACAATATCCTCGACATCTTAAACCGCTCCTGCCGTATCAGACAGGCAATCATACGCAATAAAAAGTATCCCAATCTATATGTAATTCCTGCAGCACCTTCCATGGATACGCTATGCAGCTATGAGGCACGCTTCAAGATACTTATAGAGGAGCTTAAAGCAAGCTTTGATTATTGTCTGATAGATTCTCCGGCGGGTATCGACAGCGGCTTTTGGTTTTCCGTCTCACCTGCAGACCGTGCGATAGTAGTTACCACACCGCATGTATCTGCCATACACGATGCAAGGCGATGCATAAGCCTGCTCGACAGCGCACATCTTGACGATATATCAGTCATTGTTAATGCATATGACAAGCATATGGTAAGAAGGCATCAGATGATATCAGATAATGATATTACAGCACTTCTTTCTACCAGGATTATTGGCACTATTCCATATGACAAAAGTGTTATCATTTGCCAGAACAGAGGAATACCTGTCCGTGAGGCCAAAAGCAGGCTTGGTCCTGTATTTGCCCGAATATCCGGTCAGATAATCCATTCCTCTGACGATATGAGAGGTGCCGCTGTATGATGCATAAATTTTCCAAAACAGGAGAATACGCCAAGAAAAGGCTTAAAATAGCACTTGCAGAAGATAGGAGCACAATATCTGCTTCTGACAATATGACACAGATTAAAAAAGAAATAAAAAGCGTGATACAAAGACATATGAATATAAACGATGAAGCTTATGAGGTCCGGATTATCATGCGCGACAAAAAATCAATTAATAACCTTTAACAAAATACCTTTTGACCATCATGTCATTAGTATTAGAATTAAGATTACAAAGATAACAGATAGGAAGTAACAAAATGCTCAAACAGTACAGACTAAAGAATTATCACTTTCAATTAGTAGTATACATAATAGCTTTGTCGATTATAGGCATCCTGCTGATAGGCAGTGCCAAGCACTCCGTACAAAGCAAGCAGATAATAGGCTTTGTAATGGGACTGACTATTATGATAGTGCTTTCCCTTATAGATTACTCATTTCTGCTCAAATTCGTGTGGATATACTATGCCGTAATGATTTTGCTGCTGTTACTTGTTCTATTTGCGGGTGATGATGCAAAGGGTGCACAGCGCTGGTTTAAAATCGCAGGTATCAGATTCCAACCGTCAGAGATTGCAAAAATTATACTGATTTTGTTCTTTGCCTATTTCTTTTCCAGGTTTGAGGATAGTATAAATACAGTAAGAACTCTTGCATTATCTGCAATTTTTGCCGGTATACCTTTATTTCTTATCTTAAAACAGCCGGACAACTCAACAACAATTCTTACTGCATTAATTTTCGCTACCCTCTTGTTTATTAGCGGATTAAGTTATAAAATAATAATGCCGGTACTTGGAGTTTCAGTACCGATAGTTTTGATAGTGATAAGCTATATATATACACATGCCGATGCACTCATCAAAAAAGGCTTTTATCCTGCTGCGCGTATCATGTCGTGGCTCGATCCAACAAATTACGCTGATACAGCAGCACAGCAAAGGAACTCTATCTGGGCTATAGGCTCAGGACAGTTGTTTGGCAAGGGACTTAACAACTCTGTTGTAACCTCTATGAAGAACACCAACTACATCATAGAGCCTCAAACAGATTTTATATTTGCTGTTGCCGGAGAGGAGCTTGGCTTTATTGGTACAATCAGTATAATAATTCTTTTGCTTCTTATCGTAATTGAGTGTATACTTATAGCAAGGAAGGCAAAGGACACAAGCGGAAAGCTCATATGCTGTGGCATGGGAGCACTTATAGGCTTTCAGGCCTTTATCAATTTGTGCGTAGCCACAGGTCTTATGCCCAATACCGGTATGACTCTTCCCTTTGTCAGTTATGGACTTACGTCACTTGTTTCACTGTACATGGGAATGGGAATTGTCCTGAATGTAGGATTACAGCCGAAGAAATATTCATAGGGAGGTTAGCAATGAACATAGGATTAGTTGCACATGATTCAAAGAAAAAACTGATGCAGAACTTCTGCATAGCATACCGAGGTATCTTAAGCAAAAATAATTTGTACGCCACAGGCACCACAGGACGTCTTATAGAGGAGGTTGCAAACCTCTCAGTACACAAATATCTTGCAGGACACTTAGGAGGCATCCAGCAGCTTGGAGCACAGATTGAGCACAATGACATAGATCTTGTCATCTTTCTGCGTGATCCATTAAAACCTAAGCCACACGAGCCTGAGGTAAACAGTATTTTCCGTATTTGTGATGAGCATAATATACCACTTGCCACCAATCTGGCTACAGCAGAGCTGCTCATTTTATCATTGGACAGAGGAGATCTTGACTGGCGTGAGATGTACAAGTAAACAAAGATTTAAACGACTGCTATGTCTGACATGCATAGCAGCGGTTTTTATGACCGGCTGTGGTACAAAGATTGAGAATGCATATGATACTTATTCCACCGATTATATAAATGGATACAACGGAAGTAATTATTTTGCGTCCAACCTTTGCGTCACAAATGATGTCAATTTTGGTCAGGACAATATGCAGTTTGCAAAAACCGCAGAGGGAGCCGGAGCCTTTAATATAGACACTCATCAGGTGCTGTATAGCCAGAATCTGTTTGAAAAGCTCTATCCTGCAAGCACTACAAAGATTTTAACTGCATACATAATTCTTAAAAACTGTGATTTAAATGCGACAGTCACAGTAAGCCATGACGCTGCAAACCCTGGCCATTCATCATCTGTATGCGGCCTAAAGGAGGGCGATGTTATTACAGTGCAGGACTTATTGTATGGGCTCTTACTTGAGAGTGGCAATGATGCGGCAATAGCACTGGCAGAGTACTGCAGTGGTTCTGTAGAAGAATTTGCCAAGCTGATGAACAGCACTGCAAAAAGTTTTGGTGCCACAAACAGCAGTTTTGTCAACCCAAGCGGTCTTCCTGATGAAAATCATTACACTACCATATATGACATGTACCTCATTTTTTCCAATGCCATATCCTTAGAGAGCTTTGTTGCAATCATCAGTTCACAGACCCATGATGTGGCATATACAAATGCCCAGGGCGCGGCTGTTTCAAAGACCTTTAAGAATACCTGCGGCTATCTGACCGGAGCATATACAGCCCCTGAAAACGTCACAGTGACAGGAGGAAAGACAGGCACTACTGGGGAAGCCGGTCATTGCCTCGTACTGCTAAGCCAGAATGCTAAAAATGAGCGCATCATAAGCATAGTTTACAAGGCAGATGGTAAAAAGGATCTTTATAGCTTCATGAATGAAATACTTAGTGGATTTGCTAATTAAATATTGAGTTTTATGGTTATTTATACTATAATAATATAAAAATACAATTATTTTTTATTAATAATCACAATATTTATCCATAGGAGGAATGAGCCATGATAGAAATTATTTGTGGAGACAAGGGCAAGGGCAAGACAAAAGAGCTGTTAGACAAGGTAAATTCATCAATTAAGGGAAATGAAGGTTCCATAGTTTTTCTTGATAAGAGCCAGAAGCACATGTATGAGCTTAATAACCAGGTTCGACTAATCAATGTTATGGACTATCCTATTGACAATTGTGATGAATTTTTAGGATTTATATGCGGAATCATATCGCAGGATCATGATCTGGAGGAGATGTATTTAGACAGCTTCCTTACAATTGCATCACTTGATGATGAGGGGGATATCACCAAGGCAATCGAAAAGCTTGATATAATCAGCGAGAAGTTTAAGGTGAAGTTCATCTTAAGTGTTTCAAGGAATATTGACAAGTTGCCTGAATGTGCCAAGGCAAAGGTTATCATTTCTTTATAAATGATTAATTAGGGGGATGTGTATTTCACATCCCTTTTTTAAGGAGTAAAATTGTGTCCCGAAAGAATAAAAAAGTACTGAAATATCGCACCGGCTTCAATCTGAATATCGGTTTTATAGTGTTTTTTGTAATAATAATCTATGTGATTTTTCACATATTTACGTATTTCACCTCAAACCCGGTATCTGAATACGAGGTACAACAGGGTACTATAGCAACCAACAACATATATAAGGGCATGATAATCCGCGAGGAAAGTGTAGTGTATGCTGAGGAATCAGGAAACCTCAACTACTTTGTGTCAAACGGCTCAAAGGTTGCAACAAGTGATGTTGTCTACTCTGTTGATACAGATGGCTCCATTGCAACCCAGATTACCGGTGCGCAAAATGATGCTTCCGCCATCACTGACGAGGATGCCGGGAAGATTATCACTGACATAAACAGCTTTTCATCCGGCTACAACAGACGATACTTTTCAAAGGTTTATACCTTCAAAAACGATCTGTCTGCACAGCTGACACAGGTTCTCAGTCAAAATGCACTGACAAGCCTGGCAGATACTATCAGTACTGCTGAGGCTAACAACACCTTCTATACATATAAGCCTACAGCTCCCGGAATAGTCTATTACGGAATAGACGGCTATGAGGATATCACTACAGACAGCTTCACTCTGGATCAGTATAACAACACTAATTATGAAGAGACTGATTTAACCAACAACAGCACCATCAATCAGCTGGATCCTGTTTATAAGCTGATTACAAGTGAGAACTGGAATATACTCATAAATGTTCCTGACAATGTTGCCAAGAGTCTGAATGACAAGTCAGTCATAAAAATCAGATTCTGCGATGATGACTATACAACCACGGTATCGTTCAGCCTTTTGAAGAAGGATGATGCTTTTTTCCTGAAGCTGAATATGAAAAACTCGCTCATCCGTTACATAAATGAGCGTTTTACCAATATAGAGCTCGTGCTTGGAGCAGACACCGGGCTTAAAATACCTAATTCAGCTATAACCAAAAAGGAATTTTTCACTATTCCTAAGGATTATTTCACTGCAAGCGGCGATTCCGATGATTCATCGCTCATGATAAAGGATAAAAGCAGTGGCTCAGTTAATATAGTCAGTCCAACAATATTCAGCCAGAATGATGACTTTTATTTCGTAGATGATGAATATCTTAAGGACGGCGATATCATTGTAAAGCCTGATTCTTCGTCAACCTACAGGGTGGGAACAGATAAGGACAAGCTCACAGGTGTCTACAATATCAACAAAGGATACGCTGTGTTTAAGCAGATAAATGTACTTGCATCAAACGATGACTACACAATTGTAGAAGCCAAAACGCCATATGGCATTTCGCTTTATGACCATATAGCCTTGGATGGCAAATCCGTGAAGGAAAATCAGACCATAACCAAATAATTATTGGTAATAAATATTGATAAAATATACAGAAGGGACAGATTTTATGTTAAAAGACAACTTACATCAGGTTCAGCAAAATATAAAGGCCGCATGTGACAGAGCTCACAGAAACTATAGTGATGTCACACTAATTGCAGTCAGCAAAACCAAACCTGTTGAGATGCTCAGTGAGATATACGATGAGGGCATCCGTGAGTTCGGCGAGAATAAGGTACAGGAAATGTGTGAAAAGATGGAGGTTATGCCAAAAGATATTCACTGGCACATGATTGGGCATCTTCAGACCAACAAGGTGAAGTATATAGTTGGAAAAACTTCACTTATTCACTCTGTAGATTCACTGCATCTGGCAAAGGAGATACAAAAGCAGGCCATAAAGCATGACTGCAGCTGCGACATACTGGTTGAGGTCAATATAGCAGGAGAGGCATCTAAGTTTGGCACATCACGAGATGAGGCTATCTCTTTAGTTGAAGAAATTGCTAAACTGGACCATATCCATATAAAAGGACTTATGACTATAGCACCATTTGTAGATGATCCTGAGGATAACAGACAATACTTTAGAGATATTAAGCAATTATCAGTTGACATAGCACAAAAAAACATAGATAATGTCAGTATGAATGTTCTGTCAATGGGTATGACAGGAGATTACACAGTAGCAATAGAAGAGGGCGCAACAATGGTACGTGTCGGTACCGGAATATTTGGAGAGCGCGACTACGGCAAGGCTAACTGATACTTTGCATATGCTATACACAAAATAAAAATAGAAAAGGAATATAGAAATGAGTTTCATAGATAAGATTCTTGACAAAATGAGTTTAAATTCTGAGGACGATGAGGAGTTCGATAACGAGGATTATTACCTCGATGATGAGGAAGAAGAAGAGCTTCCAAGAAATCCTTTCCGCAGAAAAAAAGAGGCTGCTGAAGAGGAACCGGCCATAAAAAGCACAAGGCGTGATACAACACCAAAGGAGAAGCCTGTTAAGACTACATCCAAGATTACACCAATATCAAAATCATCCAGAAAGCAGGTATCATCAGACATGGAAGTTTGCGTAATAAAACCAAGTTCAATTGAAGACGAAATAGAAATAACAGACACATTACTTAACGGACGTACAGTCGTCATCAACATGGAGGGACTTAATGTCGATGTGGCACAGCGCATCATAGATTTCACATCAGGCTCAGCATATGCCCTGCACGGTAATCTGCAGAAGATATCCAACTTTATCTTCATCGCCACACCACACGGAGTAGATATCTCAGGAGATATCCAGAGTCTCATGGATTCATTTGATCTCCCGGGTTCATCTTATTAAGCGGAGTCTCTAATCAGCTATGAAGAAAAATAAAACAAAAAAACAGATGTGTACAGCAGGCATCATTGCATTGATTCTTGTAGCAATTGACCAGCTTACAAAGTATCTGGCTGTTATAAATCTAAAGCAATCGTCCACGGGTGTGTTTGTTCTCATTCCGGGAGTTTTCGAGTTCAGATACCTGGAAAACCAGAGTGCTGCATTTGGTGTTGATCTGCTTTCAATAATACAGAATATCTTTCATTTTACATATTGGTCTGAGAATCCATTGGCATTTTTGCGTGCCAAAATGATTTTTTTCTCAGTGATTACCATTGCAGTTGTTATACTTTTGTGTGTATGGTATCGCAAAATACCTGTCTCAAAACGTTTTAGACTGCTGAATGTTGTTGTAATACTGTTTGTTGCAGGTGCACTCGGCAATCTGATAGACCGTATTGTAAATAATTATGTGGTTGATTTCTTTTATTTTAGCCTGATTAATTTTCCGATATTCAATGTAGCTGATATATACGTCACTGTAGCGGCATTTATGTTTATCATACTCGGGCTGTTTTACTACAAGGAGGAGGATTTTTCCTTAATCTTCCCTGACAAAAAGCATGATGGAAAGCATGAAAATTAGTGCGGTATGCACTTTTTAAAGTGTGCAATATAGTTTTAAATAGTTACTAAAATAAAAAAGAGAAAGCTTCACTATGAATAGAGATACATTTGAAGTCCAGAGTGAACAGGAGGGAGAACGACTGGATAAATACTTAAGCAGCATTTATCCGGATATTTCTCGCTCCTTTTTTCAACGGATACTAAAAGAAAATCAAATACTGGTCAATGATAAGCCCCAAAAGGCAAATTACAGGCTAAAGACTGATGACATAGTAGATGTCACAATTCCTGATGCCGTACAGACACCTATCCTGCCACAGGACATTCCTCTTGACATACTCTATGAGGATGATGACGTACTGGTAGTCAACAAGCCAAAAGGCATGGTTGTACACCCCTCAGCAGGGCATTACAGCGATACTCTTGTAAATGCCATAATGTACCACTGCAAGGACTCTTTAAGTGGCATAAACGGCGAAATACGGCCCGGTATAGTGCATCGCATAGACATGGACACCACCGGCTCCCTTATAGTCTGCAAGAACGATGAAAGCCATATAAAGATATCGGAACAGATTAAGGACCATAGCTGCAACCGTATATACGTGGGTATTGTCTGTGGCAATGTAAAGAATGATGAGGGCACCATAGAGGGCGCCATAGGCAGGAATCCCAATGACCGCAAGAAAATGGCGATCAATGAGAAAAACGGAAAGCCGGCTGTCACACATTATAAGGTGCTTGAACGCTTTGGTGACTACACATATATGCAGTTTAAGCTTGAGACCGGCAGAACACACCAGATACGCGTGCATATGGCAAGTATTAATCATCCCTTGCTTGGAGATATGCTGTATTCCAGCTATTCCCCTACCAAAAACCGGTTTAAAGGTCTGGAAGGACAGTGCCTGCATGCTAAAACTATAGGGTTTGTTCATCCAAAAACCGGCGAATACATGGAATTTGATGCACCTTTACCAAAATACTTTGCCAATTTGCTTGAAGTGTTATATAATATAAATAACAAATAAATTGAATTATCACATAGTGATATAGTATTAATTATTTATATAAGGAGGTCTGAATTATGGGATCAAACGAAATTTACACAATAGGAAGAGAATTTGGAAGCCTCGGAAAACAGGTCGGACAAGATTTAGCTAAAAGACTTGGAATTAAATTTTATGATAAAGAGCTCTTACAGAAGGCAGCTAAGGAATCAGGACTTTGCGAGGAAATATTTGAGTCGCATGACGAAAAGCCTACAAACAGCTTTTTATATTCGCTGGTCATGGACACCTACACAGGTGGCTCTTATTCCACAGCACCGTTTCTTGATATGCCTCTGAATCACAAGGTATTTTTAGCACAGTTTGATGCTATCAAAAAGATTGCAGCAAATGAATCCTGTGTTATTGTAGGCCGCTGTGCAGATTATGCTTTAGCAGACGAGCCGCATTGTCTCAATATCTTCATACGTTCCAACATGGACGACAGAATTAAAAGAATAAGTGAAAGACTCAATGTCCCGGAGAACAAGGCTAAGGACATAATTAAGAAAAAAGATAAAGAGCGCTCAAGCTATTACAATTACTACACCAGTAAAAAATGGGGAGACGCAAGAAGCTATGATTTGTGCCTGAACACAAGCCAGATATCAGTTGAGGACTCAATCGAGCTTATACTTAAATACAGGGAATGCATGAGAAATCACAATAAATAATTGCGTAATAAGTAATTGTATTGTTGTATAGAAAAACTATAGATATAAAGCCATCGGAGCTGATACAAATAGAGGTTTCGGTGGCTTATTCTTGTATTATTATAAAAGGTATCATCGATGCATGCTTCGATGATACCTTTTGACCCTTTAATCATAATATTGTTGTACGTATCAAAATTTCAGGTATTATGAAAAAAATAAGCAGGTATATGTTTTTGTTGTAGTACCATAGTACTTTTACAAGGTCATTTATTCGTTAAACTGATATATGTTTCACGAAAGCGTTTTTCGACCGGTCTGCAGGTCGAAAATCGGGGAAGCGGTAGTTGACAGCGCCCGACATTCGTTCTCCCGTCGGAGGGCGCTTGACCGTCAACTATTTGTGAAATACTTGTTTGACGAATAGATGACACGATTCTTCTTTCTGCTGTGTTCCTGTTCTCGCAGGCTTCAAGCATTGGTAAGCATCATTTTAATTAAATATAGTGCATTTTAAAATAAAGTGCAATTCGTGAGTTTGTCTTACGGATTGCACTTTTTTTTGTGCATTTAAAGAAAGAGTTGCAACGAGTCAAGGCCTGCGTTAGCAGTGCATTTTAGCCTTGACGCGCCACGACTCAAGACAATTTTGAGCTTGGGGGATTGTCCCCGAAGGGTGGGAATCCCCTTGTTTACAAAAGTCAAAGAGTAGAATTAAAAAGAAAGTAGAGGAAAGAAGAAAAATGGAAAAAAGTACTAATTTTGAGATGTTTGTTGAAGCAAAGCACTATATTGATAAGCACCATGCAGACAACCCAATTGATTTTGTTATCAATGGATATATTTTCTATTACATGTCTGGTCGGTTTCCTAATGCTTTAATGCATGATGTTTGTGATGTTGTTGAAGCTTTGAGAACACATTATATTCATGAATTTTGTGTTATTGATAAAGATTTGTCTGATGATGATGAGGAATTGCCTTTTAAATAATGTCGTTTGATAAGCTGATATATGAAGCGTCTGCATCATTTTTCTATGGACTTATGTCGTTCGGTGAGCGCTTTATTATAACAGTTCGTATCATATAGCCCCCCTGGATTTCGGGGAAGGGGGCGCGATTGTTCTTCTTAGTGCCTGCTTTTTGGCACTTAGAAGTAACACGCTGGGGATTAGGAATGGTCCCACTGGTACCCCTTAAGGAGGTCTTAAATGAGAATTATTCACGATAGCGTAGAGGGTGTTGCCTACTTGACAATGGCAACATTTCGCACTCATTTTTCATAATCTGATGATTGGCTATAATATCAAAATCCAAGAATTTCATAATGGAGAGGTAAAGTTTTCGATTTATCCCGCTGGAATATATCAAGTTGCCGATAGTGATAAGTCATATGTTGATAATGAGAGGGTAGAAAGAATGTTAAATAAAGATTTAACTACCATGATATACAACCCATTTACTGAAATGTATGAAGAATTGCAAGAGTTTGAAAGCGCAGATATAGAAAAGTTGAGAGCCGAACATTCGGAGCGTGTATCGCTTAATCGTACACGAAATAAAATCCATGAATTAGCGCGGTCGGAAAAATGGGAATACTTTTTCACATTAACGTTCGATAGCGCTAAAACTGATAGATATGATTTTTCTGAATGTCTCGCGAAGTGTAGAAAATGGCTTAATAATCAGCATGTGAGAAATGCTCCCGATTTGTCATATTTATTCGTACCCGAACAGCATAAAGATGGCGCGTGGCATATGCACGGATTGGTTGCTAACTGCGGAAATATGACGTTTAAGGATAGTGGACATAAAAGCAATGGCAAAGTAGTTTACAACCTTACTGGGTGGAGATATGGTTTTTCTACAGCCACTAAGATACAGGATACATATAAGGCAACAAACTATATTACTAAATACATAACAAAAGAGTTATGCAATGTCACTAAAGGCAGACATAGATATATCGCAAGTAAAAACTTGCATGAGCCTGTGGAGTTAGTATTAAACCTAATTCCAAGCGGTATAGATGTATATTCCCCTCGCCTTGAGCATGATTTTGAAGAATGGCTTAAAAGACAGGCAGAGGAGATAGCAAGAAATCATGGTTATGATTTCAAACACGAAACAGTGATAAATGGTTTTAAAAGAGCCATATATCAAATATATCAATTCAACGAAGAAAGTGAGGAAAAGAAATGAGTGAAAAGAAAAAAGAATTGATTTTACCAGTGTCCATAGAATGTGGTTTTACTACATTGGAGCAAAAAATAATTTTCGAAGCACTTGCAGTGCCGGAGATTAAAAAGGTGCTACTTAAATATGCGCCATTATTAGGATATGCAGGTTTAACAGAAAATACAGAAAGTGAGGAAAACTAAAATGATAAAAGTAGTAGGATTTATCGAAATGAAAAAGAAAGATGGAGTAGTAGTTTTTGTGGAGCAGGACGGAACTGGAGACGTCCACGGCAAGTCTACAGATAAGTTATTTATCTATGAGGACTTAGCGAAAAAGATAACCGATAATGTAATCGGTCATGAGATTAATGTAGCTTATGGTTGCGGATATAATGGCAAAGCCTTTATTTCCGATATTACTATAAAATAAAAAAGAAAGGAGAATATCTATGTTATTAGCAGAGGCAGGTGCAAATTCTATGACAACTGCGGTTGGTTCACTTATGGAAGTTGTTAGTACAGTAATGACAACTATTACTGGAAATTCAATCCTTTTAACATTTTTCTGCGCAGGCATCGTTGGAATTGCTATCGGAGTAGTAAAGAAGCTCCGCACAAATTAGTAGTCTGATGCAGGCGGTGGGCGGTGCGGTGCATCGCCCTTTTTGTATCATAAAAAAATGATACTTGTTACACGTTTCGAATTGTTACAATGATATTGCGAAAAACGTTTTATGCTGCGCTGATCCACGATTGTATGAGGGGTTCGGTGCAGCATAAAATCGATTTATTAGAAAGTGAGGACTTATGAAAAAATATGGAAATATTTTGTTTAATAGGAGAGTTGTTATTTTTGTGGTTCTCTTGTTTGTTGCAATTAATATTTTAATACCAAAGCAGTTTATATACGCTGATACTTATTCTTTTGAAAATACTATTACTATTAAAACTACTTATGAAGATACATTTAAAGATAGTCATATTAAATTGTCACATAATATGAAATCGCCTGTTTATTCATTTATTCTCGAGTCTCGTAATACTGTAGTTGAGGGTGATAAGTACGCTCATGCTCTCTTTTTTGGCTTTGTTTCGACTGAGGACTTTAGAGGTAAGTGTAGTATGGATTATTCCGATAGTATTTTTGGCGGTAGTCCTTATATAGACAATGGTTATTCTTCTCAAGGTGTATATTTTTTTAATTTTGGGTTAGTTACATTAGGTAAAGAATATCGGTTCTCGGGCTCTAAATCGGATATATTTATGATGTACGATGATAAAGGTTTCTCTCAATGTTTTCCGTCAATTATCAAGTATGTTACTACTGGCGAAAAATCCGATGATATGATAATTGGCGGTTCTGATACTAAACCAACTGCTGTTACTAATGAAAGTATGGGATATTTGCAGGATGTCAAATTAAATCTCTCATATATTACACCGATAAAAGGAGATAGTATTTTTGAAACAACTAATTATCAGATATATTCTGATATGATATATAACTTAAAATGGAATAGTAAAAAAACGTCTACTAATTATGATTTATCTTCGTCATATGTTCAACTATATGCAAAGGCAGAATATAGTAAAAGCGAATACGATAATGTTTCTGCTACTGATTTTATTGACCTTGGTGATTATGAGAAAGCTTCAAAAGGTAAACTTAAATTTTCATTTATGGAGCTTTTTGAAAAATCGAATAATTGTAAGTCGGCTTATTTATCTGCTTTTCCTTTATCTTCTGCTGATTATAAGAATGGTAAATTGCAAGCCTGCTCCGTAACATCTAATATTAAATATAAGTTTTATATTAGAGTATATAAAGGTACTGATAAAGGTCCTTGGCTTTGTGTGTCAGAAAAAGGCTCTCATCATTCTAATGAGTTTGTAAATTCCGGTGTTAAAGTTCCTTTTAATGTGTCTAGTGGTGATTTAGATTCTGATGGTACATATAAACCGGATGGTAATATTAATGAAAATGGAAATGGTATTACTGGTACTGGTACAGATAAAGATGATGCTGATGCTGATACTAATGCTAATGATAAAATACAATCTAAGCATGATTCCTCAAATACTACTTTTGATAAATTAGAAGAGTTTGTTCAGGGCATTGGTGATGTGCCTAAAATGATAGCTGATATATTTTCTTTCTTGCCGTCTTGGTGCCTTGATGTGGTGGGTATTGGCTTTTCCCTTTTGATGATTCTTATTGTTGTTAAATTTATAAGGGGGTAGTTTGTATGCTGTATGATATATATCATAATGTTTGTTTGTTAATCGGTAAGGTGTTAAATATGCGTGTGCCCTGGTCGGGTAGTATTCAGCCGACTATAGCGCAGGTAATTGTATTTTCACTTGCAGCTATAGTAATCATTAAATTTATAAGGGGGTTTTTAGAGTGAATATTGATACTACTGAATTATATGAAGCTGTATCAGATACAGAATTAAATAATAGTGAGGTTCAAAATGTCCAGAGTGAAGAAAGTATTTCGCAGGATAGTCAAGAAGATAATACGGAAGTTGTCGCGATTGACAACTCGTCTCCTGCGGTTGGCTCTACTGTTCAGACTGTAGATTATACAGAAAAATTAGACTCAATTGTAAATGATGTTCATATAATTATGTTCATCTTATTGTTTTCATTTTGTTGGTCTTGTATGAAGTCATGGCGCACTCATAGTTTAAAGGGGGTTAGAAAGTAATGGATGCTATAGTTAATTTGATTGTTGGTAGTTCTACCACATTGGATGTATATGTTATTGTCAGGCTGATTGTTGTTATGATTGCACTGGAGTTATTTGCTACGGCCTGCGGTTTCCTCGGAGGTATGAAATAATATGGGATTTTTAATTTTTCTTGGTTTCCTGCTCTTGTTGTGGCTTTCGGTCATTTGTAGAATTGTTTTTCTGCATCCAGTAAGTACAATTGTATATGCAGTTAAAGATTTCTATTTTTGGATTAGACATAAAGGCTATAATTTTTATGAAGCAGGGCTTTTAAATTGTTACTGCGCACATTTTGGTGGTGGAAAAACACTTTCTATTGTGCATTACGTGACCATGATTTTTAATAGATATAACAATAAAATGGTGTGGGATAGAAGTAGAAAGAAATTTGTAAGACAGAAAATTCATGTGATTAGTAACGTGGATTTTAAGAGTATTCCATATGAACCGCTTGCCAGTCTGTCGCAGGTCGTTTGCTGTGCGTACAAAAATAAAGATATTGACATAAAAAATAACACAAGGACAGTAGTAATAGTGGTGCTTGATGAAGCTTCGGCGCAGCTCAATAGCAGGAATTTTAAAACTAATATTGATGCTTCATTTTTGAATACTCTTATAACGTCTCGTCATTATCATATATCTTTTATGTACAGCTCTCAAAAATTCAAATTGACAGATGCTTTGATGCGTTCTGTTACACAAAAATGCATCAACTGTGAAAAGATATGGCGGTTTCTGATACAAAATGAGTATGATGCTGATGAGGTAGAATATGCAAGCAACCCGACTCTTATAAAACCACGTAAACGTACTGGATTCCTTATTAAAGATAAAGATTACAATGCATATGACACATTGGCAGTTGTCGATAAACTTAAAAAGTCTGTTGATGACGGTGACATGATGAGCGAAGAGGAAATTTTGACAATGAGGGGTGAAATGAATCCCGATAATGACCTGGTTTTGCATCGTAGTAGGCGGTTGAAAAAGTTAATGAAATAGTGTAAAATCAAAATCAAAAAAGGTTGGTGTATTATGAAAACTTTTAAAGATTGGGTTTTATTTCTCTTGGTTGTAGGTCTTGTTTTATGCTTTATTTATGTTCATACTTTAAGTATGCGTATTGATTCTTTAGAATCTGATAATGGTAATTATGGTATTGTTACTGTTACTGAAAATGAATGAGTGTGTGTTCCGCGCTCAAGCTTGCTAGCGCGAAACACACAACAAAATGCACAAAATAACAAATTGAAAAGGCTCTGATCCACGTTGGTTCAGAGCCTTTTGTTGTGCAATATTCACAAAAAAATAATAAAGTATTTACAAACACATGTTCTTGTGATAAGGTCTTATCAAGACAAGTTAATACGGATTGCATCAAATCAAGATGTACTATGTCGTTCGATAAGAACGATTTAAATTAAAAGGTCATTTATTCGTTAAACTTAGATTTAGCGAATAAATGTGTGCCGCAAAAAAATAGTACCGCTCCGCTTGCAGTACATACCTCGTCCTTTAATACACTGCTTCCTTTGTCAATGTCTGTTAATGACTGGAATTTTCTACATCTGTTATTTTTCAGATATTTTATATTATTAAACACAAAAAGACGGTTGAAAAATTATCCGTCTTATATTATAATCGAGATAAAGAAAGAGTTGATCGGATATAAAACTTCCGATTGCCTCAGTAGATAAAAATCTTAATTAAGAAATAGCACTACTTTGGTCGGTGGGTGCTATTTTCTTTTATTGTGTCCATCTATGTATGCCAGTGCAGTAAAGATTACAAGCAACAAAGTTAATACTTCCATTGTGTTCATGATTACCACGCCTCCTCTCCATCCGGACATAAACAGCATGTCCTTCTGTACTAGGGGCAACCGAAAAATCACACCCGACTCTTTCCCTATTCGATTATGAAGGTATTATAACAGATTGTGAAGCTCATCTCAATTACAAGCTTTGAAATTTTATAAAAAGACGGTTGAAAAATCAGCCGTCTTTTATATTTGAAATTTATGATTTTATTATAAAATAGATAACACATCCTCCACAATCTGCTCTGCAGTCAGATGATTCTCCTTCAGTACAGCATCCACATCATACCTGTCAAGAAATTCCTTCTTCAATCCATAATTCATCACTTTCATATTGCTTGCACCATAGAATCGTGCGATTTTTTCACCAAAGCCGCCATCTAAAATACCATCCTCTAAAGTAATAACAGTATCATGATTTTGCTTAAGCTTAGTCAAAAGCGCCTCATCCAATCCGGTGATGTAATACGGATTGATTACAGTTGCGTTGATTCCGGCTTCTTCTTTAAGAAGCTTCGCAGCCTCCTTTGCCAGTTCAAAGAAGGTTCCCAGACCGATAATCGCAATCTTTTCTCCTGTCTGAACCACCTCATATCTGTTGAGTCTGCCAAAATCCTTTGTCACCCTTGAACCATCTGAAATCATCGGTCCGCCCGGCAGCTTTATTGCAACCGGATAGGATGTCTGCTCCATACTCCAGTCGAGCATGGCCAGATACTCTTCCTTTGTTGCCGGTGCCAGATATACCAGATTTGGAATATTTGAAAGCATCGGAATATCCTGAAAGCCTAAGTGTGTAACATCATTCATTCCATATACGGAACCCTGATATATTACCATTGTAATCGGACTGTTATTGATGCAGACATCCTGTGATACCTGGTCAAAGGTTCTCTGTACAAACGAACTGTATACACCATAAAATGGTTTACCACCATTTACTGCGACACCTGATGCCAGTGCCACTGCAGTCTCCTCTGCAATACCTACATCGACAAACTGACTGCCAGCTTCTTTTCTCTTATCCTCTGTAAAGCCCATAACAGTCGGCGTACCGGAAGTAATTGCAACAACAGAAGAATCATTTTTCATCTTTTCAAGCAGATATTCACAGGTCACAGAAGAATAATCCTCTTCCACATTGTCAAATAGCGGCTTTCCTGTTTCTATATCGAATGGACCGCTGTAATGCCACTGCTCCTTGCATTTTTCTGCAGGGGCATAACCCTTGCCCTTAAGTGTGTTTATATGCACTACAACCGGTTTAGTGCTGTCCTTGACCTCTTTAAATGCCTTAATAAGAGCTGCAACATCGTTGCCCCTGTCCACATACACATAGTCAAGTCCCATAGCCTTAAACAGATTGCATTCTGTCTGACCGTCAGTCTTTCGAAGCAGAGCAAGATTCTGATAGAGACCTCCATGATTTTCAGCAATCGACATATCGTTGTCATTTACTATAATAATAAAATTGCTTTGAAGCTCAGCAGCAAAATCAAGTCCCTCAAGTGCTTCTCCTCCGCTTAATGAGCCGTCTCCGATGACAGCAATCACATTGCCGTTTTCACCCTTTAAGTCCCTTGCCTTTGCAAGACCTGCAGCCAGACTGACCGACGTTGATGTATGTCCGACTGTAAAAAAATCATGCTCGCTCTCGTTTGGATTTGTATAGCCTGACACATCATCATAGTGCTGTTCAGACAAATACGCTTCCTTACGCCCCGTAAGCATCTTATGAGGATAACTCTGGTGCGATACATCATAAACAATCTTGTCCTTAGGTGATTCAAATACATAATGTAAAGCGATTGTCGCCTCTACCATTCCGAAATTCGGTCCAAAATGTCCGCCATGCTTACTTGCTCTTACCAAAAGGGCATCTCTTATCTCCTGCGCCAGCACCGGCAGTTCATCTATCTTAATTTTCTTTACATCTTCTGGTCCGTTAATTTTCTCAAGATACATATTATATTTTGTCCTCCTATTTGTCCCAGGTCAATTCACCTGTCTTTATCGCATTCTCGTATTTAGAAATTTTATACTGTAAGCGTTCCATCGTGTTTTCAATCTGTTTTTTCTGCTCATCAAGCTGCTCGTATTGCTCCTTGAGAAGCTGACACCTTGCTTCAAATGTGGCATCTCCCATCTGAAAAAGCCTGATATATTCTATAAGCGCCTCAATCGGCACTCCGGCATTGCGCATACATATAGTGTGCTCCACCCAGCTGATATCTGATTCGGTATAATCGCGTATACCTCCTGCAGTCCGTGCAATCTGTGGAATCAGGCCTATACGTTCATAATACCTGAGTGTATCAGTAGACACACCAAAACGCTCACTCACTTCCTTGATAGTCACTCACATCGCCTCCTTTTTGATTGTTACAGTGAAACTATATCACTTGGAGTCCACTCCAAGTCAAGAGCTTTTCATCTGTTTTGTATACATTAAAAAATTATCGTGTTATAATCTCAATAATAAAATTTAAAAAGATTTACACTTGGAGGAAAATATGAACTATACAGAATGTATCGAAAATGCCAGACCACGTCTTGGAAAATACTGCAAGGCCTGTCCTGAATGCAACGGCCGCGCATGCAAAAACCAGATGCCCGGTCCCGGCTCAAAGGGCATCGGAGACACAGCCGTACGCAACTACGACAAATGGAAACAAATCCGTGTAAACATGGATACTATTGCCGAAAATAAGCCTGTAGACACCTCTCTCTCACTCTTCGGCCGTACTTTTAAATATCCGGTATTTGCAGGTCCTGTAGGTGCAGTACAGCTGCACTACGGAGACTGTCTGAATGATGTAACATACAACGATATCCTTGTGTCAGCCTGTGCAAAGAACGGTATCGCAGCTTTCACAGGCGACGGAACTGACCCAAATGTCATGGTTGCAGCAACCAATGCTATCAAAAATGCAGATGGTGCAGGAATACCTACCGTAAAGCCATGGAACATTGAGACCATACGTGAGAAAATGGAGCTGGTACATGAATCAGGCGCATTTGCAGTAGCTATGGATATCGATGCAGCCGGTCTTCCATTCCTCAAAAATCTTGATCCGCCAGCCGGAAGCAAAACAGTTTCAGAGCTTAGCGATATCATACAGATGGCCGGAACCCCATTTATTGTAAAGGGAATTATGACCGTAAAGGGTGCGCTTAAAGCAAAAGAAGCAGGCGCAAGCGCTATTATTGTATCAAATCACGGTGGACGTGTGCTGGATCAGTGTCCTGCCACTGCTGAGGTGCTTGAAATCATCGTAAAGGCTCTTGAAGGCTCAGGCATTAAGATTCTTGTAGATGGTGGCATCAGAAGCGGCACAGACGTCTTTAAAGCCCTTGCACTGGGTGCAGACGGAGTTCTTATCGCAAGACCGTTTGTAACGGCTGTATACGGCGGTAAGGCCGATGGTGTACGTGCATACATAGACAAAATCGGTACAGAGCTTGAAGACACCATGAAGATGTGTGGTGTATCTTCGCTTGATGAAATCACAAGGGACTGTGTGATGACCTTCTAGTTTAAAAACGTGCTTCATGACTTTTCGTTTTTATATAAATTCTTCATACAAAAGCACCATAACCGGCATCGTCACTACAGCACAAAGCGTTGTCACTACATTTATTGCGCTGGCATACCTTGAATCATTGCCATACACCTGACACATCTGTGTGACAGTCGATGCCGAAGGCGTAATAACCGCTAAGAAAACAATAAGCATAATCTTTGGCGCATCTGCAGAAAGATATGCCATGTGGCTGATTTTAATAAGAATAAGCGATATCAACGGAACCAGAAGCATCCTGAGAAAGGTAACAAATATGGAAAAGCCTGCCCATAGCAGAAATGATAAACAGCAAAACTAACTGCAAAATCACCGATGCCACAAATGCAATCAAAAGACCTCTCACTGTTTTTGAAGTGTAATCCACCTGAAAAGCATTGATAATAACACACGGTATAACCAGATACAGCACAATCTTTGATAAAACCTTGCTGTCCTCATCCTTCACAATACCTGCTTTCACAATAATAAAACCCATGAAAATCATGATAAAAAGCTCTATTATCTGTTCCATTAAAAGTATACTGATATGCATAAAAATCATCTCCTGCTCTAAATATCTATGTCTTAAAAGGCATGCATATCTAATTCATAATTTATAAATCTATAATCTCGTAGTCCACTTTGAACAATCCCACACATCCGTCGCAAGCCCATCATAGAAATCCGGCTCGTGGCATACCATCAGTATGCTTCCCTTGTACTCCTTTAAGGCACGCTTCAGCTCATCCTTAGCATCCACATCCAGATGATTGGTAGGCTCATCCAGAAGTAGAATATTTGTCTCTCTGTTTATCAGCTTGCACAGGCGTACCTTTGCCTGCTCACCACCGCTTAACACACGCACCTGGCTTTCAATATGCTTTGTGGTCAGACCACACTTGGCAAGCGCGCTTCGCACCTCGTACTGCGAAAATGCAGGAAACTCGTTCCATATCTCCTCAATACATGTGGTTGTAACCGACTGATCCATCTCCTGCTCAAAGTACCCTATCTCCAGATAATCTCCAAGTGTAACACTTCCTGAAAGCGGCTTTATCAGCCCAAGAATACTCTTAAGCAATGTCGTCTTTCCGATGCCGTTTGCACCGGTAAGAACAATCTTTTGTCCTCTTTCCATCTCAAGGTCGAGAGCAGATGAAAGCGGATCATCATAGCCAATGACCAGTCCATTTGTCTGGAAAATATACCGCCCCGGAGTACGCGCTGTCTTAAAGTTAAACTCCGGCTTTGGCTTTTCAGCAGCAAGCTCAATAACATCCATCTTGTCAAGCTTCTTCTGACGTGACATCGCCATATTCCTTGTAGCTACACGCGCCTTATTTCTCGCCACAAAATCCTTCAGCTCTTTAATCTCCTGCTGCTGTTTGTTGTACGCAGCCTCAAGCTGGGCTTTCTTCATCTCATAAACTTCCATAAATTTGTCATAATCCCCGACATACCTGTCGAGCTTCTTGTTGTCCATGTGATAGATGAGATTTACCACGCTGTTCAGAAACGGTATGTCGTGAGAAATAAGAATAAACGCATTCTCATAATCATTAAGATATCGCTTAAGCCACTCAATATGCTCTACGTCCAGATAGTTTGTAGGCTCATCCAAAAGCAGGATATCCGGCTTCTCCAAGAGGAGCTTTCCCATAAGCACTTTGGTTCTCTGGCCACCGCTTAAATCGGTGACATCCTTATCAAGCCCCAGGTCTAAAAGTCCAAGAGCCCTTGCAACCTCCTCAACCTTTGCATCGATCATATAGAAATCATGCATGGTAAGCATGTCCTGAATCGTGCCGGCTTCCTCCATCAGCTTATTCATCTCGTCCTCGTCCACATCGCCAAGACGCGCATATATTTCGTTCATCTCATTTTCCATATCATAAAGGAAATCAAATGCAGAGGAAAGAACGGAGCCGATAGTCATGCCCTTTTCAAGCGCTGTGTGCTGGTCGAGATAACCCACACGCACCTTCTTGGCCCACTCTATTTTGCCCTCATCAGGCATAAGCCTGCCTGTGATAATATTCATAAAAGTCGATTTTCCCTCACCGTTTGCACCGACAAGCCCTATGTGCTCGCCCTTCAACAGTCTGAAGGAAACATCCTCAAAAATAGCACGGTCGCCAAAACCATGGCTTAGGTGCTCTACGTTTAAAATACTCATGTATACCTCTCTTCAAGATTTTATTTCCCCAATACGGCACTTTCTTCAAGATTTTATTTGTACAATATGGCACTTTCTTCAAGATTTAGTCTGCATGCCCATATTGTTTTGCCAGTCTGTTAAGCTCATCATGAACCTCTTTCACCAGATTCTCCGGACCAATTATCTTAAAATTATCCCCCATTGCCATAATCCAATGAATAAAAAGCTTGTTATCAGCTACTTTCACAAAAACGCGCGAATGAGCTTCATCCTTCTTTAAGATTGTCACATCGGTTCCGAACCTGTCAATCAGGACACCTATTGCGCTGTTTTTGCACAGTATCTCAGCCTTAATCTCTTCTCCATTGTACATACCAAACTTCGATTTGCCATAAGAAGCAATATCAAGTTTTTTAAGCTTCTCCCTGCCCTCACGGACTTTATTTTCAATCAGGATATTCTTCATCTTGTCTACACGGTAATGACGAATATCCTTTACATGTGTATCATGGTCATATCCAATCAGATAGTAATTGCCATCATTCCACAGCAGTCCCCATGGACTGACATGATATCTGGCGCCGTCATGCTTCACCTCAAGCTCTTTTTTCGTATTCCACCGGCAATATTGAAAAGAAAGGCTTGAATTATTTGCAATTGCATTGTGTATGGCATCAACATTTTTCATGATGTCGCTGTTCATGGTTTTCACTCTTCCAGCAACATATACCTGACGCTGCAGAGTGGCAGCCTCCTGTCTGCTTGTAAGACTCTCCAGCTTCTTAATAAGCTCATTGGATTTCTCCTCAGTGATAAACTTGGCAGCCGCGACAGAATCCACTAAAAGCTTAAGCTCCGCCAGCTCAAATGCCCTGCCTATCACCTTATAATGGACAGTCCTGCCATACTGCGTCTTTTGGGTTTTGATACCAAAATCATTCAGCTGTGCTATATCATCATACAGACTTTTTCTCGCAGCCGTGACATCGTATGCATGCAGCTTATTTAAAATCTCATCAAGCGTAATATCATGGTTAGCATCAGTATTATGCAAAAGAATTTTGGCCAGATACAAAAGCTTTAGCTTTTGATTGCTCCTGGGTTCCTTAGATTGCTTCCCGGCAGTCAGCTCATTGTTTTCCGTTTCACTCATATACACTTATCTCCCCATCAATTTGTATTGTAACTATTCAGAATCACACCACACACATTTGCAAAACCACACGATACTCGTCACTTGATTATTGCAGCAAGTTTTTCACCACACATCACACCGAGTATACATCCTAAACAGCTCAGCAACACATATCCGCACCCAAGCAGGCAGTGATTATGTTCAAACAGATTATAGGATTCCAGCGAAAATGTAGAAAACTACGTTGGTGATTAAAGTCAAAAAAGGAAACTCAGTTTTTAAAGGTATAAGACTGATGGCATATCTGGCCATTGCACCTACGGCGCCGCCCAATGCTACAAATAAAAAATTCATGGTGGTTATCTACTATATGTAAAATACACGATTCTCTTTTCTCGGAATCACGTCAGGATAATCTCCATCGACATATCCAAGGACACAATGTCCGATTCCCTCATACTCATCCTCAATACCGAGTGATTTTAGAAGCTTCTTGCCCCAGTCAGACTCAAACTCTTCCTTCGCGCGGTGAATCCAGCAGCTTCCAATACCAAGATCATGTGCTGCAAGCATGAGATTACCCATCACAAGACTGCCATCATAGACATGTGTAGGCCAGTCCTTTTTTCCAAGAACGATAAGAATAACCGGCGCACTATAAAATGGATCAGTATTACTTCCCATTATGTCGGCATTTCTCTTAGCGATTTCATCCCTTATTTCCTTATTTGTCACCTGGATAATAATGGTATTCTGTGCACCTCTGCCGTTTGCCGCAAAGGTTCCGGCCTCAATTATCCGGTCAAGGATGTCCTGCGGAATCATGTCCGGTTTAAATTTGCGAATGCTTCTTCTGGTTTTCATTTCTTCTAATACTTTGCTCATGATTTTGGTCCTCCATGTAATTCAAATGATATTTACAATAAGTCTTTTAGCTTTTCCATCTCATCCTCAGACAACGTAACACCCTTTCCCATCTTCTCGTGTTCCGGTGCCCAGTCTCTGATATCATACTTTGGTTCTCCACCATTCCATGAAATTCTGTTGAGTTCCTTTGTCCATCCTTTGGCACTTTCTGAGAGTGTGCCTATGTGTTCTACTATTTCGTATTTAAATTCTGCCATACTATAAATCCTTTCTGTTAGAATTGGAAATATTATATTTGTTCATCTTTAGTTATTAGATAAAATTTCCACTCAGTGAGTGGAAAATTTTTTATTTCGCAATCTCATATAATAATAAAAATATACTGCTCCCAGATTGTCGACACAGTGTGTCGATAATCTAAAAAGTGTGAAAACTTGACTTCGTATTCTTATATATTACTTTAATGAATCAAAATCGTCTAGTTTGATTTTTGATAAAACAAAACACTTACATAATATTGTTTGTTGTCTTGGTTTTATATAGCGTCACGTAAATTATTCAGTTACTAAAATTACTTGACAATGGCAACACTTTGCACTCATCTTTTACAGTCACGTAAATTATTCAGTTACTAAAATTCCTCTATGAGACATATTGCAATCAGTATCCTTTTACAGTCACGTAAATTATTCAGTTACTAAAATGTCTGCCCGAGTTCCCAGACCAATTCGTCGATTTTACAGTCACGTAAATTATTCAGTTACTAAAATTGGCAAGCCTGAGCGCGAAGCACACACTCAATTTTACAGTCACGTAAATTATTCAGTTACTAAAATCATTAAGGAGATACGGACTTGATTTAACACATTTTACAGTCACGTAAATTATTCAGTTACTAAAATTTATCAAGCTCGATATAGAGTAAGTTAGCGATTTTACAGTCACGTAAATTATTTAGTTACTAAAATATGTCTATGTACGCAGGAAGCTCAAGCGCATTTTACAGTCACGTAAATTATTCAATTACTAAAATATCAAATCTAATCATCACAAGACGTCTCTTGTTCAAATTAACCTAATATTCTAATTTCTCCAACCTTTATTTTAGCATATATTATGCCTTTAAAAAAGCCATTTCAGGCATTTTTTCATCTGGTATTTTATCATCCAACAGCAAAGTTTGATTAATCAACTTACATACTACATTTTCTTCTACAGTATTCAAAAAATTTGACTGTCCAATACTTTGTATTATATTGCATATAATTTTCTGAACATGTTCATTTGAAAATTCTTTTTCATAAGGATAATTTTTTTAGGAATAGATATAATCTGTTATATTCAGGCATTTGAAAATGCACATCACCAAAAACAGATATACCCTCAAGAAAATCTATATCACAACAAACATACTTATTCAAGCTGGATGAGAATATAAAATATAAAATATAAATCATATTTTTTTGATATTGTATCTGCTGCATGAATAATTTCAATATATTCTTACAGGCTTACTAAATGATCTAAATTTTCAAAAAGAATCAATGTCTTTTTAGGATTGTTTTTCAAAACATTATCTACAATATTCAATAATATTAATATAAGCTCAGCATTGGACTTATCAGATAATTCAGTATCATCAATACCTGACACTTCAGATTTCTGAACCATATCCCAAACATCAGACATAGCATACGATATCTCTATATCACCGACTTTATTGACTTGATCATTAATAATTTGAAACATTATTTCTATTTCTTCGCTCAAATTACGCAGATGCAGCTGCCAGTCAAAATCCTGTATAATATTTTTGACATATTCCATGAGAAGACTCTGTTCTGTCATTTTAATCATTTGAATAATATCTATTTTATTACTGATGGAAAGAACACTAAAGAACTTTCTGCCTACCTGATTATTGTCTATAAATACATTATCTCTCCACTTGTTTTTTGATTCAGAATATTTAAATGTTCCAAAGTATCTTCTTAACGATTCAAAAATATAATTTTTCTTACGAACATTTTGACCACACAATTGCGTAACAGGGCATAATTCAAAGCAAAATCTTTTTTCAAATTCTGTAATTTCTACATTCATATAATAATCAGCCTTTCTGTACCTATTGCTGTTTCAGAAGTTTGTCTGCTGCCAACCAGCAGTTTCATATCATCATATTGCTTCTCTGTAACGCAAAGAAGACGCACATTTCCTTCCAGTGGCAGACTTTTTTTAATCCTATTTTCTATTCTGTTGGCAAATTCCCTGCTAGGACAGACTCTGACATATATAGAATACTGAATCATAACAAACCCTTCCTGAATAAGCTCTTTCCTGAATAGTCTATAATTTCTTCTTTGTTCTTCTGTTTCAACAGGCAAATCAAACATACAAAACATGCGCTATAAAAACCTGTCGGAAGATGCTGCTGATTGCAAAGCATCAATCCTACCCCCTGCTCAGCTAACTGACACATCAGTCTGGTAGATAAATTTGAGGCCAGATTATCCAGAACTATCATTGATATATCATCAAGCGGAATCCATATATCCTCACCACATTTTGTAATAATCAGGTTGTTCAACTTAACCTTTATAGTCACTTCATTCTCTATAAGTATAACTCTAAACGCCATTTTAACCCTCCAACACACAAAAAAAGGAGCACCCGTCGGTCCTCCTGATTTCGGCATAAAGCCTTGTTTTAGTAGATCTAAATAATTTACGTGACTATAAAATTTTCTCTACACACATACTTTATCACCAAGAGCACGTTATGTCAATAAATATTAACAAAAACCTGTAAATTTTTCTTCTGAACAGGAATATTTATTTCCTAAAATATCAGTTCTAATTTTTTTTACCAATTTTGTTTTTGAAAGTCCTATTGTTTTTCGTCCATCTTTACTGTTTTCGTGTTTATCCCTATCAATTGGTTTAGTCTCTATACAGTTTCTTTGCTTTGGCTTAGTTCGTGAGACCAGTCTCTCTATATAAATCTTACCATCCTTCTCATACTCAATGATATCATTTTTATAGAAAGACAGCTTAAATTTAAATCCAAGATTTTCTAAATCAGCTCTCGATTGTCCAGGCTGTATCATCTTTTCATTAACTAATATTCTAGCATATGCTTCTTCATCAATTACATTTCTGCCTTTTTCAAACTTAATGTCTGACTGCTTCACTCCTACAAGATAGTATGAATGATTTTCTTCTTTATAGTAGACATCCATCCTATAAGGAACGAGACTCTCTAATATTACCTTTTTGCTACCCTTTTCAAATCCGTATTTATGAGATATATCTATACAGGCACCGACTTCTCCGTCTTTATATTTAAGCTTATCAATTCTAGGTCCATTGTGTTTTTTTGAATACTTTCTGACAATATCTCCGGTATCTTTCTCATACTGCACAAATGGATTTGCGGCATCACTGTAGTCCTCATATATCTTGCAAAGATCATCAAATGTTCTTCTATCATTCAGATACACTAACAGACGTTCTCTGTCACTATCCTTTTTGCTAAATGCAAGCTTGGCAAAAACCTTTATTCCGTCTTTAGTCCTTATGTCAAGCTTATTTATCTTGTATTGCTTACCATCATATTCTCTTGTGCCGCGAATAGTCTGATTACAAAGACCACGGTTTGATTTGCGCATAACATAGTGCCAGTATTTTACATTCTTCTCTGCTTTTACAACCTCATTCCTGATATTTGCCCATTTTTTTCCATATAGATAATCTGCATAAACCTCGTCCGACATGTTTTCATCCCACATGTCCTTTCTAAGAATTTCACCGGTTTCAAAATCAATAAATTCACCCTGTAATTTATGATAAGCCTCATATCCAAGCTCTGAATAACCAATAAGCATCGCATCAACCGCATGATGTGAATAGCTTTCATCACGATTTTTGTCAAGCTTCAAATTACATCTCATTTGATGCGTATAGCTTCCTTTAATTACTTTAACTTTTGTATCTGCATCATTAGCCATAAAAAAGTTTTGAATTGTGTTTAATACAAGTCTGGATGCATAGCTCGTATCATTGATATTTCTATTTATGAAGCCTTTAAGTACATCCATTTTTGTTATATCATCACTATATAGTAAGTTTTGAATTTTCTTTCTTGAAATTGCATATTCCTTTTTCTTTGATAAATTCATAACTGTTGCCTTATATTGCTCAAAGCTCCATTCACCATGTGAATGATTAAGATAATAATATGGTGTCTGATTACCTTTCTTTTGATTTTCAGAACGATAAACTAAAACCTTATTACTTCTGGCATCGTCAAATGATATTGATCTCGGAATTATATGGTCAATTTCAAACAATTGAGGATTATTGATTATATCATTTGGATCAATTGTCTTGCCTGAATACAGACATATTCCATCCTGTTCATTCCAAAGCTTTAATTTTAGAGAAAGCTGTTTCTGAGATGAAAAATCAGCTGGTGAAAGCTTAATACCATATGTAACGGCTAGCTTTTTCTCAATATATTCCATTTCTTTTTCGTTTAATTTCTGGCTGTCATTGATTCTTTTCTTCTGCTCCTCTAAATTTCTATCTCTCGGCATCTCAATAACTATTGTGTCTAAAGCCTTGTATTTCTTTAATACTGCATTAAAGATTTTAAACGATATTCTAACTGATCTGCGTACAACCGGATTAAATATATCTTCACTAACCACATCAACCGGAATATATTTTAATCCTGCAAATTCTTCCCGTGTGCCTTTTGTAACACCCATTTCCGTTAAAAGTGTCATCTGCTCCTTTGGCTGTGCATACATCTCAGGAATAAGCTTATTCATTATCTTTAATGAAAATGATTGCCATTTATTAAATAATGCACCATTAGTTTTTCTCATATTAATGAGACACTGTTTAACTTCTTCTGGCAAACCAATCGACGACTCTTGAAAAGCCTCCATCAGAGCTTCCTTATCTGTATTTATTGTCATAATATAACCAATTTTGTCAAGCTCTTCCCTTGAATAATCCGTAATGTCAATACCAATTTTAAGGAGAGCCTTACGCATTTTATTATACACCTCGAATTTGTGAAATATAGATTCATCTATCCTTGCGCCATTGAAATCATCTATATTTTCTCCCATGCAATCAGAAATAATCTTACGCATATTAATGGTATTACTGTTCTTTATACGCTCAACAATTTCATGCTTTTCATTTTCCTCCAATTTACGTCCATTAATAGTCAGATTATTTAAATCATTTAACAAATTGTATTCCTGAGCTGTATATGATGCGGCAGCAGCACGAAGCTCATCCGGATATACACTGCATTTACCTATTAATTTTTCAAAAATATTAGCTTTTTTTATATAATCTCCATTGGCATCTAATTGTGTTGTAAATATGCCATAATCTGTCCTTGATTTTTCATTTCCAGGGCCTTCATAATACTTTCTCTTCCTGTTAAATATAAGCATATATCCATCGCAGAATTCGTCTGTAAGCTCAGGATGATATTTCTTTTGGATTTCAAAAACTCTTTGAATTTCCTTTCTATATGCACCAATAGTAAATACATTACTGAGATCAAGAACTTCGCCATTTTCGTTAATAATTTGTGATTGTCCTCTGTATTTGCCAATTGTATTTAACCGTTCCTGCTGTATTTCACACGGATAATGAGTTTCAAGTTCCTTGGCATTGAGCTTTAAGCCATTAGCATAAGCACTGCTGCCAGATACTGTATCATCTAAGGCATCCTCCAAATAAGAAATACCCCTATGCTTTAAATAACTATACAGAATCAGATACAATTCATCTAATGTAATCTCTTCTGTAATTGCACGTACCTTCAATCCAACAATTTCAGTTGACTTAAACTGTGGGATTGACAAATTATTGTTCTCCCATAATTTAATAAAGTCATTAATTCTGGTTTTAAGACGCCTGTTATTTCTTTTCGCCCCACGCATATCACGTCTGAGCTGATTATCTGCAGCAGATGCTTCAGGAAATATATTTGATCCTGCTTCTATAACAGTTTCGCTTTCCTTATCCAATACTGCCCATCCAACTGATGCGATTCCAATGTCTAATGCCAAGATGTACTTCATAAATAACTTCTCCTTTTCTGTATAATTCACGCAATAAAAAAATGATATGTTACATTTAACATAATACTAAAGCAAAATTTGATACCTTATTCCTATAATATCACATTTTTCAGAATTTGTATCATTATAACCTTAATCTTATGACTTTTGCTTATTTCTTATGATGGCTCTAGCTTATCACATTACGAGTCCCAAAGTCTGCCCTCGCAACACGAATTTTTGTTCGAAGTTACTGTTCAGCCCCTAGCCAGAAGCCATCTCTCGTAACCATATTTTATTTATAAAAACATCTATAATCCTTAAACAAAAAATCGCTCAAACTCACGGTCTGAACGATTTTTCTATTCGGGAATTGGTTTAGTTCCCCATCTTTATATAAGCTCTACTCAAGCTTGAATTTGCCGACTTCCGTTGCCAGCTCCTCTGCGATGCCATTGTTGTCGGATGCCTCGCTTTGGATATCATTGACGTTACCGGTAAGCTGTACGGAAGACTCGGAAACTCCCGCAATGCCCTTGGCACTCTCTTCCACGGCAATGTTGACCGCAGAGATGGATTCACGGATGCCATCCATCGTGCTGCGAAGTTCTTCCGCAGTCTGCGCGAACTGCTCCATCATTGCACGCATTGCATTCGCATCGGTCGCATAATTTTCACTCGTTGCAACAAGACCTCCGAAGCCTTCCTCTGTGGAATTGCGGACAAATTCGATCATCTGCTGCGATCCCTCTGCCAGTTCATCCACTGCCTGAATGACCTCTGCACTCACCTGGCGGATTTTTGCTGCGGCATCCGCAGAATTACCTGCCAGCTTTCCGATCTCATCCGCAACCACCGCAAAGCCGCGTCCTGCTTCCCCTGCGCGTGCCGCTTCAATACTTGCATTCAGCGCAAGAAGATTGGTCTGTTCCGTAATCTCGATAATGTTGGAAGTTAGAATCTCGATCTGTTCCACCGATTTGGACTTTGCAATCTTCTCATTTAAAGAATCCGCCATCTTCTCGGTCTCAATGTTTGCTTTCTTCTCTCCCTCCGCTGCTGCATCATTCGCCCCGGAAGCACGGCTCTCCATCTCCTGAGAAGAGACTTTTCCGGCATCCGCATTGCCTGCAATACGCTCTACCGATGAATAGATTTCGTCAATTGCCTCCGTGATCTGATTGAGTGAAGAAGTCGTTTCCTCCATCGCCGCACTCATCTCCTGCATCGTTGCCGACACATCGGTAATGCTTTCATCCGCAGAGCTCAGATGATCCACCATTTTGCGGGAAGAAGACATAAGCCGCATGGATCCGGACGAAATTCCGATCATAATCTTGCGGATATACGCTAACAACTCATTCACATTGCCCGCAATCAGTTCCAGCTCATCCCCGCTTCTGACATCCAGTTTTTGTGTCAGGTCACCCTCATTATGTACCAGATCATAAATCTTCGCATTTACCTGCATCAGTCCCTTTGTAATCCTGCTAACGATAATCGTCAGAATCAGGATTGCCAGAATCAGACAGATGCCTCCGATCTGTAACGTCTGGACAACTGCCTTCTGTAATTCTGCTGTAATCGATGACGCGTCATAATCGCATCCAAGTATTGCAACAACCTTGCCTGCATTGTCCTCAATAGGCTTGTATACCGTAATCAGATCTCCGTCTTCTGTATGGTCGATGTAATCCTGAATGTATTCCTTTCCACCGAACACTGGCTCCAGTTCCGCGTATGAATCCGCAAATTCATCACCGACTTTTGCCGCATCCTCGTCCGAATCCACACCATAATACACTTTCTTTCCGTCCGTATACAATGTGTATAAAAAAGCAATTCCGCATGCTTTTTGCTTTTTTCTGAGATCTCCTTGCAGATTCTGATAGACCTGCGTACCTTCCGATCCTACCGTCACTTTGTATACCAGCTTGGCATCCAGCGAATCCGCAACGATCGTTGCCGCCATGTCTGCTTCCTCAACGCCCATCCTCACCATGCTTTTCTCAAAACGCGTGTAGGAATTGTATCCCATCAAACCACAGACGAGTACAACGATTATGATTGACGGAATCAGGATCTTCGCGCGGATTGTGAGTCTCCTTGTACGAATTTTGCCTTTGTTCATTTCAACGCTTCTCCTTATGTCTACATTATTTGGCACAAGTATAACACATTATCGAACGATGGGCAACGGGCGTGTTCGTCAATTATTATTGAATAGGAATCTCAAAAAATCCTTTGCCTTTTTCCATACGATCACTGAATGGTAACTGTTCGAAGCTTTGTTTTTTCACAGATTTGTAGTATAATACCTACCATGAAATTACAAAAATTATACAGCAAGGTCCGTCAGGCCCTTGACGACTACAATATGATAACTGAAAATGACAAAATCGCCATCGGTGTCTCAGGCGGAAAGGATTCTCTTACGCTGCTCTATGCGCTTTCCGGCATCAGAAGCTTTTATCCTGTGCCCTTTGAGCTTGTAGCGATTGCGGTTGACCTGGGATATGAGGATTTTGATTTGGAGCCTGTGAAGACGCTGTGCGATGAGCTCTCTGTGGAGTTTTATGTGGTGAAAACTGATATTGGAAGAATATCTCTTGAGAAATCTAAGAATCAGGCTAGTCCCTGCTCATGGTGTGCAAAGCTTAGAAAGGGAGCTTTGAATGATTTTGCGCTGTCTGTCGGCTGCAATAAAATAGCATACGCACACCATATGGATGATATTATAGAGACTATGTTTCTTTCCCTGCTATATGAGGGACAGTTTTATTCATTCGCGCCTGTTACACAGCTGGACGGCAGTGGGCTTACCATCATCCGTCCGCTTATGTATGTCGGCGAGTCAGATGTGAAGGGCTTTAAGAATAAATACAATTTGCCGGTGTGCAAGAATCCATGCCCTTACGACGGCCACACACGGCGCGAATATGTAAAGCAGCTTGTCAGACAGCTCAATATGGAAAATCCGGGTGTCAAGAAGAGACTGTTTTCTGCTATTCAAAACGGCAATATCGATGATTGGATGAAATGTACTAAGCCTTCCGATGCTTCATAGAGCGTTTTTCCTCATACATCCTTGAATCAGCCTCATGGATTATCTCATTAATATCCTTTGTGCTGTTATCGTTTTGCACAGCATATCCCATGGCAGCTGTGATAGGCACTATATTATTTCCATCAGTGATACATCCGAGATTATCCATCATTTCAGAGATATCGCCTATGTACATTTCATTTTTCCATAAAAATGCCTTTCATACTTATATCTTTTACAGCTTGTCCGAATCCAGTACAATCGTAAATGGCCCGTCATTCTCAAGCTCTATCTTCATATCGGCTCCAAACACCCCTCTTTGTACTCCGGGAACTGCCTTATCACACTCGCTGATGCAGTATTCATAAAGCTCGTTTGCCATATCAGGACTTCCTGCCTCCACAAATGAAGGACGATTGCCTTTCTTACAATTTGCATAAAGCGTAAACTGCGATATGAGCAATAGCTTTCCGTCTACATCATTTATCGAAAGATTTGTCTTGTCATTCTCGTCAGCAAAAATTCTCATATTTATAAGCTTTTTGATCATTTTATCAGCAATCTCTTTAGTGTCTGTCTCTGCTATGCCTATCAAAACGCACAGTCCCTTTTCTATGCTGCCGGTTATATTTCCATCTATAGTGCACTTTGCATGGTTTACACGCTGTATTACAAATCTCATTATTATGTTGTCTCCTTAAATATGTTATTTACATGTTATAAATTGGATATAATTATTTTGTTACAATTTATATGACATATAGTTTTACTACCATTTTTATCCAACAATAACTATATTATTCTAAACCATATTTATAAAATAAACAAGTCTGTCTGTGACTTTTACCACATAGTTTCAGTCAAAATCATATGAACACCGCAATCCCTAAAGTGCATTTATTAGGCAATTTGTATTCATTTATAAGCTTTCATGTACATTTATGAATTATATTGTCAAGTGACGTATTACTGTGTTAGAATTATACATATAAAATTTCTACAAACCATTTTTTTAAACTAAAGGAGGATATTTATGAACTACAATATTGAGGGGGAGCCATTACCGGTTGTGATCTGCAACCTTGAGGCAAACGAGACTATGATTACCGAAAAAGGTGCCATGTCATGGATGACTCCAAACATGAAGATGGAGACTACATCAAATGGAGGCATCGGCAAAATGTTTGGCCGTGCATTTTCAGGTGAGAGTATGTTCCAAAATCGCTACACATCTATGGGTGGTCCGGGAATGATAGCATTTGCATCATGCTTTCCAGGATGCATCAGACCCTTCCAGATTGCACAGGGGCAGGAAATAATTGCTCAGAAATCAGCATTTCTTGCTTCAACCTCCGGAGTTGAGCTGTCCGTATTTTTCCAAAAAAGAATAGGAGCAGGTTTCTTCGGCGGTGAGGGCTTTATCATGCAGCGTCTGTCAGGAAACGGATTGGCATTTTTAGAATTTGACGGCCACATAAAGGAATACGAGCTTGCACCCGGTCAGCAGCTGGTGATTGATACCGGATACTTAGCCGCTATGACAGGAAGCTGTCAGCTCGAAATTCAGACTGTTCCGGGTATCAAAAATGTGGTATTCGGCGGTGAAGGATTATTCAACACCGTTGTCACCGGACCTGGCCGTGTATGGCTCCAGAGTATGCCGGTTTCTCAGCTTGCAGGTGCAATCAGACCTTTTATTCCAACAGGCAACTAAACCTATAAAACAGGACTGTCGATATTCAGGCAGTCCTGTTTTACACTTTGTACTAAATTCTATGGTTTTATATTTTATCTATGCCATACCATTTGCAGTTTTGTACTTCCATAGCATCTCAGCGTGATTCTGCTCTTCTATCTGTATATCTGCCAATAGCTTTCTGATATCCGAATTTCCAAATACAAATACATCGGAATTGTACTCGCCGGATACCAGCTTTTCTGTTCCTATACAGTCTGTAGCCAGATAACAGTCAGCTTTCTTGTCCTCAGAATTGCCAAGCGAATCATATGTTGCAGCAGGGTTATAATTCTTCCCCTTAGAATCATTGCAGTCAACTGACGGAACCTTTCCCTTAATCACCTGATCCAAAGAGTCAAAATGCTTTTGCTCATCCCTTGCTATTTCTTCAAAAAGCTCCTTAAGCACCGGATCCTTTGCCTGATTGCTGTATTTGGTATACTTCTCTATGCATGCCTGTTCCTGTGTTTTTAAATCTTCAATAGCGTTTGTTTCTTTTTCTGTTAGAATCATTTAATAGACACCTCCTGTCAGCATTATTATGTACAAAGGTGTAAATTATATTTATGATTGCTACAATTTTAATTAAAAAAGCATCTAAACGAAATCGCAATTAAAAATAAGATACATAAAATAATTACTCACAGCACATGCTAAACTCATACTCAGGATGAAAAATAACAGTAACTATTCAGCATATTCAGGATAGCTGCAAATAAAAATCAAATTAAAATATCAAATAAACAAAAAACAAATAAACAAGCATCAATCAGGAGGACTATTCATGAATAATACAGGGATATATAATGCCAATACACATAATACCGACCAGAATATCTACAGCCGGCAAAACTTTAAACAGTATCATACCAATAAATCCAACATCTGCGGCATATCAGATGATAAAACTGACTGCAGCCGCCAAAGTGCCTTCTGCGATAGCACAAACTATGCGGATTTACCACTCGGATGCGTATGCGAAGGAACTGAAGTTAGAAACAGTGCTGACGAAAATGTCAAAATTTACAATATAAAGCACTCTCATCAGCCTATTTAGCCAGCTCCCAAAATGCCACTGCACTGGCAGCAGCCACATTTAGAGAATCGACGCCATGTGACATTGGTATCTTTACAGTGTAATCACAGGAGTCTATAGTCTGCTCATGAAGACCATCTCCCTCAGTACCGAGCACTATTGCAAGTCTTTCCTCTGAGTGAAGCACAGGGTCATCTATACTCACGGAATCATCAGTCAGCGCCATAGCACAGGTCTTAAATCCAAGCTTATGGAGCACATCAATATTGTATTTATAAACACTGCTATTTCGGTCGCTGCAATTTTGGTCACGGCTATCACACTTATCATGCAATGAAGCATCTGAAAAAGTGTTGTCACTGCCGACATTGTACTTGGGAAAATATGCCCATGGCACCTGAAACACAGTTCCCATACTAACCCTGATTGCACGCCTGTACAAAGGATTGCTGCAGGCAGGAGTGAGCAGCACCGCATCCATATGCAGTGCTGCCGCTGACCTGAATATAGCTCCGACATTGGTTGGATTTACCACATCCTCAAGCACCGCAACTCTTCTTGCGTCCCTGCACACCTCTTCGACGGACCTTGGCTTCGGCCTGTACATAGCACAGAGTGTGCCTCTGGTCAAAGCAAAGCCAGTCAGCTTTGTGAGCAAATCAAATGACGCAGTATATACAGGTATATTCTGACATCTTTCGATAATGCCTCTTGCCTCGCCATTTACATGCTTTGTCTCCATCAGAAGAGAAACCGGTTCACATCCCGCATCAAGTGCCCTCTCTATCACCTTTGGACTTTCAGCTATAAACATCCCCTCTTTTGGATTAGCTCTGTTTAAAAGCTGATTCTCCGTCAATCTGGCATACACATCCAGATTGGGGTCCATAAAATCTGTAATTGTGATTATATTATCAGACATATAATCAATCCTCCCTCAGATGTACTACCCTGGCTGCCGCACGACGCCTGCTGTCCTCCTGGGCTGCATAATGCTTACGTGTGGTATTTACATCCTTGTGCCCTAGAACATCCGCCACAAGATAGATATCACCTGTTTCCTGATAAAGTGTGGTGCCATATGTACTGCGAAGCTTATGAGGAGTAATATTCTTAACGGTTGTTACGAGTCTCGAATACTTTTTTACCAGATTCTCAACAGAGCGTACAGATATACGCTTCCTCTGTAAAGAGAGAAAAAGCGCATTAGCATGCCCCTCGGCAGGTGTAATTATGCTTCTCTCCTCCCAGTACGAAAGAAGTGCATCACGTACCTCATCACCAAAATAAACAATCACATCAGCACCACCCTTTCGGTGCACCTTGATTCCGTTGTTTTTGAAATCTACATCATCCATATCCAGCCCCACGCACTCAGATACACGGATACCTGTTCCAAGAAGCAGTGTCATAAGTGCAAGGTCACGAACCTTTGTTTTCTCATGGAAACGCTGCTGGTTCTTGGACAGACTGTCTCCTGACTCAACCTCATCGAGAAGCTGTGCGACCTCATCAGTATCAAGACGGATGATATTCTTCTCATGTATTTTGGGAAGGGTTACCTTGCTCGCAGGATTGGTATCTATAAACTCTTTCCTGAAATAAAAATTATAAAAAGTGCGCAGTGATGCAAGCTTTCGCTTAATGCCTCTCTCGTCATTGGTGTGTACGACGCCATCCTTCTCATAATACTTTAGATAAAACAGATATTCCTCAATATCTGAAGGACTGATCTGATCTAACAGAGATATAGGGTAATCCCTTATATCATATTTCTTAAGCGATGGATTGGCACTCTTCATGTACTCGAAAAAGGTCTGTAGATCATATGCATACGCTATCTTGGTTCTTGAGGACTTATCCGCATCTATTCCGATAAAAAAATCCATACAGAACTTCGGAAGCCTCTGTATCATGTCTCTGAGCTTTAATTCATTTTTTATATTTACGTCTTCGTAATAAGCTTTGTCTTTCATAATAATACTATATAATAATCAAAGTTGACTCTAACCAAGTATTTCTTTGATTTTCTCCTCTATACGCTCCTTGACCAGTGCAGCTATATCCTTCGTCTTCATGTCCTTGTACTCATCATACTCAATAGGCTTTAAATAGTGAACCTGCGTTGTAACAGGGCCAAAATGAAAGCTGTTGAACACCTTATATGAATCTATAAGAGCTATCGGAATAATAGGAACATGTGATTTCAATGCAATCTTAAAGCTTCCTGCTTTAAAATCCTGCACTTTATTCTTATTATTGAACTTATAGCCACCCTCCGGAAACAAGACATATCTCTTGCCGTTTTTCACATCCTTAGCTACCTCATTGATTATAGTAAGCCCCTGCCTTGGATTATCTTTCTCTAAACGCTTTGCCTGAACCAGATCCACAAATTCCCTGACAAGCATTGTATGCGACTTCTGCTTATCCATAACAAACGACAGTACCTTGTCATGTGTAGTAATAATCCCCAGTAAATCATACTTTCCCTGATGGTTGGGATACATGATATAGCCACCTGTTTCAGGAAGATTCTCAAGACCATATGCTTCTGTTGTAATTTTTCCCGATTTATTCATTAAATCTATACAGTGCCGCATCATATCATATCTCTCCGCTTCTGAATATTTCTGCGGATGATCAGCCATGTATCTCATTTGGGGAACAATATACGGCGCTCTATGAAAATTTGCAAATATAACAAAAAATAGTTTTAACATAAATATCCAATCTCCTGTTTCAAAAACGGATAAGCTATAGATACTATAACCCAAATCCGCTGCAATTAACCTATATTATATAAGAAACAGGAAATTTTAGCAAGAAAACGTTACTTTATATCCTGAGAATAATATGAAACAACTATATAATCGCCACTGCGGACATTGCCATCTGTAAGACTATTGAGCCTGCAAATTTCATCTACATAATCTCTTTTGCTCACCTGACTGTCGGCAATATATCTGTCGGCAATGCTCCAGACAGTGTCGCCCTCCTCAACCCTGACGCTGGTATAATATTTGTTATAAGGCCTGCTGTCACCGGAACTGGCAAAAATATGAATAGTGCCACACAATATAATGACAGCTGCTATAAATGCAACAGCAGTCCATCCAAACATTTTTCTTCTACCTGATAAAGTATTTCCTCTCATAAAACCACCTCTTGTATTTCCGAACATGTGTTTGTTGTTATTGTGGTTACATAATACATCTCGAACAATCGTTTGTCAATAGAAAAAACGAACAAAATTTCGGAATATATGTTTGCGTTTGCTTTGGTTTTATGATATACTTTTTTTGAGATATAATTTTTATTTTTACAATCATTCATGGGGCGCAAAATTCCTTTTGCCCCATATCATTATATTATTTTAATATTCACATGGAGGATTTACCTATGGCATTAGAAAAGATTTCAGACAAGCAGAAAGAGATACTGGAGTTTATCAAGAGTGAGATTTTAAACAGGGGCTATCCGCCATCAGTGCGTGATATCTGCGAAGGTGTACATTTAAAGTCCACATCCAGCGTCCATGCTCATCTCGAGACACTGGAGCGAAAGGGCTACATAAGAAGAGATCCTGCCAAAAACAGGGCTATAGAAATTATAGATGACAGCTTTGGTTTACAGCGCCGCGAGATGGTTAATGTCCCTCTGGTCGGTCGTGTAGCTGCAGGTGAGCCGATACTCGCAGTGGAAAATATCGAAACCTATTTTCCCGTTCCTGCTGAATATATGCCAAATAAGCAGTCATTTATGCTTAAAGTCAAGGGCGAGAGCATGATTAATGCCGGTATCTTCGACGGTGATAATATCCTCGTCGAGCAGCAGAGTGATGCTTCAAACGGAGATATGGTTGTAGCACTTATAGATGATTCTGCCACTGTAAAGACTTTCTACAAAGAGAATGGTCACATACGTCTTCAGCCGGAGAACGACACAATGGATCCAATCATAGTTCCGGACTGTGAAATACTCGGCAAAGTGTTTGGAGTATTTCGTTTCTTCTAATATTTATTGCAAAAATATCGCCCCCATATGCTAAGCTAAACAGCTTGGCATATGGGGGCGATATTTTAAATTACCGGTTTCGATTTATAATTCCTTAATCATAGAATAAATACTACAGTGAATGTACATCCACCACTTTTCCATCTCTCCATATTCTGTCGAGATCATAGAACTGTCTGTCTTCTTTAGAGAACAGATGCACGATAATATCCTGATAGTCCATGAGAATCCATGTAGAGTTGCCTGTTCCCTCTACCTGCTTCTGATGCACTCCGTTTGTATACATAGCCTCATCCACGGCATCCTCCATGGCTGTGAGCTGATTTGCATTATTTCCGTTTGCAATGATAAAGTAGTCTGCTATAGAAGAAACCTCTCCTATGTCGAGAACTGTGATATCCTCCGCCTTTTTGTCTTCAAGTGCTTCCACTATCTTTTTAACTAAATCAATTGTCTGCATAGCAGTTATTCCTCCCTGTTGTCTCTGTATTTAGCATAATAATTGTAAGTAATCTGGGTAGTCGGATCTATTGCCCCACTCTTTGTGTTAAGGAAATTGATTGTATCATACAATATCTCTGCAACAGTCCTATTAAGGTCTGAAAAAGCAAGCTTTCTTATCTCTTCAAGCCTCGGTGCTTCACATCTGTTTGGCTCAATATAATCTGCCACAAAGAGTATTTTGTCAAGAAGCCCCATATCTGCTTCTCCTGTAGTATGCACTCTTATGGCATGCAGTATCTGCGTATCCTTAATACCATACTCTTCCTCAGCCAGCACCATGCCTGCCTTAGCATGTAACAGCCCCGGGTTTGATATCTCTACCTCTGTTATGTCTATATTTTTCTTTACACAGAGTTCGATTTTCTTTTCAGTCGAAAGACACTTGGCACAGTCATGAAGCAGACCTGCAAGCATTGCCTTTTCTATGGAATAGCCGTTTGCCATGGCAAGACAGCCGGCAGTATACATCACTCCGAGTGTATGCTGATACCTTTGTTTATCAAGGCTCTTCTTTAGCTTTTTCTTTATTTCTTTTACTTCCATACTCTATCACCTGTATAAATTATTAGCCTGTATATATGACATAACTGCAGCATCCAGAAACATTTCCGCTCCTTTAGGACTCCTATACCCGTCTGCTTGCGACTTGGCACGCAGCAGTTTTCTGACCTGGGTAGACGACACATCCATCCTGTCACACTTTAAAAGTCTTATATCTGCAGGAAACAGATTTTTGATATTAGCAATCTTTTCCTCCATCTGCAGCTTTGGAAAATTTTCCCTCACCATAACAAGGATTATTGCTGTTTGGGCTATTATCTCAGGCTTCATCCATGACTCAAAATAGTCCAGAGAATCTCCACCCATGATGAAATACAGTTCATCCTCCGGATAAAGCGCCTTTAGCTTTTGGAGTGTAACATACGTATAGCTGGTGGACTCATCCTTTATCTCAATATCAGACACCTCAATACCGGGCACTGCTTCTGATGCCAGCTTACACATATTGTACCGGTGGCTAAATGCTGTCATTGCATTCTCAGTCTTGTTCGGCGAGTGACCTGACGGAACAAGCAGAATCCTGTCAAGAGAATACTCTTCCATCGCCTTTTGTGCCATGTATATATGACCTTTGTGTATCGGGTCAAATGCCCCACCAAAAATCCCTGTTTTCATGGCTTATTCCGGAAGCTTAATCTTTGGATTTTTCTTCGCAGGACGGTAAAAAATCATTTTTTTGCCTATTACCTTAACCACTGCTGAGTGTGTTCTCTCACCGATTACACTTGCAATCTCTCTTGGATCATCTATGCAGTTTTTAAGAACTGCAACCTTGATCAGCTCCCTCTTTTCAAGTGCTGCATCAAGAGCCTCGATGATTTCCGGAGTAAGCGATGCCTTTCCAATATTGAAAATAGGGTTAATTGTGCTTGCAAGGCTGCTTAAATATGCACGCTGTTTACTTGATAAATTCATATATACTCTTTCTCCTTACTTGTAATAATCAAACTCGAAATCATACATGCGGACAGTATCTCCATCCTCGATGCCCATATTTTCAAGCTCCTTGATGATACCCTGCTCACGCAAGAATCTCTGGAAGAAGGCAAAGCCCTTCTCCGAGTCCATATTTGTATATCCGAGCATTTTCTCAATCTTTGGACCTGATATCTCATATGCACCATCGGCTGCCACCTCAACCGCGTACGGCTCATCCTTAAAGAATGAAAGTGCAGGATCAATCTCCGGCTCATATACAGTAACCTCTTTAGGACAATTTGCAAGCAGGTTCTTCACCTCGTACAAAAGCTCCTTAAGGCCCTTACCGCTTACTGCGGATATCGGAAATACCTTTATGCCCTGTGGCTCGAATTCAGCTCTTAAGGCCGAAATTACCTCATTTTCGTCTCCCGCTATGGCATCTATTTTGTTGGCTGCAATGACCTGTGGCTTTTTGAGAAGCTGTGGATTGTATGCTTCAAGCTCCTTGTTTATCGCCTTGATGTCAGCAACCGGATCACGGCCTTCAGTACCGGCCGCATCAACCATGTGTATCATGACCTTGGTACGCTCTATATGACGCAAAAACTCATGACCGAGTCCTATGCCCTCTGATGCTCCCTCGATAAGTCCCGGGATATCAGCGATTACGAAACCAAAGCCCTCATCCATATCAACCACACCAAGATTTGGCTGTAATGTGGTGAAATGATAGTTGGCAATCTTTGGCTGTGCATTGGTAACTCGTGACAGAAGTGTTGATTTTCCTACGTTTGGAAAGCCTACAAGCCCTACATCCGCTATTACCTTTAGCTCAAGCTGTACCTCAATTTCTATTGCATCCTGTCCCGGCTGTGCATATTTAGGAGCCTGCATGGTGGATGTGGCATAGTGCTGGTTGCCCTGACCGCCTTTTCCTCCACGTAGGATCACCTGCCTTGTATTGTCACCGGACATATCTGCTATGACCTTTCCGCTTGCTGCATCCTTTATGAGTGTACCTTCCGGCACCTTAAGTATAAGATCCTCACCATTCTTTCCGTGGCAGTTCTTTTTGCCACCCTCCTGTCCGGGCTCTGCTGCAAACTTTCTTCTGTGACGATAATCTGTCAGGGTGTTGATTCCCTTATCCACGAGGAATATAACGTCTCCGCCCTTTCCACCGTCACCGCCGTCCGGACCACCGTTCGGCACGTATTTTTCACGGCGGAATGATACATGACCATCTCCGCCTTTTCCTGATTTTATGATAATTTTTGCACGATCTGCAAACATAATTTTCCACCTCATGCTGAATGTCTGCATAAAACACTCAGTATACTTTATGACAAATCATTACTATGCTATATCTATATAAGACACAGTAATAATAAAATAAATCAATATTCCTGCTAATTTACAACATAAAAACCCCGGCTAGTAAAAGTCGGGGTTTAAATCTTATTCGTTCACTACTGGATATACGGAAGCCTGTTTCTTATCTCTTCCAACTCTCTCAAATCTTAATACGCCATCAACCTTAGCATATAATGTATCATCTCCACCGATACCAACGTTTGTACCAGGGTGAATCTTTGTACCACGCTGTCTGTAAAGAATATTACCAGCTTTTACGAATTGTCCGTCTGCTCTCTTAGCGCCTAATCTCTTAGACTCAGAGTCACGTCCGTTCTTTGTAGAACCAACTCCCTTTTTATGAGCAAAAAACTGAAGGTTCATATTCAACATGTCTTACACCTCCTTGAAGTCTAGAATGATGTACTCATTCCCATAGTCTCTTTGTATTCCTTTTAGTCCCAGAATCATGGAATCCATAAGCAGTGCAACATCACCTGTCGCCGGCTTGTCAAGTCTGTAGTCAATCATACCTGTCTCTTCGTCTGTATCAAGACTGTACTCAGCATGACACAGCTCTTCAGCGGAATTGATGAAGTTAATCACCAGCGCTGAAACCCCGGCACAGATTATATCATAACCGGAATCTGCAAAACCTGCATGTCCCTTTGACTTAAAGCCTATCTTATGTCCTTTTGAATTCTGATAAACGGTTATAGCTATCATTATCCGTTAATTTTTTCAATCTTAACCTGTGTGAAAGCCTGTCTGTGTCCGTTCTTTTTGTGATATCCGGTTTTTCTCTTGTACTTGTAAACGATAACCTTTTTAGCTCTGCCTTCTTTAACTACAGAAGCCTCAACTGTTGCACCTGCAACTGTTGGATCTCCAACCTTGAGATCATCTCCGCCTACAACTAAAACCTGATCAAAAGTAACCTTCTCACCAGCTTCAACGCCAAGCTTTTCAATGGTAATGATATCGCCTTCAGATACTTTGTACTGCTTACCACCTGTTGCTATAATTGCGTACATATGGCACCTCCTATTTATCATTACTCGCCAGTTACGGTGTTGCGAAAGTCGCAAACTTATACCTCACTGTGCGGCATACTCCAGTATATTAGCATAGAGCTATCTATTCGTCAAGTGTTTTTTCTAAAATTTGTTTAAGAGATTTGTGGACTTTTTTTCTGGTCAGCTCCACCAGTCCAAGCTTCGTGATATCCACAAAGGTACAGACTGTATTATCGTCCTTTATATACCGTTTGAGCGCTTCAATAAGCGTATCCTTTGATGCCTCAGACTTCATATTGATAAAATCAATTATTATCATGCCGGAGATATTTCTGAGCCGAAGCTGCCTGGCTATCTCCTTTGCGGCCTCCATATTGGTCTTTAATATGCTATTGCTCCCCGACGCTATATTCTTTGCACTGTTTACATCTATAAAGGTAAGTGTCTCAAGCTGTTCTATTATGATGTTGCCACCACAGTCCAGCCATACCCTGCGCGAGGTCAGATTATCAATCAGCCCTCTTATGCCATAGAGTGTTGACAGGCTGATAGCTGAATCGTCATATCTCATTATCTTTTCAAGAGCATGGTCATATATGCCGTACTCTGTAAGAAGACTGTCATATATGTCATCGCAGTCAGTCTTTATCCACTCCACCGTGGCAAAATCAATTGTCTTCATTAAAAGCAGATAGTCGCTCATCCCATGATATACGCATGAATAGAGCGCCTGATGCGGTGCCTTTTTTATTATCTGATTGTATTTCTGTGCTACAGAATACGCATCTTGCGAAACAACTTTATCCTCCACATTTTTGGCATTGGTTCTGACTATGATGCCATAGCCCTCTTTTTCGTGATCTGCACAACTTAAAAGCACAGCCTTACGTAAAAGAGCCGCCCTTTCCTTATCCAGCTTCGATGAAACACCTATCTGTGTATCAAAATTGGTGAGAATCACATTGCTTCCGAATATAGAAAGCTTTGTTGTGACCACAGGATCCTTTGTCTTTAGCGCATCCTTTATGACCTGCACAAGTATCTCATCGCCCTCACACAATCCTTCTTTTTTTGATTTTTTGTTTGTGTATACAGGATTTTTTGCATCATTTAGCGACAGATAACAGCTTTTATTCTGCGCAATGGTCACAAATGCCGCATTTATGCCCGGCAGTATCTTATTTACCCTTGCCGCGTATATATTGTTTATTATCGTATCCTTCTCGGGAAGGAGCTGGAAATCCTTATAATTTCCGTTTTCATCCATCAGTGCATACACTGTGTATGTATTATTATTTTTTACTGTTTTAGTCAGAATAATTCTGTTCATTATGAGATTTCTTCTCCCATGTCAAGCAGACAAATGAGTGTTCCATCGTCTTTTCTTGCATACACTTCCTGCCTGTGGATTTGTATGGCAAGTGGATTGTAATCAAGTCCACACTTTTCGTATATGGCCTGAAGCACAAACTCAGGCTTTATATTGTCAATGCTTCCTGTTGATACCTGCATGAAAAACTCAGGCTTTTTGTTATTTTCCATGACTGTAAGCTTGTATACAAGAGGCTTTATATCTACCTCTCTCTCACTCTTTTTAGTCTTTTTCATCACAACAAAGGATGGCGCGTCAAAAAAGTGCTTATCTATCGCTTCCTTCCACTCCTCTATGGTGTATGGGCTCTCATAGCCCTCCTTGAAGCTAAGTACATAGTCTGCAGCCGCAACAAGCGACATAGCCTTCTTTGCATCATCCGGCAGAAGCACATAGCCTGTCACCTCTACTCCGTCCACCATCTGGGCATTTAAAGCTTGTATGCTTTTTTCTGTAGATTCTGTTGTATTTACATCTATGTCAAAGTACTCACCATCACTTGTGATGCCCACTCCAAGCGGAGCCGCAAACGACATAATCTGGTGAGCAGAATACCCCTCTGAATAGCGGATATCAATATCTGCCCTTCTGACCGCCTTCTGGAAGTATCTCATCGTATCGAGATGTCCTATAAACTTCATGCAGCCCCATTTTTTAAACTTCACTCTAATTTTCATAGCAGACACCTCCTCCATAGCTCTTTGCACCGCAGGCAGAACACCTCATGCGGCAGTTAGGAGTGACTGTCTCCTTATGGGCTGTCTCCCACTCTCTTATCATAAACTGCTTTGTCACACCTATATCGATAAAATCCCATGGGAATACTTCATCTAAAGGCCTTTCTCTCATCGTGTAGAAATCCGGATCCAGTCCGCATTCCTTTATCGAATCAATCCATCTGTCATAGTCAAAATACTCTGTCCAGGCATCATAATATCCGCCCTTTTCGTATACCTTTACTATCGCATCGCAAAGCCTTCTGTCGCCTCTTGCAAGTATGCCCTCTATCACAGTGACATATGCCTCATGCCAGTTGTATCTGATGCTCTTTCTGTTGAGCTGCTCCTTTACATGATCATTTACTATTTTGGCCCTGCCCAGATACTCAGATGGCTCATACATTCTCGCCCACTGGAATGGTGTAAAAGGCTTTGGCACGAAAAATGATGTACTTATCGTAATCTGGCATTTTCCGGCTCTCTTTTCCTTTGGAACGGTATCATAGTACAATGCCGCCACATCGTTTGCAAGCTCAGGAATGCCCCTCATATCTTCCTCTGTCTCTGTAGGCAGACCGAGCATGAAATAAAACTTCACCTTGTTCCAGCCGCCCTCAAAGGCCTGTTTTGAGCCGTTCATTATATCATCCACGGTAAGGCCCTTATTAATGACATTTCTAAGGCGCTGTGTACCGGCCTCAGGCGCAAAGGTCAGACTGCTTTTTTTCACATCCTGCACCTTCTGCATGATATCGAGCGAAAACGCATCAATTCTGAGTGAAGGCAGGGAGATATTTATCTTCTTTTCCTTGCAGATATCAAGCAAAAATGTGATGAGCTCGTCAAGCTCCTTGTAGTCGGATGAGCTTAAGGAGCTTAAAGAAATCTCCTCGTGTCCTGTATTTTTAATAAGTGCCGCAGCAACGTCCTTTAGGTGGTCAACCTTTTTCTCACGGTTTGGGCGGTAAATCATACCGGCCTGACAGAAACGGCAGCCTCTTATACAGCCACGCTGTATTTCAAGCACCATTCTATCCTGCGTAGCCTTGATAAAAGGCACAACCGGTGCCTCCGGGTAGGTTGAGTTCGTCAAATCTACCTGCACCTGTTTTTTTATCTTTACAGGAATATCATCATACTTAGGCTTCATACAGCAAATTGTTCCATTCTCATTGTACTCCACCTCATACAAAGCAGGTACATAAAGGCCCTCAATCTTTGCAGCCTCATGTAAAAACTCTTCCCTTGAAAGACCATCAGCCTTTGCCTTCTTATAAAGCTCAAAGAGATTGCCGTACTGTGTCTCTCCCTCTCCGATATAAAATATATCAAAGAAGTCTGCAATCGGCTCCGGATTGTAGGTACAAGGACCGCCTGCAATCACAATAGGACAGCCATCCTCTCTGTCCCTTGAACGAAGCGGAATCTGTGCGAGGTCAAGTATCTGCAAAATATTTGTGTAGCACATCTCATACTGCAGCGTCATGGCTACAAAATCAAAGTTCTTTATAGGCTCCTGAGACTCAAGTCCGAAAAGCGGTATATTCTCCTGCTTCATGATTTCATGCAGATCAGGCCACGGAGAATAAACTCTCTCGCACCACACGTCATCCATGCGGTTGAACATATCATATAATATCTGGATTCCCAGATGTGACATACCAATCTCATAAACATCAGGAAAACACATCGCAAAACGTATATTTACCTGCGATGTGTCTTTCATTACTGAGTTGAACTCATTCCCGATATATCTAGCCGGTTTGTCTACCTTCATAAGTATCTCATCACTTAAAGCTAGTTTTCTCATATAATTTCCTCTAAATAATTATTGTGTTTTAAGGCTATCGCTGTGCCAGCTCCCCCGCTATCTCTGCCCATGTGATATTTTTCTGAGCCATAAGAATCATGCAGTGGTACATAAAGTCCGATATCTCAAACTTCAAATCATCACTGTCCGGATTTTTGGCTGCCAGAATAATCTCAGTGCATTCGTGTCCGAGCTTTTTTAATATCTCATCTATGCCCTTTTCCATGACAGCATTGGTGTACGAGTCCTCCTTTGGATTCTTCATACGGTCAACTATCACCGCATAGACTGATTCAAGCACTGTAAGTGGATTCTTCTCCACATACTCTTTTTTCACGATATTATTGAAAAAGCAGGTCCTGTTACCTGTGTGGCATGCAGCTCCCACCTGCGAAACCTTCGCAAGGATAGTATCATAATCACAGTCCGCTGTCAAAGACTTTACGTACTGTAAATGTCCTGATGTAAGTCCTTTGGTCCAAAGCTCATTGCGGCTTCTGCTCCAGTAGGTCATACGTCCGCTGTTTATCGTGACATTGAAGGCCTCCTCATTCATATAGGCAAGCATGAGCACCTGCTCATTGCGGTAATCCTGCACTATGACAGGCACCATGCCGTCAGAATTAAGCTTTAAATCAGACCATTTTAAGTCTGGAGTAAAATTGTCAACAAGTATTCCTCCGTCAGAAAGCTTTGTCTTTAACGCCATGATATCATTTTCAGGATCATTGATAAACTCTCCTGCAATGCCTCTTAGTGTTTCACGCTTCATGACATCAATTATTTTATCCATGTCAAACTGCGGCATATAGACCACATACGGTGTGGATGTGAGATTCTCAAGCGCATCTATTATATCTATATTCAAGACCAAAAGCTCATGAAAGGTATCCTCTATCTCCTCCTGATGCTTGAAAATATAGTCTACATTGCTGATTGACAAAAGAATTTTATCCTTGCCAAACTTCTCGCTTGCCACATTTGCAAGCCCAAGGCTTGAATCCTTTGTGGCATTGAAGATGACCTGTAAACAGCCTGCATACAGCAGCTTTTTCACGTCCTCTATGCGGTTGATATTTCCTCCGGCGCACACCTTTATGTCGATATTTCTGTTGATATTTTCTATCGTATGTATGTTTTTCTCATGCTCATCATCATCAGTTGAAAGATCAAAAATAATAATCTTGTCTATGCCACTGTCATTGTAGAGCTGACACAGATTGTAGACGTCGCCCATAACTGTCATATCAGACGCTGATTTCACGGCCTGGCCGTTCTTTAAATACAGTGTAGCAACGATGTTCTTAAAACCAGTCAAATTACAAACTTCCTTTCGTGGACATCACGTCCTTTATTCTGCTATCATAGGTGCAGGCATCGTCAAGCGCCTTGGCAAATGCCTTAAACATAGCTTCTATCATATGATGATTATTTCCCGGTGTCAAAACCTTTATATGCAGGTTCATCGCAGCAGAGTAAGAAATGGCATAGAAAAACTCTCTCACCATCTCTGTATCCATATCTCCGACTCTCTCGCAGGTAAACTCGCCGTCAAACTGCAGGTACGGTCTGCCTGATAAATCAATGGCACAAAGCACCAGCACCTCATCCATCGGTAAAATAAAGCTTCCAAATCTCTTTATGCCCTTTTTGTCTCCGACAGCCTGTGCTATGGCATTACCAAGCACTATGCCGCAGTCCTCTATAGTATGATGACAGTCCACATTTAAGTCACCGTCGCATGTCATATCGAGGTCAAAAAAACCATGCTTTGAAAAGCCCTCCAGCATATGGTTAAAGAAGCCTATGCCTGTGTCTATATTTGATTTTCCGGTTCCGTCTATATTTAAACCGACCGAAATATCAGTCTCTTTTGTTTTTCTGCTAAGCTTAGCGCATCTATCTGCCATTTCTTACTCCTTTGACTAATCCTCAAATCTAACCTTGATTGAATTTGCATGTGCCGTAAGCTTCTCACACTCTGCAAACTGCTCAATATCTGTATGTATTCTCTCAAGCGCTTCTCTTGAATATGAGATGATGCTTGACTTTTTGATAAAGTCATCTACAGATAAGGCTGAGAAGAATTTTGCTGTTCCGTTTGTAGGCAGAACATGGTTTGGTCCTGCAAAATAGTCTCCCAAAGGCTCTGATGAGTACTCTCCGATAAAGATTGCTCCTGCATTTTTGATTTTTGTCATGACTGAGAAAGGATCTCTTGTGACAATCTCCATATGCTCTGAAGCGATATCGTTTACTGCATCAATTGCCTCATCCATATCCTCTGCAACAAGTATATATCCGTAGTTTTCAAGAGATTTCTCAATGATTTCTTTTCTTGAGAGGACCTCAGCAAACTTATCAACTTCCTCTGATACTTTCTTTGCAAGCTCCTCACTTGTTGTGATCAAGATAGCTGATGCCATCTCATCATGCTCGGCCTGTGAAAGTAAATCTGCTGCCACATAGCGTGGATTTGCAGTCTCATCTGCAAGCACCAGAATCTCGCTAGGTCCTGCGATTGAATCAATGCTGACATATCCAAACACAGCCTTTTTGGCAAGGGCAACAAAGATATTTCCCGGTCCAACAATCTTGTCTACCTTTGGCACACTCTCTGTACCAAATGCCATTGCAGCGATAGCCTGTGCACCGCCTACCTTGTAGATTTCATCTACTCCGGCCTCGTTTGCGGCTACAAGTGTGGAAGGATATACCTTGCCGTCAGCTCCACATGGTGTACACATAACAATCTTTTCAACGCCTGCTACCTTTGCAGGCAGCACGTTCATCAGCACAGATGAAGGATAGACAGCCTTGCCGCCCGGCACATATACTCCTGCCTTTGCTATAGGTGTGACCTTCTGTCCTAAAATGATGCCGTCCTCTATTGTAAACCATGAGTTCTGCAACTGCTTCTCGTGATATTTTCTGATATTTACAAGAGCCTTTTTTATAACGGCAAGAAGCTTCTCATCAACCAGCTCATATGCTTCCTTTATTTCTTCCTCTGTGACACGGATATTTGATGCATCCACATCCGCTTTATCAAATTTCTTTGTGTATTCAAAAACAGCCTTGTCACGGTTTTCCTTTACATTGTTTATAATCTCATTTACCGTGCTCTCATACTCTGTATAGTTGTTAGGGCTTCTCTTAAGCAGGCTCTCCAATATGTTCTTCTGTGAATCCTTTGTAAGTTTTAAAATTCTCATTACAGCCTCCGTCTAAAATCATGTATTGATATAAATTATACGCTATTTGATAACAGTCTTCAAATCACTTATGAGCTTTGTGATACGCTCATTGTCCATCTTCATGCTGACCTGGTTTACCACAACCCTCGCAGACAGCGGACAGACCTCCTCAAGCACGGTAAGTCCGTTCTCCTTAAGTGTAGTTCCGGTCTCTACTATATCACAAATCACCTCTGAAAGTCCAACAATCGGAGCAAGCTCTATTGAGCCGTTTAGCTTTATAATCTCTACCGTCTGATGCTTTTTATTGTAGAAATAATCCTTTGCGATATGAGGATACTTGGTGGCAACTCTTATCTGCTCATGATGCTGCAAAAGCTCCCTTGCGCTCTCCGGTCCGCATATGCACATGCGGCATTTTCCAAAGCCTAAATCAAGCACCTCGTATATATTTCTGCCCTCCTCGAGGATGGTATCCTTTCCTACCACACCGATATCGGCAGCGCCATACTCCACGTATGTAGGCACATCAGGTCCCTTTGCCAGGAAAAATCTAAGCTTAAGCTCCTCATTTACGAAAATCAGCTTTCTGGTATCCGGATCCTTCATCTCCTCACAGGTGATGCCTATCTGCTCAAAAAGCTGCAGTGTCTTCTTTGCAAGTCTGCCCTTTCCCAGGGCAAAGGTTAAATATCTGTCATCACTCATCTTTTATTCCTCTATAAACTCAACTCTGTTTATACGGTTGTCTACCGCATATGAAGCATAGTCCTCTTTCGTTTTATTTTTGTCCTTAAGCACCATCTGTGTATTTACCCCATCTCTTCGAAGCTCCATAGAGCGCTTGATTGCCGCATGGTATGCAGCCTCCTCAAATACTATAAGTGAGGAATTCTCAATGACAGGCACATCAATATCCTGACGGCTTAATGCTGCCATGAGCTGATCCACAACAATCGCAAAGCCGATTGCAGCAGCGTCCTTTCCAAAGTGTGAAAGCAGCTTGTCATAACGGCCTCCCTTTACAATAGGCTCTCCTGTACCATATGTGTAGCCCTGGAAAATGATACCTGTGTAATATGTGTAGTCACTGATAAGTCCAAGCTCATACGAAATATATTTCTCGATGCCGTATGCCTTTAAATATTCTCTAAGCTTAAGCAGAGTATCAATAGATGATAATATCTCATCATAGCCCTTCGCAAGCTTTAAAGCCTCCATAAGCTGCTCATCCTGTAAATCGAAATTGTCTAATAGTCCAAACAGCTTCCTTAGCTTGTCGTTCATTGAAAGACTGTCAACAAACTCCTCCACACCGAAGAAATTCTTATTTGCTATGAGCTCTTTTAGGTTTTCCTCCTGCTCTCCTGACAGCCCTGCTGCCTTTGTGAGACCGTAAAAGAACTGCGAATGTCCGACTGAAATCTGGAAATTCTTAAGTCCGCTCTCAAGCATCGACTCAACTGTCATCGAAAGTATCTCGGCATCTGCAGAGATAGAGCCGTCACCTATCAGCTCTGCACCGCACTGTGTGCTTTCCTTGAGCCTGCCCTGATAATCCGATGAATTGATAAAAGTATTGCCAAGATAACAAAGCTTGACAGGCATATCGTCCTCTATATAGTACTTAGCCGCACTTCTTGCAATAGAAGGTGTAAAATCAGGACGAAGGACAAGCGTATTGCCCTCCTTGTCAAAAAACTTGTATAAATCCTTTGAAGGGGTTGTTCCGACATCGCTTCCAAAAATATTAAAAAACTCAAACGTAGGTGTCATGATATCATGATATCCGTATTTTAAAAGTGTACGGTGCAGCTTATCCTGCAAATACAGCTTTTTTTTGCATTCTCCGTTATATATGTCTCTTACTCCGTCCGGAGTGTGTAATAATTGATTTTCCATATTGTGTAAAATCTCGCTTTCATGTAGTAAAGTGTTATCGTGGTAATATGCTACCATACGATAGTAATACTGTCAAGCCCTGCAATTTAAGTCAAGCTGAAGTGCGTTCAGATACGGCACAAGTATTCCGGGCACCTCCGGGAGGAAAAATGCCGGCTCAAGCTCCTCATAGCGGAAGCTCTTTCTGCCGCCTTCTGCAGCTCTATCCCAGAATTCTGTCAGTTTTTTAAATGTGAGATAATAGTATTCGTTCCTGTGTGTGTACGATATAAGGATAAATGCAACACCATCCTGTTTTTCAAAGCATCTCATAAACTCTACCTGATGCTCATGTATATTGGCAAGGGGAAACGTGTCGGTATTACATTCCTTTGCATCAAAGCATACCGGGATTCCCTGTACAGCGCCAATATAGTCAACCGTACTCTTCTGCTCGAAATAAGCCAGTGTAATGTGTCTGGTTTCCGGCTCCATCTTTATAGGTGTAATCGGAGTGGGAATCTTTTGTATGAGCGCCAGGCCGTTCTCCCTGTATTTTTCATTTGTCTTGTTTATCATGTCCTCTAAGGTCGAGCCTCTTAAGCCTCTTGAATTCCAGGTTGCCATATCGTTTCTATCTTCCTTAATACTATAAGCTATGCGACGTAAAGTAAATAATGACGGGTTTAAAGCCCCACCCTGCTCCATATGTCAGGCAAAGCCGCCTCTATATATCTGCCATCAGGCAAAATCACATGGTGCGCATGCAAAAGCTGGCTGGTCACATGATAATTTTCTTTGTAAAAAGCATTAATCCTTCTATCACCATACTTTATATCACCTATGATCGGATGACCAATCGATGACAGATGTGCCCTGATCTGATGGCTTCTTCCGGTAATCAGATGCACCTCAAGAAGAGTTGCTTTATGGCACGAAGCACTCATATCAATTGTCTTAAGAGGCCTGTAGGCAGTCTTTATTGGCAGTGATTCATCACTTATGGGCTCCCTGGTTATCTGCACCTTATTTACAGCCTCATCCTTTGTCAGAAAGCCCTCTATGGTCATAGGCTCATCAACCTCTCCTGCAACAAGCGCCATATAATACTTTTCTGCGGTTCTGTCCTTAAGCACCTGTGACAGGTACTGCAGTCCATGAAGCGATTTACCCATCAGAATCAGCCCCGATGTATTTCTGTCCAGGCGGTTGCACACCGATGGCTTAAAGCTCTTATATGTGTCAAAATCAAGCTTTCCCTCTTTTATCAGGTATCCAATAAGCCTTTCGTTTGCAGAAATATCAGTCTCCTTTGATTTCTGCGACAGCATATTGACTGGCTTGTTTGCGGCCAGTATGTCATCATCCTCGTATACCACACCAAGTCCGTCAGGCTTTAGTGCACCAAGTGCCTTGAAATCCTTCATCAGACTGTCCTCATTGACGGAGAACTTAGCAAATGTATCATCTGACAGAAAAATCTTGATTTTGTCGTCAACTGACACAATTTCTGTGCCTGACGCTTTCTTATCATTCAGTTTTATGTTCTTCTTCCTGAGCATCTTGTAAATAAAGCCCATTGATGCGTTTGGAAGTATCTTTTTAAGGTATTTGTCAAGCCTCTGGCCTGCCTCGTTTTTACCAGCTTTAAATTCTTTCATAGCCTTTATCTTGTATATCTATCTTTTCTTCTTGTGGACGTTTCTGATTGTTTTCTTTTTGTGCGCTGTGCCTGCGGTGTTACTTCCGCTTCCGTTTTTCCCTCGCTCTGTTGCATTTTTCAAGTTTTTCCTTACACCTGCATTCTTGCCGCTGCCATAGCTGCTGTTTGAATTTTTATCAGACTTAGAAGTTTTTTTGTCCCAGCCGCCATCAGTATGCATTTTCCTAGGCTTTATCAGGCACTTTTTGTCAAATCCGATTAAGTCCTCCCTGCCGGCCTTCACAAGTGCCTCGTGCACGAGATCATAGTTCTTTGGATTGCGGTACTGGATGAGCGCCCTCTGCATAGCCTTCTCATGTGGGTTAGTTGTGACATACACCGGCTTAAGTGTCGCCGGGTCAAGTCCTGTATAGTACATGCATGTAGAGATGGTAGACGGTGTCGGATAGAAATCCTGCACCTGCTCCGGCATATATCCCAGGTCTCGCAGATACTCTGCAAGCTCTATCGCCTCTTTAAGTGTTGAGCCCGGGTGTGATGACATGAGATACGGCACAAGATACTGCTCCTTGCCTATCTTTTTATTCATATCCTTGTATGCCTTCACAAAGCTGTTGTACACCTCTACACTCGGCTTTCCAAGCCTGCTCAAAACAGCATTGGAGATGTGCTCCGGAGCAACCTTAAGCTGTCCGCTGACATGATACTCGCACAGCTCACGAAGAAACGTCTTGTCTTTGTCATACATCAGATAGTCAAACCTGATGCCTGAGCGGATAAACACCTTTTTTACATTTGGCAATGCACGAAGCTCTCTAAGCAGCTGTATATAGTCGCTGTGGTCAACAATCAGGTTGCTGCACGGCTTAGGAAACAGACACTGCTTTGTAGGGCACGCTCCCCTTGTGAGCTGCTTTTTACATGCCGGCTGCCTGAAATTGGCTGTAGGGCCTCCAACATCATGGATATAGCCCTTAAAGTCCTTATCCTGCGTGATAAGCTTTGCCTCTTCTATAATTGACTCATGACTTCTTGTCTGGATTATCCTGCCCTGATGGAAGGTCAATGCACAGAAGTTACAGCCTCCAAAGCAGCCTCTGTTGCTGATAAGAGAAAACTTCACCTCGCTTATAGCAGGCACTCCGCCTGCCTCCTCGTAGCTTGGGTGATAAGTCCTCATATAAGGGAGTGCATAGACCTCATCCATCTCATCCTGCGACAGTGGCTTTTGCGGTGGATTCTGCACCACAAGCGTAGAGTTGTCATATGGCTCTACGAGCCTCTTTGCACAGAAAGGATCAGTATTGCAGTACTGTATGTAAAAGCTTCTTGCAAACTCCCTCTTGTCCTCTTTTATAACGTCATAATCCGGAAGCTCAATCGCATCATATATGATATCCCTGTCCTTTGTCTTGAACACGGTACCATCTATAAACGTGATATCCTTTACATCCATACCGCTGGCAAGCGCATCCGCTATCTCGATGATGCTTCTTTCTCCCATGCCATATGAAATGAGATCTGCACCGGAATCTAAAAGAATCGAGCGCTTGACCTTATTTGACCAGTAATCATAATGTGCCATGCGCCTAAGGCTCGCCTCGATGCCGCCTATTATGATAGGGATTTTTTTATAAGTATGGCGTATCAGGTTACAGTACACAACGGTCGCATAATCAGGTCTCTTTCCCATCACGCCACCCGGTGTAAAGGAATCCTTTGCTCTTCTTTTCTTTGAAACCGAATAATGGTTTACCATGGAGTCCATATTGCCTGCTGATACCAAAAAGCCAAGGCGCGGCACTCCGAGTATGGATATAGACCCATCATCCTTCCAGTCGGGCTGTGAAATGATGCCGACCGTATAGCCATGTGCCTGCAGCAGCCTTGCAATTATTGCATGTCCAAAGGACGGATGATCCACATATGCATCACCGCAGACATACACAAAATCAAGCTGCTCAATGCCCTCATCTATCATATCCTGTTTTGAAATTGGTAAAAAACCATTACTCATATCATACCTCATAATTAAAAATTATTTTATTTGCCGGATTTTATCTGCATAAGCATATCCGTTTCAGCCTGTGTCAAAGCTCTGTAAGTCCCTGTTTTAAGGTCATCAGGAAGCTTAAGCGGTCCCATGGATATTCTCTTTAAATAGATTACCCTCTTTCCAAGCGCCTCAAACATCCGCTTGACCTGATGGAACTTTCCTTCTGTTATTGTAAGCTCAATCTCGGATACGCTGCCACTTTTTTTAATAACAAGCTCCGCAGGCTTTGTAGGTCTTTCCTCGCCTATATCAATGCCCTCTTTAAACCTGATGATATCATCCCAGGTCACCTCACCATAGATACGTGCATAGTAAGTCTTTGCCACATGCTTTGAAGGACTTAAGAGCTCGTGCGAAAGTGCTCCATCATTTGTGATAAGTAAAAGCCCCTCCGTGTCTATATCAAGCCTTCCGACAGGAAACAGATCATCATGCACAGCATCCGTGATATAGTCCATGACAGTCTCATGCACATTATCACAGGTCGCAGAAACACAGCCTGAGGGCTTATTAAACAGGTAATACTCATACCTTTGATACTTAACTATTCTGCCGTTAACTGATACCTCGTCGGCATCAGTATCTACCTTTGTCTCAGGCTTTGCGGCCACCGTGCCATTTATGGCTATCTGTCCGGTCTTTATAAGCTTTTTTACCTCAGAGCGTGTGCCAAGCCCCATCTCTGATAAAAATTTATCTAATCGAATCATATTGATATTTCTCTCCACATATACTGTCACATGAGTAAAAACAAACTTAAAAAATTACTGTTTATCGCTTTTATACTGCTATTTTGCATTTATTACATATTGTTTCCGGCACAGGTGAGTGCGTGCGCTAAAGCAGGCATAATGCTATGGTTCAACCAGATATTTCCGCTTCTATTTATATTTACGATTTTATCTAACCTGATTATCTCAACAAATGTGCTGCAAAACATTCCCCAAAAGCATATCATGCTTTTTACATACATAATAGGCATAATATTTGGATTCCCGATAGGAGCAAAGCTCACAGCAGATTTTTGTTCGAAAGGATACATAGATAAAAATCACAGGGAAATACTGAGTGCACTGGCAAACCATTTCAGCCTTCCCTTTATCATTACCTATGCACTGTCCGAGCAACTTAACATATGCAGCCACTACAGCATTTATCTTGTGTCACTTTATCTGCCATCTGCTATAGGAATGATAGCTATGCTTTCGATTAACAAAAACAGAAGCTTAAAACAAAAAATCCCGGCTCAAGGATTTAAGCTTAACATGCAAATCGTTGATGCCGGAATAATGAAAGGGTTTGAAACCCTTATAAAACTCTGTGGATATATTGTATTGTTCTCTATAGTCTCACGTATCCCACAGACCATTGCCCAAAAGGCTGACTGCAGCATGCCACTGTCGGCAGACATAATAGGTGCCTTTTTTGAAACCACAAACGGTATCGGCATAGTCTGCGGTCTATGCATTCCACGCACCCTGTCAATAGTGCTGTGCATTGCACTTCTGTCATTTGGCGGTGTATCATGCATGGTCCAGACCAAATCAATATTCCGGGATACAGGCTTTAGGCTTTACAGATACATACTGCTTAAGGCAGCCATGAGCATACTCTCATGCCTGTTATGTATTATCCTATTTTGCATCCTCATCTGAATCGGAAATATTGGTGATTTCTATGTCATCATCAGATGTATCTGAAGCTGCCTCATTGTCAGACGACTCCGCTCCTGCAGCTTCATCGCCATTCTCTTCCGGTGGGAAAAGCTCTGCTCTGTTTGCTGCAACAACATCCTCAAACTGCTGCAGTGAACTTATAAGGCTGTCATATCTGGCCTTTGAAGTCTCAATAGAGCCTGTTAAGATATCCTCAATGCTCTTGAGCTGGCTGTCCGTATATGCCATGGCACTCATTCTGAGATTATTTGCTTCGTTTGTGGCACTGTCAAGTATCTCCTGTGCCTGCTTTGTTGCAATCTGCACTACCTCATTCGCCTGTGCATATGCCTGCTGCATAATCTGATGCTCGCTGACAAGCTCATTTGTCTGAATCTGAGCCTGCGCAATTATCTGATCAGCCTTCGCCTGTGCATCAGCAAGGATAGCCTCCTTATTGCTGATAATCTTCTGATATCTCTTGACCTCCTCAGGGGTCTTTGTACGAAGCTCTGAAAGAAGCTCCTCTAACTGTTCACGATTGACAAGAATCTTGTTTCTTGAAATAGGTGACGGCTTGCAGCCATCAATATAGTCTTCGATTTCTTCAATAATCTGTTCCATTTTACTGCTCATAAATACTGTCTCCTTACCTGGTAATATTGTATTTGGCATAAATTCTATCAATGAACTGTTCAGGTACGAACTTTGATATATCTCCTCCGTATGATGCAAATTCCTTGACAATTGTAGAGCTTAAATATGAATAATTGAGGCTAGAAGTGAGAAAAACCGTCTCTATTTCCGGATTCTGCACTCCGTTAGCCTGTGCAATCTGCAGCTCATACTCAAAATCTGTCACTGCACGCAATCCTCTTATTATGATTGTTGCATTGATTTTCTTCATATAATCAACTAAAAGTCCTTCGAAGCACCCTACCCTGACGTTTGGTATATGTGCTGTCATTTCCTTTATCATACTAACACGTTCTTCCAAAGAAAACAACGAGTTTTTTGCACTATTATTGAGTACTCCGACAACCAGCTCGTCAACTATTTTGGCTGAACGCTCTATTATATCCAGGTGTCCAAATGTCACCGGATCAAAGCTTCCCGGATAAATTCCTACCTTCATATTGTATCTCCTATGCACGCTTTATGAAAACATGCTTGTTTGTCTTATAAATTTTTTCTTTGACTATATCATAGCCAAGCTCTGTGAGATAATCAAAATCAGTATCGTTTGAAGCCTCAACCACGATAAGTGTATCATCCTTTAATATATCGCTGTCCGAAAGTGTAATAAGCACTTCCTTTTCAAGCTCCTTATTGTATGGCGGGTCCATAAACACGATATCAAATTTGTATTTGCCCTCAAGCGTACGTACTGCCGTGACAGCATCCGTCATCATAAGCCTTGAGACCTTATCAAACTTTGTAAAATGGATATTGTCCTCGATGCATGAAGCAGCTTTTCTTGAATTCTCCACAAATACAGCATAGGCTGCACCGCGGCTTAACGCTTCAAGTCCTATCTGTCCGCTTCCGGCAAACAGATCTAAAAAATATGCTCCGGGAACATCAAACTGCATGACATTAAAAAGAGTCTCCTTCGTCTTGTCAGTAGTCGGTCTTGTATCTTTTCCCTCAATAGTCTTTAGAGGGAGGCTTCTCGCCGTTCCTGCTATTATTCTCATACTTTTCTCCCTGTTATAGTCTATTTCTGGTCCTTTAAGACGTCCTTATTCTTTGCGATATAGTCAATAAGCGAAACAACTGTGAGCACAAGTGCCACATAAATTAGGATTGTTCCAAGGACATTTAACCAGCCAAGCTGCAGATTGATATTAAAAATAATAACAATAACCATAAGCATCTGGAAGGTTGTCTTAAACTTTCCCCAGTAGCTTGCTGCAATGACAATTCCATTGTCTGATGCAACGAGTCTGAAGCCGCTTATGATAAACTCTCTTGCAATGATAATAAGCACAACCCATACAGGGATGAGCTTTAAATCAACAAGGCATATCATTGCAGAGCATACAAGCAGCTTGTCTGCAAGCGGATCCATAAACTTGCCGAAATTTGTAACAAGATTGTATTTTCTTGCAATTTTTCCGTCAGCCATATCGGTCAGACTTGCAATGATAAATATCGCAAGTGCTATATAATTTCCGTATCCGTCAAAAAACGGTGAAATAAGGAAAAATACAAAAAACGGAATAAGTATCACTCTTAAGATTGTAAGTTTGTTTGGTAAATTCATTTTACAAGTTCTCCTATCAAATCATATTCATACGCACCGGTCACCATAACCTTGCATATATCGCCGGTCATAAGTGTCTCATCAGTGTTGATGAATATATATCCGTCAACATTCGGTGCATCTCTGTATGTACGGCCGATATAAGCATTTTCATCAGCCACCTTGCCCTCTATGAAAACATATAATTCTTTACCCTTTAGTGTCTCATTTTTATCAAAAATGACCTCTTCCTCAAGCTCCATGACATCTGCCTGCCAGTCAGCCTTTATATCCTCATCTATCTGATCAGGCATTGCAGCTGCCTTTGTGCCCTCCTCCGGGGAATACGTAAAGGCTCCCAGACGGTCAAACTCCATATCATTTACAAACTGCATAAGCTCCTCGTGATTATCCTGTGTCTCACCCGGGAAGCCACATATAAGTGTGGTCCTTAGTGTGATATCAGGTATTCTCTCACGCAGCATTCTGATACGCTCCATAAGCTCAGCCTTTGTTGTTTTTCTGCCCATGCGCCTTAAAATATCGTCATTGCAGTGCTGGATTGGCATATCCAGATAATGGCATACCTTCTCATCCTTTATCATGGACTCTATAAGCTCATCGTATATCTCCTCGGGATAGCAGTACATAATCCTTATCCAGAACAGCCCGCTTATCTTGTTGAGCTCATCCAAAAGCTTATGAAGTGACTTCTCACCATACAAATCCACTCCGTAAAGTGTGGTCTCCTGGGCAACAAGTATAAGCTCCTTTGCCCCCTGCTCCACAAGGCTCTTCGCCTGCTCAATTAAATCCTCCATCGGCACACTTCTGTAACGGCCTCTGACAGATGGAATGACACAGTAGGTACAGTTTTTATTGCAACCCTCTGCTATCTTAAGGTAAGCGAAATGCCCTCCTGTGGTGACAATACGCTTTGTCTTTATGCTGGGAAGCCCCTCTAAGGTGTGCAGATTGCTGTATCTGTGTTTTTCAAGTGTCTCATGGACAGCTTCAACTATAGTATCATATGAATTGGTGCCAAGTATGGCATCAACCTCTGGGATTTCCTTAAAAATCTCATCCTTGTATCTTTGTGCCAGACAGCCTGTCACAATAAGTGATTTGCATTTGCCTGTCTCCTTATACTGAGCCATCTCGAGAATTGTATTGATACTCTCCTCCTTTGCATCACCTATGAAGCAGCAGCTGTTTACGATAATGATATCAGCCTGCGTCTCATCATCGGTCATCTCAATGCCGTCATTTGCAAGCATGCCTATCATATACTCTGAATCCACAAGGTTTTTATCGCATCCAAGCGAAATAAATAATAATTTCATAGTACCTCTCAAATGTAAGTATTTACAATTAAAGGGAAAGACAAAACAGCCTTTCCCCTCCTAGATTAAGCCTCTTCGCCTTCGTTTAAATCCTCATCATCTGAGACGATTCTGACAGCTCCCGTGTACAGCTCCTCTACAGCAATAGATAATGGCTTATTGCACTTAGGGTGTGCGATAAGTGGTTCTGCACCATCAATAATCTGACGTGCACGCTTTGCTGCAGCAATAACGATAGAATAACGGCTGTTTACTACCGGCTCTTCACCTATCTCTACATTGTTGTTTACTACCTTCATTAACTCTACATACGATGGATGTATCATATTATTTATCTCCTTTCGAAAAGCTTAAAAGCTCTTTTCTCATTTTATTTATAAAATCTATATTTGATGATACCAGATAATCCTGATTCTTTTTTGTGTCGTCAGAGCTGTGGATGATATCATTCACAAGCTCTACACAATCGTCAAGCTTATCATTTACCACTAAATAATCATATTTCTCTATGCCTAAAGACTCCTCATATGCTCTTGAAAGTCTCTGTGCACAGACCTCTTTTGTCTCTGTGCCTCTTCCTACAAGCCGGTCCCTAAGCTCATCTGCACTCGGCGCTGACACAAACATAAGCACCGTATCAGGAAACTGCTTCTTTATCTTTAAAGCTCCCTGGATTTCTATCTCAAGAATCACATTCTTTCCGGCGCTAAGCTGCTCATTGACATATGACTTTGGTGTGCCGTAGTAATGATCTACATACTTGGCATACTCAAGCAGTCCATCTGCCTTTATCATCTGTTCAAATTCTTCCTCTGAGATAAAGAAATACTCTCTGCCATGCTCCTCACCCGGCCTTGGACCTCTGGTCGTGGCTGATACGCTCAGTGCATAATCATCACCATGCTTTGCCATAAGCTCCTTCATGATAGTACCCTTTCCGGAACCCGAAAAGCCTGAAAAAACAACTAATTTTCCTGTGTTACTCATCACAATCTCCTAAAATTACTCAATATTTTGAATCTGTTCCCTGACCTTTTCTATATCAGTTTTAAGACTGATGCCTGTGTCAGAAATCTTAAGATCATTGGACTTTGAAAGGATGGTATTCGCCTCACGGTTCATCTCCTGTGCGAGGAAATCAAGCTTTCTTCCCACACTGCCACCGGCATTTAGCGAATCCTTCATGGAAAGGATATGGCTTTTGAGCCTGACTGTCTCCTCATCCACACAGATCTTGTCCGCAAAAATAGTGACCTCCTGGGCTATTCTTGAATCATCAAGCTGATTGTCTGCAAGCAGCTCTCTTAGCTTTTCCTCAAGACGCGCACGGTATTCGACAATAATCTGTGGCGAACGCTCCTCAATGAAATCAACATATGATACCATATTATCGAGCTTTTCGCAAAGGTCTTTTTTAAGATTTTCTCCCTCGCGCACGCGGCTTTCAACAAATGGCTCAAATGCACCGCGAAGAGCCTTCTCAAGACTGCTCCACAGCTCATCCTCATCTACAGGCTGCTCCTCCATCGCAAATACCTCCGGATATCTCGACAGCGTGCTCACTCTTATATCATTCTCCAGTCCGAATTCCTCCGCCATCTGATTCAGATACTTAAGATATTCTCCCGCGAGAGCCTTATTATACTGCAATGAGAGATTATTTTCTGTAAAATCCTCATATGTGATATAAATATCGACCTTGCCACGCTCTATGTACTCCTTAAGCAGAGTCCTTATTGCACTCTCGAAGAAATTGAGCTTTTTAGGCATCTTGATATTGACATCCAGATATCTGTGATTTACGGATTTTACCTCAACTGTAATCTTACGGCTTGCATCTGCGTACTCGTATCTGCCAAAGCCGGTCATACTTTTAATCATAATTTTTCCTTTCGCATATGCATAGATGAGTTTATTATATAACTCCTTGAGATTTTCGTCAAATATATTATAATATAAATATTCATGATTATAAATATTCAGCAGCTTAGAATATTTATAGGAAATAAGGAGGAACATCATGGCTTTAGACGGAATAGTCATTTCAAATATAGTTGCAGAGCTAAACAGCACGATACTAAACTCAAAAATCAGTAAAATCGCAGAACCTGAGGCAGATGAGCTGCTTCTTACCCTAAAGGGACCAAACGGCTCGTTCAGGCTTTCGATGTCTGCAAGTGCATCGCTTCCATTCATCTACCTGACATCCACAAATAAGGTAAGCCCTCTCACTGCCCCTACATTTTGCATGGTTTTAAGAAAGCATATAGCAAACGGACGCATCACAAAGATTTACCAGCCGGGCATGGAGCGTATCATAAACTTTGAAATCGAGCACTTAAACGAGATGGGCGATCTATGCCACAAGGTGCTTATTATCGAGCTGATGGGCAAATATTCAAACATCATCTTTACCGACTCCGATGGTACAATAATAGACAGTGCCAAGCGTATTCCCGCATCCGTAAGCTCTGTGCGTGAGGTGCTTCCTGGCAGAGCCTACACCATCCCCGCGACACAGGAGGATAAATATAATCCTATGACTGTAGATTCGAAGCAGTTTGTGGATATTATATCAGCAAAGCCGCTTACTGTTTCAAAGGCTATCTACTCATCCTTTTCCGGCATCAGCCCTCTTGTGGCAAATGAGCTGGCTCACAGGGCAGGCCTTGACGCGGACTCCCCTGTAGCTGCCTACTCACACGATGAGCTTTTGCACCTGGGAAGCAACTTCACATGGATGATGGAGGACATAAAAAATAATCGTTTTACGCCGAATATCGTGCGTGACGGCAATGAACCAAAGGAATTTTCTTCAATAGAGCTGACTCAGTATAGCGATTTAACGGTCACAAAATATGAATCCATATCAGAGGTTTTAGAGCTTTACTACTCTGAGAGAAACACCTATACACGTATACGCCAGAAGTCAGCCGACCTGAGAAAACACGTAAATACCCTCCTGGAGCGAAACCAGAAGAAATATTCCCTGCAGATGAAGCAGCTTAAGGACTCCGAAAAACGCGAAAAGTACAAGGTGTACGGCGAGCTTATCAACGCATTCGGCTACGGACTTACACCGGACGACAAGTTTCTTGAAGCAGCAAACTATTATGATGACAACAAAATCATCAAAATCCCTATCGACAACACAAAAACTCCTGCCGAGAACGCGCAGAAATACTTTGACAAATACGGAAAGATGAAACGTACTGCCGAAGCATTGAATGAACTGATTCTTGAAACAAAAGGTCAGATAGACCATCTCGAATCAATTCAGAATTCACTGGATATCGCTTTAAGTGCTGACGACCTCGTCCAGATAAAGGATGAGCTGATAGAATACGGTTTTATCAAAAAAGGAAAGGGTTCAAAGAAACAGAAGGTAAAGAGCAAACCCTTCCACTATATCTCATCAGACGGCTTTGATATGTACGTTGGCAAAAACAACTACCAGAACGATGAGCTCACCTTCAAGCTGGCAACCGGAAACGACTGGTGGTTCCACGCCAAGGGCATGCCCGGCTCACATGTCATTGTAAAAGCTGAAAACAAAGAGCTGCCGGACAGCACCTTCGAGGAGGCCGGCAAGCTCGCAGGCTACTACTCAAAGGGCAAAAATGCCGACAAGGTAGAGATAGACTATCTGCAAAAGAAAAATGTCAAAAAGCCAAATGGTGCCGCAGCCGGCTTTGTCGTGTATTACACAAACTATTCTCTCACGATTCACCCGGATATATCCGATATCAGACAGATTGAGTAAGCAGATTATACTTATTTCATAACAATTCCAAAATGCTTAAAGTAAAAAGCTGATATACACATGCATAGTCCTGCATGCTATATCAGCTTTTATTTTAGCCATTTAAGCTCATCACAAATTCATCCTCTTTAATTGTTCTTTTGCAAATTCATCCATTTTCTTTTTCAGTATTCTGTTTTCCGGTGTACAAAGCGCCGGGTCTGCTTCAAGCACCTCATCCACCATCTCAGACGCTTCCTTCAGCACATCGCTGTCCTGATACACATCCGCAAGTGCAAACGCAAGGTCTCCACTCTGCCTGATTCCAAAGAAATCCCCGGGACCTCTGAGCTTTAAATCCTCACTTGCTATATAAAAGCCATCATTTGATTTATTTAGTATCTCCAGACGTTTTTTTGATTTCTTTGAATTTGACGAATTGATGAAAATGCAATACGACTGTGCATCCCCCCTGCCTACACGGCCTCTTAGCTGATGAAGCTGTGCCAGTCCAAACCTGTCTGCATTCTCTATCATCATGACAGTTGCATTGGGCACATTTACACCAACCTCCACGACTGTTGTGGACACAAGCACCTGCGACTCATTATTTGCAAAGCGCTGCATCACCTCATCCTTTGCCTTGCTCTTCATCCTGCCGTTAAGCACATCTACCGTGATATCCTTTGGCAATACCGCTTTAAGCACATTTGCATAGTCTGTGACATTTTCCCCTTCCGAGTTTTCGGTTTCCTCCACAAGAGGGCATATAACATACGCCTGATGGCCGGCTCTCACCTGCTCCTCGATGAAGCTGTAGGCCTTTGGCCTGAACGCTGTGCCAACCACACAGTTCTTGATAGGAAGTCTCTTTGCCGGCACCTCATTTATGACAGAGATATCCATATCACCATATATGATTATTGCTAACGTACGCGGTATCGGAGTGGCACTCATCACAAGTATATGTGGCTTTCTTCCCTTATCCGAGAAGCTCTCTCTCTGCTTCACACCAAATCTGTGCTGCTCATCTGTGATAACAAGCGACAGATTGGAAAAATCCGCTTTCTCCTGTATGAGCGCATGAGTGCCTATAATAAGCGCATTTTTCTCGTTTTCAAGGCGCGCATAGGCCTCTCTTTTCTGCTTTGCCGTCATGGAGCCGGTAAGAAGCACAACAGGACTGTCAAGTCCAAACTGACCAACCAGTGAGCAAAACGTCTCATAATGCTGGTTTGCAAGCACCTCCGTCGGAGCCATTATGGCAGACTGATAGCCACATTTTGACGCCCACGCCATAAGAAGAAAAGCAACAATCGTCTTTCCTGAGCCCACATCGCCCTGAATAAGCCTCTGCATCACATAAGGACTTTTAATATCCTGCTTTATCTCATCTATTGTCTTCTTCTGCGCGCCTGTCAGCTCATACGGAAGCTTCTCAATCAATCCGTCTATAAAAGCATCATCCGTAAACTCAAACTCATTTTTGTCCTTCTGCTGCTTTTTATTCTGATATCGCATGCCCATGATAAAGAGAAAAAACTCATCAAAAACAAGCCGTCTTCTTGCCTCCACAAGCGCGTCAAAGTCATCAGGGAAATGTATCTGCTTCATGGCATAATTATACTCGCAAAAGCCGTATCTGCTCCTTATATCCTTAGGCAGGTAATCTGACAGCAGTGTATCATGTGACAGAGTCTCCTTTATCGTCTTCACTATCAGATTGTTTGTCACACCGCTTGTCACGGAATACACAGGCTGCAGTGTATCACGTATAGCCTCGTACTTTTGCACCTCATACACCACAGGCTGTTCCATGACATATCGGCCTCCCTTTGGCTTAATATGTCCGTAAAATATAAGATGTCTCCCCTGCACAAGCTGTGCCTTAAGGTATGGCATACGGTACCATACCAGCTGTATCATATGCCCGGGCGAGCCGATATCCTGCAATGTAATCTGCATTCTCGCTGTATTTTTCACTACAGGTGCCTTTTTAATCACAGCATGGATGGCATAGGTGCTGCTTACGTTTACATTATTCAGTTCATCAATATCCGTTATTTCCGGAAACTTTACATAATCCCGGGGAAAATGAAGGAGTATATCACCAACGGTGTATACTCCCATTTTAGCAAATGCTTTTTGTGTTTTTTCCCCGATTCCCTTAACCGCGGTAATCGGTGAAGCTATATCCATATTTGCTCCTAAATATAATAAATGTCATTTATATTCTTTAAAAGGCTTTACTCTACAGAAATAACATAATAGTAGATTGGCTGTCCGCCATCGTTGACCTCAACCTCTACATCAGGATATTTCTCTTCGATTGCTGCTGCAAGCTCATTAGCTGAGTCCTCATCAGAATCACTTCCGAAATAGATACTGACAATCGCTGAATCCTCATCTACCATGGCATCTACCATCTCAAGTGTAGTAGCCCTTAAGTCTGTTCCAACAGAAAGGATGCTCTTGTCTCCGATTCCCATGAAGTCGTTCTGCTTGATGGTTTTTCCGTCAATCTCAGTATCGCGGACTGCATATGTCACCTGTCCTGTCTTGACATTTTCTATCTCAGCCATCATCTGCTCTTTATTCTCCTCGGCACTGTGGTCAGGTATATAATTTACAAGCGCTGTGATACCCTGTGGGATAGTCTTTGTAGGGATAACAATAATCTGTTTATCCTCAACAAGGTCTACTGCCTGGTTTGCAGCCATGATGATATTCTTGTTGTTTGGCAGGATAAATACTGTCTTCGCATTTACATGCTCGATAGCGTTGAGCATATCCTCTGTGCTAGGGTTCATGGTCTGACCACCCTCTATGAGATAGTCCACTCCAAGGCCTCTAAACACCTCATTCATGCCCTCTCCGATTGAAACAGATACAAAACCCATTTCCTTTGCAGGCATGTTATTTGTCTTTTCCTCAGCCTGAGCAGCTTCATAAGCCTCTTCCTCAGCCTTCTGCTGTGCTGCAAGCTTCTGTGAATCCTTGATGAGCTTTTCCTGATGCTCCTCACGCATATTGTCGATCTTTATCTTGCTGAGTGAGCCGAAGGTAAGTGCCTTCTGCAGTGCAAGTCCAGGGTCGTTTGTATGTACGTGAGTCTTTACGATCTCATCGTCAGCTACAACGACTATAGAGTCACCGATTGACTCGAGGAATGCCTTGTATGCGTGCTCCTCATTGTCTGACATTGGCGCATTGAGTACAATAATAAACTCTGTGCAGTAGCCAAACTTAATCTCTGCCTCTGTCTCAGCCGAAATCTTTGCAGGAGCTGCTCCTGTTGGTGCGCCCTCGATTGTATAGTCAATCTCCTTGCCAATAAGGGCATCATATGCTCCCTTTAATACCTGAACAAGTCCCTGTCCGCCCGAATCCACAACACCTGCCTGCTTTAATACAGGAAGCATCTCCGGTGTCTGGTCAAGCACATACTCAGCCTGCTTTATAACCTCTTCAACAAATGTGACAACATCCTCTGTTTCGTCTGACAGCTCAAGAGCCTTTTCTGCTGCGCCCTTTGCCACTGTAAGGATAGTTCCCTCCTTTGGCTTCATAACTGCCTTATAAGCTGTCTCAACCGCCTTCTGGCATGCCTCACAAAGAATAGTGACATCTATCTCATCGTATTCCTTTATAACCTTGCAGAAGCCTCTGAAAAGCTGTGATAAGATAACACCCGAGTTTCCTCTGGCACCTCTTAAAGAGCCTGATGAAATAGCCTTTGCAAGCTCTGCCATGGTAGGATTTGTGAGCGAGCTGACCTCCTTGGCCGCAGACATGATTGTCATTGTCATATTTGTTCCGGTATCACCATCCGGTACCGGGAATACATTCAGCTCATTTATCCAGTCTTTCTTTGAATCAAGATTCTTGGCTCCCGCAAGAAACATCCTTGCAAGGAGCTTTGAATTAATGCTTGTGATCTCCACTTTTTGTAGTCCTCCTTAATCAATTACCCTTACGCCCTCAACGTAAATATTGATCTTTGCAATTTTCATTCCTGTAAATGACTCAACCTTGTACTTAACCGTCTCGATAAGATTGTCCGAAACAGTGCCGATCGAAATACCATACGCTACTATTACATGAAAATCAATGGTAATTTCGTTGTTCTCATCTACCTTTACATTTATTCCATGGTTCAGGTAATCTCTCTTTAAAAGCTTTACAAGACCATCCTTCATGTTGACCGCTGCCATGCCTACTATTCCAAAGCACTCTACAGCTACAGAGCCTGCATAGGTTGCAATAACATCTGTATCAATTAAAATTTGTCCATATTGGGTATCCATCTGTCCCTTCATAATATATACCTCCATCATATTGTGACGTAGCTAATGTTATTATACCTTTTTTTTCACAAAAAGCAAATATTTTTATATTTTATCCTTGCATTCTTTATTTTAATCTGATAGAATACATTTGTTGTGAGCTTAAGAGTATGGTAAGCTTAGTGAAATGCAAGGAGGTGCAATATCATGGCAAAATGTGCAATTTGTGAAAAAGGTGTTCATTATGGAAATAATGTCAGCCATTCTCATAGAAGATCAAATCATGTTTGGAAGTCAAACATTAAGAAGGTTTCTTGCAAGGTCAATGGAGTTCCACAGAAGTTATATGTATGTACTTCATGTTTAAGATCTGGCAAAGTTGAGAGAGCTTAGTCTTTATTTTTGAATCTTTTGAATTTTAAAGGACATCCGTTTGGATGTCCTTTTTATTTGCTTTCATATATGAAATTAATCCTGCTTATCGTCCTCTGCCTCGTCTACCTTTACATCGTCGAGATTAAGGTCATCATTTTTTCCCTTTGAGAAACGGCTTACAATGTCCGGCACCATATCAAGTATCTTTGTCATGCCGTCCTGATTCTTTACATTGACAAGCTTTGTCTGTCCATTCTGGATAACGAGCACTGCACTTGGCTGAATCTTTCCGCCCATACCGCCGGCTCCGTTATTTTTCTTTTCTGCCGAAAATGCTCCTGCTGCCACTCCAAACGACACATCCACAAGCGGAAGTATGATTGTATCCCCTATATGAATCGCATCACCAACTACAGTCTTTGTAGTGATAAAGCTGTCCATCCCCTTAAAAAGTGACTCTACTGTGTTATTGAAACTATTATCTGCCATAATATCTTCCTCCTATCTGCTTATCCTATTATATAATCTGCGGCAGTTTTTATCAAATAAAATTCTAAGTGTTGCCGCTAAAATACTTATTACTATCACATGCCCCTTTATATCAAAGCTGCCCTTTGCATATGGATTTTCACTCTCGAAATCAGGTGTAATCCGCCATCTGTTTGTATAGCCGACAGGAAAACATGCTAAAACACCTAATGAAATGCCTGTTGTATCCGGCGAGCCGGTTGAATAAACCATTGTAAGCTTAAGCCTCCTTGGGCATATTCTTTTAAGAATGATAAAAAGCTCTTTTTTCAGATGTGAAAAAGCAGCTTTATTTCTCTCATCACTGTATTCTCTTTTTAGCTTATCAATACCGGTTTTTATTTTTTCTGACTTATCTTTAAATTGCTTTTTATGTGACTTTTTGGGTGGCTTTTTATACGTTTTTTTATGAGTGGGCTTAGTTTGTTGTTTTATATGCTGATTCTCATCAGTTACTGTCCTTTGCTCATTATGAGTCTGTGATGTGCTTTCATCCTCTGTCTGTTCATCTGCGACATGTTCTGACTCATCTGCCGGTATTTTAGGCTTATCTCCGGTGTTTTCACTGACTTTATCTTCTGTTTCAGTTTTAGCTGCATCATCCATATCGTCATCATCCAAAGCCTCATAATTATCAAACAGCTTCTTCTTCACAAAAGCGAGCCTTATATATCCGTCAGTTTCATCCGCATACTCTATATGCAGTGCAAACAAATGAAAAAGCCATGACACATGTGCTTTTGCTCTTATGTCTGTATTGTCAAAGCTTCCGACAGCCCTGTACTTGACCGGCACAAACAGTACGCAAAGCAGCGCTGTAAGTATAAGAGCAAGCACTACAAGGAGTATGATGCCTATGACCTTTAAAATCGTAAATATCATCTATCTATTTCCTCCGTCTGCTCTTTAAATAGCTCTTTACATCTGTTTTACCTGTATTTTCGTATGTCTCCTTAACAATATCACAGGCCAGCAAAAGTGCCTCATCATAATTACCCGCTACTGCGATTATGTGCAGATTCTTCTTAGGATATCCCTTTTGCAGCAATTCTCTTGTCGGAATGATATCCAAAAGATTTTCCTCATTTGACGGAAACGTGATGATGTATGTGTGAAGCATGCCGGCATTATGCTCTATCTTCCACTTGATTTTCTTTATCTTTCCGGTAACAGACTCTCCTACAAATAAATCCTCATACCATTTCATTCCAAAACCTCAAAAAGCAGTTTTTAAAACTGCTTTTTAATAATACTAATAATACTTGTGTGTCCCCCATAAGTTGCTTTTCTTTAAATCCAGATACTCATTGTAAGCCTTCTCAAGTATCTGCTTCTCATTTGCAAACTTGAGCAGATGATATGCCTCGTGATACTTGTAAAACCCTGAATCCATGAAATACTCTTCTCTTTGCGGTTTACTATAATAACTTTCGCCCATCATAAGATACCAGTGTACATCCTTTTCCACTGTATCATGTGGCACGGTAAAAGAATAGTGGCTCTTACCCACGTATTGGATTATCGTTGCACTGGCACCAGTCTCCTCTTTCACTTCACGGATTGCAGTGTCCTTGTACTCTTCATCAGATTCCACAGTTCCCTTGGGCAGTACCCACCCCTCGTACCTGTTCCTGTAGTTCTTGTATAAGAGTAATATTTTGCCACGAAAGATTACCACACCGCCACAGCTCGTTGCTTCTATCATTGCCATTCCTCCAAGTGTGGTTTAAACGCTATCTGTCAGTTCAAGCGAAATATGAACGATAACGTCTGTCATTACACTTAAGTATAACCTACTTCTAAAAAAAGTGCAACAAGCCTATTCATTGAAATATTTATCAAATACCTTTTTTGCCACCGGCACCGCATATGTGCTTCCGGCACCCGAATCCTCCACAACTACTGCGATAGCCAGATCATTGTAGCCATCCTTTTTTCCATAGCCCACAAACCAGGCATTGGTCTGGTCTGTAGAATCTGATACCTGGGCAGTTCCGGTCTTTCCAAAGGCCTCATAGCTCTGATCGCTTAGCTTTGCGCCTGTTCCATCAGATACCACTGCTGCCATAAGATTCTGGAGAAAAGCTGCCTGATCCTTTGACATAATCTGCTTGTATGAAGCCGGTTTATTCTGCTCCACAAGCGCCCCGCTCGCATTTTCCGTATGGTCTACCAGATATGGCCTCATCAGATTTCCATCATTGCAGATTGCACCGGCAATCATGCACATATGAAGCGGTGAAACAAGCGTGTTTCCCTGACCTATCGTGGTCTGCATAGTCAGAGCTGACGAAGCATTGTTATCCAGTGCAAACTTACTCTTTTTTGAATCAAAGGCTATAGGCAGATTCTTGTTGAAAAGCATATCGTCACACAAGGTATTAAGCTTATTATTATCCACCAAAAGACCTATATTGGAAAAGGACGAGTTGCATGACTTGGCAAACGACTTTGTTAAGTCCTCCTGCCCGTGTGATTTATTGCCGGCACAGTGGATTGTAAAGCCGTCCTTTGTAATACTGCCGTCACAATCAAAGCTGTAGTCGTTGTATGTAGACGGATTTTCGTTATAATACTCAAGTGCTGTAAAAATCTTAAACACTGAACCCGGAGCATACTGTCCCTGTGTTGCCCTGTTGTAAAGAGAAGTGCTGCCATCACCGTTTACGCTCTCCCAGTCACTTGCGATGGTATTTGGGTCATAATCAGGCTTTGACACCATAACTGCAATCTTTCCTGTCTTCGGCTCAATTGCAATGACAGCACCTTCATAGTCGCCAAGTGCATTATATGCAACCGCCTGTGCTTCGTAATCCAGTGTGGTTACGACATTATCACCGGTATTTTTCTTACCGCTTATATCATTTACTATCTGGTCAAGGAAAAACTCATGTGAGCGAAGCAATGAGAAATTTTCCTGCTTTTCAAGCCCGGCCTTACCGTTTACGGCAAAGCCCGCCACATGCGCAAACATCCTGCCGTCAGGGTATTCCCTTGTCTCAGACGCATCCGAGCTGACCTTTGTCCGAGCTATGACATGTCCATCCTTAGTCTGTATCTCGCCCCTCACTACGTTCTTAGAGAAAAGATCCTGCAGCGAATTGTATGGACTGTTGATGAATTCGTCGCTTTTTACAAACTGGAAATATAAGAAATAACCTATCAATCCAACAAAAACTATAAGGAAAAAATATGTAACAACCGCATACTCTCTATTTCTGTGTCTTCGTGCTGTTTTTGCTGCCTGCTGCCGGTTTTCTCCTTCTCTGTTGACTTCCCTGCGCCCCTGGCTCTTTAGCTGTCTGCTTTTGTCTGTTTTTTGTCTCATGGTCCTTTCGTCTCTTGTCATCTATATTTCTCCTTTTTTCAGGGGCTGCCTGCATAATATACATGCCCTGTATCATTCCAAAAATAATCATCGTAGATAGAAGCGAGCTGCCACCGTAGCTCACAAGCGGCAGTGTCACACCGGTCATCGGTATAAACTTGGTTGAGCCGCCGACAGTTAAAAGCACCTGAAGCGCATACACACTGCCAAGGCCAAGCGCCACATACTTGTAAAATGCATCCTTCATCTGCATGGAAAGATTAAATATCATAAGAAAGCAGCTGACACAAACCATAATGAGGCAGATGGCAAATATACCGCCCATCTCCTCTGAGATAGCCGCTATGATAAAGTCTTTAGACACAATAGGTATCTTATTCGGCAGTCCCTGTCCCAGTCCAAAGCCAAACAGTCCGCCTGTACCTATGGCAAAAAGCGACTGACACACCTGATAGCCGGCCTTGTCTATGACAGAAAGAGGATCAAGCCATGCAACAATTCTGTTCTTCACATGTGAAAACAGATGATAGCCTGCGTACATTCCAAGCCCAACAAACGCGAGTCCTCCGGCAAAAATATAAAACTTTTTTGTCGCAACATAAATCATGACCAGATATGTAAAGAAATATAAAAGCGCTCCACCGAGGTCATTTGATGCAACAAGTATCAGCACAAACACGGCCGATACGCCGCTTGTTATGGCAAGCTGCTTTAAATCAGTTGATTTATACAGCATGGATGCTATAAAAAACACAAAAAGTATCTTTACAAACTCAGATGGCTGAATTGAAACAGGACCAAATGTCAAAGAAAGCTTTGCTCCTCTGCTCGCCACTCCTACCACAAGCACTGACAAAAGACCAAGTATTCCCACACCGGCATATGTCCATGTCAGTTTTCGAAACATCGTGCCTTTTTGCATGATAAGCGGTATTAAAAACGCAAATATCGTTCCGGCAAGCACAAAAACAAACTGCCTTAATGCCTTGTCAAACGAAATTCTCGTTAGAATAATCATGCTAATACAAAGCATCATCACCATGTTGTTTAGCACAAGCTCTGAGGCATTCTTATAAAACTTATGATAAATCAAATAAATTGATTCAAAAAGCACAAGCTGTGCTATATAAAATCCTATTATCTTTGTATCCATTGTCGTGACAAAGAGCACCAAAAAACCATCTAAATGAATCAGAAACATATAAAATCTCTGCAGATTATATATATGCCTCTGCTTTTTCGGCTTGTCGGGATACTTGAATAAATGAAAGCATAAAAAAGTATATATGAGAAAAAGTATTATCATAATATACTTGGAAAGCTGTACTATCAGATGTACCATGTTATTCTACTCCTCTTTTGTAATGTCCGTTTGTATATTCAGCTACCTTATCATCCATAACCGCCTTAATCTGCTTTGGAGTCTCGATTGTAAAGCTGTATCTAAAACTTCTGATACCTGCCTCCTTAAGCTTACTTATGTTCTTTGTGAGCATGGTAGGCAGTGAATTATATATTGTATTATAGCACTCCTTACAGTTGTTACAAACTGCAAAGGATTTATTGTATCTGTCCTTTAAATATATAAGCTTTTGCTTTTTATCACAGCCCTTTGTATTTTTGTGCACACAGTTGGCGGTGGTCATAAGCGGATAATATCCATAGACTATCATCTGCGAGCCTATATTGTTTCTATGCATAATCTCCTTTGAATTGAGCTCAAGCGGCACTGTGTCACCACTTACTCCGTGCTCAAAAAATACACTCCTTGAAACATCATTAAAGGTATACATATTGTGGTCTAAAATAACTTTTTTCCCTGTAAACAAATTTTCTGTCAGATAAAGCTCCTCATAATTTTTCACAACAAAGCCCTCGAAGCTTACCTTATCAAGCTCTTTTGCGATAGATACAAAATAATCCGATGAATCCGCCCTGAATATCGTAGGCAGCATGAGATACACTTTTTTATTTCGCTTTGTAAGGCATTTCACATCATCTGCAAACTGCTGTATCAGAGTATTCCTGTCATACATGTCAAAATCCAGATAAAATACGTCAAAGCAGTCATAGCTAATAAGTGTATCAAGCTGCGTGCGTGTCATACACGAGCATATGGCAGTGTAATCCTTTGCATTTACAGCTCCATCTTCATGTACTGCGTCGCTTTTTACGACATGTTCAGGGAGCTCACACATACTTGATATATCAGCGTATCGTGCATCATTCCTGTAATACTTTTTCAACAGCTTATCACAAAGCCCTGAAATTGCATCACGCCGCAGCTTGTTTAGTGCTCCGTTTGGCACAAAGACGTTTTCTCCGATTTGAGCTTTAATATGTGAAAACTCAAAGTCTGTATCACCGGTTTTGTTTATCCTGTCGATAGCGGCTTTTTTATCAAGCGGTGCCTTAAGTGCGGCGCTGACAGGTTCTATTGAGGCTTTGTATGTCACATCACCTCTTTTTACAGTGAGGCTTCCGGGCTCGCTCTCTCTTAAAACAAGCTCTCCCTCTATCGAAAGCTTTCTTTTTTCAGGCGAAGGCTCTGCAGCATTTGAAACGAAATTAGGCTTCACATAAGTCACCATATCAGAGCCATTGTGGTCGAAATAATACCTGTCTGTGAAACCACAGCGGTTTCCAAGTGCCTTTATCCTGTCATAATCAGCATCACTAACAGGCTTCATACTGTCGATATAGCTTCTGTAGTATTTTACCACTCCGCATGCATACTCAAGCTGCTTCATACGTCCCTCAATCTTGAGCGAATAAACACCTGCATCATGCAGCTTGTCAAGAGCCTTTATACCACACATATCCTTAAGACTTAAAATGAATTCATCCTTTTTGCCCTCCACAGTATACGGCAGTCTGCACGGCTGTGCACAGCGGCCTCTGTTTCCGCTTCTACCACCTAAAATACTGCTGAAAAGGCACTGTCCGGAATACGAATAGCACAATGCTCCGTGCACAAAGGCTTCAAGCTCCATGCCTGTTTCCTCATGTATACGCTTCATCTCGGCAAGAGAAACCTCCCTTGCCATGACCACACGCGTCACTCCAAACTGTGAAAGAAAACGCACTCCATCTGCTCCAGTCACCGTCATCTGTGTACTCGTATGTATCTCCATTGACGGAAAATACTCATGGATAGCCTTCACCACTCCAATATCCTGCACTATCACTGCATCAAGCCCTCTTTTGTAGTACACAAGCAGGTAGTCGTAGAGCTTTGAAAACTCACTGTTTTTAATCAGCGTATTGACCGTCAGATACACCTTTACTCCTCGTAAATGCGCAAAATCAATTGCCTCTAAAAGCTCCTCCTCTGTGAAATTATTGGCATATGCCCTGGCTCCAAACATGCTTCCGCCCACATACACAGCATCGGCGCCGCTTTCTATCACACCCTTAAGTATCTCAAGGTTCCCTGCCGGTGCAAGTAGTTCAAAATCTTTATTTCTCATATATTTCCTCATATAGATGCTAATTTTATGTTATATAAATCTGCAATAAAATAGGGAACAGTGTACGATAACTGTTCCCTTTTATTGCTATTTATCGCTACTGTCATTTGCCCCTTTAGAAGCATGTGCAGATTTTTTAACAGGCTTTTTTCCATCAAGAAGTGACTCCTCAAGAGTTGCCTCAAGTCTCGCCTTGTTGAGTAAAAGCTCCTTGTTTTGTGCCTCAAGCTCCTTCATGCTTGCCTCAGCATTCTCGGTCTTTACCTGATTGGAAATTAAATCATGCTTTAAATCGTATATTTCCTTATCCTTATTCTCTATATCACCCTCGAGCTTTTCGACAAGTGCCTTTGCCTTGAAATAATCATCCGCAATATTGAGCTCGATAAGTGTGCTCTTCATATTGCCCGGAAGATGCTTATACTCATCCATATCATCAAACTCTGCAATCTTGTTGTTGATGTATGCCGCAACCTTCTGTAAGTATTCCTCATTCTCATATCCTGACAGTGTGTAAACCTTTCCGTCTATTACCACCTCGGCATTTGTTTTTGCAGACATTTAATCATCCTCCGTTTTCACATTTATTCAAACCAGCTATATTAATATTAATATCAATTTCAATATCAAATACTTAATTATTATATGCCTTATAGATATAAATTGCAACTTTAAGCCTTTTTTCTCTCAAAATGCTCAAAGGCTAGTTCTGTTGCCACACGTCCCTTTGGTGTGCGGTTTATGAAGCCGTTCTTCACCAGATACGGCTCGTAAACATCCTCAATGGTTCCGGCATCCTCACCTATTGCCGCCGCAAGCGTATCAAGACCTACCGGTCCTCCCGCAAACTTGTCAATGATGGTGAGAAGTATATTTCTGTCATTCAAATCCAGTCCGTACTTGTCCACCTCCAAAAGGTCCAGCGCAAAGCTTGCCACATCATAGGTGATTTTGCCGTCATACTTGACCTGCGCAAAATCCCTGACACGCTTTAGCAGTCTGTTTGCAAGTCTTGGGGTACCCCTTGAACGACGCGCCATCTCGTAGGCTCCCTTGTCATCTATCTCAACTCCAAGCACCTTTGCGGAATTGACGATAATATGCTTTAGCTCATCGACAGTGTAAAACTCCATGTGATTTACCACGCCAAACCTGTCGCGAAGAGGCGCTGACAGCATGCCCGCCCTCGTTGTTGCACCTACAAGGGTGAATTTTGGCAGGTTAAATCTGATTGACTTTGCAGACTCGCCCTTACCAATCATGATATCAATGGCGTAATCCTCCATGGCAGGATAGAGCACCTCCTCCACCTGACGGTTTAATCTGTGAATCTCATCGACAAACAGTATATCTCCCTCAGAAAGTCCGTTGAGTATGGCTGCCATCTCTCCCGGCTTACCTATTGCAGGACCGGAGGTCACCTTTATCTTTGTACCCATCTCATTTGCAATGATTCCAGCAAGCGTTGTCTTTCCAAGCCCCGGTGGTCCGTAAAACAGCACATGATCAAGCGCTTCGCCCCTTGATTTTGCGGCTTCAATATATATTTTTAAATTGTCCTTTATCTTCTGCTGACCGATATAGTCATCAAAATACATAGGACGCAGGGATTTCTCTATCTTTATGTCCTCTTCCTGCAATTGTGTGGAAATTACTCTTTTCACGTTTTGTTCCCCGTTTCTGTTTTAAGCTTACAGCTTTTATCAATCAGCCCATATTTTTGAGCGCAAGCTTCAGCACATCCTCTACATCCATATCCTCTGTGATATCAACCTTGGACACTGCCTTAAGACTCTCAGTAGATGAGTATCCAAGCGCATTGAGCGCCATGACAGCATCATTTTTCACAGTGCTGTTCATGGATACAGCAGCACCGGAAGTCTGATTCTCAAGCTTCTTTTCAAATGCATCCTCAAGCGACAGCTTGTCCTTTAAATCAAGTATCACTCTCTGAGCCGTCTTTGCACCTATTCCCGGTGCCTTTGATATAGCCTTTGAGTCGCCCGATAGAATCGCAAAACGTAAATCATCGGCAGGCAGAGTTGACAAAATCGCAAGGCCGCCCTTTGGTCCGATTCCGCTGACCGTAATCAGCAGCTTAAAGATTTCAAGATCATCCTTGCTCAAAAAACCGTAAAGTATCATGGCATCCTCCCTGACACATAGGTAGGTGTAAATTTTTACATCCTCTCCCTCGTCGGGCAGCATATCAAAATACTGCGTCGGTATGTAAATGAGATAGCCTACACCTGCTGCCTCCACTACAATGCTGTCTATATTTTTTTCTGCAAGCTCTCCTTTTATATATGCATACATTGAATCCATTTGTTACTGTTTCGACTGTAGCCTGACACACAGGCATAAAAACAGCAGCATCTCCTTTTGTTATTAAATATACGTAGATTACAGCCCATTAAAACTATACATGAAAGCTGTCAGAAATTCTTAAAAGCACCTGTGAAGCTACTATTCCAATCACAAGTCCCGTGATGCATCCTGCCACAAGAAGCACCGGAATATAATACACTACGCTGTAGGTTGACAAAACTATAGCCGCAACTATTATCTGTCCTATATTGTGACACACTCCACCGACCAGGCTTATTGAAACCGAGCTGAATTTATCTGATTTCTTTAGCAGGTACATAACGATAAAGCTTAGTATACAGCCTGCCAGTGAATATATGATGCTGAATGCATTTCCAAACATAAAGCCTGAAAGTACCGCACGGAATGCACATAGCAGAAACGTCTCCATGGGTGATGCTATATAAAGCATGATTACAGTCACTATATTTGTAAGCCCCAGCTTTACTCCCGGTATGCCTACCGCAAACGGTATAAGTGACTCAACATAGCTTAGCACCAGTGCCAGTGCCATAAGCATACCAAGATATGCAATCTTTCTGGTTTTCATTTATCTCATTCTTTCTATAAAAATGTTCGGGTATCACTTGGATATCGAATCTATATCGGATTTCATGTCGCTTTTTACCGTCACAACAACCTTATTCGGCAGACAGATAATCGACTCTCCCTCCTTTGATATCGCCTTCTGCTTCACACACAGATGATCCGGACAGTCGGCAGAGGTCATATCCGCCACACCACCCTTTATGACAAGGGTGTTAGTAACATCGCCATCGCCGTTTTTTATCTCAATTGTATCATCCTTTGAAAGCGGATATGTGCCATAGGCCCTTCCATCGATAGTCACCTCGACACATGCATCGCTATCCGTATCCTGCCCCTTTAAATATACAAGCTTCCATATAAGAAGCAGAGCGACAGAGATAATTACAATAACCGATATCAGGATTATATCATTTCTGCCAAAACGCTTACGCATCCTCTTTTATCTCTCCCATATAGTAGAAACCTCTGCACTCATCAAGCTTCACATTGTAGATATTTCCAATCATATCCTCGGTACCCGGAAAATGTACGATTGAATTATTGTCCATACGTCCGGTCACATAGCCGTCCTTCTGGTCATCCATTTCCTCTGCAAGTACCGGCACCACTTTGCCCTCATAGCATTTTGCCTTTTCTGATGAGATAGTCTGAACCTCCTTTAAGAGCCTGTCAAACCTGTCCTTGACCACATCATCCGGCACCTGATTCTCCATGGTAGCTGCGCGTGTGCCTGTTCTCTTTGAGTAAATAAATGTAAAAGCACTGTCATATCTGACCTGCTTAACAACATCCATTGTCTCAAGGAAATCCTCCTCAGTCTCTCCCGGGAAGCCCACAATGATATCAGTTGTGATTGCAATATCAGGAATCTGCTCACGAAGTCTCTTTACCTCGTCGAGATATTTTTCCTTGTCATAGTGCCTGTTCATCTCCTTAAGCACCCTTGAGCTTCCTGACTGAAGCGGCAGATGCATATGCTTGCACACCTTGTCGCACTCCTTTATTGCCATAATCAGGTCATCGGATAAATCCTTTGGATGAGATGTCATAAAACGAATCCTCTTAAGTCCTTCAATCTTATTGACCTCGCGAAGAAGCTCTGCAAAGGTTATAGGATTGTCAAGAGTTTTACCGTATGAGTTGACATTCTGTCCGAGAAGCATTATCTCGCACACTCCGTCTGCAACAAGCTTTTCTATCTCTCTTATGATATCCTTAGGCTCCCTGCTTCTCTCACGTCCTCTTACATATGGCACGATACAGTAGCTGCAGAAATTGTTGCAGCCAAACATGATATTGACACCTGATTTGAAAGAGAACTTTCTCTTCACCGGCAGATCTTCGACAATCTGATTGGTATCCTTCCATATATCAATCACCTGTGAGCCAGACTCGATATTGTTGCACAAAATCTCTGCAAACTTGAATATATTGTGGGTTCCGAATACGATATCTACAAACTTATAGTGCTTTTTGATATTTTCAACAACCTCCGGCTCCTGCATCATGCAGCCGCAGAGAGCAATCTTCATCAGAGGATTCTTTTTCTTGTAATTCTGCAGATACCCAAGTCTGCCGTACACCTTGTTGTTAGCATTCTCGCGTACGGTACAGGTGTTGTATACAATAAAATCCGAGTGCTCATCAGTTCCTTCCACGTAGCCTATCTGCTCGAGTATTCCGACAAGCTTTTCTGAGTCGCGGGCATTCATCTGACAGCCAAAGGTCTTGACGAAATAAGTCATAGGACGGCCGATTTCTTTAGATTTCTTTTCAACAAAATCCTTTGCCTTTGCCATGTAGTAATACTGCCTCTCAGGCTCATGTGCCGGTGGTGTCTTTGTTATATCTATATCGTAGCTCATGTTATATTATGTTTCCTCTCAAATTAATTCTATGATACTTTACCTGACTATTCCCTGATCTGACCACTGCCGTAAATAATATATTTGTAGCTAGTCAGTGCTTCAAGCCCCATAGGTCCCCTTGCGTGAAGCTTCTGTGTGCTGATTCCTATCTCAGCTCCAAAGCCGAATTCATTTCCATCAGAAAATCTGGTTGAGGCATTTACATAAACGCATGCAGCATCTATCTCATTTAAGAACTTCTGTGCGTTGTCATAATCATTTGTGATGATTGCCTCTGAATGTGATGTGTTGTATCTGTTGATATGCTCGATTGCCTCATCAATGCTGTCAACAATCTTTACAGACATAATGTAATCAAGATACTCCATACCCCAGTCATCGGCAGTGGCCTCTGTCACATCATCTCTTCCGGCAAGAATTGCCTGCGCTCTTTCATCACAGTGCAGCTGTACATGATGCTCTCTTAGCTTATCGTACAGCTTTGGCAGAAACTCCTCCGCTATGGCACTGTGTACTACAATCGACTCACATGCATTGCAGACACTGATTCTTTGTGTCTTTGCATTGTTAATAATATTAACAGCCATATCAAAGTCTGCATCCTTGTCCACATATACATGGCAGTTGCCTGTACCGGTCTGGATGACAGGAATTGTAGCATTTTTGACAACATTCTGGATGAGTCCTGCACCACCTCTTGGTATGAGCACATCCACATACTGATCCATCTTCATAAACGCATTTGTTGTCTCTCTGTCTGTTGACTCAATAAGTGCAAGTGCAGCATCAGAAACCAAATTGTCCGTTAAGGCCTTTTTTAGTGCCTTAACTATTGCGATATTGGTATTTATCGCATCACTTCCACCCTTCAATATGACACAGTTGCCTGTCTTAAAGCACAGACCAAAGGCATCTGATGTGACATTTGGGCGCGCCTCAAAGATAATGCCAACAACACCGATTGCAACTCTTCTTTTTCCGATAATAAGGCCATTAGGACGCTTTGCCATAGACATCACTTCCCCAATAGGGTCTGCAAGCTTTGCTATCTGTCTGAGTCCGTCAGCCATGCCAAGGAGCCTGTCATGGTCAAGCGAGAGCCTGTCAATCATGCTCTTTGCCTTCATATTTTCCTCTGCTGTGGCCACATCCCTTTTGTTTGCCTCAAGGATTTCTTTTTCTGCCTTAAGAAGATTGTCCGCTGCATCGTTTAATACCTTATTCTTGATATCAGTATCCAGTGTTCCTATCTTTACTCTGGCCTCATATGCATCCGCACAAATTTTTTCTAAATCATTCATCAATAAACACCTCTCTCTTATCTGTTATCACCCCATCTAAGGGTACGTCATATTCATCTTCAAACGTCATGCCGCTAAGTAACTGGAAATCGTAGCCCACTCCAACTGCCATGACAGTATCTCTTTTTGTGAAAGACGATAAATATCTGTCATAAAAACCCTTTCCATAGCCGATTCTGTAACCGGTATCCGAAAATGCAAGCCCCGGCACTATCATAAGCGCCCTGCCATCCGCCTGCGTATACTCCTTCGTCATATCAGGCTCTTTAATATTAAAAGAACCACAATTAAGCTCATCAAGGCTTCTTACCCTGTAAAAGGACATTGTATTGCCCGAAACCCTCGGATAATATATCCTTTTTGCCTTGTTTATTAAATAGGTAAAATACTCATCAGTATTCACTTCATTTCTGATAGCTGAATACAAAAGTATGTTGTCATAATCTCTGTCAAGCTCTGATACCATGAGTCTTTTATAAATGTCATGGCTCATGTTGTGGCACTCATCAGCACCCAGAAGGTCTCTTTGCTTTTTAAGCCTGCTACGAATTTCTTTTTTTGTTTCCATATTTCTCGCCAAGGTTCTCAACCGAACCGTCATCGTTTACCATATCGATATTGTTGAGCTGGTTTCTTAAATTCTTCTTCACGTTTGCTATATACTCCTTGCGCAAAAGATCCTGCTCCTTTTTCTCTGCCTCAGAAAGTCCCTCTGCCTGTGACTTTCTGTAAAGCTCATTGATTCGCTGTATTTTTTCCTGTGTCATAGCACTCTCCTGATTTCAAATTTATAGCTGATTACTGGCCGCCTGTAGATGTAGGTGCCATCTCTCTTTGTATATAATCCGCAAGCACAAACTCTGCATCCTTTGCCCTGTGGAAAAGTGTTCCTGTATATCTATCATTCATAATGTCATATAAAATCCCCATATTGCCGCCGTTTGCGATAATCATATCGGCACCGGAATATGTGGCAATCTTTGCCGCTGTAAGCTTTGTCGCCATGCCGCCGGTTCCGACATCGCTGCCGGTTGATGACTTTGCCATGCCAAGTATTTTCCTGTCAAGCGTATCAACCTCTCTGATAAGCTTTGCATCCGGATTGTCATGAGGATCGTCGGAATACAGTCCGTCTATATCAGATAACAGTATGAGCAGATCAGCCTTCGTGATTGATGTAACAATAGCGGACAGCGTATCATTGTCACCAAACTGCATCTCGTATGTGCTTACCGTATCATTTTCATTGACAATAGGCACCACGTTCAGATCAAAAAGCTCCTCAAATGTATTCATAACATTGCGTCTGGAAACAGGATTGACTATGGTATTCTTTGTCATGAGCACCTGTCCGGAATTCTGATTATACTCGGAAAAAAGCTTCTGATATGTCATCATAAGCCTGCCCTGTCCCACTGCGGCGCACGCCTGCTTTATTGAAATATCGCTCGGGCGCTCCTTTATGCCTATCACATCACGTCCAACCGCGATGGCGCCGGAGCTTACGAGGCACACATCCATACCGCTGTTTCTGTAATCACATATTGAGCGCACCAGACGCTCCATCTTTGAAAAATTGAGGCTTCCCGTCTCTGCATGTGTCAGCGTCGATGAACCTATCTTTATTACCACTCTTTTATAATTGTCTAAAAAACTCATTTCTATCATCTTTCCTATTGTAAGTCTAAATGCATACATAATTACATTACGCATACATTTACTACTTTACCATATATTCATGCAAAATACAAAATCATTTTTACTACTGTCTCATTTTTTTATTTTGTGTTATTATATTTCTGTTGCTTTCAGCTTTAAATTTTATAAAGCCCGGACGCAAAGTTATATTTATGCTTTTACTATTTAAGCTTTAACTATAAATAATTTACAACCAGGAAATTAATAAAGGATGCATTATGAAAAATAAACTAAAACATCTTGTCCCTGTCCTTTTGGCGCTTGCCACAATAACAGGAAGCCTGTCTGCATGTGAATTAAAGCCCAAGGCTCAGCAGAAGGTTTCCAAACAGGGCTTCTACTTTGACACGATAATACAGATTACGCTTTATGGCACTACCGACGAGAAATACATAGACGACTGCTTTGATATGGCAAAGAAATATGAGAATATGCTGTCAAACACAGTTAGTTACTCAGAGGTGAGCAAAATAAATGACGCTGCCGGCAAAGAATATGTCACAGTAAGCGATGATACGCTTGAGCTCATCAAAAAAGGCATCGAATACGGCGACACAAGTGACGGCAGGTTTGATATCACTATAGGAAAGCTGTCTGATTTGTGGAATTTTTCCGAAATAGCTGAAAATACCGACTCTAAAGATAATGAGGTGGATGCATCAGTCGTTCCGTCTGATGCGCAGATACAAAGCGAGCTGTCACATGTAAATTACCGCAATATACAGATTAACGGAAACGATGTGATGCTAACCGATTCAAAAGCAAAGCTTGACCTTGGTGGAATCGCAAAGGGCTTTATCGCCGATAAGATGAAGGCTTATTTACAGTCCAAAAAAATCACCTCAGGCATCATAAACCTGGGTGGCAATGTCCTCACTGTCGGTGAAAAATCCGACGGAAGTGATTATACAGTCGGCATACAAAAGCCCTTCGACGAGAGCGGTGAGCCCATATGTACCGTCAAAATCAAGGACAAATCCGTCGTCACCTCAGGTATCTACGAGCGGTACTACAGAGTAGACGGCAAGCTATATCACCATATACTGGACACCACAACCGGCTATCCCGTCAAAAATAATCTATACTCTGTCACCATCATAAGCGACTCCTCCTGCGACGGAGATGCCTTAAGCACCACATGCTTTGCTCTTGGCATTGATAAAGCAAAGGAGCTTATCAATTCCCTTTCCGGTGTTGAGGCAATATTTGTGACAGATGATTATAGTATTATCACGACATCAGATGAATATAACGTAAGCACAGAATAGCTGTATGCTTATAAAAAAGCTGCCACACATCATAATGATATGTGACAGCTTTTATGCATTATAAAATAATCTTCTTTGGACACTTCTCTGCGCAGATTCCGCAGCCTGTACATTTCTCCTGATCAATATAAGCTACATTGTCTACTACATGGACAGCATCTGACGGACAGTTCTTCTCGCACAGATGACAACCGATACAGCCCACTGAGCATGCCTTCATGACATCCTTGCCCTTATCCTTTGAGCTGCACTTTACAACGTGCTTTGTGTCATATGGAATAAGCTCGATGAGGTGCTTTGGACAAGCCTCTACGCACTTGCCGCATGCCTTGCATGTAAGCGGATTGACACATGCCACTCCGTCAACCACATGGATTGAATCAAAAGGACATGCCTTCACACAGCTTCCATAGCCAAGGCAGCCATAATTACATGACTTAGGTCCGCCGCCCGGTACAAATGACATGGCAACACAATCCTCTACTCCTGTATAGTCGTAGTCTGTATTTGCTTTGTCGCAGGTGCCGGCGCACTTTACAAATGCAACCTTCTTTACTCCGGCCTCAACCTTTACACCCATAATCTCGCTGACCTTTGCCGCAACAGGGTCTCCACCTACAGGACACTGTCCTACTGGTGCCTCTCCCTTTGCAATGGCGGCAGCAAGTCCGGAGCATCCGGCATATCCACAACCACCACAGTTGTTGCCCGGAAGCACCTCAAGTATTGCTTCCTCTCTCGGGTCAACCTCTACTTTGAATTTTTCTCCTGAAATACCGAGGAAAAATCCAAGAATTATACCGACAGCTCCAACAACTAAAGCTGCAATAATAATCGCAGTAACATTCATATCACTTTTCCTCCAATCCTATACAGAAACCATTCCTGAGAATCCCATAAAGGCGATAGCCATAAGACATGCTGTAAGAAGCACGATGGCTGTTCCCTGGAAAGGCTTTGGAATATCATTATACTCAATCTTCTCACGAACACCTGCCATAAGCACAATGGCAATAAAGAAACCAAAAGCTGTGGCAAAGCCGTAAACTACACTCTCTAAGATATTGTAGCCCTTTGTTACACTGTTAAGTGCTACACCGAGTACGGCACAGTTTGTTGTGATAAGAGGCAGATACACACCGAGTGCCTTGTAAAGAGGCGGCATCTGTTTCTTTAAGAACATCTCTACAAACTGAACAAGTGCTGCAATTACAAGAATGAACACGATAGTCTGTAAATATGACAGATTAAGCGGATACAATATAAAATTGTAAATAAGCTGTGTAACGAATGTGGCGATTGTGATAACGAAAATTACCGCACCACCCATTCCGGCAGCAGTTTTTGTGTTCTTTGATACGCCGAGGAAAGGACAGATACCAAGGAACTGGCTAAGTACTACGTTGTTAACTATTGCATATGCTACTGCAATGAGCAGTAAATGACCTAATGTACCCATTATTTATCCCCTCCTTCTGTAGTGTTAGGCGCAACAGCAGCCTGTGCTGCTTTTGCTGATGGACATGATGCTCCACAATGTGCACAGTCTCCTGAAAGGCAGCCTGCCGGCTCTGCAAGAGGTGTACCCTTTGCTTCCATCTTTTTACGGATGATATTCATGCCTGCAACGAGGAAGCCTAGTACGAGGAAAGCTCCCGGTGCCATGATAAAGATTGTGATTGGTGTAAACCAGTCACCGAAAATCTTGATGTTGAAGAATGTTCCTGCACCTAAGATTTCACGGATAAGTCCGATTATTGTAAGACCCATGGTAAATCCAAGTCCCATTCCCATTCCATCAAAGATAGACTCTACAGGCGGATTCTTTGAAGCATAGCTCTCGGCACGTCCGAGGATAATACAGTTAACCACGATAAGTGGGATGTATACACCAAGTGCTGCTGAAAGGCTAGGCAGATAAGCCTGCATTAAAAACTGTACTACTGTAACAAGAGATGCAACTATGACGATATACGCCGGCATACGCACTCCGTTAGGAATCACTTTTCTGAAAAGTGAAATCAAAAGGTTTGAACATATAAGTACCACCGTGGTGGAAAGTCCCATTCCAAGTCCGTTTACCGCACTGGATGTAACAGCCAGTGTAGGACACATACCAAGCATAAGTACAAAGGTAGGATTTTCCTTAATGATACCATTATATAAACGTTCTACATATTTGTTCATTAGTTGGCACCTCCCTGTAATTTATTCTGGAAGTAAGTAATAGCTGCGTTGCAGCCGTTGGCCATAGCCTTTGATGTGATGGTTGAGCCTGTGATGGCCTCAATCTCATCATCCTTTGAAGGTGTGGCCTTTACAACGTCGAACTTGTCTACTTTCTTGTTCTCAAACTGCTTGTAGAAATCAGCCTCCTCGGCCTTCATTCCAAGTCCCGGAGTCTCACTGATGCTTGTGATCGAGTAACCGTTTACAGTACCATCATTCTTGATACCTACAGAGAATGTGATACTTCCCTGGCTACCATCCTTGGCTGTAACTGTGATGACATAGCCTAATGTCTCCTTGTTTGAATCAAGGGCAGTCTCAATATCATCGATTGTATCCTTGTAGCCCGCATCAGATACAAGCTTATCAGCTTCATCAGCATCATAATCATATTTCTCAAATGATTTTGCATCCGAAAATACTGCCTGATATGCTTTCTGTGCTGCTGCTTTATTGGCCTTGTCGATAGGCTCTGCCGTGATTCCCTGAACCAGGGCAAGAATAAAACCAAGCACCAGAGTAAAGGCAGTTAAAATCAAAGCGTCATGTACAATACGTTTATTCATTCTTCTTTGCCTCCTTTACCATACCAAAGGCTCTTGGGATAGAAACCTTCTCAATAATAGGAACAAGGCAGTTGCTTAAGATGATAGCAAAGGAAACCCCCTCTGCATTGGCACCGAAGCAACGGAATACTCCTGTCAATATACCACAGCAGATACCGAATATTATCTTTCCCATCGGCGTAATCGGGCTCGTGACATAATCGGTCGCCATGAAAAATGCACCGAGCATCAGTCCGCCACCGCAGAGCTCTGCAACAACATAGTTGATATCAAATTGCTGTGCTCCGAAAAGGAACATGAAAACAGCAAATGTAATAATGTAAGATGCAGGAATCTTTAAATCAATGACTCCAAGTAAAATCATGATGATAGCACCTATTAAAATAGCTATAACTGATGTCTCACCAATAGTTCCTGCAGTATTTCCTATAAGCATATCCCTTACATTGACACTTGAAAGCCCCTCATTTTTGATGAGCGCAAGTGGTGTTGCTCCTGAGTATACATCCACACCGTTTCTTGTGACATTGAAATTAGTCATATCAGCCGCAAATGCGATGAGAAGGAAGCATCTTCCACCAAGTGCCGGGTTCATAAAGTTCTGTCCGAGTCCTCCGAACATACACTTGACAATGATGATTGCAAATACTCCACCGAGTACAGCCTCCCACCATGGAAGTGCAACCGGAAGGTTTAGTGCTAAAAGCAGTCCTGTAACAACCGCACTAAGGTCGGTAATTGTGCTCTTTTTCTTAACTATGTAGTCAAACACCCATTCTGATGCCACACACGATGCGATGGTAAGCAGAATGATAAAAAGTGCTCTAAATCCAAAATTGTAAATACCAAAAAGACTTGCCGGGAGTAATGCTATAATGACATAAAGCATTATTCTGTCAGTAGAATCCTTGGCACGTACATGTGGTGATGATGAAACATGAAATAAATCACTCACTTTAATCCACCTCTTTCTTTATTTTTTGCTGGCCTGTTTTCTCTTTTCAGCGAGAACAAGCTTCTTCATTGTCTTAATAGGCTGAGCCACCTGTCTCCTTGACGGACATGCAAATGAACAGCTTCCACACTCAATACACTCAAGTCCGTGCCACTTCTCAAACTCATCCATCTGTCCACGCAAACCAAACTTCGCAAGACGGCTTGGAATGAGCTGCTCAGGACATGCCTCCACGCAACGACCGCAGTTAATGCAGGCCTGTGGCTCAAATGCTGCCACCTCATCATGTGTGAAGCACAGTATTGATGAAGAAGTCTTTGTAGTAGGGATATCAAGACTAAACATGGCAAAGCCCATCATAGGACCGCCTGATATAATCTTCTCCGGCTGGCTCTTAAAGCCACCTGCAGCATCAACCAGCTCCTGATATGATGTACCGATGCTATATAAAATATTGGAAGGATTCTTCACAGCATCTCCTGTAACTGTTGAAATACGCTTAAGGACTGGCTGTCCATTCTTTACAGCATTGTATACAGCAATGATTGTCTCTACATTATCAACGATACAGCCTGCATCAGCAGGGAGCATCTTAGAATTGATTGCTCTGCCGGTTGTAGCATAGATGAGCTGTCTCTCACCACCCTGTGGGTACTTTGTCATAAGCGGACAAACCTCAATACGTGGCTCATCCTTCGTGAGCTCTGTGAGCTTTTCGATACAGTCAGGCTTATTATCCTCTATACCAAGAATACCCTTTGCATTGTCAAAAAGCTGAAGTATGATCTTCATGCCGCCAATTAATTCCTCAGGATTCTCAAGCATACGTCTGTAGTCAGATGTGAGGTAAGGCTCACACTCTGCGCAGTTTGCGATAATATACTCAATCTTGTCCGGCTCCTTTGGAGAAAGCTTTACATGTGTAGGGAAACCGGCACCGCCCATGCCGACAACTCCCGCATTCTTGACCTTCTCGATGATTTCTTCCTTTGAAAGCGCAGTGACATCCTCGACGCTCTCATATGTTGTCTCAGTAAACATGCCATCATTTTCGATAACAATACTGTCAACCATATCGCCGACCGCCACACGTCGCTTCTCAATAGCCTTAACTTTTCCTGACACTGATGAATAGATAGGTGATGAAACAAAGCCACCGGCCTCTGCTATCATCTGTCCCTTCAACACAGTGTCACCTACGGCAACAATAGGCTTAGCCGGTGCGCCGATATGCTGCGAAACCGGATATACCATGTCGCCCTTGGGCAAAACTTCTTTAATTGGTGAATCCTTAGACAGCTCTTTGCCATCATATGGATGAACACCGCCAATAAACGTTTTATGACCCATTTTTGTGCCCCTCTTTCTTTTAGATTAATAACGTGGAAATGCTATTGCACATTACTGTTTCTATTATACCACTTATGATTTTTAGTTAAATAGTATATTATGTACTTTTTTTAATACTTTATGTTATAATGTTTATACAAATGATATTCAAGGCAGGAATCGAGAAATGAAAATATTTCACAATGAAGAAATTTACATAAAAACCGATAATTTTTCAGACAGCATATTTAAAGAAAACACTATGTTCTTTGATATTGAGACAACAGGCTTTTCACCGGTGAAAGCGATTGTCTACATGATAGGCTGTGCAAGGCGCATTAAAAATCGTATTGTAATAGACCAGTATTTTGCCGAAACGCCTGATGACGAAGTAGCTGTAATTGAAGCCTTCGCAGGAAGTCTGTCCGGTTGCAGCACTATCATATCCTTCAATGGTGTCGGTTTTGATATACCATTTTTAAAGAATAAATACAAGAAATATAAGCAGGAAGACCCCTTCTGTAATGTGCAGATACTCGATATCTTTAAGGAGCTTTCCCCGATAAAGCCTCTTTTGTGCCTCGAAAACTACAAGCAAAAAAGCATCGAAGCATTTCTTGGTATAGATAGGGAAGATAAATATTCCGGCGGTGAGCTCATAAACGTTTATTATGAATATCTTGCCCAAAAGGATGATGAAAAGCTATCCCTGCTTTTGACACACAACTACGAGGATGTCCTTGGCATGACAAAGCTCCTTAGTATACTTTCGTATAAAGAATGCATACGTGGCATTGCAGATATCACCGGTGTATCCGTAAACCCATATACAGCTTACGACGGCAGTCTGATGAATGAGCTTATCATATCATTTGAAAATAAATTTTCCGTTCCAAAATCTGTAAGCTTCCATGACAATGACATCTATCTGACCATCGGCACTACAAAAAGCTATGTGCGTGTAGAAATATTCGAGGGGGAAATGCGCCATTTTTACAGTGATTACAAAAACTACTACTATCTGCCAAAGGAGGACATGGCCATACACAAGAGCGTCGCAGCATATGTTGACCACGAATACCGTGAAAAATGCAAAGCGTACAACTGCTATGTGCGCAAAACCGGTACCTTCATCAGACAGTACTCTGACTTCATGAAGCCCGAGTTTCGATTCGATATAAAGGATAAGTACAGCTATTTCCTGCTGACTGACGATTTTATAAATTCAAAACAGATGGTACTGTCATATGTAAAACATATAACAGACCATCTGTTTAACCTCTGATAAGATATCATGGCTTCCTGAAATAGAAGCTGCTTAATCTCTCAAAGCCGAGCTCACGATATGTAGTTATCTGCTCAGTACTGCCTATAAACAGTATTCCCTTAGATTTTAAAGTATTGAAGAAATTTTTGTATATCATATCCTTCGCATCATCGGTAAAATAAATCACCACATTCCTGCACAGGATAAGATCGTAATCCTTTGGATATGAATCCTTCAACAGATTATGCTCCTTAAAGGTAACACATCGCTTGATATCATCAGATATCTTGTATGACCCCTCCACCTGGGTAAAGTACTTCTTCTTCAGGTCAGCCGGCACATTTTCTACAGACTTTGCGCTGTAAAGCCCGGCTTTAGCACTCGCTATCACCAGGTCGTCAATATCTGTAGCCAGTATCTTTATCCGAGACAGTGGAACATGCTTCGAAAAAGCCATAGCAAGCGAATACGGCTCGTCCCCTGTTGAGCATGCCGCGCTCCATATCTTAATCGTCCCTGTATTGTTCTTTAATATCTCAGGAATGACCTCTCTGTCCAAAAAACTCCACTGATCAGGATTCCTGTAGAACTCAGATACATTGATAGTGATAAAATTGATAAACTGTTTAAACTTAGCCTTATCTGTAGAAATCATATCAATGTATGTCTCATAAGAATCAGCCCCATTTTTTCTCGCAAGAGTATCAATACGCCTGCGCATCTGCTTTTCTTTATAATAGTTAAGATCTATCTGTGTAAGCTTATATACCTCTTTTTTAAACCACTCATAATTATCAAACATCCTTGCAAACCTCCGGTTTAATTTTTATTCCATAAGAAATCCTGAAACCATAAATCATAGCGGTCTCATTTATGCCTATAAAAATAAGCTGCCATATAATTATATATGACAGCTTTAAAATCAAAAACTACTCGTTATCAGAAGCAACCTCGTCGATATTTACATCTGCAACATCTGCTCCATCATCCTCTGAATCAAGGAGAGCCTTCATGCTTAAGCTGATTTTCTTATCGTCCTCATTGAACTCAACAACCTTAGCCTCAACCTCCTGACCAATCTTGAGAACATCTGATGGCTTCTCAACATGATCCTTTGAAATCTGTGAAACATGAAGAAGTGCGTCAACACCAGGAGCAAGCTCGATGAATGCACCAAAATCTGTCATTCTGGCTACTTTGCCCTTTACGATATTGCCAGGAGCAAATTTCTCTGTTGCACCATTCCATGGGTTCTCGTCATCAAACTTCATTGAAAGAGCAATCTTAGAACCATTGATGTTCTTAACAAATACTCTTACAGTCTGTCCAACAGTGAATACCTTCTTAGGGTTCTCTACTCTGCCCCAAGACATCTCTGAGATATGAAGTAATCCGTCTACTCCGCCAAGATCGATGAATGCACCGAAATCTGTAACGTTCTTAACTGTTCCTTCGATTACATCGCCAACGTGAAGATTTGCAAGAAGCTCCTCCTGCTGTTTAGCCTTCTGCTCAACGAGTAATACCTTTCTGTTTCCGATAATACGTCTCTTTCTTGGATCGAACTCTGTGATGATAAACTCAATCTCCTGATTCTTGAACTTGTTGAGATCCTTCTCATAAGTATCTGATACAAGGCTTGCAGGGATGAATACTCTTGTCTCATCAACACTGACACATACACCACCGGCTAATACCTGTGTAACTTTTGCCTTTAATACTTCCTGGTTCTCAAAAGCCTCCTCAAGACGCTTGCTGCCCTTCTCTGCCTGAAGGCGCTTGTAAGAAAGGATAACCTGACCCTCGCCATCGTTAAGCTTAACTACCTTGGCTTCCATCTTGTCGCCAACCTTTACAACAGTAGTAAGATCTACGTTCGGCTCATTTGTGTACTCGTTTCTAGTAATAATTCCGTCTGATTTGTATCCAATATTTAAGAAAATCTCGTCAGGTTTAACATCAATAACGGTACCTTCTACCACTTCTCCATTTCTTATAGTTTTAAAAGATTCTTCCAGCATTTGTTCAAAGCTCATTTCTGACATTCTTTGAAACCTCCTCAATGATATTATTTGGGGTTGAAGCCCCTGCTGTAATACCTACGTTATTGTTGGACCTGATTTGTGTATAATCCATTTCGTCACTTGTCTGTATATAGTAAGTATTTTTGCATTCGTTTTTACATATTTCAAATAGCTTCTGTGTATTGGAGCTGTGCCTGTCACCTATGACAATCATGACATCTGAGCACTGTGCTACCTTTCTTGCTTCGGTCTGTCTGACCTCTGTAGCATTACAGATTGTATTTAAAACAGTTATATCATAACCTTTTTTTGCAATAATTTCAACTATATCTTGAAATTTATTGTAGTTAAATGTCGTTTGTGACACTATGCATAGTTTTTTTGTACTATTTTTCATGTAATTTTCGGCATCCTCAGGCGAATTTATTATAGTTACATGGCATTTTTCGTCTGCCCAGCCCTTTATCCCACACACCTCAGGGTGCTTTGGGCTGCCGACAATTATAATATCATAGCCCTTTGAGCTATAGTCCTCCACATATCTGTGAATTTTTGATACGAACGGACAGGTTGCGTTAAGCACCTCAAAGCCACAGTTTTTTATCCTGTCATACTCTGCCTTGCTTATACCGTGCGAGCGGATAATCATCACACCCTTTTCATGAGAAGAAAGCTCATCGAGATCGTTTATGACGGTTACGCCATTTTTTTCCATATCCTTTACGACCTCATCATTGTGAATAATCGGGCCATAGGTGTATATAGGCACATTTTCCTTTTCAATTGCCTCATAGACCATATTTACCGCTCTCGTCACTCCAAAACAAAAGCCGGCGCTTTTTGCGATAGTAAGCTCTCCCATACGCTATGCCTCTTTCACAAGCTGTTTCATTCTATCTACCACCTCATCGATTGTCATATCAGACGAATCAAGCAGCACAGCATCATCCGCCTGCTTCAAAGGTGATGTCTCTCTTGTCATATCCCTGTGGTCTCTCTCTATAATATCCTTCTCGATTGCATCAATATCGCATTTCTCACCCTTTGCAGTAAGCTCATCGAAGCGTCTCTTTGCACGTACTTTAGAGCTTGCTGTTAAAAATATCTTGACATTGGCATCAGGAAGCACAACAGTTCCTATATCTCTTCCATCCATCACCACATTCTCTCTGGCAGCGAGCTGTCTTTGAAGTTCAACAAGCTTTTCTCTAACTACAGGATAAACACTTGTTGCTGATGCCATATTGCCGACAGCCTCCTGTCTTATAAAGCCTGTGATATTCTCACCATTTAAGATAACCTGCTGTTCACCGTTTTCATAGCTGATTGAAACCTCAACATCCTTACACAGCTTCGTGATGGTGTCAATATCCTCCTTGTCCACACCCTTTTGGATAAAATAGTATGCCATGGCACGGTACATGGCACCTGTATCAACATAAATTGCGCCAAGTTCCTTTGCAAGTCTCTTTGCTATAGTGCTTTTTCCGGCTCCTGCCGGTCCGTCAATTGCTATATTGTATCTCATAATTTCTCCTTAAAATATTTTTGTTCATCATTTTTATTAAAATCCCAGCTACTCAATTCACTATGCGCATAAATAACTGTTATTATAAGTATCTCAAAATAGTTTTCCAAATCATCAAACTGCTGCACTTGTTCCTGCCAGATATCCTGTGGACCATGCTATCTGCAGATTGAAGCCTCCCGTATAAGCATCCAGATCCAGCACCTCGCCGGCAAAGTAGAGGCCATTCACAAGCTTCGACTCCATAGTGGATGGATTGATTTCCTTCACCTTTATGCCGCCCTTTGTAATAATAGCTTCATTATATCCTCTTGGTCCATTAAGAGTGACAGGCAGCTTCTTAAAAAGCATAAGAAGTCTGTTTCTTTCCTCTTTCGATATCTCATTGACCTTCTTATCCGGGTCAATGCCTGAAAGCTCAATTATCACCGGAATCATTTTTGCCGGCAAAAGCTTGTTTATCGAATTCTTAAACTGCTTGTTTTTTGCCTCCTCAAACTCCCTGAGAATCCTCTTGTCCAAGGCCTCCTGTGTGAGAGCCGGCTTCAAATCAATATACATGTCAAGAGGCTGCTTAATAAGGCTTTGCTTAATTGATGCACTCGCAGACAAAATCATAGGGCCGCTGACCCCAAAATGCGTAAAAAGCATCTCTCCAAAATCCTCATAAAGCTTCTTTTTGCCGCTATATATGGAAATAGCCGTATTTTTAAGGGGAAGTCCCTGAAGACTCTTTACCCACTCTTCCTTTACATTAAATGGCACAAGCGACGGTGTGCACTCTGTCACAGTATGACCTGCATCCTCTGCCATTTTGTAGCCGTCACCTGTAGAGCCTGTAGAATGATATGAAAGTCCTCCTGTGGCAACAATGACTGCATCAGCATCCATTTTGGTGCCATCCTTTAATATGACACCTGTTATTTTTAATTCAGTTTTTTTATCAGTAGCTTCTTCATCTGCCTTTGCATCAGTTATTTTCTCATAGCACAGCTTCGATACCTCAGTATGAAGCAATACCTCCACTTTCTTTTCCTTCAAAGCTCTCTGTAAAGCAAAAATCACATCCGACGACTTATCAGATACAGGAAATACACGATTGCCACGCTCCACCTTTACAGGCATGCCATGACTCTCAAAAAAATCAATCACCATGCTGTTATCAAAGCCATAAAAAGCGCTGTACAAAAACTTGCTGTTACTCTTTACATTTAAAAAAAGCTCCTCGACATCGCACGCATTGGTCAGGTTGCATCTGCCCTTGCCGGTTATATATATTTTCTTCCCAAGTTTCTCATTTTTTTCAAGAAGCGTAACCTTATTTCCTGCGTCTGCAGCAAAATACGCCGCAAGCATTCCGGCGGCTCCGCCACCTACCACAATAATATTCTTACTCATCCTGCGAATCCCCCAGCTTAGCGTAATGTACCTTTATAGAGTCATCAATGTAATCAATCTCATCATTCTCGTACACCTGATACTCATTCCATATATCCTCAAGCTCTGTCAGTGTCTTTGCGACAATACTCTGCTTTTTCATGCAAAGAGCCACAATCAGAGCATTGATGACAGAAAGCGGAGCAACAAGTGAATCAACTATAGAAGCCATATCACTGTCGGCAATCAGATTGCATGAAGAATACAGATTCATCGGTGAATGAATACTGTCTGTGATAGTGATAACCTTTGCACTCCTGTTGTTGGCAAATTCTAACGCCTTAAGAGTACGCATAGAGTAACGCGGAAAGCTGATGCCGATAATCACATCCTCCTTGCCAATACGCACCATCTGCTCAAAAAGCTCGCTAGAGCTGTTTGTCGTAAGCAGACACACATCCTCAAACATCAGATTCATATAAAATGCAAGAAAGCTTGCAAGAGGTGCACAGCTTCTGATTCCGACAATATAAATTTTCCTTGACTGTAAAATAGTATCTACCGCCAGGTCAAATGCATCCGCATCAATTTTTTCCAGAGTGGTCTTAATCTTGTCACGATCAGACTGCAGTACAGTCTCAAGAATCTGTGACTGGCTGATACGCCCATATGTGACCTCCATTCGCTGAACCGAATTGAGCTTGTTCCTTACAAGCTCCTCAAGTGCCTTCTGAAAATCGGGATATCCCTTATATCCCAGCGATGTAGCGAACCTGACAACCGTAGACTCAGAAATTCCTACCGTCTCGCCCATCTTAGCAGCTGTCAGAAAGACAGCCTTATCATAATTATCAGTTATGTATGTAGCAAGCAGCTTGTGCCCCTTGCTCATCGTACTGTATTTAGCATTTATCCTGTTAAGTAAGTCGTTAGTATTTGACATCTTATACTCCTGAGCTTTCCCGTTTATGGCTGTGCTTCACATATTTGTGTGACCTGCAGCGATTTTTTCATACCTTAAAATATTATCACTTTTTTCCTCTATATGAAAGAGCGAATTTATATTTTTTATTTTTGCCATAGAATAGACTCGTAAGTCCCGGGCACCGGACAGGCACGCACACTTTCCCGTGCGCTACGCTACGCCACTAAGATACTATACGAAATTATGCTTGAAGTTGGTCTATGCTTGACGAAACCGGCTTTTATGCTCCATCCATGGCGCATAACACCTTGTCCTGCCGTCCATGGCAGGACATTTCTGTGTTTCATGGGCATAATTTCTATAGTATCTAAGAGGCTGCGCTATTCGCACACATGAAAGTGTGCGTGCCTGCCCGATGCCCGGGACTTACTTTTCTCCATATCTCATCACCAAAAAACAGGCCCGGCAAAGCCGGACCTGTTTGAAATTCAAAAGCATGAATTATATTTTTAAATACTATACAGGATAAGCCTTATTCTCAGTATCAGCGGCCTTTGCATCAACACCTGTCTGCTGTGCCTGTCTGTACTTGAAGAAATCAGTAGCAACCTGTGGGAAAAGAGCATAAGAAAGAACATCCTCATCCTGCTGTTTCCACTGCTTCATCTCAGCCTCAATCTTGTCAAGCTCTGGCTCAAGAAGATCTGCCGGACGACATGTGATGGCATTCTTCTTATCATCACCAAGAACCTTGTCAACAACCTCAGGGTTGAAAGGCTTAACTGTCTGACCATACTTACCAAGAAGGATATCCTTAGTCTCCTTAGTAGCAACCTTGTATCTCTCGCCCATGAGTACGTTAAATACAGCCTGTGTACCAACGATCTGTGAAGAAGGAGTTACAAGTGGTGGCTCACCGAGATCTTTACGCACACGAGGTACCTCTGCGAGAACCTCCTCGTACTTGTCCTCTTTGCCCTGTTCCTTGAGCTGTGAGATAAGGTTTGAAAGCATTCCTCCAGGAACCTGATAACGGAGAGTATTGATATTTACTCCGAGTACCTTTGGGTTCATGAGACCTGAAGCTAAAGCTTCCTCTCTCATTGGTCTGAAGTAATCAGCAATCTCACTTAAGAGATTAAGATCAAGACCTGTATCAAACTCTGTACCCTTGAATGCCTCAACCATAACCTCTGTTGCAGGCTGGCTTGTTCCAAGAGCGAATGGTGACATAGCTGTGTCAATGATATCAACTCCGGCCTCAACAGCCTTCATGTATGTCATTGAAGCAACACCTGATGTGTAGTGTGTATGAAGCTCGACAGGAAGGCTTGTAGAATCCTTTAAAGCCTGAACAAGCTCTGTAGCCTTTGCAGGAACTAAAAGACCGGCCATATCCTTGATACAAAGTGAGTCAGCACCCATGTCCTCAACTCTCTTTGCCATATCCATCCAGTAGTCAAGTGTGTAAGCATCTCCAAGTGTGTATGAAAGAGCTACCTGGGCATGTCCCTTTTCCTTGTTACATGCTGTAACTGCTGTCTGTAAGTTTCTGATATCATTTAAGCAGTCGAAAATACGGATGATATCGATTCCGTTTGCGATTGACTTCTGTACGAAATACTCAACAACATCATCTGCATATGGACGATATCCTAAGATATTCTGTCCACGGAAAAGCATCTGGAGCTTTGTATTTTTGAAGCCGTCTCTTAATTTTCTGAGACGATCCCATGGATCTTCCTTTAAGAATCTAAGGCAGGCATCAAATGTTGCACCACCCCAGCACTCTACTGCGTTGTATCCAACCTTGTCCATTTTGTCAACGATTGGAAGCATCTGCTCTGTTGTCATTCTGGTTGCAATCAGTGACTGATGTGCATCACGAAGAACAGTTTCTGTTATTTTTAATGGTTTCTTTACCACTTCTGACATGATTAATCCTCCTTAATTAAATCTAAATACCGAATATAGCCATGAAGCATCCGGCCGCTACGGCAGTTCCAATAACACCGGCTACGTTAGGTCCCATAGCATGCATAAGAAGGAAGTTTGTTGGATCCTCTTCTGCACCGACCTTCTGAGATACACGGGCAGCCATAGGAACAGCGGATACACCGGCTGAACCGATAAGTGGATTGATCTTGCCTTTTGTAAGGAAGCATAAAAGCTTTCCAAAAAGTACTCCGGCAGCAGTTCCCACCATGAATGCAATAAGACCAAGGATAACGATCTTGATTGTGCTCATATTAAGGAATGACTCTGCGCTTGTAGAAGCACCTACTGATGTACCAAGTAAGATAACTACAATGTACATAAGGGCGTTGCTTGCTGTCTCCTGAAGCTGACGTACTACACCAGACTCACGGAAAAGGTTTCCAAGCATGAGCATACCAACGAGTGGTGCTGTAGTTGGAAGCAGTGTACAAACAACGATAGTAACTACTACAGGGAAGAGAATTCTCTCAAGCTTGCTTACAGGACGAAGGTTCTGCATCTTGATTGCACGCTCTTTCTTTGTAGTAAATAATTTCATAATTGGCGGCTGGATGATAGGTACTAATGCCATGTACGAGTACGCTGCCACGGCGATAGGTCCCATCAGACCTGTCTGACCTAATTTTCCGGCAAGGAAAATAGATGTAGGTCCGTCAGCTCCACCGATGATAGATACGGCTGCTGCTGCCTTGTCATTAAATCCGAGAAGGATTGCAAGGAAATAAGCTCCGAAAATACCAAACTGTGCTGCAGCTCCGAGTAAGAAGCTGATAGGGTTTGCGATAAGCGGACCAAAGTCTGTCATAGCTCCGACACCGAGGAAAATCAGTGAAGGAAGAATTGACCACTCATCAAGTGTATAGAAATAATAAAGTAAACCACCTACTCCATTGCTTGAGTGCTCCGGGCTTACAATAATATCAGGATAGATATTAACAAGGAGCATACCAAAAGCAATAGGTACTAAAAGTAAAGGCTCAAATCCTTTTTTAATAGCCAAAAACAGGAATACACATGCTACGGCAATCATAACATAGTTTCCGACTGACAGATTAAAAAAGGCAGTCTGATGTAGGAGGTTTGAAAGTGTTTCACCTACGTAACTCAAATTAGTTTACCTCCTGGAATTAGTTTAATGTTGCAAGTAATGCACCTGACTCTACTGAATCACCAACAGCAACATCAATGCTTGCTACTGTTCCATCCTGTGGTGCAACAACAGGTGTCTCCATCTTCATGATCTCAAGAATAAGAAGTGTATCACCCTTCTTTACTGCATCGCCAACCTTAGCCTCGAGCTTAAATACCTTTCCGGCAGCTCCGGCCTCAACCTTGATGCTTCCTGCTCCTGCAGGTGCAGCAGCCTTTGGTGCAGCGGCAGCAGGTGCTGCAGCTCTTCTAGGTGCGCTGGCTGTGCTAGGTGTGCTTCCTGTCTCTTCTACTGTAACATCGTAAACATTTCCGTTAACGGTAATTGTATAGTTTTTCATCTCAAATGTCCTCCTAAATTATCTTCTATTGATTGAACGGACTACAAAGCCCTCTGTTGTAGTACCCTCGCTTGCTGCTATAGCTGCTGAGATAACAGCTACAAGCTCTGTATCATCTGTAAGGTCTGTAGCAGGTGCTGCTGCAGCAGCAGTCTCTTTCTTTTCAGGCTCGCTCTTTGCTTCTGCCTTCTTTGGCTTATTGCCGATAAGAGCAATAAACTTGAAGCAGTAAATGATAAGAGAGATAAGAATAAGTACACAGAATACAATACTCATTGAAATTACTGTGTTCTGTCCTGCCTTAGCAAGCTTCTGTCCCATTGTCTGAACAGGAGTAAGTGAGATACCTGTTACCTCCATGGTAACCGAATCATATACTAATTCGTATGTTACATCCTGCTTGCCAAATGTAAGTGTCATGTCGGTAGTAAGTGTACCACCTGACTTAGTTACTGTAAAATCCTTGCCATCAGTTGCATCCTTTACGTCTCCGTATTTGTCAACCAGATCAAGCCATGATGAAACGGCATCAAGCTCAGCGTCGATATTTTTCATTGAAACGCTTGCTCCCGACTGTCCGAGTGTGTTGTAAACAACCTCACCCTCTGTCATGCCTGTCTTCTCCTCAACTTTCTTGACACTCTTCTCATAGCTGTCATAACCGCCACAACTATCTACGAGCGCAATGTAGTTCTGGATATTGCTAAGGCTGTCTGTTGCCTCAGTATGAAGCTCGTCTGTTGTGTATCCGCCGTATGTCTTTTCGGCATTGTCAGAGCCACATGCTCCAAGCATACATACAATCATAAGAAGGCTAAGGATATATGTTATTTTTTTCTTCATAACAAAATGCGCCTTTCTATTATTTAGTTCCGTGTTTCTTCTCTGGTGCATCTACATATTTGGTGTAAAGCATCTCAAAAGCACCTACAAGATATTTTCTTGTGTCAGCCGGATCAATGATGAGGTCTACATATCCTCTGGCTGCTGCTGATGAAACAGAAGACTGAAGCTTCTCGTAATCAGCTGCCTTCTCATCGATTTCCTTTGCATCAGCGCCCGGATACATAATCTCAGCTGCAATCTTTGAATCCATCATACCAATCTTTGCATCAGGGTATGCATAAACCATATCAGCTCCGATTGACTTAGAGTTCATTGCAACATATGCGCTTCCGTAAGCCTCGCCTGTAATCAGGTTAACCTTTGGACATGTTGCGCTTGAGAATGCATATGTCATTCTGGCAAGAGCCTTTGCAAGCTTCTTCTCAGAGCACATGCAGTTCTTGAATCCGTTTACATTTGTAAGTGTAAGTACAGGAATTGAGAAAGCATCACAGAATGATACAAACTCAGCTGCCTTGTTGCAGCCCTTTGCAGTAAGAGAAAGTGCAAACTCCTCTGCCTTCTTGCCCTCAGCATCATATACTGTGCTGCAGTTTGCAACTGCACCGACTGTCATGCCGTTTAATTTAACAAAACCTGTAACCATATTCTTGGCAAAGTCTTTCTTTGTCTCAAAGAATACATGATCATCAGAAAGCTCTGATAAGAGGAATCTTGGATCAGCCTTCATATCAGCCATGCTGTTACATGCTCTGTTGAGATCATCCTCACATGAGTCTGTATATACATCTCCCTCGTTGTTGAGCGGAAGCATGCTGACAAGAGCTCTGATATCAGCGATAATATCATCCTCTGAACCGATTCCGTCTACACATCCATTGTTCTCACTCTGGAATGAAGCTGCTGCTGTATCGCATTTCTCAACGCGGTTACCCTCTATTGCATCAGGAGTATTAACAAACATTCTGCCCTTAGACTCTTCGATATAAGCGAAATCACAAAGAGCCGGTACTACAGAAAGTCCGCCACCACAATTACCGAATACACCACAAATCTGTGGAATAACGCCACTTGCTGCAACTTCCTTGGCGTAGATAAGACCAAATCCGTCTAATGCATCAACTGACTCCTGAAGTCTGATACCACCGCAATCGATAAATCCGATAACAGGTGCGCCCATTTTCATGGCCATATCATATACAGAAGCAATTTTCTTTGCATGCATCTCGCCGATTGTTCCGTTAAGAACTGTTGCATCCTGGCTGTAGATAAATACAAGATTTCCATCAATCAGACCGTGTCCGATAATAACACCATCTGAAGGAGCTTTTGCTGCAGTAAGGTTAAAATCTGTACTGCGAGCTGTCACAAGAGAACCAATTTCCATGAAACTGTTCTCGTCGACTAACTTAGCAATACGCTGCATTGCCAAGCTTTGATTGTTACTACTCATTTTATATCCTCCATCTATAAAAAAATAAAATTTTTCGCTAGTATGATAATAGACTATTTCTAAATTTTTTTCAACTAATTTGTTAAATTTTTAACCTTTATTTTTATTTAGAAAAAATTTCCTATATTAATTGTAAAATTCTTGAGAAAATTCTTGCAAATTTTCTTATTCTTCTTGTTATTTTCTATATATTTTAAGTTAATTGTTTTTCTATCCTCTTTTTTTACCGCCGGAGTTTCTTTTCCTGCTGCCTGTTTATCCGTTGTCTGTGTATCACCGGTCTGTTGTGTTGTTACACAAGCAGCATCACAGTAAGAATCTTCGGCAGCATCTGAAACCGCATACTCCACCAGACTCTTTGCATCAGCCCACTTATAGTTTTTATTGTTTGGCCACCCACAGCCCAAGAGAGAAAGGCACATTCTCCTTCCATCCTTTTCAACTGCTGCGACATAGCAGTAGCCTGCCTTTGTGGTAAAGCCGGTCTTTCCCGATATGCAGTAGTCCGTCTCCTTAAGGAGCCTGTTGTGATTGCTAAAAACCATCTGACCTTCCTTTGTCTCAAATGTGTACTGCATAGTCTGTGTTATCTCAAGAAACTGTGTTGATTTTGGTGATTTCCACGCACAATAAGACATTATAACACACAAATCTCCCGCCGTGGAGTGGTGAAAGCTTATATCATTCTCAGCATCCAGCCCGTTTGGTGTAATAAAATACGTGCCAAGGCACCCTATCTCATTTGCTTTTTCATTCATAAGCTTTGCAAAGCCCTCCGTCGAGCCGCCCACATGCTCCGCAATCGCATAGGCACAGTCATTGAACGACTCAAGCATCATGCCATAGAGTAAATCCTTCATATTATAGCTATTCCCTGCCACAAGTCCAAGCTTGACCTCAGGCTGTGATGCAGCATTTTGTGAAATCGTAACAGTATCATTTATATCAGCTTTTTCAAGTGCCACAATGCACGTAAGAATCTTCGTGGTGCTGGCATTTGCCATGCTGTCTCTCATGTTTTTACCATATATAAACGTCTCGTCATCCGCATCATATAATGCCGCTGAAACAGCATGAAGCCTGGGCTCATTTACGTCTTTGTCAGTATTCTTAGCAACAGTATTTTCCGCTGCCATAAACACACTTTTCTTTTCCAAACCGGGCATTTTTTGCTTTCCTAGCGTCTTAAAATCAAGCAAACAGCTGACAGCACAAAACAACACACAAATGAAAACCATTAAAGCTATTTTCGACTTATATTTTCTAAAAAAAATAACCATATAATTACCTCCATCGGTAATATATATGATTATTTGCATGTCCATATTATATGAAATGGCAGCTTACGCAATACACCTGCACTACACATCAAGCTTCACGTGCATCTCTTCCTCTGCCTCCTGCTTAAACTCCTCAACCTGCACAGGGCTTAGTACCGGCAGCTCGTCAATAGACGAAACCCCAAAGCTCCTTAGAAATTCCTCTGTGGTACCAAATAAAAGCGGTCTTCCCGGAGCATCAAGCCTTCCAAGCTCCTGCACCAGATTGTATTCGACAAGCTTGCTTACGGCATGTTCACTTGACACACCTCTGATTTTTTCTATCTCTGCCTTTGTTACAGGCTGCTTGTACGCTATGATTGAAAGAGTCTCTAAAAGCACATCCGTAAGCACCCTCTTCTTAGGCTGCTTTGCAATGCGGATGAGATATTCATACATCTGTGGCTTTGTACACATCTGATAAGCACCATCAAGCTCTATGATATTCATACCTATATTTGAAGAGCTTCTATACTCCTTAATCAGCTCGTCAAGCAGCTTTTTTGTTTCTTTTTCATTTAATTGTATTGCATCGGCTATCCTTCCAAGCTCCACGGATTCTCCCATGGTAAATAAAATAGCCTCTATTGCAGCTTTATAATTCATATATCCTCAACCCCTCTTTATGCAGCAATTCTTGACTCAATCCTGATATCATCAAAAATATGCTCCTGAACGATAGTTAATTTGCCGGTCTTCATAAGCTCCAGTATGGCAAGAAATGTAACTATGACTTCCACTTTGCTTGACGATGCAGTAAGCATCCCTCTAAAGCTGAAGTGCTTGTGTGAGGTAGCATAGTCTGTCAGGAAGTCCATCTTTTCCTCTAAGGAGACCTCTTCCTTTTCAATCTTTCCAAACTTCGAACGGACTTTATCTATCTTTTCTTCCTGTCTCTTCATTATACTTTGAAAGATTCTGTTTAAATCAGAAAGACGGATATCTCCGACAAGCTCCTCAAGATTAACAGGCTCCTCATATGCAAGGACCTCATCAGGTATGTCCTTCTTCTTATACCACACCTTGCCGGCATCCAGCTGGCGATCCTTAAGCTCATTTGCCATGCACTTGTACATCTTGTACTCAAGCAGCTGCTGCACAAGCTCTGCTCTTGGATCTTCCTGCTCCTGCTCTTCTTCCTCTTTCTTTGGGAGAAGCATCTTTGACTTTATGTCGAGGAGCGTAGCTGCCATCACGAGAAACTCGCTGAGCGTGTCCAGGTTATCCTTTTTCATCTGATTCACATACTCCATGTACTGCGCTGTAATCTCGACAATTGGGATATCATAAATATTTACTTTATTTTTCTCTATCAGGTATAAAAGCAGGTCAAGCGGTCCCTCAAACACCTGAAGCTTAAAAGTCATATCCATAATTTACTCTCCGTTAATCCTTCAAAAACTGTGCCATAACGTAATTGGCTACATCCTTTCCTCTCTCCGATAAATAGATATGCCCGGCCTTTACCACGAGCAGCTCCTGTTTTTTCAGGCTGTCTATCGTATCCTTGTAGATTGCATCTATCGAAATACCAAATGCCCTCTCAAAGGCTTCTCTTGTGACCCCCTCATTCATACGAAGTCCAAGAAACATAAACTCCTCCATCTGTCCCTTTTTGTCTATAACATCAGCTGCCACATGCAGATTGGCCTTAAATATATCATCACCCACATCATGTATATGACGGCAGCGCGACAGATATTCATCCATATCGGATGTATTGGTATATCTGACATTTGATATAAGCGATGCCGCCCCTATTCCAAGTCCTAAATAGTCAGCTCTGGTCCAGTAGCCTATATTATGGCGGCACTCCATACCTCTTTTAGCATAGTTAGATGTCTCATACTGCCTGTAGCCGGCATCCATAAACGCCTTCTGTCCCGCCTTTTCCATATCATATAACTCGTCCTCATTAGGCAGAAACTCCGTTCCCATGCCCGCCTCCTGGCGCACCATGTCAAACTTGTACTTTTCATAGAAAGGAGTACCCTTTTCCACTATAAGAGAATACGCCGATATATGATCCGGATGAAGCCTTATAATCTTGTTTACCGTCGCCATATACTGTGACGCTGACTGTCCCGGCAGACCATACATCAAATCTACATTGATATTTTTAAAGCCCACATTTCTGGCCACCTCATAATTCGTCACAAACTGTTCAAAGGTATGTATACGCCCGAGCAGCTTAAGCTCATCATTATTTGCCGACTGCAGTCCTATTGACAGGCGGTTGATTCCCGCATCCCTGTATGCTAAAAGCTTTTCCCTGCTAAGCGTACCGGGATTGCACTCTATGGATATCTCAGCATCAGGCAGCACATTAAAGCAGTCAAACACACCCTCCATCAAAGCAGCAATCCACTGCTCATCTATAGAGCTTGGTGTACCTCCTCCGATATAGACAGACGACACCTGATAGTTCTTCATAAGCGGGCCGTAAAATATCATTTCCGCCATAAGCCCCTTGACATAGCGAAGCTTTGCATCATCGTCTGCGGGAAATGATAAAAAATCACAATATTCACATTTTCTCACACAAAATGGTATATGAATATAAATCTCAAGATTCTTCATATGTGCGATTACTCCTCATCCAGCTTAAGCACACTCATGAATGCCTCCTGTGGTATCTCTACATTGCCCACCTGACGCATCCTCTTCTTTCCTTCCTTCTGCTTCTCAAGCAGCTTCTTCTTACGTGAAATATCACCACCGTAGCACTTGGCAAGTACATCCTTGCGAAGCGCCTTAACAGTCTCTCTTGCTATAATCTTGCCACCGACTGCTGCCTGAATAGGTATCTCAAACAAATGCCTTGGTATCTCACCCTTAAGCTTCTCGCACATCTTACGGCCTCTTTCGTATGCACTCTCCTTGAATACGATAAATGAAAGTGCATCGACCATTTCCTTATTGATTAAGATGTCAAGCTTGACAAGCTCTGAGCGCTCATAATCCTTCATCTCATAGTCAAACGAAGCATATCCCCTCGAGCGTGACTTTAAAGCATCAAAGAAATCATAGATAATCTCATTTAATGGCAAGTCGTACTTTATGAGAGCTCGTGTTTTTTCGATATACTCCATGCTGATATAGACTCCTCGTCTCTCCTGGCACAGCTTCATAATCGCACCGACATAGTCACTTGTGACCATAATCTCTGCAGATACGTATGGCTCCTCCATATACTCAATCTCTGACGGATCCGGCATATTTGAAGGATTGGTCAGATCTATCACCTCACCGCTTGTCTTGTGAATCTTGTAAATAACACTAGGTGCAGTGGTAACGAGATCCAGATCAAACTCTCTCTCCAGTCTCTCCTGAATAATTTCCAGATGTAAAAGACCAAGGAATCCGCATCTGAAGCCAAAGCCAAGTGCCAGTGATGTCTCAGGCTCAAACTGTAATGAAGCGTCGTTGACCTGCAGCTTTTCAAGCGCATCCCTTAAATCAGGATACTTTGCACTGTCGGCAGGATAAAGACCACAGTAAACCATAGGGTTGACCTTCTTATAGCCCGGAAGCGCCTCATCGCACGGTCTGTCAACGAGTGTAACTGTATCACCCACGCGTGTATCCCTGACATTTTTGATGCTAGCCGCAATGTATCCAACCATACCGGCCGAAAGCTCATCGCATGGTATAAACTGGCCTGCGCCAAAATAGCCCACCTCTGTAACCACATCAGATGCACCTGTAGCCATCATCTTTATTGTATCTCCTACCTTTACAGAGCCCTCTCTCAGTCGGCAGAAAATAATGACTCCCTTATAAGAATCATATGTTGCATCAAATATAAGTGCCTTAAGCGGTGCATCTTTATCGCCTGTTGGTGCCGGAATCTTTTTTACAATCTGCTCCAGCACATCCTCTATATTGAGTCCCGTCTTTGCGGAAATACGCGGTGCATCCATAGCTTCAATACCGATAACGTCCTCAATCTCCTGTGCCACCTCATCCGGGCGCGCACTCGGCAGATCCACCTTATTTATAACAGGAAATACATCCAGGTCATGATCCAGTGCAAGATAAACATTTGCAAGTGTCTGTGCCTCAACGCCCTGGGCCGCATCCACTACAAGTATAGCCCCGTCACATGCCGCAAGACTCCTTGATACCTCATAGTTAAAATCCACGTGTCCCGGTGTATCTATCAGATTAAAAATATACTCTTCGCCATCCTTTGCGGTATATATAATACGGACTGCCTGAGACTTGATGGTGATACCACGCTCTCTCTCTAAATCCATATTGTCGAGCACCTGAGCCTGCATTTCCCTGCTGGTAAGTGTGCCTGTTTTTTCTATAATTCTGTCCGCGAGTGTAGATTTACCGTGATCAATATGGGCAATAATACAAAAATTGCGGATTTTGCTCTGATCTATTGACATATGTCCTCCTAATGCTTTCAATAACTCATCAAAGTTTATCAGATTTGTGAAATAAAGTCTATATTATTTTAACACTTTATCAAGTATATCTGCAAGTGGTTCCATTGCATTGTACGCCTCCTCCTTGGTATTTGTCTGCGCTCCCACCTCCACGAGCAGCGATTTCGGACACAGATGCATATTATATCTGTAGCCCTTTAAGTATATGCGCCTTGCAAGCCCCGGATAATACTCATTTGCCATGAGCTGCAGCTGAAATGAAAACGCCAGATTGTCCCCCAGATACTCATTGGGCAGACTATTAATCGGTCCCCTTGCAGCAGTGCGGCACAGCCCGTTAAAAAACATAATCTGTGCCATAGGCTTTCCATCTATTGTGGCAGCAAGCCTTGTAGTCTCAGCCACTCCATCCCTGTGCAGGTCAATAACCACCTTTATAGACGGATTTTTCTCAATAATCTCTGTAATTTCAGGAAGTGAATTAGAATACGCATGGTCGCGGTCATTCACATCATACTGCCCCTTGTGATGCAGCACATTGTAACCGTATTTTTCCCTCAAAAGTGATTCAAGCCTGTCACCCACTCCAACTACGGTCTCTGTCTCTGACGTATCAAGGGAATCACTGTACCCCTCCTGCGAATGTGTATGGTATATGAGTATATCAGGACCGTCGCCTGACTTTTCTATAGACATATCGCGCCCAAGCAAAACCTCCTCACACAGCTCATCGGCTCCTATATATGTAGTCTTGTCCACCTGATAATAGTTTTTTACCAGATTGTCAAAGCTCATATCTACCTGCGGCATTTTCACGTTCTGCTGCTCCTCGAGCTCTGCCAGCTCACCTTTTTTTTCAGCTTCATCAACAAATGCCAGCTGGTCGGTATCCGGCAGCATATTATTCCTGACACTTGCATTTTCATTTTCCATCGCAGCAAGCTCCTCGTATGAGAGAATACCTCCTGCTGTATCCTCATCCTCCACAATACGCAGCTCCTTCTTTTTTGAATCATCACACTCCTTGTCAGAATATGTAAGGTGCGGAAATTTTTCTTCCACTAACTTCTTTCCCACACCATCACCGCAAAACAGCATAGACGCAATATATATAAATGCTATAAGCACAATCATTTTTTTCTTCACAATATCATCTCCCATCTAAAGCATCAGGCAGCCCCTGCTACATAAAGCTTATGCGGCTGGCTCTAAGGATATTCGAAGCAATAAAATTATTCCCTATAGTCATCATATTCATCGTTTGAAAAAGCCATATTTATGCCCTCAGACAAAAGCCCTGCCAGTCTCTTAACCGTCTCGTCAATATCCTTCGGCGTCACAAACATGCCGTTTAACTTAGGCGACATGAGCTTTGCGGTGTTCTCCCGGCTGGCATTTACTGCATCTGAAACAATAGTCACCGCATCAATGACTGTCGGAATACCAATTGCGATAACAGGCACTCCGAGATTGCCATGGTTAATACCGTCCCTGTGGTTTCCTACCCCGCTTCCGGGCACTATTCCTGTATCCGTCAGCTGTATGGTACAGCCCAGCCTCTTTGTACTGCGTGCCGCAAGCGCATCAATTGTCACAACAAAATCAGGCTTCACCTCGCTCACCACACCCTTTATTATCTCAAGGCACTCCATGCCTGTCTGAGCCATCACGCCCGGCACCAGGCCGCACACACTGTTTACATTCTCGTTGCTAAACGCATACCTGCCATATTCCTTTACTATATGGCGGGTGATAAACAAGCTGTCAACGCATCTTGGCCCAAGCGCATCAGGAGTTACATTTCTGTTTCCAAGTCCGACAACAAGTGCCGCATATATACGCTTGTCACAGACAGCCTTTACAAAGCTCTTAAGCTCTCTTGAAAGCTCCCTTGTCACAGCCTGACAGCACTCCTCATCTCCCTCGGACAGCATAGCAGCCTCAATTGTCACATATTTTCCTTTAGGACGGCCTGTAGCCCTGACTGCATTTTCTGAGTCAATTGTCACTACACTGACTATGATTCCATTATCCAGCTTTTTTTCAGAGAAATTCACACCTCTCATATCTGTGTTTGCCTTTTTAAGGCTCTCCTGCGTCTCAAGCGCCAGATCAGTTCTTGCACACCATTTATCAGCCGACAAATCAATACACCTCCCCTGTATGATATTCCAAAATCACATATATGTTAATTTTTTGCAATTTTTTTCAAAATATGTATTGACAGAGCAGAAAGGTTGACATATTATATTCTAGTATGTTTGTGCCAAAGCGTCCGTGTCTGTTTTGGCATACATTAGATTAAATATTTGGAGGTGTACGAGTTGGCTAACATTAAATCAGCAAAAAAGAGAATTTTAGTAACAGAAACTAAGGCTGCAAGAAATAAAGCAATCAAATCAGGAGTTAAGACAGCAATCAAGAAGGTTGAGGCTGCTGTAGCTGCAAATGATAAGGCTGCTGCTGAGGCTGCATTAAAGGATGCAACTTCTGTTATCGCAAGCGCTGGTTCAAAGGGTATCTTCCACAAGAACAACGCAGCCAGAAAAGTATCTCGTTTAACAAAGCTTGTTAACGGATTAGCTTAATTACTATATAGCAATAAATAATAAACCCATCGGTGCCGTCATACCGATGGGTTTTTTTATTTGTTTTTTTGTATATTTGCGTTATATCATTTACTGCCTGTCGTATGAGTGCCGGTCATATCTGCAGAGTACTGCACTATAAAAAGCTCCACAGCCATCTGGTCATTCATCCTGCCGGTCTTCACATCCTCCTCATATGCCACACCGTCTCTCACAGCCCTCTTTAAATCATCCAGCGAATATGCCCTGCACTGCGCCTGATATTTGCGCACCGCCCACTCCGGACATCCGGCCTTTGATGCTATATCCTTGTTGCCAAAGCCCTTATTTGTCATGGCTTTCACATTCATCAGTATATTGAACTGGCGCGATATAAGATACATAATACGCATGGCCGGTTCTTTAAGTGCCAGCAGATCGTAATACAGCTCAAGCGCACGCTTTTGTTTGTGTGATGCAATCGCATCAACCATCTCAAACACCTTGTTTGTGATCTGCTCTGTCGTTACAGCCTCAACATCCGAAAGCTCAATCACGTCCTTGTCCATGCAGTAGCACAGCAGCTTCTCAAGCTCCTTGTCGATATTTTCCATATCTGTGCCGGTTTTTTCTATAAAGCTGTTGTAGGCAGCCTGGCTCATGCCCTTTCCATCTTTTCTAATCCTCATTCCTATCCATCTGGCAAGTGTCTCATCCGTCTGTTCCTTGAACTCCACAGGATTACCGCACTTGGCTGCCGCCTTATAAAGCTTTGAGCGCTTATCAACGCTCTCCTCAACAAATATAAAGTGCGTGCTCTCAGGTGAATCCTTTAAATACTCTCCAAGCTCATCGCCTGCCTTTGAAAAAATGCCTGCATCCTCTATAAGAATCACTCTTTTATCCGCAAAAAACGGAAGTGTCTCCGCCAGGTCAATTATCTCCTTCTGGTTGATTCCATCGCCCTCAAACGATGAAAAGTTCATGCTGTCGCCCTCACTGACCATAGCCTTTATCAGCTTGTCCCTGTACTGTTTTATGAGGTATCTCTCCTGTCCATACAGCAGATAAACCTTTTTGAAATCTCCTGCTTTTATATCATTGTCTATTGTTTTCATATATAGCACTCTCTTTATACTTAATCTGACCACTTTGCATTGTGTATAAAATACGGCACTTTGCATCCATAAGCCTATCCATGGCTTCATCAGCCGGATGTCCATAGCGGTTTTCTGCCGCACATGATACTGCAGCCCACCTTGGGCTTAAAGCCTCAATCCAGTCTGCAGAGCTTGAATACCTGGAACCATGATGATTTGCCTTGTAAAAATCCACAGAAAGCCCATCCCCATACTCATTAACAAGCTTCTTTTCTACCTCAGATGATATATCTCCGCCGAAAATACCACTAAACCTGCCATCCGTGAGCTTCAGCACAAGACACATATCGTTTCTGTCTAAGGCAGTATCCGAAGGTCCCGGATACAGGCACATGATACCATCAGCTTCTTCATTTGCAGTACTGCGCGAACCTGATGCATCATTTATTTCAATCGAATCCCCCTTTGACATAAGGCATATATCAATTTCTGCTTCCTTAGCTTTAAAAAGCAGCTCCTCCATAGCTTCCTCATTAGCCGCCGCTTCTGCCACAACTATATGCTCTATAGTATACCCACTGTCTATCACCTCAGACAATCCGCTTATATGATCACTGTCTGCATGTGAAACAAACCAGTATGATATACTCTGTATGCCGTTATACTTAAGAAACGGCATAATCACATTCTCGCCAAGCTGTTTTCGGTCAGAGCTTCCTCCATCAATAAAGATGCATGTGCCTGACTCAAAGCGGTAAAATATACCATCTCCCTGCCCCACATCAAGTATATCAAGCTGCGCAGCAGTTTTTGGCTTCACAAGCAAAATTGCAAGCAGGACTGCTGTACACACCACTCTTTGGACACTGTAAAGGATTTGGCTTTTTTCTTTTGAACCACACTCTATGGCACGTTTTTTAAGCGAAAATGCCACCAAAAAGCCACTCATAACAGCATAAAAAAGGAAAATCCTGTATACATCAGGAGCTCCTGTGATAACCGTTGCCCCCGGAAGCTTCATAACAAGACCGCAAAGCACCTCATAGAGCTTTAACACCGCAAATGCAGGAAACACCAGCAGTTTGCCGGGCATCACGCCAAAGCAGCCTGCGGCAGACGCAAGCAGACCCGAAATAAATACGACAGGTAAAGCCGGTATCACAATAAGATTTACAAACACCGCAAAAAGAGGCAGCTCATAATAGTTCATAGCCACAACCGGAAGCATCGGAAGCTGTATGGATACTGATGCCCAGAATTTCCCGCCCTTAGGAGCACTCATCACAGGTGTCACAATACCTATAGCAAGTATTGCCCCTACCGAGAACACAAATCCGGCATATCCCAAAACCATAGGATTGTCCCACAGCAGGTAAATGACCATGATGCCAAGAGAATTGAGCATATCTGTGCATCTGCCTAAAGCTGCCGCAAGCATTGTAAGTATGAACATCCCCACGGCACGCCTTGTGGACACGGCATTTCCTGTCATAACAGCATAGCTTAGTATAAGTGCCGCAGAACAGACAAATGCCGCTGTATAGCTCACCCTTCTTTTTCTGAGAAGCTTGTAAAAGGCCATGCCAACTATAGAAATATGAAGTCCGGAAATAGCCAGTATATGTGAAATACCACTGACCCGGTATAAATCCTTTATCTCATCATCCAGATACGACTTGTCTCCAAGCAGCATGGACGAAAGCACTCCTGCCGTTGTCTCATCAGTCACCTCAAGAAGTGAAGCTGACAGCGTATCACGAAGTTTTTCAAGTCCGTGGTAATACCATGCATGTTTACCGGCGCTTGTCTTAATACTGTCTGCATTCACCGAGAAATCAATTCCCTGCGAACGGTAAAAGCGCGCTCTGTCAAACTCTCCCTCATTGGTTGCAGACTTAAACAAGCCTATCTTGCCGCAAGCTTTCATATAATCGCCCAGATGTGCGCTTTTGCTGTCACAGTATACCACGACATCACCACAGGATATTTTTCTGTCAAAAGCCTTGCCGTACCCGGGCTGCACTACGCAGTCCGTCATATAATACCTGTATGAGAAATACTTGTATTCAGTTTTATAAATCTTCCCCCAGACGATGACAGATTTTTCATCTGTCATATACTGCATATAGCTGTCACGGTTTTCATCCACTGAAGCGTATCTGAATTGTGCTGTTGCAAAAACAGCTGACGATATCAGGATAAGCAAAACAACTATGCGCCTGATACCGGAAAAACTGCCCTTAGACACCACACACTCAGCTATTAAAGCCACAACCAGCATGGCAAAACCCAAAAAGCCAAAGCCCCTGCCATACATACCTGAAACAGTTCCTGCAGTATAGACCAACGCAAATAAAAACATCGGTCTTTTACTAATACTCTTCTCCTCCTAATCCAATCTATTCTATTTTTCAGTTTTTTCCGTGGAATCATCAGAATCCACTATATCCTTATTAAACTCATACATGTCACTTAGCTTGTAATTATAAAGCAGCATGCCGTCATTCTCACCGTCAAGTGAGATCTGTACCTTGTCCACAGTAGGAAGTGAGGTGAGTGAATTAACTATCGAATACAGCACCACATCCTCTGTCAGCTTATTGTCAATAGTATTTCTGAACGAAGAGTCAAAGTTCAGATAGCATATTCTATCTGCCACAGACACATTGATAAGCTTTGTTGTGCCCGGAAGAGTTGCCTTGAGCTTAGAGCCCTTCGGTCCCTCAATAAGCTGCTCAACAACAAGCTTTTCAAGCGCTATATTTGAGCTGTAATGTATCACTCTGGTCTGTTTTTCAAGCCCTGTACCATCCTTGTCAGCAAAATAAAGCGTGAGTGTCTCCTTCACACTTGTATTAATCTGCTCACCCGGATTCTCAACAAAATCATCAGCACCCATGCTACCGACAATCTCATCATCCGAGTCCACAAGAGGAATACTGTTTACAGTAAATGTCACATATGAAATACTATCCAGCTGTGTGAGCGTGCGGACTACAGAAGCTCTCAAAAGCACCTCCTGCGCAGCCGTAAGGTCATAATACTCCTTGCTGAAATCCACAGTGCAGTTATAGTTTTTCTCGTCATGACCTCTCACTGACACCTCATCCGGAATCGCCTTACGCAGTCTTGAGTCTTCAGGCTTATCCTGCAGTCTTCCAAGGAGCTCATCCACCTGCTTGTCCACATCTGAGTTTTTGCTTCTAAGCACATATGACTCCGGCACGCTGCTCGTAACATCCATATTCAGACAAAACACCTCAACCGTATTATCTGCTTTTTTCTTTGTGCAGCCGCCCATGGAGAGCAGAATTACTGCAGTGAGAACGAATATAATTATTCTTTTCACGTCAAGCCTCCTATACAATATAGTTGAGCGGTATACGCACATCAAAGGTAGTGCCCTCTCCCATCACACTGTGAGCCTTTATAGCTCCCCTATGCATAAGAATAGAGCTTCTTGTAATGGCAAGTCCCAGACCTGTACCGCCAATCTCTCTCGAATGCGACTTGTCCACGCGATAAAATCTCTCATAGATGTGCTCTAAGGACTCCTCCGGTATACCGATACCGTTGTCCTCCACCTTCAGATAGAAATACTGATGGTCCGCATTTAAGGATACATGAACATAGCCACCGGTCTCGTTGTCATTGTACTTGATTGCATTCTCAATAAGGTTTGTAAAAGCGAGTGTCAGCTTCACCTCATCTATCTCTGCAGTTACCGGTCTGAAGCTCTCGAGTACAAGCTCCACCTGCTGCTTGTCAGCAATCGGCTGAAGTCTCTTCATAATCTGCTCGAGCAGGTCATTGATATTAACACTCTCGATATTCAGCGTGGCAGCCGACTTATCCATCTTGACCAGTGATAACAGGTCATTTATTATCTTTGTCTCTCTGTCTATCTCGCTTGTGATATCTCCCATGAACTCCCTGTACATCTCAATCGGAGCCTCATCACCCATGCTGTTGATGGAATCTGCGAGTACCTTCATGGAAGTAAGAGGTGTCTTGAGCTCATGTGACACATTCGATACAAACTCCTGTCTGGACTCATCCATGACCTTCATTCCGCTCATCAGCTCATTAAAATTCCTGCTTATTATAGCAGTCTCCGCATAGTCATCTACATCCAGCTGCTCTTTTCCAAAGCCATCCTTAATGTCTGATATCTCGTCAGAAAGCTTCTTAATCGGAACAAAAAGGTGCAAAAGCACAAGCACACCAAAAAAGAGCACCACCGCACCTGCGATAATAGCAACCGTCACAGCAATCTGTGTCAGATACGACATATTTAGCGATATATTGTCCGTCGACACACTTACAACAAGTGCTCCCTCTATCTTTGAATCCTTGTCGTTTGGATTGCTTATCGGAACAGAAAGCTCGATATAGTGGTTTTTAGAATCGTAGTTTGTAATCTCTGAAGCAGAGAAGGTCTTGATAACCTCCTCTGAGACAATAGTATTGCCATCATCTAAATTGTACGTATCCTTAATAATCTTAAAATGCTTGTCAACTATGAGCACACGGCCCTCATATATAGTAGTAAGAGTGTCAATCTGAGCATCAATATTGCTCAAGTCACTGCCATCCTTATCAAAGTATTTACTTGTGGATATCTTGTTTGCGAGAATCTTTGCCTGACTAAGCACTTCACTTTCGCGGATTGAAACCGCTCTGGACTCGTAGGTGTTAAGTATGCCGAAGCACAGCACCACCTCCGGTACCAGAACGAGAACAAAAATCATGAAAATCAGCCTGGATTTCAGACTCTTATAAAATGCAAAATGTACTTTACTCTTAAACATTTTAGAACCTTTCTGAAAGTATTACTTCTGGTTGTAGTAATATCCCACACCCCACTTGGTATGAACGTACTTCGGCTCGCTTGGATTTGCCTCAATCTTTTCACGAAGACGTCTGACATGCACATCAACCGTACGCACGTCACCCGGGTAATCCTCGCCCCATACAATCTTTAAAAGGCTCTCCCTACTGTACACTTTATTTTCATTTTTGATCAGAATCTCGAGCAGTTCAAACTCTCTTGCTGTCAAATTGATTTCATTATCATTTATGAACAGACGTCTGCTGTCACAGTCGAGCTTGATATCACCCTTTTCAATTACAGATGACTGTACCTGTGGTGCGCGTTCCGGTGAAGTGCGCCGCATGATTGCCTTGATTCTGGCCTTTACCTCAAGAATATTAAATGGCTTTGTGATATAGTCATCAGCGCCGTACTCAAGCCCTAAAATTTTGTCCATGTCATCGCCCTTTGCAGTGAGCATGACAATCGGGACATCAGAAAACTCCCTTATTGCCTGACACACCTCAAAGCCATCCATCTTTGGAAGCATGACATCTAAAAGAATCATATCATATGAATTGGCCTTCGCCCTATTTAAGGCCTCCTCACCGTCATATGCGCAGTCTACCTCCATGCCATCCTGCAGCAGACTGAAACGTATTCCTTTTACAATTAACTTTTCGTCGTCAACGACCAGCACTTTTTTTGCCATTTATACACTCCTAATTTACTGTTATATCATCTTTTATTTTATTAAACATCGCTTCACCGATGCCGGACACCCTCGTGATATCCTCAATCGAAGAAAACAATCCATTTTTGGCGCGATCTTCAACAATACTCTTTGCCTTGCTCTCACCAATTCCGGAAAGAGCCATTAGCTGCTCGACAGTTGCGGTATTGATATTGAGCTTGCCATCCTTTACGCCTATATGCTCCTCAGCGCCGCCCTTCATCAGCGAGCCATCTATGCCGGTAGTATATGTGCCCTCAGGTATGTGATCTGACTTAAGCTCCTCTACAGTCGGGAAATACAGCATCTGCCCATCATACAGCTCTGATGCCAGATTCCAAAAGCTCTTGTCAGCTGTATCCAGCATGCCTCCCGCCATATCAACGAGCTCACAAACTCTCGCGCCCGGCTTTACTCTGTATACACCGGGATTGGCAACCTGACCACAGATATAGACGCACCACTCAGTAGATTCATCAGTGTCATCTGCTGTGTCTTTTGCCTTCTGCTCCTGTTCTCCATCGGATGAAGCTTTCTTCTCCTTGGAATCAGCAGTCTGTCTGTTTACATCACTTGAAACCACAGCAGTCTGCTCCGTTTCAGAAGCAAAATGAACTGTGGCATCATCCTTTTTACAGCCGCAAAGGCCAAACGCTATTGTTAAAATAAACGCACTTAATAATATTATTTTTTTCATATGGTCTCCTTTGATTAATATCATAATCTCAAAGGAGAAATCGATGTCCTCTTTATTTTACAGATTTTTTGACAGTATTACAAGTGTTGTTTCAAGTTTTTCTATCATTTCGTCAACATCACTCTTTTCGATAACAAGAGGAGGCACAAATCTAAGCACATTGCTGCCTGCCGTAATGACTATAAGGCCTTGATTTAAAGCCTCTGCTGAGACCTTTCCTACAGGAAGGCTGCACTCCACGCCCTGCATGAGTCCCATACCTCTTCTGGCTGTGAGACAGTCGAATTTTGCAACAAGCTCATCAAGCTTCTTCTCCAGGTAAGGTGCAACCTCCTTTACATGGCTTACTATATCAAGACGCTTAAACTCATCAAACACTGCACTCACTGCGGCTCCTACGAACGGATTGCCGCCGTATGTGGTGCCATGGTCGCCCGGTGCAAGGGATTTGTCTGCCACCCTCTGTGTCATGAGAAAGGCACCAACAGGCACGCCACAGCCGAGTGCCTTCGCACAGGTCATGATATCAGGCTTCACATCATAGTTCTGCCATGCGAACATCTCGCCACTTCTGCCCATGCCGCACTGTATCTCGTCAAGGATAAGAAGAATATCCTTTTCATCGCAGAGAGCTCTCACTCCCTCGATAAACTCCTTCTTTGCCGGGTAAATACCGCCCTCACCCTGAATAGTTTCCATAATAATGGCGCAGGTTTTGTCTGTCACCTGAGCCTTAACGCTCTCTAAATCATTGAAATCCGCAAATTTAACGCCCGGCATAAGTGGCTCAAACGGCTCCTGATAATGTGCATTGCCGGTGACAGAAAGCGCTCCGATGCTTCTTCCGTGGAAGGAATGGTTCATGGCAATTATCTCATGTCCGGCATGACCATCTCTTGTGAAAGCATACTTCTTTGCTGCTTTGATAGCTCCCTCTATGGCCTCTGTACCGCTGTTGGTAAAGAAAATACGGTCCATTTTGCTTGCCTTAAGTACCTTGTCTGCCGCCTCGATGACAGGCGCATTGTAGTAGAGGTTTGATGTATGTAAAAGCTTATCAACCTGTGCCTTTAATGCCTCCTTGTGGTGCTCATTGCTGTATCCAAGTGCACATACGGCTATTCCTGCAGCGAAGTCCAGATATGCATTGCCGTCTGTATCATAAAGATGTACTCCCTCTCCGTGATCAAGCACAAGCGAAAATCTGTTGTAGGTGTGAAGAAGCTCCTTTTCTGCCTCATCAATGTATGACTGTTTATCCATATTATTGCTCATTGTTAAATTTCTCCTCCGAATCTCCAAGAATAGCTGTTCCGATTCCTCTGTTTGTGAATATCTCAAGCAGTAAGCAGTGCGCGATACGTCCATCAAGAATATGTACTCTTGAAACTCCGTTATCGATAGCATCTATGCAGTTGTTGAGCTTAGGAAGCATACCTCCGCCGATAAAACCATCACCTATAAGCTTCTTTGCATCTGAGACTGTAAGCTCTGAAATAAGAGTATTCTTATCTGAAGGGTCCTTATATACACCCTCGATATCTGTGAGGAATGCAAGCTTTTCTGCTGAAACTGCTCTGGCGATAGCACATGCTGCATCATCTGCATTGATATTGTATGTATTGTATTCGTCATCAAGACCGATTGGACACACGATTGGAAGGAAGTCCTTCTCTAACAGGTCATAAAGAATTTTTGGATTGACATCAGTGATTTCACCGACAAAGCCTATATCCTCTCCGTTTGAATACTTTTTCTTTACCTTTAAGAGGCCACCGTCCTTGCCGCTTACTCCGACAGCCTGCACACCAAGCTCCTCAACAAGTGTAACGAGAGATTTGTTTACCTTATTCAGTACCATCTCGGCAATCTCCATTGTATCGGCATCAGTCTTTCTGAGTCCGTTTACAAATACAGGCTCCATACCGACCTTTCCTACCCATTTGCTGATTTCCTTGCCTCCACCGTGTACGATGATAGGCTTGAAGCCAACCAGCTTGAGAAGTGTGACATCCTGGATCACCTGCTTTTTAAGCTGTTCGTCAACCATTGCAGATCCGCCGTACTTTACAACGATAATCTTTCTGTTAAATCTCTGTATATACGGAAGTGCCTCTATGAGCACCTGTGCCTTTTCCATTACCTGTTCCATGTTCTTATCTGCCATTGTACTGCTCCTTATTTGTTAAATCTTGTTATATTTTCTTCGTTAAGTGTGAAATCATAGTAGTTTAAGTCTTCTCTGAATGTCCAGCCCTCTTCCTTCCAGAAGTGGTTTCCAAGCTCATTCACCTTGAAGGCTATGATTGACACCTTGTTGATATGCTCTTCCTGAAGTGCTCTCATGCAGGCAACCACCATGCTCTTTCCGATGCCGCACTTCCTGTAATGCTCATCCACGCATACATGATACAGGCAGCCTCTTCTGCCATCGTGACCGCAGAGTATGGCTCCAACAATCTTTCCATCTTCTACCGCTACAACACTCGTAGTCGGATTTCTCTTAAGAAATCTAAGGACTCCCTCTCTTGAGTCATCAATAGAACGGATTCCAAAGCCATGGATGGTCTGCCAGAGGCTGTACACCTCGTCATAGTCATCTATCGTCATAACCCTTATTTCATATTTATTCTCATTACTCATTTTATTAAATCATCCTTATATTTTTATATAACTATCAGCATTATAATGCATCTTTCTGATAATTACTTTCCTATTATTAATTATTACGGGAACATAGGAACCATATTAAGTCCCTCTGCCTCATCGAAGCCAAATAACAGATTCATATTCTGAACCGCCTGTCCTGCAGCACCCTTTACCAGATTGTCAAGAGCACCCATCATAATAATTCTGCCGGTCCTCTCATCAATCACAAAGTTTACATCCACATAGTTGCTGCCCTCAACCCACTTTGTCTCAGGGCAGACACCTTTTTTGAGCACTCTGACAAACTTCTCATTTGCATAATACTTATCGTAAACTGCCTTAATCTCATCATATGTAGGAAGTGTTCCATCAGGCTTTTTCTTAAGTGTCGCATACTCTGTAGCGAGGATTCCTCTGTTCATCGGAACAAGATGCGGAGTAAAGTTGATAAGAATTTCTTTTCCTGCCGCATATCCAAGCTGTTCCTCTATCTCAGGGGTATGTCTGTGTGAGGCAACGCCATATGCCTTCATGCTCTCATTTACTTCACAAAACAGATTAGGTGTCTTTGCACCACGTCCTGCGCCAGATGTGCCTGACTTTGCATCGACAATAAGTGTATCTGTATCAATAAGTCCCTCCTTCACAAGCGGATAAGCTGTAAGGATGGAGCATGTGGTATAGCAGCCCGGATTTGCAACAAGCCTTGTCTCCTTTGTGACCATGTCCCTGTTTATCTCACACAGACCATATACAGCCTCATCAATAAACTGTGGCGACTTGTGCTCAATCTTGTACCATTTCTCATATGTGGCTACATCCTTGATACGGAAGTCCGCTGACAGATCGACAATCTTTACCTTACTTAATATATCCTCAGTGAGCACGCCTGCCAAAAAGCCCTGTGGGGTCGCAGTGAAAATCACATCAACAGACTCTGCAAGCTCCTCCATATTGTCATCCATGCACTTTGCATCAACTATCTGAAACATATTTCCATAGATATCGGCATAATTCTCATCCACATAGCTTCGTGAGCCATACCATGCAATCTCTACCTCTTTATGATTCATCAAAATTCTCACGAGCTCTGCTCCGGCATATCCGGTGGCTCCAATAATACCAGCCTTTATCATAGTATTTCCTCTTTTCATATTGTATTTCTGCATAACCATATAAAATGGGTCTGACGCATCATACATAATAATATAGTACAGTAATTTCAATCCGTAAAGAGAAAAATTATACAAAATTATGTATATTTATACATGAATAATGTATATTTTTTCACTTGCAATATGTAAAGAACTGGTATATATTTATTCTAAAGTAATTATTCAAGGCTTTTAGACACAAAAGCAGTTAATGGTTACCATCATAAAGAATAAACGAAAAGAGGACACGCACTTATGAAAGACAAAGTTGTATTAGCTTATTCAGGCGGACTTGATACCACTGCTATCATTCCATGGCTTAAAGAGACTTATGACTATGACGTAATCTGCTGCTGCATCAACTGCGGACAGGGAGAGGAGCTTGACGGACTCGATGAGAGAGCTAAATTATCCGGAGCTTCAAAGCTTTACATAGAGGATATCTGTGATGAGTTCAGTGAGGACTACATCGTACCTTGTGTACAGGCCGGCGCAGTTTATGAGCACAAATACCTCCTTGGAACAGCAATGGCAAGACCGGGCATCGCAAAGAAGCTTGTAGAGATTGCAAGAAAAGAAGGCGCTGTAGCCATCTGCCACGGTGCTACAGGTAAAGGAAATGACCAGATCCGTTTCGAGCTCGGTATCAAGGCACTCGCTCCTGATATCAAGGTAATCGCTCCATGGCGTCAGGACAACTGGAAAATGGATTCACGTGAAGCCGAGATCGAGTACTGTAAGGCACACGGAATCGACCTTCCGTTCGGCACAGATTCAAGCTACAGCCGCGACCGTAACCTCTGGCACATCAGCCACGAGGGACTTGAGCTTGAGGATCCTTCACAGGAGCCAAACTATGACCATCTGCTCGTATTAAGCGTCACACCTGAGCATGCTCCTGACGAGGGTGAATATGTTACAATGACATTTGAGAAAGGTGTTCCTACATCTGTCAACGGCAAAAAGATGAAGGTAGCAGACATCATCAGAGAGCTCAACCGTCTCGGCGGCAAGCACGGCATCGGCATCATCGATATCGTTGAGAACCGTGTAGTAGGTATGAAATCACGTGGTGTATATGAGACTCCGGGTGGAACAATCCTCATGGAGGCACATGACCAGCTCGAGGAGCTCTGCCTTGACCGTGCCACAATGGAGGTCAAGAAAGAAATGGGCAACAAGCTCGCTCAGGTAGTATACGAAGGAAAATGGTTCACACCACTTCGTGAAGCAATCCAGGCTTTCGTAGAATCAACACAGGAATATGTAACCGGAGAAGTTAAATTCAAATTATATAAAGGCAATATCATCAAGGCCGGCACTACTTCACCATATTCACTCTACAGTGAGTCACTTGCAAGCTTTACTACAGGAGATTTATATGATCACCATGATGCAGACGGCTTCATCACACTGTTTGGTCTGCCACTCAAGGTGCGTGCAATGAAGCTTCTTGAGCTTGAGAACAAGAAAAATAATTAATTGTTACAACAAATAAATCGAGTAGGAGGCGGTGGCTAACCGCTGTCCTCTCACAGCACCGTACGTACCGTTCGGTATACGGCGCTTTCAATAGTTGACGTGCACTGACTGATAGGCTGTGGCTAAATCATAAAAGCCGCTGTTTATCAGTCTTTCTTTTGTCATTGCCATGTTTACTGCAACTGTATGCGTTGCGAACCAATGTCCCCGTCGGGTATTACCCGCTTGCATTGCCAAGTCTTTGGGTACTCCCATCTTGATAAGGTTACGTACCTTCGTCCTTGGTTTCTTCCATTGTTTCCATATGCACATGCGTATTCTGTGATAGAGCCATCCGTTGATGTCATCTATGTTGTTCTTCATGCTTGCAATTCCGTAGTAGTTAAGCCATCCTCTTGCATATACTTTGATTTTCTCAAGGCTTGGCTTGATTGACTGACATCGCTTACGGGAAGATAACT